>Ga0307476_10000092_pt1 | contig 96263 bp, 73 predicted proteins | sample atmos_gasesECM2C_2_FD_203314 | JGI IMG/M metagenome (GOLD analysis project Ga0307476, IMG submission 203314) | Hardwood forest soil microbial communities from Morgan-Monroe State Forest, Indiana, United States - atmos_gasesECM2C_05 | ecosystem: Environmental > Terrestrial > Soil > Temperate... | reverse complement strand
GTACTCCCACGTCTCAAAGTGAGCACTGTGGAAATCCTTTATTTTCAGTCCAGAGTAACCCGAGAGTAACTGAATCGATGCCCGTTTCCCGTTTCGGAAGGGCCGGACGAGGGGCCGGCGCCTGCATCGTTTCTGCCCGGAGCGTGTAACGATTCCCGGAAAAATCGTGGTGACCGTACCCTTCCACAGGGCTGCGGCGTTATCCTTGCAGGGTGAAGAATTATCGAAAACGGAAATTGCTGTGGGGAGTCTAATTGTTTACGATTTCAGCTTTTTAAGACCAGCCTTGGGGATACCTTCGATATTTTGGAGTTAAGACATGTCAGAACCAGCCGTGGTTACCGCAGCAGCGTTGAGGATCGCGCGGCCTGAGCCGGGCGAGTATGCGCCATATTACGAGCGCTATATTTCATTGGTGCCGGGGTCCGACATTCTGGGGACGCTCGATGCCCAGAGGCGGCAGACGATGGTGCTGCTTTGTGGGCGCGACGAGAGTGAGGGAGACTTTCGCTACGCCCCCGACAAGTGGAGCGCGACGGAAGTGCTGGGGCACGTGTGCGACACAGAGCGCATTTTCGCGTATCGCGCGCTGCGGATTGCGCGCGGCGACCGGACGCCGATCGAGGGGTTCGAGCAAGATGACTATGTGAAGCATGGTCCGTTTGCGACGGCGCCGCTGGCGGAGATTATTGAGGACTACATTGCGGTGCGACGAGCGACGCTGACGTTACTGCGAAATCTGGATGAGGCGGCGTGGAAGCGGCGTGGCGTGGCCAACAAGAATGAGGTGAGCGTGCGGGCACTGGCGTACGTCATTGCTGGGCATGAGTTGCATCATCGGCGGATTCTCGAGGAGAAGTATTTCGGGGGCCGGTAGGGGAACTTCTTCGCCGTGGATGAACGCGGATTCTCGATCCTTTTCTCGAAGTTATGTCATTCTGTGCGAAGCGAAGAACTTGTCTAGTTTGCCGGTGGCGAGAGGGTGCATAGGTCCTTCGCTTCGCTCAGGATGACAGGGCGTTTTTCCTTCCATCTTCCATGTCACGGGCGCTGACGGAATTGCTTCGCGGTAAGGGCGCGCATGCCGATCCCATGGCGTGTGTGGAAGATATTTCTGCCGAAGTCGCGGCGCGGCAGGTTGCGGGATTTCCTCATTCCGTCGGGCAGCTCGTCTTTCACATTAATTATTGGATGGAGTATGAGCTGCGGCGCATTCGCGGGCAGCGGCCGAAGTATCCGGAGCACAGTGCAGAGAGCTTTCCGCCGGCGCTATCGCCTACGGACGAGCAGGAATGGGATCGGCTCAGGACGCGGATGAGGGAGTTGTTGGGGGAGTTTGCGGCGTTAGCGAAGTCTTCTCCACAGGAGCTGCAGCGTGAAGTCGAAAGCGTGCATGAGGGCGATAAGAATGTCGCGGGCACGCTCGAAAGCGTTCTGTGGCAGATGGTGGCGCACACGAGCTATCACGTGGGGCAGATTGCGATGATCCGGCGGGTACTAGGGGAGTGGCCGCCGCGCGGGGGCGGGGATACGTGGTGAACTTCGGCCCCGGCGGTGCAGGAAACTCCTTTCTAAAGCCAAGTCACGCGGCATGGTGAAAGAGATCCTTCGACTGCGGTTTTGCTTCGCGTTCGCGAAGCAAAATCCTCGCTCAGGATGACAACGTAAATCTGAATTACGCCGAGCCCGTAGGTTATGCTGAGAGCTGATAGCTGACAGCCGACAGCTTCCTTTCTATGCTCTCTGATTCGACCATTCTCAAACACATTGCTAAACAGGCTAAGCATGCTGCGGGGTTTAAGCAGCTGGTGCGCGAACTCGGGCTGCGGGGGGAGGAGCGGCGTGAGCTCGATTCCCTGCTGCAAAAGATGGTGGCGCGCGGGACGCTGATTTCTGTTGATTCCGATCGGTACGCTTTGCCTGCGGCCGCGGCGGATAAGAACCTGATTGCGGGACGGCTGAGCATGCATCGGGATGGATTCGGGTTCGTCATTCCGGATGCGAAGTCGCTGAGCCCGTCGCTTAAGGCGCGGCTGACGGGCGACATTTTTATCGCCCCGAACCTGATTGGCAATGCCATGCACGGCGACCTGGTGCTGGTCGACATCAGCAATGTGCGGCCGGATGGGCGCGCCGAGGGGCGGATTGTGCGGCCGGTGATGCGGGCGCATCCGACGGTGGTGGGGATTTTTCACTACGGGAGCCGGGGGGGATATGTGCGGCCGATCGACAGCAAGATTACGCAGGAGATTGTGATTCCGGCGGGGATGGAACGGCCGGAAGCGAGCGATACGGTGGCGTCTCAGCCGCGCGGCCGGAGGCAAGATGCCCCCAGGACAGCCGGCGGGACGCCGGCGGTACAGAAGATGTCGGTCGATCGCGTGTTGGGCGATGAAGTGGCGCGGCCGACTGAGTGGGACGATTTGGAGGGGTTGGTGGTTGACGTTGAGATTACTGACTGGCCTTCTCCCACTCAGAACCCGCGGGGGCGCGTGGTCGAGATTCTGGGGCGCGAGGATGATTTCGGAGTCGATGTCGAGATCACGATTCGCAAGTTTCATCTGCCACATCACTTTCCGGCGGCGGCCCTGGAGGAAGCACAGGATGCTCTGGCTATCATTCCGGCGCGGGAACTGGAGCGGCGGCGGGACTTTCGCGGGCTTCCGATTGTGACCATCGACGGCGAGACGGCACGCGACTTTGACGATGCGGTATACGTGCGCATGCTGCCGAACGGAAATTTTGAATTGCAGGTGCATATTGCCGACGTGGCACAGTATGTGACGCCGGGCTCGGCTCTGGATCAGGAAGCGCGGCTGCGCGGAACCAGTGTTTATTTTCCGGACCGCGCGGTGCCCATGCTGCCGCTGGAGCTTTCGACGGACATTTGCAGTTTGCGGCCGCAGGTGGAACGGCTGGTGCTGTCGTGCGTGATGGAGATGGACCATCGCGGCGAGATTGTCGGCTACGATTTGAGTGAAGGCGTGATCCGCTCGATGGAGCGGATGACGTACACGGCGGTGAACGCGGTGCTCGAGGGCGATGCCGCCGCTCGCGAGCGTTATGCGCCACTGGTTGCGACGTTTGAGCTGATGCGCGACCTGGCGCTCGTTTTGAATCGCAAGCGCGAGCGGAGGGGATCGATTGACTTCGATCTACCGGAGCCGGTGATCGAGTTTGATGAGTTGGGAATGATGAAGAGCATTGCGCGCTCGGAACGAAATATCGCGCACCGGCTGATTGAAGAGTTCATGCTGTCGGCGAATGAGTGCGTGGCACACGATTTAGAGTCGAGGCACGTGGCGTCGTTGTATCGCATTCACGAGAAGCCGGACGCGAAGCGGGTTTACGACTTCGAGGTGATTGCGGCTACGTTTGGATATTCGTTGGGAGTGGGGCCGCTGCCGGTTCACCGCGTCCAGACGAAGACCGACCGGCGCGCGGCTTATGGAACGGGTAAGCGGGCGCGCGACATCGAAGTGCCGAAGGATGTGCACATCACGCCACGGATGTATCAGAAGCTGACGGAAAAAATTGCGGGCAAGCCGGAGGAGCGGATTCTGAGTTATCTGATGCTGCGGTCGCTGAAGCAGGCGCGGTATTCGGAGGAGAATCTGGGGCACTTTGCGCTGGCGGCGACTTCGTATACACACTTTACGTCGCCGATACGAAGGTATCCGGATTTGATTGTGCATCGGATTCTGAAGGATGTGTTGCGGAAAGATCGGAGTCAACACTCGAGTCAAAATCCCCACCCTGTCGCAAAGAACGCGACAAGGATGGGGCACCCTTCGGATGAGGAACAGGCTTCGCCGTGGTCCAAGCGGAGAACGCGAGCGGGCGCGCCCGCGCCACATGAACTGGGTGGGCCGATTGGGATTGAGGAACTGCATGAGATCGCGGAGGAGTCGAGCCGGGCAGAGCGGCGGGCGGCCGATGCCGAGCGGGAATTGATTGAGGGGAAGAAAGTGAAGTTCATGCAGGATCGCGTGGGCGAGGATTTCGATGGTCTCATCACGAGCGTGACTAAGTTTGGATTTTTTGTGGAGCTGACCGATTTATTCGTGGAGGGGCTGGTGCCGCTGAATAGTTTGACGGACGACCGGTATACGTATCACGAGAATACGCGGGAGATCATTGGGCAGCGGTCGCGGAAGATTTACAGTCTGGGGCAGAAAATTCGGGTGCTGGTGGACCGGATTGATCCGGTGGAGAAGAAGATACAGTTTGCGGTGCTGGAGGAGGAGCCGGTACGGACGAAGGGCAAAGATAGGAAGCGGAAGAAGCAATCTTAAGAGCTTCTTTGGATGAGCACGACCCTCAGCGGCTAAAGCCGCGCCGAGTTAAGTTCAGAAACCGCAGCGCTGAAGCGCTGCACCACCCAAAAACCGAATCCGGCAGAGGCGTTGTACCCCGTAAGAAGCCAAGTTTCCTATGACCCCAGGGCTTTCTGAATCTCGGCGGCGATTGCGGCTGTTAGTGATTCCATCTTTTCTTTTGATTCAGCTTCAACCATGACCCTGGCTAAGGCTTCGGTGCCGGAGTAGCGGACGACGACTCGGCCCTTGCCGTTGAGTTCGCGCTCGGCGGTGGCGATTGCTGCTTGCACGGCGGGGATCTGGGTGAAAGGAATTTTTTCACGAACGCGGATGTTTTGAATTTTCTGGGGAAATACTTTTAGATCGCTAACCAAATCCGCGAGGGGCTTGCCGGCACGGACGATGATATCCATGAGGCGCAGCGCGGTGAGCAGGCCGTCGCCGGTGGTGGCGTCGCCGTCGCGGAAGATGATGTGGCCGGACTGTTCGCCGCCGAGCGTGGCGCCGGTCTTGAGCATTTCTTCGAGCACGTACTTGTCACCGACGTTAGCGCGCAGCATACGGATGCCAGAATTTTTCAGGGCGATCTCCAGGCCCATGTTCGACATGGTGGTGGAGACGACGGTGTCGGCCTTTAATTTTCCTTGCGCGTGCAGATCGCGAGCGGCGGCCAGCAGCACTCCGTCGCCGTTAACTACGCGGCCGGCGGCATCGCAAAAAAGAGCGCGGTCGGCGTCGCCGTCGAAGGTTACGCCCAGGTCAAACTTGGTCGCAGATTGCGCCACCATCTTGCCCAGCGTTTCCGGATGCAAGGCGCCGCAGCCTTCGTTGATATTTTTTCCGTCGGGCGAAACATGAATGAAGGTTGCCTGAACGCCCAGGCTGCGAAACAGTTCGGGAGCCTCGGCTGTGGCTGCGCCATTGGCGCAATCTACCAAAACACGCAGCTTGCTCAAGTCGGAGGACACATCTTCGGACAGCGATTTCACGTAGGCGTGGCGCAGATCGGCTTCGCCGGGGAGAGATGGTTTCGGAATCTTGAGCGCAGTGTCGTCGACGGTGGAGGAATTCTGCAGCAGGGTGAAGATTTCTTTTTCAATGGCGAGTTCGCGTTCGTCGGTGAGTTTGAAGCCGTCGCCCGAGAAGACCTTGATGCCGTTGTCGGTCCAGGGATTGTGCGACGCGGAAATCACGACTCCGGCGGCGAGCGCGCGCGAGCGCGCCAGGAACGCTACGCCCGGAGTGGTGATTACGCCGGCGCTGTGGACATCGACGCCGACGGCCGCGAGACCTTCGGCGACGCGGTCGGCGATCCATGCGCTCGACTCCCGCGTGTCCTGACCGATCACGGCTTGAGGCTTGGCCGTGGTACGAATGAGGTCATGGCCCAGGGCGCGGCCGATGAGATAGGTGCTTTGCTTGGTGAGGGGAAATTCTCCTGCGACACCGCGAATCCCGTCAGTCCCGAACAATTGCCGTTGCTGGCTCATAGGAAGAATCGAAGAAGATGTGGACTAGAGATGATAAATGAGGGAGGCAGAAAGCGCTTGCAGCGAAGTAGTCCAGTCGCCGCCCACGCGAGAAGATGGCGGCTCAATGCGAAGAGGCGGTGCCGGCTTTCTGCACTGTGACGGTAACGCGAATGGAGGTCGCCTGAACAACCTGGACGAGCGGGTCGGCGATGTAGACGTTGGTGGTGAAGGCAGCCCTTCCGCGCAATCCCTTCGCGTCGATCAGGTCCGTGGTCGCAGCGTCGATTTTCTCGACGTGATTCCGGGGGCCGGTGATCGTAATGTGAGATGGATCGGCCTCGGCTTTGTATTCGGTCTCGGCAAAGTCGCCTGTGACGCGCGGGTGAATCTCGACTTCACGAGTCGCGCGCGTATCAAAAGTCAGCTGTAGTTGGCTGGGCACGACCTGCACGACAGTGACGTCGCGGGGATGGCGAACTTGCTGCGAGGTCAGATCGTAGGTCCGTTCACCAGATTTAACGTCCGCCAGATCGATTTCGGCATGGATCTCGTTCGCCTGCAAGTGTCGAATAATTTGCTCGGGCCCGCGCACGCGGATCTGCGCGTCAGGAATGAACTCGTTACTGATCTGAAGATGCGGGGGAACATGCTGGAAGACGATAGGGGCTCGGATCGCCACTTCGGCGGGCTGCTCGTCGGGTGCAATTCGCCACCAGAGAAACGCGGCCAGCAACAAGGATAGTACTTTGAGCCAGAAGTTATGCAGGACGTAGCGCTGGAAGAATCCGATCATGACTGCGGCTCCGATTCCGCGGCAGATTCGGACTTTCTTTGCGGAGCGGGATCACGCAACGGGGAGTCCAATAGCAGTCCAGGTTCATCGTCGTGCGCGATTGGAGTCGGGAGTACCGGAGCCATGTAGCGGCGCAGTTCGGTGCCGAGGCGGTCGCGGAGTTGTTCGACCGTCAAGTCGCGTTCGATTTTTCCGCCGATGGCGAGGCTGATTGCTCCGGTCTCTTCGGAACAAATCACGGCGATAGCATCGGTTTCTTCGGTGATACCAATGCCGGCGCGATGGCGAGTACCGAGTTGAGTGGAGAGCAGAGGATTCATGGAAAGTGGCAGGAAACAGGCGGCAGCGGCGATGCGGTCTTTTTGAATGATGACAGCTCCGTCGTGCAGTGGGGCGCTGGGACGGAAGATGGTGGCGAGCAGATCGTACGAGAGGCGAGCGTCAAGAGGTACGCCGCTTTCGATGTGCGTACGCAATCCGATTTCACGTTCAATCACGATCAGCGCGCCGGTCTGGTGCTGAGAGAACAGATTCGCGGCCAGCACGATATCGTCGTAAGAATCACTGTCGGCGGAAGAGCCGCCTAGAAATGTCAGACGGCGGCCGAGGTCGGCCAGCATATGCCGGATCTCCGACTGGAAGACCACGATGAGCGCGAACACAAGGTAGGGGAGTACGCGGCTGACCACCCAGTTCAGCGTGGTGAGTTCGCCGATGCGCGCGAAGTAAAAAATAATGGTGACGACGACGAGCCCGACGACCATGGGAGCGGCGCGCGTGCCGCGGATCATGACCAGAACCTGATAGAAGATCAGGGCGACGAGGAGAATATCGAGCGCGATCCACGCACCCTGCGTCCATGATGTGATGACTGGCATCAATCGAGTCGCCCTCGCGCATCTCTAGTTCGGTGAGAATCTCAAAGGGTTGAACCCCACCTATTCCGTCTACGGATTGCGGCACCTAAAGTCGTGCCCTTCCACAATCTCTAGCGATTGAGAAACCATTGTAATGCAGTGGGTTTGCAGCCCCGGAAGTCTTACGAACTTTTACATATAGGAACGCTGAGCAATGGAGACGGCTGCCTACTTCTTGGTCACGGACGCGCGAATTTCGCCGTGAGCCAGACGCGCGGAGATGTTGTCGCCGACCTCGACATTGCGAACATCTTTTAACAGCTTGCCTTCGGAATCGAATACCAGGGCATAGCCGCGCTCGAGAATGGCCAGTGGGGACAGCGACTCGAGGGCAGTCTGGAGGCGCTCGCTGCGCACGCGGTGCTGGAGCAGGACGTTGCGCATAATGGCGACCAGCGCGGCGGTTCCGCTGTCGAGTTCCTTGCGCACGCCGGAAAGAATCAGGCGCAGATCGTAGTGGCGGACGGCTGCCGAAATTTTTTCCCAGCGGCGGAGCATCTGCTCGAGCAGTTGACGCTCGGCGAGTTCGAGGCGGTGGGTGAGGTCGTCGAGCCGCTGCTGGCGCTGATGAATCAGTTCCATCATGCGGGTGAAAGCACCGTGCTGCGCGAGTTCGGTCAGGGCCTGGCGGCCCATCAGCAGGCGGTAGCGCATGGCGCGGCTGAGGCGTTCGTGCAACGCGGCGGCGTGATCTTCGACTTCCTGACGCGAGCGGATGACCAGTTCGGCCGCCGCCGAGGGCGTGGGAGCGCGCAGGTCGGCGACAAAGTCGATGATGGTGAAATCGGTTTCGTGGCCAACGGCGGAGATTACGGGGATTTCGGATGCGGCGATAGAGCGGGCCAGAGCTTCGTCGTTGAAGGCGGCGAGGTCTTCGGCTGAGCCGCCGCCGCGGGCAACGATAATTACGTCCACATTGTCGTGCTGGTTGAAGTAGCGGACGCCGGCAGCGACCTCGAGTGAAGCGGCGTCGCCCTGTACCTGGGCGGGGTAAATCAACACATTGACGGAATGGTGGCGGCGCTCGAGCACATTCAGGATGTCGCGGAGAGCCGCGGCCTGCGCCGAGGTGACCACGCCGATGCGTGAGGGAAGAGTTGGGATCGGCTGCTTGCGTTCAGCGGCGAACAAGCCTTCGGTTTCAAGCTTGGCTTTGAGCTGTTCGAAGGCTAATTGCAGCGAGCCGGCACCTTTCGGCTCGATGTATTCGGCCGAAATTTGTAGCTCGCCGCGGTCTTCATAGACGGTGACGCGACCGCGGACGACTACCTGCAGGCCGTCGGCGGGGCGGAAGCGCAGCAGTCGCGCCGACGAACGGAACATCACGACGCGAATCTGGGCAGTTGCTTCTTTGACCGTGCCGTCCTTGAGGGTGAAGTAGAGGTGTCCGGAATCGGGGGCGCGGAAATTGGAGATCTCGCCTTCCACCCAGGCGTCAGAGTATTCGCGCTCGATGTGGGAACGGACCGCGGTGACTAGGTCGCGGACTTTCCAGACCCTGCGTTCGGGCGGCCGGAAGCTAAAGCCCATCTGGTCGGTGAGGGAGGACACGAGGGAAGTGTAACGCAGGAGGGGTCTGGACTGCCGCCGACAAAATCCCCACTTCTCGCGCAAAGTGCGCGCGAGAAATGGGGCACCCGGCTTGCCTGCGCCGCTGATCGGCAGGGGCGAAATCCCCACCCTATCGCTGAAAACGCGAGAAGGGTGGGGCACCCTTGACGATATAATCCATCCGCCATGAATCTCGAACAGAAAGTTGCGGAACTGAACAAGCGGAACCGGCTGGCTGAAGACGGCGGGGGCGCGAAGCGACGCGAGCGGCAGCACAAAGAGGGAAAGATGTCGGCTCGGGAGCGGATCGAGTTCCTGCTCGACGAGGGCACGTTCGAAGAGACTGACAAACTGGTCACGCACCGCTGCAACGACTTCGGCATGGCTGAGCAGAAGATCTACGGCGACGGATTCATTACGGGCTACGGGCGCATCGAGGGACGGTTGGTCTACGTATTTGCGCAGGACTTTACGGTGTTTGGCGGATCGCTCTCGGAAACCAACGCCGCGAAGATCGTGAAGATTATGGACCTGGCGGCGAAGATGGGCGCTCCGGTGATTGGGCTGAATGATTCCGGAGGAGCGCGGATTCAGGAAGGCGTGATGTCGCTGGCTGGGTATGCCGATATTTTTTTGCGAAACACTTTGTATAGCGGAGTGGTGCCGCAGATTTCGGCGATCATGGGGCCGTGCGCGGGCGGCGCGGTTTACTCGCCGGCGATCACCGACTTCGTGCTGATGGTGGATAAGACTTCGTACATGTTCATCACCGGGCCCGACGTGATTAAAACGGTGACGCACGAAGAAGTCACTAAGGAGCAACTCGGAGGTGCGATGACGCACAACGAGACTTCAGGCGTGGCGCACTTTCTGGCGCATGACGATGCGGAATGTTTGTCGATGGTGCGCGAGCTGCTGAGTTTTTTGCCGTCCAACAATCTGGATGAACCTCCACGGAAAGTTTGCAGCGATCCGGTGGACCGGGCCGACTCCGCGCTTGACACGATTGTCCCGGCGCAGTCGAACCAGCCGTATGACATTAAAGATGTGATTCATGCGGTCGTCGATGATGCTTACTTTTTCGAGGTGCAGGAACACTACGCGAGGAACATTGTCGTGGGATTTGCGCGGCTGGACGGGCGCAGTGTGGGTGTGGTCGCGAACCAGCCGTCGGTGCTGGCTGGGACGCTAGACATTAATGCGTCGGTGAAGGGGGCGCGTTTCGTGCGCTTCTGCGATTGCTTCAACATTCCGCTGGTGACGTTTGAGGATGTGCCGGGATTTCTTCCTGGGACTGCGCAAGAATATGGCGGGATCATCAAGCATGGGGCCAAGCTGCTATATGCATTCGCCGAAGCGACGGTGCCGAAGGTTACAGTGATCACGCGCAAGGCTTATGGCGGGGCTTATTGCGTGATGGCGTCGAAGCACATTCGCACGGATGTGAATTATGCGTGGCCGACGGCGGAGATTGCGGTTATGGGGCCGGAGGGCGCGGTCGACATTGTCTACAAACGGGAGCTTGATGCGGCGGCGAATCGCGAGCAGGTTCGGCGGGAAAAGATTGAGGAGTTCCGCGACCGGTTCGCCAATCCGTATGCCGTGGCTGATCGCGGGTTTGTGGATGCGGTGATCCAGCCGCGGGAGACGCGGAAGAAGTTGATTCAGGCGCTGGCCATGCTCGAAAACAAGCGGGATAAGAATCCGCCGAAGAAGCATGGGAACATTCCGCTGTAAGAGCCGGCGCACGGGGGCTAAAGCCCTGTTCCCTTTAGCGGACTTAACGGCACGGCTAAAGCCGTGCCTTTCCACATTGCGACTCAACGGCGGGCCGAGGCCCTGTCGTCCGCAAACTCGAAGAGGGCTCGATGAAAAAGCTGCTCGCGTTGTTCATCTTTTTCTTTCTGACACTGCCGATTTTTTCACAGGATCCTTCTGCTTTGCTTTCGTCATTGCCGCAGGCTAAGGACTATGTGCAGCATCGCGTTTCCAGCTACGACCGCAGCGGCGGGAATGGGGATGCTCGGACGATTGGGGCTCGGGACTGTCTCACGCTGCTGGATGCGGATGGGCCGGGGCTCATCACGCATGTCTGGGCCACGATTGCCAGCGATGATCCCAACCATCTGAAGGCGCTGGTGCTGCGCATGTATTGGGACGGCGAGGCTTCGCCTAGCGTGGAGGCGCCGATTGGCGATTTCTTTGGGCTGGGGTTGGGCGACTATCACCTCTATGAGTCGCTGCCGTTGTCGGTGGGCGCGGACAAGGCGCTGAACAGTTTTTTCCCGATGCCGTTTCAGAAGCATGCGCGCATTACGGTCACGAACGAGGGGGCGATCAAGACTGACTCGTTTTATTTCAACATCGACTATCGCGCGTACGGCAAGGCGCTGCCGGGGGATCTGCTTTATTTTCACGCGCAGTACCGGCAGGCCGCGCCGGCGCGTGGCTGGACGAATCAGTGGCGTTCGAATGGCGACGCGATCATCAACGACAAGAAGAATCTGAATGGAGACGGAAATTATGTCTGGATGGAAGCTGCCGGGCGCGGGCACTTTGTGGGCGTGACGATGTCGGTGCTCGAGAATCAGGATGGGTGGTGGGGCGAGGGCGACGACATGTTTTTTGTCGATGGCGAGGCACTGCCCTCGATCAACGGAACCGGGTCGGAGGATTATTTTCTGGGGGCGTGGGATTTCGGTGGGCGTCAGTTTTCATATGGGCTGTTTGGGGCGCCGGTGGTGGGGCAGGAAGTCGCGGGCGGGCGGTGGTCGCTCTACCGGTTTCATCTGGATTCGCCGATCACGTTTACGAAGTCGCTGCGGGCGACGATTGAGCACGGGCACGCCAATCACCGGTCAGATAATTTTTATTCGGTGGCGTACTGGTACCAGACCGAACCGCATGCGGCGTTTCCTGCGCTGCCGCCGCTGGAGCAGAGGGTTCCGCGGATTTATGCGGTGGGCGGGCCAGGGAATGCGGGGAAGTGAAGGCTTGCATAGAGCGGACGGAGGAGTGAACGATGGGCATCGTTATATTCATCTGCCTTTTGACCGGACCTCATACGAAGTGGGTCAAGCGATTCCTTCCCAACACGGCGAATCGCGTCATATTTGTCGTCATCGTAACTGGCATGGTCGCGGCCTGGATTGTCCAAGGGACAGAACTGATCAATCACGCTAAGGGAGGGGAACAATACTTCCCGTTTGCGTGTGCCATTCTCTGCGGGGGCGCACTCTACCGCTTTGTTCATGTGTGGTGGGTAAGACCTGAAAAACCCGCTGTCTTGTGAGGGTGCTTTAGCAGGAAGTGAAAGATTGGCACCGTACGGCCCAAAAAATAAGAGTTCCGAGGTGGTGTGGGGTCCATTCGTCTCGGCCAGTAGCTCGCGTTTGACCCTTGCTCGACCTGCTTTCGCGGCTTCCCTTGCGGGGCTGCTGCGCGCGATCTTCGCTTGGGCTCCGGGCTCACCGCCAACCGGATAAACCTACCCTACGCCTCGGAACTCTATCTTGCCTTCAACATTTCTTCTTCGTTCGCCTCGACCAGCGCTTTGCTATAGACCCTCGCTCACCCTCCTCCCTAACCTTTCGATCAGGAAAGTGACTCCGCTTGAGCCCCGGACGCCGCACCAACCGGAAAAACTTAAGAAGCTGTCAAAGAACAATCCTGTTGTACGCTTCCTATTTTTTTCGTCAATCGAAAATACGCGTTTGTAAGTACACGTATTTTCAATCGAGTGCAGCCCGTCCACAAGCGGGTGACCGGATTTGGTGCAAAGCGGCGACGCATTCTTGGCGGGGTCGGTGCTGGACGCGGAGTTTCGGTTTCTGTATTGATAGGAATCGATGTTAAATTGCAGGGCGAAATCATTTCTGTTTTGTGAATATCGCGCACTTCCCGCGTCGGGCATGGGATCTGTAGTGTCGCTGACGCGGAGATCGAGACTCGGTTTCAAGCGCAGGCTGAAGCCAAAGTTGAATTTAATATCTTTTTGCGCGGCCCTGAAGGGCCGCTCTTCCACGGTCGTGCCCGCGTCGTTAGGGTTTCAAGCGACCTCGATTGCTTCATCCACCAGGCGCTTGTCGGTTTCGTCGGAGCCGGTGAGTTCGAACGAGTTTGTGATGGCGGCTTTGCCTTTTTCCACACTCGTGATGACGTAGGAGCAGCCGAACCAGTGGGCTTCGGCGAGGTCGGTGGAGGACCAGTGCGCGGGGTGGTCGGGGTGGGAGTGATAGAAGCCGACGATGTCTTCACCGCGGTTGCGGCCTTCGCGCTGGATCCGCACCAACTCCTTGGGATCGATGTTGTATCGGTTATGGGCGGAGTCGGTGCGGGTGTTGCCGGCGCGGGCGGCCGAGGTGACTACGCGGGCGCCGTCGTCGTCAGTGCGACCGAGTAGGATGCCACAGCATTCGTGCGGGTAGGTTTGCTCGCCATGCTGGCGGAGGGCTTCGTAGTGTTGGCGGGAGAGTTTTAGCATTGGTGGAGTTCTTATAGGGAAGTCAAAATCCCCACTCTAGCCGCAGAGAACGCGGCTAGAATGGGGCACCCGATTTCAGTGGGGCACTCAACCTTCATCCATTCTGCTTCATCCTTCGTTCCAGAAGCGTTCGCTTAGATATTTGTCCCCGGAGTCGCAGAGGATGGTTACGATTACGGCTTCGTGGACTCGCTTCAGCGGCAGGTCGTGGGCGATCTTGAGGCAGCCTACTACGGCGGCGGCGGACGAGATTCCGACTAACAATCCGGCGGTGCGGGAGAGTTGGCGGGCCATGGCGTAGGCGTCTTCGGTTGCGATTTCGAGATTCTGATCGGCGAGCTGGGGATCGTAGATTTTGGGGACGATCGCACTGGCCATGTGCTTGGCGCCTTCGATGCCGTGGAACGATGAGTCGGGCTGCAGCGAAATGCACTGGACGGCGGGATTTAATTCTTTTAGGCGGCGCGTGGTACCGACGAAGGTGCCGCTAGTGCCGAGCATTGAAACAAAATGCGTGATGCGGCCTTGCGTCTGCTGCCAGATTTCGTTGGCGGTGCCGTGGTAGTGCGCCTTCCAGTTGGCTTCGTTGGAATACTGGTCGGCGTAAAAATATCGGTCGGGATGTTTGGCGGCCAGCTCGCGCGCCATGCGAATCGCTCCGTCGGAGCCGTCGGCGGGATCGGTGTAGATGATGTTGGCGCCGTAACCTTGCAGGATTTGCTTGCGCTCGCGGGAAACATTCTGCGGCATGCACAGGGTGACGGGGAATCCTTCGGCCGCTCCCAGCATGGCGTAGGCGATGCCGGTGTTGCCGCTGGTAGCGTCGAGCAAAACCTGACCGGGGCGGAGTTGGCCGCGGCGGCGGGCTTCGGCAACGATGTTAGCGGCGGCGCGATCTTTGACCGATCCGCCGGGGTTATACCATTCGGCCTTACCCAGAAGGGCTACGCCGGGCAGGTCGGCGGTGAGTGCGTCGAGGCGCAGCAGTGGAGTGTTGCCAATGCGTTCGATCAGGCTGTGGCCCAGCGTTTCGCCTAGTCCTGACGCAGCTTCCCGTGACAATTCGCGTTCTGCTGGAGTCGACATTGCCGCCATTCTTGAGGAACTATGTGCCATGAGGAACCGCGAGGCCGTGACCAACGTAATGTGCTATGTGTTCCGAAACGATGTATGTAGTACCTTGTTTACTGAAGTTTAGATGAATCAGCTTCGCCCGGCGATGCAGTTCGTGTAAAGTTACGCCCGTTCTTATAAGTGCAGCATCTAATAAAACGCGTCGGCACGGCAAGGAAAGGTTGAACGAAAATCGCAATGTCTAAAATTATTGAAGCACGAACCTACGAGGAAGCGCTAGCCTGGTTCCGCGACCACGGGTTCGATATAACCGACGCTCCCGGCTCGACCGTGCGAGCGTTTCTGCGGAAATATAATGTGTCGGCGGCCATCCAGAAGGGGCCGGACGACACGGTGAAGATTTTCGCGTATCCGGGGTATTTGATTGGCAGCGAGATTTCGAAGCTGGTGAACCGCGGGTACCAGCAGTTCCTCAAGACTTCGAAGACGGAAGTGCCGGCGACGGCCGACCATTTGAAGGCGCTGCAATCGTTTTCGGAAGAGTTGAAAGAAGGGCTTGGTTTGCCGAGTCTCTATAACGAATCGCTGGGGACGGTGAGCGAGTCGTATCATTACGATCGGATCGAGAATCGCGATAAGGCTCCGGTGGATCGGCCGAAGCGTCCTTGGGAAGTGGCGGGGAAAGAGGCTGCGGTCGCGGCGAAGAAGGGTCGGGCTTAGGGCCCGGCGCGCAATCCGCGCCACGGGGCTGAAGCCCCCGATCTTCTTCCATAACTCTCGACGTGGCGCTGAAGCACCGCTTCTCCACGTTATTCCCTGCATTACGTGATTTTCCACATCACGTCCTTCATTTTCCGGCGTTGCGTTTTCTCATTAGGCTCCCATTAATTCTCGCGCTCGTCCCACGTTAAATTCCTAGGTTAGGTTCCGGGCATTTCCTGTAAAAGCGTATCCCCAGACCTCCCTCGCGAAGACTGCGCCCGCAATGAGGGCGTCTTGACCGCGCGAATTCGGCTGTGCTACAAGCGACGGTCGACCGTAATCGTTAACGGTGCAGCATCTACCAATGAAACAGCGCTATGCCCGCGGATCGGACGCGGGTTTCGGAGGGAATCTTTCAATGAGCACGTGCAGGCGAACTACTTTGCAGATCTCGTTGCTTCTGGCTCTCTTTTTCGTTCAGGCGCGTGTTCAGGCGGCCGCCCAGACAACCGGCAGCGCCGTCTATCTGGACCCTTCCAAGCCGATCGATGTGCGCGTCGACGATTTGATCCGGCAGATGACTCTTCAGGAAAAGGCTGAACAGTTGGTGAACCAGGCGCGGGCGATTCCGCGACTGCAGGTGCCGGCTTACGACTGGTGGAGCGAGGCGCTGCATGGAGTCGCGAATGCTGGAACGGCGACGGTGTTTCCCGAGCCAATTGGGCTGGCGGCTACGTTCGATGATCCGCTGATTCACGAGATGGCGATCGTGATCGGGACGGAAGCTCGCGCCAAGCATAACCAGGCAGTCCGCGCGGGACGGCGCGACATTATGGAGGGACTGGATTTCTGGTCGCCGAACATCAACATTTTTCGCGATCCGCGCTGGGGTCGGGGGCAGGAGACTTACGGCGAGGATCCTTTTCTTACGGGGCGAATGGGCGTGGCGTTCGTCACCGGGCTGCAGGGGGATGATCCGAAATATTTCCGCGTGATTTCGACGCCGAAACATTTTGCGGTGCACAGCGGGCCGGAGCCGTCGCGGCACTCCATCGATGTGCAGGTTTCGAAGCACGACATGGAGGACACGTACTTGCCGGCTTTCCGAGCGGCAGTGACGGAAGGCAAAGCGGAGTCGGTGATGTGCGCTTACAACCGCGTCAACGGCCAGCCTGCGTGTGCGAACACGTTTCTGTTGAAGGATCAGTTGCGCGGGGCGTGGAAGTTTAACGGATACGTGGTGTCGGACTGCGACGCGATCGTCGATATTTTTCAGGGACACAAATTCGTGAAGAGCCAGGCGGAGGCTGCGGCCGCCGCGATCAAGACCGGCATGGATAATGAGTGCGCGGACTTTTTCACGATCACGAAAGACGACCACGACTACAAGCCGTTCGTGGACGCGGTGAAGCAAGGACTGCTTTCGGAAGCGGATCTCGATACCTCTTTGCGACGCCTGTTTACGGCGCGCATGCGGCTGGGGATGTTCGATCCTCCGGAGATGGTGCCCTACGCGCGCACTCCGGATTCCGAGATTGACAGCGCCGCGCACCGGGAGTTGGCGCTGAAGACGGCGCGGGAATCGATGGTGCTGCTGAAGAACGACGGCGTGCTTCCATTGGCTGCGAGTGTGAAGAGAATTCTCGTGGTCGGGCCGCTGGCGGATCAGACCCAGGTGTTGCATGGCAACTATAGCGGCGTGGCTTCGCATGCGGTCTCGGCGCTGGAAGGGATTCGAAAGCAGTTTCCGGGAGTGCAGGTCACGTTTGTTTCGGGCACGAATTTCCTGCGGCCCGAAACCGTGATTCCGGCCTCTGTGCTTTCGACCGACGATGGCAAGCCCGGCCTGAAGGGCGAATACTTCGCGGGCAACGATTTCTCGGGCAGGCCCCAAGCGGTGCGTATCGACGATGGGATTGATTCCAAGCTCTTCCATGCGGGTGCGAATGCGATCGGCCCACCCGCGGGCATGAAGGATTTTTCGGCGTGCTGGACGGGTTTCATCACTCCAGCCGAATCGGGCACGTATCAGATTGGAATGGTTGGTTCGATGAACCGCATGTGGCTGAATGGGAAATTGATTGTGGACGACGCGATCCTGCATGATCCGAACTCGCAGATGGTCACGATCGCGCTTACGAAGGGGCAGCATTACGCGGTGAAGATTGAATATTTGCGGGGCGGGTTTGGCACGAAGCTGGTGTGGCTGCCGGTGAGCTCCGATCCGAGTTTCGAGGCAGCGTCGGCGGCGCGCGATGCTGATGTGGTGGTGGCCGTGGTCGGAATCACATCGAAGCTGGAAGGCGAGGAGATGAAGGTTGACGTGCCCGGATTCAAGGGCGGCGACCGCACCAGCCTGAACCTGCCGGAGGAAGAGGGGGCGCTGCTGGGAGCAGTGAAGGGCGCGGGCAAACCTGTGGTGGTGGTGCTGATGAACGGCAGTGCGCTCGCGGTAAATTGGGCGAATGACCACGCCAATGCGATTATCGATGCCTGGTACTCGGGAGAAGAAGGTGGAACAGCAATCGCGCAGACGCTGGCGGGCGCGAACAATCCCGGCGGACGGTTGCCGGTGACTTTTTATAAAGGCGTGGAGCAGTTGCCGGAGTTCGAAGATTATGCGATGAAGAATCGCACGTATCGCTACTTTACCGGGGAACCACTTTATCCTTTCGGGTATGGGTTGAGTTACTCGAAATTCGAATATAGCAACATGAAGCTGTCGAGTTCTGAACTGGATGCGGGGAATCCGGTCATTGTCGATGTGGATGTGAAGAACGCCAGTGCGCTGGCGGGCGATGAAGTCGTGGAGCTCTATATTACTTTTCCCAAGCTGGCGGGCACGCCGTTGCGTGCACTGCGCGGGTTTAAGCGGGTTCACGTGGCGGCAGGAGAAGTGCGTCACGTGTCGCTAGCGCTGCAGCCGCGGGATTTGAGTTATGTCAACGAAGTTGGCGACCGGATGGTTGGGGCGGGGGATTATTTGATCAGCGTAGGTGGAGGACAGCCGGGGACGTCGGCTGCGCGGGCGGAGGCTCGATTGACTATTCGCGGGGAACAGAAATTGCCGGAGTGATCTGAATTGCGATGTGCGCGGTGGAGCTGCAGGTCCCTCCACTTCGCAATGATCTTCCCTCCGGAACCTCATGCTCCGGTCGGGATGACAAAATTATTTGGCTAGCTGAATAATCTGACCGGCCGCGCATGGTTAGCTGAATATCTGGTGAAGCGCAGGGTAGATTTTGCGGTAGGTGCGATACGCCTGCTGCATGATTTTTGACGCGGCTTGATTTGGTGGGATGCGCGTCGCGACCCGGACCACGCGGTCGCAGGCTTCATCGACGGAACTCCAGGCGCCGGCTCCGGTGCCGGCCAGAATGGCTGCGCCATAGGCTGCGCCTTCTTCGGCGGCGACGATTTCTACTTCGTGCCCGTAGACGTCGGCTTGAATTTGCCGCCACAGCGGCGATCTTGCGCCGCCGCCACCCAGGCGGATTGACGTCACCGGAATCTTCATTTCGTTGAAGATGGTGAACGTGTCTTTCAGGCTGTAGGCAACACCTTCCATGACAGCGCGGATGATGTGTCCACGCGTGTGGGAGGCGGTGAGTCCGAGGAGCGCGGCGCGAGCGTTTGGATCGAGATGAGGAGTGCGCTCACCCATGAGGTATGGTACCCAGAAAGCGCCTTCAGAGCCGGAGGGCGCGGCGCTGGCTTCGTCGGCGAGAATGTCGTAAGGGTCGCGGCCGTTTTGTTTTGCGACTCCAAAGCGATCACGAAAAAAGCGTAAGGACAAGCCTGCCGCTTGAGTAACGCCCATCACATGCCAGCGCCCCGGGATGGCGTGACAAAAAGTGTGCAATCGCCCCGCGGGATCGAGTGCGGGACGATCAGTTGCGGCGAAGACAACGCCGGAAGTTCCGATGGTGGCGCTGACCGCACCGGCGCGGGCGATGCCCATGCCGACCGCTCCGGCGGCCTGGTCTCCGGCTCCGGCGACTACGGGGGTTCCGGCGGGCAGGCCCGTGACCTCGGCGCCGGCGGCGGAGACTTTGCCGCAAATCTGAGGAGACTCGTACAGTGCCGGTAGCAAGTCGGCATCAATGCCGGCCTTGCTCAGCACTTCGGTTGACCAGCGGCGGTTGGCGACGTCGAGAAGTAGAGTTCCCGACGCGTCGGCCATGTCGATGGCGCGCTCACCGGTGAGGCGGAAGCGAACATAATCTTTCGGGAGCATGACGTGGGCGACGCGGGCCCAGTTCTGGGGCTCGTTCTCGCGCACCCAGAGCAGTTTGGTGAGCGTGAAATTGGTGAGGGGAGGATTGCAGGTAAGCCGGATCAGGGCATCGCGGCCGAATAACTTTTCCAGTTCGAGGCTCTGCGCCTCGCTGCGCTGGTCGCACCAGATGATCGCGTTGCGCACGACTTCATCGTGGGAATCGAGCAGGACTGCGCCGTGCATCTGGCCCGAGAAACCGACGCAGGCAATGTCGTCGGCGCGTAGATTCGCGGACTGAAGCGCTTTGCGGACGGCCACTCCGCAGGCGCGCCACCAGTCGCGTGGATCCTGCTCAGCCCAGCCGGGGCGCGGGCTGGCGAAGGGCTCGTGCTCCTCCGAACCAGAAGCGACGACTGTTCCGGTCGCGTCTATGACGAGTGCGCGCGTGCCGCTGGTACCTACGTCGATGCCGAGATAAGCGATGTTCCCCTCCTCCGGGTTTACTCCTACACGTTTACTCTGAGCGCTTATTTTTATCTGGGGTTCTCAGCGTGTCGATGCTAAGCGATGTCCTCGGCCAGTTGACGAGCTGTTTCCCTGGGTTGCTGTACTTTTTCTTTGCGCGATTCGTGGGATTGTTTTTGCAGAAAGAAATCCAGATTGCCGCGCATCAACAGATGGGGAGCCAAAGCGACTTGATGGGAACGGTCGCTGCCCTCCGCCAGGAACTCGTGCAACATGCGAAACGCGATTTGCCCCTGAGCCCGGGGACGCTGGTAGATGGTCGCGGCAACGGCGCCGGATCGAATTTGCGGCACAAGATCGGGAAACAAGTCGGTCGTTATGATGGTCAGGCGATCGAGCAATTTCGCGTCGCGGGCAGCGTTCAGTACAGGAATGGAAGCCTCGGTCGTGACATAGACGCCGCACAGGTCCGGACATTTTTCAAACAGGTCGCGGCATTTGCGGTAGGCTTCCGCTTCTACATCATGATCTTCAATAGGCTTGAGCGCGTGAAGGCCGGGATAAAACGATCGCAAAGTATTTTCGAAAGCGGCGTACTTTTCAGCGTGCTCGGTGATCGCCATATCGAACACAGTGACGGCGATAGAGCCCGTGCGCGAGCCGAGAAATCTGCCCATGAGATCGGCAGCGATGGAGCCGCTGGCCAGAGTGTCAATCGACACGATGCCCAGGCGGCCGCTGTTGGGAGCGTCGGTAGCCACGCACACAACGGGAATCTCCGAACGAGAGGCGCGGCGTATCCAGGGCCGCAAAACTTCGGGACGGCTCGGGAAAGTGATAATCCCATCAACCTCTTCGTGCATCGCAGCGGCAAAAGCCTCCTCGTCGCCTTCGCCGAGACGAGGATAGGTGCGAAACTCGATCTCGACATTTTCGAGCAGGATCAAGGCAGCTTCCTCGCGAATTCCGGCGCGCACTTCGTCCCAGAACGAGGTGGTTCCTCGCAGTGTGTTCACCGAGATTCGTAGAGTTTTCTTGGACGACAAGAAGCGGGCCGCGAGGTTTGGACGATAGTCGAGGGCTTTCGCCATCTCCAAGACGCGGGCCTTGGTGGCTGGACTGACGCCGGGGTTGTCGTGCAATGCTCGATGCACGGAGCCGACAGACGTTCCGAGGGCGTGCGCAATGTCACGGAGGGTGGTGGGAGGTTTGCCCATTTTCTGGCCGGTGTTGCTGACAAAAACGGTTCCAGTAGCGGTTAGACGCCTGGAACCCGTAAACGTTAACGGAACTGAGCCAAATGCGCAAGAGAGGGCAATATTAGAGGACAAATGTTTTTGCGACGACCCGCGAGACGTCGGCGTTACTTTCATGTTTAGCGGCTGCCGACGCGGCCTTTTTCGTCTGGGACGCTGGAGAGTTTATAGATCCAATTGCAGATTGCGTCGCGCCATACGATGGCTTCCGCTGCCTGGTAGTCGAACCGGGCCAGGATATCGCGGTAGCGTTCGTTGTCGACGTGGCCCTCGAGCGTCTTCCATTGCGAAACGAAATCTCGAGCGCGATCTGCACCCGCGTAGTGCGAATCGTAGATGTGCTGGATTACCGTCTTCCCAGAATGCAGGATGTAGGTGTAGGGCACGTGGTGGAAAAATAAGAGCAGGTTGTCAGGGCACCGGGGCAGAGATTCGTAGAGTTCCTGCACCGCAGGCGGGTATTGACCGATGAATCCGGTGCCGGTGGCGACGGTACGATCCATTCCGATTCCCGCATGGTCGGCGCGGTGCCATTGTCCCCATCCATTTTCTTCGGAGGACTCGGGGCCGGGATCGTAGTGATTGCCGAGAATGTTGGTGAGCGTTCCAGCGCCGAGCGGGCCGGTGTAGCTTTCGTAGACTTGCCAGGAATTCAGTTGCATCGCGGTGATAGTTTTCACCACCAGGGGGTCGCTACCGAAGGTGAGGCGTGTCCATTCGTCGATGATTTGTTCGGCGGTGAGGGTGGGATCCCACGCCAGGCGCCCGAAGCCGTAGAGGTTGGCCATGGCAAGAGGACTGCCGAGCCAGGTCGCGTCCAGGCCAACGTTGGCGACGCCGACGAAGCCACCGATGGGTCGATGGAAAACGCGGCCCGCAGCCAGCGCTTTCACTGGCGTGGTGTTGGCATCCGCGGCGTTTGTGTCGATGTGGAGATCGCCGACGTGCATGTCGAAGTCGAGCACTTCTTTCCACATCGGGACGAGGAAGCAGAGCTGGCGCTGCTGTCCGGTGTATTCCTGCGTGATTTGCAATTCGATAGCTTCATTGGTGCGGCGCAGGCCGGCGAAAAGTGGAGACGCCGGTTCGCGCACCTGGAAATCAATGGGGCCATTCTTGATTTGGACGATCGCGTTATCGTCGAATGCGCCGTCGAGGGGATGGAAATTGTCGTAGGCGGCCTTGGCGCGATCATTCTTGAGATCCTGCCAGTCGAGATGGTGGTTGTAAACGAATGCTCGGTAGAAGACCACGCCGCCGTGCGGCTTGAGGGCGCGGGCAATTACGTTGGCCGCGTCGGCATGGGTGCGGCCGTAAGTCGAGGGGCCGAGGCGGCCCTCGGAATCGGCTTTCACGACAAAACCGGCGAAATCCGGAATGCGGCGGTAGATCTCGTTGACTTTTTTGCGCCACCAGTCGGCGACCCGAGGATCCAGCGGATCAAATGTGTCGAGACCGCCGATAAGTTTAGGGCTGCCCAGATCGACGGCCAGCGAGAGTTGCACTCCCCAAGGCCGGAACACATCGGCGACCCGGCTGACCTGGGCGATGAAACTATCTTCGAGAACGCCGGGAGCGGCGTTCACGTTGTTGATGGCGCATCCGTTGATGCCGATCGAAGCCAGCAGGCGAGCGTACTGGCTGGCGCGGGTCAGATCGGCGCGAACTTTGCCATCAGCGAAGAAGATAGAAGGTCCGCCGTATCCGCGTTCGATGCGGCCGTCGAGGTTGTCCCACTGGTTCACCCAGCGGATGGGCGCGTAGGGATTCTGCACCTCGTCGAGCTTCGTAACATCGAGCTTCGCAATATCTGTGTCTGCAAGACTCTCCGTGCGCGCGATCTTGCTCAGCAATGCGAACACGCCGTACAGAACGCCTCGGTCGGTCGAGGCGGTGATGATCAGACATTGTGATCCGTGGATCTTTGTGCCCTTGAGCCAGTACCCGTCGGCCCGCAGGTCTGGCGGCGAAGGCAGTTCGGGGATGAACCCCTGCACTTCGGCCAGCTTTCCCAGAACGATGGCATTCTCGGGGGACGTGGCAGTTTGCAGCCGCAGAGTCCTGCCTAGCATTTGCGCGACGCCCTGGAGCAGTTCCTGCTGAGCGGTCTTGAGCACCAGTGAATCGCCCAGCCGTACGATTTGGGGCGGCAAGCGCTCATAATTCTTAGCCGCTTGCGGAGCCAAGGTGGAATAGCGGAGCCAGGCCGCGGCGCCGGTCTCAGCAGTGATGGAGCTGGGCATTACGGTCGCGCCGACGAGCGCTGCCACGATGAATGCGACGCTCACCTTCGTTCTTGTCCGCTGGGTTGATTTCATCTCGAGCTGACGCGGTTAAGCATTTCGAGTATAAGAGCAGTTCGGCTCAGGCGAGCGAGAATCAGATTGATTTTCGGTGCCAGGAAGCCTACCATTCGCGGTTGGAGGGCCCGCCATGTCTGCGTTTGGCCCGATAGTGAAACATCTGCTGAAACTCGCTGCGATTGCTTCTCTTGTCGCTTCCGCTTTTTCCCAGACGTCACTCAAGTACGATCCCGCCACTGAGAGCAAATTCAAGGGCGTGGTTGCGGAGCTGAAATTTATTCCTCCCTCGGGTGGAAAACCAGTCGCATACCTGGTGATGAAGAGCGGCGCCGATTCCGTGCAGGTTTTTCTTTGTCCCAAGAAATTTCTCGATGACATGGGCATCGTATTCAAGGCAGACGACGAGATTGAAGTGACTGGCTCGAAGATCAAACAGGACGGCGCCGACCTGACTTTGGCCCGCGAAGTTGTCAAAGGCGGCGACACGGTGACGCTGCGCTTCAAAGACGGCAAGCCTGCCTGGTAAGTACGGTGGCCGGATTTCGCTGAATATCTCATAGCTATAGCGTGCGTCCGACCTTCTCCGGCGACGTCCGGCTTCCTGATAATCTCAAGCTAGACTCATTCGAGCCTCGTTCGACCTTCAGGAGATCTCACTCGTTTGCCGCCGCTGATTAATGTCCGCAGCATTTCGAAAGCCTTTGGAGCCGACCCGCTGTTTCAGAACGTCTCGTTTACCGTTTCTGAGGGGGATCGCATCGGGCTGATAGGGCCGAACGGATCGGGCAAGTCAACGCTGCTGCGAATTCTCGCAGGCACCGAAGAGCCGGACGAAGGAGAAATCGCCGTCCGCAAGCGCATTCGCATGAGCTATGTGGAGCAGGAGTCAGAATTCGCGCCCGCAGATACGGTGCGGTCTGTGATTGATACGGCGATGAAAGGTTCCGCCGTGCCTGACTCGGAGCGCGGCACGCGCTTTGCGGAAACACTGGGGCGAGCGGGCTTTGCGGATTTGGACGCTGAAGCCGCGTCGCTCTCCGGAGGGTGGCAGAAGCGGTTGGCGATTGTGGAGGCTCTGGTGCAGGGACCCGACATACTGCTGCTCGATGAACCCACAAATCACCTGGACCTGGCCGGGATTGAGTGGCTGGAGGAAGTGCTGGAGCAGGCTGGGTTCGCCTGCGTGGTGATCAGTCACGACCGATATTTTCTGGAAAATGTTGCCACCGAGATGGCGGAACTTAGCCGGATTTATCCCGATGGGCTGCTGCGGGTGAAGGGGCGATACAGCACGTTCCTGGAAAAGAAAGAGGAATTTCTGCACGCGCAATCGAAGCGGCAGGAAGCGCTGGAAAATCTGGTGCACGGGGAGATCGAATGGTTGCGCCGCGGGGCCAAAGCGCGCACCCGAAAATCGAAGGCGCGCATCGACAAGGCGGGTGAGTTGATGGAGGAACTGGCGGACCTGAACACGCGCACGCGCACAGGAACCGCGCAAATCGATTTCTCGGCGACTGATCGTAAAACCAAACGGCTGATCGAACTGCAGGATGTCTCCTACGAAATTGGGGGGCGGCGGCTGTTCCAGGGGCTGAACTTCATCATTTCGGCCGGATTGAGAGTGGGGCTGGTCGGCCCGAACGGGAGCGGCAAGACTACGCTGCTGCGCTTGTTGCGCGGAGAAGTTGCGCCGGCGATGGGAGAGATTCGGAGAGCCGACAAATTGCGCATTGTGTATTTTGACCAGCGCCGGGAACTCGATCCGAGTGTTACGCTGCGCCGAGCGCTGGCGCCGGAGGGCGATTCGGTCATCTATCAGGACCGCGTGACTCATGTAGCATCGTGGGCGGCAAAGTTTTTGTTCAAGGGTGAACAGCTGAACCAGCCGGTCGAGCGTCTCTCTGGCGGCGAGCGGGCCCGGGTCTTGATTGCCCAGCTGATGCTTCAGCCCGCCGACGTTCTTCTGTTGGATGAGCCGACCAACGACCTCGACATTCCAACGCTCGAGATACTGGAGGAGAGCCTGCTCGAGTTTCGCGGCTCGCTCGTGCTGGTAACGCATGACCGTTACATGCTCGACCGCGTATCGACAGTGGTGCTGGGACTGGACGGTCAAGGCGGCGCCGAGCGATTTGCCGACTATTCGCAATGGGAGACCTGGCAAGCGGAGCGCCAGCAAACTTCGCTGAGCAGTGAGAGCGGGAGGTCGCGAGCGACTGCTCCGACGGAGGCGGCAACATCATCGAAGAAGAAACTCTCGTATCTGGAAGCTCGCGAATATGCCAGCATCGAAGAGCGGGTTGCGGCCGCCGAGCTGGTGCTGGATGTGAAGCGAGTGGCCGCGGAAAATCCAGATATCGCCAGCGACAGCGCTCGTCTGATGGCTGCTCATACGGAACTGGAGCGGGCGCAGACAGAAGTCGACACGCTGTATGCGCGCTGGGCTGCACTGGAAAAGAAACTGCAAGCCTGATTCGAAATCCGGTCACGATGCCAGACAGAATGCGATGATCGTATTTCCGCGTGCGCCTGTGCTTTTTTCGAGGTTCGTGAGCAGTCGGGATTCGAGGTCGTCTGGGTCTGGGATCATCTCGCAGGCGGCAATCTCTTCTTCGGACGCTCCTTGAAAGCAGAGCTCGCAGACTCCCAAGCCATCCTCTGAGCGCACGGGCGGGCCGAACACGCGGCAAGTCATGGGGCGGGATTCGTAAAGCTCACAGGCTCCCGTCAGCGGATCGAGCGCAGGGCAAGGTTCGTCGTTCGCGAAATTTGCGAACTGATCCTCGGCCGCTTGGCCTTCGTGCAAGATGCCGGAGACGGGATCCCCGGGAAACTCCGGCGAGAGCCGGGCGACTGATTCGCGAGAACGCTGGCGTACGCGTGCGGCGCGCTCGGGAGCGAGCTGTTCGAGATCGGCGAGGCCTCGGCGCAAGCGCAGGGCATCGAGCTGATTGATCGTGAAGACACCGATGCAGCATTGCGTGCATCCTAACCGGCAGGCCAGCCAGGCGCCGCCGCGGCGGGTGACGTCGGCGAGCGCGGCATCGACAATCTGGATCAGCTTCTGATCTCGGGATGGCAGGCTGCTACCCATGTTCTTGAGGATAGCGCACGCAGAGCGGAACTACACCTTGTTGAGGTATGTTTTGTAATTTGCGGGTGGCGAACGCATTCATCGCTGTGCTGATCCTTGCAATGGATTTTTTGCGTTGGACTATCTCGCCCAGCTGTTCCAAAGTACTTCTACATCTTCTGCAATGTCGCAGACGACCAACCAAACTTGCGGTTTGGTTTCCCACGAATGGCATCCCTGTTCTTGACCTCGTTGTCGGAATGAAAGCTTTGTGCTTTCAACTTGCAGGGCCGGATTGTTTCAGAACTCGAAAGAACGAGGGGGATATGCTGGACAAAAAAGTGGTGAGCCTGCGAACTGTCGCGGAACGAGTGAGGCTTGCGCCATGCTCAGTTTCTGCCGTGTTAAACAACACGCCTGCATCCATGGCGATTCCGCAACGGACAAAGGACCGGGTTCTTCGCGCCGCACGGGAGCTGAATTACCGTCCGAACCTGTGGGCGCGGTCACTGCGCACCAAGCAAACACGGCTGGTTGCGGCCGTCACGTCTGACATGGGCCGTGGTCCGGTGGCCCGCGTCGTGGCTGGCGTGCAGAGTCTTTTGCGCCGGCGGGGATATCTGCTGGCCCTGGAAACTTTTGATTGCGCCTCGGAATGGAACACGATTTCCGTCCAGTTGCAGCAGCGAGGAATCGAAGGCGTCATCGCGATTGACGCGATTCTGCCGCACGACCTGAATCTTCCGGTGGCTTCCGTGGACCTCGAGTACATGAATCTTCTGGAACCTCTGGGTGCGGACACGCAGGCGTGGCTGTCGGAATGGGGTACGTCCGCTGCGGAGACCGTACTGCGGCAGATTGAGAAGGACACTGTGCCGCGCCGGATGAAAGTCTCGCCCAAGCGTCCGAACATATATTTTGGTTTGCCGAATGACGCGGCGGGAGTGGAAGACGCTCGCGAAAGCGCATAAGAGATCCTCGAGAAAATAACAAAGGCCCACTTCAGACCATGGTCAGAAGCGGGCCTTTTTCTTGGCGTCGATCTCGCCGTGTGCGTATAGTACGTGAGTACCGCGCGAATGAATCGCTGGTTCGCGCGAATTCACACCACTCGATGAGACCGGAGATGAAATCCAGCCTGCTGCGATCGAGTTTGTTCGGAATGATTCTCCTGGGCATGAATTGCGTCTTGACCTCATTTGCAGGGGCGCAGGCCGCAAGTCCTCAACCTGCCGATCGGGCGTGGAAACTGGTGTGGAGCGATGAGTTCAACGGGCCCAACGGATCGGCCGTCGACGCCTCGAAATGGGTGCCAGAGATCGGGGGAGGCGGATGGGGTAACGATGAACTGGAGTACTACACCAATCGCCTCGCGAACGCTTATCAGCAGGATGGCAATCTGGTCATCAAGGTGTTGCAGGAAAAATATACCGGCGCGGACGGCGTCACTCGGAACTACACGTCCGCGAGGTTGAAGACCGAAGGCAGATTCTCGCAGGCCTACGGGCGCTTCGAGGCGCGCATCAAGATTCCGCGCGGCCAGGGAATCTGGCCGGCTTTCTGGATGCTCGGCGACAACATCGACAAACCCGGATGGCCTGCACGTGGCGAGATTGACATCATGGAGAACGTGGGCAAAGAGCCCGCGCTGGTTCACGGCACCATTCACGGGCCGGGATATTCCAGCACGCACGGCATCAGCGCTCCTTATGCCCTTCCCGGCGATTCGCGGTTTGCCGATGACTTTCACATTTATGCCGTAGAGTGGGAACCGAACACGATCCGTTTCTATGTGGATGATCATGTTTATGCCACTCGAACTCCCGCGGACCTGCCCAAGGGAACGAAGTGGGTATACGATCATCCTTTTTTTCTGCTGTTGAATGTTGCAGTGGGCGGCTATTGGCCGGGAAGTCCGGATGCGACCAGCGTATTTCCGCAGACCATGTTGGTGGACTATGTGCGCGTCTACGAGCACGCAAGTTCGGAGAAACCGGCGGCGGATCTGCGGTAGCGAGGTCAATGTGCGCAATTAATGTGTGCAATAAGGATTTTTGCCAACAATCTCATCGAGCGAACCGGGTAGAATCATTGCGCTCATGGCATTCCGATTCGAGTTCGACTCGGTGAACAAGATCCTGCTGGCGCGGTTCGAGGGTCAGCTCACGAATGAATCTGCGGCGGCATACCATGACGCCCTCGGCAAGAATTGGAGTGCGACGGAAGCCCGGGCGGGCATCTGGGACCTTTCAGCCGCTACTGACTTTGCGGTGGACTCCGATTTCTTGCGCAGCCTGGCCAAGCGCAGACCAGTCACGCCGGGCTTGACGGACCATCCTCGCTTTATCGTTGTCCCGGTAACGGCTGGATATGGCTTGATGCGGATGTTCCAGATCGCAGGACAGGCCGAACGCCCTGGGTTGCACGTCGTGCGCACAGTGGATGAAGCGCTCAGACAACTCGACGTGCAATCACCGCGCTTCGAACCTCTAGAATGACCGGCGTGCGGCAGGTTGACGTGCCGATCGCCCCTTCAGATAAAATCTGGCTGTAACTGTAACTTGAGATCACAAAGTGTGATCTCAAGATTTACGCGCTGGTGAAGGAGCGATGCATGAGCAAAGTACGGATTCTGGTAGGCACGCGCAAGGGCGCATTCATTCTTACTGCCGACGGCAAACGAGAGAACTGGCAGGTGAGCGGCCCGCACTTCGCCGGCTGGGAGATTTATCACCTCAAGGGCTCTCCCGCCGATCCCGATCGCATATATGCTTCGCAAACCAGCGGGTGGTTCGGACAAATCATGCAGCGCTCGGACGATGGTGGCAAAACGTGGCACCAGCCTGGAACACCGCCGGGCGCGCCCGCAACTCCCGGGCCCCCGAAGACTGACAGCAATAAATTTGTGTACGATGTTTCGCCGGAGACCGGCGCGCCCCTGACCACGCACCAGTTTTACGACGGCACGCAGCATCCGTGGGAGTTCAAGCGGGTTTGGCATCTCGAACCATCGCTCAGCGATCCAAATACGGTTTACGCTGGAGTGGAAGACGCCGCGCTGTTTCGTTCTACCGACGGCGGCGAGAACTGGCACGAACTCTCTGGACTGCGCGGCCACGGCACCGGGCCAAAGTGGCAGCCCGGCGCGGGAGGCATGTGTTTGCACACGATCATTCTCGATCCGAGCAATCCCGATCGCATGTACATTGCGATTTCCGCAGCCGGTGCGTTTCGCACCGACGACGGCGGCAAGAGCTGGAAGCCGATCAACCAGGGACTCTACTCGAAATACATTCCGAACCCGACCGCGGAAGTGGGTCACTGCGTGCATCACATTGCGATGAACCCGTCGCGTCCAGGAGTGTTGTTTATGCAGAAGCACTGGGACGTGATGCGCAGCGACAATGCTGGCGATCAGTGGAACAAGATCAGTGGAAATTTACCGACGGATTTCGGATTCGTCATCGACATACACGCTCACGAGCCGGAGACGGTTTACGTTGTGCCGATCAAGAGCGACAGCGAGCATTACGTGCACGAAGGCAAGCTGCGAGTATTCCGCAGCCGCACCGGCGGAAACGAATGGGAAGCACTGACGAAGGGCCTGCCGCAAGCGAACTGCTACGTGAATGTATTGCGCGATGCCATGGCGGTTGACTCGCTCGATGAGTGCGGTATCTATTTCGGGACCAGCGGCGGTCAAGTCTATGCCTCGGCTGACGCGGGAGACAGCTGGAATCCGATTGTTCGCGACCTGCCAGGCGTGCTTTCTGTGGAAGTGCAGACGCTGCGGTGAATTTGGGCCGGCGATTGCCGATACAAGGAGATTCATGAACTCGAGTCGTCGCGCGTTCGTGCAAGAGTTGTTCCTGGCAACCGCTGCGACGGCCCAGGAAATGCAGCATCCGGCCAAGTCCGGGACTGTGCCCGCTCAAATCGAAGTGCGAGTGCGCGAACTCTGGGAGGCTTTCAAAAATAAAAACAAAGCCGCTCTTTCGGCACTCCTGGACGGCGAGTTTCGCCAGTTCGAGGAGGGCTTGAGCACTTTCGGTGATAAGAAAACAGAAGTCAACGCCGTGGATGACTTCGAACTCATCAGTTACGCGCTCAGCGATTTTTTCGTGAAGTCGATCGGACCGAACGCAGCGTTGGTCACCTACATCGCGCAGTATGAGGGCAAATCCGGCGGGGAAATCTCAAAAGGACACAGCGTTTTTGGAGAGGTCTGGATTCGTTCGGGAAGCGATTGGAAAGACCTCTATATGCAAGAGACGTATGTGAAATGAGGCCGCTGTTGAGATCGTGATGATTCGAGTCGAGCTTCCGCAACATCTTCGCACGCTGGCGCACGTGGGCCGTGAGGTTGAACTTGACGTAGAGGGTGCGGTCACGCAGCGCTCGGTCCTCGATGCACTCGAGGCCCGCTATCCGATGCTGCGCGGAACGATCCGCGATCAGGTTACGCAGCAGCGACGGGCGTTTCTGCGCTTTTTCGCCTGCCAGGAAGACTTGTCGCACGAGCTGCCGGACGCGCCGCTACCCGACGCGGTTGCGGCCGGAAGAGAGCCGCTTCTGATTGTTGGAGCGATTGCCGGTGGTTAATCGACTCGCGAGGGCGGCGGCTGAAGCCTGTTTGTAGCGACACTTTACGCGGCCCCAAAAGGGCCGCTCTTCCGTCTTTTCACGTTCTTGCGGAGCTAGTTGTTGTGCCAGCACATCTGGTATCCCAGATAGCGGACTGCGGCTTCGTGCACGGCGGCGGCGGTGGTTGAGAAATTTGCGGCCACGTGGTGCTCGAAGCCGTTTTCGCAGATATAGTGCAGCAGCTTCTGCAGTTCAGCAATCTGCACCACGCCGACGCCGCCGAATGTGTTCAGCGCATCGGTGGTGAAGCTGCCTTCTCCGACGTAGCCGCGAATTACTCCGGCGGTATCGTCGGTCGAGAAGCGCGCGAAGCTCATCGCGCCGGGCTTCACGCGGCCGACGACCGTACCGAACGTGTTGTCTTTGCCGACCGTGCCGGCGATGATTTCCTGGTAATCCATGCGCACGTCCTGGAAGAAATGTTTGGGCAGATTGCTGCAATGAAAGCAGACGGCCTTGTTGGGGTCGTCACCGTAATTATTGTTCCAGTCGAGCAGGGCGCTGGGAGTCTGCGACGCCAGCGCGAGAGCGTGCATGCTGATAGTTCCGCATACGTCGACTTCGCAGGCGGCGGGCAACAGGTTGTTGCTCATCATGCTCATGACGGTGCAGGGCACGACGCCGAAATATTCTTCCATCGAAGTCCAGCACTGGACGGCGCTGATCTTCACATCGGTCTGCTTCATCCAGTCATCGATGACGAAGCCGAGTTTGGCCATCTTCATCAGGGCTGCATCGGGGACGCCGCTGGTGGTGACGTACTTGTGAATTTCGGCGAGCTTGGCCTGCACCCCGGCGTGATCGTCTTTCAATTTGGCGATGCGGCCGAAGACTTCTGACAGATCGAGGGTCTCGGTGGAAATGCCGTGGGCCTCGAGAAGCTTTTCGCTATAGCGCACGGTATTGAATGCGGTGGGACGCGCGCCAATGCTGCCCACGCGCAGGTTGCGCAGGCCGTTGGCCACGCGGCAGACGGCGGCGAACCACGCGAGGTCATTCTGAAAATCCTTTGAGTCGGGACTGACCGTGTGCAGTTTGGTGAGCGAATACGGGATGCCGTATTGCCGCAGGTTGTTGCAGGCGGACATTTTTCCGCAGAAGCTGTCGCGGCGATGCAGGATGGTCATCTTCGAAGCATCGTCAGGCGTGGCTTGCACCAGCACGGGAACGTCGAGACGAGCGAGACGAAGAGTGTCGGCAATGGCGCGCTCGTCGCCGAAATTCGGGAGCGAGACGATCACGCCGTCGAGTCGATCGCTATTTTTGCGGAATAGGGCTGCGCAGCGCTTCGCTTCGTCGTGAGTCTCGACGGCGCCGTGCTTACTGTCTTCCGGGCTGAGCACCACGCAATCGATGCCAGCCAGGGTGAGCGCCTGGATCATTTCTTCGCGTCCCGACTGGGCCAACTGGCCGGGGAAAAATCCGCGGTTCCCGATGATGACGCCCATCGTCATTTTTTTCTCGGGGAACTTCTGGTCAGACATAAAAATCCCTCTTCTTCTATGAATTGATTAAGACTTCCCTGCCGCCGTACGCGCACGTTCGCTCGCGGGCGAAAAACGCAGGCTGAAAAACAGGCCGAGCACCAGCAACACCGCACCCCACCAGACGTTGGCGTGCAGGCTATAGAGCACGACCTGATGCTCGGGCGGATACGCCAGTTCGTAAATTCCCCGGGCGAAGATGATGGCTCCGTTCACTGCCAGGGATACTCCGATAAAAAACCAGATCGACAACGATCCGCCGGATTTCATAGTTTCCTCCTACCAGAAAATGATTTGCAGGATGACGAACACGATAGCCACGACCGCTCCCCAGAAGATGGGGCTCTGGAACCAGTTGACGTGCTCCTGTTTCGGAATCGGGGTCAGGCCGTAGACCAGATCTTTCAACTCCGCGTCGGATTTCGGTTTCGTCATCAGGCTGACGACCACAGTGACGATCACGCAAATTAACCAGCACCACAAGGCACGGAACATGTTCTGTGCCTGATCCTGAGCTTTATCCGATAGGGCGAGGTAGCGCACCGATGAGGGATCCAGTTTGCCCCACGTGTACATTCCTACCGAAGAGAGCGTGCCGGCGAGCAGTCCCCAGAAACCTCCCGCTTTGGTGGCACGCTTCCACAGCATGCCCAGAATGACCGTGCCGAACAGAGGCGCAATGAAGAAACTGAACAGAGCCTGAACATAGTCCATGATGCTCTGCGCGTGCATCACGAGATACGCGGTACCGATGCTGATAGCTACGCCGATGACCGTGACCCAGCGGCCCATCCTGACCTTGCCCTCGTCGGTAGCGTTCTTGTTGATCAGCGCGCCATAGATGTCGTACGTCCATACGGTTGAAAATGCGCTCACATTTCCTGCCATGCCCGACATGAAACCGGCGATCAGCGCGGTAATGCCGAGGCCGAGCAAACCCGGTCCGCAGTAGCGCGCCAACATCAGCGGCAGCACCTCGTCGTAACCGTGCAAACCTTGTGCCTGACCCGCTGGTGACCAGGCCAGGTCGGCAGGCACCAGCCGAAGCAGGTTGCCACTGCCGTCACGCAGCAACGCCAGGCCGAGCAGGCCAGGGAGGATCACGATGAAAGGAACCATCATCTTGAAGGCCGCGCCGATGATGGGAGCGAGTTCCGCCGACCGCAGATCTTTCGCGGCCAAAACACGCTGCACGACCAGGAAGTCGGTGGTCCAATAGCCCATGGCAATCACGGCGCCGAGGCCGAACACAATTCCGGCCCAATTGATTCCCATGGGGTTATCGCTGAAGTTGCCCAAGGTGGACCACAAGTGCGTGTAGGCGCCGGGATTGGCGGCATGTTGTTCTGTCAGGTTCAGGAGAATCTTGGCCTTTAGTCCGCTCCAGCCGCCGGCTTCGATCAGGCCGAGAATCGGTATGAGCAGAGCGCCCGCCCAGATGAGAAAGAACTGGAGAACTTCATTGAAGATCGCCGAGCGCAAACCGCCCAGGGCAACATAGATGGCCACGGTTACGGAGGAGACGATGATGCTGAAGTTGAGATCCCAACCCAGTACAACTTTCATGACAACGGCCATGGCGTACATGTTGATGCCGCTCATCAGAACCGTCATCAGCGCAAATGAAATCGAGGAAAGGGCCTGACTGTCCTGTCCGAAACGCAGCTTGAGATAGCCGGGCACGGAGTGCGTTTTGCACACGTAGTAGAACGGCATCATGATCAACGCGAGGAACAACATCGAAGGGATGGCGCCAATCCAATACCAGTGGGCGGCGAGGATGCCGTATTTGTACGAGTTGCCGGCCCAGCCCATCAGTTCGAGCGATCCGAGATTCGCGGACAAAAATGCGAGGCCCGCGACCCAGGCAGTCATTTCGCGTCCAGCCATGAAGAAATCTTCGCCCGTGTTGGCTTGCCCCTTCAGGTAGAGGCCGATGGCCAGCACCAGGGCGAAGTAGAAAACGATGATGACCAGGTCAACTGGCGAGAGATGCACCAGGGTGGAGGAACTCAGCACCAGCAGAGCAGGATTCATTGCGTTTTTACCTGTCCGTAGTAGGCGTTGCGGCCGTGCTTGCGCAGAAAATGTTTGTCGTGCAGCTCGCGTGCCAGCGGCCGGGATTCAGCGTTTATCGAAAGCGTGTGTGCGGCCATGCGCGCTATGTATTCGAGAATGACCGCGTGGTGGGCGGCTTCCGCGGCGGTCTTGCCCCAGCAGAAGGGAGCGTGCCCTGCCACCAGGGCGGCTGGAATCGCGAGGGGATCGAGCTCGGAAAATACGCGGCAGATCGCGACGCCGGTTTCAAGTTCGTAGTCACCCTCAATCTGAGATGCGGTGAGGCGCGCGGTAACGGGGATGGGCCCGTGAAAAGAATCGGCGTGAGTGGTGCCGAAAGATGGAATCGGCTTCTCGGCCTGAGCCCAGGCGGTGGCAAATTCGGAGTGCGTGTGCGCCACTCCGCCAACAGCCGGAAAGCATTTATACAACTCAAGATGAGTCGGCAGGTCGGAAGACGGACGCAAAGTTCCTTCGACGATTTTGCCGGTGAGATCGGTAACTACCATGTGCTCCGGCTTGAGCTCGTCATAGGGAACGCCGCTGGGTTTGATGGCGACGAGTCCCTGGCTGCGATCGATGCCGCTCGCATTGCCGAAGGTATAGAGCACGAGGCCGCGGCGCACAAGTTCCAAGTTCGCATCGAGCACCTCTTCGCGCAGTGTCTGCAGCAGCATTGAGGAAAGAATGAAGGATCTTCAACGCTCAGAATCGAGCGAGTAAAGCGGTCTCGCGTAATCGTTTACGCAACCGGAACATTAAACGGAGCCGCATAGCTTTGTCAAAGACCGCCTTGGCTGGTGGTCGCGCATTTGAAGGTCCGACTCTTCCGCGGCTGGGGCAAGGCTAGATCTGGTAGTCGACGTCTTCCATGATGCGCTGCAGTGACTCCGATAGCGGTTCGCTCTTCGCTTCGGAGCCTTCGAGTTGCTGGACCCGTTCGCGGAGATTGTGTACTTCGGTCGCCACGTGTGCCAGCGCTTCGGAGAGCGGGTCGTTGATTTGCTTGGGGTCGGTAATCACGACGCGCTTGCCTTCGCGGAAAATGATGTGGCCGGGCACACCGACTACCGTGGAATCTTCCGGGACGCTGCGCAGTACGACAGAACCGGCGCCGATGCGGCAGTTTTTTCCGACCGTGATGTTGCCCAGAATCTTTGCGCCGCCGCCAACAACCACTCCGTCTTCGAGAGTGGGATGGCGCTTGCCGTGCTCCTTGCCGGTGCCGCCGAGGGTGACGCCTTGATAGAGAGTCACGTCTTCGCCGACGATGGCGGTCTCGCCGATCACAACGCCCATTCCGTGGTCGATAAATAATCGACGTCCGATCTGGGCCGCTGGGTGAATCTCGACGCCTGTGAGAAGACGCGCTACCTGCGACAGCCATCGGCCGGCGAGGAACAGGCCGTGATTCCACAGCCAGTGAGTGATGCGGTAAGACCAGACCGCATGCAGGCCGGCATAGCAGAGGAAGACTTCCAGACGAGACTTGGCCGCCGGATCGTGTTCGATCACGTGAGCCACGTCTTCGCGAATTAGCGCCAGCAGATGCGGCATGGATGATCGATGATTCTGGATCTTAGCTCGAGATCAGGATTCAGGCCGGGAGCGTCGCCGTGGGAATCTGCAAGGCTTTTTCCCGCAGCTCCTGAAACAGAATACTGCTCAGGTAGCGTTCGCCGAAAGACGGCATGATCACCACCACCAGCTTACCGGCATTCTCCTGGCGCTGCGCCACCTTCAATGCTGCGACTACTGCGGCTCCGGAAGAGATGCCGACGAAGAGTCCTTCTTCCAGTGGGAGCCGGCGGGCCATGGCGATGGCGTCGTCGTTGGTGACGGTGATGACTTCGTCGATGTAGTCGCGGCGCAAGATGCTGGGAACGAATCCCGCGCCAATGCCTTGAATTTTGTGCGGAGACGGTTTGCCACCCGAGAGAACCGGGCTGTCGGCTGGCTCGACGGCCACGGCTTTGAATGAAGGCTTCTTCGGCTTGATGTACTCGGAAATTCCGGTGATGGTTCCACCGGTGCCCACGCCAGAAACCAGAATGTCGACGCGGCCGTCAGTGTCATTCCAGATTTCGGGGCCGGTGGTTTCGAAGTGAATCTTAGGATTCGCCGGGTTGTCGAACTGCTGGAGCATGTAGGAGTCAGGGGTAGCGGCGAGAATTTCTTTGGCTTTGAGAATGGCGCCGGTCATGCCGCGCGGGCCGGGCGTAAGTACGATTTCCGCACCGAAGGCGAGCAGAAGCACGCGTCGCTCAAGGCTCATGGTGTCGGGCATGGTGAGGATCAGCTTGTAGCCTTTAACGGCGGCGACGAACGCCAGGCCGATGCCGGTGTTGCCGCTGGTCGGCTCGACGAGTACGGTTTTGCCGGGATGGATTTTTCCCGCGCGCTCGGCCTCAGTAATCATGCTGACGCCGATGCGGTCTTTCACGCTAGCCAGAGGATTCTGGCTCTCGAGCTTGGCCACCACTTCGGCGACGCAACCTTGGGTGACTTTGTTCAGGCGAACCAGGGGAGTGTGGCCAATCAATTCGGTGACGTCTTTGGCGATTTTCATCGAGAAGGATCCTCCGGCGCAGTACGCGGCGTATCGTAGTTCTCGGTTCTCACTTCTCAGCAAAGGCGAAGCTTTCTGCGGAGGGCCGAGAACTTGCGCTTCAATATTACCAACAGAGCGGGACGACACAGTTTCGCGCTGGGCTATTTGATGCCTCGACTGCAGCGACGGCGCAAAAATCAAAAGGCCGCGCTGAGGAGCGCGGCCAGCGTTGATCGGATTTTCGTTTAGCGGTGCGCAAGACCGTAGGCCACGGCTCCGGCGGAGCTTCCGATGTTTACCAGAGAGACGGCGCGCTCCATTTTATGGTGGCCGATCTTGTGGAAGAAGTAGCTGAGGCTGACGACGCCTGCGGTTTCGCCGGCGAAATTCACGGCGAGGCCGGCGGTGGAGCGTCCGAAGGCCCGGACCATCGGATTCAATTCCTGTCCGCCGCTCTGGAGGTTGGCGCGAGTCACGGCGAAATCGGCGCCGTTCAAGGCTGCGGCCGCGAACAGCAGCACGCGATTCTGCGTATCCCAGAATTTGTGTTCGATGGGCGCGCTCGATGGCGTGACGGCGACCGGGGTCACGATCACTGGCTTGATCGCGGCTGGCGGTGCGCCCTCCGACGACGGCCATGGAGCGTCGGGAAGCGAGGCAGAGGCGATCAGCGTCTGCGCGTGCAATGCCGGACAACAAGCAGAACTCACCGCCAATATGGCGGTCGAATGGAAGAGTGTGCGAAGAAACTGAAGTAATCTGCGGGATGTCATAGGCGCCCGCCAAGGGTGGCGCAGCACGTTAGCGAGGGGCAATCGCGCGGCCACGCGCCCAACGTTAGAAGCGGGGCAACTTGCGTGCAATTAACTATTTAGCATCCATCTCTCATGAGAGCGGCGGGGCGCTGTGCAATGTTTTGCAGATTCTCTCGGAGATTTACCGCCGGCCGATCTGGCCCGAATGGACCCGTGGAGGGCGGTGGGGCTTCGCTCCGCATGACCGGGCCAGAGACCCGGCCCCACACAATCTTTCCCTCGCCCGACACAGTCGCGAGCGGTTATTTCTTGAAAATGGTGCCGGCTTTCATCACGAAGGCAACGTTCTCTAGCACGCTGAGGTCTTGTAGCGGATCGCCGGGCACCGCGATTACGTCGGCGAGATAACCTGCCTCGAGTGAACCGATCTGCCCGTCCCATGCCAGCAACTTCGCGCCGTTCAGCAAATCCGCCTGCAGCGCGGCTAGCGGCGACATGCCGTATTTCACCATCAACAGAAGTTCGCGCGCCTGCGTACCGTGAGGGAATGGTCCCACGTCGGAGCCGACGGCCATGGGCACACCCTCCGCGACTTGCTTCTTGAATTCTTGAATCTTGAGATCGAGAATCTGATGCTCGCGCGCGGCTTGCCGGGGCGTGGCCGCGTGCTCGGCAAAATATTCGAAGATGGTGAATGTCGGGACAGCGAAAATTTGCTTCTCTTTCATGATGCGTATGGTCTCGTCGCTGAGTTGGTCGGCATGATCGATGGAAGCTACGCCAGCTTGCGCGGCGTACAGGGTTCCCGGCTCTCCGGTGGCGTGCACGGCGACGCGACGGCCCAGGCGCGCAGCTTCTTTCACCGCTGCTTCGAGTTGCGGCTCGGTGTACTGGTAGGGGGTCATGAATTTTCCGTCGCGGACCGAATCCGCCCCGGTCTCATAAATCTTGATGAAGTCGGCGCCCTCTTTGAACTGGTGACGCATCACGGCGACGAGTTCGTCGGCGGTGTTGGCGTAATCTGCGTTCGATAGAACATGTTGCTCGGGGTTGTAGCCGATGGCGTCTTCGTGGCCGCCGAGGATGTTGATGGCGTTCCCGCTGATGCGTAGACGGGGACCGGGAATGCGGCCTTCGTCGATCGCATTGCGGACAGCGGTGTCGGCCGAGCCGGCCCCTTCGGTGCCCATATCGCGTTCCGCGGTGAAGCCTGCCATGAGATCGTCGCGGGCGGCGAGAGTCGCCGTGATGGTGCGCTGCGGCACGGATTCCTGGACGGTCTGGAGATCCTCTGCACCGGGATGAAGAAACAGGTGGACGTGGGCGTCGATCAAACCGGGGAGAAGGGTGCGATCGCCCAGGTCAATGACTTCGGCGCCGGGCGGGTGCTTGACCGAAGTTCCTACTTCGGCGATGCGGTCGCCCTCGACCAGGATTTCTCCCGGCTTGAGGATGCGGCCGGTCTTCACATCGAGCAGGCGCGCGGCGTGAAGGACGGTCGAGTGGGAGGGCGCCGGAGCCGACTGGCCCGCGGCGTTCACGACGAGCGTCAACAGCAGAGACAACAATCCTGGGGTAAGAGCGATGCTTCGGGTTGCCATATGGCCCGCGATGGTACCACTCCGAATGTCGCGATGCCAGACCGCGCACGCCTGTGAGCTTGATTCCCGTCGGTCGCAATCGGAATCACGGGCCCCTCGCTGGGGCTGCGGCACGAACCCGTTGGTCGTAGTACACTTTCCGGCATGATGCCGAGACGCCTCACGAGCTTTTCCACGTCGATATCCATATCGATTACCGTTCTGCTCAGCTTGGCGATGGGCGCAATCGCCTTCGCGCAAGCCGCTACGAATCACAAGTCGGGAGTTCAGCAGAAACCTTTTGGCACGCGGGACGGGAGGCCCGTCAACTTGTTCACTTTAACCAACGCAAACGGTGTTGAAGTCGATGCAATGAATTACGGCGGCATCATCGTTTCCATCCGCGTCCCGGACCGCAGAGGTGAGTTTGCGGACATCGTGCTTGGCCATGAGGATCTCGATGGCTACATTCCGAATCCGCCCTACATAGGCGCGATTGTCGGGCGCTATGCCAACCGCATTGCCAATGGCACGTTCACGCTTGATGGCAAGACTTACACTTTGCCGAAGAACGACGGCTCCAACACGCTGCACGGCGGCATCGACAAGACTTTCAATAAAGTCGTCTGGGAGGGCGAGCCGCTGAAAGGCAAGAACGGCGTGGCTTTCACCTATCTCAGCAAAGACGGTGACGATGGATTTCCCGGCAACGTGAAGGTTAAAGTTACTTACACGCTGACCGATCAGAACGAACTTGTCATTGACTACGAGGCGACCGCCGACAAGGCCACGCCCATTAATCTGAGCCAGCACAGTTATTTCAATCTTTCCGGTGAAGGCAACGGCGACATTCTGAATCACGAAGTTATGCTGAATGCCGACCGCTTCACTCCGGTGGATAAAAATCTTATCCCCACCGGCGAACTCCGCCCGGTTAAAGGAACGCCGCTTGATTTCACCACTTCGACCCGAGTGGGCGCCCGCATTGAGGACACCTACGATCAGATGGTGCTCGCGCATGGTTACGACCACAACTGGGTCATCAACCGTAAAGGCGATGGCCTGACGCTGGCCGCGCGCGTCTACGAACCCACGACGGGCCGCGTGATGGAGGTCTCGACCACGCAACCCGGGGTTCAGTTCTATACCGGAAATTTTCTCGACGGCACCGTGACCGGCAAGCACGGCCACGTTTACAAGCGGCGCTACGGCCTTTGCCTGGAGACGCAGCATTTTCCGGATTCGCCGAACCATCCGGATTTTCCGAGCACGATCTTGAGGCCCGGGGAGACGTTCAAGTCGGAGACGGTGTTTAAGTTCTCGACGAAGTGACAATAGACGTCAGTCGAGTGGGAGCTTTGACCGCCGCGTCAACTGATAGCGACACTACTCGCCGCGCAACTCTTCGACGAGCGCCTTCTCGACTTCGCGGCAATGTTCGGGCCTCAACTTCTTACCTGCGGACGTGAGGTAAAACGTATCGATTGCCATCTGACCTTCCGTATCGATCAGGGCGATTTCGATATTGCACTCCTGATCCGACAGGCATGAGGCAATGCGATGGAGCAGGCGCGGGCGGTCCTGCGTTATCACCTGCACGAGCGTGCTGGTCGACGAACTCGAGTCGTCGAACTCAATTTTCGTTTCTACTTTTACTTTCGCGATCGCGCCTTTTTCCGCGCGCTGGCGGTCACGCAGCATCTTTTCAAGGTCGGCCTCGCCCAACAGGACACTGGTCACGCTGCGGGTGAAGCGCTCCCACTCCGAGAGATTCAGTTCCAGGGTGCGGAAGCGATCGGTGAAGTAAAGCGTGTCGACGACCGTGCCGGCTTCGTTCGAGAACGCGTTGGCCTTCACAATGTTCATGCCCCACGCGGCCAGCACGCCTGACAGTTTGGCAAAGAGAAAAGGGCGGTCTCGCGTCAGCAGGGTCAGTTCATACCAGTGGCGTCCGCGCTTGAGTTCGACCTGGACGGGATCTTCACCGAGCGCATCGGCCATGCGCATGTGACGCATGACTTCCTCCGCGGAATGGACCAGCAAATAGCGCTGCGGAAATCCCTCGAGAAATTCTTTGAACTTGCTGCTGGTTACGGGAGCCAGCGAGCGCAGGCGGGCCAGCTTTTCGTCATTCACGTCGGCATGCACGCGCTGGTCGGCGCTGCGGTTTAGATAATTTTCCGCGCCAATGTAGAGTTGCCAGACGTTTTCTGCTTTCCACGGAGTCAGCGCTTCAGGATTCACCGCCTTGATGTCGGCGTAAGTCATGAGCGTGAGCATTTTCAGACGCTCCGGTGTTCCCATTTTTTCAGCGAATGCGGCGACAGTTTCAGGATTGAAAATGTCGCGCCGCAGCGCCGCCGATAGTTCCAGATGACTGCCGATTAGAAAGAGCACTTCGGCCCGCTCTTTTGGATCCATGTCGAGCCGATCCATGGCGCGGCCGGCAATCTCCAGGCTAGCCTCGACGTGATTGCCGCCGGGCACGCCCTTGCCGGTGTCGTGCAGCAAGAGCGCCAAATATAGCAACTCCGGGCTCTCCAATTCGGCAAGCAATCCGGCATAGCGCTTGTCCCACTCGGATTGCGATTGCTTCAGGCGGTGCAGGCTTTCGATGGCGAGAAACGAATGTTCATCGACGGTGAAGCGGTGATAGAAATCGCGCACCACCAGCGAGTCGATGAGATTGAGTTCCGGCAAGAGCAGGGTCAAGAGACGCAAGGAATGCATGGCGCGCAGGGCGTCTGCAGCATGGGGCTGCAGCAAAGTCTCTTGCAGGTAGAGCCAGAGTTCGGCTCCTCGAGGCGGCATGGAAGCGAGCGCTGGAAGCGCCTGCTCGATACGGTACTCAGTGGTTGCACTCAACTTCAAGCCGTGGTGGGCCATGAAATGGAACAGGCGCAGCAACACTTCGGGGTCCTGCAATGCAGAAGGCTGCTGCAGAAAAATCAGGCCATCCACCACGGAAAAATCTGCTGTCGTCAGACGTGAGCGCCAGCTTTGCACCTGGCGGTAGAGAGCCGACCAGGCTTCCGGAATTTCTTCGAGCAACTGGGTGACGGTGCGCTGCACGGCGCGGGCGTGCCCGAAGTATATCCGCATCCAGTCGGCGGCTGAGAGTTCGGCGGAGTTCGCGGCTTCAGCCGGAGCTCCGGGGATCATGGCTCCGATTTTGCGCGCCGCGGCTTCGTCCTGGGCTTCCCAACTCAGCGTGTTGTCATCGCGGCCGTGGCGGAAGTGCAGAAAACAGCGCACCGACATCAGGAAATCCAATGCAGCATCCAGCTGCTTACGAACCGGAGCCCGCAGAGAACTTGCCGTCGGCCAATCGTGCAGCTTGTCCATGGCGGAAATCAGGGCAAGCCACGACGCCACGTTGCAGTCGCGCAAGCCACCCGGAGCTTCTTTCAAATTTGGCTCAAGGTGATAGAGCGTCATGCCGAACTTCGCGTGGCGCTCGCGCGTGACCTCGGCCAACCCCTGCAGCAGAGCCTTAGATTCGCGCATCACCAGCTTGGGGATGACCTTGTCATGAAGACGCCGAAACAGGTCGTGATCGCCCGCGAGATAGCGGCAGTCGAGAAGAGAAATCGTGAATTCAGTATTGTTGGGGTCGTAGCGGTCGCACTCGGCGAGCGTGCGCGATGCCGGACTTAGTTTGAGCCGCAGGTCCCACAATTCCTGCGAAAAACGGCGAACAGGATCTTTGAACGTCTTCTCGGCGTCGCGATCGCCAAACAGAAAAAGCAGGTCAATATCCGAATAGGGGAACATCCATCCGCGGCCGAATCCGCCGGTCGCCACCAGGGCAAAGTTGGCGGGCTTGGCTTCATCGGATGAAATGATGTCGCGCCACAGCCGGGCAAGGATGTCTTCCACGAGCCGCGTACGTTGCGCCAAGGCGGCGCGCCCGTCGGCAGAGGCTTCGAACTCGTGCTGAATCCGGGCCGATTCTTCGGTGAGAGAACCGCGCAATTCGCTGAGCCGTAACTCGCTGGTTCGTAATTCGTTGGTCAAGGACGCTGCCATCATGAAAGTTATTCACCCCGTGAAGCGAGTCACTGGGGGAAGGCGGAATCAACTGCTGCCTGTCAAAACTCTTTCCGGTTGCGTCCCGATCGGGCCGAGCGCGTTACACCACTTCACGTCACAACGCGACTACAGAGCGCCCTCGCCGCGCTCGTCATTGCGGATGCGGATCGCTTCATCTACGCGGGAGCGAAAAATCTTACCGTCTCCGATTTTTCCTGTGCGTGCCGCGGCCAGAATGGCCTGCTCTGCCTTTTCCACCAAAGCATCTGGCAGCACCATCTCGATCTTGGTCTTGGGGATGAGATCCACGCTGTATTCACGGCCGCGGTAGACCTCGGTGTGACCCTTCTGGCGGCCATGCCCGCGCACCTCGATCACGGTCATCCCCTCGACACCGATTTCGTGGAGGGCCGTTTTCACTGCTTCCAGCTTGGAGTTTTGAATGACCGCCTCGATCTTCGTCATAATGTCGTCAAGTCCTGTTCTGCGTTGTTCACGCTGTCGCCGCGTAAGTGTGCTGCGCCACTCCCGGCCAGCCCCTGCGCCGACATCTCCCAATCATATCTCTCTTCTCCATTTGGGAGACCAGTCCCTGCACTTCTTGCTCCTCGAAAAGCCACGGCTCTTCCCAATGCGAGACCGCCTCACTGTACCGTCCGCAGCAGGTTCGCGGAAATCGAAACTATTTATCGTGGCTATCAGGTTTTATTATTGAGAGCGGCACCGGCAAGGCCCGACTGCGATCCGATGGGGCGCCGAGTTGCGCGCCAGGTAAAATTAGCGGGGCCTGCAAAGAGAAGTGAATTCTTCGAGAAGCTAACGGCCCGGCCCCGACTCCTCCCCGGGCGGCTTAGCAAATTTCGTGTCGTCAACCGGAACATTCTGCTTCACATCGGTCACCTGAATGGTGAAACGTCCGCTCGGACGGGCCAGAGTCCAGCGGTAGGGGATCTTCACACCGTTGATATCATGGTAATCGGCGTAATCGATTTGGGTCGGGAGCAGGCCCAGCGCGGTGTCGGCGTAGCGTACCAGGCGCACCAGCAGGCCCGACTGCTGGTCAAAATACAGACGCAGCGGAGGCTTGCCTTCACGCTGGCCGATCACCAGATAAGCGTCGTGACCGCCGATAGACTCGCTGCCTTGCACCTGCAACTCGCGGAACATCATCTTTAAGTGCGTGGGCAAGTGCAGATCCGCATCAATCGATGCCGCGTCGAGCTCGCTGCCGTGCATCTCGCGAGCACCGGGGCGACCGGGTGTTCCTAGCCATCCCACGTGGCCGTCGAATGCCGTGATGCTGTCGCCCTCAGGCATGTGGGTGAACGAAATGCGCTTGTCGGCATCTTTCGAATAAATATCGATGGGCAGCGATTTGCCGCCAAAGTCGATCGTGCCTTTCATGACGCGGCTGGTGACTTTATCAATAGCGGCGGCTCCGCCCGATGCCTGCACATATTTGTCGAGCATCTGGTCGCCAGTTGGGCCGGCGGTCGGCCCCGAGAGTGCGCCGCCGGCGTTTGTGGCTTCCGGTTTCGACCCACCCATCCCCTCTTTGGGCTCCTCCGTCATCACGGATGGGATCGCTTGGGGCTTGGTGGTGCCGTTGTGGCAGGTATTGCAGGTTACGGCGCGGTGCCCATCGAAATTATCCGCATTGATGGCGATCATCATCTCCATCATCTTGCGTGCGGCTAGCTTGGTCTTCTTGTCGTCTTTATCGAAGGCGCCCTGCACGTGGCAGAAATCACACTGCACGCCCAGCGATGCGGTGATGAATTGCATGGTCGGAAAAAGTTGATCGGCCGGAATTCCCTTGAGCACCTGAATGTTCTTGAACTGCTCCTCAGCCTTTTTCGGGCCCGCCGTGTTGGCGGCGGCCTGGCCGGGAACTGGGGCATGCGGGGTCGCAGTGGACTGCGCGAGCGCTGCAGTGATCAAGCATGCCAATAATAATCCGATGGTTCCCTGAACGACCGCGCGTTTTGCGTTCATGAGACGTTTGCCTCGGGTTGGAATCTCTAGGAGTCTAACAAATGCTCACGGCTCGTTTGCTAGCGACACAACCACGCTGCGGACTCCACCGACAACTCGTGTCATTTTTTCGAAATCCAGCTTCTCGGCCGTGTCGAGCGGAGTGTGATAGTAGGGGTTTCGAAACAAAGCCGTGTCGGTAATCATAATGGCGGGGTAGCCTTGCTGCCAGAACGACCACTGGTCGGACCATCCGATGCCAGGCCAGTTCGCGGGTGCGGCAACACCTTCGCATGGGAACAAGATGGACTCGCGGAATCTGCGCGTGGCTCGCCGCACCAAATCGCGCGACTCGCTGTCGCCGACGAAGCCTATGAAATCGCCTCGGCTCGGATAGAAGAGGCTGAGCGGTGGCGGATATCTCTGGCTGCCCTGCACGTCAGAATAGAAGCCCAACATCTCGAGCGAAATCATCGCCGAAACCGGAACCCCGTCGTGTCGCAACTGCCTGGCATAGATGAAGCTTCCCATTTGCTCCGTCTGGAAATACGGAGGCTCTTCATTGACAAACAACGCGAATCGAATCGTTCGCCGCAGCTTGCTCCCTTGCAGCATGCGGGCCAGTTCCAGAATGGCCGCTACGCCAGAGGTGTTGTCATCCGCGCCCGCGGTTCCAGCAACGCTGTCGTAGTGCGCACCGACAACCACAACTCCCGCAGTACCCTCGCTTCCAGGCAGCGAGGCTTCGAGGTTGCTGGCCGCGTGACCCTCTACGTTGTACGACTGAACGGCGATCGCATAGCCGGATCGAAGAAGGTTATTGCGAAGGTAATCAACGGTCGCTGGCAGCGATCCCTCGCGGTGAATGTTTCTCTCGCCGATCATAGTTGAGAGGTACGTCACATGCTCTGAAAGGCGACTCGCGAGGTCGCGCTGCTCGTCGGACAACGGTGGCAGAGGCCCTTTGTAGGATGTCAGCGGCATCTGGGTAATTCGCCAAAGCGCGACGAGCCCAGTCCCAAGCATGACCCCGAACGCCGCAAGGACAAGGCGCAGCATCCAGTTCCGACCCCTCGGCGCGTTGATGGATTCGAACATGAATCAGACCCAGCAATTAGTATCTGTCACTTACTCTGCTCCCGCCTTGCATGCTCGTGGCGCACGAAGAATTTCCACTTATCCATGCCGGCGTCTACCGCTACGTCAAAGAAACCCACCATCATCTCGTCGGAGGTTTGGTCGCCCCACGTCACCAACTTCGAGGGATCGGGATTGTGGGGATTGTTCTTTGAATTGTCGTACCACGCGATGGCCCGCAGGCGCGTCCCCGCCTTTAACAGGCGCGGCTCGGCGAGGCGGTAACTCAACTGCCAGTGAAAGTGATAATTCACGCGCAACAAGATTTCCACGCTGCCATCGTCATGCACAATGTCGTACTCAAAACGCTTGCCGCGCAGGTGCATGTGCGGGAACAAGCTGAGCAGAGTCGCGTCGTTGGGCAGCGTGCCCTGCACTTCGACGCGAAAATCGCCGGCGCCGGGCGGAATGAGCAACGCATGATTATTCAACTGTAGTGTAATCACCTTCTGCTTCGGTGGAGTCTTGGCAAAGACCAGCCCGATGCTGGTCTGATCCTGATCGGCCGTGCCGTTGGTCGTGTAGTGCATCTGAAAAACGAGATCGGATCCCGCGGGCACAAACTTCGCCATGCCGTCGGGCCACGCGTCGGGCGAACTGCCTGGCGCATACACCAGCAGCAGATCGCTCGTGGTCTCGTGCGCCTCGCGGCGTTCCAGCGGATCGTTCAAAGTGGACGCGGTGAAGGGCTCACTCACCGGCGCGTGGCGCAGCCACGCCGAATCCGGCGGACGAATGTAAACCACCGCGTGATGCACGTGCGCGGGACTACCTGGCCGAAACTCCGACATCTGCACCCAGCGGTCTTCGGCAAAATGCGTCGGCACGATCTCGTAGGTGTACTCGACCTGCCCCTCGGGCGGAATCTGCACTGACTTGGACATCTTCACCACCAGATCAGGTTGCGGGATATTCCATCCCTCAGCCCATTTCCGCGGCGGGGGCGCGTCGTGCGAATCGCCGGCGGGAGCTCCTGCTTCAGCCCATGCGGAAATCGTCGCCATCTGTTGTGGAGTTAACGAAGCATCGTTGGAAAAGTGTCCATAGCGGGGGTCTGCGAACCAAGGCGGCATCATCTTCATCTCGACCGCGTGCGCCATGGCGGTCGCCCACGGCCGTGTCTGCTCGTAGGTCACCAGCGGCATGGGAGCAACTTCAGCGGCGCGATGACAGCTTTGGCAGTGATCCTGCAAGATGGGCAATACGTCTTTATAAAAGGTAGGTGGCGCTGGCGCTCCACTTTTTTGAACAGCCGTGCCACCGAAAAAAACCGCAAGCGCAATGACGCCGAGACTGCCGACAGCCTTACCCACCATGTCGCGATTCTACAAGGTCGCGACTATGCCCTGGAGTGCAGTGTCCGCGGCTGCAGACCTTATGCGCTCGATCACAACGCTCCTGCTGGAAAAATGCTACAGTCAGGAATTCATGTCGGCCCCTAATTCGAGCTTCGTGCGCGCGTGCAAGTCGCAACCGGTCGACCGCACACCCGTGTGGTTCATGCGTCAGGCGGGACGCTACATGCCAGAGTATCGCGCGGTTCGCAAGCAGCACTCGCTGCTCGAGATCTGCAAGAAGCCCGCGCTGGCCGCTGAGGTCACCATCACGGCTGCGGAACTTCTCGGCGTCGACGCCGCCATTATTTTTGCCGACCTGCTGCTGCCGCTCGAAGTCATGGGACTGCCGTTTCATTTTTCTGCGGGCGAAGGACCGGTCATCGAGAAACCGGTGCGGAGCAAAGGGGACGTCGCGATGTTGCGCACCGATCGCGCCTCCGATCTGGGTTATGTTTCGGAAGCGGTGAGCCTGGTCGCGAAGCATTTCGGCGACCGGCTGCCAGTAATCGGATTCTGCGGCGCTCCGTTTACCCTGGCCAGCTACATGATTGAAGGCGGAGGCTCGCGCAACTACGTTCACGCCAAGAAAATGATGTACAACTCACCTGCCGATTGGGATTCGCTCATGCGCAAGCTGGTCGCGGTCACGACCGCGTATTCCGCCGACCAGGTGCGCGCCGGGGCCGACGTGATTCAGATTTTCGATAGTTGGGTGGGATGCCTCAGCGTGGAAGACTATCGCCGCTACGTGCTGCCGCACGTCACCGGGATGGTGAAGACACTGCAGAAGACGGGCGCGCCCATTATTTATTTCGGCACCGACAGCGCCACGCTGCTACCCGCCATGAAGGAGACTGGAGCGGACGTGGTCGGATTGGATTGGCGCATTCCCCTCGATGAAGGCTGGGCCCGACTCGATCACGAGTGCGCGGTGCAGGGGAACCTCGATCCGGTTCTGCTGTTCGCTGACTGGAAAGAATTGAAATCGCGCGCCGAAGACATTCTGCGCCGCGCTGCCGGGCGGGCTGGCCATATTTTTAATCTTGGGCACGGCATTTTGCCGGAAACGCCGGTCGACAATGTGAGGAACCTGGCACGGTTTGTGCAAGAGTATTCGCCGCGCACGCCGTAATTCGCACGCCACGACTCGTAACCCATGACTCGCATTGCCATCATCGGCGGAGGTATTTCTGGACTGGCCGCCGCCTACGAACTGGAAGAACGCCGCCGGACTGACGCCGACGTCGACTATGTTCTCTATGAATCGTCGGAGCGTCTGGGAGGCGTGCTTCGCACCGATCACGTCGACGGATGCATCGTGGAGGCTGGTCCCGATTCGTTTATCACAGAGAAACCCTGGGCGACCGATCTCTGCCGTGACATCGGACTCGCCGACCAGCTCATCGGCTCGAACGACGCCGACCGCAAGACTTACATCCTGACTCATGGCCGGCTCGTCGAAATACCCGACGGGCTGATGTTCATGGTGCCCACAAAGGTTCTGCCCACGGGCCTGTCGGCGCTTTTCTCGTGGAAGACGAAACTGCGCATGACGCAGGAACTTTTTCATCCACGGCAAGCCATCGCAGGAAATGAAAATAATCATGACGAGTCTGTCGCTTCCTTCGTCGAACGTCATTACGGATGGGAAATGGTCGACCGGCTAGCCGACCCGCTGCTATCCGGCATATACGGCGGAGAAGCGGCCAATCTCAGCGTTCTCGCGGTTCTGCCTCGGTTTGCGGAAATGGAGCGAACGCACGGAAGTCTCGGCCGCGCCATGCTCGTTGCCCGAAAAAACGCGCGAAAGAAAATGTCGAGCGGACGGCGCGAGCCCCCGCCGCCACTTTTCACTTCGCTCAGGAATGGAATGCAGCATCTAGCCGAGGCGATCGCGTCACGCCTTACGTCGTCGCTGGTGACCAACGCTCCGGTGCGGGCTATTCAGCGCGAAGCCGAGAGCTGGGTCGTTTCCGCAGGCCTGCAGTCGGACGCGTTTGACGCCGTCATTATCGCTCTCCCCGCGGCCGCGGCGGCGCGGGTGCTGCGCATCGCGAGTCCCGAGCTTTCCACGGAACTCGCCGCGATCCAGTACAGTTCGTCCATTACCGTGGGCCTGGGCTACGGTCGCGATGTCCGCCAGTCTCTGCCGCCCGGGTTCGGATTTCTAGTGCCGCGTAGCGAAGGCAAGCGACTGCTGGCCACGACGTTCGTGCATAACAAGTTTCCGCACCGCGCTCCCGGCGACCGCGCCCTGCTGCGTTGCTTTTTCGCGGGAAGGAACGCGGAAGATGTTTGGGCGCTCTCCGATGAGCAGATCGTTGGAATCGTGCGCAACGAGCTGCAGCAGATCCTGGGCCCGCAGATCACTGGCCTGCGGGATGAACCGCTGTTTGCACGCGTCTACAGATGGAAGTCGGCGATGGCGCAGTACGGCGTCGGACATCTCGATCGCCTGGAGCGCATCGAGCGACTGCGGCAGAAGTTGCCCGGTGTCGCGCTTGCGGGCAATGCATATCGAGGCATCGGCGTGCCCGACTGTGTGCGTTCCGGACGAGATGCGGCGAAACAACTCGTAGCGATGTAGATACGTACCACGCTGGCGAACGAAGAAAGTGGCCACCAAACCTGATGGCCGTCTTCTATTAGCTACGTTGTATCTAGGTTTCGCTTGAACAAATCGAGTTAAGCGCTGGCGTGCGGTTCGGGTGCGGCCTCGTCATACGCTACTGCTGGATTCCGGGGCCGGGCTTTACGGCCGAAGAAGCCTTCCTTTACCAGCTTAAAGATCGTGCGGCGATTCTCCGCGACCACCGTCAGCCAGGAAAATTTGCTCATCATGGGGAAATAGATTCCCCGGAAGCACAAGCGAGCGAGGAAAATATTGATGCGGTAGCCCAGCGGCTGGTCGTCGAGCGAATCGACCGCCTGGGCCAGAGCATCGGGACTGTAGGCGTGCGCCCATCCGTATTTCACTTCGGCGTGCGCTTCGTCGATGGTCATTTTCAGCGGAGTATGCGCCATGGCGAAGGGGATAAATTCTTTCCAGTGTTTCGGACGCGTAAGCCGGCCGGCGACCTCGAGGCGCTTGTAGAGCGGCGTTGCGGGCAGCGGAGTCAGCAGCCCAAAGATGGGCAGACCCGGCGGCCAGGTACGCACTTGCGAGAGTGTGCGTTCGGCTACGCCCGTAGTGTCGTTGTCCATACCAAAAATAAATGAAGTGATCGCGTACACATTGCGCTTGGCTAATCTTTCAAGGACCTCTGCGTACTCGCTGGGCTTGTTGAATCCTTTGTTGACATCTTTCAGATTCGTCGGATCGATGGATTCCATGCCGATAAAGACCCACTTGCCGCCGGAGGCTGCGATCAGGTCGACCAGTTCCTCGTCGCGCAACAGGTTGGCGCTAATCTGCGCCACCCAGTGGACCTGTGCGCCGGCGGCAATGATGTCGCGCAGCAGAGACTTGGTGCGCTTCACGTTGATGGCGAAGTTGTCGTCGATGAAAAACACCGCCATCTGACCTTTTTCCTTGCGGGCTCGGGCCTTCAGAAGCAGTAGTTCGTTGACGACACTTTCGTTGGTGCGGAAGCGAATGGAGTCGCCGAAAAATCCGGTGACGGTGCAGAACTCGCAGCCGTATGGGCAACCTCTACCGGACTCAACCGGGATAATGCGAAATGTTCCCCAGCCCTCGCCGACTTTCTGCAGCATCGCGTGTGCAGCCTTGGGCACCAGGTTGAACTGATCGAGATCGATCGACTGCCACGGAATCACGGGATATTGCTTCAGCGACGGCTTGCGTTCTTTGCCGGATTCATCGACTGGAGTATAGATTTCCTTGAGCTGGCCGCGTTCCGCGTCGTTCACGATCTGCGGCCAAGTTTCGTCGGCTTCGCCCAAAGCCACGGCGTCGGCGTGACGCGGGCCACCGTCGCGGCCGAGGGCCTCATCGGCTAATTCGGTGACGTGAGGTCCGCCCATTACGACCTTCACTCCGGTGGCGCGAATCGCGTCGGCGATACGGTAGGCCTTCGCGATCATGCGGGTCATGGCGCCGATGCCGACCAAATCAATTTTCTGGTCGATGACATACTGCGCGATCTGAGCCTCGTTCATGGGCTTCGCGTTACCGTCAATCAGCAGGACTTCGTGTGCAGGCGGCGTGAGCGACTGGAGGAGAAACATCCAGAGGTGGGGCATGAAATTGCGAGTTACACCGTTGTCGGGGTTGTAAAGAAGAATTTTCATGACTGCTCCCTTCGGGAAACCAAAGTGCGTTATCGCACTTAGTTACGTGCTTCACCGCACGGAAGCGTCACGAGCGATGCCAAAATTTGGCAAACTCTACTTAAGCTTTCTGGTGAGAACTGGGCAGGAATCAGAACCCGAATGATTGTACACCCAACGGGCAAGCAGAGTGTTTGTCAGTCGTCACGATAGTTGTCTCTTGAGCTAGTAAGGTCTTCCCGTTTTGGAAAGCGTTCGGGTCATGCGGGGACCGATGTCGACGTCTTTTTGCGGCTCGCCTCGCACCGCAGATGGGAAACGACGAGACGGATTTCATCATAAGTAATTTCGGGAGGCAGGGCATCTTTGAGCGTCTTGAGGCGCTCCAGTTGCGACAGGTCTAGACGCCCGCAAGCCGCTTCGATTACCGCCAAACGATTTCGGTCAATCCACTCCGCGCGGAATTCCAGTTCGCCTTTTTCGACCATGCCGGCAACGGCGTTCACCACTGTCGCTAATTGCCGTCCGCGGATCTTGGCAATGTCTTCGAAACTCTTGCCCTCCGCCAACAGTTGCAGAGTTTCGAGAGCGGGAGCAGTTTTCTTTCCCGGCGGCGCGACTGCCCTTGCGCCTTCCCGATATTGGCGCAGAGCCGCCAGAATTCCCTGCCCATAGAGTTCTGCTTTCCGCTCGCCGATTCCAGTGATGTTCAGCAGTTCAGAAATCGAGTTGGGCTTTGACCGGCAAATTTCATCGAGCGAAGTGTCGTGCAGCACCACGAAGGCCGGCGAGCCCTGGTCCTTGGCGGTCTTCCTGCGCCACTCGCGGAGATACTCGTGCAGTTCCTGATCTGGCTCAACAGCGCTCGCCACAACTCGCGCGCCGCTAGACGGGACGACGGCCCGGCGCGCAGCAGCCGGAGTCACCACTTCAGTCAGCCAATCTGGCGCAGCTCCGCACACGTCACAAGATCCGCAGGACGGCCACTTCGGAGTCTCTCCAAAATGAGTGCAGATCTGCCAATGGCGGCACTTCGAGGATTCCGCAAAGGCGCGAATCGTGTGATATCTCTGCCAGGCGCGATCGCGTTCGGCGGCATCCAGGATCTGGTTGGCAAAATATCCCAGCAGGCCGGCGTCCTTTTTCCTCCACAACAAAATGCAGTCGGCAGACTTGCCATCGCGCCCGGCGCGGCCGGCCTCTTGATAAAACTGCTCCACCGACTTGGGCAGCGCCAGGTGGATGACGGCGCGCACGGTCGCCTTGTTAATGCCCAGCCCGAAGGCGATCGTGCCCACGAGAACTCGGACCTCGTCCGACATCCAGCGTTCCTGGTTGCGGCGCCGGTCGCTCGCGTCCATCTTGGCGTGATAGCCGATGGCAGCGATGCCCTGGTCTTCTAAGAAGTCGACGGTCTCTTCCACGTTGTTGATGGTGGGCGAATAGACGATCACGTTGCCTTCGTCGTAATGGCGCAGCGCGGTCACCAGCAGCGCAGTGTGCTCCACCCCATCGCACTGGCGCACCAGGTAGCGCAGATTGGGGCGATGAAAACTGGCGATGTATTTGTCGGGGTTGCGCAAGTCGAGTTGCGCCAGAATGTCGTGCCGGACGTGCCGTGTTGCGCTCGCAGTAAAGGCCGCGATGGGATGATCGGGGAACTTGCCGCGCAGGCTGCTCAACTGCCGGTACTCGGGACGGAACTCATGTCCCCACTCGGAAATGCAGTGGGCCTCATCGATAGCAAAAAACGAGATGGGCACTTGCCGCAGCCAGCTGAGCGTGTCAGCGCGCTGCAGGCGCTCGGGCGACAGGTACAGCAACCGGAAGGCACCGTCTCGCGCCTGGCGGATGACGCGGCTTTGTTCTTCATTGCTGACCGAACTGTTCAGAACGGCGGCCGGAATGCCCATCTGTGCAAGTTGCGCCGCCTGATCCTGCATCAGGGCAATCAGCGGAGAGATCACCACCGTCGTTCGCTCGGAGACAACGGCCGGAAGTTGATAGCACAGCGACTTGCCTCCGCCGGTGGGCATGACCACGCAAGTATCGTGCCCGGCGAGCAGGCTGCGGACAATCCGCTCCTGCAGCGGCCGGAACGAACTGTATCCCCAGTAGCGACGCAAGGGTGTAAGCAGGTCGGCTTCTGAGGTCATGCAATCAGTATAGGGCGCATCCGAAAAAGGCGAGGCTTTCGCGGCAGCACTTTTGTCGGGAGCGAATCCCGGACTGGCACATCCGGCAGGCGCGACCTTGTGCTCACGAGCGAATCATCGGCTGCGAAAAATTCGGTTGAACGCCATCCACAACAGGGCGATCACGATGAAGCAAAGCAGGCTGCCTTCTGGACCCACCGAGCCTCCGCTGAGCCAGGGCGGGCCGTGCAGCGACGAACTCAGCAGGTGGCCGGGAGAGACCATTCCGCTGTCGGGCACAGAGTAGAAGAAAGTCTCGCCCCAATCCCACGCCGCATGAAAGCCGACCGCGAACCAGAGGCTGCCGGTGCGCCGCAGGGTGAGACAGAAAAACATACCGATAAGCGCCGCGGCCAGAACGCCGTTCCAGTGTTCCCCGCCGTTTCGCAGGTGAATCAATCCGAAGGCACACGACAGGATCAACGCCGCCGGCCAGAAGCCGACTCCGCGGGCAAGAGTGAACTGCGAATATCCCCGGAGCCAGAATTCTTCGAACAGACCCACCAGCAGAAAAAATACGGCCCAGAACGCTGCGAATCGAACGAAACGTTGTCCCTGCAAGATGACGTGACCGAATTTAAACGCGTGCGCGCCGTAAAGCAGGAAGATCAGCAGGCTGATCCCGGCGAAGCCCCAGAGCGAACCGATCCAGAACAAACGTCCGAACGCTTGCTTTCCGGGCAAACCATAAACAGCCCATGGGCGATGCTCGACTCGCGCCAGCACCACAGCTGGAATCGCCGCGGCGACGAGGCTGCCGGCCTCCGCCAGCATCATCGACCACAAACCGCCGGCGCCGACATCCCACGACGCAGCCAAATCAGCCGCCAGTCTCTGTAGTATCAGGAAAGTCAAAGCGTAGAAAGCCAATCCCCAGCCCGGACGGAGTCCTTGGGGATCCAGGAACAGGGTGCGGGCATAGGAGGGCTGAGTGGCAACGGCAAATTCCGGAGTGGACCGAGTACGCGCGGGACTATCCGGACTCGCCCCCGGACTGCTCTGCGTGTTCGGGTCGAGTTCACTCATAGCAGAACACTTCGCGCAAACTGCCTCCGTCATGGTAAAACACTCGGCTCGACCTTATGCGGCCATATTTCACGCGCGAACGCCTCGGACGTCCGCAGTTTCTGGCTGGGCTGTTGCTGCTCTGCTTTCTGGTGCAGGCTTTGTGGCTGGTGCGCGCCGAATTGCGCGCGGGGCATGAGCCGGATGCGTCGGAGGCCATCCGTATTGACGAAGGGTGGAAGCAGTTGCACGGTCGCGGCGTAGCTGGAGCTCCATACCTGAACGCAGACAATAACATCGCAGTCACCATCGACAGTTTCGACACCGAGCAGTCGCCACTGCTCTCTGTGATTTCCGCCGCACCGACTCTGGCCTGGCCACAGGACTTTGAGCGAGACTCGGCGGCCTACTGGCGATGGCTCCCGCGAATTCCATTCCTTGCCTGCGGAATTTTTCTGGGCGCCTCGCTGTGGTATGTGGCGCGCCGGCTGTGCGGAAACCTGGGAGGGTTCATCGCGCTTACGTTTTATTGTTTCTCTCCGTCGCTGATCCAGGCGAGTGCGGTCTGGCATACGGAACCAGAGATCATGGCGGCCTGGGGAACCTTTGGCACGGTATTCACCGCCATCGCGGTCGCGCACACACTTTATGCTCCGCGCGAAGTAGTGCTGTGGAACTGGCGGCGCATCGTGCTGCTGGGGATTTCTTTGGCGATCGCGGTGGGATCGCAGTTTTCGCTGATTGTGCTGCTTCCGATCGCACTGGGCTTTTTGCTCTATGTTGCTCCGGTGCGGCAGCAGGCGGGAGTCGTCATATGGATGGCGGCCTGCGTTGTGGGATTTGTTCTGCTGTTTGCGATGTACTTTTTTCATCCGCATGCGTTCGCTGAGAGCATGCGGCACGCGGAGTTTTGGGGAGCAACCTGGCGCGGATTCACCGTGCCCGGCGTTTATAAGCAAGTCGCACTGGGGATTGAGCGGGCCTGCCCCGCGCTGGTCTTGGGGCTTCCAGTCGCGGTAGTGACTTATGCCTCATGGCCGCGCACGCGATACTTTGGCAATACTGCCCCGTTGTTTGTGGCGCTGTTGTTTCTGGTGCTGGGGATGGCGCATCCGCACGTCGGGGGCGCGGGATTTCTGCTGGCGGCGATGCCGTTCCTGTTCGTCTTTGTCTCCGGAGTGCTTGCTGACTTACTGGAGACAAGCTACCGTCTGCTGGTGTTGGCATGCGTTGTCGGGATCATGGCTTTTTATGTGATCTTGAGTGTCATAAATCTGGCGCAGGTGCCGCAGGGGTGAAAGTGGTCGGGAGCAACGCAGTAAACCGCGCGATTGCGACCGGCGGTATAACGAGGTGGTGGGCAATGCGTCATGGGGCAATTCATGCAAAGACTGATCTGTTGCATTCTGTACGGGTTCGTTGCTCTCAGCTGTCTCATGGCTGACGCGCAGACTTCTCAGGCCGGCGCGGCCTCGCCCACGCCTCTCACCGCCGAGCAGGATCATCAACGCATGATGGATCTGCTGCGCATCACTTCCTTGCGGCGTGGCGCGGATGGGGATCCGAAATCGCCGAACGCCGCGAATTATGATGAGTCCAAGGCCAATTCGGATTTGAAGCTTCCCGATCCGTTGCTGCTAAAGAACGGCAAGAAAGTCACAACCGCGAAGATGTGGTGGAAAAAGCGGCGGCCCGAGATCGTCGAAGAATTCGACCGCGAGATCTACGGCCGCACGCCAAAAATCACTCCGAAAGTGAATTGGGAGGTCGTCAGCACCACGAAAGAAATGAACGGCGACGTTCCCGTCGTCACCAAGAAGCTAAGCGGGCACCTCGACAACTCGACCTACCCGTCGGTGAAGGTCGACATCGACCTGACTGTGACGACGCCGGCCAATGCGACAGGGCCGGTGCCGGTGATGATGGAGTTCGGGTTGAGTCCGGAGGTGCTGGCCATGCTGATGAAGCGCTTCCCGGAGATGATGAAGCCTGGCCCCGGACCAACGTGGCAGCAGCAGGTTCTGGCCAAGGGTTGGGGATATGCGGAATACATTCCTACGAGCGTGCAGAAAGACAATGGCGAGGGGTTGACCGAGGGCGTGATTGGGCTGATGAATAAGGGCCAGCCTCGCGCACTCGACGATTGGGGCGCGCTGCGCGCTTGGGCGTGGGGCGCAAGCCGCGCGCTCGATTACTTTGAGACCGACAATGCGGTGGACGCGAAGCAAGTCGGAGTGGAAGGGCATTCGCGCTATGGCAAGGCAGCACTGGTCGCGATGGCTTATGATTCGCGATTTGCTATCGGATATATCAGTTCGTCGGGCGAAGGCGGGGCCAAACTGTTTCGGCGCAATTTTGGCGAGCAGATTGGCAATGTCGCTGGAACCGGAGAGTATCACTGGATGGCGGGCAACTTTCTGAAATATGCCGGGCCGCTCACCGAAAATGATTTGCCAGTCGATGCGCATGAGTTGATCGCGCTGTGCGCGCCGCGTCCGGTGTTTATCGGCGCGGGAGCGACGAACGGTGACGGTTGGGTGGACGCGAAGGGAATGTTCCTCGCCGCGGGGGGTGCGGGTCCGGTTTACAAGTTGTTGGGCAGGAAGGAACTGGGAACGAGCGAGTTTCCTCCCATTGAGACGGCGCTGATCGACGGAGACATCGCTTTCCGGCAGCACAGTGGCGGGCATACGCCTGCGCCGAACTGGCCTACGTTTCTGATGTTTGCGGGGCGCTATTTGAAGGCGCCGGGAATTTCGGGGAATGCAAGCCGGCAGTGAGTCCCTTAATGGCCACGGGGCTGAAGCCCTAGCGGACTCTTAGCGCCTGGACGCGGATCTAAAGCGCCGCCCTTCCACATGCAAGAGTGCGCCGCACTCTCTTCGGTGACTTGAAGAGAGTGCGGCGTCATCGCTTACGCTCCGTCGGGAGAATGCAGGACCCGGAAGCTGTTGCCGCCGTTCGAGTAGACGAGCAACAATGCGTCTTGGCCCTTGGGAACTTTGGCTAAGGCTTGCTGCACGTCACTGGCGCTCTGAACTTTGTGGCGGTTCACTTCGAGGATGATGTCTCCCTGCTGCAGGCCGGCGTTGTCGGCGGGACTTCCGGGCTGCACCTGCTCGATCACGGCTCCATGAATGTTGCTGGGCGCCTGAAGTTGATCGCGCAGATCGGGCGTGAGGTCGCCGAGGCCGATGCCCCAGTGCATTTTGCCTTCGCCGGCGCCCGAGTCTTGCTTGCCTTCCGACGACCGGCTACCCAGTTCTTCCAGCGTGACCGGAATGGTCATGCTCTTGCCGTCGCGCAGAACGTTGAGCGAGATTTTCGAGCCGGGCTGTTTCTGTCCGACCAGTACCTGAAGCTCGCCAGCATCGGCGACTTTCTGGCCATCGATTTCGGTGATGACGTCGCCGATCTGCAGGCCGGCCTTGGCTCCGGGTGAATCGGGCTCGACTTGCGTGACGACGCCGCCGGTTGCGTTGGTCTCGTCGAAGAACTTGGCGTTCTCGGGAGTGATGTCGGCGATGCCGATGCCGATGTGACCGTGGCTGACTTTGCCGTCACGAATCAACGTCTCGACCGTCGGGCGGACAATCTGCGTGGGAATCGCAAATCCCATGCCGGAGAACGTGCCGGATGGCGAGACGAGGAAGGTGTTGATGCCCACGACCTCGCCGCGAGCGTCGACCAGCGGGCCGCCGGAATTGCCGGGATTAATGGCCGCGTCGGTCTGGATGAACTCGCCGGGCTTGCTGGGGTCCGATGAGTCAGGGTTGGCGCGATTCACGGCGCTCACGATGCCGCGCGTGACGGTGAAACGGAATCCGTAGGGATTGCCGAACGCCAACACGGTTTGGCCGGGACGAACTTCTTTGGAGTCGCCCCAGGGAGCGCTGGCTAGACCGCTCCCGTCCACCTTCAAGACCGCGAGGTCGGTCAGGGGATCGGTGCCGATGAGCTTCGCTTTCAGCACGTGGCGATTGCTGGTCGTCACGCGGATGTCGACCGCGCCTTCGACCACGTGGTTATTGGTGACGATGTATCCGTCAGGCGAGATTACGACGCCGCTGCCCATGCCGTGCTCGATCTGGGGTTGGCGCATGCGGGGGCCGAAGAATTGGCCGAACGGACCGCCTTGGCCGCCCTGACCAAAGAATTGCTGCATGTCTTCGGGCAATTGCCGGCCGGTCATCTCGGGTTTCGTGCGCGAAGTTACGGTGACGTTGACAACGGCGGGAGTGACGCGGGCGGCCAAGGTTTCCATGGCTTTGTCGAGCGCGAGCAGCGCGCTCACGCTGTCGACGTCAAGTGGAGCGGCCGAGGGCGCGGCTTCGGCTGCCCGGGCCGGGGCCGGTTTTGCGAATTCATAGGTGACGAACGAAGCAACCAGCGCCAGTGCAAGCATTGGCGCCGCCAGCCGCCTCATCCACTTCTTTGTGCTGTCTTTCAACCACGTTCCTGCATTCATTTTGAGTTACGTCCTTTCGAGATTTAAATAACTAATTCGTTAGTTTCTAAGATTGGTGTTCCGCACATATCTGCTGCCCTTCATGACTTATCTGATTACGTTTTCTTCGGTGGAATCTTGTTGTCGGGATCGACCGCCGGATGCAGGACCGTCACTTGCCACCACTGGATCTGAAGTACGGGTTGGTCGGAGGAGCCTGTCTCGGGGCCCTCGATAACTACGAACAATGTCTCGGTGAAGGCGACGGGAGTGAACTCCGCATTGGCTAAGTGAAAATATGTTTGGGCCAAACTCGCTTGAGCCAAACTCGTTTGAATCGGGGTCGTTTGAATCGCACTCGTTTGACCGGCGCTGAGTGGAATTGGAGCCGAAGTTTGCGCCCGCATGGCGGCTGAATGTTTAGAAGCTTGAACGCTGCGGTGAGTTGAATGAAGTTTGAAACTTGCCTGCACCACCGGAACGGGTAGTTCGGAAATTGCTTTCGATGCACTCAGTTCGGAAGTTGGGATGACTGGAGCGCCGGAGCTTCCAGAGGGCGATATGCGTGCAGTTGTCGGGCCGACAATGGAAGCGTCATCGCGGTCCTGGAATGTAATCAGTTGAGGCGCCCTGGACACCCATGCGACGCTTCCGATGGCGAACACAGCCATAAATGACACAGCGGGCTTCCAACTGTGTCCGCTGCTTGCTGGCCGGTTTACGTCGAGAATCTGAGCGACGCGCAGCGACGTGTGACGAATGCGGCCCAAGGCCGCTTGTGCCAGAGCCACGCTGCGCTGGGCCAAACTTCGCCGGCCCAGACTGCGTTGAAGCAGAGTTTTTTCGGCAAGGCGCGCCAGGCACTCCGCGTAGGCGCGGGGGCTGGCGGTTTCTGCGACCACGGCATCGTCGCAGGCCATCTCGCGCTCGAGCGAGACTTGCCGCTCGATCCACCACACTGCGGGATGGAAGAAGAACAGCGCCTTGACCAGCTTTTGGGCGAGGTTGGTCCAGTCGTCCCAGCGGCGCAGGTGCGCCAGCTCGTGGAGCAGAATCTGGTTGAGTTCCTGCGGCGAGAGTTCTTGCAGAATCCAACTGGGAAGAATGACCGCCGGCTTTATCAGACCGATGGCGGTCGGAACATGCACCAGGTCCGAGGTGCAGAGCGCGACCGGCCGGGGCGAGGCGCTCTCGGATGACCCGGCGCGCTCCAGAGTCGCTCGCACCTGCGCGTCTAACATCGTAAGATCGACGGGGACGCAACTGCGGCGCAGAACGCCCAGATGCCACACGCCCCGGACAACACCAAGCAAAGACCATGCGGCGATTGCGGCCCAGGCAACGAAAATGCAAAGAGCCCAGAAACCGGGGAGCGTGACTGCCGCTCGACCCGCGGTTTGAGCGTGACTTGTGCCGTGCGTCCATGCCCCGCTTGATAATCCGATCAGCACGGGCAGGGCCGCGATGCTCATGAGGGCAGAAAACCAGACGGCAAACTTGGTGCTCGAATTCTGCTGGCGCGCGGCCCTGAGGGCCACGCCGGCGAAGATCGCGATCAACGTGCCTTCGACGAGGCAGTTCACGATCTGAATCGCTACGATCTGAATCGCTGAAGTTTGCGCGACCGCATGCAACGCTATCGGATTCAAGGTGGCGGCCGTGGTCATTGCGTGGTCACTTGCTCCCTTCAAGCAACCGCCGAAGCCGATCGAGTTCCTCGGCATCGATGCTAGTTTCTTCCAGGGCGTTCAGCACGAGCTGTTCATGGGAGTTGCCGAAGAAACGGCTGACCAGATGCCGCACTTCGAAGCGGGTCGCGTCGGTACGATCGATCGCCGGAAGATACACGTGGGCGCGCCTGTCTTCCTCTTTTACGTGCTTCACGTATCCCTTTTTCTCCAGGATGCGGATGATGGTCAGGACGGAGTTATAGGCCAACGCGGGCTTGGCGGGCAGAACGTCCAGCACTTCGTGGACGGTGGCCGAACGCCGCTCCCAGAGCACGTTCATGATGCGCAACTCGGCTTCGGTCAGGGTAGCGGACTTGCTGCGGGCCAACGGTTTCTCCTTACTGTCAATAAGACGCGGCAGCTTCAAAAACGTCAACTAATTTGTTAGTTGCGAGGAGGCGGAGGCGGGTTGCCCGTGGCTCGGAAGCGGGAAATCAAGATGGGTCATTTTGCTTCAACGAATTGAATATCAATGAGTTATCAGAAACGTCCGGACGGGCTGGCGACTCTTCGGCTGGCTAAATGACAGGCTAGGCAATACGTGATTGAGATTCACAGCAGTCCAGCGGGCCGCTTGACGTACAGGGCCCGCGCCGTGTCTAGTGAAACGTCGAGTGAAGTACATCGTCGGTGCGCAAATCCACATGAGTCTGACTCCGCTCAAAAGCGTTGCGGAAAATATCCTGCCTGGCGGCCCAATCGGACGGCGCCGGTGGATGATCTGCGGCTTGCTTTTTTTCGCGACCACGGTGAATTACATGGACCGGCAGGTCATCGCGCTGCTCAAGCCGACCCTGCAAATCCAGTTCGGATGGACCGAAGTCGGGTACAGCAATATCGTCACGGCGTTTCAGTTTGCCTACGGAGCTGGATTGCTGATCATCGGCAAACTGATCGACCGGCTGGGAACACGCAAGGGATTTTCACTGGCGGTTTTTGTGTGGAGCGCGTCTGCAATGGCGCATGCCGCGGCGAGTTCGGTGCTGCAATTTGGAATTGCGCGCTTTAGTTTAGGATTGGGCGAGGCTGGCAGTTTCCCGGCGGCCGTGAAGGCAGTAGCGGAGTGGTTTCCTAAGCGGGAACGCGCGCTCGCGACGGGACTATTTAATTCCGGATCGAACATTGGCGCAATCGTGACGCCCCTGGTGGTGCCGTGGATTACTTACCGTTTCGGATGGCGTATGGCATTCATCGCGACCGGTGCGGTGGGGTTCGTCTGGATTGTGTGCTGGCTGGCGCTTTATCGCCGGCCGGAAGAAGACGCGAAGGTCACGGCCGCCGAACTGGCCTACATCCACAGCGATCCTCCAGATGAGGCGGCGGACTCGAAGTCGACGGTTCCCTGGCTCGCGCTGCTCAAGCTCCCGCAGGCATGGGCGATCGCGGCGGGTAAATTTTTTACCGATCCGATCTGGTGGGTCTATCTGTTCTGGATGCCGGATTTCCTGAGCAAGTTGGGCTTGAGTTTGACGGGCATGGCACTGCCGCTCTTCGTGATTTACAGCGGAGCATGCGTGGGCAGTATCGGCGGAGGCTGGCTTTCGTCTGCGATGCTCAAGCGAGGATGGGCACTGAACGTCAGCCGCAAGAGCGCGATGCTGGTGTGCGCTTTGGCGGTGACGCCCATCATGTTTGCGGCTCACACTACGAATGCGTGGCTGGCGGTCAGTCTGGTTGCGATTGCGGCCGGTGCCCACCAAGGCTGGTCGGCAAATATCTATACGCTGGCTTCCGATATGTTTCCCCGTAAAGCGGTGGCGTCCGTCGTTGGCTTCGGTACTCTGGCTGGATCGATCAGCGGGATGTGTATTGCCAAGACCGTCGGCTACATCTTGCAACGCACGCACTCATACGTACCGATTTTCGCGATGGCGGGTGTGGCGTATCTGGTGGCATTCGGTTTCGTGCAACTCCTGACGCCGCATCTGAAACCGGCGAAGGTCTAATTCTGGTTGTCGTTTCTTGTATAGACGTTTTTTTGCATAAACGGTGTTTTGTATAATCGGCAGCTTCGATTGCGGGCCGGGTCTTGACGCGTTGGGAGGGGTGGATCGCATGCAACTTAAAATATTTCCGGATAAGACTTCTTTGAGCCGCGCTGCCGCCGAGCAGGCTGCGAATGCGATTCGGCATGCGATCGTGGAGCGGGGCCATGCGCGGATCATCGCGGCTACGGGAGCTGCGCAGTTCGACTTTCTGGAAGTTCTGACGAAAGCTTCTGGTATTGATTGGCCAAAAGTCGAGGGCTTTCATCTGGACGAGTACGTCGGTCTTCCGGCCACGCATCCGGCAAGTTTCCGGAAGTTTCTGATGGACCGGCTGGTGAGTAAGGCTGGAATCGTCAAGTTTCACTGGCTCGAGGGGGACGCCGGCGACTTGTCTGCGATGGTTCGCGAGGTGAGTAAGGAGTTGGCCTCAGCACCGGTCGACGTTGCCTTCGTTGGGATTGGAGAGAACGGGCACATCGCGTTCAACGATCCTCCCGCGGATTTCACGACTGAGGAGCCGTTCATCATCGTGAACCTTGATGAGACGTGCCGGCGACAGCAAGTGGGAGAGGGATGGTTTGCCGATCTTTCGCAAGTGCCGCAGCGCGCGATCTCGATGTCGGCTCGGCAGATTCTGAAGGCGAGAGAGATCATTGCGATTGTCCCTGACCAGCGCAAGGCGCAGGCCGTGAAGGCATGCCTGGAAGGAGAGATCAGTCCGATGGCGCCGGCGTCGATTCTGCGCCGGCATGCGAATGCGATTCTCTACCTGGACAAGGGTTCTTCTTCCCTGCTGAGTGCGAGCTTGAGAGCGCGCGCGGAAGAATCGCAAACGACGGTGAGTTCTTAGACATACAGAACAATCCACAGCAATGGCGAGCGCCCGGAAGCCGATTCCCTCGTTACGTTGGTGGATTGGCGGGCTGCTGTTCGCTTCAACCGTCATTAACTACATCGACCGGCAGACTCTATCTCTCCTCGCGCCGTATCTCAAACTCGAATATCACTGGACCAACTCCGACTATGCGAATATTGCCATCGCGTTTCGGGTGGCGTATTCGATTGGACAGACGGTATTCGGCAAGATGATGGATCGCGTGGGCACGCGGCGCGGGCTGACGCTGAGCGTGATCTGGTATTCGGTGATCTCGATGCTCACGTCGCTGGCCAGCGGGTTCTACAGCTTCGCGACTTTTCGCTTTTTGCTGGGCGCGGGCGAATCGGCGAACTGGCCGGCTGCAACCAAGGCGGTCTCGGAATGGTTTCCTAAGCGAGAACGAGCGCTGGCGACAGCTCTGTTTGACAGCGGGTCTTCGATTGGCGGAGCGGTCGCGCCGTTCATTGTGTTGTGGATTTATTTTCGTTGGGGGTGGCGGCCGGCGTTTATGGTCCCTGGCACTCTGGGCTTTCTGTGGCTGATTGCCTGGCGCTGGCTTTACTATCCGCCGGAGGAACATAGCCGCATCAGCCCGGCAGAACTGGCCATGATCGTTGATGATAAGCGCGAGGCGGACAAGCGCGAGGCGGACGCTCCGCAAGCCGGCAAGACTGCCCCGCGATGGCGCGATCTGTTGCGACTTCCGCAGACTTGGGGAGCGATCATCGCCAAGGCATTCACCGACCCGGTCTTTTTTTTCATCACCGAGTGGTTCCCGATTTATCTGGTGGCGAAAGGGATTGAGCTCAAGAGCGGCTTGATCGCGGTTTGGATTCCGTTCGTTGCCGCGGATGTGGGAAGTTTTTTCGCGGGATGGCTCTCGGGCAATTTGATCCGGCGGGGATGGTCGCTGGGCGCGGCTCGCAAGGCGCCGATTGTTTACGGTGGAATCGGCATGACGTTGCTGATTCTTACCATCTTCACGACCAACCTGTACTTGATTGCATTTCTATTCGCGGTTGTGACCTTTACTTATGCGGGATTCACGACCATGGCCAATGTCCTACCCTCAGATTTGTTCGGCAGCGAGTCAGTGGCATCGGCAAGCGGGTTGACCGGCACTGGGGCGGGGATCGGAACCATCATCGCTTTTAAGTTGATTGGTTATGTTTCCGATGCGCGCCAGGGTGCGGGCACACATTCGTTCGACCCCATCGTGATTCTGGCGGGAGTGGTTCCTCTGGTGGGAATGATTCTGGTGCTGCTCCTGCTGCGGAACACAGAGGCTACGGAGCGGGGGTTGGTGCGCCGGCTTTGAAGGTTTGGTTACACTCGTAGCGACCTTGCTTGCGACCCACTGGTGGCGGGGCGAGACGTAGCGAGCAACGTCTCTACGGAGGGGTTACGGGAGAGTTTCGTTGAAGATCACGGACGCAAGAGTGTTCGTCAGTTGCCCGGGGCGGAATTTCGTCACGTTGAAAATTTCGACCGATGAGGGCCTCTACGGGTTGGGGGACGCGACTCTGAACGGGCGGGAACTGGCGGTTGCGTCTTACTTGTCGGACCACTTGATTCCGTGCCTGGTGGGACGCGATCCGTTTCAGACGGAAGATGTGTGGCAATACTTATATCGCGGGGCGTACTGGCGCCGCGGACCGGTGACCATGACGGCGATCGCCGCCGTCGACATGGCCCTGTGGGACATCAAGGGGAAAGCGCTGAACACGCCCGTGTATAACCTGCTCGGCGGGCAAAGCCGGACCGGAGTAATGGTTTACGGGCACGCGAATGGACGCGACATCGAAGAGACCGCGGAAGAAGTTGCGAAGTATAAAGAGATGGGCTATCTGGCGGTGCGCGCGCAGTCGGGAATCCCGGGACTGCCCTCCACTTACGGAGTGGCGCAGGACAAGCTTTATTACGAACCGGCGGAAAAGGGACTGCCGCGGGAGAATGTCTGGTCGAGCGAAAAATATCTTCTGCAGGTTCCAAAGTTATTCGAAGCTTTGCGGCTGAAGTTTGGCGACGACCTTCACCTGCTGCACGACGTTCATCATCGGCTGACTCCGATTGAAGCGGCGCGGCTGGGAAAGAGCCTGGAACCGTATCACTTGTTCTGGCTGGAAGATGCAGTTGCGGCGGAGTTGCAGGAAGGGTTCCGGATTATTCGGCAGCATACGACCACGCCGCTGGCCGTGGGCGAGGTTTTCAATTCGGTTTGGGATGCGCACATTCTGATTCAGGAACAGCTGATCGATTATCTGCGCATGACGGTGGTGCATGGCGGAGGGTTGACGCATCTCAAGAAAATCGCCGCGCTGGCGGAGATTTATCATGTGCGAACGGGCTGCCATGGTGCGACGGATCTGTCTCCAGTAGCGATGGCGGCGGCGCTGCACTTCGACATCTCGGTGAATAATTTCGGGATCCAGGAATACATGCGACATACGAAGGAGACCGACGAAGTTTTCCCGCATGCATATTCGTTCAAGAGTGGCTACATGCATCCGGGAGACGCGCCGGGATTGGGTGTCGACCACGATGAGAAGCTGGCGGCGAAATTTCCGTATGAGCGGGCGTATCTGCCGGTGAACCGCAAGCTCGACGGAACCATGTTCAACTGGTGATGTTCAATTGGTGATGCCCAATTGGTGATGTTCAACTGGTGAGTTCGACTGGTAGAGGCGAGGGACTATGGGTTACAAGCCGCTGGATCTCGGAGGCAAGGTTGCGGTGGTGGTCGGGGGCAGTTCGGGAATCGGCAAGACGCTCGCACTCGGCCTGGCGCAGGCTGGGGCGGACGTGGTGGCGAGCGCGCGGCGCATCGAACTTGTGAAAGAACTGGCGGACGAGATCGAATCTCTGGGTCGCCGCTCGTTGCGTGTGACTTGCGATGTGGCGGACCGGGAATCGCTGGAGAAGCTGCTGAAAGCGTGTGTCGACGCATTTGGGAAGGTCGACATCATGGTTAACGCAGCGGGGATTACGAAACGCGCGCCCACGCTGGATTTTTCCGAACAGGACTGGAACCGAATCATCGACACGAATTTGACAGGAACGCTGCGGGTCTGTCAGGTGTTCGGGCGGCACATGATCGAACGCAAGTACGGGCGCATCATCAACATCGCGTCGATGGGAACTTTTCTGGCGCTGTTCGAAGTGGCCGCCTATTCGGCGAGCAAGGCGGGGCTGGCGTCGCTGACAAAGTCACTGGCAATCGAGTGGGCGCAGCACGGAATTTGTGTTAATGCGATTGCGCCGGGATATTTCCGCACGCCACTCAGCGAGAAACTTTTGGTTGGGACGGGCCGAGGAAACGAAGTGTTGATGCGGACTCCCATGAAACGATTTGGCGAACTCGATGAACTGGTCGGAGCGGCGGTTTTCCTGGCTTCGGACGCGGCCAGCTTTGTGACGGGCGTAGTTCTGCCCGTCGACGGCGGCGTGCTGGCCAGCGGCGTAAATCAGTAACCGATTGCACGAACTCGACGTTAGTGAGCTTTCTTCTCGTGAAGCGCCGCTCGCGCCGAGTTGACGGCATGCACCAACTCCTGGGCAGCGGATGAAACTTTCTCCAGGTTCCCCTCCCGCAACGCTTTCGCGTCGATTAAATCGGCGCCAACTCCAAGAGCAAAAGCTCCGGCGGCGATGAACTCGGCGGCGTTAGCTACGTTTACGCCTCCTGTCGGAATCAGCGCGGCGTGCGGGAACGGGGCTTTAAGCGACTTCAGATATTTGGGACCGCCAACGTTTCCACAGGGAAAAATTTTGATTAAGCGCGCGCCTTGCTCATGAGCATTCATCAGTTCGGTTGGAGTGAGGGCGCCGGGGATCGCCAATTTGTCGGAGACTCGCGCGACCGACAGCACTGGCACCGACAAGCCAGGACTTACCAGGAACTCGGCTCCGGCGCGAATGCACGACTCGGCTTGTTCGGCGCTGACGACCGTGCCCGCTCCGATCAGGACTTTGTCGCCGTGCTGCTGAGCCACCTCGCGGATCACGGATACGGCGTTGGGAACGGTCATGGTGATTTCGACTATGGGGATGCCGCCAGCACGGATCGCTTGCACGGCGCGGGTTGCTTCTTCGACCGTGGCTGCGCGGACTACGGGAATGATGCCGACTTCTTCGATCCTACGGATAACGTCATCGATAGACATGGTCATATTGTTCTCATGCTGCCTTCACACACGCGAGTGGTGCCAACGACGATCTTAGCGTTCGATCCGCGCGGTTCGCGATTTCATGGCTTGCAGCACTTCTGCGAGCGTGGCCATGGTTGTGTCGCCAGGTGTAGTCATGGCCAGGGCGCCGTGCGCGGCGCCGCACTCCACCGACCACTGCGGATCTTTGCCCGAAAGAAATCCGTAGATTAATCCGGAAGCGAAGGAATCGCCGCCACCGACGCGATCATATATCTCCAGATTTTCACGCATGGGAGCATGGAAAAAGCTGCCATCGCTGTAGCACAGTGCTCCCCAATCGTTCAGCGTGGCGGTTTTTGCGTTACGCAACGTCGTCGCGATCACGGCAAGCGTGGGATATTCCTTGACTACGGCTTCGATCATTCTCTTGAACCCAGAGGTGTCGAGATTGGAATGCTGCTCGTCGAGACCGGGGACGGCGAAGCCCAGCGCGGCGGTGAAGTCCTCTTCATTGCCCAACATCACGTCGACCAGCGGGGCGAGACGTCGATTCACTTCTTGCGCTTTGGCTTTTCCGCCGATCGACTTCCAGAGCGAGGAGCGATAATTCAAATCGTAAGAAATCACGGCGCCGGCGCGCTTCGCGGCTTCCATGGCTTCCTGCGCCACGAACGGCGTGGTCTCTGAGAGCGCGCAGAAAATTCCTCCTGTGTGGAACCAGCGGGTTCCGTCGTTCGAAAAAATCTGGGCCCAATCGATTTCGCCGGGCTTCAGTTGAGAAACGGCGGTGTGTCCGCGGTCGGAACAACCGAGGGCCGGGCGAATGCCGAAGCCGCGTTCAGTGAAGTTCAATCCATTGCGGACGGTGCGGCCGACTCCGTCATACGGCGCCCAGCGAACGTATTTCTGGCTGACGCCACCTTGCAGCATGAGGTCTTCGACGAGGCGGCCCACGGGATTGTCGGCAAGCGCGGTGACGACCGCAGTATCCATTCCGAAGCAGCGTTTCAGGCCGCGGGCCACGTTGTATTCCCCACCGCCCTCCCATACGCGGAAATGGCGGGTGGTGGAAATGCGCTCGTCTCCTGGATCGAGGCGCAACATGACTTCACCCAGGCTGACCAGGTCCCAGGCGCAGTCGCGTTTTGGTTTGATATTCATTTTCGCCATGATTATGCGGCTAACTCGTTAAACCCAAATATGATACAGGGTGCAGGCTATGCCGCAGCGGAACTCGAGCTTCTGACTCAAGAAAATAAAACGGACGGGTTGTAAGAACTTATCCCTCGGGCCGTCTTAAGTAGTGAAAGAGCAATGGGAGGCGTACCCTGCAAAGCGCTCTGGCAGAGGAATTGACGATCGTCGTACCGAGCGAATTCGAGCGGGTTTTCCGGGCACATCATCGCCTGGTTTTCCGCACGGCGTACCGGATCACCGGCAACGCTGCGGACGCCGAGGACGTGTCGCAGACGGTATTTCTGCGGCTGTTCCGGCGGCGGGCGGGCGCGGATGCGCTGGAGAATGAAGAGAGTTACCTGCGCCGCGCGGCCGTCAACGCCGCTCTGGATGTGATGCGCTCGCGGCAGACGGATCGCACGGTGGAGCTGCCGGATCTGCCGGCTGAGCCCGCGCAGAATGATCCGCGCGAACTTCAACTGGCGCTGGGGCAGGCCTTGCGGCGGGCGCTGGCTCAGCTCAAGCCGCGTCCAGCAGAGATTTTTGCATTGCGATTTCTTGAAGGCTTCAGTAATCCGCAGATTGCGCGAATGTTGGGGATTTCACAGGTGCTGGTCGCGGTGATTGTTCACCGCACGCGGCAGCAGCTTCGCAAAGAGTTGGGAGCGTATCGATTTTCGCGTACTTAATTCGATATCTAGATTTTGATACTCGGGAGAAAAGGCCATGAAAAGTAAGGATTTCGATCATTTGCTGTCGGGAATTCGAAATGAACAGGTGGATGACCAAGTGGTCGAGCAGGCCGGCGACCGCGTCTGGAAATCAATTGCCGACGCGCCGGCGGCGGAACTCGGCGCGCACACGCTGCGGACCTGTGACGATTTTCAGGCACTGATCCCGGGATATCTGAATAAACAGCTGGCGCCGGCGCGGGCCATGTTGTTTGAAGATCACACGCACGCCTGCGTAGCCTGCCGGCATGCGCTGGAGCGGGCGCGCGACGGCGAGTTGCAGCCAACGTTCCGGCTCGAATCCAAGCGGCCCACATCCGTTCGCAGCTCAATGCCATGGAACTGGGGCATGGCTGTGGGGGTGGCCGCGGCGGTCGCCGCTGTGGTGGTCGCGTTCAACCTCGGGATGCTTCCCGGGCAGCATGTTGTGCGAGCTGCGGTCCAGACTGTCGACGGCTCGCTCTATGCGGGATCGGGTGCCGAGATGCGGTTGATTCCTGCAGGCTACGAGATCAGGAATGGAGACGAGATTCGCACCGCGAAAGGGTCGACGGCGGTGGTTCGGTTGGTCGACGGTTCATTGGTCGAGATGAGCGAGCGCTCGGATCTCTCGGTAACGCGGGCATGGAAGGGCACGACGATTCATCTGGATGGCGGTAAGGTCATTGTGCAGGCGGCGAAGCAGCGTACGGGCCGGCTGTATGTCGCGACGGACGATGGTTTGGTCTCAGTGAAGGGGACCATTTTTTCAGTCAACCATGGGCTCAAGGGGTCGCGTGTGGCGGTGATTGAAGGCGTGGTGCGGGTTGACTACGGAGAGAACTCAACTGATCTCAACGCCGGGGACGAAGCGACTTCCAGCCCAAGCGTGGCGAAAGTCCCGATCCAGAATGAAATTGCGTGGAGCAAGAATTCTGCGAAATATCTGGCGCTGCTCGGGGATTTCGCGGTGCTGCAAAAACAGTTTGCGGCGATCCCGGGGCCGGGATTGCGCTACAGCTCTGAGCTTTTGCCGTACGTCTCCGAGAATACTGTAGTCTATGCTGCGATTCCGAATCTTGCGAACACTCTCGGAGAAGCCAGCCAGCTTTTCGAAGATCGACTGCAGCAGAGTCCGGCGCTGCGGGATTGGTGGAGACAGCAGCAGAAAGGAAATGGTCCGAAATTGCAAGACGTGTTGAATCAGGTGAAGACGTTCAGCGGCTATTTGGGAGATGAGATCGTATTTACGGTTGCCAAGAATGGAACCGGATACACCGCGCCGGTGATACTGGCGAAAGTGAAGGAGAGCGGCCTGGAGTCGTTCATCCAAAGCGCAGGCCGCAAGCTGAGTTCGAATCCCTCGCAGGCTGCGTTGCAGACAGTGCGAAATCCGTGGGCGGTGACTCCGGGTCCGGGCCAGCCCCTGCTGGTTTATGTGAGTAATGATCTGATGGTTGCCAGTCCGGATCTGACGGAACTGCAACATGCGGTGACGCGGACGCAACTGGAGAACAATAATTCCTTTGCCGCGACGCCGTTTTACCAGCAGATTGCCCGGTCTTACGAGCAAGGCGCGGAATGGCTTTTCTGCGTCGACATGGAACAAATTGTCACGCAGCACGTACAAGCTGGTAGGAACTTGCCGGAGGGGATAGGGGACGTGCGCTATCTGACGATGGAACATCGGGAAGTCGGCGGCAAGACCGAGAGCCATGCCGACCTGACGTTCTCTTCCGAGCGACAAGGAGTGGCATCGTGGCTGGCCGCGCCTGCGTCGATGGGATCGCTCGATTTCGTTTCGCCCGATGCCAGCATGGTGACGTCGGCGGTCATCAAGAATCCGCGTAGCATCATGGAAGAAGTGTTCAAGATGATTGGGAGCGGGGACGCTCAATTCAGCCAGCACCTGGCTGACTTCGAAACCAAGTCAGGCGTGAATGTGCTGGACGACATAGCAGCCCCGCTGGGCGGCGAGGTTACGATGGCGTTCGACGGTCCGATGCTGCCCACGCCGCGCTGGAAGCTGATTTTCGAAGTGTACGATCCGGCAACCCTGCAGTCGACGATCGCGAAGCTGGTGGATAGTTTCAACCGCGAAAACACCGAAGGGCGCACCATGCAGTTGACGCAGCACCAGGTTGGGTCGCGGACTTACTTCGTAATCAGCAATCCGAATCATGCTAACTCTGAAGTTGATTACACGTTTGTCGACAATTATCTGATCGCCGCGCCCGATCTGGCGACGATTTCGCGGGCTATCCAGTCGCGGGAGGCGGGATACACGCTGGCGAAATCGGCGGGCTTTCAGGCGCTGCTGCCGAGCGATGGCTACACAAATTTTTCGGCAATCTTCTATCACAACATCGGGCCGGTGGTGGGTCCTCTGGCCGCACAACTGAAATCGAGTGGAGCGCTGACCCGGCAACAGCAGCAGTCGGTCGACGCGCTCACGGCGAACTCCGCGCCGGGTCTGATTTATGCCTATGGCCAGCCTGACCGGATTGTGGTGGCCAGCAACACCGGGTTCATGGGTTTTGATCTGGGCACGCTGTTGACGATGGGCGATAATGGGCCGTTCCTGCCGCAGATGTTTCTGGGGGGCGCACTGAACCACACCACTTCGGGGAATTCGGCAGCTCAAACGCAGTGAGTACGACGACACAACTCGGAGCGGCAGCCGGCGTGAGCGAGGCGACGCTGGCTGCTGCTTCGACGTTGCCGTTGCCGCTGATCGATCTACAGGGGCTTTCGGTTCGGTTTGGCGACCGCGACATCCTGTGCGGTCTTACCGCTTCGCTGCGCGGAAATTCCATTGGACTACTCGGCCCGAATGGCGCGGGCAAATCCACACTGATCAATACTCTGCTTGGTTTCTACAAATCTGCCGCGGGTTCGGCGCGCGTGTTCGGGTACAACGTCGGCACGGAAGTCGCGAAGATTCGCGGGCTGGTCGGCTACATGCCGGAAAACGACGCGTTCATCTCGAAGATGAGCGCAGTGTCATTTGTGCAGATGATGGGCGAACTTTCGGGTCTGCCCGCGGACATGGCACTCGAGCGGGCACACGAGGCCCTGTTCTATGTTGGGCTAGCCGAGGCACGCTACCGGCAATTGGGAACGTATTCGCTGGGTATGAAGCAACTGGCGAAGCTGGCGCAGGCGATTGTGCACGGGCCGAAGTTGCTGATCCTCGATGAACCGACGAATGGGTTGGATCCATCGGCCCGGCAGCGCATGATTCGCATGATTCGCGACATTCGCGACGGCAAGGAAATGAGGATTGTTCTGTGCTCGCACCTGCTGCGTGACGTCGAGGATACTTGCGACGAAGTTCTGATTCTGAAGCAGGGCCGGATCGCGCATTATTCGAATCTGGACGAAGAGCGCCGCGCGAATAAACGATTCCTGGAACTCGAAACTTACGGCGCTAACGGCGATTTCACCGAGGCGATTGAAAAACTTGGCTGCGAATGCGCAGTAACCGCGAATCGCATGAAGATGATTCTGGCGGATGGAGTTGAGACGCGCGACATTTTCAAACTGGCTGCGGAACGGCAGGTTCGCATCCGGCGAATGAACTTCCGGCGCGACACGCTTGAAGATATTTTTCTGAAGGCTATGGAAAGTTGAGGAACACAAGTGGCTGTTTACCGGCGTAGCTACAGGCCATATGCGGGGGCGCTGACTCCGGCGTGGTCGCGCTGGTTCATTCTTTTCCGCTATTCAAGACGCGACCTGTTCCGCTCGAAGTTCTTGACTGCGCTGTTTGTGGCCTGCTTCTTTTACCCGGTGGTGTGCCTACTGATGATTTACCTGGCTCACAGCGTGAGCTTTCTTCAGGAGATTGGACTGCCAGGTGGGTTCATCTCCATCGACAACAAATTTTTCTTTCATTTCATGAGCGTGCAGGGAGTGTTTGCATTTCTTCTGACCGCGTTCGCGGGGCCGGGATTGATTTCGCCGGATCTCGCCAATGGAGCGCTGCCGCTGTATTTTTGCCGTCCATTTTCGCGGGCGGAGTACGTGTTGGGCAAATCGTCGGTGCTGGCGATCCTGCTGTCGCAGATTACATGGGTGCCGGGATTAATTTTGTTCGTCATGCAAGCCGGGATGGCGGGCGCGAGTTGGACGTGGGCGAACCTGTGGATCGCGGGCAGCTTGCTTCTTTCTTCGGTGATCTGGATTGCAATTCTGTCTTTGCTGGCGATGGCGCTCTCAGCGTGGGTGAAGTGGAGAATTGTGGCGGGCGCATTGCTTCTCGGCGTGATGTTTTTCGGGGCCGGCTTCGGGCAGGCGATCAATGCGGTGCTGCGAACCTTTTCAGGAAATTTTCTCAACCTTGCTTATCTGATGGGAACGGTGTGGAATGCGCTGTTCCAGGTAGATGTGGACCATGCGATTCCGGTCGCCCAGGCATGGATCGCTCTGCTCGCGTACTGCGCCATTTGCCTCGGGTTGCTCATCCGCAAGGTTCGCGCCTATGAGGTGATCCGGTGAGCGTTCCGGTGAACTCCCCAGGGAACTCCGCCGCGAATGACCGCATAGTCTTCGAAGATGTTTCGAAGTTCTATGGTGAGATTCTGGGCGTGAACCGGGTAAACCTGTCGATTCCGCCGGGCATTACCAGCCTGGTGGGGCCGAACGGTTCGGGCAAAACTACGCTCATGAATCTGATGACGGGCCTGGTGCGGCCCACGCGCGGCAGGGTCGAGGTGCTGGGCTACAAGGCCGATGATCCCGAGCACCTGTTCGCAATTCTTGGCTACTCGACGCAATTTGACGCGTTTCCGAAAGGCCTCACGGGATATCAGTTTCTCTATTCGTATTTGCGGCTCTCGGGACGTGACGCGCAAACCGCGGAGCAAATGGCATGGCGCACGATTGAGCGCGTGAACCTGGTCGACGCCGCCAAGCGAAATATTGCGGGCTACAGCAAGGGAATGCGACAGAGAATCCGGCTGGCGCAAGCGCTGGCTCACGATCCGAAAGTGCTGGTGCTCGACGAACCGCTGAACGGCTTGGATCCGCTTGCGCGGTCCGAAATGATTGCGCTGTTCCGTGCGGCCGCGGCGCAAGGATGTTATGTGATTATTTCCAGTCACATTCTGCACGAAGTCGACGTTATTTCCGATCAAGTCATTCTGCTAAGCAACGGGTATGTGGTGGCGGAGGGTCAGATCGCTACCGTGCGCGGCGAGATTCAGGAACATCCCACCCAGATTTTGATCCGCTGCACGCGTCCGCGCGAACTGGCGGCAAAAATGTTGGAAGATGCGCATACCATCGAGGTAACCATTCACAAAGACGAAAAAGGTGTGCTGCTGAAGACGCGGGATGCGGATGGATTCTATTTGGCGCTGAATCAGTTGGCTTTGAATGGGAATGGGAATGGAATCGACATCGAATCGATCGCGCCGGCGGACGACGATGTGCTTTCCGTGTACGAGTATCTGATCGGGAATGAAGAGGTCGTTCGATGACAATCGCGATCACGAGCGGGAAGGCGAGAATCTGGTTGGCGCAGATCAAGGCTGTGATCCGGCTGGAGATGAGGAAGACGTTTTTCGCCAAGCGTGGGCTTTGGATTTATCTGGTCGCCGCGCTGCCGGTTTTTCTTTTCATAGCGTTCGCAGTGGCGACTTCGGGTCGTCAGCATCAAAGAGCTGGCATCGCGCGGCGGGGCGAGAAGATGCTGACCTATCTGGATCTGCTGGCGGTAAAGCCGGGCATGACGCGCCAGGACGTGTTGGCAATTCTAGGAAAACCGCCGGTCACATTTCATTGGCAGGAAAATCGGACGGGGGAACTCGTCAGCCATGAGAGCTATGGATACTCCGACGGACAGAATGATCTGAACGTCGGTTTGGCGGACGGGAAGGTCGAGAGCGTCAACATTGAAAATGGTTACAACCCGGGCCAGGACGCGATCATGTTCGCTGGGGTCTTCCAGTTCTTTTTTCTACGACTGGCGATCTTTTTCGGATGCCTTGGAATTTTCATGAATTTGTTTCGCGGTGAAATTCTTGACCGCAGTCTTCACTTTTATTTTCTGGCGCCCGTACGCCGCGAAGTTCTGATGGTGGGAAAGTTTCTGGCTGGATTGCTGGCCACTTGCACGATTTTTGTCGCCAGCGAACTGCTTCAGACTGCCGCGTTTCTTTGGCATTTCAGCCCGAGCGCACGCGAGGTTTACCTCTACCACAATCATGGTCTTGAACATGCGGCGGTATACGTCGGAGTGACCATCCTCGCCTGTGTGGGGTATGGAGCTTTCTTTCTGGTTGCGGGCATGCTGTTTCGCAACCCGATCCTGCCGGCGGCGGCAATCTTGATCTGGGAAGCGATCAATCCGTTCCTGCCGGGGATACTGAAGCAGTTCAGCGTCATCTATTACCTGAAGTCGTTATGTCCGGTGGAGATTCCGAGTCCCCCGGGCACGCCGCCCCTTCTCGCGTTGCTGATTTCTAACACCGATCCGGTCTCGGCCCCAGTGGCCGTGGTGGGGATTGTGATCGTCGCGTTGATCGCGCTGTACGCGTCCAGCCTTCAGGTCCGGCGGATGGAAATTAACTACACTACTGAATAACTGAATAAATGACCGGATAAAAGGTGCGCACGCGAACGCACTGCCGCGCTCCGCGGCGATTCACACAAGACATGGCCAAGTTGTTCTGTTATCCCGCTCCGTTTTGGCGGCTGGCGTGGACGGCGGAGTGCGGGCGCGTGACGGCTGGGCCCTTCCTTGTGTAGAGTGTTGTGCGGAACTCCCGGCCCTGATCTGGACTATCTAAGAAAATTATCTGGAGGAAATCTTGAGGAAGAAACTGACTTTGTCTCTGTCGCTCGCGTGGGTGCTGGTTGTCGTGGCGTCGCTAATCATTGGCCCGACATTCGCCGTGGCGCAGACGCAACCCGTAGCCCCCCACAAAGCGCCGAACGCTGCCGCGAGCACGAGCGTTGATATTCCGATTCCAGACATTAAGTACACCAAGTTCGTGCTCGCCAACGGGCTAACCGTGCTGGTGCATGAAGATCACAAGGCGCCGATCGTTGCCGTGAACACCTGGTACCACGTGGGTTCCAAGAATGAGAAGCCGGGCAAGACGGGTTTTGCCCACCTGTTCGAGCACCTCATGTTCAGCGGCAGCGATGACTTCAATCACACCTATATCAATGCCATGGAAAAAGTCGGGGCCACGAATCTGAACGGCACGACGAACAACGATCGCACCAACTACTTCGAGAATGTCCCGACCTCGATGCTCGACTACGTGCTGTTCGCCGAAAGCGATCGAATGGGGCATTTGCTGGGCGTGCTCGACCAGAAGAAACTCGATCTGCAGCGCGGCGTGGTGCAGAACGAAAAGCGCCAGGGCGAGAACCAGCCATATGGCGTGACTGAACAGCTGCTCACCGAGAATACTTATCCCGTCGGCCATCCTTATTCATGGACGGTGATTGGGTCCATGACAGACCTGGACGCAGCCTCGTTGAGCGACGTGCAGGAGTGGTTCAAGACGTACTACGGCCCGAACAATGTGACGGTTGTGATTGCGGGCGACATTACGCCAGAAGTAGCGCGAGAAAAAGTTGAAAAATATTACGGCGAGATTCCTCCCGGGCCGCCCATCGCCAAGCAGGAAGTGTGGATTGCCAAGCGGAGCGGAACACACCGCGGGTGGGTGCAGGACCGCGTGCCACAGGCGCGTATCTATCGGGTATGGAACGTGCCCGAATTCGGTTCGCCGGAAGAAGCGCAACTGGACCTGGTGGAGGAGGTGCTCGGGCGGGGAAAAACGTCGCGGCTCTACAAGCGCCTGGTCTACAAGGATCAGATTGCGACCAGCGCGACCGCGAACAATGACACGAATGAGATTGGCGGGCAATTCGATTTGACTCTCACCGCCGTTCCTGGCGGAGACCTGAGCAAAGTGGAGAAAGCCGCCGACGAAGAATTGCAGAACTTCCTGAAGAACGGTCCCACGCCGGCCGAGTTGCAGTTAGCTAAGACGCAGATTCTCGGAAGTTACGCGCGCATCGTCGAGCGCATCGGCGGCTTCGGCGGCAAGAGCGACCTGCTGGCGCGCTGCCAGAGTTTCAAGGGCAATCCCGATTGTTATAAGGATTATCTGAAATGGGTGAAGGCCGCCACGCCTGCCTCGGTGAAGAAGGCTGCCAACGAGTGGCTGAGCGACGGCGACTACGTGCTCGAAGTGCATCCCTATCCCACAACGTTTAAGACCGACGCGAAACTCGATCGCTCGAAAGAGCCCGCCCCGGGCGAACCTGTATCGCTCAACCTGCCCACGCTGCAGAAAGCTACGCTCAGCAACGGACTGAAAGTTGTGTTGGCCGAGCGCCACAATGCGCCGGTGGTGAACTTTACATTGATGGTTGACGGTGGATACTCCGCGGATTCGGCCGACGCGACCGGAACTGCCAGCTTCGAGCAACGCATGCTCGAAGAAGGTACGCCGACGCGCGATTCGCTGAAAATTGGCGAGGAACTGGAATCGCTGAGCGCCAACTTCAATGCTGGCGCGAATCTCGACTATTCGCTGGTCAGCCTGAATACGCTCAAGAGCACGCTGGATCCGTCGCTCGACATTTATGCCGACCTGATTCTGCATCCGGCGTTTCCGCAGAAGGAGTTTGCACGCCTGCAGAAGGAGCGACTTGCCGCTATCCAGCGCGAAAAGGTTACGCCCCAGGCCATGGCGCTGCGTGTGGTACCTACGCTACTGTATGGCGCTGGACACCCTTACGCCCTGCCTTTTACCGGAACCGGAACCGAAGCCAGCGTTAACAAGATGACTCGCGAGGACCTCGCCAAGTTCCACGAAACCTGGTTCAAGCCCAACAACGCCACGCTGCTGGTGGTGGGTGACACCAGCCTCACTGAACTCAAACCGAAGCTGGAAAAACTTCTGGCCGGGTGGAAGCCCGGGGACGTGCCGCAGAGAACCGTGCCGCACGTGGCAGAACCGGCAAAGGATGTGGTCTATCTGATCGATCGCCCGGGATCTGGGCAGAGCGTGATTTTTGGCGCGCAACTGGCGCCTCCGCAGAACGATCCGGACGCTCTCGCGCTGCAATTGGTGAACGATATTTTTGGCGGGAAGTTTAGCTCGCGCATCAACATGAACCTGCGCGAGGACAAGCATTGGTCCTACGGCGTGCGCTCCGTGTTGGCAGGGGCTAAGGGCCAGCGTCCTTATATAAGCGTCTCGGCAGTGCAGACCGACAAAACGAAAGAGTCCATGGTCGAACTGGTGAAGGAATATAACAACGTCGTGGGCTCGAAACCGATCACTGCGGAAGAACTCAAGGACGAACAGGCCAATGCTACGCTTGGACTGGCGGGAAGTTTTGAGACCGTACAGCAACTCAGCGGCGCTTACAGCAACATCCTGCAGTACGGCCTGCCGGAGGATTACTACAACACCTTCACGCAGAAAGCGCTGGCCCTGACGCCAGATAGCGCCAACGAGATCGCCAAGAAATATATTTTGCCGGACCACTTGATTTGGGTGGTCGTAGGAGATATGAGCAAGGTGGAAGCCGGGGTCCGCGAACTGAATTTGGGCGAAGTTCACAAGATTGACGCCGACGGCAACCCGGCGCATTGAAGCCGGGCCCGTCAGGCGGGGTCTCAAGAGTTTGAAATAGATATTAATGATGAGCCATAGCGCCGTCTGGCGTCGCAGCTACGGGTATGCGCATCCGTCACGTCTGCGGCGGTGCCTGCCCATTCTGCTGGTTTTTCTGGCGCTCGGTTTCAGCAGTCGAGGGCAAACGTCTAGTCCGGCTGCCGCTGCGAGCCCTACCCAGGACTACCTGGTTTATGTGGTTTGCGAATCTGCAGACAAGATTGTGCTCATTCGTTTTGGCCCAGGGGGTGCGCGGATTGAGAGCCAGACGCGTACCGGCCTGATGCCAACCGACATCAATGGTCCGCATGGAATTGCAGTTTCTCCTGACAAGCAATATTTTTACGTTTCTCAAGGGCATGGCCGGCCAGATGGTCTAGTGTGGAAGTACCACGCAGGCGACAACGCTGTAATCAAGTACACGAGTCTCGGCCTGTTCCCGGCCACCACCGACATTACTCCTGACGGCAACTTTATTTACGTGGCCAACGCCAATTTCCACGGCGACATGGTGCCGTCGTCGATTTCGGTCGTGGCCACCGATCAGATGATTGAAGTCAAACGGATTCCCACCTGCACCATGCCACACGGCTCGCGCCTCAACCACGCTGGAACGAAGCATTATTCGGTTTGCATGATGGACGATATGCTGGTTGAGATCGACACCAGCAAATTCGCCGTTTCACGCTATTTCATGTTGGCGCAGGGGAAAGAGATGGGCATGACCGGCGCTCCGGCCGCGCACAGCATGTCCAATCAAGGCATGGCCGATCATAAGCCATCCTGCACTCCGACTTGGGCCCAGCCGTCGAATGATGGTTCACTCATCTATGTGGCCTGCAATTCATCGAACGAAATCGTTGCCGTCAATACCGACACGTGGACTCTTGCGCGGCGGTTCCCGGCCGGCACTGGGGTATACAACCTGGCCATGACCAAAGACGGACGCCTGATCGCGACCAATAAACGCGGGCAGTCGGTATCCGTCTTCGATCCGGTCAGCGGGCGTGAACTCGCCAGAATTCCAACGCAGAGAAAAATTGTGCACGGCGCAGTGGTCTCACCGGACGATCGCTACGCTTTTATCTCGGTCGAAGGAGTTGGCTCCGAACCTGGCACCGTCGAAGTGATCGACCTGAGCAGTTTGAAAACCGTGGCAACGGTCGATGTCGGACCACAGGCCGCGGGTATTGATTTCTGGAAGATGGAACCGAGCAGACCGTAGTCTGCGCACAAGATCTGTTTTCACGGCGGAGGGCAAATGTTTAAGCAGCGTGCGGTTGTACTTGCGGGTGCAGTCATGATTTTTTGCTCACGAGCTCTTGCGTGGTCGCAGAACGCGGCGCCGGCCGGGCAGGAAGCGTCCACGATTTCGGTGGCTCCCGCGAGCGTCGAAATCACTCCCAACCCGCTCGAGGTTCACGTCGGAGAGAAAGTCAAATTCAGCGCCGCAGCCAAAGACGCGGCGGGCAACGCCATCGACGCGAAACCTTCTGTGTGGTTTGCCGCTCCTTTCGATCTGGCTGGAGCAGATGACTCGGGCGAGGTCACGTTTCATGCACCGGGAGTAGTGACGGTGGGCGCGGTGATCGCGGGGAAAACTGGCTATGCCACGGTGAACGTCGGCAATCCGAAAATTGCCAGTCTGGAGATTGCGAAGCCAGAGTACCCCATCGTCGTCGGAGGCGCAGAAAGACTAGAGGTCATCGCGCGCTCGGCCGATGGCAATCCTCGAACCGACGCCGCGCTCAAGTGGACTTCGGAGAAGTCGTCGATTGCGAGCGTGGATGCAGCCGGACTCGTCATCGGAATCGCTCCGGGCACCGCCATGATCAAGGTAACGTCGGAAGGAGCGAGCAACTCCGTCACGCTACAGGTGGTACGTGATGCGGTGCATAAACTCACGGTCAAGCCTGCATCGGCGGAAGCACGCACGGGCGACGTCGTCCACTTCACAGCGGCGGCTCTTGAAGGCAGCGGCGCGCAGCTCAAGGATTCGCCGGTGCGGTGGTCTTTAAGCAGTAGCGGCGCCGGCGCCATGGTTTATTCCGACGGAGCTTTTGTGGCAGAAAAGGCTGGCACCTACGTGGTGCTCGCGAGCAGCGGCCAGCACAGTGCGGCCGCCTCCGTGGTGGTGCGGCCTCGTAACGTGGAGCGGGAAGTGGACGTCGTGGCGCATGTGCCCATGCCCGATCTGCAGATGTCAGAAGAGTGGATCATCGGTCATCACGCCTACCTCTCCACGATCGCCGACAAGCTTTTTGTCTACGACATCGCCGACCCTGCCAGTCCCAAATTGCTCGACAGCCTGAAGGTAGATGCGCGCCTGATCAACGACATCAGCACCACCCCCGACGAAAAGATCGGAGTGTTCACGCGGGAGGGAGCTTCCAACCGCAAGAACGGAATCGTATTCCTCGACACTTCCGATGCTTCGCACCTGAAAGTTCTTTCTGAGTACACGGCAACGGTCAGCGGGGGCGTTCACAGCGCCTACATCGACGGACACTACGTTTACATCACCGACGACGCCACCGGATCGTTGCGCGTCATCGATTTTCAGGATCCGAAGCATCCCAAGGAAGTAGCGCGCTGGCAAACCGAGAACCCGACCGTAGTCAGCATCAACACCGAGCATGGATCGATGACCAGCGGCCGCTACCTGCACGACTTGCAGGTGAAGGATGGCCTCGCTTATCTCGCCTATTGGAGAGATGGATTGATCATCCTCGATGTGGGCAACGGGATGGCCGGAGGCAGCCCGGAAAATCCTAAGCTGGTCAGCCAGTATCGCTTCAATCATTACGAGCTTTACGGCGACGGGTGGCTGGCGGGCACGCACAGCGTGTTTCGCTACAAGAATTATCTGTTTGTGGGTGACGAAGTATTTCCCGCCATTTTCGAACTGGAAGATCGCGACCGCATTCCGGTGCGCGCCATCTGCCATGTTATGGATGTGTCCGATATAAAACATCCACGCGAAGTGGCGCAATACGAAGTGCCGGAAGGCGGCTCCCACAATTTCTGGGCTGCAAACGATATGCTCTATGAAGGCTACTACAGCGGTGGAGCGCGCGTGCTCGACATCTCTGGCGAACTGCGCGGCGACCTCTATCGTCAAGGCCGCGAAATTGCTCGCTTCTGGACGGGCGACGGCAAGGGCTTCCGTCCGAATCTGCCATTCACATGGGGAGGGCAACCCTGTTCTGTCACGTGCGATAGCCCGCTGCTCAATAGTCTGATGTATTTCAACGATATTCATTCGGGACTGTGGATCACGAAACTGGGCGCACCCAAGTTCGAGGGCTCGGCCAGTTCGCCTGGAGTTCGCAAGGGCGAACGCACCATACATTAGCAAGTGGGACGAGAATCGGCCCGATTGCTCAAGCCGACTCCTTAATAGTCGACAATAGCTGACGTTTGAAGCGTGATTCTTAAGAGACGATCAGTTACTTCAGATCCGCGGTCGTGACTTGAATTCCTGCGTTTCTGTGAGCCTGTTCGTTGGGGTGTGCTGATCGTTTTCTTCGCGGCAAACGTTCTGCCATACCCGACCCGCTGAGTCACGATCGCTGCAGCGTTTAGCGCTTCGCGTAACCCAGTCGTCGATTACGGCCAGCCCGCTTTGCGCAATGAAAAGGCGCCTAATACGGCGGCCGCTTCGAACGCTTGAGCATGGTAAACTGAAAGTCCGCACGCCGGAGAGGTGGCAGAGTGGCCGAATGCGGCGGTTTGCTAAACCGTTGTACGGGCTAACACCTGTACCGAGGGTTCGAATCCCTCCCTCTCCGCCAGCAAGTCTTAACTACAGAGAAATCCTCCCGCCCGTTGCCGCGAAATACGCGAAACACGCCCATTTTCCGGGATACTTGTCACCAAACCGGACTGGAGAGAATGCACTGGTCAGCAGCGAACGGGTAAGGCGCCGGGCTTTTCTCTGGAGGGCACATCGGCAGTCCGGTTTCGAGGTGGGCATCAGGCGAATGAAATGCGATCACAATCTGGCGATTCAGACCCGGCGGGTTGACTTTTGTCAGTACTCTGGAAGCACCTTCGGCACGTCCCATAAGCCCGTTTATTGGGACTGATCGTGGTCTGCTTCGGTCGATTTTGGGCCCTTCAAACCACGTCTGAGGTATTCACCAGGATTAGCGCTGACAACTCGCTATGCCAGGCTCTACAACGAGGTCTATGCCTTGAAGAACCGGTTTAGAGGCATAGCTCTTCGTCGCAGCTCTGCAGTCAATCACTCTGTTGTTCCCCACTAATGGCCCTGTATTCACTCCGCTCTCAACGCCTCCATCGGCTCTGTCTTCCCTGCGCGTATCGCTGGCCTGAGGGTAGCCACCAGCAGGGGCGCCAGCAGGACCAGCAGGGATGCAAGGTAAAGCCGCAGATCATCCGGTTGCACCCCGTACAACTGACTGCGTAATAGCCTGTTCGCCGCCAGCGAGACCACAGTACCGGTCGCCAGGCCTATCGCTGCCGGGACCATCACCCGCCGCACGAAAAGTCGTGTAATGTCACCCCGCGTCGCTCCGAGTGCCATCCGGACGCCAATCTCCTGCGTGCGCTGCGCAGCAAAATGCGATACCACTCCATAAATTCCAACGCAGGCCAGCAGCAATGCGATCCCGGCAAATGACGCAATTACCGCTGCGTTCAGCCGTGGTTGCGCCACAGCATCGCTCAGTAGCTGATCCATCGTCTCGATCTCGCCTACCGACTGCCGCGGGTCTGCCTGGTATACCTGCTCGCGGATCGACTTTGCGAGTTGCTCCGGCGGCACCTTCGTCCGCACCATAAAGTATCGATGCCACCCGCCATGGGTGTTCGCGGGCCAGTAGACGGCTGGTCCAGGCTCCGCCGCCATCGCTCCTGATACCCCTCGCACATCGGCAACCACCCCCACAATCTCGTGTGCCTGGCCATCAACGAGCAGATGATGTCCGGTTGGATTTCCCTTCGGCATGAACTCACGCACCAATGCTTCGTTCACGAGTACCGGTGGTACTCTCGAGACCTGGTCCGCGGCGGTAAACGCTCTCCCTGTCAGCAATGGCGTCCCGATCGCCGCCAGCAGATTCCCGGCGATATTCCGGATTTCCGCGCTGATTGCCGGCTGATTGGCAACTTGCGGCAGCCAGTCCGCGTTGAAGCTGCCGCGCACATGAAAATCGGTCACTGGCGGCGCACTGATCTGCCCCGCAGCCTCTACTCCAGGGAGATTTTCAATTCGTTGTTGCACGTCGTTGTAGAAATTGGCTACCGCTTCCGGCGTCGTGTCCCACGGCAACAGCACCCGAACCGTCAGCAGGTGTTCCGGCTCAAATCCCAGTGGCTGCTTCATCAAGTTCCACAGCGACTCCGCCAGAAGCGACGCACCAACCAGCAGCACAAGAGACAGACCTACCTGCACCCCCACCAGGACGCTGCGCAACCAGTTGCCCGCTGCTCCTCCGAGGCGTGTGTCACCCTGCTTGAGCGCGGAATGCAACTGCACCTTCCGTGTCTCCAGCACCGGAACCACTCCGAATACGATTCCAGTTGCCACCGAAATCAGCAGAGCGACCCCAGTCACAATACCGTCCATGTGAATCGTGCCTGACTGCCCCAGAATCCCGGGCAGGCTGGTAGCGGCGATGCGAGTCAGCACAAATGCCAGGAGGATTCCCGTACCGCCGCCTGCCAACGCAAGGAGTACACTCTCCACAAAAAACTGAAAAGCCACGCGCCGTCCCGAGGCACCCAGCGCCCGCCTCAGAGCGACCTCCCGCTGCCGAGTCGTCGCCCGAGACAAGAGCAGGTTGGCCACATTGATGCAAGCGATCAGCAGCAGCAGCGCCGACGCGATCAGCAAGACCACCAGTGCCGACTGTACCTGACCGTACCAGTGCTCGCGCAGCGTCTCGCTCGTGAACCGCCACGCGCCGTCGCTCGACGGATACTCCTTCCTGAGTTGCTCCCCGATCCGATCCAGATCGGCCTGAGCCTGCGCCAGGGTCACGCCGAACCGCAATCTCCCAAATACATTGTTGTCCCGCAATCCGTCGCCCCGATAATTGCCCCAGTCATTCGTATTAACCTGCGCCGCGTGCCAGAGGTCCACGCCTCCCGGCGCAGAAAAACCTTGCGGCATCACGCCCACAATCGTCGCCGTCTGCCGATCCAGCTTCACCTGTTGTCCGATTATGTTCGGGTCGCCTCCGAAAAGCCGCTGCCATCCGGGATAGCTCAACACCACGGTTCGCGGGGCATGGGGCACGTCGTCTCTCGCATTGAATACCCGCCCTAGCATCGGTGCTGCGTCGAAGACATCCCAGAATCCTGCATTCGCTCCCGCACCCTTCACATAGATAGGCAACTTCTTTCCCGCAATGAGGGTGCTCTCGTCGAAGTAAAAGATTGCCAGACTGGAGAAGCTCCGGTTTCGCGCTTCAATGTCATAGAATCGCGGACCCGTCATCAGCCCCCCAGCAGACTGTCCGGCAATCCTTGTGTCGTGAATTGCGACAATTCTCTCCGACTGTGGATAAGGCAAGCTCCGGAGCAGCGTCGAATACACCACCGTGAACATCGTTGTCGTCGCCGCAACCCCTAGTGCCATCGTCAACACTACGACGAGCGCGAACCCCGGCGAACGCCTCATCTGCCGCAGCGAAAATCGCGTGTCCTGCACCAGGCATTCCAGCAAGGGCAATCCCTCCTCTGCGTGGTACTGCTCTCGGATCGCTTCCGTGGCGCCAAGCTTCATCCGCGCCCGACGCCGCGCCTCTTCCTCGCTCATTCCGGCCTGTATATTGGCTTCCGCCTCGCGCACCACGTAGTCTTCCAACTCTTCAAGCAGCCTCTGATCGCCGCGCCGACCAGTGACAAGATTGCGCAAACGGATCAGGAATCGATTGAGAGTCTTCATGCCAGATCCTCGGCTTTCACCTCGAAGAAGCGGGCGATGATCGCCGCGGTTTGCTCCCAATCGCGCTTCTCGGTTTCGAGGAGCTTATGCCCCGCACGCGTCAGACGATAAAAGCGGGCGCGCCGATTGTTCTCAGAAGTTCCCCAGTCCGACTCAACCGCGCCCTCCTGTTCCAGCCTCAGCAGTACCGGGTAGAGAGTGCCCTGGTTAACGAAGAGCTTGTCGCCGCTGATCTGCTCGATCCGCCTAGCAATGCCGTACCCGTGCTGGGGTCCGAGCACGTTAAGCGTTTTCAGCACCATCAGGGCCAGCGTCCCCGATTGCACGTCCTTCTTGGTCTTCGTGAACATTTGACATCACCACATTTCACATTTTGGCTACCAACAGGAGAATGGCACATTCCCATTGGGAAAACAACAGAAGTTGAGTTCAGGCCGACTCGCTCATCCAGCGCGTCGGCGATTCGCGTATCGCAAGCGTACGATTTCTTACGTTTGGTGTGGTGACCCCAAATAGATCCTGAGAAACGCGCTTGCCGCCATCAAATCCCGACTTGTCGGCAATCCGGAAAGTGTGAATTCTCCCGTCGATGGGCAAGAAATCACCGGCACGAAATGTCAACAATGTAGACTCCTCCTCCGCCGGAGAAAGTTCGATCTCGTTACTACCCGCTAAGCGCGCAGTCACTGAGACCAATCTGACCTCCTAGAAAGTCGTAGAGAGGGGACCGCAGCCACAGTATCGCCAGGGGTTCGCCGCTCAACTCATGCACAAACCGCACTCGTCAGCATGACTCCGCGGATAGGGCGCAGTCGCGGAGAATGCTTTGACCGGTTGGTCCCCCGCAACCTCCGCACGCGTCGGGCCTTACGGCTCAACGACCTGTACCGAAGGTTCGAATGTCTTCCTCTCCGCCATTCAGTCTGGACTGCAGAGAATTCCTGCGTTGAGGTCCTTAAAAAGTCGCGAATTGTGCCCGATTTCCGCAATTTTCACTTAGAGCTTTGGATTGACTTCACGATCTTCGGAATATCCGTTGTGAGAGCTCGATCCTTGCTCTCCTGGAACAATATCGACCAGGAGACACCACGATAAGGAGCGTAGATGACCAAGCGAAGGCGGCCAGAAGGGGTCTCCCTTGTTGTCGTCCAACTGTGCTCCGCAAATCGAGCGGATGCTTTGGGGGGCTTGTAACCCGACTCGCGGATGTACCGTCCGTTTACGTATCGAAGCTCGACGCTTTCGGACATTTCAATGACTGCGACGCCAAACGCAATCGAACCGACATAAACGACGGTGGGGCGCTGTGGCGCCCACAGACGATTGTAGTAGTACGAATGCTCACCGTTGGGCTTTTTCGGTAATTGCTCGTGCTCATCAATGTGGGCGCGCGTGAAGTTCTCAGCTGGCGAAGAGATGAGCACGCGGTGCCCTGCGGATTCCAAAGCATTGAATAGTTCGTTCGCAAAGGCAAGCGCTTTATCGAGCCCAGCCCGTGACGCCGTGACGTCGACCATCAGCCTCTTGTACGGCCTGAGGTGCTGGCTTTCCTCCACCTTGTAGCCTGTGTCATAGTTTCCCTTTGCGTCACGAATTAATCCGTGAATCCCTGTAAACGGACGAGGCAATTTGCTGCGTGGAGGGCGAGGCGGCGGTGCTACAAGTCGGGCGCGAGGGGGCGCTAGTAATACTTCACCTTGGGACCAACTGAGTTGGTCACCCGGTTGCGCATCTGGCAATGTAGGCTTCTCGGGGGCTTTTCCGACGGCGAGCTTAGCCCAGTAACCTCGCTCCGGACGCGGGACACGTAGGGTCGAGCAAACCCGAGCCATGTAGCTACCCGAAAGCTTGAACTTCTCACCTACTTTAATCATCGGCACGGACCAGACCAACTCGTAGAGCTCTTCGCGTGAAATCATTTCCCCTCCCGTGGGAACGCACGGCCTCCAGGGTAAACGTAGACGCACAATCGATCATGCATAAAACGTGAGTTGGGCGAATGCGCGAGAGCGAGAATCACTCCCTGATCTTCGGATTAAATTCCCTGATACGTCCCTGTTAATTCCCTGTTACGATTTGCGCCCGGTGGGCTGTTTCTCTCGCAGAATGTGCAACTTGGAGTAAAGGAGTGCGATTTTGGAGGGTAAAATTCTCGAAATTCCCTGTTATTTTCCCTGTTAGCAGGGAATTCAGGCAGAGAAAGGTTAGCGCCAGACTGCGTGCTCCGCCAGCTCACTCATAGGTAGGCACTTAAAGCAGAATGTGCTGGATCACCGAATCATCCACTCCGATTTCGCAGTTTTGCGATCACCGACTGTGCTCCGCCACACCGATCGTGTAACGTTGAGCGAGCCTAGCGATTTTTCGTCCTGAGCGGGCTCGAAGGATTCCCACGTGAGTCCCCGCAGTTCTCCCAAGCGGAGGCACGTGAAAGCGGCAGTGTCAACTGCCGTTGCGGACGGCTCCGAGAGGACCTTGAGCATCGCCGCAATTTTTTCGCGTGAGTAGGGTTTGGCTTCGGCGCCATTCGGTGCAAACGCCGGAACCTCGGCAAGCTTCACAGGGTTTGCTCCGTCGAAATAGCCCTGCTGTGCCGCGTGTCGAAAAACACCACTGAGGTAGTTCTTCACGTGCTTTAGCGTGGTCTTCGAGATCGCGTGCTCTCGCGCGATTTCCTCCAGCCACGATTGCACGTGATGGGTCTTTACCTCCCTCAGCCATTCTGATTTGCAGCGTCCTTCCAGATAGTCGGACCACACTTGCTTTTATCCGCGATATATGGACGGGCGTTTCTGTTGTTTCGCGAATGGTAGGTAGCCACCTATCGCGTCTCCCATTTGCACCTAGCATCTTGTCGGCCATCTTCGGATCGTGCGGAAGCCAGAGCCTTCCTAGCATCCTGGAGCGCATCCTCGCATAACCTACCCCTTTCAGCCTTCCCCAGCACCACGAGCTGTAACTTAAGCCTGTTTTATTCGCGGTATAGAATACCCGCAGGTCTGCTCCTTCTTGCGTGTGGCGGAAGGGTGTTATCAGTTCCTAAATCGCGGAGGAGTTCCTTGATGTGCGACAGGTTAAGCCCCGTGAGCCCAGGGCCGTCATCATTTGTAATGGCTAGTTTCGGCGCCGAATTGTTGTCTTGGGGAGGATTGCTCGAGCCACTTGAGTCGGAATGAATGCAATCCTGTTCCGGTACGGCGGATTTAACGCCACTCACAAACTCAGCATCGTGGGGGTTTCATAGATGACGATTCAAGACGTGGCCGCACTCATTCTGAAGGTTTTTGACCGCGACCCTTGGGACCTCCAACTGGCTCGCGTTGACTTTGCCCTTGATCTCCGCGACGTCGCAATGGACTGGATTCGTGCTCACGTTCGGGTTCTCCACAAACACTGGAAAGATGAAAGAAGCTTCGACGGAAGATCTAAGGGATTAGAGCAAGGGAAGACGCTGTAGATTGGCACCGCTGATCTTTTTCGATTCTACGATAAGGGCGCACACCTTGCTGGCGGGCCGGCATTCTCAGGGGATGGCTTAAGCCCATTGCGTGTTGGAAGCACACTCATCCGAATAGAGCGTCAACTGCAAGGGACTGAATTCCGCAGGACGTTTGCACTCTTGCGGCGCTAGGGGCGAATGCCATATCTTTCAAGACTTTCGCACCCTTAACGTTTGTCGCAGATGGCAGGGCAGAACTAGACCGAGCGACTATTGCTGTCGCGAGTATTTTGAGGGCTGAGCTTCGCCATAGCATCGAGGAGTACGGGCTTGCCAGAACATGGCAACTCCTCAACGAAAATGGGGGGAATGCTGACCGCAATGCTCACGCGTCTTGCTGATTTGCGAGTGATTTGCATGTCTGTAAGTCATTGAAAAATGGCGGACGCGAGTGGGGGTCGAATCTGTCCCAAACGTAAACACTAAGGACTTGCCGAGCACGGGCGGCAAACGAAGGGCAAGCGATTAACGAGATAAGGATAATCGTAACCGAGTTGGTATCCAAAACAGATCCTGTGCACCATCCGGTGCGCCTGAGGGCTTCTGAGGGCATTTTGAGCGTAATGGGAATTTTGCAACGCTTGACTCCTTGCCCACAATGATTGCATGAATGAACAAGTGGCGCAGGCACTGCTTAATGCTGAGTTGGCACTTCTTCAAAGAATGGTATTTCAGGCACGGATATCGAGTCGGCGCGACCTCGAAAGCCAGCTCTTTCCAACCCGCTCCGTCTACTTACTGAATATTAACGGTCACCACGAACACCTGTGGTGTACTGTAAAAAAGTGGCTCAGTAGTGGAACTGGCGTTCGGAGTGTAAGCGCCGTCGACCATAAATTTGTACGTGCCGGGGGTTGTGCCGGGAATCGTCTTACCACCGCCTCCCCCCATGTTTCCGCCCCCACCGCAACTGATCAAGCCCACGGCCAGGGCGAAGACAATCACTAGCAAGAGAGGCAGATTTTTGCGAACACGTCTTCGCAACGGCAATCCCACCACGAGAATCCCGGCAACGAACGTTAGAGATTGCGCCCCCAGCCACCGCGGACTTGTGACTGCTTCAGCAGTCGAGACCGTCGTCGGTGCGACCGAGCTAATCGTCATGGCGGAGGTCACCGCAGTTGCGCTCGTCACATTAACCGATGTCGGAACCGCGCACGTGGGAAGATGCTGCGCTTCTGGCGGATAATAGGCGATCGTGCACGCAAAGTAGATTGGGCCGGTAAATCCGTTAGATGGCGTCACAGTGAGCGTTGAAGCGTTGCCCGTGGTCGCGCCCGCTGCGAACGATACCGAACTCGCAGCCGTCATAGTGAACATGTCCAGCATCGTGACAGGGACGGCAACACCGCTCGCAGCATATATCGAATCTCCGCTGTAGCTCACGTTCACGGTGACCGTGCCGGGGCTCCAGGTTCCACCCGAAAAATCAAAGCTGCAAGAACCATTCAGCAAGGTACAGCTAGCGCTCCAGGTTGACCCAGGTCCCTCTGCATAGAGACCGATGTACCCGGTCGGAGCAGGCTGTCCGCTCACGCCCGCAACATTGGCAGTGACAATCAGGTCCTGCGTCGGAAGCAGCGAGGACGCGTTCGCAGTGGCTGTAAGAATGCCTGCTGGCTGCTGCGTCACCGTGACTTGTACGGCGTTGGAGGTCGCGGCTTGGTAATTGGCATCACCGCTGTATTGCGCAGTGATGGAGTCCGTTCCTACCGGCAGGTTCGTCACGTTCAAGGTCGCCGCAGAATTGACATAGGGATAGGTAATTGTCGTCTGGGTCATCGTGGCAGTTCCCAGCAACGTATTCCCCGCATAGAACGTGGCCGTTCCGGTCGACGCAGGGGGTACGCTGTTGCCAACAATAAGCTGTAACATGACGTTCTGACCGTGTGCGACCGTAAAATTGTATGAATTGTTTGCCGACAGTTGAGTCCCGGGGATGGCCTTCGTGACAGTGAAATTCAGCGGTGTCGAACTGGACGACGAGTTGAAGCTGAGATCGCCTGAATAGCTGGCACTTATGCTGTGACCGCCAACACTGACAGCAGTCGGCACCCACTCCGCCGTGCTGGCTGTTCCCATATTTATCGGGCCGGAACTCACTGTGCCAGTACTCGCCGCATCCGTAAAGGTGACGCTGCCCGTCGCGATGCCGTCGGTAGATCCCGTGGGCGCATTGACTCCCACCGCCTGCGCCTCGAGCGCGATCGAAGTACCGACAGGATAGCTTCCCCCGTTCGCGAGCACTCCCGTGGTGTTGTTATTGAACGAATAGTAACTTCCAAACAGCGACAGGCTGCTGGCTTCCGGAGCGACATCCACCGATACCGCAGTCGAAGTGCTGGAAGCAAAAATACTGTCTCCACCGTAGCGGGCGTTGATCTTATATTGGCCTCCGGGAAGGCTGTTCACGTTGGAGCGTGCCGCTCCGCTCTGCAGGGTTAACAGCTTCAGCCCCACAATCTCCTCTGAGTTGGCACTCGAAACGGGACTCACGCCCCCGGATGGCGTCCCGCCGCTCCCCGTCACACCGACGTTGACTGTGACCGCAGCGCCATGCGTGAAACTGGTCTGGCTGAGGCTGAGAGTTGTTGCGGTTGACTTAAAACTAAGCGAATTCCAATTGCTGAACAGCTTATTCGCATCCACACTACCCAACCCTGTCGCCAGGTCGTATCCCGGACCTGCGTAGTATCCAAGCGTGTAATAGCTGCTTGTGTTGTCTGTGGCTGTGCTCAGAATGCAATTCGGAGAGCCCTGCTGGCAGGGCACGATATTGCTTCCAGTGGTGATGTCGTGAAATGCGGAAGGGTGCTGGGCCGCCAAGGGATAGAGGACGTAGTCAGCCTGTCCCTGCGGCCCATATTTCTGTTCGATCAACGCCAGAATTCCTGCCATGGCAGGCGAAGATGCCGAGGTCCCTCCCACAATTCCAATGGTCAGATCACCGTCGGAAACCACGCAATACCCTTCACCCGGACAGAAAGGATAAAAAGTGTCGTTCTCCCCCGCCGCGGCAAACAGCGATACGTCAGGAAGATCACGGACTCCGTCGTTGGGAACACCTTTTCCCGTCTGCCACGAAGGCTTGGGATATCCAGCGGAACACGAAGTATAGGTGCCATCGGAAGCGTCAGTCCCGCTCACGCAATTGCTTGGCCCGCCACTGCCCGCAACGATATCGGGGATGCCGGAGTTGTAAACGCCGCCATCCGCAAGATTCAGTCCGAACGAATCATTCCACGCTTGCTCCGGCACAGGTTGTAGAAGAGATGTCGTAGGAAAAATAGTCGGAACCGTGTCCCAGTAAGTCGCCAGCTGAGTTTGCTGCGCCGACGAAGTTTCGTTGTAGCTGCTGTAATAGAAGTCCGTACCACCCACAGAAACGTTCCACGGAGTGGAAGCGAATCCGTTCATGGCAATCCCGTACTGCGCGGGCTGACGGCTGTTGAAATTATCGCAGCCTGCCGGCCCACCGTCCCCAGCCGAAACGAACGAGGTCTGTCCTTGCGCCGCTGCCTGCTCCCACAAGGAATACCAGAACTGGTTTCCGGCCGATCCCAGATCCTGTTCACACAAACCGTAGCTCGTGCTGAGGATTGAGGCTTGATCGTCATCCACGGCACGCTGCGCGGCCAGATATAGCCCGGATTGCACCGAGGTATCGGCCGCGGTGTAAAGGTTGATGGTCGCTCCCGGGGCGACCGCGCCACTTAGTTCGACATCCAGATACGATTCGCCGACAGCGTCGTTTTCTCCCGGATCAGCTCCATCAATAACGACGTTGAGCGGATTCGTCGGCAATCCAAAGAACGAGCGATAGACAGCCACAGCCGTCGGATCAACGTTGGATGCGCCAATTAGCCCGATGGTGATGCCGCTGCCTGTAATACCCGCAGCATAAAGTGGACCGAGGTCATATTGAAGAGCGAAGTCGCCAGGCGCCAAGTCCAACGAGTCCTGACCTGCAGGAAAAGTCCAGTCCGCAACAAATTTTTTGCTGCTGCTGTCGTAGACTGCCTTGCCGAAATGTTTTATGTAAGACTTCGGACGAAAGTCGTTGATCGGAGTGATGCCCGCAATCTCCGGCGCCAGCGCTGCCGGGATCTGCGGATCGACGTCATTGGCGTAATGCTCCTCGCCGTTCACGAGGTAAGCGTGGATTTGCGTGTGGAACGCGGAGCGCACGCCACCGGCGGTGCCTGAAAACTCGATTGCTGTCTTAGCTCGATTGATTCGGCTAACCGAGAATCCGTGCTCTTGCAGCCAGGCAGACACCGTGGCGATCTCGGAATCGGTAAGTCCGTACAGTTCGGCAAATTGATCGGGCTTGATCCATTTGTGAAACGTAGAAGATCCCGGCCTGTGTACGTCTTGCAGAAATCGCTGCAGAGCCGCTTCGCGCCCCGGCGAACGCTGTAACAGCAGCAACATTCGCGAGGCGGGAAACGAATCGGGAACTGTGCCCAGATCGAATCGCGCCTGCGCCAGCGGGTGAACGTTTCCCTTCAGCGTAACGCGAACAGCATCATTAATCGGTTGAGTGACGCGGGAAGCGGAACCAGTCTGCGCCGGGCTGAAGGCGCAGACCGTGAGCATCAAGCACAGCGAGCCGAATTGCCAGAGCGGAGAGTTTGTTGACACCTTCACCTCAATTCAAACCTACACACATATCAGCGGCTCGATCCTTCCGTTCAAATGCATGAACTCGGCGGGTTGCTGTGACAACAAAAGAGCGATGGTTTCCTCCCGGCCGGGAGGCCGAAGTATTTCCGCTGAATTGAGGAGCGCGGACGAAAGAAGTTTTCTCCGCATGGCGCAAAATCTCTGCGGCACTATTGTAGCCACTATGCTGTCAAAGAATCATGAATTTTGTCGAGAAACGTAAATAGTGGTCCCTTGCGGTTGGTGCAGCTACGATCTGCGGCTTTCGTCGCCCATACTTCAAGGTCGAACAGAAGAAGTCGGTGATACTGGTCAATTGTTGAAACCAGGCGCCGGTTGTTGAAAAAATCAGCCGAGTGAAAGGGGTGAAACAGCTCGGGTTTCGCACCGGTTCCTGTAGCCAGTTCTGGACTCAGCAGGCCCGCATCGGCAGCTTCGTGAGCCAGACGTCGAACTGCCGCGAGTTGCTGGTTGATAGTGTTGGCGGCCCAGATGCCGCGATTCCAGGTACATGCGATAGCGCACGACGACGATGCGGTTGAAGGCCAGCCGAGGCTCCGAGCAGTACCAGGCGATGAATTGGTCGATGGCGTACTCATAGACGCGGCGCGAGGCTGGCGAGCCGAGGCTGGCGAGCACTGCCAATTTGCAATGGTCCAGATCGGCAGTCGCAATACACGGCGACGGTAGTTCGGCTTGATTCTCTGCAGGCCCATGGCGGCGGCCTCCATGCCGCAGCATTTGGGACGGCCGGGGGGCGCCGGGCGGGCGCCTCCGGTCTGGGCTGTGGGGTTCTGAGTGCTAACGCCTGTTAACAGCAGTTAACTTCCGGTTTGCCCGTGATC
>Ga0307476_10000091_pt1 | contig 96623 bp, 90 predicted proteins | sample atmos_gasesECM2C_2_FD_203314 | JGI IMG/M metagenome (GOLD analysis project Ga0307476, IMG submission 203314) | Hardwood forest soil microbial communities from Morgan-Monroe State Forest, Indiana, United States - atmos_gasesECM2C_05 | ecosystem: Environmental > Terrestrial > Soil > Temperate... | reverse complement strand
GGCGTTCTGCAGATGAAGAACCAGCGGAGCGGAGCGCGCGTCGGCAGCCTGAGCCGCGGTGATTTTTCCGTCCTCGAGCATGGCGTTGATCACCAGGTTCCGGCGCTTCTGGGCGCGGTCGGGATGGTTGATTGGCGAATAAACTCCGGGCCCCTTGGGCAACCCCGCCAGGAGCGCGGCTTCGGCGAGCGTAAGTTTTTTCGCCGGCTTGCTGAAATAGAATTCCGACGCCGCCTCGAAACCATACACCCCATGCCCGAGAAAAATCTGATTGGCATAGAGCGTGAAAATTTGCGGTTTGGTGAAACGCCGCTCGATCTGGATTGCGAGCATCGTTTCCTGCACTTTGCGATGGAACGACCGGTCAGGCGACAGAAACAGGTTGCGCGCCAGTTGCATGGTCAGCGTCGATGCGCCCTGCACCTTGCCGCCAGACTCAATATCGCGATACGCCGCCCCAACGATGCGCCAGAAGTTAATTCCCGAGTGCAAATAGAAATCTTTGTCCTCGATAGAAATCAAGGCATCGCGTAGCACCGGGGCGAAATCATCGTAGCTGGCAACGACTCGGCGCTGTAGCGCGAAAGATCCGATCACCCTCCCCTGATCGTCATACAACTCGGTAATCGAGCTGGGGCGGTAGGCTTCGAGAGCATCCACCTGCGGCAAATCCGTGGTGTAAACGAGCAACAGTCCTGCGCCCGCTCCCACCAGCGCGGAAGCGAGCACGAGCAGGCCAAATAATACCCGGCCAACTAACTTCCGCCCGGCCACTTCTACGGGTGGAAGATCTTCATCGATCAACGTCATGGCGAGATGCGTTCAGGATAGCAGGCCGTCAACCGGCGGAGCCATAAGCGCTTCATCCGCTCTCGGCTTGCGACGACTCGGTGACTGCAGTTACTCCTATCGTTAACGGTTTTTCAGTACTCGCCGATAAATCCTTGGAGACCGGTTGCCGGGGACTGTTACGCCTTGGCAACACGCTCAGGGGAAAACTCCCAGGAAAAAACGAGGGCAGCATGCATTCCCGGCGATTCCGGTGGCTTCTTTTGGCGCTGGCACTGGCACACACCGCTCTCTCGCAGGATTCTGCGCAGCTCCACCTAGTAGGCGTCGGGACCACGTTCCCTTTGCCGCTCTATTCGCTTTGGCTGCAGACTTTTCAAACGACGCGTCCTGACATCCAGATCAAGTATTTGCCTTTCGGTTCCCGGGCAGGAATTGACATGCTGACCTCTGGCTCTGCGGATTTTGCCGGCAGCGACATTCCCCTGACTGACAAGCAACTCTCGAAAACAAAAGCTCTACACTTTCCCAGCGTTCTGGGTGCGATCGTACCAATTTATAACGTGCCAGAAGTTACGGAGTCTTTGAGGTTTTCGCCGAAAGCATTGGCCGGGATCTATCTAGGAACGATCACGAAGTGGGACGACCCTGCAATCTCCGATTCGAACCCCGAGATACACCTTCCATCCAGCGATATTGTCGTCATCCATAGCGTTAGCGGCCGCGGTTCCACCTACATTTGGTCGGACTATCTGACCAAGGTTAGCGCGGAATGGAGAACTAGAGTGGGACGGGGAGACTCGATCACATGGCCGATCGGCAAGGAAGCGGAAGGCAACGGCAATGTTGCGAGAATGGTTAAGGAGACGTTGAATTCCATCGGCTACGTCGAAGTCTTCTATGCAGCGCAAAACCGGCTGCCGCGCGGGCTGGTGCAAAATTCGACGGGAAACTTCATCGCCGCAGATTCGCTGAGTATCTCCGCGGCGGCCGCCGCCGCCGCAAAGGCCATGCCCGCTGATTTTCGCGCTTCCATCACCAATCCCGCAGGAGAGAAGTCATACCCAATCTCCGGCTTCACCTGGATTCTGATTCCTGAAAGAACCAGCCCCATGAAACAACAGGCCATGAAGGATTTTCTGCGGTGGATGCTGACTGAAGGGCAGTCCTATGCCGAGCGGAGCGGCTTCACAAAGCTGCCGAAGGCAATTGTTGAACAAGAATTGAAGGCAATCGAGGAGCTGCGTAGAGGCAGCGCGAGTGATCAACGAAATCGCGCGTCTTGCGGCGCGCGATGAGGTCCAACAAGTTGGGAATGATTGACTGCCGCTAAGACCTAGCTCGCCCGGCTCTTTAGCACTTCGACAGCCTTTTGCAATTGATCATCCTGCGTGTTCTTTGGTTTGGCCTCGGGTTGTTCCGGGGTGGCAGGTTCCTGGTCGTCGTCATCGGAGATCGCGTTATCAGTTTCGTCGGCTACCAGCACGTTGGGAGTTACAGCTGTTTCCTGAATCGCCTTCCCGCTGGGCGAATAATATTTCGCAACTGAGAGGATCACCGCACCGCCGTCCGGCAAATCGATGGTCTTCTGCACCGATCCATCGCCAAAGGTTTTGTCGCCCACCACGTCACCGCGGGCATTCTCCATGACTGCCGCGGCCACAACTTCCGCCGCGCCGGCCGTACCTTTGTTCACCAGTACTGCCAGGGGAAGCGCCGTTATCGCCTTCGACGCATCTGCGTTGAATGCTTCCCGAGGAAACTTCTGTCCCTGAAGATAAGTAATGGTTCCGTGGTTTAGGAAAAGATTCGCAGTGGCAACGCCTTCGCTCTCTTCTCCATCCGAGGTGTTACGCAGGTCGAGGACCAGCTTCTTCGCCCCCGATTTCTCAAGCGATTTGATCTTCGCCGCAATCTCCTGTGCCTTGCCCTTGGTCAGCGCGTCAACTTTCACATAGCCGATGCCATCTTCCAGCATTTTGTCGGAAACTGGCGGGATGCTGATGACATCTCGCCCGATTACCATTTTCTGCGGCTCCGCGCGGCGGGCCCGCACCACCGAAACATTTACCGTTGAGCCCGGAGTGCCAGATAGCGCATTCCGAATCTCCGGCAGCGACATGTCGCGCGTGCTCTGGCCTTCGATTGATTCGAAGATGTCCGTAGCCTCAATTCCCGCCTTTTCCGCCGGCGACCCAGGCAACACCGAAATCACATCGGCATATCCAAAGCGCTTCGAGACCGTCGCTCCGATTTCGCCCTTCGCCTCTAACTTGTGCGCCTTATAGGCCTTATAGGCCGCGGCTGTCAGGTAGCTGGAGTTTGCGTCGAGCGACTCCACCAGGCCGTGCAGAGCGCCGTCCGTGACTTTTGGGATGTTCGGATCTTCGACGTACTCGCTTTGCACGCGAGACAGCACTTCGCTGAAGACCTGCATTTGCCGGTAGGAGCCGTCGTTCGAGGAGGCGTGTACACCTCCCAGCGAACCCACAACCACGAACAGCAATACGGCAAAAGAGGTAACTAGAATCGCAGCTTTCGTTTTCATGGACATCGAATTCTTCGTTTTCCGGGAATGGGTTTCCCTGAGAGCTTTTATCAATTATATCCGGTAGATGCCACTTTTTGTGGGCTGGCTGCCCCGATGCGCGAACCGGTGGTAACTGGGCGCACATTTAGAGTAAGACGCTCCAATTTCAGGTTCGTTACCGCAAATTAAGCCGGTGGCTTGAAGTTCAGTGTGATCAAACTTTGCAGCGCTACCGGCCTGCCATTCAACAAATAAGGCTTGAATCGCCACTGCTTCACGGCGGCGATGGCAGCCCGCGCGAATATTAGGGAGCCTTCCATAAACATTGCATCCTGCACCGAGCCGTCGCGACCGATCAAAACTTGCAGAACCACGCTTCCCCGCTGTCCACCGGCCTTTCCACCATCTGGATACGCGGGATCAACCGATTGGATCAGCAACCCCCGCACGATGGGCTCCGTTAACTTAACCGGTTCAATCGATGACATAGCCGCTTCGACCGGCATCGCTCCGCTGGCTTCTGGAATAGTCGAAGCGGTCTGCGACTTCAGGCTCATGGGAATCATTCCGTTATTTCCAGCTGAAACCGCATGCGCGGGCGCGGCCGGTTGAACTGGCAGTGTCACTGCACGCTGCGGAGGCAGAGGCGGGGGCGTTTGCACCACAGGCGCGTTGTCGGTTGCCGAGGGCTTCGGAAGGCTCGAAGGGACAGTGTTCTGTTGCGTATCCGCTGGGGCCGGCGCACCCTGCTCGGGAGTGTGCGGCTCTGCCGCTTGCGGTGGCGTGCCCTGGTCGGGCTGCGTTTGGCCTTGGCCCGCCTGACCCTGGCCCATCTGGCTGTGAACGGATTGGTTTTGATCGGCCTGACTTTGATTGGCTGAGTCTTGATCTGTGGGGTTATTGTCGCTAACGGCTTGCGCCTGTCCGCCATAGGCGACTGAACCCTTCGGTACTTTCGCAGTTGGATCGATCACCGGGAGTACGCGAATCTGCGAAGGATCGGTCGTTGCATCCGGAATATTTGCCGGCGTCGGAAACTTATATTCGTCCCCCGCCTGACCGAAATTTTCATGCTGCGGCGCGGCCTGGATGATAACGACAGGCTGCGGATTCAGCCAACTGCTGCCCGCATGTAAAGTGTCGTGATATAGGATCCCCAAAGTTTGTCGCGTGCGAGGCATCGCTACCAAGAGCAGGCACACAAGCGCCACAGCGCCGACCAAAAAGTTCTTGATACGCTTCGGTTGCGGTTCCGGCCTCGGTTCCGGCTCGGGCTTTGCCCCTTCGGCCATGTAGGCGAAAAGAGCGGCTTCGGCTGCGGATTCCGGTTGCGATTGCTTCTCTTGCGATCTCTTCGCCTCATCGGGTACCCCGGTCTGTGCCAGCAACGCGGACTTCTCGCCATGCGTTTCCCCATACGAGAGCAACTCGCTTTTCTCTGAGTCGTCCTTCGTCGGAGGCGGCGCTGATTTCGTCAACCGCGCTTGCAACGCGGCCCAGCCAGTGAGTGGCTCCTGCTTTTCGACTGGCTCTTGGGTTTCGGCCGGTTCCAAAGGCGCTTCCGCGACAGGGGAAGCCACCGGCTCCAATTCTGTTAGTGCGTCAACCTCAGCCGCGGCAGCTTGGTCCAAAGATTTTTGAACGTCGCATTCGGTATCGAAGTGTGTGCCCGGCGCCGAACTCTGTGACTGCAGGAACTCTCCTGCCCGGAAAGCATTCTCTGGCGCTTTGGTCACGGAAGCAGGCGCCGATGGTGCGGCGGCCGCCGCGCTCGCAGAAGCAGGAGGCACAGAAATCACTGGCGCAGAGACAACCCCCGATGACGCCGCAGCTGCGGCACCCATCGCGACGGGTGCGGGCGCCTTTGATGAAGCGGCAGATCCCGATTGCATTTTTGAGCGAAGCAACTCGCATGCCGTGCTCATGGTGTCGCGCACCTGTTCAGGGCGAATGGGCTTCATCAGAACGGAATTGGCGCCAGCTTGCAGCGCCTCGGGCAGCCGGGCATCGTCGCTCACGATCGCCAATGTCAGCGGCCGGTGTGCCGCCTTTAAGTCTCGCGCAGTCTTCAGCAGAAACGCGGCTTCCGGCTGGTCTTCCCAATCTGTGATCACGATCTGAAACATCTGGGTCGTGACCCTTTCTACCGCGTCCACCGCGCTGCCACAGTATTCTCCCTCGATCCCGAGGTCGGCGAGGATATGCCAGATCGGCTGGACCATCTGTTCATCCGACGAGAATAAGAGGCAGCGCAAGGCCATCCTATTCAGAGTAGGCAGCCGAGGTAACCTCGGCAAGTTACCGAGGTGGAAGGTAGTTCCAGAGCCCAGATCGCGGGATTCCCCGGCAGTACATGTCCAGTCGGTGCCACCCTGACTCTGTTGTGGTTCCCTGCGATGCTTTCCGTCCTCCGTTAACGCCATTGTCGGCTTCGAGAAAGCCTTCCAGTGAGGTGTGCGCTAAAATGCTGGTTCGTTTGATTGCGCGCCTATGCAGACTGCAGACGTCGTCATCGTCGGAGGCGGAATCGTAGGCTCCAGCATCGCCTATCACCTCACGGCGAGTGGATGCCGCAACGTTCTCGTGATCGAGCGCGAATCCGCGCAGGGCAAGGGATCCACCGGCAAGAGCATGGGTGGAGTGCGGGCGCAGTTTTCCACTCCGGTCAGCATCCAGATGTCGCTTTATTCGATTCCTTTTTACGTCAGCTTCGAGGAGCGTCTCGGTTTTCCCTGCGACTATCGCCCGCAGGGTTATCTGTTCTGCGCCATGAATGAGAATCAGATGTCCTATCTGCGCACAAGCTACGGACAGCAAGTGAAGATGGGATTGAAGAACGTTCGGTTGATCGCTGGAGACGAAATTTGCGGAATGTTCCCGCAGTTGCGAGCGGACGACATAATCGGTGGAAGTTTCTGCTCTACCGATGGCTTCGTCGATCCCTACAGCGCAATGAATGGATTCATGACATGGGCGGCCGGGCATGGGGCAACTATCTGGAAAAATACAATCGTCACCGGTTTTACGCGCGATGCAAACGGCATCACGTCCGTCGAAACCACGCGCGGCTCAGTCGCTACTCGTAAAGTTGTGAACTGTGCCGGAGCGTGGGCTGCAAGCGTGGCCGGGCTCGCCGGCGTAGATTTGCCGGTCGAACCGTTGCGCCGCATGTTGGTTCCGAGTGAGCCGTTTGACGAGTTTCCCCGCACCGCGCCCATGATCGTCGACATGTCGAATGGATTTCATTTTCGTCCGGAGGCGCGCGGATTTTTGCTTGCATGGAATGATCCTGCAGAGGCTCCCGGATTCAACACCGATTTCGATCCGGCGTTTGTGGAGAAAATTCTAACCCGTGCCGCTGACCGCGTCCCTTGCTTCGCGAACCTTCCGGTGAATCCTAAACGGGCGTGGGCTGGGCTTTATGAGATGACGCCGGACCATCATCCAGTTCTGGGCGACAGTCCTGTGCCCGGTTTTTTTCTCGCCAACGGATTCAGTGGACATGGAGTAATGCACGCCCCTGCCACAGGAAAGATTCTCAGCGATTTAATTCTTACTGGCAAAACTGATCTGATCGATGCAGCGTTGCTAAATTTATCGCGCTTTGCCGAGGGCAAGCTGATCCACGAAACTGCAGTGCTATAAGAGAGGGAAAATCAAACTGTCATCCCGACCGTAGCGAAGCGAGCGAAGTGGAGGGACCTGCTTCTGGGATTACCCCAGAATTCGCCATCAACAAACCCATGCCCCTGCAAGAACACAATTACTGGCTCACTACTGCGACTTTTCCTCCAACAGGAAGTCGCCCATTACCGGATCACGTCGACGTCGCTGTAATCGGCGCCGGCTTCACCGGACTCTCCGCCGCTCGCACGCTGGCAAAGAGAGGCGCAAAAGTTGCCGTGCTTGAGTCCCAAACCATCGGTTGGGGTGCGAGTTCCCGCAACGGCGGCATGGTTCTCACCGGGATGAAACTGGGCGTGAACCAGCTCATCTCCAAATACGGACGCGAACTCACCAAGCGGATGTACGCCGCGTCACTTGAAACCATCGATTGCGTCGAACAAATTGTCCGCGAAGAAGAACTCGATTGCGACTTTTCGTGCTGCGGCCATCTCGAGGTCGCCTGCAAGCGGAAGCATTTCGACGACTATGCGCGCCAGGCCGAAGTGATCGCGCGCGAGTTCAATCACCAACTACGCGTTGTACAAAAGGACGAGTTAAGTGAGGAGATCGGATCGACCATCTATTACGGGGGCATGGTCGACGAAGTCAGCGCCGGGTTAAATCCCGCGCGCTACGTCGCCGGACTCGGCCGCGTGGCGATGAAAGCCGGAGCAGAGATTTTCGAGCACACTCGTGTCGAAGGAATCGAGCGCGCCGCGCACCAAGGCGAGCGGGACTGGAAGATCATTACGTCGCGTGGTGCGCTATGGGCGCGCGATGTCTTTGTAGGGACCAGTGGCTATACTGGCCGTGCGACTCCCGCGCTGCAAAGGAAAATTATCCCGATTGGCTCGTTCATTATTACAACGGAGATTCTGCCGGAAGCGTTGGCGCATGAACTGAGCCCGCGCAACCGCATGATTTACGATTCGAAAAACTATCTCTACTACTACCGCCTCACGGCCGACCGCCGTATGCTGTTCGGCGGACGCGCGGCATTCTTCCTGGAGAACGATCAGACGATCCGTAAGAGCGCAGAAATCCTGCGCCGCGGGATGATCGATGTCTATCCTCAGTTACGCGACGCGAAAATCGAATACGTCTGGGGAGGCACGCTCGACTTCGCGTTCGACATCATGCCTCATGCCGGGCAGATTGACGGTATGTATTACGCACTCGGCTACGCCGGCCACGGAGTTGCCATGGCCACGTATCAAGGTCAAAAGATGGCGGAGTTGATTTCGGGAGATAAGCCGGAGAATCCTTTCGTCGGCATTCCGTTTCCTGGCGCACCACTGGGACTGTACAACGGCAAGCCCTGGTTTCTGCCGTTCGCGGGGGCGTGGTATAAGTTCTTGGATTGGGTGAGCTAAGGACCGTCGGTCGGAGAACGCCTCCCAATCTCCGAGCTTTTCAGAAAAACCGTAACGGCGAACTGATAACGAAGCACCTTCGGCATTCCCCAGCCGCAAGCCCTTGTTACGAAATCCGAACTTGATTCCTGAAACGGAACTCGCCGCCGCTCGCTGCAGTAGCTTTCAACAGGGACCTTCGGGTCTAGGAGGATTTACCAGTGAAGCAAAGATTCCATATCGCATTTGTGGTTTTAGTGTTCGGCTTATTTGCGGCGAACGCTTCGTTCAGCCAGGATGCCGCTTCTTCTGACGGGACCAGCAAAGCGCCACCGCCAGCCGGCCTTGCCTCAACCTTCTTTGGCATGGACATCAACGCGAACAACTCGACCGATCCCTGGCCCTCAACTGTATCTACCATCGCATTCGGAACCTACAGAACGCTGGGAAGTTCTGGCAACACCAAGTGGGCGGATGTCTACAATTGCAGCACGAACAGCTACACATGGACCAATTTCGACAAGTGGATGACCCTGGCCAGCACGAATGGACAGAAGGTTATGGCCACCGGTTATTACACACCGGAGTGCCTGACCGCCTATACGGGCACCAACGCCGACACCTCCTGTGCGTTTTCCTCACAGCCCAGCGGTTGCGATCTGCCGTCGGATCTCAATTCCGATGGGACCGGCGCGGACCAGATCTGGAAGACCTACATCAGCACGCTGGTTACCCACGTTGTCGATACTTACGGCACAGGCTTCCTGAAATACCTTGAGGTCTGGAACGAACCTAATATCACCACAGAATGCAATCCGAATCATAACTGCACGGAAGCGGCGCTGGCACGCATGGTCGAAGATGCCAATACGACCGCAAAGGGGATTGATTCCTCGATTCAGATCATTAGCCCAGCGGTAACCTCGAAATACATAGGCGATACTGATACCACCGATTGCATGCAACAGGCCGCGCAGATCGCTCCTTATCTGAATACACTTTTGAGTCAAAAGCTAACCGGATCGACGTACATCATCCCGCAATACGCCGACATTATCGGTTTCCACGGATACATTCACATCCCAGCGCAGGGGGTGGACTCCGGCAGCCCGGATCCTGCGTCCGGAGCGGCTTGCATAGCTTCTCTGATTAGCAGCGTACAAAGCACGGTTAGCCCTTATACGACGAAACAGATCTTCGACACTGAAGGGAGTTGGGGCGGAGATTGCTCGCCGACGGGGTGCACCTATCTGCCTAACACATGGATCACGAACCCAACGCCTCCGCAGACGATGAGCACGCAAGAAAGGGCTTTCACTGGGATCTACTATCTAATTCAGGCCAGCAATACGGCTTGCCAGACCGGCGGATGTAACAGTATGGCCGGATTCAGCTGGTACGGCTGGGATTTTACGAACACCGGCGGCTTTTGGAACCAGACCTCGCAGACGCTAACGCCCGCAGGGCAGGCTTACGCCCGCGTGCACAATTGGCTGACTACACACTCAGTGACACCAACTGTGCCCTGTTCGGCCTCTGGTTCGGTCTGGACCTGCAACTTCACTGGTACGGGGACTTACAAGTCGGAAGCCACCTGGGACACATCTCAGACCTGCGACGAAACCGGCGGGGCATGCAGTACGGTATCGCGCACGGCGCCGAGTTGGGCCACCGATTACCTGGACCTTTACGGCGTTGACCATACCATCACAGGCGGTCAAGTGCCGGTAGGGCTATTGCCGATTCTGCTGCATAACTAGATTCCCGGCAGGCGCAGAGCTGACCGGGGGATATAGCTGAATGATCGAGGGCGGCAAGGCGGGGAATCCATCTACGGGTATTCTCCTGCCTGCCGCCCGCACTTCTTGCGGAAAATACCCTAACCTCGAGAGACCAAAGCAACCCCATACACCACAGGCCCCAACGCCAGCGCAATCGCGCCGCCGATCAAGCCAAAGCGGTCGCTGCCTAGAAGTGCTACCAGCGCCATGATTACCGGCGCGGCGACTACATAGAGCAATCCGATTCGGCCGCCGGGAATTACGAAGGCGCGCGGCATCTCGGGTTGCGTGCGGCGTAATTTCCACGCTGCAAGTACCGTCAGCACCGTCGTTGCTGAGCGCAGCCAGATGTACACCGATATGAGTTGGCCGAGGCTCTGCCACGCCAGCAGCGCATAAATGACCGCCGAGACCACGATTGCCAACCATGGTGTGCCATAAAGCGAATGCTTGCGCGTGAGTGCTGCTGGAAGATATCCATCTTCGGCCATGGCAAAAGGCATGCGCGTCGTCGTGAGGACCGTGCTGTTCAGCAACGCCACGTTGGCGATCATCGCCCCGAGCGTCATCCAGGTGCCGAGCCAGAAGTGGCCGTGAAACGATCCACCGATCATCTTTGCCGCGTCGGAGAAAAATCCGGTATGCCACTGCTCCCAATGGCCTGCCGAGGCCAACCCAGCGAGCGTCGGGAGAAAATAGGCTGCGATCGAAAGCGGCACCACCAACGCCAGCGCTCGCGGATAGGCTCGTTGCGGGTTCTCCACTTCTTCCGCTACGGTTGAAAGCTGTTCGTATCCTGAATACAGCCACAGGCCCAACGCCAATCCAACGCCGAAAATTTTGAAAGTCGGCTGATGCGGCGGGATCAACGGAATGAACGGATTGTAATGCCAGCGGAACAGAGCCATCACAATCATCGTGGCCACTGGCACGAAAATAAAAATCTCCAGCGCGGTCGCGACCTGGCCGACCATCTGAATGCCACGCACGTTGATCCACGTAATGACCGCGATCAGCGCCAGAGAAACGAGATAGTGCTTCCATCCGGTGATGCCGGGAAAGTAGTAGACCAGATAATCCGTGAAGAGAACCGCGTAAGCTCCGCCCAACAGAAATGACGCGGACCAGTTCCACCAACCGGCGAGAAATCCCCAGAAGTCGCCGAAAGCGGCGCGCGTCCAGCGGTAGAACCCTCCTTCGACTGGCATGGCGGTGGTGAGCTCGGCCGAGACAAGCGAAACCGGAATGCACCAGAAGAATGGCAGCACCAGCAGGTAGATCAGCGTCATTCCGGGGCCCGAGGTTGTGACCATGTCCTCGAGGCCGAAAGGGCCGCCGGTCGTGTAGGAGAACATTACGAAGACGAGATAGAAGAGGCTGGCTTTTTGCCGCGCAGAGTTGTTGGAAGAGGTCAAAGTGTTGTGATGTTGTAAGGAAGCGAGCCAGACACGCGATTATTGTGGCGCCAAGAACGCGCCACTTCGCGCGGCTCGCCCGGATCCTTCGTTCGCGCGTTCGCGCAAAGAACGCGCTCTCTCAGGATGACAAACCCATCTACTCTACGCCGCGAGCGTTCCGCTGAGAGCGCCTTCGAGTTCGAGCAGTTTACGTTTTACGTCTAGCCCGCCGCCGTAGCCACAAAGGCCTCCATCGGAGGCGATCACGCGATGGCACGGCACGACAATCGCGATCGGATTGCGATTGTTTGCCATGCCCACCGCACGAAACGCGTTCGGGTTGCCCACGGCGCGGGCGATGTCGGCGTAACTGCGCGTTTCCCCATAGGGAATGGCCAGCAGCGCTCGCCAGCAGGCTAGCTGGAAATCCGTACCGCGAAGGTCTAGTGGAAAACTGAATCCGCGCCGCTCGCCGGCAAAATATTCTTCCAGCTCAGTCAGATACGGCTTCATTACTCGAGCGGATTCCTCGAAAGTAAGGCCCCTCTTCTCGTCGCGAAGATCGCGCGGGTTGGGGCGGATGGATTGCTGCCCCGTCAAGCGAGCATCGAATTCCAGCGCAACCAATCCCTGCGACGAAGCCGCCAGAAACAGCGGACCAATGGCTGACATCATCGTTGTCGTATGAAGTGTTTCCGCTTGAGGCATGTATATATCCTCTACCGCAAACCACGATACCAGAGGATTCGCCGGTTGTATCCGGACTTTATTAGGCGGTAGCAGTGAGTGAGATACGTCCCAAGCCGGTCCAAGCGGCAGTTGACAGAAATCGGTTTTTACCCCAAAGTGTCTCTGCGCTCTTTATGCCTGCTCCCCCAGCTGCTGTAAAGAAGGGTTTGCTCATCATCATAGCGGTGGTGCTGGCCCCAATCCTGCTCGTGGGAGTGGTGGCTTTGGCCGCCGGCGACTGGCGGCAGATCGGCGCTACTCCTAGCGGCGATCAGATTTTGGTTAGCTCTGTCACCTCCCATAAAAACGGCCTGCGCACCGCATGGATCCGCGTGGAATACAAAGAGCCCAAAAAGCTTCCGCAAGGCGGTCCTTTCGTGGAACTGCGCGCCCGGGTTCGCTTCAACTGTGCCAGCGGCAGCGGGTTGTCGAGCGTGGTTGCGAACTCCGAATGGCTTTACTCTCGCGACCATAGCGGCAAACTCGTGGTCAGCAAGAAGACCCACCACGACGATCAGTTCGGCTTGGTGTCAGAGGGCAACTTCGGCGGGATTGCGCGAGACTTCGTTTGCACTCAGAAATGAACCAGCCAGTCATCGGTGAAAGTCAAGGGCTTCGATTTTCCACAGCCCCAGACCCTCAGTAACTCTCCACCCACTACCGCTAATGCCGGTTCCGTCATATGCTGGTAACGAAAACGCGGTTGACAGTTCGCCGCCAATGCGTCACTCCTCTGTATGGATTCACTCAGCTTCTATTCGGTTGTGGTGGTAAGCGGCGCGATTGCTGCCGGCGCCTATGCGTTTTTGCGGCGCAAGCCCAAGGGTCCGGCAGATCTCGAACGCGAGCGCCGCACCTGGCTCGATGGCATTGGCCGCATCACCGACGGCACCGTCATCGACGTGCAGGAAATGGCACCCGCCAATGGTCACCACGCTGCCGTCCTGCTCATTTATAAATATGACGTTGCGGGCGTTTCGTACGAGTGCTCGCAAGATGTTACCTACCTGCGCCAGTGGATCAACCTGCATTCCTGCCGCCTGGGGCTGCCTACGTCGGTGAAGTATGACCCGCACAATCCGGGAAACTCGCTGGTAGTGTCGGAGAGTTGGATGGGGTTACGGCAGTAGGCGGGACGGGTCAGCCCCCAGAGTAACGGTATTCTCCCTCGATCAAGCGAATGAATCGCTCGCCGCGGTAAAGAGACGCGATCGACAGAGCTACGGTTATCGTTATCGTTCCTTGACCAGATCGCTACGAAGGGACAAATAGATCGACGAAGGCTGGCACGCTTTGAGCCTTGTCTAGGGAGCAAATAGGTTCACGACGCGCAGGGACACACTATAGTCCGGGTTAGGCACAACCGACCACTGAGTGGCGAGATTGGAGGTGATCGTCATGTACCCGTTTAAACCTCCGTTGTTCAGCATCTGATTGGCGTACTGAACGAACCACGATTGAACCGGCCCGAGCGTAATCTTCGAGCCCTGCTGGGCATAGTCAACCGGATCTAGGACTACGATATTCCAGGTGTACTTGCCTTCGGACTCCACAAGCCATGCTTCATATAGCCAGTCGGTCCGGCCGACCGAATTGAGCGTTTGAGGAATCGGAATAGAAACCTGCGTGACCATGGGAGCGTTCAAGATCAAGCTATAGCCACCAACTTGCGTCTCAAGTACATTGTTGAATAAGGCAATTATTCGAACAATTGGTATAGATGCTGTAATAGAACAGCAGCGTATTGGGACCCACCTGCCCACTCGGAGCGCCTACGGATCGTGCAAAGCCAAACTCCGTGGTGGCCGTGTAACAGCGCTGGCTGTGATAGAAAACCGATTGAGTGAGGACGTTGCCATTTGCCATTCCGCCCGCACCCCCGGTTCCCGTACCCTGGAAACTCCCCTGCACCCCTATGCCTCTGACACCTACAAGCTCGCTGGTCCAGTATATGTAAGTTGGGTTATCTCTCGAAATTAGGGCGCTCGAGCTGTGGCCAGTTATCTGCATAGGCAGTGCTGGGGCCCCGGGGATCCCGCTCACATAATTGTCGCCGTAGGTGCATCCTGTATCGTCCGGCTCGCCGAAGCTGCCTTGACCAACGAAACTCGGCACGTCGGGATAGGGAACATCCCAAATAAACGGTGATTGCGGGGGTGTTGGCAATGCCATTGTCGTAGTGTAGAGTGTGCCTCCGACCGTTTTGGCTGCGGAGTACGCGTATTGGTCCTCGCTGAATATGGAGGGAGCCACTTGGCTCCAGCAAGGATATGCGCAAGGTACATTCGAGCTATGCCCTGTCGGCAAGCCGCCGGCAAATCCCAAATGCACAGCGAGCAGAACAACTCCCGAGATTCGTAAAGCCGTTGGACCTGCGAAAAATTGAGGAAGTCGCATACATTCCCTCCGCTTTCACAGGAACCGTACCACGAGGCAAGGGTCTAATCAGCCGCATTCAGCTGCTCGTTCGCGATTCGGAACAGACCCCCAACAATGGCTTTGGGGCGGGCATCAGCCACGCTTATAACGAGGTGGGGGTGGCGAAGATCAATCAGAGGCTAAAGGCGGAAATGAGGCAGCGATCCGCATCCTAGTGGTCGGCATAGCAGGATCCCCAACTAACGTGCGGATTCCCGCTCCTCTATCGTCAAATGCACGTCCTTCATTTCCTTGATTTCAGCGATCACGATTGCGCGTGTTCCATTCCGCTCAAATACGGCCCCGCTCGCCTGGACGTATTTGCCCATAAATGGCATCAGTTTCTGCCGCTGGTCGCTGTCGGGCATTTTGTCAGAGATCGGGAGATACAGGTCGCCGTCCTTGGTCAGAATAGCGAGCGGCGAGCCACCTCTCACGCATGCCAGCACGCACTTCATGCTTAGGCTAGTCGCCTTCGAATCAAGGTTCTGAATGGGACACGCGACATCCCGAATTAGTCCCTCAATCGTTGCCTTCGACCTATTTGCCCTGTCACCCTCCATCGACGTCCTCTGTGGCGGTGGAGCAGCCGCCAGCAACGATCCGATACCGCACCCAACCAGCAAGCAAAGACGCAGAAATCGGCTCATGAGTTCTCCTGTTCTCCGTCCATCAGTTCCCCGACGTTGTTATGGGGTTTATCCCCGCGCATTATTTCACGAACGGCTCAGGAACGAGCCGTCCTCATCTCAGCTTGATGCCAGTTGATCAAAGCTCAAACCGCCTCCGGGTCAGATCCGATAGGCATCAGATCTGGTAGTCATCCTGAAACAGCTCTTCGGGAGCGATGTTCGGGGTCAGTGTGCCTTCATCGACGGTGCGGTCAGGCTCCGCGCCGAGAGATTCGTGCGAGTGGTGCTGAAATTTCTGGCGCAACTCCTGCACCTCGCCGGCCAGCTTGATAATTACATCTGAAAGCGGGTCGCGAATGTCCTTGGGATCGGTGATGACGACGCGTTTGCCATCGCGCAGCACAATGTGACCGGGAACACCTACGATTGTGGAATTGGCGGGGACGCTGCGCAGCACGACCGAGCCCGCACCTACGCGGCAATTATCTCCGATGGTGATGTTGCCGAGGATCTTGGCTCCGGAGCCGATCGAGACATTGTTGCCGATGGTGGGATGGCGCTTGCCTTTCTCTTTGCCGGTGCCTCCTAGTGTTACACCCTGATAAAGCGTGACGTCGTCGCCTACGACGGCGGTCTCGCCGATGACCGTGCCCGTGCCGTGATCGATGAAGAGACGGCGCCCGAGTTCGGCTCCTGGATGAATCTCAATCCCAGTGAGCACACGCGCGAATTGCGAATTAAGCCTCGCAAGGAACCGCATGCCGTGGGCCCACAGCCAATGGCTCAAGTGATGAAACCAGACGGCGTGCAAGCCTGGGTAAAGGAAGAGAACCTCAAAGTAAGAGCGGGCCGCGGGATCGGACTCGAAGACCGCAGCAATGTCCTCGCGCACCGAGCGGAAGAAACTGGTCATGGGGCAGTTCTCAGTTCTGGAAGAAACTTTCGATCTTGGTGCATTTCCGTCGTGCCTCCGAGAGCTTAGGATAAATACTTGTCGATTTGGCCCTGATACGGCAAACCGCCAAGAGCGCGCAGTACGGTGAGGTCAATGGCTTCGAGTTTGGTTAGAACCTCACCAAGAGTCTCGCGGCCGTAAGGCAGTCGTCCATCATGAACAAGATCGCACCGAGCTCCGAACAGCCTGCCGAGATCCAGCGCAGACTTGATGTCCGCGGCCGTACGACCCGTCACGTTCCCTAGATAGTCGCCAATCGGCTGGATGTTGGATGTGTCACGCATCGGAAATACTTCCAGGACTGTCCAAAGCCACAGAAAACGCTCCTCCCCCGGCTCGGTCGCGATCGCGCGAGAAAAGAGCTTCGACATGAGCGTAAACCGCTGCTCGAGGTCAGGATTACCATCTACCGTATTGCGGTAAGCGTCGATCTGCTTCCCTAAATCTGCCGGTTCAAACTGCACCGCCGGAGCGGTCATGATCCACCCGTCGCCCAGAGCTTGTTCGGAATCGCCTAACCAACCGCTCCACAGTTCGAAGCTAAACAGTGCTGGTGTTAAAACGGCTGAAAGCTGCGTTACCACCCGGTTAATCTGATCTTCACAATATTGGCGACGACCAGCCCGCTGCTCCACCCGAGCGATGAACTCGATGTAGCTGAGTTCGCTCCCAGCGATGGCCATGCGCTTCTGAGAAAAAAGGGTTCGGTCGACTCCGGCACGCACGACCGGCGGACTTACGCGGATGAACGTATCGTATTCTCGTGGTCCGCTGAAAAACTCCACCCGAACCGGGTCGGCGATCAGTTTCGCGCTGACGGAGACAATATCCGTGCAGTACAACTTAAGGAATCTCGAAAACTTAGCCACGATTCACCCCTACATGCTCGTGGATGTGACGTCAGTCGGAAAAGGCAGAGCGAATTGAAGTTCGCAATCCTCGACGTATTTATCACTTAAGACCTAGACTAGCGAAGAAAGGAGCAGAAGGGCAAGAACTGAGAACCGAGCGCTGCTTTTCTAGCTGCCCGTCTGGAAATCGCCGCTGTGTGCGACGGTAATGCGGAGGTATTTGTACGGGTTCACCGGCGTGTCATTGATGCGCACTTCGTAGTGAAGATGCGGTCCGGTGGAGCGGCCACTGAGACCGACATAGCCGATTGTGTCGCCACGATGAATGTGTTGCCCCGGCGTGACAGCGAAGCCGGAAAGATGTCCGTAGCGGGTGGAGATGCCGTGGCCGTGGTCCATCATGATGGCCTTGCCGTATCCGCCCATGAAGTCGGCGAAAGTGATCACGCCATCCGCCGGCGCGATGACCGCATGCCCGTAGTTGCTGCTGATGTCGACACCGCTGTGAAACGCGCCTTCCCCGTTGAACGGATCGATGCGCTCGCCGAAGCTGCCCGTCACCTGGCCTTCCACCGGCCACAGGTTTGGAGCGGAGTTTGCCCTGTACCAGTCGGCGGTAGTCGCATTGCGAGTCATGCCCAGGCTAATGCCAACGCTGGTAGCGCCGGTAAGAGCTGAATTGCGCAGCGCGCCCAGCTGATCGAGCGATGAGCTGACGTCGGCATCATGAATTTGCTGCTGCGAGGCGGTCACCAGCGTGGGTTCCGACTTCAATCCGTAAAGCGCGGAGACCTCGCTGGCAATCGAGCCCAGAGAAGCCACTTGCACGTCGCGCTCTTTGGCGACCTCTTCCAACCGGGAATAGCGGTCTTTCAATTGCTCTTTTTCCGTGCGCAGTTCGTTATAGCGCGAGACCTTCAACAACATCCGGGTATAAGAAGAGGCGATGCCGGTGAGGCTCAAGAAGCCGATTGCTGCGCCGATTACAAATACATATAGATAATGAAGTGGGATGGAGATTTTGCGAAGCTGCCCGTCGTCCCCGCGAGCCACAAATAATATGTAGAAACGCTTTTGCAAATGCCTTCCTTCTTCCGCTTTGAATGATCAGGGCCGGAACTCCAGGCAAGTTCTGAGGTTGCAGAAAGCCTGTTCGGACAACCTGATTTTTCGGGCCACGCTTCCCATCTTGGGAATGGAATGTTCTAACGTGCCCTGCTGCTTATGGAAACCCAAAGCCCAAGCCATAAGCCGCTTCTTATCCGGCCTTCTTGGATGCCAAATTCCGCGCACCCAGAAGCTACGGGGTTTTGCTTAGTCCAGTGGGTTGTGAATGACTGGTAAAAGGTAGCAAACTGGGTTCCCCCTGTCAACGACCGGAAGGGGATGTCGAAAGTTACTTTAGGCAGCGTAATCGTTTGGCTGTGTCGCGCCGGTGACCGGATCAGATGGCCAGCTAAGCTATTGACCGGAAGGACCATACGGGCGCCGAGCTGGAGAGAACGCTCAAATGAGCCGTCTGGCGCGGGAAGCCAACTTCTAGCACCGACGGGCCGAAGCCCGACTCCGTTGCTCACGCGGGGCGCGCCGGGTCGCTTATAGTGGTTGCCGTGGAGATTCCCGAAAAAGCGCTTATTGCGAAAATTCGCCACCTAGCGAAGTCCGCGAGCAATGCCGCCGTTATGGCTGGTATTGGCGACGACTGCGCCGTTCTGCGGCTTCAGCCGCGGATCGGGGAACGAAGCAAGAGTAAACAGAAGCAAAACGACGTATTAGTCACGACCGATTTCTCGCTGGAAGGAGTCCATTTCCGGCAGGATTGGCATTCGGCGGAGTCGGTTGGGCATCGCTGTCTGGTGCGCGGCTTGAGTGACATCGCCGCAATGGGTGGAGAGCCAGCGGCGGCATTTCTTTCGCTGGCGCTTCCGCGCGGCCTGCCGAAGGGCTGGGTTGAGGGCTTTACTCGAGGCCTGCTGACCCTGGCAAAACGATACCGGGTAACCCTCGCAGGCGGCGACACGGCGCAGTCGCCGGATCGAATTCTGGCTGACATCGTCGTCGTCGGAACCGTGTCTAAGGGAAAGTCCGTACTTCGGTCGGGGGCACGCCCGGGAGACCGCATCTATGTCAGTGGCGAACTCGGAGGATCGGCAGCCGCAATTGCGGAAATGAGTAAGAAGCCAAAAAGAAAACTGAACCCGCGGGATTATCCGAGGCATTTTCTACCCGAGCCGCGCATCGAGTTAGGCCGTGCTCTGCGCAAAAAAGGACTGGCGTCGGCCATGATCGACACCAGTGACGGCCTCTCCACCGATCTCGCGCACATCTGCGATGAGAGCGGCGTGGGCGCCGAGATACTCGCCGAAGCGATTCCCCGCGCCAGCGTGGGAAAGCCCGCGCGAGAAGTCAGTCTTGAGCTTGCGCTACACGGCGGAGAAGACTACGAGTTGCTTTTCACTGCGCCCCGCAGCAAGCGAATCCCATCCCGCATTGTGGGTGTTCCGATCACAATGATCGGCGAGATCACGCGAGAACGAAGGATTTTTCTGATCAACGAGAACGGCGTAAGGCGTGAACTGCCCGCTCGGGGCTGGGAACACTTCCGCAAATAGTGGTTACTTTGGTGACCGGTCACCATCAGTGTCTCTACCCTGCAGAGAGTCACGGGATTAAAGTGAGGACATGTCGTCCTCCCGAATTTTCTCCCGTTGCCTCTTATTTGCATCGCTGATGATCCCAGCCGCGTCGTTATTCGCTGCCAACAAAAAGCAGCCGCCTCCGCCGCCGGCGCATGCCAAGTCGCCTGTGCCCGCGGTGACCGATGAGTACATCCACAAAGAGTTTGGCGACAATTGCTCGCTGCTGGGTGGCCCTCCGCAGTTCGTTGGCGATCTTGATGGCGACGGCGTGGACGACCTCGTGGTCGCGGCCCGTTGCAAGAATCCCATGGCTGACCAGGCCGAGTATGGCTTTCACGTCATCGATCCCTACAACAGTTTTATGGGGTTCGGCGATGTGAAGGTCACTTCCACTTTCGCCTCCGATGAACCGGAGCGCAAGGGAGTCTCGCTGTTGATCGTTGAGGGTGTAGGCCCCGAAGCATGGCGCTCCGATAAAGAAAAACCAAAGTTCTTGCTGATCAATCTGCCTTTCAAAGTCCTCACCATGAAACGGCTGGCATTGAAAAACAAAACGGTTCTCGGGATCTACATGGAAGAGCAAGGCGAAGGCGAACAGACCTCTTCTGTTATTTACTGGGACGGGAAGAAAAAGAAATATCGCTACCAGCAGCTGGGCTCGACCATGGAATAGGGCAGGATCTCTAACTCTTCAGATCCATTACTTTGACCGACACCGGCTGAGAGATTCGATAGGCGCGAGTTCGTCCTGCCGGCGTATTTGTTCTCCCACCACTTTGCCGCCACTTTTGTACACTCTGTAAGCGCGTGCGTAGCTTTTCGAACAGATGACCTTGTAAAAACGGCCGTCGATGAACTCGATCGCGCAGTTATTCTCAATCGCGATTCCGATTCCTCCGGTTCTCGCAATCATGTCACGAAAGTGTTTTCTAGCTTCAAAGTAGAATCGCCCGCCATCCTACCCGCTATAATTCTCCCGCCATGAATCTTGAAGAAAAACTCGCGGAACTGAAAAAGCGCAATCAACTGGCCGAAGAAGGCGGAGGCGCCAAGCGGCGCGAGCGCCAGCACAAGGAAGGCAAAATGTCGGCCCGCGAGCGCATCGAGTTCCTGCTCGATGAAGGCACCTTCGAAGAGACCGACAAACTGATCACGCACCACTGCAACGACTTCGGCATGGCCGAGCAAAAGGTGTATGGCGACGGCTTTGTCACCGGCTATGGCCGCATCGAAGGCCGACTGGTCTACGTCTTCGCGCAGGATTTCACTGTCTTTGGCGGCTCGCTGTCGGAGACGAATGCCGGAAAGATCGTCAAGATTATGGACCTTGCGGCGAAGATGGGTGCGCCCGTGATCGGACTCAACGATTCCGGAGGCGCGCGCATTCAGGAAGGCGTGGCGTCGCTCGCCGGATATGCCGACATTTTTCTGCGCAACACTTTGTATAGCGGCGTGGTGCCACAGATTTCAGCGATCATGGGTCCGTGCGCCGGTGGCGCGGTCTATTCGCCGGCCATCACCGACTTCGTTCTCATGGTCAACAAAACGTCCTATATGTTCATCACCGGACCCGACGTCATCAAGACCGTGACCATGGAAGAAGTGACCAAGGAGCAACTCGGCGGCGCCATTACCCACAACGAGACTTCAGGCGTGGCGCACTTTCTGGCGCATGACGACGCCGAGTGTTTGTCGATAGTGCGCGAGTTGCTAAGCTTTGTGCCGTCGAATAACCTCGACGACCCGCCGCGCAAGGCGTGCACTGATCCGGTCGATCGGGCCGATGCGGCGCTCGACAAAATCGTGCCTGCGCAATCGAACCTGCCTTACGACATGAAGGATGTAATCCACGCGGTGGTCGATGACGGCTATTTCTTCGAGGTGCAGGAGCACTACGCGAAAAACATCGTTGTCGGATTCGCCCGCCTGGACGGCCGCTCCGTGGGCATTGTAGCCAACCAGCCGGCGATGCTTGCGGGTACGCTCGACATCAACGCGTCGGTGAAAGGCGCGCGCTTCGTCCGCTTCTGCGACTGCTTCAACATCCCGCTGATCACCTTTGAAGACGTCCCCGGATTCCTCCCCGGCACCGCGCAGGAATACGGCGGCATCATCAAGCACGGCGCGAAACTGCTCTACGCCTTCGCCGAAGCCACCGTGCCCAAGATCACCGTGATTACGCGGAAAGCCTACGGCGGCGCGTATTGCGTCATGGCCTCCAAGCACATCCGCACCGATGTGAACTACGCCTGGCCGACGGCGGAGGTCGCGGTCATGGGCCCGGAAGGCGCGGTGGACATTGTCTACAAGCGAGAACTCGACGGCGCGGCAAATCCGCAAGAGCGGCAAGAACTGCGCCAGAAAAAGATCGAAGAATTTCGCGACCGCTTCGCCAGCCCCTACGTCGCTGCCGACCGTGGCTTCGTCGATGCCATCATCCAGCCGCACGAGACGCGCAAGAAGCTGATCCAGGCGCTGGCCATGCTGGAGAATAAGCGGGATAAGAACCCGCCGAAGAAGCATGGGAATATACCGCTGTAAAAATCTCCCGACGGTGGCTGCTGAAATGCTGTGCGCGGCTGCTGGAAGAATCGGTCACGGTTGGATTTAATCTTCGCCAGATTCTTCCGAGCCTAGCGGAAGCATGGATCCGTGACGAACATGGATGACTCGTACGGACTTCTCTACGATTACGAACAGAACTCGATAGGTTCCGCGATTGCCGGCGCCCAGCAACATCTGACGGATGGGCACGTCGAAGTGAGTGCTTTCAGGGGCGAGGGGACAGCGTTCGGGAAAGTGGCAAAGCGCCTTAATACTGGCGCGTGCGCTAACGCTCCACTGAGTCGCGGCTCGCGGAGCACAGTCCCGAATGTAACTGTAGATGTCGCGAAGATCAGCCTTGGCTTCCGGCGTGACTATGACGCGATAACGTGTCGCAGCGCTCAGGGCTCTCTTTCCAGTTCATCGAATACTTCATCCACCGTCTGTCCCTCTCCTCTCTTGGCCTGGGCCAAACCGCGTCGAATTCTGGCGATCGCATCGAGGTGTTCGGCCACTTGCTGGTAAACGATTGGATCAAGAACCACAGCTTCTGCTTTGCCATTGATCGTAAGCACAAGCGGCCGCCCTGTCTTTTTCATGCGCCTCATCAGGTCGGACGAATTGCGCTTGAAGGTAGTAAAGGAGTGGATGTCCTCGGCTACGTTAACCATGCGCCGATATTACATCTTATTCGCATCGTATTCAATGCTTAAAAAGCGCTGGCATACCGACGTTGATTTCAAGCGCTGGCCATGCTTAAGAATAAACTGGGACAAGAACCCACCTTAAGAAGCAGGGAAATATATCGCTGCAGGATGACTCTCGTCATTCTCGAGAGGTATCCTCGTCCGAGTACCCAATGTCAGATCCTTCTCCAACGAAGCTACGCCTTCCGCTTCAGGCGCTGGTGCGGCGAATCGTAACCGAGGTTCGCGAAGGAGAAAAAGCCGGATGGCTTATCCTGCATCGAGAAAAATACACTTTGCGTCCCGATTTCAGCCTGCATTATTCGGTAGACCCGGCGATCAGAGATTTTCCGCTGGAAGAAGGTGAAGAGGATGTCTGGGAAACCTCGGAGATGCAATCATTTGTGAGCGAACGGGTCGAGCCTCTGAGGGAATACAGAGAAGCGCTACAAGCGGTTGGGGCGGACCCGGAACCCAATCGAATGCTCGGCGCATTTGTGTGGCGGGTTGCGTACGATGCGGCCCTTGCGGTTGAGCCGCGAATAATCGAACAGCACATCGAGACACTTCTCCAAGATCTTGTCGGAGAACCGCCCGAGTACAAAGCTAAGGTCTGGCTAGCTGGAGTGACGCTTGCAGAAGATACCTTGCACATCTCGAACTTCCTGACGCTTCGCAGACCTACTAGGTCTGACATGGAGGAGAAGGTCAACGAACGCATGCTGCATTACGCACATGCATTTCACGGAGGCGATGTGCGGTTCTCCTGCATCGCAGAGCTTCGCATGCGGGCCCGCCAGCCCTTTGAGGTGCAAAAGGAAGTCGATCGCCTCGTCACGGCCCTTCGTCTCTTTAGGCTTGGTTCTGTATCGGCAGCCCGTTACCAGTTTCATTCCAACTCGTTCGCGCCGTTTGCGAGTCTTCGATCGGGCGCACAGCGCAGTGCGGTTCGGATTGAATATGCATTGTCGCTCTCTGACGCCCCGAACTTCGATCTCTTTCTAAACAGCCTGACCTCACTTTTGCCAAGCACCTATACTCTTCCGCATAAGGAGCCCGATTTCTTATCGACAGCGTTTCAGTGGTATAGCGAAGCAATGCTGGCAATGGGACCGACTGAGGGCATGATTGCGTGGGCAATCGCTTGCCTAGAAGCGCTCTTTCTTGGTGACAATTCTCCCACCGAGCTCTCGTAGCGTCTAACGCAGAGGACAGCTGCACTCCTCAGGTTCTTCGGCTGGGAGCCGCTGAAGATCCGGAAGACCCTGAAGATTGCGTACGACGTGCGAAGCAAGTACGTACACGGTGCGACTCCGAAAAAGCTCTCACACGAGGAACTGGCTAGACTCCTTCGAGAAACTGCGGAGTACGCGCGTGTCGGCTTTCTGATATGGGCGCAGCTTACCGCTCAGGGCCAGCACAAGCGCGAGAATATCCTTAGGGCCCTGGATGAAGCAATGGTAGACGACGGCGCAAGGGGCCAGTTAGAAGGATGGTGCAATCATATCGATTTTGCTCGAAACCTAAAGTAAATTGAGGCCTTCTGCCGGGCATTGGTGAAGGTTACAGTCTAGGCGGCGCCTCCCTTGCGGGATGCCGTGTGGGCGCCTACTTCAACCCCAGCGCCTTTAGCGCTCCACTATCCACAACCGTCTTCCCATCCGCTTTCGTGACCACTCCAAACGATCCCGAGTAGTCCCACAGCGTCCAGCCGATGCCGTTCTGTTCGAAGGCAGTTCGCGCATCGTGCAACCAGGCGTCGCGATCACGCGGATCGCTATAGGCGCGATAGACGCCAAACTCGTTGCAGACCAGCGGAACCCCGCGCCGCTGCGCCCAGGCCGCGGCCTGTTTCACTTCGGCTGCAATCCGCACGGCATCCCAGTGGTCGAATCCGTAACGGATCACCTGCAGCCGATTCACCTCGTTCGGTTCGAGCGCGGCGGCCCGCTCCGCAGCCTCGATCGTCGATGGATAGGGAACTCCCCGCAACCATTGCCAGTAATACGAACCCCACGTCGCCCCTTGATGAGTGAAGATGTGAGGCTCATAAAAATGGAAGGTGTAAATCACGTTCGAATCGTGCAGCGGCTCCTGAAAAACCAACTCATCGTCGTTGGACCAGCGGGCTCCCGCCGCAATGATCGTGAGCGTGGGTGAGCCGTCGCGAATCGCCGCCGCCAACTTGGCCTGCACCCCCATCCAGCGGTAACGGTCGGCGACCTCAGGCTCATTCAGAATCTCCAGAAACACTCGATCCGCATCCCATGTCGAATAGTGCTGCGCCACAGCCCGCCAGAAATCGGCGAAGCGCTCGACAAAATCGTCGTCCTTGGCGAGCCGCGCCTTAAAGTCGCTTTCGGGGTGCATATCGATCACGACGGCCAGGCCGTGATCCAGAATCATCTTCACCGCCGCATCGAGCTCTGCGAGGTAGTCCGCGGGAATTTTGTTCGGTTCGCGCGCGTCCATCATCGGCTGCGGATTCACGCTGAGGCGGACGTGATCGAAGCCCATTGATTTGATCAGTGCAATGTCCTCGGCCGTGGTCCAATCGTGAAAATGCTCCTTCGTGTATCCACGCTTGTCATACACCTGGGCGAACCACTCACTGGCGTTTATGCCATGCTGCAAGCGCTTTACCCGAGCGAACGCGGGCGATGCCGCAGCATTCACCGGATCGGCGGTTTGCGCCGCCGCAACTGACAGCAGCCCGATCAGCAAAGTAACGACAACTTGTAGTTTGGCTCGCATCGCCGGACTCCTTATCTAATATCTGCGCATTGGTGCATCTACGCTCAATCCTTAGTCAGTAGTCGACCTCAAGATTACAGCGCAGCGGTCTCGTGCTCGGCGATCCGCTTTTTCGAAAATAAAATCAACATCAACACCCCGGCCAGTAAGGGGATCACCATTCCCATTCTCAAACTACCGAGCCGGTTGGAGGTATAACCGACCAGCCACGGCAAACTGGCGCCTCCACCATTCGCGATCGTGAACACAACGGAACTCACGACAGGTGCGGATCGTCCGAAGTGTTGAGACACGAGCGATATCGCAATGGGATAGATCGAGGCCAGTCCGATTCCAGCAAGCCCGGCGCCTACAAACACGTGGAGCAAAGAATTTGCTAGCAGCAGGCACATCATTCCTGCGCAGGCCGTAAAGAGTCCGGCGCGAGCGAGGGTAACCTCTTTGACCCTACGCAGCAGCAACGCCGCAAACCATCTTCCGATCATCAAAGCGAAATAAAAAAAAGAGGGGGTCATCAAGGCAAGGTCGAGCGAGCGAACACTCAAGGTTTTTGCATAAGAGGCGATCCAGCCGCCGACAGAATTCTCCAGTCCCAGGTAGAGAAAGAAAATCGCCGCGAATAATAGGACGGACGCGCTCGTCCAATCGATGCGCCGATGCCTTTCTGCGCTCTCCGGCTGAACGGCGTGAGGTTCGACAACTTTAGAACTCATGGCCGCGATGCCGAGAAACACAATGAATAGGAGCCCAGCGAAAAAAGCGAGCAGAAGGTTCACTTGATTGCGGCGGGCCGCAAATGCCACCAAGAACGGACAGGCAACCGCTCCCGCGCTCCAGGAAAAATTCAGCAGGTTCAGAGCCGCGCCCCGGCGGGATTGATTTGCCGCGGCAACCAGCAAATTCCCTGCGGGACTTGCCAGTCCTACACCCGCACCGTAGACAGCAATGCACAACACGCCTTGCAATCGCGAACTGAAAGGCAGAACTGCCACACCCGCGGCCATGGCGAGCAGGCCCGCTTTGATGGGAAATCGGAATCCCCAGCGCGATGTACAGATTCCTGAAAGCGCCACGAACGCGGTGGAGGAAAGAAATTGAACCGTAAACAGAGATCCCGCCTGCGCATAGTTCAGTGACCATCTAGCGGAAAGGATCGGTAGCAATGGCCCGAGCAAAACCGTTACGATTCCGATGGGAACAAATGCGATGTTGGCAGCGACGGTTAAGGCTCGCGAAGAATCAGGAACCGAAGAATCATGGGTCGAAGAATCACGGATCGAAGAATCATGGGTCGAAGAATGATGGACCGGCGGCATGCGAGAGAGAGTCATCGAAGGCGGCTGGCGCGCAGTTCACATCTCATGCAGCGCCCTCCTCCTAGCTTCGCGGAACCGTAGTAGTCGATTCACGGACTACCAGTTCCGGTTCAATCGCGATCGTGGACGGGTAATCGTCCCTTCCATTGATTCTCTCCAGCAGAGTTTCCGCGGCGACTTGACCCATGCAGACAAGCGGCTGCCGAACGGTGGTGAGAGAAGGAATGTTAAAGGCTGCACTCGGAATGTCATCGAAGCCAACGATTGAAACATCCTGCGGAACTCGCAGACCGTGCTCCTGCAGCGCGCGAATCGCACCGAGCGCAGAGATGTCATTGTAGGCAAACAGAGCGGTGAAGGGCTTGTTGCGGGCCAGCAACTGTTTTGCATACGGATAGCCGAGATGCGGCGTCGAATCGTCGATCTCAATCTGCACGGTCAACTCCGGATCAATCTGCAAACCGATTTGCTGCGCGACCTCGCAGATCGAATCCCATCGTTCTATCGAGTCCGAACTAAACCGGCTGCCCTTCATGAAAGCGATACGCCTGTGGCCCAGTCCCACCAAATAATTCAGCGCCAGCTTAGCCGCTTGTATGTGATCCAGCACTATATTCGTGACACCTTTAACCTTTTTATGTCCCGCAACCGCAACCGTCGGCAGAGAAGGGACGTCTTGAATGGTCGTGTCCACTGTGATGAATCCCTCGACTCCTCTTTGCAGCAAAAGCTGAGAGTACCGGCTCAGCAGCTGTTCATCGTGGCGATGAGCCACCGTCAGGAAAAAATAATCCATCTTCTTCAGGTAGGCTTCAATGCCGCTGATGACAGCGGACCCGTAAGAGTCGCCGATCTCCTCCGCAATGACCCCGATGGTGAAGGTACGCTTGCTGCGCAAGGTGCGAGCGAAAAAATTGGGATGATAGTTAAGCTCCTTGGCGGCGGCATGGATGCGCTCCCGGGTTTCCTGCGGAATCGAGCGAGCTGAGGGAGAATTGTTGAGAACCACCGAGACCGTCCCGGGAGTCAGCCCCACATGTTGCGCTACGGCCTTGATTGTCACAGCCCCCGGTTTGGAACCCTGCGTCTTTTTCTTGGCCATGCCCTGGTTCGAATCGCAACCGTGGGAATCAAGCAATCCCAGGCGAATGATCTTATACCACGATCCATTCGTCAGTTCGCGAAATCGACAGGAGTGAACTATTTCAAGATTGGTCGGGACAGGCAGATTTGAAACTGCCGACCCCTCGCACCCCGGAGGTGACTTCTGTTGGCTTCATAGTCAAGTAGGGCCGTCGCTTTGACACCATGGCTCGTTCGTGCCATGGGTGAATATTAGGCGAATGCGCCAAGGTCCGTCTATCGTTGACGGATGGAGGCTTTATGTCTGAAGTTTAGCAAAACCACGTGAGCACTTCTTCAAATACAAACCTTGCGGGCATGTTGAGAAACCCGGTGGCCTCGGCACCACATTCCACTCAGATACCCCGCTTAAGAACTCGAACTTAAGAAGGTGACTCTGCAAAACCTAGATGAACCTAAGTTGGATGCGGTAGCAGGCGGTATCACCGGCGTCACTTGTTTTGACTCCGTCTGCAACGGCACCTGCTTCAGGACCTGCGAGACCTGCGGTGTGGGAACCAGCTGCGGTCCGGCGTGCTAACCATTAGATCCTGCCGTAGGGGAAGTGGGGCTCTAGAACGAGCCCTTTTTTCCTTGCTGCGAGAAAGCCGTGCTAATCGTATGAGGAGCTCTAAATTCCTAGACTTGCTTCTTGCCCGCGAGTAAGATTCGTCTTGTACTTGGGCTCCTGTTGTTCATAAGTTTGAGGAGGCTAAAAGTGAAAAGGACGAAGAAACTTGAAATCAAGAAAGTGACTCTGCGGAACCTAGATGAACCCACATTGGATGCGATGGCAGGCGGCGTGAGCCCCACCCTGAGCTGTAACACCAATTGCCTGACCTGTGGTGCGAGTTGCAGAGGAACTTGCCCGCCGGCGCTAATGGAATAAATCTCTGGCGTCCGAGTCACGAACTTCGGCTTCGGGATACCGTCCAGCTTGATACCGACACTTCGGTAGAACGCTGAGAGTCGTATCAATTTATTGGACAACGTGCGATTGCAATTGCCCCGTGCCTTGCACCACGTGAGGTACTGCATGACACCGGGCTTCGGATCGGGCACCGTGAGGAGCGGACTGGCCTCAAGCAAGATTTGCCGAGACCGATTTTCGGTGGACTTCTTACGTGTGAGGAGCAACCCTTGCAGGTATGCTTCCATGTTAGACATCAGTAACGGATTGGTCGGGACGGGCAGATTTGAACTGCCGACCCCTCGCACCCCAAGCGAGTGCTCTACCAGGCTGAGCCACGTCCCGACAAGGAAGGAACCCGCTGCTTCGCATCCGCAGCAGATGGGGTTAACTAGAGGATTTTACCACCAGCGGCGGAGTTTCGCCGATTGCGCGCGATTTCTATTCGATCCTTTAATTCGAGTTCGCGGGACGACACAGGCCGGGATTCAACTCTCGAGCCTAAGAGCAGACTCGCGGACGCTTCCGTCGAGGCACGACGAAATTGAGGAGTAATTGTTCGTATCATTAAACCGTCCTAATAAAACATACCTGACACCGCTCTTGGAGATTTATCTTTGCAGAAACGAGATAGTTCGGGAACGTACCAAACTGGCACGACGAGTGCCAAAAAAATCTGATACGTAGGGCGCAATTCATAGACAACCATATTTAGCCGCGATAGAGTTTGAAAGTCCTCAGGAATCGCGCACCTAGCCTTCGAAGTAATTTTCATCTCTGGTCACAGCGGAACCGCCGATTCTGCAGATAGCTCGCGCCGAACGTGGATGCAAGGCTTTTACCGGCACACTTGCCTCAACTGGAGTTGAATGGTAGTCGGATCCGCTGAACGAATCTCTGTCTTTTTAGTCGCAGAAAACCGTCTCTTGCGAGAGTCTCTGACCAGAATACTCGACAAGAAAAATGAAATCGCAGTGGTGGGAGCTCGTCCGTTTTCTCTCGCGCTGGGGGATCAGATCGGGGCCACAGCTCCGCGCGTGCTGCTTTTTGATTCGTTCGCCTCGGAGGTACCGCATCTGCAATTCATTCGACTGGTACGGCGCACGGTTCCGAAGATAAAAATAGTCATGATCGGGATGGATGAGGAGCCGCAGAACTTTCTGCAAGCGATTCGCGAGGGTGCAGCGGGTTACGTCCTGGAAGACGCGCCTTCGATGGAGATAGTGGCGGCCGTCCTGGCGGTGGTGAAAGGCCAAGCAGTGTGCCCGGTGGAATTGTGCAGTTGCCTATTCCAGCAAGTGGCCGGCAGTTGGAATCAAATGCCTACCTTCAAAGTAAAGTGCAACCTGGGCCTAACCAATCGAGAACAGCAACTCGTTTTTCTGCTGGGTCGAGGGATGACCAATAAAGAAATAGCTTCTCAACTGCAATTGGCGGAGCAGACGGTGCGCAATCACGTTCACCACATGTTGCGCAAGCTGGGTGCGACCAACCGTTTGGCAGTGGTGGAAATGTGTCGCACAGAAGGCTTGCCGGTTTAACACGCTCCGATTTCCTTCGAGTGAGTTAACGAGAAGCTCAATTCCCATTCTTTCAATCTGTACTACCTTTGTTCCCGGTGCGGGAACGGTTGTGCATGGCATCGCCGGTCGTTAAGTACAAGCTGGGTACTGCCGATGGAACGATACCGGTCACGGAAATGGAAACTCGATACTACCTATGTATTGTTCTTAGGACCAACCCTCGCGGACAGAATTGATCCTTCCTCTTAATCTTCTCATCCGCGATACTCGTTCATTCCATCTGGTCCGTGGAGTGTCTGTATGGAAAAAATTCGAGTATTGATCGCTAATCATCCTCGCCTCATGCGCGATCTCGTGTTCGCAACGATCTCGGATCAGCCCGACATGGAACTAGTCGGAGAGGTGGCAGGGGATGACAATATTGAGAATGCGATGGTTGCGTGCAAGCCGGATTTCATCATCATCTTTGCGGAGAAGCTCGACGAACGGCCTGCCATTTGCAGTGAGCTTCTGGCTCACAACCCGCAAGCGAGAATTCTAGCGTTAGCTCCCGAGCGGAACATGGGCGAATTCTTTTGGGCAGTCACAGATATCAAGTCGATGCGGGTAGAGAGCTCGGAAGAAGGAATCTTGAACGCGTTACGCGGCAAGCCTCACTGCAACGAGAGTGACGCAGTGGTCCACTGACTCGTTCGGTAAATTTGATAAACGCTGAGAAGTTGCAGCAAGTAATTGAAACTAAGATTCTTATCTGAAATTGCTCATGTAAGCAAGGTGGCGAAGCTGCAGCCGAAAGAAAATCGATGGAATTGATCGCGGCGATCCCGGAGGCGCTCGAGTCAGCACTGTTGCCGGAAAGCGCGCAGCAAAACTGGTACGCCGTTTACACCTGGGCGCACCACGAAAAGCGTGTAGCGGAGATGATGGCACAACGGAAAATTCGCGGCTTTCTTCCTGTCTATCGCTCTCTGCGGCGGTGGAAGGATCGTCGCAAAGAGATCGAGCTGGCTCTATTTCCCAGCTACGTCTTCGTCCATCTCGCGTTGCGAGACCGGGTGCGTGTGCTGGAGATTCCGGGCGTAGTCGACATGGTGGGCGCGAAAGGAAAACCAACGCCACTGGCGAATCGCGAGATTGAGTGTTTTCAGCGCGGAATGGAAGGTTGCGTACGAATACACCCGCACCCATTTCTGCAAGTTGGCAGGCGCGTGCGCATACGTTGCGGCTCGATGGCTGGTCTCGAGGGAATTCTGATTCGGCGCAAGGATGGCCCACGGCTGGTGGTATCCATTGAAATTCTGCGGCGGGCGGTAGCCGTAGAGATTGACGAATCCGACATTGAGCCCTGTTGGTAGTACGCCCTTAGGACCCTCGCCGACCTCGTGGTCCTACTCCGAGATCATAAAGTGACAAAGAAACGATTAACATTCAGGCTTTGTCTTGGTCTGGGACTAGGCCTTGGGGTGATCCTCTTTGCGTTCTTGTGTGCTCCGGTGTGGGCTCAGGATGAGGAGGAGCAGACAGCAAATTCTCCGCAATCGGGAAACTCCTCCTCGCTTTCGACCGACGATATTATTTCCGCGCTGCGGCAAGATCCCAAGCTGCTGCAGCAAGTCAAAGATGACGTTGTGCAGAAAGCCCACGGGCGGGGAAGAACGATCGATCCGGATGATCTCGACGACGAATCTTTGTTTCAGATGATTCAAGAGGATCGCAGCGTTCGCGCGCTGGCGGCGCGCGAGATACAGAAGCAGAATGCGAGCGATGGCGGCAACAGCGATCAGGAAAATCGCGATGCGGAATCTAACGACGATCGCGGCGGCCAGCGTACTCATAGGGCCGGCGGCACCGACGATAGCGAATATAACAATCCCGATAACCGCGATTTCAACAATCCCGACAATCGGGAAGGGAACGGCACGAACCCGCGCAACTCCTCGAATCCGCAGGACCGCGAATCGGTCAATCCTGACAATCGCGAGTTCCCTGGTTCTGAAAATCGTGACCGCTTAAACCTAGAAGATCAGGAATCCGGCAATCTCAGGCGGCAACCCGCGCGGCGGACGGAGAATCGTCCTCCCCCTCGAGATCAAAATCAACCGGCGACCAACAGCCTCAAAAACCCTTACCCCGGCCTGCAATCAACCAAGGACTTGTACCGCCAGTTTCCCAACCAGGAGGCGAGGCTGCAACGCTTTGGCGCCAGCATCTTCATCCATGGAACCGGCAACACTGATCTTCTTCCGATGGACATGCCCGCTGGTCCCGACTACATCCTAGGACCCGGCGATGGTCTGTTCATCAACCTGTGGGGCAGCGTTTCGCAAAGGATCAAAGTGACCGTCGACCGCGGCGGCGAGATCGCCTTGCCTGAAGCAGGAGGGGTGATGGTCGCGGGGCAGACGGTGGCCGCAGCCCAGCGGATGATTCAACAGGCGCTGAGCGGACAATTCAAGAACGCCCGCATCGATATTTCTCTCACCCGGCTGAGAACTGTGCGAGTGTACGTTGTGGGCGATGTTGCTCAGCCGGGCGCTTATGATCTCAGCTCTTTGTCCACGCCCCTGAATGCCTTGTTCGCCGCCAAGGGGCCAACCCTGCAGGGATCGTTGCGCATTCTGCGTCACTTTCGCGGCAATCAACTGGTGGGGGAAATTGATCTCTACGACCTGATCTTGAAGGGCATGCTTCTCGATCTGGCCCGGCTGCAGCCCGGCGACAGCATCCTGGTGCCTCCGAGCGGTGCGCAAATTACAGTGGCCGGCATGGTGAAGCGGCCGGCGATCTACGAATTGCGCAACGAGAAGGGATTGGCCGAAGTGCTCGATCTCGCCGGGGGCCTGTTGGTTTCGGCAGCGCTGCGGCAGATTAAAGTGGAGCGTATTGAAGCCCACGAAAAGCGCGTAATGCTCAGCGTGAATGTTCCCGACAATGCCGACGCGAACCCCGCGGCCCTGCGCCAGGCTCTGGGGAATTTCGCGGTGCAGGATGGGGATCGGGTAACGGTTTCTCCCATCCTCCCCTATAGTGACAGTACGATTTATTTGCAAGGCCACGTTTTCAGGCCGGGAAAATATTCCTATCACGCAGGTATGGAGATTGCGGAAGTCCTGCGCTCCTATCAGGATCTTCTCCCCGAACCGGCGGAGCATGCCGAGATTATCCGGCTCACACCACCGGACTATCGACCGAAGGTGATCGATTTCGACCTAGGCGATGTGCTGGGCGGAGAGGATCCCATAGCTCTCGAACCGTTTGACACCATTCGCATCTTCGGCCGCTACGAAATTGACGCGCCCAAAGTCTCAATCTACGGCGAGGTTCTGAGGCCGGGCGAGTACCCCCTCAGTGAGGGGATGAGGGCTTCGGGCCTGGTTCGCATGGCTGGTGGCTTCAAGCGCAGCGCGGTTACGAGTGAGGCCGACATCACCAGCTACGTTGTCGAGAATGGCGAACAGGTCCGAGTGCAACATGCCACGCTGGCGATCGCTAAAGCCCTGGCCGGGGACCATGCGGCGGATTTTCCGCTGAAAGCAAATGACGTGTTGACCATTCGTCAACTCTCAGGGTGGAAGGATGTGGGGACGTCGATGATCGTCAAAGGCGAAGTCCTCTATCCTGGCACCTACGGAATCGAAGAGGGAGAAAAGCTCAGCACCTTGCTGAAACGCGCTGGCGGATTCCGGCCGATGTCTTATCCCGAAGGATCGGTGCTTGAGCGCGTTCAGGTTCGTCAAATCGCGGAGAAGAGCAGGTTGCAACTGATTCAGCAAGTGGAGATGGCCGGGCAGAATACCAAATTTCCGGTCGGGGCTTCCGCCACCGATCAAGCGGCACTCCTGGCCAGCGTCAGCCAGCAGCAGGACCAGCTTCTCGCCACTTTGCGAAAACAACCTGCCAGCGGGCGGCTGGTGATCAATATTTCGGACCACATCGAGAAGTGGGAAAACACGGTGAACGACATCGAGCTGCGGGCCGGCGATATGCTCACCATTCCGAAAAAGCCGAATTTTGTCGTCGTGACAGGGCAGGTGTACAACTCCGCCGCATTGACTTATATGCCCGGAATGAGCGCGCGCACCTATCTTTGCCAGGCTGGCGGCCCCACCGAAATGGCGAACAAGAAAGACATCTACATCATCCGCGCCAACGGCTCCATCGTCGGCCGCGGAGGAAGTCGCTCGCTATGGGAAGGCAACACTCTGAGCACAACTCTACGCCGCGGCGACACCATCGTGGTGCCGGAGAAGCTGCTTGGCGGCAGTCAGGCTTGGAAGAACGTGATCGACAGCGTTCAGGTAGTCTCCTCGCTCGCCATCGCCGCCCGGGTCGCGGTCAGCTTCTAATCCCAGCTTCTTTCTACAGTGTGGCGGATTCGAGACAAGACGATCTTTGGGTTGACGCTATTGACTCTGGCTTCGGTCATGAGTTGGTCGCAAGCGCTGCCAGTCGAGACACAAATGGAAACCGAATCATCTGATGCGCCAGAAAAAATTGCTTTCCACGATGTGCCGCCGGCTTCGTCGCACTTCATGATCGAGAAAAAACTCGTCCCTGACCTCCTCGCGGATCAAAAAGCGTTTTGGACCAGACCCTTCCATCCCAAGGCAACCGATATCACCTGGTTTGTCCCCCTCGCGGCAACCATTTCCCTCATGATTGGCAGCGACAACTCGATTGAAGCGAGGTTGCCCAGCGGTGCAACTTTCATCAATCGCAGCCAGACCCTCTCGAACCTCGGCGTGGCTTCACTTGTGGCAGCCAGTGGCGGCATTTACTTCTGGGGTGGTTTAGAGCATGACAGCCACGCGCAGGAGACCGGCATTCTGAGCGGAGAAGCGCTGCTCGACAGTCTGGCCGTTGGCTCGGCTCTTCAATTGTTCAGTGGACGGCAACGTCCCACTCAGGACAGTGGGAAAGGAAAGTTCTGGCAGGGAGGAAATTCTTTTCCCTCCGAACATGCCGCAATGGCCTGGTCCATCGCCAGCGTACTGGCTCACGAATATCCCGGACCGATGACCGAATTTCTGGCTTATGGCGCAGCCTCCGCAATCAGCGTAGCGCGGGTTATCGGACGCGATCACTTTGCCTCTGATGTCCTCGTGGGCAGTGTGCTCGGGTGGTATCTCGGCCGGGAGTCCTACCACACGCATCACGATCCGCAACTGGGCGGCCCGGGTTGGGACGCTTCTTCTTATGAAAGCGAAAGCGGTGAAAAGTCGCCCGCAAATATGGGATCTCCTTACGTTCCGCTGTCGAGCTGGGTCTATCCGGCGATCGAGCGTCTGGCCGCTCTGGGTTTCGTGCAGACCGCTTTTCTTGGCATCCGTCCCTGGACGCGCATGGAATGTGCGCGATTGTTGCAGGAAGCCGGAGAGAAAATTGGCGATGCGAGTCCGGAGGGCAATGATAATGATAACGACGTAAATCAGAATGAAGCGGTCAGGCTGCATGCGGCGTTACTGAAGGAATTCGCTGAGGAGAGCGCCCGCTGGAATGGCGCGGCCAACCTGGGCGCCACTTTGGATTCTGTCTATGCGGGCTTCACTGCCATTTCGGGTACGCTTTTGCGGGATGGCTACCACTTCGGACAAACCATTATTAATGACTACGGCCGCCCCTACAGCGAAGGCTTCAACGCGATCAATGGATTTACAACTCATGCCGTAGCCGGACCACTTTCGATCTCGGTGCAGGGAGAATATCAGCACGCGCCTGCGGTGTTATCCGATGCACCGAGCGTTCTCGCCGCGACTGCCGCCGCCGATGGCACGCTGCCGCTGGCCAACGGGACCGCGACGATCAATCGCTTCCGCCTGCTCGAAAGCTCGATTGGGCTGACGTTCAACAATGTTGAACTCTCCTTCGGCCAGCAAAGCCTTTGGCTCGGCCCGAGCCAGGCTGGACCATTTCTTTTTAGCAACAACGCCGAGCCGGTGACCATGTTTCGCATCGACTCAGTTACACCTTACCGAATCCCGCTTCTTTCTTATGTGCTCGGTCCAGCCCGCTCACAGTTTTTTCTGGGACGCTTGTCAGGCCAGCACTGGGAGGAGTCCCCGGCGCTCTATGGTCCGAACCTCACTTCGCAGCCTTTCGTGCACGGCAGCAGCATCAGCTTCCACCCCACCAGCAATCTGGAGTTTGGCTTCGGCTTCACCGCCCAGTTCGGCGGCGAGGGCAACCCCTTTACCTGGAGAAATTTCCTGCGAACGTTTTATTCGCATCGGGCCGATCCTTTGAACAATCCCGCGAAACGGCTCTCGGAGTTCAACTTCAATTACCGCGTTCCCGGACTGCGCGATTGGTTGGAGGTGTATGTCGACTCCATGGTGATCGACGAATACACTCCGATCGGCTCGACCCGGCCAGCCATCAACCCGGGGATTTACTTGCCCCGCCTACCCAAAATGCACAAGATCGATCTCCGCCTCGAAAGCATCACGACAGATCTGAACTGGCCATCTCATTTCGGCCCGGGCGCGTTTTACTTCGACGTTCGTTACCGGTCAGGCTATACCAACAATGGCTCTATTATCGGCAGTTGGATCGGGCGGCAAGGACGCGGTGAAGAAGGCTGGCTCACTTACTGGTTTTCTCCGCGCACGTTTATTCAGGCTGAATACCGGCGGGCGAACGTAGACAGACAATTCTTAGCAGGAGGCCGCCAGCAAGACTTCGCCCTGCGCGGCGACGTGAAGCTCTCGCGGGAATGGAGCGTGTCCGGTTTCGTGCAGCATGAAGGCTGGCAGTTTCCGGTTCTGTCCCCGGCGGCTAAGTCAGATGTCGCGGCTTCTGTGCAGTTAACGTTCCTTCCGCGCTGGACAACCAGACCACGCTCATCGCGCTGATCCGGCACTTCGATTCTCTTCAAACTGAAAGTCTCCGTGATGCCAACCATTGAGGCCCCGCTCAAGCCGCAAGCAGCGCCGCTGCCGCCTTATCGTCCGAGCATGCCAGCCGAACTCGATGCTCCCTCTGCGGATCGGCGTGCCGAACAGACCGAGCGCTTACGAATGCTTTGGGACGCCCGCCGCGTGATTGCCGTCACCACGCTGTCGGCCTTCCTGCTTTCGTGTTTTTTCAGCATCCTGATTCCAGCCTCCTACACCGCGACCACGCAATTAATGCCGCCGGATTCCGAGTCCTCCTCCGGTATCGCCATGGTCTCGGCGTTAGCTAAAGCCGGTGGCGGACCGGGATCGCTGGCAGGAGATGTGCTCGGCCTCAAGAGTACCGGCTCTCTTTTTGTAGGGATGCTGCGCAGCGAAAGCTCCCAACTTTCTCTGGCCGAACGCTTCGACCTGAAAAAAGTCTATGGCGTGACACTCACGCAAGACGCGCGGGCCCAATTGGATGAACGCACCGTGATCTCCGAAGACCGCAAGAGCGGCATCATCACCATCAGCGTCACCGATGTCTCTCCTCCGCGAGCGGCCGCGCTGGCCAACGCCTATGTCGACCAGCTGAATACTCTGGTTACAGATTCGTCGACCTCTTCCGCCCACCGGGAGCGCGTGTTTCTGGAAGACCGGTTGAAGGTGGCCAAGCAGGAGCTTGACCAGGCCTCGAGCGAACTGGCGCAGTTCTCCAGCCAGAACAGCACGCTCGACATGCAGCAGATGGGAAAAGCCATGTTGGATGCGACGGGCAACGTGGCCGCTCAGTTGATCGCCGCCGAATCCGAGCTGCAAGGGCTCCGCCAGATGTATACCGACGATAACGCGCGAGTACAATCTCTGAGCGGTCGTGTGGCGGAATTGCGCAAGCAGTTGGCGCGCATGCAGGGCGGCACTGCCGCGGTGCGCACCGGCTTGAACTCCCCGGTGGCCGCGGCGCCGCCGGGCCAGCCAGGCGACATGCCCTATCCCACCCTGCGGAGTCTGCCTATTCTGGGGGTCAAGTACGCCGACTATTTCCGCCGCGCGAAGATCCAGGAGACGGTCTATGAGTTGTTGACCGAGCAATATGAGCTGGCCAAAATTCAGGAAGTAAAGGAAACTCCCAGCGTGAAGGTGCTCGACCGGGCGCGCGTTCCGGAGAAAAAGTCGTTTCCTCCGCGGATCCTGATCGTCATCGTGGGTACGTTCTTCGCCTCCTCAACATGCCTCATCGGAATAGCCGGCCTGTCGAGATGGCATGCCACCGACCCACAAGATCCCCGCAAACTTTTTTTCCGGGAAGTCGCCAGAGATCTCTTCGCCACGGTAAACGCGGAACGGGCGTGGCGAATGTGGCCTTCGCGCGACGGCCATCACGTTTCTTCGAGCTCTGGCTCAGTCACCCCAAATCGGGATCTCCCGGAGCAGCCTTGACAGTTTTGCCAATTTTCTCACGGGAGACAAAATGAGTTTGGGCGCCAACGTCGCCAGCGCGACCTGCAGCACGGTACGGCTCTTTCTGCCAGCAGCTCTGCCTGTTATCCAAATCCCGTATTTTCTGAAGAGGCGGCAAATAAACCGGTGCCGTATAGATATAAATAAGGAGTGCTCCTGAGCCACTCGAATCAGGTTTTAGCGGGGCCAGTGGCGACAGTTTGCGTCGATGCCCCAGGCCGGCTCGAAAATTCTCCGAGCGCCCGTCCAGCGTATCCCGATCCGACATCCCCGGCCCGGGAAACCGTGTGCGCCGTGATGGTCACGCACAATCCCGACGCCGGCTTTTCCTCCCGCCTTGAGAAAGTCCGGCCCCAAGTGGCCGATATCGTGATTATCGACAACGGTTCCGCGGAGCCGGCTGTCGACCAGATCCGGCAATTCGAGAATCAGAACCGTCTGCATCTAACCTTCAATCCGACCAACCAGGGGATTGGCCGCGCTCTGAATCAGGGCGCGCAATGGGCTGCGAATCGCGGGTACCGCTGGATTCTCACTCTCGATCAGGACACGGTGGTCGCTTGCGGCATGGTGGACGCTCTCGCGGCGGCTTATCAGGCATTCCCGGACAAACAACGGCTCGCGGTGATCGGATCGAATTACACGCATCGGGAGAACGGGAAGTTGGCCGCCGGGAAAAACTACCAGGGTGGGTTCGCGACCGGCGAAGTGAAGTCAGTGATCACCTCGGGGAGCTTGATCCCCCTCTCCGTGCTCGAAGAAATTGGCGGCTTCCGCGAAGAATTTTTTGTGGATTGCGTTGACGTCGACTACTGTCTCCGCGCCCGCGCGCGCGGCTTCCGTGTCCTCCAGACGGCTGCGCCGCTCATGCAACATTCCGTTGGCAAGCTAACCGAGCATCGTTTGTTTGGGAAACATTTGGCGACCACCAATCACACCCCCTTGCGGAGATATTTGCAAGTGCGCAACACCGTCATCCTGGCGCGAGAGTATATCGGCCGCGATCCCGCCCTGGTTCTTTCGGCGCTGGGTTCGCGCGCTACGGCGATCTCGCGCGTCTGCCTGTTCGAGACCCAACGTTTGCGCAAGCTCTCCTATTCATTGCTTGGGGTGGTCGATGGCATTCGGGGAAAGATGAACCGCTTTGGTTGAGCTTTCGCCGGAAGTCATTTTCCTCCCTCAATCCGTTTCCCTCAAATACAACTGCCACATCTCGCGAATTTCTAATCAGCGCTGCGTTCATGCCCGAAGTTTTCGATAAAGACCCGCTGGACTACCCAGGAAGGCGACAACAATTCTTCGGTACGGGATCGTGTCTCTTGTTGTTTCTGTGTATGGCGTTCCCCACGGCCGCCAAACTGGTAGCTCTAAAATCAATCCTCTTCGCCATGCTGTTGGCCGGGCTGCTGCACGACTACTTGGCCGACGGGAGACCGCGCCTGGATTTCCGGATCGCGTTATGGACCCTCGCGCTTACGGCCATGGGGTTCCTGTTCGTTCTCAAGGGATTTTTGGCGGGCAATCCTGGAGCTAGCGCGGCCGTGACAGTTCACATCCTGTGGCCGCTCGCCTTTACTCTCTGGATCGCGGGATTCGCCGAGGATCGTATGCTCTCCGCATTGCACCTCACCGTGATTGTCGCGACCCTGTTCGTCGGTTTGTATGGCTGCGCCTATGTGCTGACAGAGTTGAACATCCTTCCCGACATCGGAGTGATTTCGATGCTTTCCCTCGGCTGGGACGACCAGTCATTTGGAAGCCAAGAGGGGTTAACGAAGATGGCCATCGCGGGTATGAACTCCCTTCCCTTCCTCGTACCCTACGTTATGGCCAGCGCCGCCGTCCGATCTTCCTGGTCAGGCCGCGGCCCGGGCTGGAAGATCGTGCTTTGGACTGCGTGCGCCTCCGGTTGGTTTACCGTTTTGGCTGGCGGAAGACGCGGGTTGTTCCTGGTGGTGTTGCTGGCTCCGGGACTAATCCTGCTGGCCCGCTTCTTCCAGCCCGCCAGAGAGAAGGCCGCGGCGCGCGGAAATGTAGTTCGATCCACCGCGATTCTCGCCTTGGCAGTGGTGGTGATCTTCGGCGTCCTCACCTCGATTTCCGGGGTTAACTTGCACGATGTTTGGGATTATTTCGGGAGCGGTTTCAACCTGAGTGCGCAGACTTCCGACGGGGACGCGGTAGAACGGCGTCAAGAGTTTATTGCGCTGTCGCGAGGCTGGTTGGAGCGGCCGCTGTTGGGCGCCGGCCTGGGGGCGAGCGCTCTCGGCTCGATTCGCTCGGAAACGTCCCCTTGGGCCTATGAGTTGTGCTATCTGGCGATTTTGCATCAGACCGGTCTCGTAGGCTTCCTAGCCTATGTCGCGGGCGTCGCGTGGATATTCTGGCGGGGCGTGAAGATCATCGGCGAAGGGGGGCATCTCGCAGAACTGATGATTCCCATGTTGGTCGGGCTCTCGGGTCTGCTGATTGCCAATGCAACCAACCCTTATCTGGAGAAATTCGACGAAATGTGGACACTTTTCCTCCCGCTCGCGGTCATTAATCGGAGACTGTCGCGGGCATGAATCTTGCCGGTGGAAAGGTTCGGGAATTGAAGCGGCGATCCTCGCCGGGTGGACTCGGAAGCGGCGTCCGCGAAGAAAGCTCATGAAAACCAAGTCTTCATGGCAACCGAGGCGCAGTACTGCAGAGTTTGGCTGGTCATCTCTTCCTCCCAAAGCGATGCCGGATGGCAGCGGATTCCGGATCAGGCGCAATCGTTGGTTCAGGATAGTTTGTGTATGCGCTTAGTGGACCCGCAGGCACGGATTAAGATTCCGTCGCGCTTGATTTATGTCTAACCGAACCCGAATCATGCGCTCACTGGCCATGTTGCTGAGCCGCCACTTCCCAAGGTTCGCAGACGTAGCCATTGCGCAGGCGTGTAGAGTCATCCAGCGCTCGACGTTTTTTTATCGCTACCATCGGCGGCCGAACGCCCTGGCTGTCACTGTCGCTCATTACTCAGAAGCCAGCACGGCGGCTATCGATGATACCCGGCTAATCCACCGCCTGGTCGCGAGTTACCGCCTTCGTGCCGAATCGCCGACCGGAGCATGGTTGGAGACTGTCCACCGCCATGCCGATATTCACGCGGCCATTTCGGGCAACGATCATAGCCGAATTCAAGAGATTTTTCGCTATCCGGCAACCTCTGATCTGATGTACGGCTTTGAAAACAATGCGCGATCGCTGCACCGCAGCCGCCGCCTGGAAGACATTCACGAGCCAGGCTTAACTCTCGATGCCTTGATTTGTCTGGCGGAAGCGATTGGGGCGCGCCCGGCGGATAATCCGGAGTCTTATATGTGGCGCCCGCCGCGAACCGGCATCGAGGAAGTCCTGCTTCAAATCGAAGCTGTCTTTGGTTTCAAGATTCCGGTACCCAACCCGTTTCCGCGGGAGTGTGGCTGCGCCTCTTCGAGAGGTGTCATATCCTACCGCGTTCCCCAGGCCCTCTATCAAGCTTGGCGCATTTGGCAACTGGTCGTCCGGATTCCCCGCCCCAGAGTGCTCGAAATAGGAGGCGGCCTGGGAAGAACCGCACTGTATGCCAAGCAGTTTGGCATCACCGACTATACGATCATCGATATTCCGGTCAGCTCGCTCGCCCAGGGCAACTTCCTCGGCCGCGTTCTAGGGGAGGGGGAAATTTCCCTTTATGGAGAAGCCGGGGTATCGCCCCGGCAAATAAAACTATTGCCGCCCGCGGCGTTTCTCGACGGCTCTGACCGCTACGATGTGGTGCTCAATGTGGATTCGCTCACTGAAATTGGCATCGTCGCTGCGCGCCAATATTGCTCTGCGATTCGGAGCAAAGCGGATGTCTTTCTGTCCATTAATCACGAGGCGAATAACTTCACAGTGGCTGGATTGATCAAAGAAGCCGGCGGCGGCGGCGAATATAGCCGAACCCCTTACTGGCTGCGCCGCGGCTACGTCGAAGAAATCAGCAGTTTTTCCCAACGCAGAGAAAACACATACCGCTACGTTCCCAGAGGGGATGCGGCTCCGAGCCGGGAGAGGCGTGTCGAACAGTGACGAAATCCTGCGCAACTCGCTTCTGCCTACGAAGTCTTCTGCCTTTGACCGGGGAGATGGTATGAAAGCGGTCATCCTCGCCGGAGGCCTCGGAACCCGCATCAGCGAAGAGAGCCACCTGCGTCCGAAACCCATGATCGAAATCGGAGGACGGCCCATCCTCTGGCATCTGATGAAGATCTACTCTGCGAGCGGCGTGCAGGATTTCGTGATTTGCTGCGGCTACATGGGCTACATGATCAAGAGCTACTTCGCGAACTACTTCCTGCACGTCTCTGATGTGACCTTTGACATCGCAAAAAATCGTATGGAAGTCCTGCAGAATGGCGCCGAACCCTGGCGAGTAACGCTCGTCGACACGGGAAACGACACCATGACGGGAGGCCGATTGAAGCGGGTGCGGCAATATCTCGACAACGAGGATTTTTTCTTCACTTACGGCGACGGTCTGGCCAATATTAATCTGCAATGCCTGCTCGAGTTTCACCGCCAACAGAAAGTGCTGGCCACAGTCACTTCGGTCCGGCCCCCCGGCCGCTTTGGAGCGCTGGTCACGAATGGCAACAAGGTTATGAATTTTAAAGAAAAGCCCGAAGGCGGCGGCGCGATCAACGGCGGCTTCTTCGTGCTCTCCCCCGCCGTGATCGACTACATCGAAGGCGAACACACGGTTTGGGAGGGCGAGCCTCTCGAGCGCCTAGCCCGCGAGGGCCAGCTCGCGGCTTATACGCACTCGGGTTTTTGGCATCCCATGGACACCTTGCGGGACAGAAATCAGCTCGAAGCTTTGTGGAACTCCGGCCAGGCCCCCTGGAAGGTCTGGCCTTGAATCCGGAATTCTGGCGCCGCAAGCGTGTGCTGCTTACTGGCCACACCGGCTTCAAGGGCAGCTGGCTTTCTCTGTGGCTGCAGGATCTGGGGGCCGACGTGCTGGGCTACGCGCTTGGGCCGCCGACCGACCCTAGTTTGTATGTCCTGGCAGATGTGCAGCGCGGCATGCAATCGGTCGCCGGAGACATTCTTGACCTCGACCACTTGCGCCGCGTGTTCCGCGAATTTCAACCTCGAATCGTCTTCCACCTGGCGGCGCAGCCGCTGGTGCGCCGCTCCTATGCCGATCCGGTGGGCACCTATTCCACCAATGTTTTGGGCACGGCGCATGTTCTCGAAGCAGCACGGCACACGGGCGGCGTCGAGGCGATGGTGGTCGTCACCAGCGATAAATGTTACGAGCACACGGGGGACACACGGCCCTTTCGAGAGACCGACCGCCTCGGTGGTTTCGATCCCTACTCAAGCAGCAAAGCCGGCGCCGAGCTGGTGACGGCCGCGTTTCGCCAGTCATTTTTCAATCCAGGGCAACCCAGTTCCGGGACCGGTGCCAGGGCCGGAATCGCCACGGCGCGCGCCGGCAATGTCATTGGCGGCGGCGACTGGGGCGCGGACCGGCTTGTCCCCGACGTAATGCGGGCGGCCCTCGGCGGCGGCGAACTGCGAATTAGAAACCCGCACGCCGTGCGCCCCTGGCAACACGTGCTCGATCCGCTTTGCGGTTATTTGATGCTGGCCGAGAAGCTCTGTGAGGATCCCCGAGGCTTTTCGCAGGCTTGGAATTTCGGCCCCGAGGAGGCGCAGCCCTTGCCGGTTTCCGCTCTCCTGGAGCGCATCGGCTCTCTTTTGGGTTTTGCCGTTGACTGGCGCATCGACGGCGGTGAGCACCCGCACGAGGCCGGCTGCCTGCGGCTGGACTGCACCAAGGCCAGGACGCAACTGGGCTGGAAGCAACAATGGAATCTGAACGCTGCGCTGGAGGCAACCGTAAATTGGTACAAAACTTATCCTTCGCACCCGGACATACGCTCGTTGACCGAGCGGCAGATTCAATCGTTTCAGAGCACGCTCGGCCGGGCGCTGACGCTGCAGCGCTGAGCTTTCCGCTTTGCCGCTTTTGTACGGCGCCGCTCCGGCAGACCTTCGTGGATCTGGGAATGTCCCCGCTATCGAATGCCTATCTCTCCGCCGCGCAGTTGAACCAGATGGAACCTTTCTACCCTCTATGCGCCCGGGTTTGTATGCAGTGCTTCCTGGTGCAGCTCGATGCGGTCGCTGCACCGGAAGAACTCTTCGGCGATTACGCCTACTTTTCCTCCTACTCGGAGTCCTGGTTGAAACATGCGCAGGCCTACGCCGCCGGCATGATCGAGCGCTTTCGATTCGACACCCGCAGTCTGGTGGTCGAAGTGGCCAGCAACGACGGTTATTTGCTGCAGTACTTCCGGGAGCGGGGAATTCCGGTGCTCGGAATCGAACCTGCCCGAAACGTGGCCAGAGAGGCCGAGGGCAAAGGGATTCCGACGTTGGCAAGGTTTTTTGGCAAAGCACTCGCCGGCGAATTAGCGGCATCCGGCCAGCAAGCAGAGCTGATTGTCGGCAACAACGTCCTGGCCCATGTCCCGGATTTGGACGATTTTGTTGATGCGTTGCAGCTGCTGCTGAAGCCGGGCGGAGTTTGCACTCTTGAATTTTCCCATCTCCTGCGACTGATCGAAGGCAACCAGTTCGATACCATTTATCATGAGCATCTCTCTTATTTTTCCTTCGCCACGGCGGAAGAGATTCTGCTGCGTCACCGGCTGGCCGTCTTCGATGTGGAAGAAATTCCAACTCACGGGGGTTCGCTGCGGGTATTCGCCGGCCATGCCGGCGAAGTTGCGAGGACGCCGACCCCGCGCGCATTGCAACTGAAGCAGCGGGAAATTGAGGCTGGCATGCGTCAACCGGGAACCTACGCTGGTTTCGGAGAAAAGGTTCGCGAATGCAAGCGCGCCCTGCTCGAACTGCTCACCGGCTTGAAGCGGGCAGGCAAGTCGGTGGTCGCCTATGGGGCTCCAGCCAAGGGCAACACCCTGCTGAATTATTGCGGCGTGGGAAGGGATTTTCTGGACTATACCGTCGATCTCAGCCCGCACAAGCAAGGCCGCTTCCTGCCCGGAACTCGCCTCCCGATCTACGCTCCGGAGAAGATCCGGCAAACCCGTCCCGACTATGTGTTGCTGTTGCCGTGGAATCTTCGGGATGAAATCGTGAGTCAGTTGCGAGAGATCCGCCAATGGGGCGGCCGCTTCATCGTTCCCATCCCGCAAGCGGAGATTATTCCTTGAAATTCGTCGCGCTGCCTTTAACCGGAGCCTACCGGATCGAGCTTGACCCGAGTCTAGACCATCGTGGATTCTTCGTCCGTACCTGGTGTGCCGAAGAATTCCGGCGGCATGGCCTGAACCCTCGCCTTGAGCAGTGCGGATTGTCTTTCAACTCCAGCAAAGGCACGCTGCGCGGAATGCATTACCAGGATGATCCCTATGCCGAAGCCAAGCTGGTTCGCTGCTGCTCCGGCTCGATCTACGACGTGATCGTCGACCTTCGTCCGGCGTCGTCGACCTATGCGCAATGGTTTTCGGCGGAGCTTACGCCCTCCAGCCAGAGCATGCTCTACGTGCCCGAAGGCGTGGCCCATGGCTTTCAGGCTCTGGCCGACAATAGCGAGGTTTTCTACCAGATGTCGGAAGCCTACTGCCCCGAATATGCCCGCGGAGTGCGCTGGAACGATCCCCAGTTTGCCATCGCGTGGCCGCTGGCCAACCCCATCCTGTCGGAAAGAGACCGCTGCTTTCCCGATCATGTCTCATGCAGAAAGTGTTGATCACTGGGGCTAATGGATTTATCGGCCGCCACGCGCTGCCTCGGTTGTTGGCACGGGGTTATGAAGTGCACGCCGTTTCGCGCCGGCCGCCAACCATGAAATTGCCGGGTATCCTTTGGCACGAATGTGATTTGCTCAGAGCGGGCTCGGGCAGAGCGCTCCTCGGACGGATACGGCCCGACTCCCTGCTCCACCTTGCCTGGTACGCGGTTCCGGGCAGCTTCTGGGAAGCGCGCGAGAATGTCGAGTGGCTGCGCGCCAGCCTCGAAATGCTCGCCGCCTTTACGGATAGCGGAGGGCGGCGCCTGGTTGCCGCCGGCACTTGTGCCGAATATGACTGCAGCGGCGGACAATGCATCGAAGAAATTACCAGCCTTTGTCCCACTACCTTGTATGCAACTTCGAAGCATGCTCTTGAGAGGGTGCTGCACTACTGGTCCCGGAGTACTAACCTAAGCTCGGCTTGGGGACGCGTCTTTTATCTATATGGCCCGCACGAGCATCCCTCACGCCTGGTGGCCTCCGTTGTGCGGTCGCTGTTGCGAGGCGAGCCGGCTCTTTGCTCAGCCGGGACGCAGGTTCGGGATTTCCTGCATGTCGAGGATGTGGCCGCGGCTTTCGTGGCTTTGCTCGAAAGCGAAGTCGAAGGAGCGGTCAATATCGCATCCGGCATTCCGATCACGGTGCGAACACTGCTGGAGCATATTGCAGAGCAGATAGGTCGTCCGGAGTTGCTCCGCTGGGGAGCGCGCGACGCCAGCCGCGAAGCGCCCCGCATTTGGGCCAGCATCCAGAGACTAAAAGACGAGGTCGGCTGGGAGGCGCGCTACGATCTCAGTGCAGGTATCGCCCAAACTATCGCATGGTGGCGCGGCTCGCTGGAAGTTCTACCGCCGCCTGCATTGTGCGATATGCAGCCATGAACTTTCCAAGAGGCTTGCGCATCGGCTACTCGCCCTGCAGCAGTTCTCTGGCGGCGCCAGGGGACCGGCGGAGATTTTGCCATTACGCAGCCCAGCGCAATCTCCGCTTTGAAATTGCCCGGCCCGACGAGGCTTACGATATCGTCGTTCTCACCCAGGCCGCCGACATCAGTCTCTGGAGTCGGTATCCCCGGACCCGCAGCAAAATCATCTTCGACTTTGTGGATTCTTATCTGGCCATTCCCAATCACGACCCGAAGGCCCTGTTGCGCGGCATCGCCAAGTTCGCAACGCGCCAGAACCGGAGGCTGCTGCTGAATTACAAGCAAGGTCTCGAGGCCATGTGCCGCCGCGCCGATGCCGTTGTCTGCAGCACTGAAAGTCAAAGAGGACAGATTCTTACGCAATGTCCTAACGTGCATCGCATTCTGGATTTCCACTCGAGCGTCGTGCGTTCCGCAAAATCAGACTATGCTGCCGAGGAAGTTTTTCATTTCGTCTGGGAAGGCCAGCCGGGCAATTTGCGGCATCTGCTCGAAATCAAGAATGCCCTGCAGGATTTTGAGCGCACACGGCCCTTCCGGATCCACGCCATTACCGATCTCGAGTACGGCCGCTTCCTCGGCGGCAGGTGGATTCGACGCAGCACGGTAGAGGAGGCACGCCGAATATCGCCGCAGATTTATCTTTACGCGTGGAACGAACAAACGTTCTCCGCGATAGCGCGCAGTTGCGATTTGGCTCTGATTCCGATTCCGCTCGACGATCCTCTGGCTGCCGGGAAGCCAGAAAACCGATTGCTTCTGTTCTGGCGCATGGGGGTCCCAGTGCTGGCGTCGGCGACCGCCGCGCATGTCTCCGCCATGGACGAGAGTGGAATGGATATGGCCTGCACCACCCGGCGGCAGTGGCTGGAGGCTTTGCAATACTACACATCGAACCAGTCGGCTCGAAAGCATGCGGCGCAGCGCGGCATGGCTTTCGTGGCCGAACGGCACAGTGAGAAACATACGCTGGAACTTTGGGATCACATGTTGGGCTCCGTTCTGAGCGGCGAAGCGGCTAATCCTCCTCCGCCAATCGATTCCTTTTCTCAAATCAGCACTTCGCCGACCGGCGCACACTCCTGATTAATGCGTGAAACCCCTCGACCGTCTGCGCCAAGATGACTCAAGTCGCACTGCTGCAAAGTGACAGCGCCCAATACAGCACCCAGGCGCCGTTCCATCCCGACTCTGAATTCCCGGAGTTGATAAATGCAGGAATTCGCGCGACCGGCAGCTCGAATCCTGCCTATCGTGCCATTCGAGAGACGCTCGCGCTGCTCGGATTAGATAAACATAATTTCGGCACGCCGCGGTGGAATCCGTTGCGCGCTTATATCCAGCCCGGCGACAAAGTCGTCCTAAAACCCAATCTCGTGTTGCACGAATTCGGTCCACAGAAAAACGCGAATTGCCTGACCACGCACGGCTCTATCATCCGTGCCGCGCTCGACTACGTCTATCTCGCGGTCGGGCGCGGAGGCCGTATTACCATCGCGGACGCGCCCCTACAGGGCGCGGACTTCAGCCGTGTGATCGACGATGCCGGCCTCCCTAGAATCCAGCAATATTACCGGGACGCGCTGCACTGCGAAATCGCAGTGCTCGATTTGCGCCAGGTCCATGCCGTGATCGATGAAGACTCCTCGCTGATCCGGCGCGTCGAGCGCCTGAGCGGCGATCCTCGCGGATACTGCGAAATCGATTTAGGCTACGAGAGCCGGTTGCGAGAAATCAATGCCACCCATCCACGCTATGTTGTAGGAGATTACGACGCCGCTGTCACCAACTCGAGGCATAGCGGCCCCAGACACTCCTACGTCGTAAGCCGGAGCGTCCTCGAAGCCGATGCTGTAATTTGCCTGCCCAAGCTCAAGACCCACAGCAAAACCGGCGTGACGGTTTGCCTGAAGAACATGGTCGGAATCATCGGTTCCAAAGACTGCCTGCCCCACCATCGTCAAGGCAAAAGCGGGCAGGGGGGAGACGAGTTCGCCGCCGACTATCCTGTGCGCTGGTGGCTGAGCGTGCGAGCCCATGACCGGCTACAACGCCGCTTGCCCGTGCCGGCGTGGAGATTCCTGCGCAGCATGGCCAGGACTTTTCTGGGTGCCGGAACTCCCCACAATGGAAATGGGAGGCGTTCCAGCTTCTATCCTTCGGGGGGCTGGCATGGCAATGACACCATCTGGCGCACGGTCGATGACCTGAATCGGATTTTGTTCTTCTACGATCCACATCGGGACAACATGCAGACCGAGCCCCGGCGGAAATACTTCGCAATGGTCGATGGGATTATCTCCATGGAAGGCAACGGACCACTGCGAGGTACGCCGAAGTCTACAGGGCTGGTAATGGCCGGCGACGACCCGCTGGCCATCGACATTGCCGCAGCCACCCTAATGGGCTTCGACTGGCGCCGCATCCGAATGCTCGACGGCATCGCCCACTCGAGCCCTTCGTGCGGGTACGCCGTTGCGATGAAAGATGTCTCGGCGATGCAATTGCTTTCGAACATTCCGGCCTGGAGATCATTAGAGGGTCTTATCGAAAACGCTCTTACGTTCCATCCTCCGAGTGGATGGCGCGAGTTTCTGGAAATGCACCATGTGGAGTGAAGATATCTACGCCGCTTTGCCGGTCGCTTTGCAGAACGTCGCCGTGTCCCTGCAGGGAGCGAGGCTGCGGGCAGTGCGCTACCGCAGCGCGTCGTTCCGGGAAACTGCGCGGATCCTCGAGCGCAATGAACGGCTCTCGCTCACCGCTCTCAAAGAACTTCAGTTCGCGGCCTTTCGCGAGTTAGTGGAGCATTGCTTTACGCACTCCCCTTTTTATCGCCGCCTTTGGCGCTCGCGCGGGTTGCACCCCGATGAAATTCGGAGTTTTGGCGATCTCGCGCGGATTCCCATCGTCCGCAAGCAGGACTTGCGCGCTCACACTGAGGAATTTTTCACGGAGAAAACGTTGCGGCGCATGACCACCGTCCACACCAGCGGTACCACCGGCTCGCCGCTGACCGTGCGCTTCTCGAATGAGGACATTGGGCGCCGCTACGCTTTTCTCGAACGCTGCCGGCGCTGGGCTGGAGTCCGCATTGGACAAAGACGCGCCACCTTCACTGGCCGAAACCTGGTCGGCACCAGACAACCGCATGTGCCCTTCTGGCGCCACAACTGGCCAGGAAGGCAGCTGCTATTTTCTTCTTATCACCTGGCCCCTGCGAATCTTCCCGCCTACGTGAATACCCTTGAAGCCTTCCAGCCTGAAATCGTCGACGGATATCCCTCTTCGATCCACGCCGTGGCCGATCACATTTTGCGTTGCAGTAGGGTCCATAGTATTCACCCTCAAGCGATCTTGGTCTCGGCCGAGACCGTCTTGCCGCATCAGCGCGAGACGATTGAGACCGCCTTCCGGGCCAGGCTCTATGACCAGTACTCCTCATCGGAGGGCGCTCCCTTTATCAGCGAGTGCCGAAACCGTCGGATGCACGTTCACCTCGATTCAGGCCTCGTTGAGATTCTGGACGCCGAAGGTAACCCAGCGGCTCCCGGCCAGGCCGGTGAAATGGTGGTCAGCAGCTTCACTACCCAGGTGGTTCCGCTCTTGCGCTTTGCCATCGGAGATACCGCTATCGCTTCCCGGGAAACGGATGCCTGCCCGTGTGGCCTGCCTTTTCCAGTGATCGAGGCCATTGTCGGACGCGTGGACGATGTACTCTGTACTCCCGACCGCGGTTTGGTCGGGCGTCTCGATACCGTCTTCAAAGGCCTGCCCAACAGTATCGTCGAGGCCCAGATCGTGCAGACCTCCGCGGAGATCATAGTGTTGCGCGTGGTGCCGGATCGCTCCCGCTACCGCCCGGAACACGCCCGCCAACTGGTGCGGCAGATGCGCAGCAGGCTCGGGCAGGTGGTCGCAATCAAGGTCGAAGAGGTCAGCGAAATTCCACGCTCGGCGAACGGAAAGATACGCTCGGTCATCAATCTCTGCCCGCGGCATCTTTACGATCCGGAGTTGCCGGTCACTACCCCGATCCGTCAAACCACAGAACTGGGTTCTGCGGATCATCGGGAAAGCCTGCGATGAGGGCTTCCGGGATCGGCATTGTCCGAATCATCTGCCGGCTGAACGTGGGCGGTCCCGCAATTCAGGCCATTCTAATGACGGAAGCGTTTCGTGCCCGGGGGTATGACACGATGTTGGTAAGCGGCGAGGTTGCGGCGGGAGAAGCGACTATGGAGTACCTCGCGGCGGCTCACAAGGTCGAGACTGTCGGCATTCCAGCCCTGGCTCGCGGCGGCTCTTGCTGGAAGGATCTCCTGAGCCTGGGGCAACTGATTCGCATCTTGCGCCGGCAAAAGCCCGTGATCGTGCACACTCATACCGCCAAGGCGGGCGCTCTCGGGCGCTTGGCGGCCATCGCGGCCCGCACGCCCATCCGGGTGCATACCTTTCACGGGCACGTTTTCAAAGGATACTTCTCGCCGCTCGTCACCCAGGCTTTTCTGCTGATCGAGCGCTTCCTCGCGCGTCATACCGACTGCATCATCGCCATCAGCGAATCACAGCGCAAAGAGCTGATCTGCACTTATCGCATCGCGCCCAGCCACAAAATTGTGGTCGTTCCGCTGGGGGTCGATCTGGCTCCGTTTCTCGAGGTCAACGGCCCGGATGGAGAGCTCCGAGCAAGTCTGCAATGCCAGCCTTCAACGCCCCTGGTGGGATGGGTGGGTCGATTTACCGCCATCAAGGCGCCAGGATCGTTTCTGCACTGTGTTCCACTGGTGACCAATCTTTTTCCGGGGGCGCGCTTCGCGATGGTGGGCGGAGGCGAACTGAAGGCGGAGTGCGAACAACGGATCGCGCGCGAGGAACTGCGGAATTCGGTGGCACTCCTCGGATGGAGGCGTAGCCTGGCGAAGATCTACGCCGACCTCGATGTGGTCGTGTGTACGTCGATTAGCGAAGGCACGCCAGTCGCATTACTGGAGGCCATGGCTTGCGGCAAACCGATCGTAAGCCCAGACGTTGGCGGCGTGCGCGACTTGATGGTCGGTCCAGCTGTTCCCTTTGAGGGAATGGAAGTGTTCCAAAATGGAATTTTGGTAAGGCGCGATGTCAAGCTTCTGGCCAGCGCCATCCGCTATCTTCTCGAAAAACCGGAGCTGCGACAGGTCATGGGGCAGGCCGGACGCGAATTTGTTCGGGAGCGTTTTTCCCAGCATCGGCTGGCCGACGATCTTGAACATATTTACGTTGCGCTGGCGCGCTCCAAGGGCTTACTGCCCCATAACACCTCAGCAGCGCGGATCACGCGGCCGGCATCCGTTTTTACCTCATTTGCGCCTGCCCCTACGAAGAATTTTGAGAATTTGCCGAAGTAAGTTACGAGAGCGCTGCCCGATTGGATTGCCTCGTTCCCGGGAAATGGCTGGCCTTGTTGTGGTGCTGATCTTCAACGGGAAATCGCTATTCAGAAGCGAAGGAGTTGTCCGAACATGCATGCATTGATTACGGGGGGCGCTGGTTTCATCGGCTCCCACCTCTGCGAAAAACTGTTGAGCGAAGGGTCGGAAGTCACGGTGATTGACGATCTCTCGACAGGATCGAACAGCAACATCAACCACCTGAAACGCGACCGCCACTTCCGCTATGTCGTCGATTCGGTGATGGACCGGGCGGTGTTGGCGGAGTTGGTTGACGATTGCGATATCGTCTTCCATCTGGCCGCCGCGGTCGGCGTTCAATTGATCGTGCACTCCCCGGTGCGCACCATGCACACCAATATTCGCGGTACCGAATTGGTTCTCGAGGCTGCGGCCAAGAAAAGAAAAAAAGTGGTGATCACTTCGACCTCGGAAGTGTATGGGAAATCCACCAGGATTCCTTTTCGCGAGGACGACGATCTGTTGATCGGCCCTCCCGTTTATGGACGGTGGAGTTATGCCTGCTCGAAGGCGATTGATGAATTTCTGGCATTGTCTTATTACCGGGAGCGCGCCTTGCCCGTCGTCATTGTGCGCCTGTTCAATACGGTGGGTCCACGCCAGATTGGGACCTACGGGATGGTCCTACCGCGCTTTGTCAGCGCCGCCATGGCCGGGAACCCGATTGAGATTTACGGCGACGGCACCCAGTCCCGCTGCTTCGTTTGGGTGGGAGATGTGGTAGCGGCCCTGGTGAAACTTGGCAACAGCGATCGGGCCAATGGCAAGGTCTTTAACATCGGCTCCAACGAAGAGGTCACGATCAACGAATTGTCCGATATCGTGCGCGACGTCACCCACTCTCGCTCTACCGTCGTTCACCGCTCGTATAAAGATGTATTTGGAGAAGAGTTTGAAGATATGGCTCGACGCGTGCCGGATCTGACTCGAATTCGCGAACTGACAGGGTACGCGCCCAGCAAAAATCTCCGCGAGATTGTGGAAGCGGTGGCCGAGCATCTCGGCGGCGCTCGAACCCACGAGATCAAGATTGCAAAAGCCATGTCGGCGGGCTGACCGGCGCGGTAAGAAAACTTGATTCGCAACTTGCCAATCACAACCCCAGAATACAAACACAAAATGACGAACCCAACCCTCACTGGACAAGCGCCTGTCCCGTTGCTGGTAGCGGAATTCGCGCTCTCGTTCGTACTGACCGTGGCCGCGGTGGCCGCCGCCATCAAGGTTTGCGCAAAACACGGATGGGTGGCCAAGCCTCAGCCGGACCGCTGGCATAACGGAACTCCCGCCAAGTTCGGCGGGGTCTCGATCTGGCTTGTGGTCCTCACTCTCTCGGCCTGCGTGATCCCGGCCACGAATGGGCCGCTGTGGATCGTGCTGGCCTGTGCTTCCCTGATGTTCGCGCTGGGCTTGATCGATGACTTGGTTCGACTCCAGCCTGGACCCAAGTTGTTGGCCCAGTGCGTTGTCTCGGCTCTGAGCATAGTTTTCGGCCTGAAGCTGGCCATACCCGGGCATCCCATCGTCAGCTTTTGCGTTTCGCTAGGTTGGCTCGTCGGCTTGACCAACGCTTTCAACCTGCTGGACAACATGGATGGCTTGGCCGCCGGAATCGCCTTGTTTACCGCGAGTTATTGGGCTGTGCTATATCTCACCACCGGCGGGCCGGACTATGCTTCGATTTTGTTGATTGTCGCCGGTTCGTGCGCCGGGTTTCTGGTTTTCAATTTTGTCCCAGCGCGAATCTTCATGGGTGACAGTGGCAGTCTTTTTCTGGGATTCCTCCTCGCCGCAGCTGCGCTGCCCCACTTCCGCCGCGTTTTTGGATTGCAAGGCCTAGTGTTAACTCCTGTGATCGTGCTCTCGATTCCGATCCTCGATACATTTTTTGTCTCCGTGACACGCCGCCTGCGAGGCCAACCCGTTTCCGTGGGTGGCACCGACCACAGCTCGCACCGTCTGGTGCGAATGGGCCTTCCCGAGCGCAACGCCGTCCTATTGCTTTATGCCGCCACGGTTGCGTCGGCGACGGTCGCTATTGGAGCGCGGCACCTTTCTTATCCGGAAGCCCTAGGCTTGATGTTGCTGTGGTTGTTTTTTTTAGTGCTGTTCGGTATTCACCTGTTTCACACCGAGCCCAGCTGCGATGGAGAACATGCTCACCCCCTACTCCAGGGTTTACTGCGGCATGACAGCCTGGCATTTGTACTCGACCCCGCGGTTTTGTGGCTTTCTTACTATGTTTCCTACCTCCTCCGTTTCGAGAGTGTAGTGCCCCGTAATGATTTTTTTATCTTTCTTCATTCCTGGCCGATTGTGCTGACGCTCAAGTGGGGGGTTATGTGGGCCGGTCGCATCTATCGGCACTCTTGGTGGCGCGGGGCTGCGGGAGATGCCTACCGCCTGGCGGCGACCAGCGCCATCGGCGAAGCGCTGTCCCTCCTGATCATAATCGCAATGTATGGCGTCTCCGGATACTCGTGCATCGTCTTCGTCGCCGACTTCGTGATTTCCTGGATGCTATTGCTCGTTCTTCGCCGGTCTTTTTACATCTTCCGAGCCTCGATTCGCTATTTGGGATCGGCCGGTTCTCAGCCTTCCCGCCGCGTGTTCATTTTGGGAACGTCCGAGAATACGCGGCCGTGCTTCGTTTCCACGGAAGTGGAAAAATCAAATGCGCGGGATTGATTGATACCAAGGTTGGCTCTGACCTCGACCGGCATGTATTCGGCATGGAGGACATCGGGCAGGTGCAGGGCCTGCCGAGAAGCGCCGCCGCTCATCGCGTCTCTAAGTTGATTTAGCCCGAAAACGAATCGATGCCTGCAAGAGGGGGTGGTTGGCCCGTTACCAGGATCAACGAACTTGTCCACCGCCAGCAACGAACCGACAAATGGCAAGGGAGTAGCGAATGCCGTCCGTGTCTCAAGAACGAAGCACCCCGAACCTCCTGCAGCGCGCCGATTCTGCCTGCCCCGTTCAAGAGGAAGCGGGAGACACCCATGTCTTGCGGGCGACTTCTATGCAATGCCCCGTCTGCGCCGGCGCATCATCGTTCGCTTTCAGAAAATTGGCCGAAGATTACTTCCGCTGCCATTGCGGCTTTGTATTCATATGGCCGCGCCCAGGCGAGCAGTACCTGCAGGATCGCTACCGGCAAGATGGCGAAGAATACTGGTCAAACGAGAGGGTGCTGAAATTCACTTTTTCCCCCAGCAAGTCGCGGCGCGAGATTCGTTTCCTGCGCCGCTTCTCATCTGGGGGAAAGCTGCTGGATATCGGCTGTTCGACGGGATCCTTCGTGCGCGCGGCCTTAGACGCGGGATTCGACGCTGAAGGAGTTGACATCTCTTCTCCCGCGATCGCATGCGGAAAAAAATTAGGCCTTCCCCTGCGCTGCCTGGATGTGCTTAACGATCCCCTGCCAGACAAGTACGACATTGTCAGCATGTGGGCCACGCTGGAGCACTTGCCTGACCCCATGCGGCACTTGAAACGGGCCCGGGAACTGCTCAGACCGGAAGGGCTACTGCTGGTTTCGGTGCCAAACTTCGCCGGAGTCACCCAAAAACTGATCGGAAAGTGGGACCGCTACGTAGGCGCGGGTCACCTCAACTATTTCACCCCCCGAGTCCTGCGCTTTACTCTCGAAACCTGCGGCCTGCGCTATCGAGCGGCCACCACTTATGGATTCAATCCCATCGTCATCGCCAAGGACTTCCGCAATCGCGGCCGACGAGAACTCGCTGTATCCGATTTATGTGGCGACATCAGCATTACGCTGCGGGTCAAGGAATCTCCGGTTATCCATCTCCAGAGGATCTTCGAAGGATGGTTGAACATAGCTTCGCTGGGCGATGTAGTGGCGATGTGCGCTTCAAACGGATGACTCCCACTCTGTCCGTCTGCAGTCGCGGCCCAAATATGATGTCCTACCGTCAGATCCGGCGCGATTACCAATCGGGCGATCTGGTCGAACCGGTGTTGGTGGATCACTACGCCAAACTTATCTCGCCCATATTCACCAATTTATTTTTCGAAGCAGGATTGGCTCCGAATACTGTCACCGTCCTCATGATGTGCACTGGTTTCGTCGGCGCTGCTCTTTTCGCCATGCCGCTTCTCGGCCTTAAGGCCTGCGGCGTATTTTTCATTCATACTTGGTACGTGCTGGATTGCAGCGACGGCGAGGTTGCGCGAATAACTAAACGCTTTTCAAAATTCGGCAACGAAATCGACTACACGGCACATATGGTGAATCATCCCCTTTTCAACCTAGCCTTCGTGTGGAGCCTCATCGGTCTGGATCGCTGGAATTCCCGATTGATCCTCCTGGTCGCCATTTTCGCGATCAGCGCGGAGCTCGTACTAAGGAATCTTTGCGTGTTTCATTACATTTACGACTCGAAGGTAGGCACGAACGCAGCGGCGGTGAGGACACACCGCAGTTTTTTAAATAATCTGGCCTCCTGCGTGGTCGGCTTCTTTTCGATTTATCCGAATTTTGTTCTGGTCTTTCCTCTCACTTATTTCGTCGATTTCTTTTTAGGCACTTCACTCTCTTTTTATTATTTGTTGATTCAAACCATTGTCTCTTCTCTCTCCGCAGTAAGGACCAGCTACAAGTGGGTGAGCGCTATCGTCAGTCTCTAGCAGCGTGAGAGCCAGCAACGATTCCCCGCTCTCCCAGCTTCAGGTTACGGATCGGGATGTTCCTTCCTCGCCGCACCTATTGTGAGTCTCAGGCATGACACAAACTCTATTCACCGCCGGTCCCGTCGAAATGTATCCGGAAACCTTGCGCATCGGCGGCGAACAGGTTCCGTACTTCCGGACTGAAGAATTCTCGCAAATCGTTCTTGATTGTGAAGCCGCAATGTGCGAGCTCACGGGCGCCTCCGCGGGATCGAAAACGGTCCTCCTCACCTCGTCGGGATCGGGGGCTATGGAGGCGGCGGTTATCAATTTCGCAGGGCCCGGAGATCGGGTACTCATCATCGCCGGAGGCAGCTTTGGCGAGCGCTTCTGCGAGATCTGTGAGCAACACAGCATTCCCTACGATACCGTCCGCCAAGAACCCGGCCGCACCCTGACTTCTGCCGGGATCGAAGCGCTGGATCTCGATACGCACAAAACACTGCTGGTCAACGCCCACGAAACCACGACGGGAGTCTTGTACGACCTGCAGCGTCTCGGCGCAGCCTGCCGGAAACATGGCACATTCTTTATCGTCGACGCCATCAGCGCCTTTCTTTGCGATCCCATCGATATGACCGGCATGAGCATCGATGTGCTGTTGACCAGTTCGCAAAAAGCGCTTTCGCTGGCTCCTGGCCTCTCGATCCTTGTTCTTGGGCCCTGCGCGCTTGAAAAGATAAAAGAGCGCAAAGTCTGCTCCTACTATTTCGCCCTTTCCCGCTACCTCTCCGAAGGGGAGCGCGGGCAAACTCCTTTTACTCCCGCTGTTGGAGTGATTCTCCAACTGCATGAGCGCTTGCGCGCGATCAAAGCTGCCGGCGTGGCGGAGTTCACGCGTCGATGTGCCTGTCTTGCCGCGCGCTTTCGGGCTTCCATCCATGGCCTTCCGCTGGCCGTTTTCCCCGATTATCCCTCCAATGCTCTTACCGCCCTCGCGCCCACCAACGGCGTCACAGCCTACTCCATCTATTCCCATCTCAAAAGCCGCTACGGTCTCATCGTCACCCCGAATGGGGGCGCGCTCCGGGACAGAATCTTCCGCGTCGGTCATATGGGAAATCTGGAGGCCCGGGATCTGCACGCGCTTACATCCGCACTCAAGGAGATACTGCAATGAAAGCGTTACTACTCGCTGCCGGACGCGGAACCAGAATCAGCCGGAACATCGACGGCCGGCCGAAGTGCACGGTACGCCTCGACGCCAATACCACCCTCATCGAATACAGCATCGATCTGTTGCAGCGCAAGGGAATCGACGACATCACCATCGCCCTCGGCTATCGCGGCGACGTGATCCGCGAGACACTGAGCGGAAGCCGAGTCAAGTTCGTCGAGAATCCCTTCTACGATGTGACCAACAGCATCGCTTCGCTCTGGTTTGCCCGCGAGGAACTCAAAGATGCCGACCACTTCTTCCTCATGAATGGGGACGTATTTCTTTCCGAGCGGGCACTCGATGTGGTGCTCGCGGAAAAAAGAAGTCCCATCCTCTTCTACGACGTTACCCGCCGCGAGGGCGCTGACTACAAATTCTTCTGCCAGGGCGACCGCATCGTGAAATACGGAAAGGAACTTTCCCTTCAAGAGACCTCGGGTGAGTATGTGGGTTGCGCCGTATTCGCCGAGCGATTTCTCGCTACGTTTGTTCTCCGCCTCGAAGCGCTGATCCGGACCCAGAAACATTCGATGTGGTGGGAGGATGTGCTTTATTCCATGTCCGCGGAGTATCCCATTCTTGCCAAAGATGTCGAGGGCGCGTTTTGGGGCGAGGTCGATTTTGTCGAGGACTACGAACGCATCATGGCGTTTTACCGGGACAGAGACAGTCTGGCGCTACCTCTTGCCGCGCCGCCCTTGCAAGCCAGAGCGGCCCGGTCTAGGTAAAGCGAGCCTCAGCACATATTCGCATGCCCCAGTTAGCGGAGAATCTGAATAGTGTCGTCCTGTCCGACCCTCCGTCGCTGCAGGACACGAAAAGAGACTACGTCGCGAAAAGCATATTCCTCTCGTCAGCCAGAGTATTCTTTTTCCAGTGCCTGGGGCTGGCGCTCTCCTTCGGTTTTCAGGCTTTCTTGTCTCATACCTGCGGCGCTGCCGGGTTGGGCGGATACACCCTCATCGTCTCCTGGCTCGGCCTTTTGTCAGTGGTCACGGTTCCGGGGCTCGAAGGCACTCTCGTTTATCTCCTGCCACGCTTTGAAAACGCGAGCGATCTCAGACGCAAGGTGGTGCGCATCTGCCTGTTCCTCGCAGGCACTATCTCAACCCTCTCGGCATTGGCGGTGATCGCCGGAGGGGGCCGCGCTTTTTACTGGGTCGGCCTGCCGGCCAAGGCGAAGTCGGCCTTCGCTTTTTCGATCGTCGTATTTTCCTTGGGCAAGCTCCTGGATGCCGTTTTCCTCGGCCTCAGGGACGCATCCGCAACCGGCTACTTTAATGCGGTTCGAATCCTCCTTCGTTTCCTCTTCTGTATTCCTATTCTCCTGTATCCCACGGCGAGCTGGAGTATTATTTTCGTCGCCGTGGCGTCCGAGTGCGGCCTTACCTTGCTCTTGCGGGTCTATAGTATCCGCAAACGTTATCCCGAATTGTCGACTGCCGGCCAGCATAGGACCGAGTCCCCGTCGTTGTCGTATCCCATGTTTTTCGCCACGGCGATTCCCATGTTTGGAATCGGCATCGTTGACAGCCTTTTCCCCTTCATGGACAAAGCCATCCTCGGGGCGCTGCTGCCGCTCCAGCTTGTGGGCATCTACAAAGTATCGGAGAGCCTCGCTTCGCTCAGTTCAATCTTTGTTTCGCCTTTCATCTCGTTCTGGCCTTTCGTCTCCAAACTATGCCATGAGAATAGAATTGACGAACTCAGCGACGCCTATCGAAACATCAACCTGTTGATCATCGCTCTGATGATTCCCTGTGTTCTGGCCTTGGTCGAGGTGTCCGGGTTCGTCTTGTCTTTGTTCGGGAGCGCGTTCCTGGTTTACGGAAAAACCACTTTTCTAATCCTTACTCTGGGTTGCGTCTTCGACGCCATTGCAGGGCCTGCGGGCGCTGTTCTGAAACTCACCGGGCACTCCCACTTGTGCCTCGGTGTGAACGCTAGCCTGCTCGTGATCTACATCGCGCTGAGCTTCTTGCTGGCACGGGCCTACGGATTGCTGGGAATCGCCATAGCAAAGTCATCCGTCCTAATCCTAGGTAACATCGTCAACGTAATCGCCAACCGATTTCTGTTGCGAATTTTCCCATATTCCTGGAAGCATGGACAACTGTTACTCTTGGGTTCGTCGATTCTCACCGCTGCTGCTCTCGTTCACGCATCCAGCGTGCGATTGCACTTTTTCGTCGCCTGCGGGGAAGTATCCATCTTTGTTTGCGCCGCTGCAATCATCGTCCATCCGCAAATCAGACAAGCAATCGCAATGATCAGAAATGATGGTTATCTGCCCAATGCGGCGGACTGCAACCCGTAATTTGCTTGGCTATGCGCGCTTTCGAAATACAGCCCGAGCATTTTGCTGCACTGGATGCGATGCCCGGAGTTCATCATGGCTTCAATCAGGCCGGCGTACCTCTACCGTTCTTACAAGTCGAACAACGCGTTATCGGGATCGGAGGTTGGTATAGCCAGAGGACATTGTCAATCAAGGAAGAAAGGCGGCCATAGTCGATCCGAGTGCGAAGGAAACGCATTTCATGCGGAATATCGGCCGACATCCCAGATCGACTTGAATTCTACTTTCTACTTCGTTTGCGCTTGGGAGCGGGCTGCTCCACGAACAGCGCGAACTGAATTTTCTTCTCCACGGGATCGATGCGGTCGACCAACACACGAATCCTCTGCCCCAAACTATAAGTCTTGCGGGAGCGTTGGCCGATGATTTGCCGAGTGTTCTCATGGTAGGTGTAGTAGTCGTCGGTGAGAGTGTTCAGCGGGACCAAGCCTTCCACAAACAAATCGGTAAGCTCGACAAAGAAGCCGAACTTGGTGACGCTGGTGATCAAGCCATCGAAGTCTTCGCCCACACGGTCCTGCATGAACTTGACCTTCTTCCACTCCATAAGCTCGCGCTCAGCCTCGTCCGCGCGGCGCTCGGACTGGCTGGACTCCTCGGCGATGTTATGCAGTTCGTCGAGCGATATCGGCCCTCCGATGGGTTTCAGTTCTTCGTGATGGGTGGCTAGGTCGCGCCGCTTCGACCACGGCGTAACGCCAGCATCGCGCCGACCCGGTTGCGAGCCGGAAGCTCGCACTTCTTTTTCTGACGAGGCTGCGGCGCCGCTGTCCAAAAAAGAAGATACTCCAACCGGAATCTCGCCTTCGCGCATCTCCGCCGAATCGCGCAGCACTTCCTTCAAGATTCGATGGACGATTAAGTCCGGATACCGGCGGATCGGCGACGTGAAGTGCGTATAGCTGCTGGCCGCAAGCGCAAAGTGACCGACGTTCTCTTCCGAATAGCGCGCCTGCTTGAGCGAGCGCAGCATCAGGTAGCTCACGATGCGTTCTTCCGGCTTCCCTGCAATCTTCGCGGCGAGCTTCTGATACATCCGCGGCGTGATGTGGACATCTTTAGGCACTTCAACAACGCGCGCCTGCTTGCCCGTGCCCCGTGCGGCGCGGCGGTCGCTCTTGAACTGCACGCGATGAATCGGCAGCGGGCCAACTCCCAATGAATATCCAAATGTAGCGGCGATCACTTCAAAGTCATAGACCCGCTTGGCATCTGGCTTTTCATGAATTCGATACAACGATGCGATGTGTTTCGATTCCAGATACTGCGCCACGCATTCGTTCGCCGAGAGCATAAATTCTTCGATCAGCCGGTGCGCGATGTTGCGCTCCGAGCGCGTGATGCTCTTCATCAAACCGAGTTCGTCGAACTCGATGACCGGCTCGGGCAAATCGAAATCGATCGATCCACGACGCTGACGTTTGCGGTTGAGGATCAGCGCCAGATCACGCATGAGTTCAAATGTAGGCACGAGCGCCGCGTACCGTTCGCACATCGCGGCATCGCCCTCAAGCACAGCATTGACGGCCGTGTAGGTCATGCGCTCGGCTGAACGAATCACCCCTTCGCTCAATTCGCAGCCAACGATTTCTCCGCGTGGATCGATTTGCATCACGCACGACAGCACCAGCCGGTCCACTTGCGGACGCAAACTGCAAATATCGGTTGAGAGTTCGAGCGGCAGCATGGGCACGGCGCGATCGGGAAAGTAAACGCTCGTGCCGCGTAACCGCGCTTCCTGATCGAGGGCCGAACCCGACGTCACATATTGCGCGACATCGGCGATGTGCACCTGCAATTCGAAGTTACCGTCCGCGAGATGGTGCACTGTGACCGCATCATCAAAATCACGAGCGGTTTCACCGTCGATGGTGACGATGGGCACGCCGCGAAAGTCTCGCCGATGGCGGAGTTCCGGTGCCGCAATGACAGGCGAAACGTTCTGCGCCTCATTCAGCGTTGCTGCAGGAAAATGATGCGGCAGGTGAAATTTTCGAATCGTGATTTCGACATCGACGCCGAAGTCATCTTGCCGGCCGAGGATTTCGAAGACGCGGCCCCGCGGACTTTGCGTAGGCGTCGGCCAGTCGGTGATTTCTACGTCAACCACTACGCCTTCGAGATCATCCCATTCGGCGCGGCGAGCCGCTTCGTCGCCAAGCACGCGATCGACAGATTTTCTTCGTAGCGCCGGCGCCCCGCCAGCTTCGTTAGCCGAGGGTGACGCGAAGTTCGTATCTGGATACTCCATCCCGGCAGGGATCACAATCTCCTGCGTGATCTTGCTGTCGATCGGTGTGACGTAATTGCGCCGGCTGCTGTAGTGAAAAATTCCCACGACCGTGGGATGGCCACGAACCACCGAGCGAACGATACGTCCTTCCGCGCGGCCATCCGGACGCGTGGCGACAATGTCGACGAGGACGCGGTCACCGTGCATGGCATTGCCGATGGCATGAGGCGCAATGAAGATGTCTCCAGTGAGCCGTGCTTTCATCGACGGAGTTAGTGAGCTTGCATCGGGAATGACAAAGCCGAAGCCGTCGCGATGCATGGAAAGGCGTCCGGCAACGAGGTTGTTTTCAGCAGCGGCCTGCGGGAGCGCGTAGCGGTCGGTGTCGACCTGGACGAGTTCCCCGCGCTTCGCGAGCTTCTGCAGACGGCTGTTGAGATCCGCGCGTGCTTCTCCATGCAGCCCCAGTTCTCGGACTAGTTGTTTGTATCCGGCAGATCGCTTCGGCTGGCGCGCTATGTGTTTCAGAATAATGGTGTCGGAAAGCATGGGAAGCGGTCGTCGCTAGTCGTTGGCTGGACCCACAAGCTAGCTTACGTTCAATCCTAGCTCAAGTCTTGCATCGGACGCGTTCTCTACCATGTATCTCCGCCGCCTCTTGGCGGCCATGCGTCGAGCATGCGACGGATCATCGCGACCTGCCCGACGTGATAGCTGTTGTGCGCGGCCATCTGCCACAATACGGCCTCTAGTGTTCCTGCAAGCTTGGTATCTCCCGCATGCGAGGATTCTATTTGCCTCTGCATTTCCTCCGGAGAAGAATTCGCCAGCGCGGCAAAATCGGCTAACAGACTGGCGAACTGCTTTCGCAGTTGCTCCCAATCCTGAGCATTGATGGAAGACGATTCCGGTGGGAAACTCTCCGAATTGTGCACCGGATATGCAGGCCGTTCCCCACGAATACGCCGCAGTTCGTAGTCCATCCAGTAATTCATGTGGAAGACAAGCGCTGCGATGGAGTGTGGAAAGCCTTCCACACGACGCATCGCCAGTTCAGCAGAAATATCCTCGATGCAAGCGACAGGATCAGCGTGCGCACCTTTACCGCTGAGGAGTTCGATTAACGCGCGCTGGGACATGATTGAGATGTTGGGTCTCAGGTCTCGGGTCGTAGGTCTTAGGCTTGGGTATTAGGCCTAGGTTCGCGTCACCTAAGACCGGAGACCCAATACCTAAGACCTGAGACCGCATTTTGCACTGGTCAGCGATTCGCTGCGAAATACTTCTCCTCCAAGATTCTGCGATGGTGCAACTCATGCCCGGCAGTGATGTACGCCAGCGCCCGCACGCTGACTTCATTCTTATTGGCGACCCCGCGACGCATCCACGCCGCCTCGTCAAGGTTGCGGAATAGCGAAATGGTGCCGCGGCGCACTGCGATAAAATCTTCGATAAGATCGGACAACAGACGTTGCCCGAACGGACCGTTACGAACGTAGTCATCCTGCTCGAAGCCGGCCAAAGGTGTCGCGTCGGCGCGAGAGAAACGAAGCGCGCGATAAGCGAAAATGCGCTCGGTGTCGCAGATGTGGCCCAGGACTTCCTTCACACTCCACTTCTCGGGAGCGTAGCGGAAGTCTCCGTCCTTTTCATCGCGGCAGGAGAGCAGCATCATCATCTTGCGGCGCTGCTCATCGAGCGTCTGAAGAATTGCCTCGCCTTGAATCAGAGAAATATATCGCTCGTAATAGGGCGCATACTCACCCGGCTGGGGCCGGGTAACGCCAACAGTTGGAGGGCTGACGACGGCTGGTTCCGACATGATTTTGCTCCTGAGCGGCAGATTGGCATCTTCGCCGGATATTCGATCCTCAAAAGCATAACGCGAGCGGAGGCCGAACTGTCACGTGGACGAAAACTTTTTTCGGGAATCCTTACACGGTCGGAGTGCCAAAAAGGAGGGTAGAACCCGTCCCTAACTGTCGCGATCTCCTCCGAGCCGACCGTTCAAATGAGTACCAAGGTAGGAAACGCCATTGAAAATAAAGGCTTTTCCACAGCGCTCATTATGAGACGGCGGAGTACAATCGCATTGGTCACGGAAGTGCGGCTCGTGATTTCTAATCCCAACAAGGAAAGGAACTTTGTAACCCATGTGGAAGCCGACGAATCAGCCTACGACCCCTGGCCGTCCAGCCGAGCCGGAGCGTCCGACTATGACTACTCCTAGCGCGCCTGCAATGACGGCAAATGAGCCAGCCGCCGCTGCTCCGCGTCCGGCCATGACTACCACCACTACTGCGGACCAGGCAACGATCGGCAAATCGCTGGTAATCAAGGGCGAGGTAACCGGCTCGGAGTCTCTTTATATTGATGGGCGCGTGGAAGGCTCCATCAGCCTGGCGGGCAATCGCGTCACCATCGGCCGAAACGGCGTGGTCGCTGCCAACATCAATGCTCGCGAGATCGTCGTTCTCGGCAAAGTGCGCGGTAACCTTACCGCCAGCGACCGTGTCGACATTCGCAGCGACGGCTCGCTTACCGGCGACGTCGTGGCAGCGCGCATCTCCATCGAAGACGGCGCCTACTTCAAGGGTGGCATCGACATTCGCAAAGGCGGACAGCCCGGCCAGCAGAAGCCGAATGGCAAGGATGAAAGCGCTCCCATGCCCGAGCCAGCGGCAGTCGGCGCTCGAGCGTAGATTGGCTGTTTGCTGTAGCGGTTTTGCGAGTTTCGAAAGAAGATCAGCGGCGGAGTTCGCAGAGAATGCGAATATCCGCCGTTTTGTTTTTCTGAGAGAACGGACTTGCTCGGGCGCCATATCAAGCGGGCGCGCCAAAAAGCTGTTCCAGCCACTGAACGAACTGCTTGCATTCAGCTTCAATATTTTCAAATGTCTTCTTCTTAATCGCTAGGCCGAGATATTGAATGTCTGGCGGATCTTGCCAGGCCATGTATGTGCGAATGATAGCTTTCGAGAGGTGTATGTCTTTGAAAGTGGCGATCCCGTCGGCTTTAGCCTTATTTAGAACCGTAGAAGTATAAGCCCGCACGTTATCGCGTAAAGCCTCGATCAGCAGATCCTCGAACATTCCATAGGCCTTGTTGTTCGGCATCAGCCAAACTCCCAACCTAGGCAACCGATCAGATCCCGGTCTCGTGGAAAGGGGCTCAAGGATTAAGCCTCCGTCGGGAAAGGCATCAGGAAGCGGGTAAAATTCGCCGACTCGAGGGCGGAGTTGGTCAAGACGACTTTGGATAACTTGGCCCGCGCTAACACCCTCAACATCTGAGTCGAGGACTACGCCCAAAGTCTTCTGCTTTGGAGCGGAGCTCACAAGCCGGGCGGCCAAGCTTTCCAATACATTTTCATCGTTTCCACATTCGTGAATACCAAAAACTGGTCCAGTCTTGTGTACAAGACACATGAGCTGAAAAATGGCGTGGCAATCGTTAACGCCCTCCACCAGAAGCAGGCGTTCGTCTTCCGATTTGCAATTGCAGCTTTCCTGCTGGGGCATGACCTAGCGAACTTCCTGGGCTTCTCGCATTGCGGCAGCAACGTTGATAAGAGGAAGGTCCGTAGCAAAGACATCCTCACCTTTTCGCTCAAGCCGGTAAATCATGGCACCGCTGCGCCCCAATGCCCTACCTGCAGTGGTAAGACCCTCAATACAATCTCGGCTGTGTGTTGTGGCAAAAATTTGTACGTTGAATTTTTGCGCGGCCTCACTGAGAACATTCCATAGCTGTTCTTGAATCTTCCAGTGCAATCCGTTCTCAAACTCGTCGATGAGGAGAATCCCTTGGGACGCGGAAGCCATCGCAAGTCCCACGTGCAGGAGCCTTGTGAAACCATCTCCCATCGAGCGTAGCGGGATACGGCCCTCCCTTTCCATCTTTAGCAACGCAGTGCGGGTCCGTCCGATCCCCTCGTCCCCAATGTATGCCAGGTCCTCAATTTTCGGATCCAACATCCGCAACCAATCCAAAACCAATTCCTGGCCTGGACTTTGAACGAGAGCATCCCACAGGAATGCTGCCTTGTCGTCCGAAAAACCGTCCGCCGTTAAATACGCGACGGCAACCGCATCATCGTTGAGCAGCTTCTCGGTGTCTCCAATTCGATCCCTTTGTTGCACCGTATAACGCCTAACAGAGTTACGTGTAACTAGGGCTACCTGCTTATCACCCCTGTACACGGGAAGCACTACTTCCGAATCCTCAGCACCCAGTACACTTGTGGACGTCACTGGAACGAAACGGATGACACCTTGATCGTCTGTGATTCGCTGCTGAAACTGAACTTCCACCCGAAATGGGGCTGAATCTCCAAGCTGTCCGATAATAATGGGTGCTTTAACGCGTGGGCCTGCCCAACGGAACAGATCGAATACGGGATGTCTGAGCGAGCTAGATTCCTCGCTTATCCCTTCCTTTACCCAAGGACGTACCTTGCCTGTAGACCGTCGGGATGCGGTCTCAAGAATGTCCGTGACTGGAGTCCGCCCTGCATACAGCCCGATGGCCTCCAGTAGACAGCTCTTTCCCGTGTTGTTCTCTCCCACGAACAGATTCAAACGCCCTAGTTTGGGCAGCGTCATCTCTCGGAAGAGTTTGAATCCAGAAATATGAAGGGACTTAATCATAAGCAACAACGAGTTTAGCTTAGCCGACCGGCTATTCCAATCGTTTAGATAAGTCTGGCCTATACGGCCTTGGAATCGATGTGGCGAAAATAAGCGCCTTACGGCTGCGTGCCCGCTCCCAGAATCTCTCGGCTCTCGCCTTGCGCCACTGCGGGATAGGCGGTCGCCTTCCGCCGCCGCAGATCGTTCGGCAACTGTGACTTCAGCAGCCAGAGTCCGACGGCGGTCGCGGCGGCCCAGGTCACCGATACCAGGCCGAGTTGCAGCAAGTCAGTGATGCGGCTACCGCGACTCGACACTACCGGAGTGACAATCTTTCCGACTTCAAGACTGATGCCGCCTGCAATCACAGCGGTCAGCGCCGATTTGCCTAACTCCCGCCAGCGCATGGTTGAGAGCGAAACCAATTTTCGGTAATGCAGCAGCCACGCCAGCGCGAGCAAATTCATTCCAATGCCAATGTCGGAGGCCCAGGCCAGCCCCACGACTCCGTAGTGATGAAACAGCAGCGAATATACCGGCAACGACGCGCTGGTGATGACCGTGACTGCTGCCATGGGAGTGAGCGTGTCGCCGGCGGCGTAGAAGGCGCGAGCGTAGAGTCCTTGCGCCGACCAGAGCGCGAGCGAGAGTGAGAACCAGAAAAAATAGACCGTTGTAGTTTGCGTGTCGGAAACCAGAAATCGTCCGCGACGATAAACCAGATCGATCAGCGGAAAGGCTACGGCCATCATCCATCCAGTGGTAAGAAATGATGCGGCGGAGACGCGGTAGACCGAGTCGTTTACCGTGTCGGCAAATTCTTTCAGCCGCTTCTCGTTGAACAGCCGCGCGAAAAATGGCAGCGAGGCTTGTCCCGTGGCCTGGCCGAGGACCGCGATGGGCACGGCAAACAGCCGCTTGGCATAGTTGAGGCGCGCGATGTCGCCAATGCCACTGGCGGCGTAGTGGCGCAGAATCCAATCGTCGGCAGTGACCAGCGACACGCCCAGCATTAGCGGGACCGAGAGCTTTACCCATTCGCGAAACGCAGGATTGGTCACGTCGAACGACGGACGATATCCCGTGCCGATGCGCACCGCACCGATTACGCTGGCTAGGAACGGTCCAGCCACGGCTCCGAGCAACGCGCCATACGCCAGCGCGGCGATGCCGAAGCGGCGGCCACCGATCATTCCTCCGGCGATGATGAGCACGTTGTAGATCAGCGGCCCGAAGGCAGGAAAAAGAAAGAGACGATGCGAAAGCAAAACTGCCGAGACCACGCCGCCAACGTAAAAGAAAATCTGCGCGGGCAGCAGAATTCGTGTGAGATGCACGGTGAGCTCGATTTGCGCGGGCGAGAAGCCGTGAAACATCCATCGCACGAATTGCGGCGTAAAGATTTCAGCGATGACCGTGCCCACGATCATCACCGCGGACATGACAGTGATGACGATGGAGAAAGTCTTCTGCGCATCGGCGTCGCGCTTTTCTGCCAGGAAGCGCGTATAGATCGAGATAAATGTAATCGAGGCCGCGCCGCCGGCAACGATGTAATTGAGCCAGTCGGGAAGGGTGAAGGCGGCGACGTAGGCGTCGGTCTGGGGGCCGGCGCCAAAGGCATAAGCAATGTAGGCCTCGCGAACGTAGCCGATGACGCGAGAGAGCATGACGGTGCCCATCAGCAACAAGGTGGCGGAGAGCGCCGAGTGCTGATACGACGGGCGGAAAAACCGCAAGAGTTTCGTCATGAGCGCAGATCTACGCTGACGTGGACGCCGAATTTTTCATTTCGGTGGATCGATTCTTGTTCCAGGTGATCGACGTAATCGACATGAATTTCTTCCAAAGCCTATCAGAGGCGTGCTTACGGGGTTGAATTTATCGCTACTCTGACACTAGGCCGGTTCCTCAATTGACACTGGAGGCTATCACCCGCGGGGCTAATTATTTCCGGTTTAAAGGGACGATCCCGCAACAACGCGCGACCTTGAAATATTCACTGTGCTACTCTAGGCACCGCCGCTTCGCGGCGAAATTTTTTAACTTCTCATTAACAGTTGTCGTGCTAGACTACGCACGTTTTCGGGCCCCGATCCTGTCTCCGAGAATTTATTAGTGCGGCAATGGAGGGAATCCCGTGAAAAAGACTCTTCCTCTCGCGTGCGTCCTGTTGCTTTATGGGATGACGCTGTCTGCTCAGATAGCGGAGAGATCTGCGATTAAGGCATCGCACGAAACTCCCGCGACCCTGCAAACCATCTATAGCAATTTAGGTAAGAAGGACCACCTTTACACCTGTTGTGGTTTTGGACTTTTCGGGCCTGCGGGGGGCAGTTCCTCTTTCACAGCAATGCCGTTTACCCCGAGCTCTAACTCACATGTCTCAGAGGTGCGGGTTGCCGTACAGTACTTTAGCGGAGCGAACCAAATTAATCTAAGCATCTACGCGGATTCGGGTGGCGCGCCGGGAATGCTGTTGGCTGGACCGGTAACCGTTACGAACCTGCCCAACCAGGGAACGTGCTGCCGCCTTGACGTTGCCAGCTTTGCTCCCGTTCCCGTTAGCGGCGGAGTCCAGTACTGGGTGGTTGCGGATACGCCCCTGACCGGCGTTGGAAGCGATTTCAATGGCGAGTGGTCAGTGGCTGCCAACACTACCATCTCATTCGCGGCAGACGACGGTACCGGTTGGTTCCTGGACAGCGCCGTCTTGCTGCCTTCCGGCGTAGTGCTTGGCACGATCCCCTAAGCCGCTACGCAGACTCAGCTCTGTGAAATCCGGCGCGATTCATCTAGGCAAATCGAAGGCCCTAACAATGGAGAAAATCCGTGAAAAAGAATCTGCTCCTTCTGTGCCTCCTAGCACTTTGCAACTTGACGCTATTCGGTCAAAATGGAAAATCCCCAAGGGTTGTGCGTGCCCCGGAAAAGTCGGCGATCCATCTGCCGACGCAGGAAATCCCAGCTGGTTTGAAAATTATCTACAGCAACTTCGGCACGGCGACCGATCTTTACGCCACAATAGGCTGGGCGCTTTCAGGACCAAACTCCGGCCATACAGAGTTCATTGGAATGCCCTTCACCCCGCAATCTGACTCGCATGTTTCCGAGGTTCGGGTTGCCGTGCACTACCTCGGCAGCGGAGCGAACCAGGTAAATCTCAATCTGTACTCGGACGCAAGCGGCGCTCCCGGAACGCTCCTAGCCGGTCCAGTAACGGTTACTGGCCTGCCCGAGTATGGAACTTGTTGTGCCGTTGCCGTTGCCGACTTTCCTCCGGTTGCTGTCATCGCTGGAACACAGTACTGGGTAGTTGCGGATACGCCGCTCACTGGTACGGGAAGCGATTTTTCTGGAGCCTGGAACTGGGTTGTTAAGGCTGCGCCAGAATGGGCGCAGGACGTGGATGACGTTGGCTGGTTTACCGTACCTAGCGACAGCTTACCCGCAGGCGGCGTCCTCGGGACGATACCCTAGGCTGTCACACAGATTCCGGCTCTCTCAAGCGGCTCGCACTCAAACTCGGGCGAAGAACTTTTGCTTTCAAATCTTCCATGATCAAGCAACTCTACTAGACTCCGCAGCCTCGATAATTCCATACTCGAACCATGCACAACCGCGGCGCAACCGTGAGATGCATAGTCTTGCTGGCGCTTGCGTCGTCGTTTACGAAAACTTCTCTGACTCAGGCACCATCTTCCTCTGCGCAACACAGTTCCTCCCAGCACACCGCCTCGGCGAAGCTTACGGTCACCGTGACGGACGAAAACGGGGTGGCAGTCGCATCGGCGCGGGTCGAGTTACAAGGTCCGCCGCCCGCGTTGCCGGTGCGTTGCGAGACCGACTTCGCCGGACGCTGTGAATTCACCGGATTGCCTTCCGGAAACTACGAACTGCGAGTGCAGAAGACAAATTTCTACGCTGTGCTGCAGTCGGATGTGCAAGCTGGGGTTACTGAAAATGTAGACGTGACTCTTTCCCATCAGCTCGAGGAACGGGAAGTGGTGAATGTGCCGGAATCCCCGCCAGCGATCGACCCCGCGCAGGTCGCGACGAAAGAAGAGCTAACTGCCGCCGAGATCATCGACATTCCTTATCCCGGCACGCACGACTACCGCAATGCTCTGACCTTCATCCCAGGAGTGACTCCAGATGCTTTTGGCCAGGCACACTTCGCAGGCGCCGAGGTCTATCAAACCCTAGTTCTGTTGGATGGTTTCAACGTCACGCAACCGGCGAATGGGCAGCTAGCAGTACGCACCAGCATCGAGTCATTCCACTCCATCGAAGTCACGCCGAGCCGCGAACCCGCCGAGTTCGGAAAGGGTTCCGGCGGGGTACTCGCCCTGAATACACGCATGGGCGACGATCACTTTCACTTTACAACGACCGATTTCATCCCCGGTCTGCAGGACGTCAAGGGAATTGCATTCGGCCAGTGGACGCCGATTTATACAATGTCCGGGCCGATTCGCAAAGGGAAGATTTGGTTTATCGATGCGCTCAACGGCGAGTATGACGACAACATCACCAAGCAACTGCCGTCTGGAGCGGATACGGATCATGTGTGGCGCGTGGACAATCTGGCCAAGCTGCAATCGAATTTTGCGGCGCGCAACATTGTGACGGTCAGCTTCTTGTCGAACTATTATCACGACCAGTATGACGGGCTCTCGGTGCTGCAGCCGCTGCCGACTACGCCTACCAACGCCGAAACGGCTTACCTGGGCTCGATCAAAGATCAATACTATTTTCGTGGAGGATCGCTGCTCGAAACCGGATTCGGAGTGGACCAATATAGCGTCGCGTTCACGCCTCAGGGAAATGGTCCATACATAGAGTTAGCGCCGACGGCTACAAATTCTCAGGAGGTTGCGGGCAATTACTATCTGCGCGAGAATACTCTCGCCCGCAGGGTGCAGGGACTAAGCAATCTCTATTTGTCGCCGCATCAGTGGCACGGCCGGCACGATATCAAAGTGGGAGTCGATCTTGACCGCTTAAATTATGCTGCGCAGTTTATGCGCCAGCCGATTTCGTTCTTGCAGCCGGGACAGCCACCGAGCGGTCAACCGATTCAGCCTTGTGCTACCGACGCGAACGGCGTTCCGGTGGTCCCCTCCACATGCGTGCGTTATTCGGTTTTTTCCGGAGGTAACTACAACACAATTTTCAATACTGAGGCCAGCGCTTATGTCGAAGATCGTTGGCTGGTCACCAATCGTCTGCTGATCGAGCCCGGCTTGCGACTCGACTGGGATGAAGTTGTTCGCACTCCGCTCATTTCGCCACGATTGGCGGGCACATACATTCTCGACGATGGGGGCAATACAAAATTGTCGGCGGGAATTGGAATTGTTTATGACGGCACGAGTCTAGGGTTGGTCCATCAAGCTTTCGAGGGTCAGCGGATCGATTACTTCTTTAATCCGAGTGGACAGCCGACGGATGCGAATGGGAACGTAAGCAGCGAGCCTATGCCTCTTTCGACTAGCTTTGCCGTGAACCGGAACGACCTCGACGCGCCACGCTATCTAAACTGGAGCCTCGGCCTTGAGAAGAAACTTCCCGCCGCAGTTTTTCTGAAGCTGGAATTTCTCGAGAAACGTGGCACGCACGGCTTTGCCTATAACACTCTGAATGGCGCTGTAGACGGAACATTCTTACTCGGCAACGAACGCGACGACCGTTACGATGCTTTCCAAGTCAGCATGCGCCATCGCTTTCGCAAGCAATACCAAATCTTTGGCGCCTACACGAGATCTCGCGCCCGATCGAACCAGGTGCTCGATTTCAGTTTGGATATTCCGCTGCTCAGCCAGCAGCTGCCCGGTCCCTATCCTTGGGATACTCCCAATCGCTTCGTTGGCTGGGGTGTGCTGCCGTTCTTCAAGCTGCCTATCGTCCACAAATTGGACGTGGTCTACTCCGCCGAGGCTCGTACTGGATTGCCTTTCCTCGCTACTACTGACCAGGAACAGATCGCCCCCGGCCATCCTCCGGGAACCGACCGCCTTCCCGCGTATTACACGATCAACCTGCAGTTTGAAAAGCGGGTTCATTGGTTCAAGCGCTACTGGGCGGTACGCGCGGGCTTCGACAATGTCACCAACCACGCCAACGACATTCTGGCGAACGGAATTCTGGATGCGACGCATCCCGCGCCAACTTTTATCGACGGCAACGGCAGAGCTTTCACCGGGCGCATAAGATTTTTGGGACGGGATTGAATCGAGAGGATGATTCACCAGGAGACAGGCTCTTACATCTTTAGCACAACCTTCCCGTAATTCTTGCCTTCCTGCAGTAGCTTGTAGCCTTCGACGGCGCGAGCGAGAGGAAAGATCTGGCCGATCACTGGCGCCAACTTGCGTGCTTCGATCCAGTCGGAGAGCTGCTTCCATGCTGGCTCCATGATCTCGGGCTTTTGGGAAAGATAAGTCAGCCAAAGTCCCTGGACGCTGGCGGACTTCGCATAGAGCGCACGGACGTCAAGCTGCGGCTGCTTGCCCGTCGCGGTGCCATATTGAATGACTCGTCCAAAGTCTCGCAGGCAGCGCAGGCTTTTTGCAGTGTGCTCGCCGCCGAGCATTTCGAAGACCGCATCCACGCCTTCGCCGCGCGTGAGATTTTTCACCGCTTCTTCGTAGTCCTGCTGTTTGTAGTTAATCGCGTGCTGTAACCCGAGTTCTTTGACCCGCGCAAGCTTCTCGTCGGAGGATGACGTGCCGTACATTTCAACGCCAAGAATGCGGCCGATCTGCACTGCCGCGGTACCGACTCCTCCAGCAACAGCGTGAATCAGCACTCGGTGAGTCTTCCCAGCCATCGGCGCTTTCGTCATGCCAGCTTGCCAGTAGCCCAGATATGCAGTGAAGTAGTTGACCGGGAAGGCTGCGGCTTGCTCGTCGGTCCAATGATTGGGAACGGGCCATAGTAGGTTTGGGTAAGCGGCAACTTTTTCGGCGAATGCTCCCCACTGGATATAACCCATCACACGGCGTCCAGTGCTAGCTTCCACTCCAGCAAACTCGCGTCCAGCGATCAGCGGCGGCGGAGGCGTTCCAGGATAGCCGCCTTGAGTCGTCATAAAGTCAGCAAAGTTCAGGCCTCCTGCGGCAACACGGACCAGGGTCTGCCATGGCTTGGGAGTCGGCTCGGGATTGTCTTGAATCGTGAGTCCATCCGGTCCGGACAGGTTGGTGATGACTAGCGCTTTCATGAAGGAAAGTCTAGCAGGCCAGACTCGGTACCAACCTCAGCCTGCCTACTCCGTAACGCCGGCCAGAGCGTACGTTCGCGTTTTCCCATCGGGAACTAGAAACTCGTAAGTTGCGTAAGCGTCGTAGGTGTGGACGTCTTTCACTTTTACGGGAACGAGTTATTCCATTACGCCAACCACGAGGTAAGTCCTGGTTTTGTTATCCGGAAGGAGAAATTGGTATTTTCCGTAGACATCGTACGGTTGCGCGCCCCTGACCTCGAACTTAACCGCTCTGGCCTTGTAGTCGCCTAGCGCCAGTGGGGCGGCGCCTCCAAGTTCGTACTTTTTCCCATCAATGGTGACCTTCATTCTGGTCGAACCACAATCATTCACGCGTGACGAACTCACGTGAACGCTGAGGGAGTAGTCGGCTGGGTTGGGTTCTGAACCGGCCAAGGCCAAGGCGGAGAACAGCAGTACTGCAACAACGGCCATCTTTTTCATGATTCACTTAAATTAGACCATTATCGAATAAGAACCAGATTCGGGAGCAAAAGTTGCGCGGCCATGTTTCAACGAAGCTGTCCCATCCGGAACTTCAGAATAAGGCACAAGAGCGGGCTGCCGGGTTTCCCCGTCGTTATAGCCATTGGGTATATACTTTGGGCGATAGCAGGTCCCCCCGGTTGCGCCTCCATGGACCGGGAACTTTGAATTTCCTAAGGTTTTGAATTTCGGTCGTGGTGCAATTTGGCGTACGCGCTGGACCAGTTAAACGCGAGATCCCTCGCCCCACTAGCTAAGAACGCGGGGCTCGGGATGCCGCCGACGCGAGTGGCGCACGCTGATTATCAACCCAAGGTGCTACTTGCCAGCGCTACATCACAACGAAAACTGCGATTCGAACGCCGGGGTGCAGCAGATCGAATAGGAAATATTCTCCATCGATGAAATCGATATAGCAGTCGTCGGTATAAGCCCACCCTACAGGCCAGGCATCAACGAGCTGGAAGGAATAGCCGCTGTATTGAAATTGCGGGCGACCTTCAACGATTACCGTTTTCGCTGTGAAGGTATGGCTGCGGCCGAAGCTAGCCCGGAATTTCTCGTCTGGAATGTGCCCGCCTCTGCCGGCTGGCTGGGCATGCGCCTGTTCGGGATGATCCTGGCGGTTCGGCATCGCCTGCTCGTGGGATCGTTCTTGTCCCGGTTTCGGCTCCTGCTTGCCCATCTTCTCCATTTGTTTGTCTTGCTGAGGCTTGGCCTCGTCCTGGCGAGGCGGCTTGGCTTCATTCGGTTTTGGTTCAGGTTTCGCTTCTTCCTGACGTGCAGGTTTTTCTTCTTGCGGCTTCTCGTCCTGGGCATACACAGCGGCCGCACTTCCAACCAATAGGGAGAGAATCGCTACATTCACAAAATTAAATTGTCGCATGAATATCCTCCAAGGCAATCCTTGAGACTGGAACGGCTCGGCCATCTGCATCTTCCTTCAGCAGATCGGGATCGCCAATCTGAGATGCCGACAACGACTGCTTTCACGCTCGGTACAAAACTGTAATGCGCCGGGAACGGCCCTGTAGGGTAAGTCCCACAAAAATGGCTAGTCGGAACGCAATCTTTAGTTTTTCCAGTTACTTACCCTCGGGTATATACTTTTGGTGTTGGTTTTACTTAGTTTGCCCGGTCAAGCCTCCAATGGACCGGGAACGGGGTGCATTTTTCATTCCCCTAATTCTTGCGCGCCCCGCATAGACGAAATGCCGATTCCCGCCTGGGGCGGCGAGGGAAAGGCACCGGACATGTTCCAGAAGTTAGGCGGAGCTGCATCCGGGGGAGGTTTATTGTGGATTTGATTCTTGTACGTCTTCTTTTTGTAATCGTAGTTTCAGTTACCTGCTATGTGATTGCTCCTTTTGGGCGGTCGCCTGAGGTGGATGCTGGAATTGGCGCTCTGGTCGGGGCGGCCATCATCCTGTTCGAGTGGAAGCTGCGAGCGGTGAGCCTGAAGCGGCTGATTGGCGCGGCCATAGGGAGCATCCTCGGCATCTGCGGCGCTTACCTGTTTGCCCTGGTGATCCGCAGCAGCATCCCATCCGGCCGCACCCAGAGTTTTCTCCAAATTCTGGTGATGTTGCTGATGGCATATGTCGGCCTGATCGTCGGAGCTAGCAAGGGTGACCTGCTCAACCTTGCAGCTCTTGGCGGGATCTTCGGTGGTGAGAAGCAAGGCAAGAGAAGTTATAAAATCCTCGACACCAGCGTCATCATCGACGGCCGAATCGCCGATATTGCCGAGACCGGGTTCCTCGATGGCATCATCGTCACGCCGCAGTTTGTCTTGCGCGAACTGCAACTCGTCGCCGATTCGGCCGATTCCCTGAAGCGCAACCGCGGCCGCCGCGGGCTCGACGTTCTGCAGCGCCTGCAGAAGATGGCTACGCTGCAGATTCAGATTGTCGAAGATGACTTCCCTGCGGTCCGCGAGGTTGATCTCAAGTTGATCGAACTGGCCAAGGTCTACGAAGGCAAGATCATCACTAACGACTTCAATCTGAACAAAGTCGCGCAGCTGCAAGGGGTCGAAGTCCTGAACATCAACGAGCTGGCGAACTCGCTCAAGCCGATCGTGCTGCCCGGCGAAATCATGAAGGTCTTCATCCTGAAAGAAGGCAAGGAGTACAACCAGGGCGTCGCCTATCTCGATGACGGCACCATGGTCGTGGTCGACAATGCGCGGAAGATGATCGGCAAAACCATCGACGTGTCGGTCACTTCGGTGTTGCAGACTACAGCTGGCAAGATGATCTTCGGTAAGTGGGACGAACGAGCGTTCTCTCGCACCAGTGTCGCCGTACCGACCTCAGCCCCGGTGGTTACGGGAACGGCGGTACCCACTGTGCCCGTTCCAAATACATTGGTAGTGGAGACCAAGCCGCCGTCTTAGAGCGGGTTCAGAAACTGTCGCGCATTTGAACTCCGACGTCAGCACCCGTATACTTACACCCCGCGATGAAGGTTGTAGTAATCATTCCGGCTGCGGGGCTTGGGACGCGTATGGCTCCCATGCCCGGCGCTCAGGCCAAGCAGAAGAAGATACCTCCCTCGAAACAGTTCACCGAATTGGGCGGCACGCCCATCCTCATCCACACGTTGCGAAGATTTGCCGCGGTCGAAGAGGTGAGCGAGATCTGGATCGCGTTGCGCGAAAACGAAATTGCAGGATTTCGCACACGTCTCGAGCAGGAAGCGAAAGACGTGCTGAAGAAAAAAGTTGAACTCGTCACCGGCGGCGAGCACCGGCAGCAATCAGTGGAACACGCGCTGAATGCGATTGGCGCAGCGGCAGACGACGTGGTGCTTGTTCACGACGCGGTTCGTCCGTTCGTCACGCCAGAAATCATCGAGGAAGTGATTGGCGCCGCAAAGAAATATGGCGCCGCAATTGCCGGCCTGCCCGCAGTCGATACGGTGAAGCAAGTCGAGCGCACAGCCGAGGGTGCGCTAATCAAAGCCACGATTCCGCGCTCTGGCGTTGTGATGGCGCAGACTCCGCAAGGTTTTCGCTATGACGTGATCAAAAAGGCATTCGATGAAGCTTCGGCAGACGGCTTCCTCGGTACCGACGAGGCTTCGCTGGTGGAACGATCCGGGCACGAAGTTGCCGTGGTCATGGGCTCGCCGCGGAATATCAAGATTACCGCGCCAGCAGACATGGAGCTGGCCGAGTTCTACTTAAACACTGCGCACTCGCACTGACCCCGTAATGCCGAAGAAAAACGACAAACAACCAGCGATGCGCATCGGCTACGGCTTCGATTCCCATGAGTTTCGTCCGGGCGTTCCGCTGAAGATTGGCAGCGTCGCGCTGGCGCACGATCGCGGATTGGGCGGGCATTCCGACGGCGACGTGCTGCTGCATGCGATTACCGATGCGCTGCTTGGGGCTGTCGCGGAACCCGATATTGGAGCGTTGTTTCCGCCCTCTGACGCCAAGTGGAAAGGCGTGGACTCGGTAGTCTTTCTGCGCGAGGCGCTGAAGCGCGTGCGGAACGCGGGTTACGGCGTCGCGAACATGGATGCCAGCCTGATTCTAGCCGCGCCGAAGATCGGGCCGCACGCTGCGGCGATTCGAACACGCGTTGCCGAGTTGCTGGGAGTTCCCGCCGATTGCGTAGGGTTGAAGGCCAAGACACCGGAAGGACTGAATCTGGAGAACACTGCAGTCGCGCATGTGGTTGTTTTGCTGGAGAAGCGCTCGGATACTAAGAAGGCACGGACGAAGAAATAATTTCCGTCGAATACCTACCAGCACGTGAAGTTTTTTATTTCGTCTGGACTCTGCTACTTCACGCCTTCAAATTCATCGGCGAGTTGTTTATGGCGAACTTCGGCCGCTTCGACAAGTGAGCGAAATATCGCGCGGGAAGGTTTGTCCAGATCGACGGAGCGCTCGGGATGCCACTGCACGGCGAGAACGAAGTGATCGGGCGCAGTTCCTTCCAATGCTTCGATGATTCCATCATCAGTGCATCGCGCCGAGATGCGCAGGCCATCGCCGATCTCCGCAGCCGATTGATGATGGGAAGAATTCACGGGAAGCATGAGTTTGCTTCCCTCGGGGGCTGAAGCCCGTTTTCTTTCTGAGGTCTTAAGGGTACGACTGAAGTCGTGCCCTTCCCGGATTTCGTTTGGTGTATGCCCTTCCCGGGTCTCCGTCGCTGAGTGGCTCTCTGCAGGTTGGATGATCGCTGCCAGCTTCGAATCTTTTTCGATCTCGACTGTATGTGCAACCGGAACTGTTCTTCCTGCTTCATGATCCACGCGAGTGCGCAAGTCTTCCGGCAGAAAATCCGGGATGTGCTGAATGAGCGAGCCGGTGCGGTAGACGTTGAGAGTCTGCAGGCCGTAACAGATGCCGAGGACCGGCTTGCGCATGTTGTAGGCGTCCTGCAGCAGGAGTTCGTCGACGGTGTCGCGGCCGGGGTCGGCGGCGGTGGTGTGCGGAGAGCGCGGTGCTCCGAACTTGGAGGGCTCTACATCGGCTTTGCTGCCGGGAAGCAGCACGCCGTCGCAGCGCTCGATGATCTTCATTATTTCCGATGGAGTCTGGTCAAGCGGAATGCGCACCGGTTCGCCTCCGGCGAGCTCGACGGCGTGTTCGTATTGCGAGATCGCGCGCTCCGCATATTCGCGATCGATCGAATGCGGCATTGGGATGGCGATACGGGGCGGCATATGTCGATTGTAGCGCTCAGCGGGTCAGCTCGCCCGTTCGATGGCTGCCAAGGTCTTGGTCTGGCGGTAGTAGCGAATCTCCGTGGTCAGAGCGAGAACAAAGATAATGCTGCCGGCGGCCACCGCTGAGGGTAAAGCGATCAGGCGATAGGCTACGGTCATGTTGGGATTGGCGTGGCGTACAGCCGCGGTCACAACGGTACCGACGATTCCGAGCAGCAAGCTGACCGCGAACGAGATCAGCGTGCCGATGAAGGTCACCAGCAGCACACGCACAGGAATGGCATACCAGCGGGGTGGGCGCGGGTTCGGCGGCATGCTTCTAGGCTACACCTTCCGGTCATCTTTCGATCAGCTCTCAATCATCGGCTCGACACGAACCACACCGGCAGGTAGTGTATAAAAGAGTAATTATGTCACAGGCAGCACAGGCAATCACGCGGAGTCCTGCGGATGTGGTGCGGACGACGCCGGTTTCTCAAGCGGCGAATGGGGTGTGCTATGCCGTCGCGGGAGAAGTCTCGATCAGTTCGTTTGATCTGGAGCGGATGATCGCGGCAGTGCCGACGAAGATTGCCGCGTCCCTCAAGCGCAAGGCTTATTATTTTGTGCCTTTGGCGGTTACCCATGGCGAAGAAATTCTGATTGCGGATCGCTACGATGTTGCGTTGAGCGATAACGCAGTTTGCCATCGCAACCTGAATCTGGGCGACTCGCAGTGCGTGTTTATCTCGACGCGTCTGATGGACGACAAGTTCTCGGTGGCGTTTGAGTTTTATATCAATGTTGGGCATGCCCTGGTAGAAGTGGCGGGAGTATCGGAAGAATTCAGCGAGTTGGCGTGGAAGCAAGTGGAGGCAGGTACGCGCGGGGAGACTTCGCTGGACGCTTTTGAGGCGCGGAAGCTCGCGGGCGCGGGCGGTCCGGAGGCGGAGCGATTTAAGAACGAGTATTTCGAGTCGACGTTTTCCGACTCGATTTCGATTTATCTTCTCTCGCTGTATCTGGATGTCGATTATTACGATTTGCGGGAGCGGGACTATCCTCTGCTCGCGCCTTCGGCGCTGGCCGAGCGGCTGAGAAAAGTGGCGGAACTGTTTCCTGCGAATGCAGGGTTTGAGTTTGCGGTGTTGTATAAGCGGCGGGGGTAGGGTAATTCGATTTGCCGCGGATTGAACACCGTGCCCTTCTCGGTATCTACGGAATTCCAGCTTCCTGCTTGCTGCCGGCAGTTGTCGGACAAAGCCTGCCCTGAGCGAAGCCGAAGGGAGTGTCCGACCCACACGGGCTGCTCTCGAATAATCTTCTTACTTGTTTCCGATCACAAAATTCACGGTGCTGGACTGGTCGCGAGTTACGGTGACTGATCTCTCCCATGTTTTTGGTTCAGTGAAGACGGGGCGCTGCACGGCGCGCTCGGTGAGCACGTCGTAGGCTTGCTCTTTACCGGCAAGTCCCCAACCTTCGTGCCAGGCGACGATCTGATACGTCCCGGGAGGAACGTCGGAAAAGGCAAAGTGTCCGCTCTCGTCGGTGACGGCGTAATAAGGATGCGGGACAACCATCATCTCAGCGTTCATCCACACATGGCCACCGTTGCAGCGAAGGTTGACCAGGCCGGCAGTGGGCATGGTGCGCGCATTGATTTTGTTGGGGAACGGAAACGGCAGATTGTAGGACGCGGCTCCGTCCATGTGGATGGTGTGGAGGGTAGCGTCTGAGCTTTGCATCTGCAGGTCGGCGTTCTTGGGCACCAGAAGGATGTGCGGAATGTAGCGGCAATGCTTTTGATCAAGATGACGGCGCTGCTCGGGCAGCTCCAGTGCTTTTCCAGCCGAGATGTTCTTCAGATAAACGATCGTGTTGGCCACGCCGCCTTCGGGCCCAACGATGAGACGCTCGAGGCTGACGGTTTTCTTGCCGTCAGGCTCGCAAATCTGAGGATCTTTGGTAATCGGAAACTCGAGATCGTGGGGTACAGGTCCGGACCACTTGACTGTGCCGGAGATGCTTCCACCGTCGGTGACGGAAATGACTTTGTAATCGCCCTGGGCGGCGGCGAAGATTGCAGCCGCGAACACGAAAGCCAATAAGAAACAACGAGTAAAACCGCGCATACTTAGCCCCTGATAGCCCAACGCCTGTTACACGCAAGTAATTTCATCGGCGTGGAACGCGGGCTGAAATTTGATCGATCCGCACTTATCAGCGCAACGGATTACTCCCAACTTGCAGGATCATGCCGCACAGGGTCCCGCTCGCGCGGGGCAAGCATTGGTTGCGTTGTTGTGGTCCCAACCGGGAGGACCGTCGCCGGCTCATGTGATTGGGATCACATTTTTATTAAGGTGCGCCAACGGGGCAAAGGAGTCGAGATTACCAAGGTGGTGTGTCGGGCGGGGGAAACTCGGGAAACTCGAAGTTTTCTAGTTCCCTAATTGGCTACCGGGCTGGTCGGACCTGAGCAGGACGGACGTCTCATGCCTCGAAGGCGAGTACCGCACGATCAGCATGCGGCCTTTCCAGCCGAGCGTGGCGGCGTCCGCCAGTTTCTGGCTGGACGCTCGGAGCTGGTGGAAACCGGAGAAATATTCACCATTCACGATGTAGTTGTAGATGAGTTCGCCGATCCATGGCTTGTAGATGCCATCGAGGTTTCGCGACCTGACAGCCACGACGGTCCCTTGCGTGGAGGGCCAAGACTGTGCCCGTCGCGCTCTCCGCCACGCCAGGAGGCCAGTTGCACCGCCAGCCAACAGAAGGATGACGTCCCAAGCCAGTCGCAAAAGGCCCCACAGGTCGAAGAAGTGGCGCAAGTGGTCTGACCCTCCCGTTTCGAAACGTTCAGATTGTATCGCAAGGCGTTTGCAGTGTGGTTAAATGCGGCCATGGCAATAGCCGTCCGATCCTTCGCAAAGATAAATCTTGGACTGTACATTGGCGCGCGCCGCGATGATGGATTTCATGATTTGCTGACCGTGTATCAGACGATCGGGCTGCATGATGTGATTAGGATCAGCGTGGGGCGAGGAAAGGGAATCGAGATCCGGTGTGAAGATGCGCGGGTTCCGCGAGATGAATCGAACACCTGCTATCGAGTGGTGGAAAAAGCGATGCAGGCTTTGCGAGTCAAGGGGCGGGTGTTCGTCGAAATTGAGAAACGGTTGCCGGTGCAGGGAGGGATGGGAGGAGCGTCGTCGAATGCGGTAGCCGCACTGCTGGGACTGGAGCGGGCGTTGAAGAAAAGATTGGCTGCGGAAGAACGGTTACGAATTGCTGCGGAAGTGGGATCGGATCTACCGTTGTTCCTGGTGGGCGGGACGGTGTTGGGAGTGGGACGTGGGGAGCAGGTTTATGGGTTGGAGGATTTACCGGCGACGGCATGCGTTGTCGTAACCCCCGAAGTGGGGGTTTCAACGGCGAAGGCGTTTGCGGAGTGGGATCGTAGCGCGGCAGATTCGCAAGGACAAAGAACAGCCGGGCTTCGCCCAACCGGACCACCGGGAGCGGCTGTCCCTACGTTGACTGTGCCGAAATCGTCCGATAGAATGGGTGAGCTTGGTCGAGGGCTGTCTGCGTGGCTGGGCGCGAGTTACTCCGGTGCTCCTCGAAGTCGGAGGGGCCGGGCCGAGAATCCGCTTCTCGAGCTTGTCCGGGCCGGGATCAAGAACGACTTTGAACAGGTCGTCTTTCCTGAATACCCCGAGCTGAGTGAAGGCAAAATTTCGCTGGAGCGCGCGGGCGCGAAGTATGTGTCGCTGTCGGGCTCCGGGTCAACATTGTACGGATTGTTCGCTTCCAAGGACGCGGCGCGTACAGCGGCGATCAAGCTGTGCAAGCGGGGCTGGGCGGCGCAGGCAACGGTTACGCTGACGCGGCGGGAATATTGGAAGAGGCTTTTTCGTTAAGGCGGCGGTCCCACAAATTTTTGATTGTTGATTTTTGATTGTTGATTGACAATTAGGATGCCGGGTTGGTCCGGGGTTCTAATCGACGACCTTCGAATCGACCAGCTTCGAACAACGGGCTTCGAATAACTGTCAACAATCCAAAATCAACAATGGCTTTACTGGGCCGTCGACTAATGGTAGGTCAAGTGCCTTTGGAGCACTTTGTCTAGGTTCGAATCCTAGCGGCCCAGCCAAATCAGCTGCCAGCTCTTAGCTGCTCGCCGAACCGCCGAGCGGTTGGCCGAATTGCTGGAAGCTAGAAGCTAAAGGCTGAGAGCTAACTATGGCTACTTTAGTCACGCCGACCGAGGCAGAGAAGACGGAAAAAAACGTCCCCACGCCTGATGAGAAGACGGAACGCAAGCAGCGGCCGCGGACGGACGAGAAGTTCAAGATATTCAGCGGAACGGCGAACGAAGTACTAGCTGACGAAGTTTGTCACTTTCTCGGGATGCAGCGCGGGCAGGCGCAGGTGACGCGCTTTGCCGATGGCGAGGCCTACGTGCAGATTCAGGAGAATGTGCGCGGCGCCGACGTTTTCGTGGTGCAGCCGACCTGCCGCTCGGTCCATGGCACGAGGGTCGCGGGTGTCGACGAGAATCTGATCGAGCTGATGTTAATGGTGGACGCTCTGAAGCGAGCATCGGCGCGAAGAATTACGGCGGTGATTCCGTACTTCGGCTATGCCCGGCAGGACCGTAAGGACAAGCCTCGCAGCCCGATTTCATCGAAGCTGATGGCCGATCTGCTGACGACCGCGGGTATTCACCGGGCGTTGATTGTGGATTTGCACACGCCGCAATTGCAAGGGTTTTTTAATATTCCGGTGGATCATCTGTTCGCTTCGCCGGTGCTGGTGGATCACTTTAAGAAGCTCAGCCTGCCGAATCTGACAGTTGTGTCGCCGGATGCGGGCGGTGTAGAGCGGGCGCGGTTCTTTGCCAAGAAGGTGGACGCGGCGCTGGCAATCGTCGACAAACGTCGGGTGGAAATGAACGTCGCCGAGATAATGCATGTGATTGGCGATGTGAAGGGGCGGACCTGCTTGATCATCGACGACTTGATCGATACGGCGGGAACGCTCGTAAAAACCGCTGCAGCGTTGATGGAGAGCGGGGCGACCGAGGTATTTGCATGCGCTTCGCACGCGGTGCTGTCCGGCCCGGCAGTCGCAAATATTGCGAAGTCGGTGATTCGCGAGGTGGTGGTGACAAATACCATTCCGCTTACCGAAGCGGCAAAGCAGGAGCCGAAAATCAGGGTGCTTTCGATTGCGGGATTGATTGGCCGTGCAATTCAGGCCAATCACGAAGAGACTTCGGTGAGTAAGTTATTTGTTTAGGTAGTGGTGCAGTTTGAAATAAGGAAGCGAGCCAGAGGCGTGATTTATGCATCGCAAAGAACGCGATGCAACGGGCGGCTCGCTCAGGTCCCTCGTGGCGCAAAGAACGCTTGCTCGGGATGACAATTATTAAGACAGGAATCGAAATTATGGCGACTACATTGGAACAAAACATTTTGGAAGCGGAACCGCGGGAATCGGGCACCAAGAACCAGGCGCGGCGAGTACGGCGCGAAGGGAAAATTCCAGGCGTGGTTTATGGCGCAGGGAAAGATGCGTTGTCGGTGAGCGTAGACCCGCGGCACGTTCTGCGCATTCTGCGGTCGGACAGCGGTCACAATACGATTTTCGATCTCGCATTAAATGGTGGCGAACGCACCAAGGCCATGATCGTGGACTGGCAATACGAACCCATCAAGGGCCACTTGCTGCACATTGACTTGAAGCGGATCGCGATGGACAAGGCGCTGCGCGTCAGCGTCCCGGTCATGCTGCAAGGTGTGCCGACGGGAGTGAAAACAGAAGGTGGAATTCTCGAGCAGATGCTGCGTGAAGTGGAAATCGAGTGCTTGCCGGGAGACATTCCAAGCCACATCGATGTCGATGTCAGCGAACTAACCTTCGGCAAAGTGCTGCGCGTTTCGGATTTGCCTCACAACGAGAAACTGAAATTTCTTTCCGAGGCAAACCAGCCTGTAGCCCACGTGACCTCTGTGAAGGAAGAGGTTGTGGCGACGCCGGAAGCGGTGGCGGCAGAAGCGGGAGCGACTCCGGCTGAGCCTGAGGTTATTAAGAAGGGCAAGGCGGAGACTGAGGAAGAGGGCGAGGCTCCTGCCGAGAAGGGCGAGAAGAAGGCCGAAAAGAAGGAGAAAAAATAACTCCGTGGTGAGAAAAGCCGAGCTGCGCTCGGCTGGACAGCCGAGGGCGGCTGTCCCCACATCGACCAGGATGGCGGCGTGAAACTGATCGTTGGTTTGGGCAATCCTGGTGAAGAGTACAGGCTCACACCGCATAATTTGGGATTTCTTGCGTTGGACCGGATCGCCAGCGATTCCGGGGTTGAAGTTCGAAACCGGCAATGCCGGGCGCTCACGGCGAGAGTGGTGATCGGTGGCGAGACGGTTTTGCTGGCCAAGCCTGAGACCTACATGAACCTGAGTGGCATGTCGGTGCGGGAGCTGGTGGCAGAGTACGAAGCGAAACCGGAGTCGGACCTAATCGTCATCCAGGATGAACTGGATTTTCCGCTGGGCACGTTGCGGATTCACACGCGGCGAAGTTCGGCGGGGCATAACGGGATCGAGTCGATCATCGGGGCGCTGGGCACGCAGGATTTTTTGCGCATCCGGATTGGCGTGGCCCCGGAGCACAAGGTGGAAGACGGGCAACGGTACTTGCTGGCGCCACTGCGCAAAGCGGAACTAGCGGTTGTGGATGGCGTGCTCGACACCGCGGAAGAAGCTGTGAAAGTAATTTTGACGGAAGGTCCGGCGGCGGCGATGAACCGCTTCAACCGGAAGGAGAGCGAATAAAGGAAGCGAGCCAAACGCGCAAGCCTTGCGTCGCAAAGAACGCGACACATCGCGCGGCTCGCCCAGATTCCTCCCGGCGCAAAGTGCGCTTGTTCGGAATGACAATTTTGCGTACAAGATTTGGAGACAGCAAATGAATCGTACTTATGAACTGATGTTTATCGTCCGGCCCGATATGGTGGACGAGGATCTCGACAAGCTGATTGCAAACTTGGAGTCGACGGTGACCAGCGCTGCAGGCACGGTGAAGAATGTGGACCGCATGGGCAAACGGAGGCTGGCGTACACGGTGCGCAAGTTCCGCGAAGGCGTCTATATTCTGATGACGATCGAAGGCACAGGTACGGTGATCCATGAACTGGAGCGCCGGCTGCGGGTCACAGAGCAGGTGATTAAATTCCTCACCGTGCGCATCGACGAAGAGCAGAAGCGGCTGGAGAAGATTAAGAAGCTGCGCGACGCGAAGAAAAAGGTGAGCGCACAGCCTGCGCCCGCAGCGGAAGAAGCGCCTGCCGTAGAACCTCCGGCAGCGGAGACTCCAGCCACAGCTTAATGATTTTAGAAGGAGACTTATGACTGACGAGACAAAAGCAGCGGCGCCGGTAAGTGAACGGCCATCGCGACCACCCGGCGACGGACCGCGTTCGGGAGGAGACCGTCCACGATTTGGAAGCGGCGGAGGCGGAGGACGATCGGGGCCTGGCGGTCCACCACGCGAAGGCGGACGCAAGTTTTTCCGGCGCAAAAAAGTTTGCAAGTTCTGCACCGAGAAGATCGCCGACATCAATTATAAGGACTACCGGTTGCTCGGGCAGTTCGTGGCGGAGAGCGGCAAGATCGTGCCGCGGCGTTTGACCGGCGTGTGCTCGCCGCACCAGCACCGGCTGGCTTCGGCCATCAAGCAAGCGCGCAACATCGCGCTGCTGCCGTTTGCGGGAAGAGCATCGTAAAAAATAAGCTTCTAGCTTCTAGCTCCTAGCCAAGTCAAGCCGGAGTCGAGATTCGCTAGAAGCCAGCAGCCAGAAGCTAGGAGCTATCATGGAAGTCATTCTGAAAGAAGATGTGAGCAAGCTGGGATCGCGCGGCGATGTGGTGAAGGTCGCTGAAGGATATGGACGAAACTTTCTTCTACCGCGAAAGCTGGCCATCGAAGCTACGGCTGGCAATAAGGCTGTTATCGCGCAAATGAAGGCGGCTTCGGTGCGGCGATCAGCTAAGGAGAAATCGCAGGCGGAGGAGCTGGCGAAGCAGTTTGACGGCCTCTCGGCGACGTTCCAGCGGCGCTCGGGCGAGCACGATCAGCTGTTCGGATCGGTTACTTCGGGCGATATTGCGGATGCTGTCGTGAAAAAAGGAATCAACCTGGACCGTCGCCAGATCCAATTGCACGAACCGCTGAAGACACTCGGGGAATACACCATTCCGGTAAAGCTGCACAAGGACGTAACCGCGCATCTGAAAGTGGTGATCGAGAAAGAAGCGGTCGCCGAGTAAGCCGGGCAGCGTTTCGCCTCAGCCACCCATGTTGATCTTTGTTTTGTGGTTGAAACAAATTTGTTTTTCCAATGGGGCGGCGTTCTGCCGCTCCGCGTATACCTACGCAATACTCGCTTAGTACTTCTTAACCTCCCTCGCGACTTTTCTGACTATTCGTCGCTGCTAATCTCACCCTTGGACTGCAAGTTCAGGTTCATAGCCAGTTCTGCCGATGGACATCAGGTCCGATTGGAAGCCCGCAGTTCTGGTTCATTTGCGCAGCTTCGACGGTAAACTGTAATGCACCCACTCGCTGAAGTTTCAGCTGGTTCGGTGAAGGAAAACAACTTGATTTTGCGATTCGGAGGAATGCAGTGAGGGTCCTGGTTACGGGCGGCGCGGGATTCATCGGCTCGCATCTGGTGGACCGTTTCTTGCTCGAGGGCTTCCAGGTGCGGATTTTCGACAGCCTCGAACCTAGGATACATCCCCATGGCCGGCCCCGGTATTTGCCAGCGGCGGCGGAGTTTATCCAGGGCGATGTGACAGACTGCAACGCGCTGCTTGCGGCGCTGCAAGGGGTCGACGTGGTTTCTCATCAGGCGGCTTATCACAACTACGTGCCGGACTTCTCCCGGTTTCTGCAGGTCAACGCAGTCAGCACCGCACTCTTGTTCGAACTCATCATCGGGCACCGGCTGCCGGTCGCAAAAATCATCATCGCCTCTTCGCAAGCCGTATACGGCGAGGGCCAGTACCGGTGCATGGATCACGGCCAGGTTCAACCGCCGCCGCGATCTTCCCGGCAACTGCAGCGGGGAGTCTGGGACGTTACGTGCACCGAGTGTGACGAATCGGTTCAACCGCTGCCGCTTGAGGAGCAACGCACCAATCCCTTCAATCCGTACGCCGTCTCGAAACTTGCCCAGGAAAAAACTGCTCTGGGACTCGGCTGGCTCAACGGCATCCCCACGGTGGCGCTGCGTTACTCCGTTACCCAAGGCAAACGCCAGTCGCTTTATGACCACTTCTCCGGGGTCTGCCGCGTTTTTTGTACGCGCGCTTTGCAGCATCTGCCACTGATCATTTATGAAGATGGCCACCAGACCCGCGACTTTGTGCACGTCGACGATGTGGTCGAGGCAAACATGCTGGTGCTCGAAAAAGACGAGGCGAATGGCCAGGCCTTCAACGTCGGCGGCGGGTGCGCGACCACGATTCTAGAATATGCCCGGCGCGTGCTCGAGCGGGTTCCAAACTCAGCGGGACTCGATGTTTCCGGCGAATACCGCCGCGGCGACAATCGCCACAGCGTTTCCTGCATTGAAAAGCTGTGTCGTCTGGGCTGGCGGCCCAAGCATGGTCTCGACGACATCCTGACCGACTATCTGGAGTGGATTGACAGTACAGGGGGGATTTCCTCCCATGCCACGGATGCGGTTGCCGACATGCGGGCGGCGGGAGCGTTGCGGAGCGCGGTGGGCTAAAAGAGGAGGGCTCGGCGCAGTTGTTCAAAAAAAACATTACAAGATGCGTTTTTACGGCTGAGAAGAAAAAAGATAAAACGAAAAGCAATCTTATCTGGAATTCGGAACGGCATCATTCTCCGTAGGGAAGCCAGATATTCTTCACTTGTGTAGCGTGTTGCAAAAACCACCGACCTTCCCCTTGCCTCGGATCAAACCAGTCGACGACTCTGCCTTCGTTGGTAAACACCTGTTTCAGATTTTCCACGGAAAATGACTTGGCCGCCGCTGCGGCCGACTCGTCGGCGAAGCACCAGACTGCATCCACGTCATCATGCTCGGCCAGCGGTTTGAGAAGTTCAGATACTCGGCCGGTCACGAGGTTGATCGCCCCATCCGTTAGATCACTGGTGTCGAAAATCTGATATAGCTCTCCGATGATGAGCGGATATGTCTCCGATGGAACTACGACAGCAGTGTTGCCGGCAGCGAGAACCGGCAACGCAAGCGAGAGCAACCCCAGAAGAGGAGCATCGTTGGCGCAAATGATTCCCACGGTTCCAATCGGCTCATTCATTGCAATCGCGATGGTTCGCGAAGGCGGGCTATGCACCGCGCCATCGAATTTATCCGCCCATGCCGCGTAGGAAAATACCCGCTCGATGCTGGCGGCGACTTCCCTTTGGGCCTGCGCGTCTCCAACTGCTGCAGATAACCGGCGAACGATTTCTTCCTGGCGCAGAGAGAGATTTTCGGCAATGTAATACAGAACTTGCGCCCGGTTGTGAGCCGTCATCTTCGACCAGTTAGTAGCCTTGCGCGCCGCTTCCACAGCATTTCGAATGTCTTTGCGATTGCCCAACGGCGCTTCGCCCAACACGTCGCCATTCTTGCCGCGAACTTCGAAGCTGTAGCCGGAATCCGGTCTTGCCTGCTTGCCCCTGATATACAGTTTCACTGTGCGATCGATCGTTATATCCGTTTGTGGTTTGCCATCGCTTAAATCTTTGACGACGCTCTTCACCGTTGGAAGCGACGGAGCGTTCTTGAACCATGCTGGTTCGAGATATTCAAGCAGGCCTTCCCGGCCACCCTCGCGGCCGTAACCACTTTCGCGATAACCACCGAACTCGCAAGAAGCGTCGAACAAATTTGTGCAATTCACCCAAACCACGCCAGCCTTGATCTGCGCTGCGACCTGCAGGGCCACGTTGATACTCTCGCTCCAGACACAGGCCGCCAGTCCGTATGCAGTGTTGTTGGCCAGTTCTACCGCCTCGGCGGGCGTACGAAACGTCATTGCTGCGAGCACTGGCCCGAAAATTTCCTGTTGCACAACGGCCGAAGTCGGATGAACATTCGTCAAAAGGGTCGGAGGAAAATAGAGTCCACGCGCTGGCATTTCGATTTCCGGCTGCCAGCAGGTTGCGCCATCCGCGACCCCCTCGTCGACAAGTCGACGGATCCGGTCCAGTTGCACCGGCGCGACAATCGCTCCAATGTCGATTGCTTTATCGAGCGGTGGACCGACGCGGAGCGTACTCATGCGATGGCGGATTTTTTCCAAGAATGTTTCTGCGATGCTCTCCTGCATCAGCAGTCGCGAGCCCGCGCAGCAAACTTGTCCCTGATTCAGCCAGATACCGTCAACCAATCCTTCCACTGCGCTGTCGAGGTCGGCATCTTCGAACACAACAAAGGGAGATTTTCCTCCCAATTCCAACGAAAGCCGTTTGTGGCTGTGAGCGGTTGCACTGCGAATGGCACGGCCCACTTCTGTCGAGCCTGTGAACGCAATCTTGTCGACGCCCTCGTGTTTTACCAGAGCCTCGCCAGTCGAGCCATCGCCCGTGACGATGTTGACGACGCCGGCGGGCAGGCCAATCTGGTGGCATATCTCGGCGAATGCGAGAGCGCTGAGCGGGGTGAACTCGGCTGGCTTGAGCACAACCGTATTTCCCGTGGCGATGGCGGGTGCGATTTTCCAGGCAAGCATGAGCAGAGGAAAGTTCCAGGGAATAATCTGTCCGACGACGCCGCACGCGATGTAGCCCGGAAACTCGGTCTCCAAAATTTGCGCCCACCCTGCATGGTGATAAAAGTGACGGATCACGAGCGGAATATCGATGTCACGGCTCTCACGAATCGGCTTGCCGTTATCGATTGTCTCGAGCACGGCGAGCCGACGCGAATGTCGTTGAACAGCTCGAGTCATGGCGTACAAATAGCGAGCGCGCGCATGCGGAGTAAGAGACTGCCACTTTGGAAGCGCGTTGCGCGCTGCTTGGACCGCAGCATCAACATCTACAGCGGATCCCTGGGCAATGGTCGCGATCTTTTCTCCGGTAGCAGGGTTGATCGAATCGAAAAATGCTCCTTCGAGCGGCTGGCGCCAGTCGCCATCAATGAAGTGGCCAAAGCGCCGGTGATGGCCATTGAGCCAGAGCAGCGCGTCTTTTGCGTCTTCAGGCGCCGGCCCGTACTTCATGGAAACGAATTTCTCGGCTATGCCCATTCGAGTCGCGCCTTTTCTATCTCCCTCTTTCGCCTCTCTAACCCGGTTTGCAAACTACGCAATCGGATGGCGATACTCGGCCGAGTACCGGCCGGTAGCGTAGTGTTCCAATTGCCGTTCGATGTCGTTTAACAATCCACTGGCTCCGAAGCGTAACAGATCGGCTTTCATCCAGGGCATTCCGAGTTCTTCTTTCATGAGCGCCAGCCACTCGGTCGATTGTTTGGCCGTGCGAATTCCGCCCGCGGGTTTGAAACCGACGGCCATCCCGGTTTCTTGCGCGTATTCACGGATGGCACGTGTCATCACAAACCCGACAGGAAGGGTCGCGTTTGTCGATTCTTTTCCTGTTGAAGTTTTGATGAAGTCCGCACCGGCCATCATGGCGACGAAACTGGCGCGCGCGACGTTGCGCAGCGTGAACAGATCGCCCGTACCGAGGATCGCCTTCATGTGGCGGCCGTCACAGGCCTGCTTGAATGCAGCGACCTCGTCGTAGAGCTCCTGCCATCTGCCACCGAAGACATGAGCTCGCGTGATTACGATATCAATCTCATTCGCGCCAGCTTCAACTGAGCGCCGGATTTCGGCAATACGCTCTTCAAGTGGCGACAGACCCGCAGGAAAGCCTGCGGAAACTGCGGCCACTCTGATGCCGCTGCCTTTGAGCGCTTGAATCGCAGTCTCGACAAACCGGTGGTAAACGCAAACGGCCGCCACCTTGAGGTCAAGCGATTCAATCTCAAGATGCCTTGCAAGTTCCGGTTGAATTGGCTGCCGAGCTTTGGCGCAGAGCCGGCGTACACGCTCGTCGGTATCGTCACCCGAAAGAGTAGTAAGGTCCATGCAGGATACTGCCCGCAGCAACCAGGCGGCTTGCCATTCTTTCTTCACGCTTCGCCGCGCAACATGAGTTTGAGCTCGCCGTTCGATCGCGCTGGTATTCACGCGCACCTCTTTAATCCAATCGAGGTTCAGCGGAATGCCGCGATTCGAAAGCAGCGGGCGGCCGTAAAGGGCAGCGATTGGCGCCGACGATTCAGCAGGCAAACTCTCTGCACGAGTGTCGCGCAAATGATCGGAGAGTCCATACCGTGGTTTGTGCATCTCTGACATCGTCTTGCATTGTACGGCAGTAGCGGCTTACAACAGCATTCCTGCAATCGACGCCGACATAAGGTTGGCCATGGTTCCCGCCAGCATCGCTCGAATTCCGAGCCGTGCCAACTCGCCCTTTTTGTTTGGTGCGAGCGCGCCAATGCCACCGATCTGAATTCCAATCGAACTGAGATTCGCGAAGCCGCAGAGAGCGAACGTGGCAATAGTGAACGACCGTGGATCAAGACCTGCCTTTTGCGCTCCTAACATGGAAAATGCAACCAATTCGTTCAGTGCCATGCGTGTCCCCAGCAGCGAGCCAACGAACTTGCAATCATGCCACGGAACGCCGATCACCCAAGCCACGGGCGCGAAAAGGGTACCGAAGATTTTCTCCAGGCTCTCTGGAAACCAACTCACCCAATGATGAATTCCGCCGAGCAGGCCATCGGTTAGTGCGATCAAGGCCAGAAATGAAATCAGCATGGCCGCAATGTTGAGAGCAAGGTAAAGGCCGTCCGTTGTGCCACGCGCGATTGCACCGAGCAGATTTTCTTCTTTCTCGGTTTTTTCTTCCTCTTCACTCATAACGACGCGGCCAGCCGTCTTCGGCTGCTCTGTCTCTGGCACCAGCATTTTTGCCATGAGTAAAGTGCCGGGCGCAGTCATGATCACTGCGCTCAGCAAGTGTCTCGGATCGATGCCGAAGAAAATGTATGCGGCCATGATTCCACCGGAGACATGCGCCATGCCGCTGGTCATCACCGTCATCAATTCCGACCGCGTCAGATCGGCGATAAATGGCCGGATGGTGAGAGGAGCCTCCGTTTGACCCATGAAGATGCTGGCGGCAACGTTGAGAGATTCTGCGCCGCTTGCGCCCATCACGCGCGTCATGACCCAAGCGAAAATCCGGATGACAACTTGCATGATTCCGAAGTGATAGAGCACGGCAAAAAACGCTGCGATGAAAATGACCGTGGGCAGCACGCCGAAAGCAACATAGCCCAATTGCGATCCTGGATTCGCGAGGTCGCCAAAGACAAAATGCGAACCCGCGTAGGAATAACCCAGTAGTGTTCTAACGGCATCTCCGGCCTTTTGAAAAGCAATCCGGCCAGCGTTGATGCGCAGCACAAATACCGCAAAGACAAATTGCAGGCTCAAACCCCACACTACGGTTTTGAGGCGAATAGCGCGCCGGTTGGTCGAGAAGGCATACGCTAATACCAACATGGTCAGGAGACCGAGGATTCCGGTGAAGCGTCCCATTTAGTTTATATCTCCGGGTTTGCCGCCGACGCGGCCAATCACTTGATGGATCAACGGCCTCGCTTTTCGCGGTGGTGAATCGTCTATCCTGTAGCTGGCTTCGAGCAACTGCTGGGCGCGATCGGCGCGGATCTCGGAATTGTAGTGAATTGTCGCCAGGGGCTCGCCGGCAGACACGGCGTCTCCAACTTTCTTGTGGAGGATGATCCCCACTGCAGGATCGACCGAATCCTCTTTGCGTTCACGTCCGCCTCCGAGAACGACGCACGCGGTTCCAACCCGCTCGCACTGCATGGAGGCGACGTATCCGTTCTTCGGGCTCGAAAGCGTCATCGTATGCTGAGCCTGAGGCAGGTTTCCTGGATCGTCGATCGTCCGGGGGTTGCCGCCTTGTAATTCCACCATCTGGCGAAACCTGGTAAGCGCCTCTCCAGAAGAAATCAGCTTCTCGCTTCGCTGTTTTCCTTCCTCAACGGTTTCGGCGATCCCACCCAAACGCAGCATCCAACCTGCCAGTTCGAGGCAGAGTTCACGTAAATCTTGTGGCCCCTGCCCACGCAGAACCTCTACGACTTCGACAACTTCAAGAGCATTGCCGACCATGCCCCCCAACGGCTGATCCATATCCGTGATGAGCGCGACGACTTGCTTTCCCATCCTCTCGCCAGTTTCAACCATCAACTCAGCAAGAAATGCGGCATCTTTTTCATTTTTCATGAACGCGCCGGAGCCGGTTTTTACGTCGAGCACAAGCCCGTCGATTCCTTCCGCGAGTTTCTTGCTCATAATGGAAGCGCAGATGAGATATGGGCTTTCCACTGTGGCCGTCACATCGCGCAGCGCATAAAGCTTGCGATCGGCGGGAGCGATTTCCGCGGTCTGCCCAATCATCGCGCAGCCACACGTTTCGAGGACGCGGCGAAATTGTGCTACGGGAAGATTTACGTTGAAGCCGGGAATCGCTTCGAGTTTGTCCAGTGTGCCTCCGGTGTGTCCTAAGCCGCGGCCGCTGATCATGGGAACAACCAGCCCTGCCGCGGCGACAAGCGGTGCCAGCACCAGCGAAGTCTTGTCGCCAACACCGCCGGTCGAATGCTTGTCGATTTTCTTCGCGGCCAGGGACGAAAGGTCGAGCACTTCTCCGGAGTGAAGCATGGAATCGGTGAGCGCAGCAGTTTCGGCGCGGGTCATTCCCTGCAGCACAACAGCCATTAACCACGCTGAGACTTGGTAATCCGGAATATCGCCGCGTGTGTATGAGTCCACCAGGGAGCCGATTTCGTCCCGAGCCAACTCGCCGCCATCCCGCTTCTTGCGGATCA
>Ga0307476_10000090_pt1 | contig 97272 bp, 101 predicted proteins | sample atmos_gasesECM2C_2_FD_203314 | JGI IMG/M metagenome (GOLD analysis project Ga0307476, IMG submission 203314) | Hardwood forest soil microbial communities from Morgan-Monroe State Forest, Indiana, United States - atmos_gasesECM2C_05 | ecosystem: Environmental > Terrestrial > Soil > Temperate... | reverse complement strand
ATGTTTTGGACCGTGCGTGGGGCCAACGCCATCATTGCCCTCCGCTGCTGTAAGCTCAGCGGCAGATTCGAGGAGTATTGGGAGGCCCGAACAGCGTAAACCTCACTTTAAAGTCGTGCACCCCTCACGCCCGCTGTAGCCTCCCAGGACAACCTCAGCAGTTTTGCCTTCGTGAGAAACTCGCAACACAACACCGTCATGTCCGACAAAACCTGGGCTTTTCATGAGGATAATCCTAGTGGAGGCAGTGGAAATGAACCAACCGGAGGGTATGCTGCTGTATTCACTCTCTGAGATGCGTGCCTCACCACCTCTGCGAAAATTTGTGTTCGCCAACAACGAAGAAGACCACCCCGGCTATTTGTCTATTCTTGCGACTGACTTTTCTGTACGGTCCGATTAATCATGCGGCGATCCGTTGAGGACAGTTGCCGTAAAATCTTCATATGACTCAAAATGTCCAGAACAGAGATTCTGAGAGCAACCGCCTGATCTATACAGTGGAGAAGTTGGCCTTCCAGACTTCCACGACTATTCACGGTCGCGACAACTGTCGAATCAGATTTCACTCACCGAACTCCGGCAAGGCCGACCGATCGCCTCAGGACGACCACGGCCGGGGGTAAGGCGGCGGCCCTTGCCGCGACTCGTGGGGCCCCATGGACTCCCGCGACCGCCGTGAGCGTGGGCGTGACCGGCGCTCGGGCCGCGTACCCCCCGGCGCGCGCGGGCGTGGGCGTGGGGCGAAGCGACGGCGAATGCCATGCGTGGGTGCTGGCGTGGGCGCCTGGCGCGAGAAACGGGCCGCGTGCCGGCCTCCGGTAGCACGGCGGTAGCACTGGCCCCCGCGGCTGCAGCCCGAGCCTTGATGGCGCTGGCGTCCGCACGTCAGGCCCTCTGGCTCACAACCAGAAGGTCGGGAGTTCGAATCTCTCAGGGCGCAGCATTTCCCCCATCTCTCAACCACTTCCCTGCTTGGTCCATACAATGGGTCATCCAGGGGGATTTCTGCCCTACGGCCCGGGCTATTGCAGTTTCCGAGAGGGAATGGAGCCGGACGTGGATCGCGGTCGGACCCGTGGGGAGCAGCATAGCGAATGGGCGAAATCAGTGTAGAATCGCAGCGGTCCTTGAAGTAAAGAAAGAGATTTTGGGGCAATGTCCGGCTTATTTCCAGGACCTCCGGGAACGAAATCCTGACTGCCCTGACCCACACTATGCGAGAACAATGTTGCCGGTTTTCCGCCTCCAGTCTCGTCGTAGTGAGCGTTCTACTCTGCCAGTTCTTCGTGTCGACCCACTCGGCGCGGGCTCAGGTTCCGCTGCCCTCCGGGGGAAGGCAAACCGGGCTCCGCATGAATGACATAAAGGACAATCACTGCGAGCAACTCCGCAGTCTCGAGGTGATCGTTGTGAACGAGAATAAGGCTCGTCTGGACCGTCAGGCCGTGGTCAAGCTGCACGACCAAAAGCGGGACATTGTGAGTTACGACACGACCTCACAAGAATCCGACTTGACGTTTTGCGATGTAGATTATGGGGATTATGACGTCGAGGTGAGCGCGGTCGGATACCTCGCCGAGCACAAGGAGGCGCAGGTCACCGGGGCGATCATGAACGTTAAATTGGAAGTGATGTTGCGAAAGGATCCAACCGCGGTTGACTTGTCGGACGATGCGATTCCCGCGGCTGCGCGCAAGGAAGCGAGACGGGCGGTGTACGCCCTGAAGTCCGGCAAGTACAAGGATGCGCAGAAGAGGTTGGACAAGATTCACGAGTTTACCGCCTCCAGCGCGCAGTTGAATTTCCTGTTCGGCTATTTGTTCTTACAGTTGAGCGATCTGGAAACGTCGGAAACGTACTTAAGCCATGCCGCTGCTTTAGATCCCGGAAAGGTGCAGACTCTCACCTTTCTGGGCCGAGTGCAACTGCAGCGACAACATTACGATGATGCGCAAAAGACTTTGGAGGGGGCAGTTTCGGTCGGCCCCGCGTACTGGATGGCACATGATTTCCTCGCGGATGCGTATCTGAGGCAGAAGAAATACGAGAAAGCGCTAGAGCAGGCTCAACGGGCCATTGATGAGGGTAAAAGCGGAGCGAAAGTTGCGCAGTTGGTCCTCGGACAAGCACTGGCCAACCTTGGGCGAGACCAGGAGGGAGTCCAGGCGCTGAAGACTTTCGTGCAAAGCGATCCGGGCAATCCTGCGATACCACAGGTCGAGGCCCTGATTGGCAAGATCGAAGCGCGCGATTCTTCGGGAGCCGCTGGCGCAGAAGAAACGCACACCGACCTGGCGCTTGTCGCCTCGCCGCCTTCGCTACCCGCCAGTGCGTGGGGACCGCCGGCGGTAGACGATGTCAAGCCGTCGGTTGCTGCGAATGTCTCATGTCCCTACCAGCAGGTAGTTGACGGGTCCGGTGAACGGGTCAAGCAACTGGTGGATAACATCACCCGATTTGCGGCAATCGAGGACCTGGTGCACGAACAGCTGGATCAAACGGGGAGTCCCATCACGAAGGAAACTCGCAAGTTTGACTATGTGGCTTCGATCTCGGAGACGCGCCCAGGATTCCTGGCGACCGAAGAGTTTCGCAACCTGCGGTATGGAATCGCTGATCTCCCCGACCACATCGTCACGATGGGTTTTATGAGCTTGGCACTGATCTTTCATCCCGACATGCGCGATGATTTCCAGATGAGTTGCGAAGGCCTGGGCGATTGGCGGGGGAAGCTACCCGGATCATGCACTTTCGGCAGCGCGAGGACAACCGCAACCGCTTTGCCGAATACACGGTCGGCAGTACAAATTATCCGATGAATCTAAAGGGCCGCGCGTGGATCGCCGCCAATGACTTTCAGATTGTGCGTATCGAGTCCGACCTGGCGGGGCCCTTGCCGCAACTCTCGGTCCAACATCAGATCGCCGAGTACGGCCCAGTCCGGTTCGGCAACAAAAAGGTCGAACTGTGGCTGCCTCAAAATGTTGATATTTTCTTCGAGTTGAACCGGCATCGCTATCATCGGCGGCACAGTTTTGATCACTACATGCTGTTTTCAGTCAGCTCGGATGACAAAGCGCCAGTCCCCAAGCAGTCGCAGAAGAGCCAGCCGCTGCAAAATCCCTGAGAACGGATTGAGACCTAGCCCCGATAAGGCCCGGCGGAGCGGGTGACTTCGAGGGTTCGGGCAAGGTGTTAGCGGGATGCCTTTTCTGCTAATCTCAACTGCGCCCTGTTGTTAGTCTTTTAATCCGCCGGAAAAGTCTATCCGGTTGCGAGCACACGCGCCATGTCGAAGGCACTCCAGCAGCAAGACGTGTCTGTGTTGTCGGCCGCCAAGCAGGGACTGCTATACCTGACGCCTAACGACTGGGCTTTGATCGCGGACAAAGCTGCGCGCCTGCAGTTCAAGGCGGGCGATTCGATTGTTCAGCAAGGCAAACGGACCCACGGAGTGTATCTGTTGCTCAAGGGAGCAGCCTCAGTGCAGGTTCCTGTGCAGGGGACGATTCCCGCCATCGGCCCCGGTGAAGTTTGCGGCGAGATCTCGTATCTTGACGAGCTTCCGGCGACCGCCAATGTTATAGCGAAAGAAGCAGTCGAGGCCTACTACCTGGATCGGTCCACGCTGCAATCGCTGTTTGAACTGTTTCCACACTTGGGTTCCCGTTTCTACCGCTCGCTGGCTTCCATCCTCTCGCGACGACTGAGGGAACTGATCGCCGGGGCGGGCTCGGCAAAAGAATAACCACCCACTTCTTCTTCTGGAGAACTGTGCTAGCCTACACACTGATTTCGGGCCTGCGCCCATGCAGCGTGGGTGTCCGCACGCTCTCTTTTCCATGGTCAAAACCGGCATGGTCGATTCCGGCAGTTTGCGACTGGCATTGCTGTCGGCCGGCGTACTCGGCTTCCGGCACGGTCTGGACTATGACCACATCGCGGCCATCACCGACATCAGTAGCGTGCAGGCCCGTGCCCGCGACGCGATGCGCTTCGGGTTGCTCTATGTAACCGGACACGCGACTACGGTGGCGGTGCTGGGGGCGGCGGCCGTTGGTTTCCGACTTTCGCTGCCCGCGGCCAGCGATCGCTGGGCGGAGCGCCTGGTGGGCATTACGCTGCTGACACTCGGCATCTACGTGCTGGGCACGTTCTTCCGGCCATCGTTGCACCATCACGCGCGTCCGCGGACGCGGATCACGCTGCTGATCAACGGCATGCTCTGGGTCTACTGGCGGCTGAGCCGGATTCTTGGCGGCACGCGAGTGGAAGCGCCTCAGGTTTTCAAAGACGGATACGGAACCAGTTCGACATTTCTGGTGGGCGTGATTCACGGGCTGGGAGCGGAGACTCCTACTCAACTGCTGTTGTTTCTGCTGGCCGCAAATCTGGGTGGCACGTGGTCGGGCTTGCTGGGCCTTTTCGTGTTCATCGCGGGGTTGGTGGTCATGAACACGTTGATGTGTGGATTGGCCGCCGGACTGTTTTCGCTCGACAAATTACAATTATGGATCGGTCCGGCGGGGCCCTCGCAAAATGTGTTTTCACGCACGCTGGCGTGCATCCTGGGTATGGTGAGCGCACACGCCTTGCGCAGCCTTACCTTCCTAACCTCCGCTTACAGCATCGTGGTGGGAACTATCTTTCTACTTGGCGCGGCGGACAAGCTACCATCGCTGACGGGGTAGTCTCTGGGTTGGAATCTCTATTGGCGCGAAAGACCGGAGTCGGGGGTGTGCATCGTTTTGCACTTCGGCGTGTGGGGAGAATGAGGGGAACGAGCTAACCAGCTTTGGCACAATATCTTACAAATCTCCAGGTGTGGCACAACAACTGCCCTATTAGGGCAAAGCACCGCTTGCGTGAGTTCAACGTAAGGCCGATGCCCCCGCGGCAGATTGGGAGTCGAAGTCTTGAGGAGGTCTCATATGAAGCGGACGGCACCGATGGTTGTGGTGGTTCTGGCGCTCTCGACGATGGCGTTGGCCCGTTCTGTTGACTTTACCAATTGCGGGGGCACCCTGACCGGAAGCAACGCCGGAATGAAGTTGGCCAGCTCGGAGTTGGTTGCGGTGCGGGGGATGGGCTCGGGTCGGGTGCGAGGTGACCTGGGAGCAGTCAGTTTCAAGACCGGCTCTTTGAAGAGTTTGGGGCCGCACGGCGAAGAAATCTTCAATGGCGGCGGCAGTTTTGTGATCACCGGGGATGGACAGCAAGGGATTCACAACGGGACGATTTTCCATGGAAGTTTCGTGGGTCCGGTCTTTTTGACCAGTGTCGACCTCGCCAGGGGACTGGTCCAATTAACCCTGAGGGGCACGGTTACAGGCCAATGGTATGGCGGCGGGATCGTTACCGCTAAAGTTGAGGAACTGACGGTCAAGGCCGGCTCCTTTGGCGGCCCGATCGGGTTGTTGAGTGGGACGGCACAAACGCAATGTAAGACGGTTGTGCCGGAACCGGGGACGCTCGGTCTGCTGGCCACAGGATTGGGACTCGTGGGTCTAGCGGGAGTGGTGCGGTTAAAGGCGAAGGCCTAAGTCCCGTTTCAAAGTGAAGGAAAGAGGCTCCACCTTAGGTGGAGCCTTGTCGTTTCTCCCCGAAAAGTCCCTCGCCCATTACCCCCGTAATCCGCGGCGGGGGATTGCCGTTGACCCCACCTGCCTACCCTCCTTAGATTTCCAGCAGGGGGTTGTATGAAAGATATCCATGAGGTCCTGCGGCAGAAGCAGTCGAAGTACGCCCAACTTGGCAAGCAGATCGAGATGCTGCAGCAGGCTGCTGAAAAGCTGCGCGAAGTAGCGCCGCTGCTAGCTGAGAACGACGACGAAGACAACACCGTACTGGCGGAAGTCGACGACGTTTCGGGCTCGGCGGACGCGATGGCAGCGAAGGCGGGTGCGGGTTCCGGCTCGGCAGCCGCGTCTAAACCGGCGCGGCCTGCGGCGCCACGTTGGCCGTAAACTCGCAAAGCTTCCGCAGCGCGAACGACCTATGAACCTTCAGGCATTACTGGTTTCCACGGATGACTCGGCCGCCGATGTGCTGGGCAGGGTTTTGCCTGCGCTGGGCATCGCGGTAGACCGTTCGAGCGATCCCGAAACCACCATGGCTCGGATCCGGCAGCAGAAGTTCGATGCGATCATTCTCGACTTTGATGATGCCAAGGCAGCCGGTGACGCTCTCGAGCAGGCAAGGAATCTGGGCTCTGCGGCATTGAGCATTGCTCTGGTCGCAGATGCGACAAAGGTGCGCGACATCCTCAGCGGCGGTGCCCACTTCGTTCTCTACAAACCCGTTTCGGAAGCGGGCGCCAAGGCCGGGTTGCGGGCGGCCGCAGCTTTGTTGAGCCGCGAACGGCGCCGGGCGTTCCGGGTTCCGGTGCAGGCTCCGGTCGAGATTACGCTGCCTGACACGCGCAAAGTAGATGGCATTCTGCTCGACCTGTCGGAAACCGGCATGGATGTGCTGACAGCCGAGGCGCAAACCACGGGATCGTTATTGGCTTTTCAGTTTCAGTTGCCGGATGGTGTGGTGCAAGTTGAGGCTCACGGGCAGGTGGCGTGGGCCAATCCCAACGGGCAGACCGGAGTGCGTTTCCTCGATGTGCCCCAAGAGGTCGCGGCTGGACTGAAGGTCTGGCTGAAAGCGGCGGCCGCGAACCAGGGCGCAGAGACCGATGAGGCTGTCCCTCACTGCAAGCTTACCGACCTCAGTCTAGGCGGCTGCTACGTGGAAACCGACGCACCCTTCCCCGAGCGGGCGTTGATTGACCTTTGCCTGAAAACGGGAGAACTCGAAGTTCATACCGAAGGCATGGTGCGGGTCGCGCACCCCGGCCATGGCATGGGAGTGGAGTTCCCTTCCCGCACACCGGAGCAGCGGGCGCAGGTGGGCAACGTGATCAGCTTCCTCCGCAATTGTCCGGACACGACCCCGGAACTGATTGTTTCTCCGCGGGCCCTGGTGGCCGATCTCACTCAGTTTGAACACGCTGTGCAGTCCCAAGAAGCTGCCGACGAGATGGAAGACTCGCTGCTTGAGCTTTTGCGGCGTGGCACTTCGCTCGAGCAGGACGACTTTCTCTCCGAACTCCGTCACCAACGCACCCCAGAAGACGTAGCCTCCGCGTAGCATCGTTTCCGCAAAGATTCCAAATCAGGGTTGTGAACTGTTAGGGGAGAAAAGCCTCCCGTGGCAGGTTTATAGCGGAGATTACAGGAAGAATTTCGGGCTGCAGTCGGGCAGAGAGCGCGAACGTGGGAGCGAGAGGCTTCGCCGGTGACAACCTTCCAAAGAATCGAAGAACCCGAACCCCGTCTCTGGCGCGGGTTCTCCGATCCTGGTCTGTTCCACCCCGTTACGAATACGATAGCCGAAGTCCGTCGCGCGATGGTTTCAGCAATATTAAATTCGGGTTAAATGTGTAGACTGAGATGTTTTCGATGTGCGTAAGTCGGATTGTGGAACGCCGCGCGAGCTAATACCGGGAGCGAATCTGGGAAAGATCATCGAACCTGCGTCTGCGCCAAAAGCCTCGACGGCCGATCCGAAGGCGTTATCGCTGCGCTGGGCTGCTCTGCTGGCGATCTGTGGCGCGGCTTTGGCGGTCGAGATTCCCTTCTTCTTTTTCGGAACGCCATCCGGCCACGACGTTGAATTTCATCTCTATTCCTGGCTCGATGTTCTGGCGCAATGGAAGCAAGGAATCTTTTTGCCGCGCTGGGCTGCGATGGCGCACTTCGCTTACGGCGAGCCGCGATTCATCTTTTACCCTCCCGCGTCCTGGACTCTGGGCGCGTTGCTCAGCGCGATCTTCCCATGGAGCATAGTGTCTGCCGTGTACATCTGGATTGTGTTGGCGCTGGCGGGAGCATCGATGTTTGTGCTGGCGCGGAGATGGCTCGACCGCCGTGGCGCGATCTTTGCCGCCATTCTTTATGCGGTGAACCCATACCATCTGGTGATCGTGTACTGGCGCAGCGCGTTTGCGGAGTTGCTGGCGAGTTGCCTGCTGCCTTTATTGCTTCTGTTGCTCTTAAGAGCTAGAGAGGAAGGCCGGCGGGTGATTGTGCCCCTGGCCCTGGTGCTGGCGGCGGCCTGGCTGACCAACGCGCCGGCAGCGGTGATGATGCACTACTCGCTGGCGCTGTTGGTGGTGCTGTTTGCGTGGCAACAGCGATCGGGCCGGCTGCTACTGGTGGCAGCTTCTGCGGTCGCCTTGGGGGCGTGCCTGGCTGGGTTTTATCTGCTTCCGGCGATTTACGAGCAGAAGTGGGTGAACATCACCGAGGCGGTGTCGGCGGGATCGCGTCCACAGGATAACTTTCTTTTTGTTCACACCGCGGATGCGGATCACGATGCTTTCAACCGAATCGTCTCGTGGATTGCGCTGCTGGAGATAGCGGTGACGTTTACGGCGGCATGGGCGGCGAGACGATGGCGCAAGGACGAGCCTGGCCTGTGGAAGGTCCTGGCGGTGTGGGGCATCGGTTGCAGCGCGTTCATGTTTCCGGTGACGGCGCTTCTCTGGAAATTGTTGCCCAAGCTGGAATTCATGCAGTTTCCCTGGCGTTGGCTGCTCTGCCTGAGCATGATCTTCACGATTTTCGTGACGGTCGGGGTGGGGCACTGGTGGATACGAGTTGCGATCTGGGTGGCTGCAGTTTGCGTGATCGCCGTGGCGTGGCAGCGCATTCAGCCGCCGTGGTGGGACAACGCCGCGGACCTGCGCGAGATGCGGGACAACATGGCGGACGGAATCGGCTACGAAGGAACTGACGAGTACACGCCGGTGGGAGCTGACCCGGCGTCGATCGATAAGGCGGCGTGGAAAGTTCGGGGGGAAGGTTCGGCGCATGCGGCGATCCGCATCTTGCAGTGGAATGCGAAATCGAAGCTGTTCACGGTCGAGATGTCGGGACCGGATCAGCTGGCAGTGCGCCTGTTTTCTTATCCGGCGTGGAACGTGGAGGTGAATGGGCGCGTGGTACACACGACATCCCGCGAGGGCACGGGCCAGATGCTGGTCCCGGTCGTTACGGGGATGAATCGCGTGCAGATTAAGTTCTCTCGCACCTGGGATCGGACGGCGGGCGGGTGGATCTCGATTGTGACGGTCCTCCTTCTGCTGCTGTCTCGTTTTCTTCTGCGACGAAAGCCGACCGCGAGCCCCTCTACCCTTATCTTGTAGCCGTCCGATCTCATGCGACGAATCCTCATTGCTACTTCGAATCCGGGTAAGCTGCGGGACTTTGCCGGAGCTGCGGCGGCGCATGGAATCGAGATTGCGGAGATTCCTCGCTTCTCTTCCCTAACGCCGGTGGTTGAGGATGGGCTCACGTTTGAGGCCAATGCGCGCAAGAAGGCGGAAGAGTACAGCCGTTATGTTCCAGCGGAGATTGTGGTTGCCGATGACTCGGGCCTGGAGGTGGATGCGCTGAACGGCGCGCCGGGCGTGCATTCGGCGCGCTACGCTGCTCCCGACTTACACGACAAAGAGCCGCACGAAACAGACCGGAATACGGATGATGAAGCCAACAACGCGCGGGTGTTGCGGGAACTGAAGAATGTTCCGCAGGAAAAGCGCACCGGACGGTTCGTTTGCGTGCTGGCCGCGGCGCGGGAGGGGACGACTCTCGCCACGTTCCTGGGGACAGCGGAGGGGATCATTCTGGACTCTCCACGTGGGACGAACGGGTTCGGATATGATCCGCTGTTTTATTTTCCGCAGATTCAAAAGACGTTCGCGGAATTGAGCCCGGAGGAGAAAGCGCGGTACAGCCATCGAGGCGCGGCGTTTCGGGAGTTCCTGGAGTGGATTGACTCGAGATGAGGAGAAGGCGAGTCGCAATGCGCTCGACCGGACAGCCGAGTGCGGCTGTCCCCACGTGGATTCTATGCTTCGGTAAACGACGTAAACGACTGCTTTCCTTGACTTAACTTCTCTCGCCGCAAGATAATTAAAGGTTCTTTTCTCATCGCTGAACTTGTAAGGAGCGCTTCGTGGCGTCAGCCAGTTCTTCTGCTCCCGTTTTGCAGGGAGTTGCGCCGTTACGCGCGGGTCAGGGTTATTCGTTTTATCTGCGGCGGCTGCATTCGCTGTTTGGGATTGTCCCGGTCGGAGCATTCCTCTTCGAACACATCCTGATCTCCAACTCGACCACGATCAGTGGTCCGCATGCCTATGAGCGCCAGGTGAGCTTCCTGGCCAATCTGCCGCTCGTATTCTTCCTGGAGCTGTTCGGTATCTGGCTGCCGATTGCGTTTCACGCGCTCTACGGCTTTTACATCTGGTATCGCGGGGACGGAAATACCATCGCTTATCCCTGGACTGGCAACTGGATGTACACGGCGCAGCGCTGGACGGGCGGGATCGCCTTCGCCTACATCCTCTGGCACACATACACGATGCGATTTACCGGGGTCGATCTCCACGACAATCCGTGGGCTTCGTTCGGCAAGGTGCAGCATGAAGTATTTCAGACGCCCCTGTTTCTGTTTTATGTTGTGGGCCTGATCGCTGCTTCGTGGCATTTCGCGTATGGAATCTGGCTGTTCGCGGCAAAATGGGGCATCGTCTCGGGCGATAAAGCGCAGAGACGGTTCTTGGCTTTGTGCTTGGCCTTCTTCTTCGTGTTGACGGCAGCGGGACTGGCCAGCCTGACCGCCCTCCGCTCGCGGCCCCAACAGCCGTTTGAGCCCGGAAGCGCAGGAAACAGTCAAATTACAGAAAGCCGGTAAGGAATCATGTCAGCTCCGAAAATTATTGTGGTCGGCGGGGGCCTGGCCGGACTGGCGGCGGTCATCAAGATCGCGGAGATGGGCGGCGAGGTCGACCTGTTCTCGATTGTTCCCGTCAAGCGTTCGCATTCGGTGTGTGCGCAGGGCGGCATCAATGCGGCGAAGAATTTGAAAGGCGAAGGCGATTCCACCTGGAAGCACTTTGACGACACGGTGTATGGCGGAGACTTTCTGGGAAACCAGCCTCCGATCAAAGACATGTGCGAGGCGGCGCCGGGGATTATCGATCTGCTCGACCGCATGGGGGTGCCTTTCAACCGCACTCCGGAGGGACTGCTCGACTTCCGCCGCTTTGGTGGGACGTTGTACAACCGCACCGCGTTTGCCGGCGCGACCACCGGGCAGCAGTTGCTTTATGCCCTTGATGAACAAGTGCGACGCTACGAGTCCGAAGGCAAGGTCAAGAAATACGAGCACTGGGAGTTTCTTTCGGCGGTGCTCGATGGACAGCGCGTCTGCCGCGGCATCTGCGCCATGGATCTGCGGTCTATGGAAGTGCGCACCTTCCCGGCCGACGCAATCATTATCTGCACGGGCGGTATTGGTGCAATCTTTGGGAAGTCGACAAATTCGGTTGTATGTACCGGGTCGGCGCAGTCGGCGCTCTATCAGCAGGGGTGCTACTACGCCAATGGGGAGTTTATTCAGGTTCATCCGACGTCGATTCCGGGCGAGGATAAGCTGCGGCTGATGTCGGAGTCGGCGCGCGGCGAGGGCGGCCGCGTGTGGGTGCCGAAGGCGCCGGGCGACAAGCGCGATCCGAAGTCGATTCCGCAAAGCGAGCGGTGGTACTTCCTCGAAGAGTGGTATCCGAAGTACGGGAACCTGGTGCCGCGCGACGTGGCGACGCGGGCCATCTTCAAGGTCGTCTATGAGCACAACCTCGGCATTGACGGCAAGCCGATGGTCTACCTCGACCTGACGCACATTGACCGCAAGATTCTAGACCGAAAGCTGGAAGGGATTCTCGAAATTTACGAGAAGTTTGTGGGCGACGATCCGCGCGACACTCCGATGAAGATTTTCCCGGGCATGCATTACACCATGGGCGGGCTGTGGATCGACTACAAGCAGGCCACGAACATCCCCGGCATTTATGCGGCGGGCGAGTGCGAGTATCAGTATCACGGCGCGAACCGGCTGGGGGCGAATTCGCTGGTCTCGTGCATCTACGGCGGCCAGGTCGCCGGGCCAAACGCGGTGGCGTATGCGCGAGGGCTGCAGGCGGCCTCGAGCAATGGACACTTCGATGCAGAGAAGAAAAAGCAGGAAGCGAATAACGCCCTGCTGATGAAGAATGAGGGAACGGAGAATCCGGTCAAGTTGTGGCGCGAACTGGGTGAGTTGATGACCAAGGACTGCACCGTCATCCGGTACAACAAGAATTTGCAGCAGACCGACGCCAAACTGGTGGAGATGCTGGAGCGGTATCGCCAGATCAACCTGAGCGATCGGACGTTGTGGGCGAACACGACGGTGGTCTTTGCCCGGCAGCTTTACAACATGCTCCAACTGGCGCGGGTGATCGCGCAGGGCGCGCGCCTGCGCGACGAATCGCGTGGGGCGCACTACAAGCCGGACTTCCCCGACCGTGACGATAAGAAGTGGATGAAGACCACCAAAGCATATTTTGCGCCGGATGCGGATGAGCCGAAGTTTGAGTTCGAGCCCGTGGATGCGTCGCTGATTCCGCCGCGGCCGAGGAAGTACTAAGGTGCCGCAGTACGCAATAAACGATACTCAATCACAAGCGAAGGCGCAACTCGAACAGCGCTGGGCCGCAGCGTTGAGGTGGTCGACAGCAACGACGAATGCGCATCCGTCATCGTTGACGGGGTCACAGTGACGATGGGGGCAGCAAGGCGGATTTGGCATTCCGTCGGTACGGACTTACGACAGTGGCTTGGAGACGGCGGCCAGCGCCCGGTCACTGTGGGAAAACAGAGCCGCCGCGACAGCCGAGATCCGGAGGAAGCTGGGGGTCGGATAACGGGGCACCTCAACCCGGTAGTTGACGCCCAGTGGCGGTGTTCCGGGGATGCGTACTGTCCCCGCCGTTCCGCACGATCTAGCGCGCAGGCGTCACAGAAGTTTCAGGAAAAACTAACGAATGGCTGACAAATCCGTCATCATCAAGATCAAGCGGCAGAACACTCCCACGTCCAAGTCCTACTGGCAGGAGTTCTCGATTCCCTACCGGCCGAATATGAACGTCATTTCGGCGCTCATGGACATTGCGGCCGACCCGGTGACCCGCGAGGGCAAAGCCACCACGCCCATTACCTATGACTCGAATTGCCTCGAAGAAGTATGCGGGTCTTGCGCCATGCTGATCAACGGACGCGCGCGCATGGCATGCTCGGCGCTGATCGACAATCTCGAGCAACCGATTCGGCTGGAACCATTCTCTAAGTTTCCGGTCGTGCGCGATCTGGCAACGGACCGTAACGTGATCTTTGAAAACCTGAAGGCCGTGAAGGCTTGGGTGCCCATCGACGGTACTTACGATCTGGGCCCCGGGCCGCGCATGTCGGCCGAGGATCAGGAAGCGGCCTATCCGATCTCGCGATGCATTTCGTGCACCTGCTGCATGGAGGCGTGCCCGCAGTTCAACAAAGACACGGGCTTCGTAGGCGCGGCGACCATCGCGCAGGTGCGGCTGTTTAACACGCATCCCACGGGCAAGGCGCTGCGGCGCGAGCGGCTGGCGGCGCTGATGGGGGATGGCGGCATCCAGGAATGCGGTTACGCGCAGAACTGCGTCGAGGTTTGCCCCAAGGATATTCCCCTGACGAAATCGATCTCCGAAGTCGGGGGGCAGGTCATGAGGCAGGCCCTGGGTGACCTTTTGCGGCGTTAGGACGGATACTGCGTCGCCGTAGGCAACCGTCGAGCGTTGCTCGACCGGACAGCCGGGGGCGGCTGTCCCCACATGAGTTCCGTTACAATGGATCCCGCCCCGCCTTAACCACTATGAGAATCGACATCAATCAGCTGACCGAGGCCGAGCTTCTCGATTTGAACCGGAGGATTGTGAGCGGCTGCGCATGATTCGGCAGATGCAGGCGCATGTCCGGATGCTGGAGTTCAAGATCGGCGAGCGCGTCTGGTTTCGAACCGATTTGCGCGAAGCTGAGGGCGTGCTCGTGCGCTACAACCGGAAATCTGTGACGGTTGTAAGCGATAGTGGCGAGCGCTGGACGGTGTCGCCAGGATTTCTCGAGAGGTCCGCAAGTTCCAATTCCGCTGCCGAAGCGCGGAGCCTGATCGAGATGAGAAAGGCGGACCGGTCTGGCAGTTGACCGGGCTTGACCTTTTGCGGCGCTGATTTTTGTCACTTGCTGCGCTCGGGTTGAACGAACGATTCGACGGATCCTTCCAAGTTGTAGCTGGCAGAGCGAATAGGCGTACCCTTTCGTGGGCTCAAGAATGGCCCGCAACTTGCCGATTACAGATTGAAACTCTGGCACCCTCTGGCCGAGTAACGCGCAGTAACCGGCGCGGGGCACTGAAGAGTTGAGTACGCAAGTAACACGCTGCTCGGGGTCTTGGAATGGTCCCCTTGACAGCATGGCTTAGAATAGCGGCACTTGCGTGGGAGCGAGTTGGCGGACGTTAGCCTGCCCTGAGCTTGTCGAAGGGATGGTCCGCACCACGGGAAAGCCACTTCGTGAAACCTAGCGCTAGATTCCAATTCGCAGCCGTGTCTCTGCTGGGCTTGATATGCGGTGGGATGTCAGGCACGGCCTTCGCCGTTCACCCGGTGACGGTGCATCCACATCGCCGGCATCTCAAATGGCTGCGGTGGCGTCCGATGTTCCGGCCGTCGCACGAGTCCCTGCTGGTCCAGAACGCCGAAATCGATCGCCTCGAATTGCCGCGTATTCAGGACGAGACGGAGTTGGAAGCGCTGAAGGCCGACGGATCGCTTCTGCCGATCCGCCCCGGTGATGCGTTGCGCATCGATCCGCGGCTGGATCCTTCGCGCCGCTACTGCCGGCCGTGGACAAGGGATTTCATTGAAGACCTGAGCCAGGCTTACTACAACCGCTTCCATGCGCAGATCCAGGTGAATTCGGCGGTCCGCACCGTGAAGGTGCAGAAAAAATTACGGCGCCACAACCGCAATGCTGCACCCGCTGACGGGGAGACGGCATCGTCGCATTTGGCTGGTGTCACGGTGGACCTGCAACGCCGCGGCATGAGCAAGGACCAGATTCGCTGGATGGAGCACTACCTCTTCTACATGAAGGCGCTCGGCCTGGTGGAACCGGAGGAAGAGCGGCGGCAGTGGGTCTTCCATATCATGGTCAGTGGGCATTACTCCGAGTGGCGCGAGACCCAGACCATCGTTCCGATCGAGCACCCTGAAAGCGAGACGCCTGAAACTCAGGTTGCCCTGGGCAGTGGCTCCCGCTAGCGCCGACCGCTGCCAAATCAGATAAGAAGTCGTAATCCGCCAGGATCGGCTACTTTGTATACTGCGCTTCCCCGTTTCCGAACGACCAATTCTCCCAGGCAGTTTCAACCAGATTAATCACGAGATCCTGAGGGCGCAGGCCGGGATGTTTGGCCAGGATTTCCGCCATTCGTTGAAACAGTTTTCGTTTTTGGCCGGGCTTGCGTCCAGCCGACAACGTGATTTGCACCATCACGATGTCGTCGCTGCGCTGTACTCCCAGATAGGTCGGATCGTAGATCAAATCGGTGACGGAGTGCTCCGTGATGACTTGAAAGCGATCCTGGGGTGGGATTTCGATCGCTTCGACCATGGCTTGATGAACGCCGTCCGCTAAAGCTTTGCGGTACGGTTCTGATTTGCCCTCTCTCAGAGAAATGCGCACCAGGGGCATGACGACCTCCTAATCGGTGACGGCAGAGTTTCTGCTCTAATGATAACCATGATTGTTTTGATGGCTGGACTTCCTGGCAGCGGCAAAACCACGCTCGCCCGCGAGCTTGCCACCCGCACTTCAGGACGGGTCTTGAGCAAGGACGAAATCCGGCATGCGATCTTTTCGCCGGAGGAGATCGAATACTCTTCGCGGCAGGATGACTTCTGTCTCCAGGTTATGCTGGAAATCGCCGGGTATCTGTTAGGGCACAATCCGCAGCGGCTGATTTTTCTTGATGGACGGCCGTTCTCGCGTCGTTATCAAATCGAAAATGTGCTGGCCGCGGCCACCTCTCTGCATCAGGGCCTGCGGATCCTCGAATGCAGTTGCGCAGAAGATACCGCCAAGCGGCGGCTTGAGGTGGATGGAGCTTCGAATGCTCATGCGGCGGGGAATCGCAACCTGGGGCTCTATCTTGAGGTGAAGTCGCGATTCGAGGCGATTACGCTGCCTAAGACCGTGATCGACACCGACCAGCCGGTGGAAACCTGTGTGCAGCAAGCGCTCGCGGCGCTCAGGTGAGTTGGACGGAAGATTGGATCGCGTGTTTACCTGTCCCTCCGTCATGGTTCACCCTTCGCCTCTCGACGTTTGTTCGCCCACTCCTCCGGGCTATACAATCCCACCTGTCCCCGACCTTCCCGTGGGCCACAACTATGACTGGCAGACTTTCTTTCGCATTCGTGCTGATCTGTTCCCTGGCATCTGCGCAAGTTCCGGCGACGCCTCCAGACTCAGGAGCCTCCGTCAGCGCGCGTGCTCGCCAAATTCACGATTCCGCCCTGGTGGTCGATACGCATGCGGACACGCCGCAGCGTTTTCTCGACGAGGGCTTTGACATCGGCTCGACGGACGCAAACGATATTGGACACATCAGTCTGGATAAAGCGCGGCGCGGGAATCTCGACGCCGAATTTTTTTCCATCTGGGTGGAACCGGTAGCGAATCAAGGTCACTATGCGCGCCACACTTTCGATCTGATCGATTCGGTTTACGAACAGGCGGCGCGCCATCCTGACCGCATGATGATGGCATTCTCCGTGGCCGATATTCAGCGGGCCCGCCACCAACACAAACTCGCCGCTTTGATGGGCATCGAAGGCGGACACTCGATCGAAAACGATATTCACCTGCTGCGCGATTACTATCGCCTCGGCGTGCGATACATGACGCTCTCGTGGTCAAACACGAACGAATGGGCCGATTCTTCCGGCGACATCGACGATTCCAAAGTGCAGCACCACAATGGGCTCACTGATTTCGGCAAGCAGGTTGTGTTGGAGATGAACCGACTGGGCATGATGGTGGACGTCTCGCACGTGGCCGACAAGACATTCTGGGACACGATTGGCGTGACAAAGGCGCCGGTGATCGCTTCCCATTCGTCGGCGCGAGCGCTGGTGGATGCTCCCCGCAATATGACTGACGACATGCTTCGCGCCGTGGCCAAGAACGGTGGCGTGGTGCAGGTCAATTTCTTCAATGGATTCGATGACGCGGACTTCCATAAGGCCATGGAGGCACAGGCGAAGGATCAGGCCGCCGCGATTCAGAAATACGTCGAACAGAGGAAGGCTGAGGGCAAAACGGTCAGCTACATCGATGAAGATCGCATTGAGCGCGAGTGGATGGCGAAGATTCCGCGGCCGCCACTGAAATCCCTGATCGACCACATCGATCATATTGCGAAGGTTGCCGGAATCGACCATGTGGGCCTAGGGTCTGACTTTGACGGAGTCAGCGGGGCGACACCGCAAGGAATCGATTCGGCCGCCGACCTGCCGAAGATCACGCAGGCGTTGCTGGATCGGGGATATAGCGCGAGCGATATTCATAAGATTCTCGGCGCGAACCTGCTTCGCGTTTTCGCGGATGTGGAGCGTGTGAGCCGTGAAATGCAGGCCTCGAGCGCAGCTTCCAAGTAGGCGCCGAAAGAGCTTCCCATTGCGCCCAGGGGAGGAAACCGTGGGCCTAGCTGTCGTACAATGCATGCTTGCTCACCAACAGTTAAACCATCTCCGGTTTCTAAGGAGCACCCATGCGTAGCGGATTTGCACTCTTGTTCCTGACTTTAACGGCCAGCGCCGCGTTGGCGCAATCGAGCACTGGCGGTCAGACCACCCCGGCGGCGAAGCCCAGCACTGCGGCCAAGCCCGCTGCCACGGCAACTTCAGCGTCATCAAAGCCTACCGCCATCATCGACACAACCGCGGGCAAGATGACTTGTACGCTGTTTCCTGAAAAAGCGCCGATCGGCGTCGCGAACTTCATCGGGCTGGCGACCGGCACCAAGGACTGGAAGAATCCGGTTAGCGGCACGACTAAGCATGGCGTGCCCATGTACGACGGAACGATCTTTCACCGCGTGATCCCCAACTTCATGATTCAGGGGGGAGATCCTGCGGGCACCGGTTCCGGCGCCGACCCCGTTACGCCGTTCAAGACTGAGGCGTCGCCCGATTTGCTGTTTGATCAGCCCGGGCGTCTGGCGTATGCGAATACCGGCCGCCCTGTCTCTAACAGTGCGCAGTTTTTCATCACCGAAGCGGCGACGCCGCATCTGAACGGTGGCTATACGATCTTCGGGCAGTGTGACGAGGCTACGGTGACGCTGGTAAAACAGATCGCCCGCATGGCTACCGATCCCAGCACTGATCGTCCGTTTCGGCCGGTGAAGATTAATCACATTACGATCTCGCACGGCGGTACCGCTGCCAAACCGGCAGGAGGAAGTGGAATGAAGAAGCCAGCCGCGACCGCGCCCAAGGCGCCAGCAGGTCCGAACCAGTAGAGGCCGCCGACAAACAAGCCGGGGGCGGTTGTCCCCACATTGCAATTCGTAACCCGCCCAAATTTACTGAACCGAGAAAGGAAATTCATGGCCCGCCAACCTGGACTGTACGCCACGTTTGAAACCAGCGAAGGATCGATCGTATGCCGTCTGTTCGACAAAGAGGCGCCTAAAACGGTGGCCAACTTCGTCGAACTCGCGGAGGGCAAACGCGAATGGACGCATCCTTCGACGCGCAAGAAATCCAAAGACCGGCTGTACGACGGAACCATTTTTCATCGCGTGATTCCCGACTTCATGATCCAAGGCGGAGACCCGGAGGGTACAGGCCGGGGCGGGCCGGGTTATCAGTTTGAAGATGAGACCAAGGGTTCGCCGCACAAGTTCGACAAGCCGGGCAAGCTGGCCATGGCGAACGCCGGGCCGAACACGAACGGCTCGCAGTTCTTCATTACCGTAGCGGCGACGACCTGGCTCACTGGCAAGCACACGATCTTTGGCGAGGTGGTCGAAGGGCAGGACGTTGTGAACAAGATCACGGCTGTGCCGCGCGGTCCTCAGGATCGACCGCAGAAGGACGTGGTGCTGAAGAAGGTGGAGGTCGAGAAGGCCTAAGGGCTCGCAGCCTAATTTGCGAGCACGGAAATGCCGTCAGTCCGGATGAGATTACGATCGGCGGTTATCAGTGTAAGGTCAAATGCCTTGGCAGTAGCGGCCAGGAATAGATCGGCTGGGTCAACGTGCGGCATGCGGAGTGTCGGCAGCGTACGTGCGATGTCAAACGTAAGCGGAGCATCGACCACGGGAAGTACGCTCAAGCTAGCGGCTAGCCAGGTCGTAAAATCAGTGGCAATCTGGACCCGCTTCTTCCGGAAGAGTAGGAACGCCTCCCATATACTGATCGGCGAAAGCCAAAGTTCACTTTGTCGATCGTCCAGTGCCTTCGCCACGCGTCCGGAAAGTCGCTGAGGTTCCCCAAGGCTCCAAAGCCAAATGTGGGTGTCCAAGAGTAGTTTCATTCTCGCCACGCCTCCCAGTCATTCAGGCTGCCCGTGGGGCCGACGATATCCCCGACGATTTTCATGCTTCCCGCCATAGAACCGAGCCTCCTTCCTTTATTTTTTCGGCGGTGGGGGGAACAACTTCGGCGACGGGCTTGCCGAAGCGGGTCACGCGAATTGGCCTGCGCGTCTTGCGAACCTCTTCCAGGATGCCGAGGCACTTAGCCTTGAACTCGGAGATCGCCACTTCCTTCATCTGCTCTTTACACCATGGTCAATACGCCTACCGACGGTAACTGGTTGGGTATTCGCTGGTCGCCTGGAACCGATACGAGGCCCCGAGATTCACGTAGCAAGCGCGCGAACTTCGGGCTAGCGAAAAGAGGGTGCCTAGGCACGAAATGGGAAATCGAGACGGCTTGCTACTGCAAGCAAAGGCTGGCTGAGCGGCACTCCTATGATCCTCAAGCGGTTCGCCAGCACACGACTAAACCATGCATGACGGGTTCGTCGGCGATCTTCAGGTTTGGTCGCACCAGCTTAGCAGTCGATACAATCCTAAGCGAATGTTTACCGCTTACGTATCTGAGGATGCCCTCAAACTGCTTCTTTTGCTGGCTGTTGGCAGTGGGCTGGGGCTGCTGGGTCGCTGGAGTTCGCGGCTGGGCGGAAAGCATGAACTGGAGTCTCTGCCCGGTTCGGAGGTCTTAGGGAATGATGAGAGTACTCCCCGAGTGTGGCCTCCGTCGGCGGAGGAGATAGCGGCGTCGTTTCCCTTCGATCCATCGCTAGGAAGGATTCGCATCCAGAAGTTTTTTTTTGAAAAGGTGGATGCCATTCCCGGTCCGGCGGAGGCCGAAGTCTTCGCCGACGAACTGCACCTGCAACTCTACGACCCCGAGAGCGGACATTATTGGTGGCAATCCTACTTTGTGGCCACGCCAAAGGGACTGGCCAAGATTCTTCGGGAGAAATCGTGGAGGTACTTGCACGCGCCGCAAATACTTGTGCTTCCGCGATATGACCTGGAGGAGATTCGACGGGCGGTCGTAAGCCGTATCATGGCGGACCACGAGTTCTTTAAGGACAGAGACGAGACGGAGGAAGAGTCGCTCTGAAACGGTTTGTCCGAAAACGAACTCCCCACTTCTCGTACCCAGAACGCACGCGAAATGGGGTACCCGGGCCGTGGAGAGAATTCCTGGCGGCGTTTGTGCAGTGCAGGCGGGCACGGGGTCCTTCGACTCCGTTGACGCCTGCTTCGCCCGCGCCAACTCCACTCAGGATGACGAGCTTTCACCCCGACTGAAGCTTACACTCCGATCACGCCACACAATTCCTTCACCGCGGCGGCGCTCTTGTCCAGGCCCGCTTTCTCCTCCGGGGTCAGCTTGATCTCGATGATCTGCTCGATTCCCTGCGCACCCAGCTTTACCGGGACGCCGACATACAAGCCGTTGATACCGTACTCGCCTTGCAGGTAGGCGGCGCAGGGCAAGATTTTCTTTTTGTCTTTTAGAATCGCCTCGACCATTTCGGTCGCGGCGGCTGAGGGGGCATAGTAGGCTGAGCCGGTCTTCAGATACTTCACGATCTCGGCGCCGCCGTCGCGGGTGCGCTGCACCAGGGCGTCGAGGCGGGTCTTCTCGATCAACTCGGTGATCGGGATGCCGGCGACCGTGGAATAGCGCGGGAGGGGGACCATGGTGTCGCCGTGGCCGCCGAGAACAAAGGCGGTGACGTTTTCCACGCTGACTTTCAACTCGTCGGCGATGAAGGCGCGGAAGCGGGCGGAGTCAAGCACGCCGGCCATGCCGATGACGCGCTCGCGGGGGAAACCGCACAACTTGTAGGCGGCCTGCGCCATGGCGTCGAGCGGGTTCGAGACGATGATCAGAATGCTATTCGGGGAATGCTTCACCACCTCGCCCACCACAGCTTTCATGATGTTGTAGTTGGTATTGAGCAGGTCGTCGCGGCTCATGCCGGGCTTGCGTGGGATGCCAGCGGTGATTACGACGATGTCGGAATTGGCCGTGTCTTTGTAGTCGTTGGTGCCGCTGACGTAGGAGTCCCGCTTTTCGATGGGCATGGCTTCAAGTAGGTCGAGTCCCTTGCCTTGGGGCACGCCTTCAATGATGTCGATGAGTACGACGTCGGCCAGCTCTTTGGAGGCGATCCAGTGGGCGGCGGTTGCGCCGACGTTGCCGGAGCCTACGATGGTTACTTTCTTGCGCATGGTATGAGTCCCTTCGGTAAAATGGTATGAGTCCCTTCGGTAAACAAGCATCAGCAAGCCAGCAGCGCTTCGAGGAAGCAGGTGGTGCCGGCAGAAAAGCAGATACCTCGCTGCGCTCGGAATGACAAAGTTTGTTATACCAGGACGCTGGCGTCCATGTTTTCGATCATGTGCCCAGCGAATTCGCTGGTTTTGACTTTGGTGGCGCCGGGCATCAGGCGCTCGAAGTCGTAGGTAACTTTTTTCTGTTCGATGGTCCGCTCCATGCTCTGCTCGATCAGGTCGGCGGCTTCGGGCCAGCCGAGGTGGCGGAACATCATGACGCCCGACAGAATCACCGAGCCCGGATTGATGACGTCTTTATCGGCGTACTTCGGGGCCGTGCCGTGGGTGGCTTCGAAGATGGCGTAGCCGTCGCCGATGTTGGCTCCAGGCGCGATTCCCAGTCCGCCGACCTGCGCCGCGCAGGCATCGGAGATGTAGTCGCCGTTGAGATTGGGCGTGGCCAGAACGGAATACTCATCGGCGCGTGTGACCACCTGCTGGAAGATGGAGTCGGCGATGCGGTCGTTGATCATGATTTTCTTTTTCCACGTACCGTGGCCGTGCGTGCCGTAGATAGCATCGAGCACGTCTTTTACTTCTTTCTCGACCGTCTGGCGGAATGAAGGAGGAGCGAACTCCATGCCTGGCTCGACGGCTTCCGCGTTTTGCGCGACGGTCAAGTACGGATTCTTGTCTTTGTTGTCTAGAATCCAACTCTCACGCTCGGTGACGACTTGGTCGCGGAATTCCTCGGTGGCGAGTTCGTATCCCCACTTGCGGAAGGCGCCTTCGGTAAATTTCTGAATGTTCCCCTTGTGGACGAGGGTGACGGTCTTGCGTCCGGACTGGAGCGCGTGCTGGATAGCCATGCGGACCAGGCGCTTGGTTCCGGTCACCGACATGGGCTTGATGCCGACGCCGGAGTCGAGGCGGATCTGCTTTTTGCCGCTCTTAAGCATGTCTTGGTTAAGGAACTCAATGAGGCGGGCGCAGTCGGCGGTTCCCTGCTCCCACTCGATGCCGGCGTAGACATCCTCGGTATTTTCCCGGAAGATGACGACGTTCATGCGCTCGGGGTGCTTCACCGGCGAAGGCACGCCCTTGTAGTACTTAACCGGGCGGACGCAAGAGTAGAGATCGAGAATCTGGCGCAGGGCGACATTGAGGGAGCGGATGCCGCCGCCGACCGGCGTGGTCAGAGGGCCTTTGATGGCGACGCGGAATTCACGAATGGCGCCGACGGTGTCGTCGGGCAGCCAGGTATCGAACTTGGCCTTGGCTTTTTCTCCCGCGAAGACTTCGTACCAGGCGACGCGCCGTTTGCCCTTGTAGGCCTTCTCCACGGCCGCATTGAACACCCGCAGGGAGGCCTTCCAGATGTCGCGGCCGGTCCCGTCGCCTTCGATGAACGGAACGATGGGGTTGTCCGGGACTTCATACTTGCCGCTGGCGTAGCCAATCTTTTTTCCGTCCGAGGGAACCGCTACGCCGTTATAAGAACCTGCCATCTGAACCTCCGCTATCAGAATCTCGCGTCATGATTGTAAAAACCCTCAATTATAAAGAAATTGGCCATCCGAACCAGCAGATAATTCTTGCCGGCTGTGCCATAATTCCTCCGTCTCGGTCAAGCCGGTGGCACGGCTTCAGGAGGTTCTCATGGGGTTTGGGATTCCACAGCGGGTTTCGGCCTGTCTGTTTCTGCTGGTCGCGCTCTCCAGCCTTGTCTTCGCCGAAGGCGGGAGGGATCGCACTCAGGTCGGCCACGATATCACGATCGGACCCGGCGAAGAAGTTAGCGAAGCGACCTGCTTTGGCTGCAGTGTCCGCGTACGTGGACACGTCACTTCCGATGTCACCGTCTTCGGCGGAAGCATCGTGGTCGAGGAGCAGGGAGAGATTGCCGGCGAGGCGGTCGTGCTTGGAGGGGGAATTCGCCTCGAAAAAGAAGCGACAGTGAGTGGCGACGTGACTGTCTTCGGCGGCCAAGTCCGCTTCGATCCCACCGCGTCAGTGGGCGGTGATGTGACCAACTTTGGCGGGTCGTTCTGGCTTGTCCTGATCTTTGGGCTGCCTCTGCTGATTCTCGGCGGGATCATTGCGCTGATCGTCTGGATCGTAAGGCGCTTGATCCAGCCTTCGGTACCGGCCACGGCCTAGAACCAGCAAGAAATGGGGCATGGGAGCAAGACGGCGGTCGCTACCAGCGGCGCGTGCCAAAGCTCTTGCGTACGCCCACGCTCAGGTAGCGGCCCCAAGGCCCGTTGTTTCCCAGGTCGGCGATCCCCAGATACTTGTTGCGTGCCCCCAATCGGTCGAACAGGAAATGCTGGGTGACACGAAACTCGAAACCTTTGGCAATGTAGACTCCAGCGCCCCAGGAATGTTCAATGCCAATCGCATCGGGCGACCACGTGTAGAGCGTCTTGGGAACGGTCTTGCCGAACAGGAACGTCGGTGCCCCAAAGATCATCAAGCGCCGCAGTTGGCCGCGGCCGAACGGCCGAACTTCCAGAATTCCCGACAGCATATAGCGCGCGAACAGGCTGCAGGGGGCATTGACTCCGCCGTATTGTCCGGCATTGCCGGCGCACAGATTGGGATCAATCTCGTTGTGTGGGGGCGCGAGGTCGAACTGCGCCCAGCCCCAAAACATGTCGTGGGGAAAGAACATGCGGTCGTCGGCACCGGGCACCTGCCAGGCTCCCTCGGAGCTTGCTGGGGAAGTGGCTTGCGAATTCGCTTGCGAAGTACTTCCCACGGCGAGGGAGGTTGAAGTCTGCGCCTCCGCCACTCCCGAGATCAGTGCCAGCAACGCCAGAATCCAAGTCCACGCTTTCATTTCGCCTCCAGTGAATTTCGCCAACAGCGGCCAACCGCCTGTCTACACCAAGCGCCGACCGAGTCCGGCCAGACGCTTTCGGTTCCAACAGAGCGGAACATTGTAACCCTTGCCACGCGACAAGCTAGTTGTGGTGCGGGTTCTGGTGAAGAGAAACCGTCAGAGTGGCCCTCTGGCGCGGCGCATTGCGATCCGGAGTTTCGTCGAGAGCCAGTAACCGTTTTCTAGGCCTTCCAGAATCCATATCCGCAGATCGATTTATTCCATTCATAGTACGTTCACACTACCCTAAATGCGGCTAAGAGCCTCGAAAAGCTGGGGAAAACGGTTTGGTTCACCGATTGCACAATAAACAATATCGAGAACGAAGGACCCTAGCCTATGCCCCAAGAGATTTCGGTTTCCTATCAGGCGATCAAGAGCAAGGTCTACCGACTGATCGACGCCCTCGTTGTCGGAGAGAAGAACGAAGCTGAAGTACAGGAGTCCATTCGGCGCTGGTGGGATCTGATTCATCCAGCGGATCGCCCGATTGCCCAGAAGTATCTCCTGATGGTGCTCGGTCGCTCGGCTTCGGCTCTGGACGCGGTCGGTGATGGGCTGTTCTCCGTTAGCACCCCGTCACCACGTTCGCTCGCAGTCGAGTCTCAAATGCCAACGAAGCGCATGCGTTTGATGGAACGGATGGTCAAGGAAACCGGCGTTCGTACCGCCGTCTAGTCTCGCCCTGCCTCGTGACTAGAAATTTACATTTCCTCCCTTGCGTTCGGCTTTGCCTGCCCGTAGTCTTCCCTTCATCGTCACCCGCTGTAGAAATCCGCAACAATGGAGCTATCTGTGAGATTGAATTCGACCAGGGGAGCAGGAAACTATTTTGTCTACGGAGTTTTGCTGATCATGGCTACATCTCTTTTTGCGGCGTCAGGGGTTTACAGCTACACGCTCAACTCGATCGACGGCAAGCCGGCGCCGCTGGCCGAATATAAGGGCAAAGTCGTCCTCATCGTTAACGTGGCCAGCCAATGCGGGTACACGCCCCAGTACAGCGCGCTGGAAGCGATTTATGAGAAGTACAAGGATCAGGGATTCGTCATTCTGGGCTTTCCGGCTAATAATTTCGGCGCCCAGGAGCCGGGCACGAACGAAGAAATCAAGACTTTCTGCAGCCGCAAGTACAGCGTAACCTTTCCAATGTTTTCGAAAATCTCGGTAAAAGGCACGGACCAGGCACCGCTGTACTCTTACCTTACCAAAGAGACCGGTCCGGGAATTTCCGGGGACATCAAGTGGAACTTCACGAAGTTTCTGGTGGATCGCAGCGGAAGCGTAGTGCAGCGGTTCGAGCCGGCGGTCACACCGGATTCAGAGGAAATGGTCGGGGCGATCGAGAAGCAGCTGAAGCAATAGGCGCCCTTGGGCGCTTACGCTTTCTTCGGAGACGCGGAAGCGGCTCGCACGATGGCCGTCACCAGGCCGGGTATGGTGAACTTCCGCGCCTGAATACCCACTGAGAGTCCAAGTTCCCGCAGGGTGGACGAAGTCACCGGACCGATCGAGGCCGTGCGAATGGGCGCGGCGCCTTTGCGCAACAACAGTGGTTTCGCGCGCGACCCAAGTAGCGCAACAAAGTTGCGGACGGTCGAGGAACTGGTGAACGTGACCACGTGCGGGCGCTGGAGTGGGCTTCTGAGCGTGACGCGCAGGCGCTTGCGGGAAGATAGGGGTACCACGGTCTCATAGGCTTCGACTACCTGAACGCGGGCTCCCAGTTTGCGCAGTTCCCGGGGTATCACGTCGCGCGCCACTCTGGCGCGCACCAGGAGCACGCCCTTCCCTTTCACTTTGCGTTTCAGGCTGCGAACAACGGATTCGGCTATGTATTCTTTGGGAACTACGGCGACGGTTATTCCACGCTCCTCGATAGCCTTTTTTGTTGCCGGCCCTATAGCGGCCACGCGTATGTGACTGAGGGCGCGTTTGGTGAGGCGCAGGTGCTGCATGCGTTCCCAGAGGGCTTCGACGCCATTAACGCTGGTTAGGATGAGCCATTGATAGTCGGCAAGATTCTTCAGAGCTCCGTCCAAGGGCTTGAATGAGCGGGGTTTGCGGATCTCGATGAAGGGGATTTCGATCACTTCCGCGCCCAGCTTGCGCAATTCTAGGGAAAGCGCGCCGGCCTGGTGACGGGCGCGACCGACTAACACGCGGATTCCTCTTAGTGGTTGCTTCGTCGTTGATTTGACGTTCTTGCTCATGGTTATAGTTGGCGGGCATGAGTGCCCGCCCACACTGGCTCAATCTTGCTGCTTCTTTATACCTAATCCTAGCTCCTGCATCAGGCGGGCGACGCCGGTTACTGCCGTGTCGGTGGCGGCGCTCAACGAGTGGATTATGTTGGCCTGTTCCTCACGGGTGCGGTTCTGACTCAGCTTGAATTTGGCTTCGATCTTCGTGACCACAATTTCAAAACCGACGATATGGCTTAGCATGCGGGCACGATAAGCCTCGGTGAGTCCGGCCCATTGTTCGGCGTAGGCTGGCTCGAACATGGGGATCAGTTCGTGGAGGACGGCTAGCAGTTGGTCCGGTTCGGAGAATACGCGGGCGTTCCCGTAGGCGTGCACTGCACCGTAGTTCCAGGTGGGAACAACTTCCCGGGTGGTGTAGTGGGTGGGCGAGATATAGGCGTGCGGGCCGTGGAAGACGGTCAGGCAGTGGGGTTCCTGCTCAAGGTGGCGCCAGTGCGGGTTCGCTTTGGCGACATGGCCCCGAATCACAAGGTCTTGCCCTGCCTCGCGTATGGCGAGGGGTGCATGCGTGGCAAATGGGCCGTCGTCTGTACAGGAGATGAGGATGGCGAACGGGTGCGCGCGCATGAAAGCGATCGCAGCGGCTTGCTCGAAGACGCGGAAATGCTCAGGGATGTACACGAGTGAGTGGCTCGGCTCCTTTTGCGGACGTGGATCAGCTTTTCGACGGCGGCTACGACTTCGCCCTGCTCGTCTTTCACTTCTACCGTAAACGTCGGTTCGTATTTCGGCAACGTCTTCAACTTGTCACGGATGTCGTTGAGTTGCGTGTCCGATAGCCGGAATTCGGCGCGCACTGTTCCCTTCCCCGGCTTGCGGTAGCGGATGGAGGCAGCCTTGTCCCAGACGACGTAGTCACGGCCCAGGTTAGCCATCAGCATCAGCATATAAAACGGGTCGGTCATGGCAAAGAGCGATCCGCCGAAGTGGGTGCCGACGTAGTTGGCGTTCCAGAAACGCAGCTTCATCTCAACATCGACCGCCTTCATGTCGGGGGCGATGTAGACGATCCGGATGCCCATCCCGAGCAACGTTGGCCAGAAGTTGATCCAGCGGCGGAGATGGGCGGGACTCTTGCTGCCGCCGAGAAGTTGCAGGAGCACGTTGCGGCTCATCCGGATCTCCGGCTTCCGCGGCTTGCAAATCATGGTTGCGGCGGGACGGCCAAGCCGCGGCCGTAGACGGCTTCGAGGATTCGATCGCCGCCGCGGGCGAGGAGCGCCGCACCGGCGTCGTTGCCGAGCTTTTCGGGGTTGTTTCCGTCGCGGGAGTCGCGCAGGAGTTTTGAGCCGTCGGGGTCGGCGACGATGGATTCAAGATGAAGCTTGCCGTTGCGCATTTCTGCGAAAGCGCCGATGGGGACCTGGCAGCCTCCGCCGAGGCTGTTCAAGAGGGCGCGCTCCGAGGTGGTGGCGGCGCGCGCCGCGGGATCGTTCAGGAAAGCGAGTAGGGCGCGCGTGGCGTCGTCGCCTTCACGGATTTCGATGCCGAGGGCCCCCTGCCCGGCTGCCGGGCACATAAGTTCAACGGGGATGATTTGCTTGACCAGTTCGGTCTTGCCCAGACGCTTCAGGCCTGCCGAGGCCAGGATAATGGCGTCGTATTCTCCCTGCTCGAGTTTGCGCAAGCGGGTGTCGACGTTTCCGCGCAAGGGATGGATGTCGAGATCGGGACGGACCGCCTTCAGTTGCGCCTGGCGACGCAGGCTGGAGGTGCCCACGCGCGCGCCTTGGGGGAGCTCTTGAAAGCTGGCATAGTGGTGCGAGCAGAAGGCGTCGCGCGGGTCCTGGCGCTCAGTGATGGCGGCGATTTCAAATCCGGCAGGGAGTTCTGTCGGAAGATCCTTCAGGGAATGGACGGCCAGGTCTACCTGTCCGGCGGCGAGGGCTTCTTCGATTTCTTTGGTGAACATGCCCTTGGTGCCGACCTTGGCAAGGGCGACGTCGGTGATTTTATCGCCCGTGGTGTGGATGATTTCGATCTCTACTTCGTGACCGCGGCCGCCGAGCAGAGCCGAGATGTGGTTGGCCTGCCAGAGGGCCAGTTGCGACCCGCGGGAGCCGATGCGGAGGCAAGCCATTACTGGCCTGTCCCAACTGCGTCTTTTTTGGCCACGGGCTGCGCTGCCGCCTCTTTGTCCTTGTCCCGGAGGTTGAACAGGCGGCGGACTACGTCGACCACCGTCGTCGCCTCGGATTCCTTAGCGGCGGTTTTCAGCGTGGTGATCGGAGTGTGCATGACTTTGTTGATGATGCCGCGAGTCAATGCCTCAACCGCAATTTCCTGCTCGGGGGTTAACTGGCCGAGCCTGCCGCGCACGCGGTCGATCTCCGCCTGGCGGATGGTTTCGAGATGGTCCTGCAATGAAACAATCGTGGGGACGACGTCGAGGGTGCTGAGGCGGGCTTCGAAGCGCTCCACCTCGTTGGCGATGATGGCCTCGGCGCGCTCGGCTTCCTTGCGGCGGTCAGCGACATGGCTCGACACGGCCTGTTGGAGGTCGTCGATGTCATAGGCGAAGATGCCATCGAGCTTTGCCATGTCGGTCGAGACGTCGCGAGGCACGGCAATATCGATGAAGAACATCGGGCGGTTCTTGCGGCGGGCCAGGAACTGTTCACCGTGTTCACGGCGGAAGATGGCGTGCGGCGCGCCGGTCGAGGTGATGACGATATCGGCGCGATCGCAGGTGGAGTAGAGATCGTCGAACTTAATGGCTTGGCCGTTGAATTTCTGCGCCAGGCCGATGGCGCGGTCGTAGGTGCGATTGGCGACGAAGATCGACGCACAGCCGTGGGCCATAAGGTGGCGGGCAGCGAGTTCGCTCATCTTGCCGGCGCCGACAATGAAGACGTTCTTGCCGTGCAGGTTGCCGAAGATTTTCTTGGCCAGTTCGACCGCCACCGAGGCGATCGAGACCGAAGACGATCCGACGGCGGTCTCGGTGCGCACGCGCTTGGCGACAGCAAAGGCGCGGCTGAAAAGCTGATCGAGTTGTCCACGGACGGCGCCTACGGCGCGGGCCGTGGCGTAGGCTTCCTTGACCTGGCCGAGGATCTGGGCTTCGCCCACCACCATGGAATCCAGGCTCGAGGCCACCCGGAACAGATGCCGGACCGCGTCCTTTTCGCGGAATTCGTACAGGTGCGAGTCGAGTTCCTCGGGCTTCAGATGAAAGTGATCGTGGAGGAATCCGCGCAGATCGGCGTGGCCGTTGGTGGTGTGAGCTACGACTTCAACCCGGTTGCAGGTCGAGATCACCATGCCCTCTTCGATCCCCGGATAGGCAGCGAGATTGCGGCAGGTATCGGGCAGGCGCGATTCGGGGATTGCCAGACGCTCGCGTACGTCGAGCGGTGCGCTCTTGTGATTCACGCCGATGAGCTGGAATCTCATGAGGCAGCAAACCTGTGGATGGTGGAGAAGTAGTTGGCCGCCCAGGCGGCCAGCGCGGCCACGAAGGCGAAGGTCGCCAGAAAGGCGGCGCGCCGTCCGCGCCATCCCGAATTCCAGCGGGTAAAGACCATACCATGTACACGGCCCACATCAGCAGCGACAGCAGGATCTTGGGATCAAGAAAATCGACGCGGCCATAGGTGGTGACCGCGACTACCGAACCCGTCAGCAGTCCCAGCGTCATGAATGGGAAGCCCATCAGTAACGAGCGATAGCCGATCTGGTCGATCACTTCAAGCGCGGGCAGGAACGAAATGAGGCTGCTGGCCTTCTTGGCTTTGAGGCGGCGCTCTTGTAGCAGATAGACCAGACTGGCACCGAAGCTGAGCACCAGCGCAGCGTATCCGGTGAAAATCAGGATGATGTGGGCGATGAGCCATCCTTTGTGCGAGACGAACTGCGTCAGCAGAACTGGTTGCTCGTCAACGGCGGCGACGAAGGTTAGAAAGAATACGACCGGAAACACCACCACGCCAGGCGAGGTGGTCTGGTAAATGCCGTAAATCACCATGAAGAACGACATGGAGAAAAAGGCAAGCAGTGATTCTCCGTTATGAACGGACGCCCAGACGATCTGGCCCGAAAGGAATACCTCAACCAAGGACACGAAGTGGAAAACCATGCCCAGGCTGGCCGCGTGAAAGGCGACACGGCTGAAAAGATCGCTGGTGCGGGTAAGAGCCACGAAGGCGTAGATCAGCCCGACAAAGTAACAACCCAGCGCGAAGCGTAGCCAAAGCAGTGCCATAAGCCTTCTAAGTTCCGGAATCCCATGAGTTTACCCTAACTCGCGGGCCCGGGGCATGCCCCCTCTAGTACATACCGGGTCCATTGTCCTACCGGGCTGAGGTAAGGCCAACAAAGACGGTCACTTAGACTTGTGATTAGGATCACAGCGCAAGATCTGTGCTTTGGACTCAAGCGGACCGCAGCGCCTGACGCCGCGCCCTTTCGTGGCCCCTGCGACAGAAGAGGAACTTTTGTGCCCTTCCCGTAAGCAACAATTCGTCAGTTCGTTTTGGGCGGCGCTGCGGCATGGGGGTTCGTCTTGCCTGTGGCGTGTGGATTGGCGGCGCCGGGGGGCATGGAGCCGGCGGTGTGGCTGCCGCTCATCGAACCCATATCGCCAGGCGCGAAGCAAGTGACGCGTCCGCTGGACGCGACGCGCAGTGCTGAGGGGCAGGCGCCGCTGGTGAGCGCACCGGTCGCACCTTGCGTCTGCACCGTGAACAATTTGCCCTCGCCATTGCCGGCGACGCCCACACCCATCCCGGGCATCTCGTAAGACACATAAAACGGATGTTTGCCTTGGCTCGCCTGCATGGAGCAGTCGCTGGCGGACTTAAGTTGAGCCGCAGCCGCGCGAGCGTCGAGGGTCCCGCAATTGGTGGCGCCGGCGCCGGAGTATTCCTGCAGCTTCTGCTGCACGGGTCCCGGACCCGCCGACATAGGGGACGCAACGCTCGAAGAGGCTGCATTACTCGCAGGCGCTGCTGGGCTGGCGGATTTGTTGCACGCGGTCAGCCCGAGGAGGACAAGCGTCAGGACGACGGGGATGCGTTTCATAGTTTCTCAATTGTAAATCGCACTGGGCCGGTTGGGGATTCGGGTGGTACCTGAGGCAGCAACGCAGCTGAATGCCGACCGAGCAGTCGAGCTGCGCTCGGCCGGACAGCTGGGGGCGGCTGTCCCCACAAGCCACTGCGATGAACTAAGCTTCATTGACACGTCCCTTCTGAGCCCATACGATTTCGTTCACGGGTTCTCATCATGCCGAATGCAAAGTGGTCACGACACTGCCTGCCTCGAATCTCTGCTCTGTTATGCCTCTTCCTGGTCTCGGCGTCGACTCCGGTCCCGCAGGCCGATCCCACCCGCTACCTCAATGACGTCAAGTCGCTGGCTTCTCCTGAGATGGAAGGGCGCGGCGCGGGCACCAAAGGTCTGACCCGCGCCGAGCACCTCATCGAGAAGCGATATAAGGAACTCGGACTGCAGCCCGCGGGCACTCACGGCTATGCGCAGCCCTTCAGCGTGATTACGGGGGCAAGGGTGAAGCCGGACAACTCCCTCAAGGTGGAAGCCTCAGGGGTTACAACCGACCTCAAGATTGACCAGGATTTCGTTCCTTTCAGCTTTTCTTCGTCGGAGCAGGTCTCGGGACCGCTGGTCTTCGCGGGATACGGAATCACAGCGGACGAATTTCATTATGACGACTACAACGGCCTCGATGTGAAAGACAAGATCGTCATCGTGCTCCGTTACGAACCTTCGGGCTTTGCGGAGAAGAGCGGGCATCATGGGGTTACGCAACATTCACAGCTGATCACCAAGGCCATCAACGCGCGGAACCATGGGGCGAAGGCCGTCATCGTCGTCAACGGCAAACTCGGTGACGGCGAGGAGGACCTGCTCACCCGCTTCGGCAGCGTGAGTGGACCGGAAAATGTCGGCATTGTGTTCGCTCAGGTGAAGAACGCCGTGGCGGACTTCTGGTTTCAATCGGCTGGAAAATCCATAAAAGACCTCCAAGATCATATAGACGCGATCACACAGCCTGCTTCCTTCGCATTTGCCGAGAGTCGGCGGCTATCGCTGCATATCGATATCGAAACCACGCACGCGACAGTGAACAACGTCCTGGCCTGGCTGCCCGGCCAGACCGATGAGTACGTGATCGTCGGCGCGCACTACGATCATCTTGGGTACGGCAACTTCGATTCCCTGGCTCCGGCGCAGATTGGACAGATTCATCCCGGCGCCGACGACAACGCCAGTGGAACGGCTGGGGTTCTGGAACTGGCGCGCCTGCTTGCACCGCAGCGTGGCCAACTGAAGCGCAGCATCTTGTTCATGGACTTTGCGGGAGAGGAACTTGGTCTGCTGGGCTCGGCGGCATGGGTTAAAGATCCGACGCGCCCGCTCGAAAAGGCCGTAGCCATGATCAACATGGACATGATCGGCCGCATCAAAGACGACAAAGTCTACATTGGCGGTGTCGGCACCGGCTCGAGTTTCAAGTCGATGCTCGAACAGACGCAGAAAGACTCGCCTTTCAAGATCGAATATTCCGCGGGGGGCTACGCCTCGAGCGATCACACGTCATTTGTATCGAAGAAGATTCCCGTATTATTTTTCTTCTCGGGCCTTCACTCCGATTACCACAAGCCATCCGATACCTGGGACAAGATCAACGCTCCTTCGGCGGCTCGACTGCTTGACTTGGTGGGGAGCGTCACCGTGCAACTGGCGAGCGCGTCGGATGCGCCGGCGTTCCAGGTTGTAGCCGAAGACAAGCCGATCAGCGCCGGCGGGGGCGGAGGCTATGGACCGTACTTCGGATCGATTCCGGACTTTGGACAGACGGAGAACGGCGTGAAGTTCTCGGATGTGAAGCCGAACTCCCCTGCGGCGAAGGCGGGGTTCAAGGCCGGCGATGTGCTGGTACAGTTTGGAGATAAGCCGATCAAGAATCTTTACGACTTCACCGATGCTTTGCGGCGCAGCAAGGTGGGCGATGTGGTCGAGGTGAAAGTCCTTCGTGATGGGCAGCCCGTGACGGCGAGTGTGAAGCTGGAGCAACGAAAGTAGGTTACACAACCTGCAGCGTTTGTCATTCCGAGCAAAGCGAGGAATCTGTTTTTTCGGGGCCCGCGTGCGAAGACCGCAGTGAGTCTACTCCCCGAATCCCTTATAATCGTCGGTCATACCACGAGGAATCCTTTGCCCTTCGACGACCTCCGGCAGTGGATCGCTGCGCTTGAACGCGCGGGCGAACTGAAGCGCGTTCAGATCGAAGCTGATCCGATTCTTGAGATTGCTGAAATCACCGACCGGGTTTCGAAGCTGCACATGCTCGGACACGGAGAGGCGGGCAAGAATGCCCGCCCCACACTCGCGCCCGGCGGGCCCGCTGTCCTGTTTCAGAATGTCAAAGGACACTCGGGCTCTCAGGTACTGATCAATCAATTTGGGTCTGAGGCGCGAATGAAGATGGCGCTCGGCGTCCATTCGTTCGACGAGATTGCGGGGCGCATTCGCATGTTCATGGATGTCAAATCGCCCCAGGGATTTCTCGATAAGCTCAAGATGCTGCCTCTTTTGACCGAAGCGGGCAAGTTGTTCCCGCGTACGGTGCCGACGGGTCCGTGCAAGGAAGTGATCAAACGCGACAATTTTTCGCTTCTTGACTTCCCCATCCTGCAATGCTGGCCGAAAGACGCCGGGCGGTTTATTACCCTGCCCTGCGTGACGACGCGCGATCCGCGGTCGGGCAAGCGCAACCTGGGCATGTATCGCATGCAGGTCTATGACGAGCGCTCCACGGGAATGCATTGGCAAAGACAGAAAGTCGCAGCTGAGCATGCGCGGGAGCGCATGCGGCAGACGGTAGAGGGAAAATCAGCCGCAGTGGACTTGATGGCACGCAGTTCCGGGGGCAGCGTGCCGGTCGAAGGTGAGAGGCCTTCGGGGAAGATGGACGTTGCGGTCGCGATCGGCACCGATCCGGCCGTGACTTTTTCGGCGATTGTTCCGGCCCCGCCCGACATCGAGGAGTACATGATCGCGGCATTCCTGCGTGGTGCACCGGTTGAGCTGGTCAAGTGCGAGACGGTCGACCTGGAGGTCCCTGCGGCGAGCGAAATTGTGCTCGAGGGCCATGTTCATCTTGACGAACTACGCAGCGAGGGCCCGTTTGGCGATCACACCGGCTTTTATTCGCTCGAGGATCTCTATCCCGTGTTTCATGTCAGCTGCGTTACGCACCGGAAAGATCCGATCTACGCCACCACGATCGTGGGGAAGCCTCCTCAGGAAGACGCCTACATGGGCAAGGCGGTGGAACGCATTTTTTTGCCGCTGATGAAGCTCACTATCCCTGAGTTGGTCGACGTGAACCTGCCGATCGAAGGTGTGTTTCACAACCTGATGATCGTCTCGATCAAGAAGTCGTATCCGGGGCAGGCGCGGAAGGTGATGAACGCGATCTGGTCGCTGGGGCAGGCCATGTTCACCAAGTGCATTGTCGTGGTGGACCACGACGTCGACGTGCAGGACCTGGCGGATGTGGTGTTGAAAGTTTTCAACCACATCGATCCGGAGCGCGATATTCAATTCACGCTCGGGCCGGTGGATTCGCTCGACCACGCTGCGCGACTGCCGAATTACGGGTCCAAGATGGGCATTGACGCCACTCGCAAGTGGGCTGCCGAAGGCTTCAGCCGTCCGTGGCCCGACGAGATTGTGATGGATGCGAAGACGAAGGCGCTGGTCGACAGCAAGTGGAAGGCACTGGCGAACGAACTTGGGATTGGATGATGCAGAGGCGCCCACCGCCAGTTAGCCGCACCGCTAGGTCTGGCGGTTAGTCGCGCTTACGCAATGTTGTGTGCTTCCGTTGCAGGCGAAGCAACCAACCTGCCTTGACGGAAGAGCTGTTCCACTCTTCGGCATCCAGGGTAAGGTCGCGCTTTAATTCGGCTGTGAGTCTGCGCCATAAGGCATCTGTGGCCCCAAAACCACAGCCAGCTGCAGTTCGGTCAGCCGCTTGCCATAACCGGCAACGGCATTCGGTAGAATCGTCTTCCCTTCCGGATCTTGTATGCGAATTCAGCGCCACCACCGAACAGGGTTCGCGCTCCCCAAGCCGCCCGAACGCCGAACCGCAGCATGAAGGCGACTCTGACCCAATGATTGGCGCTTGTGATGATTGGCGCTTGTGCTTTTGCTCCAGCCCTGGAGTACGGCAGCGACTCAAACGAAGAATAGTACGATTCGACCCGCAGCTAGAATCTTTAGCAGCGTGATTCGATTTCTCTCTGGCGTTTGAGAACGAGATTCGAATCAATTCTGCGCTAGGGCAGACGGTTGAGCAGTGATGGAGATCAGGCTCCAAGTTGCACCCGCCCGGGCTAGCCACGGCGGTGTTCTTGGTCAGGCAAGGGTTCGTAGCCCGAACAACGCAATACCGGGAGGCGCGGATACTTGGGGAAGCTCGCATCGGTTGCGGAGCGCTCACAGAAGTAGAAAGTGGACCCGCGGTCTGAGAGGATCCGCCGCATGAAACGGCATTGACTGCAAAGGCCAACCGACGTTGCTGCACTCGGATTGTTCCCGCTGCACACAAGATAAAGAATACCGCCTGTTTGCGAAACCGAGCGCAGCGCAAGGGTTTGCCCACCGTGAAAGGCACAACGTGGCGCAGTCTTATCGAGAAACCTGAAGAAAAATTAACGAAAATCAATAGGTCTGATCCTTGAAGGTGGTCCGTCGGGTCTGTTATAAGGTTCGCCGACCGAGTCTGCTGCACATCGGTTCCAACACATAATTCCAGGAGATCGCCGGTGAAGAACCAATGCTTCTTTGCTTGTTTCCTTCGTTCGAAGGTTTTCTGTCTTTTTGTGGCAGGCATCTCCGCCATCTTGATCTGCCTGGCACCCCGCGCGACGGGACAGCAGACGCTTGGCTCTATGAACGGGACTGTCACCGACAGCAGCGGTGCCGTCGTGCAGGGAGCGAGTGTCAAGGCCCGCGCGCTCGCCACGAATCTGGAAGTGTCGGCGCAGAGCAAGAGTGATGGCTCGTTCAATATCGCCGACCTGCCCATCGGCACATACGAAGTTAGGTTCACGAAAGACGGATTCGACACCGCGGTCTATCCCCAGATTTTTGTGCAGGGCAACCGCACCGCTACGGTCAATGCCAGGCTGAAACCGGGAGCCGTATCGTCGACGGTAACGGTACAAGCAACACCGTTGCTGAATGAGACCGACACGACGAATGGCTATACCCTGGGCACCGAGCAGATCGAATCGGTGCCGCTCGGCACTGGGAGCTTTACGCAGCTCGCCATCCTGGCGCCGGGCGTGCAGGCGGACTTTCTGTCGGGTTCCGGATCGAACGAGGGACTGGGGAATCAGGGCATCGTGGCAAACGGCCAGCGCGATACAAGTAATCTGTTCACATTCAACGGCGTGAACGCGAACAACTTGTTTAACGGAAATTCAACCAGCAACATCGCCGACAGCCGGTTCACGCTGAATACCGGAGAGATTTTCGGGATCAGCGGCCAGGTCCAAACCAACAGCTCGGTATTTGACGCGATCGGCCAGGCGATGCCGACGCCGCCAGTGGAGACCATCCAGGAGGTTCACGTCGCGACCTCCATGTACGACGCCTCGATGGGCGCAGCCAGCGGCGCTCACATCGAAACCACGACCAAGTCCGGCACGAACAATCTTCACGGCCAGGCTTATGAATATTTTCAGAACAACACATTCGATGCGGCCCCTACTTTTCTCGCAGTGAATCCGTTCTTTTCCGGCGCCCCTCCGCTGCACCGCAATGTGTTCGGGGTGACGCTGGGAGGCCCCATCAAGAAAGACAAGATGTTTTTCTTCGCCTCCTATCAGGGACAGCGAATCAGCGACGCTCTCAGTGGGGCGTTCAATGGCGTGCCCACTCTTCCCGGTCTCACCGACAGTAACCGGACCGATCAAGCGACTCTCGTACGCCTGGTAAACACCGACAACAATTGCGGCCAGTCCAGCACGCCGAATTGCATCAGCGTCGGCCAATTGGATCCCGTAGCGTTGGCGATTCTGCAGGCCAAAACTTCGACCGGGCAGTTCATCATCCCATCAGAGAACGCTCCCAACAAAGAGAGCGGGGATCAGGCTTTCAATGCATTCGTGAAAGGCCCATCGAGCCAGTTCAACGCGGAGCAGGTCAACGGAAATATAGATTACAACTTCAGTGAAAAGAATCGTCTTGCCGGCAAGTACTACTTTCAAAGCGATCCGACAACGATTCCCTTCGCCGTCAGCCAGGTACTGGGCTTTCCCCAAACCATGCACGCGGCTAGTCAACTGTTTTCTCTGGATGACACAACCGTGTTGACTCCCAATACGACCTGGGAAAACCGGTATGGCTTTATCCGCGAGGTGGCCAACGCGACGACCTCGCAGTCGCTGACTCCGTCCGCAGTGGGACTCAACCTTCTCGGTAGCACCCGCTTTCCTGGCATCACCATCTCCAACGCCGACGCCGGCGCGGCTATCCAGGGAGGTGGAGTTGTGCCGGCTTTTCATGGCAACCAGATGAGCATCGGGCCTTCCACCAACTTCGCGAACGCTGGAATCTTCCAGAACCAGCACGAAGGCTCATCCGTGTACCACTGGGTGCACGGCCGTCATTCGTTTGCTTTCGGCGGTATCTTTGATTACGCTCAGCTCAATGTAGTGAATCGGGAGAACCAAGTCGCGAGCTTCAGCTTTAACACCTTTGCCGACTTCGTGACCGGAACGCTGGCCTCGGACCACAGCGGCGGCCAGTTCCTTAACGGCGAAACCAACCGCCATTTCCGCTCGCGGTCGGCGGGTGTGTTTGCCCAAGACAGTTTCAAGGTTCAATCGAATCTCACCCTGAACTTCGGGCTACGCTGGGATTGGGACGGACCTCTCTATGAAAAGGACGGGCTGCTGACCAACTTCTATCCCACCGACTACAACTACAATCTGGCCACGGATTCGTTCGGGACTCTGCCCAACGGCGAGCCAGCGATTGGCCTGGTGGTGGCAGGAAATAACAAAGCGTTTGGCTTCAAGAACGTGAGCAATTCGACACTCACCGGGCGGCAATGGATGTTTGCCCCGCGGGTCGGATTTGCCTGGAGCCCGTCGCGCCTGAAGAATTTCGTGGTACGGGGCGGATTTGGAATCTTCGCCGACCGGGGCGAATATTTTAGCGAGCTCTCCGCCAGCGCTGGCTTGGGGATCAGCGGTCCTTTCAGCGTGACGACGCAGGAGCCTTTTACGGTTCCAGTGAACGCCTCGTGCAGCACCAGCTCGGGCGCTCAATGTCTTGCCAATGCCCCCTTTGGGACGAGTCCGCTTCCGCCACCGCCTGGTAATCTCAAGGGAGTGGCAGGCCTTGTCCACAATCAAGCTGCTTTGGCCGGCTGCGATGCGCCTTTCACCCCGACCTGCGTGCCCGACTTCAGCCTGACTCCGGCCTTCGATTTCTTGTTTGGCGGCTACGATCCCGCGAATAAACTGCCCTACTCGGAAAACTGGAGTTTGGACTTGCAGTGGCAGCCGAAGAATGATGTTGTGTTGACGCTGGCGTACATCGGAAATCACGGGGTGCATCAGCCCATACCGATTCCTTTCAACCAGCCCGGGGTAGCAACGCCGACCAATCCCATTAACGGGCAGATTTACTCTTACGGTTTCCAAGCCGCGGTTTTTCCGCCCAACTCCTTTCCCGATCCCCTTACGACCGAACAGATACAAACCACCATTGGAGCGTTCTCGGGCTCTGATGGAAACACGGCGCTGCGGACTCCTTATATTGGCTTCAACCCCAACGCGGACCTCTGGAAGGCCGAGGGTGTCTCCAATTACAACGCCTTGCAGTTGCAGGCGACGAAGAGAATGTCGCACGGTCTGATGGTGAATGCTTCCTACACCTACTCGCGATCAATCGATGAAGGCAGCGGGTTAGGTGCAGGCCTCTTCTATAACGGCAACAACCCTCTTCAGCCAGCCGTGGCGTACGCCCCATCTGATTTCGACCGGACGCACGTTTTTACCGTCAGCTATGCGTATATGCTTCCGACTCGGACGACTGGGTCTGGATTCGTCAAGAAGGTAGCCAACGGCTGGGGCATCCAGGGAGTTACGGTGGCTCAGAGCGGTCAGCCCTTCAGCGTGATCGATTTTTCAGGAACCGCGGCCAGCATTTTCTTCAGTGCCGACGACTTCATTACCAATCCGATCCTTCCGCTGGCACCGGGAATTTCGCCCAAGCAGGCTACCCAAGGCGGGACCGACAATTTCTTCACCTCGGGTCCCAATGCTGGAGTCAGGGTTCCTTATGTCAATCCCAATGACTTTTCGATCCCCTACCTCAGTCCCGGCCAGAGTGGAGTTCCGCCGTGCGGCAAGACCGTTGGCGGAGTACCGATCTGCGATACTCAGGAAACCGGCTACGGACCCAATGGCCGCAACATCTTTCGTGCTCCATTCCAACTGCGTTTCGATTTATCGCTGATCAAGAATTTCAAGATTACGGAACGGGTCGCTTTGAAATTCCAGGCCGACGCGTTCAACCTGTTTAATCACCCGAGTTTCGATGCTCCGAACGGCAATTTTGCGCTTAACGGATGCTTCAACCCCTATCCCTGCTTCCCCTCGGACATGACCCAGATCCTGGCAGCCGGCAACCCCAATCCAAACAACTATGGAGTCATCAAGCAGACTGTGGGCAGCAATCGGTTCCTCCAGTTGTCGGCGCATCTGACATTCTGAGGACGGCTTCGAAAGCAACCACGGCTCGGGATCTCGATTTGGAAAATGCAAGCGTCGACGCAGGCGATCAGCTTGGCTGGTCGCCTTTGTTCTCGGACGCAGTGGGACGGCTCGCCGCATCTTTCGGTATACTGAACAGCATGCCAGTGCTGAAGAACATTGCGGCCATTGCCAAGGGCATGAGCATCACCTTCATGGAGATGTTTCAGCCCACGACGGTGGAGAATTATCCGGATGGCAAGGGGCCGCTGCGGGGAGCGCGGTTTGAGGCGCGGTTCCGGGGGGCGCACGTACTGCAGCGGGACGAGAACGGCCTGGAAAAGTGCGTGGCGTGCTTTTTGTGCGCGGCGGCGTGTCCGGCGAATTGCATTTACATTGAAGCGGCCGAGAATACCGCGGAGAACCGCGTCAGCGGCGCTGAGCGCTACGCCAAGGTTTACAACATCGATTACAACCGATGCATTTTCTGCGGATACTGCGTGGAGGCATGTCCCACGGACGCGATCACGCACGGGCATGGATTTGAGTTGGCGACGTTCAACGCCTCCAACCTGATTTACCGCAAGGAGCAAATGCTGGCCCCCCGGCCAGCACACATGGGCGCGAACGTAATCTTCAATCAGGCCGACGTGGACGGGGGGGCGCCAGCACAAATGGTGCCGGGGAGCTGAGCTTCCAGACAAGTTTCGAGTAATCTTCGCGAATCTTCTTGTGATGCAGTTTCGCCCGTGCCTCCGCGGTGTCCACTCTCAGCCCATGCAAGTACAGGAATTTCGTATATTCTCCGCCCTAAAGGGATTGCAGGCGAAGACGCACCGCAGACACGGGATTTGTTTCATCAGAAGTATCGCGGGTCGCGATATTCCTTTGGATATCCGCCGTGTCCGAACCTGGAGGATCAGACCAAGCTGTTTGCACTGCTGCGGCCCGAGCCGAATGTGGGCGTGCGTCTGACTCGGGGTTCCTGTTGGTGCCGGAGCAGTCGACTTCGGCGATGGTGGCGCATCATCCAGGAGCGAGGTATTTCGCGGTCTAGCGAGAACCGCCATCGGGATATCCTCATGTCGGATCAGGACGTCACGAGAGAGAGTAGGTCGTCCCGACAATTTTTACAAAATGCTTACACCTCGATGACAACTCCTGGGCGTGGATGGGGCATTTTTACCCATAGATCTTCACGTTGGGGCCGGTTTTCGCGGCTCGGCGGGGATCGAAGACTTCACGCCCCTCGTCACCGGGCGGGCATGGGGAAAAACTGGCGCTCGTACCGCAGGGGGTGCGAGCGCCGGTTTATTTTTCCGGACCATCTTCGCGCCCAAACCGCCTAGTGTACGGGCACAAACGGCGAGAGTGAGCTTCGCGCTCAACTGTTACAATTTCAGGTTATCAATCAGAACTGCAGACTTCCCGTGCGGCGTGGGAGCGGTGTCGGAATAACCAGAAAATGAGTCTGCGGCTGATGGATCAGCGCCATGAAATGTCCTTTTTGCGGATTTGCGAACGACAAGGTGGTGGACTCGCGTGAGAGCAAAGAAGCGGAATCGATTCGCCGCCGCCGTGAATGCTTGAAGTGCGGAAAACGTTTCACCACGTACGAGCGGATCGACGAAATTCCTTACATGGTGGTGAAAAAAGATGGCCGTCGGGAAAAATTCGATCGGCAAAAGGTGCTGAACGGACTTCTGCGGGCGTGCGAAAAGCGCCCGGTACCGATCAGCAAACTGGAGCAGATCGTGAACGAGGCCGAGTCATTTGTCATGGAGTCGCCCGAACGCGAACGCAAGACAAGCGAACTGGGCGAGCTGATCATGAACCGGCTGCGGCGCCACGACAAAGTGGCCTACGTGCGCTTCGCGTCGGTGTATCTGGACTTCAAAGATGTTAAAGAGTTCATGAATGAGTTGAAGGATTTGGTGAAAGTCAAAGGCCAATAGTCACTTTAAAATCTGCAGTATCAGTTCATAGCGAAGGAAATGGGCACTCGTGAGTCATAAAGTTACTCTGATTCCGGGCGACGGAATTGGACCGGAAGTGACCAAGGCCACCGTACGAATCCTGGAAGCGACTGGGGTGAAGTTCGAGTGGGAAACGTTCGCGGTAGGTGCGGAAGCCTACGAGCGACTGGGGGAATACATCCCCAAAGAATTGACCGAGTCGATCGAACGCACGCGCGTGGCCCTGAAGGGGCCGGTGACGACACCGGTAGGCGGAGGATTCGCGAGCATCAATGTGGCACTGCGCAAACAGTTTGACTTGTACGCGAATTTCCGGCCGATCCGGAATCTCCCTCATATTCCGACGCGTTATCCCGATGTGGACTTGATTATCGTGCGGGAGAACACGGAAAGTCTCTACTCCGGGCTGGAGCATGAGGTCGTTCCCGGAGTGGTCGAAAGCCTGAAGATCATCACCGAGAAGGCTTCGACGCGGATTGCGAAATTTGCGTTTACGTATGCACGCAAGAACCAACGGAAGAAGATTCACGCCATCCACAAAGCGAACATCATGAAGCTGTCGGACGGCCTGTTTTTGCGCTGCTGCCGCAATGTGGCGAAGGATTACCCTGAAATCACCTACGGCGAACACATCGTCGACAACACCTGCATGCAACTGGTGATGAATCCTTATCAGTACGACATGCTGGTCATGGAAAACCTCTATGGAGATATTCTTTCGGATCTGTGCGCGGCCTTTGTGGGCGGACTGGGCTTTGTGCCGAGCGCAAACCTCGGGGATGAGTGCGCCATTTTTGAGGCGGTGCATGGATCGGCGCCCGACATTGCGGGGAAAAACCTGGCGAATCCTACGGCGCTGCTGCGTTCGGCGCTGCTTATGGTGCGGCATCTGGGAGAGCATCAGGCTTCCACGCAGATTCGAAATGCTCTGGAGCGCGTGTACCGGCACCCGGAGAAACTGACCCGCGACATCGGCGGGCAGGCAGGCACATCCCAGTTCGCCGACGCGGTCATTGCGGAGATGCAATCGCACCCCAGCGCTTGAACGTCTGTCCGTAGCCTTCTCTGGAATTGGTGAAGGTGACTGGAGTCACGTGCGCCGTCTTAGCTAATGATACTATCAATGGGGTTCCTCGTGTGTTGAGCGCGACCTGATGCCAACTCGTGAGATAGCCGAAGACCGTTCCACTGCTCAAACGCAACAGAGCACGAGCGGCAGACTTTCGCATTGGTGGGTGGCGGGGATGGCACTCTCTGTCGGGAGCATTTACCTCTACCGCCTTGCCGCCGAGCCGTTTCCGATTCTGCTTTTTCGAGGCTGTTACCGGGCCGCTCCCGTGATCTTGTTCTGGATGGTCGCATTCAGCGCGTTCTGCCGGGCATCACTTCTCAGCCTGTGAAGTAGATCAGAATCTCCTCAGCGGCGCTTTAGAGCTTCCAATTCTTCCAGCGTGCGCGGCCAGTCTGAACCGAGTAGACGGGACAGACTCCGATCCGCAAGCACTTTGCCGCCGGTTTGACAGCGCGCGCAATAATTCGTCTCCTTGTCGGCATAGCGGATGCGCAGAATCTTGTCGCCACACCGCGGGCACGGCTGACCATAGCGGCCGTGGACGGCCATGTCCGGGCGAAATGCAGTCACCTTCTCCGGAAAAGCTGACTTCGCTTCGCCGCCCAGGTGGTCGATCCAGGACTCGAGCGTCTGCCGGGTGCCGGTAAAAAGTCTCTCCCACTCGCTGGGCTTTAGTTTCTGGGTAAGCGCGATGGGAGACAATTGCGCCGCGTGAAGGATTTCATCCGAGTAGGCATTGCCAATGCCGCTGAGCAGGCGCGGATCGGTTAACGCCCGCTTGAGGGTGTGGTTCTCGGCCGTGAGCGCTGCGCGAAATGAATCCAGATCGGCCGCGAACACTTCGATCCCGCCAGCGTCGAAGGAACGCAGGTTCTCCTCACCGCTGACCACGTGTAACGACGCCCGGTGCTTGCTGCCTGCCTCAGTGAGAACCAGTGAGCCGTTAGGAAAATCGAAAGCTGCCAGGCTTTGACGGCCCGCCAACTTTGCTGCCGGAGCCCGCCAGTGCAGCCTGCCGGCAATCATCAGGTGCAGCACCAGCCAAAGATCGTTCCCAACCCCGATAGAAATGCGCTTGCCAATCCGCCGGATCTGCTCCACAGCGCGGCCTTCCGCACTAGTGAGTGGAGGCTGGACAGAACGAAGCAGGAATGGGCTGGCCAAACGGATTCGCTGCAGTGGTTGACCGACGATGCGTGGTTCGAGGGCGGTGATATACGCCGCGATGTCTGGCAACTCTGGCATGGTTAACAGCTTGCACGGTGACAGTAAGGTTTGGCAACGTCTGTAGTTACGGGTGAATCCGCGGCGTGGGTTAATCTCCGGGATTGACTCGCGAGCTTGATTGGGAGTAAAGTGCGTTGCGTTCTGGGGATTCTGGGGAAAATGACGCGCACATCACGGCGTGTGGGGATAGTTCTCTTTCAGCTCGGTGGACCCGACACGCTGGAAGCGATCGAGCCTTTTCTTTACAACCTCTTTTGCGATCCCGACATTATTGATTTTCCGCTGGCCCGCATCGGGCGTAAGCCACTGGCCAAGCTGATCTCGACCACGCGGGCGCGCAAAGTCCAACATCACTACGCGACTATCGGCGGCGGATCGCCCATCCGGCGGAATACTGAACGGCAGGCGCGGGCTCTGGAAAGCGAACTTTGCAGCCAGGGAATCGACGCACGGTGTTTTGTGGCGATGCGGTATTGGCATCCGTTCACGCGCGAGGCCATCGATCAATTGCAGCGGTCACCGTGCGACGAAGTTGTACTCCTGCCGTTGTACCCCCAGTATTCCTCGACCACTACGGGATCGAGCCTGAACGAGTGGCGGCGACTTTTCTCCGGCGGCATGCCCGTACGTTGCGTAGAGAGTTTTTATCGGAATACGATATATCTTGATTCTGTAATCGAGAAAGTCGACGCAGCCCTGGCCCGCTTCCAAACGCTGCATCGACCTGAAATTGTTTTCAGCGCTCACAGTATTCCTATGGCTGTGATCGAAAAAGGCGACCCCTACCAGCGCCAGATTGAGGAAACGGTGCGGCTTCTGATGGAGCGCGCCGGATGGCGCAATCCGCACCGGCTTTGTTATCAAAGCAAGGTGGGAGCGAGCCGCTGGCTGCAGCCTTCCCTGCATCACACTCTGAGTCAACTCGCGGCTGAAGATAGGCGCGAGGTGTGCGTCGTGCCAATTGCTTTTGTTTCCGATCACGTCGAGACGCTGGGAGAGATCGATCGCGAGGCGCGGGAACAGGCGGGCCGCTTGGGGTTCACTCAGTTTGAGATGAGCGCAGGGCTGAACGACTCGCCGAAGTTCATCGCGGCGCTGGGACAGATCGTACAGGAGGCTTTGTCACGGCCGGAGCATTCTTTGATCCCGATTCGTAGCACGAGGAGGCGGTTGACGGCGCCGGAGTACGCGGCGGCGTCCGGGGATTAACGGCCCAGGCTTCAAGGCAGAGGAGGAAGTCTAATGGCGGAGACCGAAAAGGTCACTCCGAATCCGGAGGCGACCAAACCCGCGGCCAAGGCTGCGGTGGATGCCACGAAGTATGTTGGCACGCCGGCGGTGGGAACTTCGAAGGCAGCTGCTGCGGCCGGCGTGGCCACAACGCTTCCATCGACGGAGATCGACCGGCGGCGGCGGCGCTTTGTGTGGACCATGGTGACCGGCTTTTTGACCGCATGGTTCCTGGCGTTTTTCCGCTTCTTCCTGCCGCGCACTCTGTTCGAACCCAATTCAGTTTTTAAAATCGGCTACCCCTCCGAGTTTGCGCTGGGGGTGGATACCAAGTTCCAGCAGAAATATCGCATCTGGGTGGACCGCACACCGGACCGGCTGTTCGTGATCTATGCGCGCTGCACGCACCTGGGATGCACTCCCGATTGGAAGCCGAGCGAGAATAAATTCAAGTGCCCGTGCCACGGCAGCGGGTATGACAGCGAAGGCATCAATTTCGAAGGGCCGGCACCGCGCCCGATGGACCGGGCCCATATTGAACTGGCGCCAGACGGGCAGATTCTGGTGGATACCTCGAAGCTGTACTCGTGGCCAAAGGGACAGCCGAGCAAATTTAACGATCCGGGAGCGTTTCTGACAGGAGTGTAGAAGGTAATCGGAATTCTTATGGCTGACGAAAACAATTCGAACGGAAAGAACGGGAAAGTGGGGCTGGTGGAGCGGGTGACCGCCAACGTCAAAGACGATATTCAGGCCCTCAAGACCGACATTCCCACCAAGGCCAAGGAGCAGATCGAGGGGTTGAAGGATCCGACCAAGACCCAGGTCTACACCTCGATCTTCCGCCACAAGCACGACGACACGCCGCGAAACCGGGCGCTTGGCGTGCTTTCCAACGTGTTCCTCCACTTGCATCCGGCCAAGATCAATCGCGATGCGGTGCGCTACAGCTACACCTGGGGCATGGGCGGGATCACGTTTTACCTGTTCATCATTCTCACCTACACGGGCGTGTTGCTGATGTTCTACTACCACCCCAGCAAGGTGCAGGCGTTTCGCGACGTGCTTTATCTGGAGCACGACGTGCCCTTCGGAAAAATTCTGCGCAACATGCACCGATGGGCAGCGCACCTGATGGTCATCGGCGTGTGGCTGCACATGTTTCGGGTGTTCCTGACCGGGTCGTACAAGAAGCCGCGCGAGTTCAACTGGAACATTGGCGTGCTTCTGCTGGTGTTTACCTTGCTGTTGTCGTTTACCGGGTACTTGCTGCCTGACGATCAGCTCGGGTTCTGGGCTGTGACCGTCGGTACGAACATGGCGCGCGCGACGCCGCTGCTCGGGCATGAGGGGCCGTTCGGCTCGCAGCTGGGTATGACTCCGTATAACGACGTACGCTTTGGGCTTCTCGGCGGGTCGATTGTGGATGCAAACGCGCTCTTGCGGTCCTACATCTGGCATTGCATTGGCATTCCGATCGTGGCGTCGGTGCTGATGATTGTGCACTTCTGGCGGGTGAGAAAAGACGGAGGAATTTCGGGGCCGGCTCCGGTGATGCTGACCGCTGAAGCCGATAAGCCCCGAAGAGGCCCGAAAGCGGCGGGGGAGTGAGGGTCCTCGCTCGGGCGGAGACAGCGGATTCCTCGCTTCGCTCGGAATGACAGATAGTTGTTGAGATCGATGACGCGAGAAAACTTATGGATTGGCGACAACTTTGGGAGATTTGCTCGGCTCCGGATAACGTTCCGATCGTTGGGTTGATTCCACTGCTCGGTTTTTATATTTATCTGGCGTGGAAGCAGGCGCATGCCAACGACCAGTTGATCGTGCAGCTTGAGGGCGATCCCGAAATGGCCAAGACGCATCATCGCAAGACTTGGCCGTTCAAGCCGGGGTGGCAGAAGGAAGTACACGTTTGGCCGTTCTTGCTACGCATTGAATTTCTGGCTGCGATCATTGTGACCATCATTCTGATGGTCTGGTCGATCACGCTCAACGCTCCCCTGGAAGAGCCGGCGAACCCCAACCTCACCATGAATCCTGCGAAAGCTCCGTGGTACTTCCTCGGACTGCAGGAGATGCTGGTTTACTTCGATCCGTGGATTGCAGGCGTGGTGATGCCGACGATGATCATCATCGGGCTGATGGTGATTCCATACATCGATACGAATCCGCTGGGCAGTGGCTATTACACCTGGAAGCAGCGCAAGTTCTCGATTTCTACGTTTCTTTTCGGCTTCGTCATCCTTTGGGTCGCGATGATCATCATCGGGACTTTTATTCGAGGCCCGGGCTGGCAGTGGTTCTGGCCGGGTCAGACCTGGGATCACAACCGGTTGATCTATGAAGTGAATCGCGATCTGCCGGACATTTTCGGTATCACGTCGAATTTTGGTAAAGGGATTTTCGGCGCAATTGTTGTAGGCGGATATTACCTGATCGGCGGTGGGTTGGTGTATTCGCTGTTCCGGCGGCGCATGGGAAAAGATTTCCAGCGGATGAGCCTGCTGCAGTTTTCGATCATGCAATTCCTGTTGCTGACCATGGTCGCGCTGCCAATGAAGATGGCTCTGCGGCTTTTGTGGCACATCAAGTATGTGTGGATTACGCCGTGGTTCAACGTGTGAAGGCGGCGGAGTCTCGACGCATCCCTACCCGCGGTGCGCCGCCGGGAACACAGATTCCTCGCGCCAGAAACAAGGCGCTCGGGATGACAAGAATTCTTAGGAAATGTGTATGCGGAGGAAGTGGTGCCTGATAAACCCATCCCCGACCAGGATCCGATTACCGGCAAATCGTTCGCGATCCATTATCTGATCGCGACGGTGATTCTGATTGCAACGCTGTTCTGGGCCTTGTGGGACGAGGCCTGGGGGCAGCGGCCGTGGAAGCCCTTCCAGGACCAGTGGAAGAGCCGCTACAGCGCGTTCCTGAATAACGCGAAGTCGTCTTCGGCGAAGTCCGAGGCCGCCGTCGAGCAGGATCCGCAGTACGCCGCGTTGAAACAGGATTACGAGAAGGCTTACCAGGATTCAAAGGCGCAGGCTGAGGAAGCCCGAAGAAAGCTCGACGATGCTAACGCCCGGCTGCTGGCGGTGCAGAGCGTCTTCACTGATCGGCGCGCGTACGTGAACGCGCTCACTTACGAACTGGAAACCAGCACAGGCGCTTCGGCAAAAGCCAGCAAGCAGAAAGAGATTGACGCCTACAAGGCTCAACCAGCGACGGTCGAGTTCCCCGACGGCAGCAGAAAGAAATTCACCTTCCAGCAACTGGAAGAGACCTACAACGAAATCCGCGACGAGCGGACCAAGCTGAGCCTCGAACTCGGCGACGTGCTGAAGCCCGTCACCGACGCCAAAGCCAAGATGGATGAATACGTCTCCGACCACATGGTCGACCTCACGCCCGCGCAAATCGAGGGCCTTAAGAGGAAGACCACCGACTGGGATCCGAAGATCGTCCAGATCAACGTGGCCGAGGCCAACATTGTGGATCGGTGCGAGTCCTGCCACATGGGGGCGCGCGAGCCGCTGAAGATTACCGAAGCGGCCATGGCTCCCCAAGGCGCGAAGAAGCCCGATGAGTACGCGGCGGCGTTCGTGAGTCATCCCGAACCGGAGTTGCTGCGTATTCATGATGCGGACAAGTTCGGGTGTTCCCCATGCCACCAGGGCAACGGCCGCGCTACGACCAGTGTGGAGAAAGCGCATGGCAATTACGAACACTGGCTGTGGCCGCTCTATCCCAAGGAGAATTCCGAGGCCGGCTGCCAGAGTTGCCATGCCGCCGACATGGTGCTGGTGAGCGGGGATGTGCAGTGGCTGAGCATCAACAACGGCAAAGATTTGTTTCGCCAGCGCGGGTGCATGGGATGCCATCGCTATGAAGGCTATGACAAAGAGCCCGAGGACTTGAATTCGGTTGGCCAGCAGATCAAACAGATTGAGACCGAGAAGAAAGAGAACATCAAAGAGTCGGCGGATTTGATGAAGCGGGCCGACGCCGCCGAATCGAATGAAGAAGCCAACAAGCTCAACGACAAGGCCGTGGCGCTGCGGGTGGCGAACAGCAAGCTCGACGGTCGTTTGCAGCAGCTCGACTTTCAGTCGCACAGTTTGATGCAGGACCAGAAAAAGGTTGGGCCCAATCTGAAAGATGTGCGGCTCAAGCTAAACAAGAATTGGATTCCGGTGTGGCTGAAGAAGCCGTCGGATTTCCGTCCGACGACGAAGATGCCGAACTTCCGGCTCACCGGTCATCAGATCCAGGCGATTTCGGCTTACATCTGGCAGTCAGGGTTCGTCGACGTGTTGCCGAAACACAAACCCGGCAATGCCGCGCACGGAAAAGAATTGTTCGAGACGCGTGGCTGTCTCGCCTGTCATTCCATTGGGGAAGGCGATCAGATGCAGGGCGGAACTTTCGCCGCGAACCTGACTCGCGTGGGCGAGAAGGCGAACTACGATTACCTGGTACGCTGGATTCATAATGCGCGCGAGCGCACCCGGCCGTATTGCCCCTACGAGAAGAAGGACATCGGCCCCGAGGACTACGCCAAGAAGGGGATACCCTACCAGTTCGACTTGGCCCATAGCCGTTGCCCCAACGACGGCCACGAACTGCAAGTCCAGAATATGACGGTGATGCCGAGCCTGCGCCTGACTCCCGAGGATGCGGAGGACATCGCGACGTATCTGCTGGCGCAGAAGAAGCAGGAGCCGTCCGCGTATACGGATGCGGCGTTCATGGACGATCCGGCGCTGAAGGAAGAAGGCAAGAAGTGGGTGCGGCATTTCGGATGCGCGGGATGCCACGAGATCGCGGGCTTCGAGGACGAAGGACGCATCGGAACTGAATTGACGTTTGAAGGCAGCAAGCCGATCGAGCGTCTGGATTTCGCATTGTCGACCGAGCCTGCGCAGCGAGGCGGGAAAGACTCGGAACCGATCAAGGACAAGGACGATCTGACGCGCCTGCCCGATGGTCCGGCGGACAAGCCGTGGTACGACCATAAGGGATTCTTCGAGCACAAACTCGCCGAACCGAACGTCTACGACCTGGGCATGGAAAAGGGAGAAACCGAAAAGCTGCGCATGCCCAACCTGCACCTGACCAGGGAGCAGGTCCTTGACCTTACCACCTTCCTGATGGGAAGCCAGGAGACTTCCCTGCCCCAGAGTTATCAGTACAAGCCGGGCGATGCGCGGCACGACATACAGGAAGGCTGGTGGGTCATCAAGAAATACAACTGCATGGGATGCCACCAGTTCATTCCAGGGCAGCGCACGATTCTGATGGGACTGCAGCAATATCAGGATGCGCAGGAGCAGTTGCCGCCGAAGTTGCTGACCGAGGGCGCTCGCGTCGATCCCGAGTGGCTGCGGAAGTTCCTGTCGAATCCGGCTCTGAGTACGACCGATACGAACCGCAACGGCGTGCGACCGTATTTGAAAGTCCGCATGCCGACGTTTTCGTTCTCGGATAACGAATTGCGCAAGCTGGTTCGATTCTTCCAGGCGCTGTCGCAGCAGCCGTTGCCATATATTCCGGAACAGGTTCCGACCTTGACGCCGAAGGAGACCGACATGGCGCGGAGCTTGTTTTCGAGCACGGCGGCGCCTTGCCTGAAGTGCCACGCCACCGGCGACCCGGCGCACGACAAGATCGCTACGGCGCCGAACTTCCTGCTGGCGAAAGAGCGGTTAAAGCCGGACTGGGTCGAGCGCTGGATTACCGATCCGCAAGCGGTGAGCCCCGGAACGTCGATGCCTTCGGGTTTGTTCAGGCAGCAGAACAACCAGTGGGTTTTTGCCGGGCCGACGCCGCCTTCTTTTAACGGGTTTGAGGGCGATCATCGCAAGCTCCTGGTGCATTACATCTTCCAGTTGACGCCTGAGGAGCAGCGGCGGGTGGCGTCGTCGATGCCGCGGGCGCAGGCAGCGCTCGAGCCCTCGGGTAGCCGCAAGCAGGCCACGGCAGTATCGCACCATGCGGCAAGCGGAGGTTCGCGATAGAATTTCCACGGTAGAAAAACGGATTCCTCGGGTCGCGGTCGCTTCTTGCTCCGGCTCGTGCGAATGACATTGGATTGAACGAACAGGATCCTAACTTCAAAGAAAGGCGACATCATGACTAAGAACAAGCGTTGGGCAACGGTGAGGGTCGGGGTTCTGGCACTATGCGCTCTGCTGGTGCTTGCCGCATGCAGTAAGAAGGAAGAGGCTCCGGCTGCGAGTCCGGCGGCCGAGCAGCCAGCCGCACAACCGGCTGCCACTCCGATCGACCCGGCGACCGTGGCCACGATCAATGGCACGGTAAAGTTTGACGGCACCGCGCCAAAGCCGTCCAAGATTGACATGAGCCAGGACCCGGGTTGCAAGGGAACGAACGAAGCTGAAACCGTGGTCGTCAGCGGTGGGGACCTCGCGAACGTTTTCGTTTATGTGAAAGACGGCCTGGGAAACCGCACCTTCGACGTATCCAAAGATGCAGTTGTGCTCGATCAGCAAGGCTGCCGTTATCATCCGCACGTGCTGGGCGTGATGGCGGGTCAGACGGTTCAGATTAAGAATGATGATCCGACCACGCACAACATTCATCCCACCCCAAAAGATAACCGGGAGTGGAACGAGTCGCAGCCGCCATCTTCTCCGGCGCTTGAAAAGAACTTCGCGCGCGAAGAAATCATGTTGCCCGTCAAGTGTAACCAGCACCCATGGATGAAGATGTACGTCAACGTGACCAAGAGCCCGTTCTACGCCGTGACCGGCAAGGACGGGAAGTACGAGATCAAGGGCCTGCCTCCGGGTGACTACACGCTGGCATTCGTGCACGAGAAACTGGGAGAGCAGGATCAGAAGGTAACGGTCGCCGCGAAAGAATCGAAGACCGTGGATCAGAGCTTCAAGCCGGCCGCGGACTAGGCGCTCCGGTTTGGTAAAATACCGTGTGGGACAGAGCGGGCCGGCAGTTGCCCGGCCTGCTCTGCCACTCAGACGCCGCACGACGGCGTATTGGCCACGCGCTTCCTGAACCCATGGGCACCTCTCCGAAAGCCATCGAAACACCTTATAATCGCGGACTTCATCGGCTCGCCATTATTCTCGCGGCTTGGACTTTTCTTTTGATCATCGCAGGCGCGCTCGTCACCAGTAATGATGCCGGGCTCTCGGTTCCAGACTGGCCGACCTCGTTCGGTTCCTGGTTGAAGATTCCGAAACTTGTTGGCGGCGTGAAGTTCGAGCACACTCACCGCATGATCGCGCAGGTGGCCGGACTGCTTACGATTGTCATGGCCATCTGGACGTGGCGCGCGGAAAAGCGGCGCTGGCTGCGGGTTCTGGGCTTCGCTGCCCTGGGCACGGTCATCGCGCAGGGAGTTCTAGGCGGTATCACTGTTTTGTTCTACTTACCTCCTCCGGTCTCGTCGGCACACGCGGCGCTGGCTCAGACTTTTTTCTGCATCGCGGTAGCGATGGCCGTTTTTACAGGCCGCAAGTGGGTCGAGGAACATCCGCGGGTGGAGTTCGACCAGCGTCGCCCCAGCCTGTTCACCCTGACACTGCTTTCTATCTTCGTGCTTTATGTCCAGTTGATCCTGGGAGCAATGTTCCGGCACCACGGGCTGAGCTGGTGGCCGCACGTGGCACATGCGGTGGTGGTGTCGTTCGTACTGGCTTGGACTGCGGTGCGCGCGCTCAGCGTCTATTCACATATCGAGGCCGTTCGGAGGCCTGCCATTTTGATGCTGTCGCTGGTGATCGCGCAATTGTGCCTGGGCTTTACCGCATTCCTGACGCGCGTGGCGTGGGGCCGAGACGCAGTGCAGCCGGAATTCCCGATGGTGATCTCAACCGTGGCCCACGTCGCGGTGGGAGCGCTTTTGCTGGCGACGGCGGTGATTCTGGCAATCCAGGTCTGGAGGCATGTTCCGGTAGCTTTTGAGGAAAGACTGCCTCAAGTGCAACACGACCCCTCGGCGGCATGAGTCAAAGCGACAACGTTGCGAGATCCCTTTTGCCCATCTGGTTGCTGCCTGCATTCCTCGCCGGCGTGGGCGTTGTACTTGCTACTGCCGTCGCTTCGCGGATTCTGCACACAATGTCGTAAACTGGTCATAGTCTCGGGGAAACTACTTGGTTTCTAAGGTCGCTGAACTCGTGGATACGGGTCTGGAAACGGCTCAGGCTGCGGCCGTCATTTCGGTACAGAATCTGGTCCACCGCTACGAGAATCGCACGGCATTAAACGGCGTCTCGTTCAACGTCCGGCCGGCGGAACTGTTTGGTCTGCTCGGCCCGAACGGCAGCGGGAAGACCACCCTGTTTCGGATTCTGTCGACGCTGATGATCCCCACCGGCGGGCACGCCCTGGTCATGGGTTGCGATGCGGCGCAGGACGCGGCAAGTCTCCGCCGGCAAATTGGCGTAGTCTTTCAGGCCCAGAGCGTTGATCCAAAGCTGACGGCTTACGAGAACCTGTGGCATCAGGGACATCTATACGGGTTGCGAGGACCTGGGCTGAAGCAGCGGGTCAGCGAAATTCTCGCGCGAGTGGGCCTCGCCGACCGGGCCAAGGAACGGGTGGAGACCTTTTCCGGAGGCATGCAGCGCCGCATCGAACTGGCCAAGGGGCTGCTGCATCACCCGGGAGTGCTTCTGCTGGATGAGCCCACGACTGGTCTTGATCCGGGAGCGCGGCGCGATTTATGGCAGTATCTGCAGATCCTGCGCGACGAAGAGCGCGTTTCCGTTCTGGTTACCACCCACCTGATGGAAGAAGCTGAGCGTTGCGACCGGCTGGCCATCATGAATGAAGGGAATCTGGTGGCGCTGGGCACACCGGCGGAATTGAAGAGCGAGATCGGCGGCGATGTGATTCTGCTGGACGCCGCCAACGACGCGGGTTTACTGGCCGACCACATCCGGTCGCGATTCCGCGTGGAAACCACAGTGTTGGGCAACCAAGTGCGGATCGAACGCGAAAGCGGGCATCGTTTCGTTCCCGACCTGGTCGAGGCATTTCCCGGAGAAATTCAGGCCATTTCGGTCAGCAAGCCGGCGCTCGAAGATGTATTCATCCATCGCACTGGACACAAGTTCTGGAATGAAGACCGTGAAGAGAGTTCTGACAGGAACTCTGACCGGAAGAGAAAGAAGAGGAGGTAGCTTGCGTTCGATGATCCTGGTGCTTTCTCTCGTGCTCGGCTTGCTTCCGCTGGCAGGTGTGGGGTGGATTCTCGCCAACGGAATGATTACCTTCTGGCCGCCGGCAGCGACGGTTGACGGACTATTTATGAGTCTCATTCTGCTGACACTTTCGGCCTGCTTTCTTCTGAATGCCTATTGGGAGATGCGCGATCGAGGCATGCTGGGCAAGAAGCAAGCGGCCCCCTCCAAGTCTCCTTCGGCGAAGGCGAGCTAACCATGGCGACCCAGGCGGCGACACTGGCACGTCCTACAACCCACGCATCGACGGGAGTCATTTTGCCGGCTTTCACCCTTTGGTGGCGTGAGATTGTGCGGTTCTACCGCCAGACTACCCGCGTGATCGGAGTGCTTGCGTCTCCACTGGTCTTCTGGATCGTCCTTGGCTCAGGATTCGGATCCTCGTTTCGCTCAGGCGGGGGAGCCGGCCAGCAGCACTACCTGGATTACTTCTATCCCGGCACTCTGATCATGATCGTGCTGTTTACTTCGATCTTCACCATGATGTCGGTGATCGAAGACCGCAAGGAAGGATTTCTGCTCTCCGTGCTGGTGGCTCCGGTGCCGCGCGCGGCGATTGTGCTGGGCAAGGTGCTGGGCGGGACAACGCTGGCCGCGGTCCAGGGTATGGTCTTCCTGATCTTCGCGCCGTTCGCGGGCGTGCATCTGGATCCACTACAGGTGCTGCTGGTCGCTGTGGTGGTGTTTCTGGTTTCGTTTGCACTGACAGCGTTGGGCTTTGCGATTGCGTGGCCGATGGATTCTTCACAGGCCTTTCACGGCATCGTGAATTTGTTTTTGATTCCGCTGTGGCTGGTGTCGGGCGCGCTGTTTCCGCTGGCGGGCGCCTCGGGATGGATTCGAGTCATCATGCGTCTTAACCCGCTGACTTACGGAGTGGAGGCGCTGCGCGGGCTTCTGTATCCAGGCGAAGAAACTAGTTTTCCGCTGTCCTCGGCCATAGCGACGCTGGTCCTGTTTTCTCTGGTCATGTTTGGGTTGGCATTCTTGATGGCCAACCGCCGCACCACGAGACCCGCCGCATGATCGCCGAACAATACGCCTACTTCCCTGCCCTGAACGCGTCTCTGAACGGAAGCAGCGCCGTGCTGCTGCTTACCGGGCGAGTGCTAATTTCGCGCGGCCGAATCGCTGCACATCGTTTGTGCATGATTGCCGCAGTGGTCGCGTCCGCACTGTTCCTCGGGTGCTACCTATTCTTTCACTACGAGGTGGGCAACATTCGCTTTCTGGGCCAGGGATGGGCACGGCCGGTATATTTTGCCATTCTGATTTCGCATGTCACGCTGGCCGTAGTCATTGTTCCATTGGCAATTATTACTTTGAGCCGCGGACTGAAGGCGCGCTATGACAGGCACCGCGCCATAGCCCGCTGGACCTGGCCATTGTGGATGTACGTTTCCGTGACGGGCGTGATCGTCTACTTCATGCTTTACCAGTGGTTCCCGCACAGCTAGAGGGACTCTCATGTCTCTGCTCAAGCTTAAGATCGACGTTTCCGGCACTATCGGCGACGAGGCTTGGCGCGAGATCAAACACTTCGATCAGATTCAGAGCGCGGACTTCGGCCCGCAGTTCGGGAGCGGCGGCCGCTGTAACCATGCCCCCGACGCCCCCCATGCCAAGGGCGAGTGGATTGGAGCCGAAATCCGGCTCCAGACGCCCCTTCTGGCACAGTACGCCCTGTCGCACTACCTGGAGCAGGAGCGCGTTCTCGATGCCGACGTAGAGCAATAGCCAGCGACACCACCTCGGACCTGGTGCCGGAACCTTGCGGTTTCCCCTCCGTACTGTTAACCAAAGTGCTTGCCGCAAGTTATACCGGGTAGCGGACACAGAGATCCTCCGTTTTCGATGACCGCCGATTCGAAGGAGCGAAACTCAAGAATTCTGACAATCTTGCGATGATTGCGATTCCCTTTATGTTCGGTTGGATCGCCTGGGTGATCTTCAGTACGATCCGGCGGTACAAAATAGCGAAACTGCAGCCGGAGGTGCAAACGAAGCTCTTGAACAAAGTAGTATCCGGTCAGGAACTTCTCGCGTACGCACAGACTGACGCGGGGAGGGATTTGTTGGAGTCTCTCAAAGTGGAACGCCAGGCACCATACGGAAGAATTATCGGTGCCCTGCAGACGGGGATCATCCTCTTCCTCTTTGGCGTAGCCCTGATATTACAGCGGCACCAAGTCTCCGGGGCGGAGGAAGGCTTTGTAATATTCGGCACTCTTGCGAGCGCCCTCGGGGTTGGCTTTGTGCTATCGGCAGTGGCGTTCTATTACCTATCCAAGTCTTTCGGCCTTTTTAATGACACGTCTGTGCGTGGGAGGTGACCCGTCGAAATGCCCGCAGACCCCCACAGTCCGGCGCTAGATCTGGCTCTGGTTCCGCTCCGAACGCGACCGACAGGCCTGGCGGCGTTGATTGGCACCGGTTCGCAAAAGCGGTGATCCGGAGGTAACTAAATGAACGAGCGATATTGCGAAAAGGAACAAGCTGTGGTCGCAGCATTGCACTGCGGGGGTCCAGACGTCGAGCTTCTAGCTCACGTCGGCCGCTGTGCGCTCTGCTCGGAGGTCCTCTTGGTCACTGAGGTTCTGCGCGAACAGAGCACATCCCTAGATTGCGGGTTCGGTACTCCAGATGCGGCCGTGACCTGGCGAAGGGCCCAAGTCAGGGCAAGGGAGAAGGCTCTGGAGAGAACCACATTACCGATCCAGATCGCTCGAACTTGTGCTTATGCACTCGCGGTTCTCGCGATACCGTGGATTGGTTTTCAGTTGTCGCGGCGGCCTGAATGGCTTCCCAATCTCGGATTGCACCATCTCCAACCAATAGATGGGAACTGGCTGGCCGCTTTCACTGGGACTACTCTTCTCGGTGTCGCAGCAATGTCGATCTGTATCGCGCTGAGCTCATGGTACATGTTGCGGACCGAGTGAGCACTGATAAGGTCGACCCAACGCGCTTGACGGTGCTCCTCGGCTGAGGCCATATTCTGTTATAGTTCCTTTCCGGGATTCCATGTCCGTCCAACCCGAAGCTTCCCTTCCAACTCCCGATCCACAACTGGGCCTGAATGGCAGCGTTGTCGCGGACGCTCCGGCCAAGCGCGGGATGTCACGCACACAGAAGATTCTCTTCTTCGCTACGGGCTGGCTGATCGTACTCATGCCGTTTCTGTTCTGGTGGAATACCTGGTTCGGGCGACACCTTTCTGACCAGCAGTTGAGCGAATATCTACGCGACGACAAGAAACCCCGGCACATTCAGCATGCCCTGGTGCAGCTGGGCGAGCGCATGTCGCATGGAGACGCGGCAGCGAAACAGTGGTATCCCGACCTGCTGCGGCTGGCGGGCAATCCGGTGGAAGAGGTCCGCAACACCGACGCGTGGGTGATGGGACAGGATACATCAAGCACAGGGTTCCACGAGACCCTCCTGAAAATGCTGGCGGATTCGTCGCCCATGGTGCGCGGTAATGCGGCGCTGTCGCTTGTGAGGTTCGGGGACGCTACCGGGCGTCCGCAGATCGTGGCATTGCTCGAGCCAGCCCAGATCACGGCGGCAGCGTCGGGCCGCGTCGTGGATTCGGACCGACCCGGAACCGCCATTCGCGAGGGAGGATTGCTAGCCAAGTTGCAAGATGAGCATCGCCAGACCAGCGAAATTCGTTCGCCGATTCCCGGTCGCATTCGCTCGGTGGCCCAGACGGGTGCGAACCTTGCTGCCGGCACCGAGGTCGCCGTGGTGGACCCGGCGACCGAGCAGGTATGGGAGGCGTTGCGGGCTTTGTATCTGGTAGGGCAAGCGGACGATCTACCCGCCATTCGCCCCTACGAACGCAATTTGCCTGATGTTTCCAACGACGTGCGGCAACAGGCGGTTGAGACCGAGAAAGCAATCAGAACCAGGGCGGGGACGAACTGAGGGCTGCGGGTCCCCACTTCTCGCGCAAGGAACGCGCGAGAAATGGGGCACCCTCCTCTTCGTGTAAGGCAATCATGCCGCAGACTCTCGGATACGTAGCTCTCGTAGTTCGAGAATACGACGAAGCCATCGCGTTCTTCACCCAGCTGCTTGGCTTCCAGGTGGTCGAGGATAGCGCAGCCACGGACCGGCTGGGCCGGGACAAACGGTGGGTACTGGTTGCTCCGCCGGGCTCGCGTGGCTCCAAGCTGCTTCTAGCGCGAGCCTCCACCCCCGAGGAGTCCAGCCGCATCGGCAACCAAACGGGAGGACGTGTTTTTCTATTCCTCCATACGGACGACTTCTGGCGCGATTACCGTGCCATGACCGGGCGTGGGGTAACGTTCCTCGAGGCGCCACGCGAGGAGCCATACGGGACCGTGGCGGTGTTTGAGGATCTCTACGGCAACAAGTGGGACTTGCTGCAGCCGAAGGCTGAGGGCTGACAGCTGACAGCGAATTTAGATCGCCATCGGCCCGACTTCTTTTTCCACTTCCACAATGTCGACCATGACGATGGCGTCCCAAGGACAGCCATCAAGGAAGCAGCCGTCGGGGCCTTTGCTGACGCACTTCTTACAGCCGATGCAGAGGATGGGATCGATCTGGATGCGGCCAAACGGCGGATTGTCTTCGTCGGGCACCCAAAACATGCAGTCTTCGACTGGACAGTACTCCACGCAGGCGGGCGAACCGGCGCATCCGGTACAGCACTCGGTGATGACCGCCAATTCCTTAGGCTTCTTCTTGCGCGGCGTGGCAAGGCCTTTTGACTTCGGTTCAAACTTGAGCTCGTCGGGCACCATCCCGACGGCCTTGGTCGCTCCCGGTGCGGCAGGCATGGGAGGATTATAGCGCAAAAGAGGCTTGGCTTTTGGCCTTTAGCGGTTGGCGGTTGGCTTTTGGCTATTAGCTTTGAGCAACGATCTGCCGATTGAACGTTGGCTTCGGAATCCCGCATGAGTGCGGCCTCGCATACGCTCCCTGTCGCAGGACAAATTACAAGTTCAAGCGATGCTTGAAGGGGTCCGGCCCAAAATGATACTCCGTGCCGGGTCCGTGACAGGGAGCACCATATCCACCGGGCTGGTTCTGTTATATTGGCCCCTGCGAAGGAGCACCCACATGGCTGGAAAGAGTCTCAATAAAGTTCAACTGATCGGCAATCTGGGCAAGGATCCGGAAGTCAAATACACGCCGCAGGGTACGCCCGTGGCCAAGATTGCGTTGGCCACCAACGAGCGCTTCAAAGACAAGGACGGCAATTGGCAGGATCGCACCGAATGGCACAACGTTGTGCTCTGGCAGCGCCTGGCGGAGATCGCCGGCGAATATCTGAAGAAGGGCGGCAAGGTTTACGTCGAGGGGCGTCTGCAAACACGTTCCTGGGATGACAAGACGTCTGGGCAGAAGAAATACATGACCGAAGTCGTGGCCAGCGATCTGATCCTCCTCGGTGGTCGCGGCGAGGGGGGCGGTGGCGGGGACTTTGCTGGAAGCTCGCGGGGAGCATCGGCAGGCGGCGGAAACAACTTCGATCAGCGTACTCCGGAGCCGGAGCCTGCGGGCGCGGGGCCGATTACCGACGAGGATATTCCGTTTTGACCTAGGGCCTGCGGAGCTTCGCTCCGCCGGACAGCCGAGGGCGGCTGTCCCCACACAGCATCGAGGCTAGTCGCCGTCCCCGGTGTCGACCGAGATCAATTCCAAGGCCTGCAGCAGGGGGCTGGCCTCGGAAACAAATTCCACGTGCCCGCATCGCGGGCAGGACAGAATGGCGTGTCCGGAAGTGCCCGGGGCTAGGCTGGCGCGCATCAGCTGATACCGTTCCAGCCGCTGCTCACAGCGCAGGCAGCAGACCGTTTTGTGAAAGGGATCGGGAGAGGCTCCGCCCGGAGTCTCGATGGCTGGTTTCATGGTTTTCCTTCAAAGCGGGAATCTGGAGCGTATGTAAAGCGTGCACTCCATGCCCTGAGTGCAAAGAGTGTACCACGATTGGCGCAACCGTCCAGGAACACCCGTTACTTTCGGCACCCTTGCTGCATCACTGCATCGCGTAGTCGATCTTGATGCCGCACTTCTCCACTTCCTCGAGGAACAGGTCAGCGGGCACATCACGCTCCTCGAACCGCAGAAGGCGAATCCTCTTTCGGCGCTCATCGTCCCCAAACATCACAGGGGCGTAATTGCCGCCGCTTGTCTCGTGTGAACTGTGCTCTGCGTAATCGCCAATGAATCGTTGCGTGGGATGCAGGAATCAGTTCTAATGCTGGAAACCTTACTGCAGAGGTCAACTCATGCTGTTCAAGGCAGATCCAACTTTCTATCCCTCACCGAAGCTTGCGGCTCAAGCGCCTGCTGAAAAATTGGCTTACGTGGCGGCCTTAAACGCAAATGGCGGTACTCGCCCAGATGCGCTTGCAGTGGTAGACGTTGACGAGCGATCGAGCACCTACGGCAGCATCGTCGGGCAGGTCGAGATGCCCAACGTGGGCGACGAATTGCATCACTTCGGCTGGAACGCTTGCAGCTCCGCTCTTTGTCCGTATGCTCCACATCCTCACGTCGAGCGGCGCTACTTGATTGTGCCTGGGCTGCGTTCTTCCCGAATTCACGTTATCGACACCAAACCCGATCCCAAGCGACCGACCATCGTGAAGGTGATTGAGCCGCAATCAGTACACGAGCGCACCGGATACAGCCGTCCACACACGGTGCACTGTGGCCCCGACGGCATCTACCTAAGCGCTCTTGGGTCACCGAGCGGAGATGGTCCCGGTGGCATATTCGCCCTGGATCACGACAACTTCGAACCTCTTGGCAGATGGGAGGTCGAACGGGGCCCGCAGCACTTCGGCTACGACTTCGCGTGGCACCTCGGCTATGACGTTGCTGTCACCAGCGAGTGGGGAACGCCGAACATGGTGGAAAATGGTGTAAATCCTGAGTTATTGCTTGCCGGCAAGTACGGACACAGTCTACATATTTGGGACCTTCGCAAACGCCGCCACCTACAGTCGCTGGATTTAGGCTCCGAGCAACAAATGGTGCTGGAGCTGCGTCCTGCACACGATCCAACGAAGGCATATGGTTTCGTCGGAGTAGTTACATCGCTCAAGGATCTGTCCAGCTCGATCTGGTTGTGGCATCGGACGAACCACAGCTCGAACGGAAAGTTCGAGGTGAAGAAGATCATTGAGATTCCTGCTGAGCCCGCCGACCCTACACAGTTGCCCGCGCTGCTGCAAGGTTTCAAGGCCGTCCCGCCCTTGTTGACGGACATTAACCTCTCCGTCGATGACCGCTTCCTTTATGCGTCCTGCTGGGGTACGGGTGAGATGCGCCAATATGACGTCTCCGATCCATTCAATCCTAAGCTTGTCGGTTCTGTTCACATCGGCGGGATCGTGCGCCGTGCTCCCCATCCTGCCCAGCCCGACCAGCCATTGAATGGTGGGCCTCAAATGGTCGAACTCAGCCGCGATGGGCGCCGAGTGTTCTTCACTAACTCGCTCTATGCCGCATGGGACAAACAGTTCTACCCGGAAGGCATTCGCGGATGGATGGTGAAGTTGGACGTTGCTCCGGAGGGTGGGATTCAGTTTGACCCCAAGATCTTGGTTGAGTTTGGCGAACTCCGTCCGCACCAAGTGAGACTCGAGGGTGGCGATGCTTCGTCAGACTTCTACTGCTATCCATGAATCAAGCCTGGCCGTGGGCAGCAATAGTCTTTCTAGGGGCGTACCACGGCCTGAATCCCGCGATGGGCTGGTTGTTCGCTTTGGCGCTGGGTTTGCAGGAGAAACGCAGGTCAGCTGTCGTCGGTGCCTTATTGCCGATTGCTTCCGGACACGCAGCGGCAATTGCAATTGCGGTTCTCATTTTGAGCTTTGCTCAGCATCTTCTTCCGGTTCATTCCCTCAAATGGCCAGTCGCGGCCATCATTTTCGCTCTCGGCCTCTATCGACTTTTTCGAGCAAGCCACCCGCGCGGGGCAGGCATGCGAGTGGACAGACGCGATCTGTTCGTTTGGTCTTTTCTGATGGCTTCAGCACACGGAGCCGGCCTGATGCTATTCCCTGTTTTGTTGGCTCGCCCCGCCGTCGGCATGAGCCGTGCCATGCTCGGATCAATCAACCGGGCCGATATGCCGTTGACCCCGAACGTAATTCTGCTTTCGATCCTCGTGCACACCGCAACGATGTTGATCGTGGCGGGAAGCTTGGCACTCGTTTTCTTTGAGTTCTACGACAAGGTGGGACTGAAGATGCTACGGCACACCTGGTTCAACTTCGATCTTCTGTGGGCATTCGCTTTGCTCGTCGCTGCATGCGCCGTGCTCTTCAGATAACCTTCTGTTTTCCGACATTCGCTTTCTTCTCTCGTTGGCTGCGCGCCAGAAAAGGGAAAAATAGTTCGTGCCTCGACAACTCGCAACGTGAACCATGGCATTACGGTTTACGGATACCCATGATCTCTCCCATTTTTAGTCTGGTCGCCCGTCCCGATCTGTCGAGAGTGAAATTAACATCCAAGCCGACAAGGCTAAAGAAGGAGGTCGCACTTGCGGGAAAGATTTCACCCTTAGGATAGGAGCCCAATCCTTTGAGCTCTGTAAACAATCTATTCCCCTCCCGTGTCACCTCGTACGTCACCGGGGCACGGGATGGTCCCGGCGGCAGAGAATACACCCCGACCAAAGCATCCAGTTGCGCATTGTTAAGGGAGACCACTTCTCGCTCCGTTTGCATTCGTGCAGGCCAGTGATATTCACTCGCAATGCTGGTAATCAGATTACCGATTATGAAGTCAGCCCGATCTCCGTTGGCCATGATCACGGCACCCTTCCCGACTGCCGGGAACATCACGACGAATGCGCGGAAGCCGGAGTTCGATCCTCCATGAGAAAACTCGAGGCTCTGAGCGGTTCCAGCAAGCTCCACACCCAGGCCGTAGGGGGCCTTTTGAACTGTAAGCATCTCGGTCGCAATCGACTTCGAGAAGAGCTTGCTCGCATCTCCCGTCCAGGCCTTCGTGATTTCCAGCGCCCACCTTGCCAGGTCTGTTGGCGTCGTCCACAGGCCGCCAGCCGCCATCTCCGGATGAATCGGCCATTTGCCCTTTATGACGGCTCCCGTGCCATCGTGACCGCTGGCACCCTCGGACCATCGCGCTTCTGGAAGAGGCTGCTCGTAGCTGCTCAACGTCATTCCTGCCGGCCCCAGCACCAACCATTTCATCAATGCGGGGAACGGTTGTCCGGTGACATCGATTAAAAGCTGTTGCATCACTTCGGCACCCCCGCCCGAGTATCTGGACCTAGAACCCGGGGTGAAATCCACGCGAATCGGCGGATTGTTGGCTGGCTTCTCACCGTTCAGGATCTGCAAGAGAGTAGGAATCGCCTCTCCGGTTCGATACCCTGTAAAACCGCCAACATTTAGCCCCGAGCTGTGGCTAAGAATCCTCCGCAACGTCACTTTTTCGTGTGTCTGGTATTCGTTGTTCGGAAGCTTCCAGGACTTCAGGTAGGTATTTGGACTTTCATCAAGGGAGAGCCGGCCGGAGTTTACGAGGACCAGAGTAGCCGTCGCCGCAACCGCCTTGCTGATGGACTGTGCCTCAAACAGCGTCGAGGGAGTCACCGGTTCGCTGGTGCCGGCTTCTCTCACTCCAAATCCCCGAGCCCAGGCAATCTTGCCATCATCAATCACCGCAATGCTGAGTCCTGGAACATGGCTGTCCGCCATCCGTCCGGCCAGTGTCCATCTCACCGGGGGTTGGCCCTTAATCGCGATCGGTGTCCGCAATCCGGTGAGGACGCGTTCGATCGTCGCTTCCTTGGAAGCCTCGCGGCCGGTTTGCGGTTTGGCAAACCCGGCTACGGCAAGAAGCATTATCAGTATCGATGCTAAGTTTTTAGCACTTAGATATGCACACTCGCGATTACGATGCATAGTTTTCTCCTTCTGGTTGAAGCTGTGGTTGCTGTGAGGTCGTAGGCTCGACTCGCGATTCCGTTTACCGGCGACGAAGTCGAATGTTGCCGTTCACTACGACCGCGGTGAGGCGCGGACCGCCCGCCCCCACCATCGCTTGCACAATTCTGGGCGCATTCGAGGCCGGTTTAACGCCACGTAGCAATGGCGGTGTGTTGTCCTCTAGAGGAAAATCGGAGTCTATGGAACCGTGGATGAGGTTCCCGCTGAAATTCGCACTTTCCTCAGCGGCCAATTGCAATGTGACATTCCCGTCGTGGGTCGCCATGTCGATGTCAGCACTGGGATGCTCCGCTGTGATGTCTCCACTCAAGGTGCTGCCTGCAACATGCACACCGGCAGGTACGTGAAGAACGACGTCTGTCCTCGACAGGTCGTCCTGATCGTGCGACGTCTCCTCACTCCCCGCGCAATCATTTCGTGCCCCGTGAACCGTGGTAACAACACTACAAAACTTCATTCCACTCGGAGTGGCTACCGCCTGAATTCTGCCCCCGCGCGGATCGTCCGTCTGCGCATCCACACGCACCGCATCATCCTCACTTGGTAGAACACGAATCGACCCGCGCGCAATGCGTACTTCGACCGTCTGGTGTTCACGCATCACCGCCGACCAATGAAACTCTCGCAGGTCGGAATTCCATACATCGCTCGCCTCAGTTGGCACAGGCCGCGTTTTGGCTTGTGGTTTATGTGCGGAGAGCAGTTCCGCGCGGGGACCAACCCTCATTACGGCAGCAGGAATCCTGATTGCCGCGACAGGAACCTCGATCGCTCGGGCCGTAATTTGTAATGCACCGGCAGCAAGCGCCACAAACAGCACGGGCAGCGCCACCATGACCCGGCCCAGAGCCGTTACCGAGAGTCGCGGCGTTCTCGGATTCAGGATGGCAACGAGCCTTTGTTCTAGTTGCGAGCGATGAACGGCGAGTCCGATTGCAAACGGCGCAGAAGCCGGGGCTGAGCCCGCGCGTGCAATCTCATAAAGATGTGTCGCATAATCGGCTCCGCTGGTGCCGCCCATAAGCACGGAGTCATCGCACGCTCGCTCACATTCAAGACGCAGCTGATGCGCGGCAAGCCACACCAGCGGATTGAACCAGTAGGCCGCACAAGCCATCTGCGCCACCGTTTGTATGCGCACATCGTTGCGCTTTATGTGGGCGAGCTCATGCAACAGAACCGCTCGAATGCGGCCCCACGGCCATTTGACGGCAGTCTCCGGTATCACGATGATCGGACGCCATAGGTACAGCACGAGGGGCACTGAAACCTGTGCGGATTCAACGAAGCACAGACTCCTGTCAATTCTTACCTCCCGCGCTAACTGTTCAGCCTCTTCAATCCACGGCGTCTGCATCCTTTGTGTTGTCCGGTACAGCCGCCAGGCTGCCAGATGACCCATCAGCACATAGAAAAAACCCCGGCTACTCCCGTGATCCAGATCCAGCTCGCAATCTCCCATGGCGTGAATCCACCCGGTCGGCAATCGTCGAGCCTGAACGTTGAATCAGGCCCAATCCGCTCTTTGGCGGCTAGACTCGATGGAGTAGCTGGAACAGCTTCTATTCGCAGGGGGGACGCGAGCCGTGTCAGCGCAGCGGGCGTGCTGACACTCCAGTGGGGCATCGCAACCGTCATGATAGGTAAAAGGGTTGCAATGCTGATCGCACAAGCCCACGTGAAATGACGCGTGGCCGCGGATGACCGGGAGAGTAGACGCGTGACAACCCAGGCGATGCCCACTGGAAAGCTGGCCCTGAAACCACAAGCAATCAGAAGTGGAACAGCACTCGATCCGGACGTCACTTGCCCTCCCTGCGCGCCTCTTCAATCATCACGCTGAGTCGTTGCCAGTCCTTTTCCGAAAGATGCTTCGAGTCCTCGTCCAACAGGGCAGAGATCGCATGGGTAACCGAACCTCCAAAAAACGTGTTCAGGACATGGCGCAAAGCCGATCGGCTCGCGCGCGCTTTCTCAACTGTTGGGATGTAAACGTATCGTGCCCCATCTTGCTCGTGACGAACCAGCTCTTTCTCCTCCAATATGCGCAGAAACGTCCGAACCGCTGAATAGCTGGGCGGGTCGGTCATCGTCTTCTGCACTTCGGCACACGTCGCACGTCCGGCCCGGTACAGGGCGTCCAGAACCTGTCGTTCTCTTCGGCTTAAGTCTGCAGGTGCTAATTTTTTAGCCATAGATGCTAAATATTTAGCACTAAGATGACGATGAGTCAACATCTCATTTCAAGGTCGAGGAACTGAACTGGCTGCATCCGGCGCAGTTGAGGTGCTGCAGGCACGTCGCGAGAAAGGTTGCAGCCCTCGCCTAGCCGACCCCTGAGACAACCCCCGGTCCTATTAGAATCTGGAAGCGGCGCACCAGCGTTACCAAGCGCTCAAACCGAGTTTCTTCTAGGGCCACCTTTCGGCGCATCCGGCTGGCTATTTCTCAAACCGCAATAGCGTTGCCACCGCCAGGCACTTCACTAGCCTGCTTACCCTAACGGACCCGTGATAACTGAAGATTGCTCTGCTCCGCAATGGCGGGCCGGAGGGGAGAAGATGGAGCGCGGATTTATGCAACGAGTAGTCGCAAGCGAGGCCCGGACGTCTTGCAGTTTCGCTGGTCGGAAACCTGCCCCAACGGCAGCGTGTGCACCATATGTAGAGCAAATACGCCGATGAGAATGGTCACCTGAACTGAGGGAGAGGGCGCGAGCTCAGTCTTGCAGATTCGCCAATATGGCTGTTGCGGACGACAGGACTTGTCTCTTGAAGTCTTCCGTTACGGATAGCTGTCCATCAGGCTCGATGCCGGGAATGGTGAAAAGAGGCCGCAAACTCCGGCACTCCTGAACCGATGAACAGCCAGTAGAGGCTGCGGTAGGTTTCATAGGTATCAGCCGTCCCACACGTCAACCGTGCAACGATTCCTTCGCCATCTGCCTTGGCGGTTTCCGTGGCGTGTCCGCTACGCCAACGCCATGGAAATTCTGATGGCCACGTTTCGACGTCACGGGCAGGTCGAATCGCGTGTAGGGGCTTCCGGAGATAATTCTGCTGCCACAAATCGGACACTTTCGTTCCGGACTGCTGAGGGCGAAAAAGCTGGAAACCGAGAGGTTCAGCCACCGGCGCGCTTACAGTCGTACTTACCTCGCGCACACCATCGCAGGTTGAACAATAGAAGGCGGCGACGACATCGAACGCGAATTGGTTAACCATAAGTCCGAACCTCAAACTCTGCGGATACGTCCCTCAAGAATTATGCTCCTTCGCGTAGCTGCTGTTAACAGGCCGTCTGTTCGCCCTGCCGAGGGTCGATGAGCGATATGGCGAATTTTTCACCAACAAGCGCGCTGGTACCATATCGGCTCAGGTGATTTTGGATGGAATTCAAAATTAAAGACATCGTAAAAGGCAACAAGGCCCACTTCTCCTTCTACCGGAGCGGGAATATGTTCTACACGGTGACCGTCAACGGAACGAAATGGATGTTTCCGGTGAGCCTTGAGGACATCGCTGGCGCATCACTGTTTGCTGAAATGAAGGCAATCACGCTGATGCGCTATATCCGACAGGCCCTTAAGGACAAAACGTTCGTGAAAGCGGCCTAAAAAGAGCGGCGTGCCTCGACTGGCAGTGTCAGCCTCGACTGGCAGTGTCAATGAGTGTCATGGCGATGTTGCAACAGTTGTCCTGGCATCGCCTTTAATGGACAATGTTGGTGCCCTTGGCGATTTTCGAACGGTGCTGGAGTTCTTCTTGACCCTGCGAGGCACTCACCCACACCAACGTGCGCAGACTGATCCTAAATATGCATCTGGTTATCGCTCTCACCGCAGGAGCGTTCATGGTAATTCTCGGTGTAACCGGCAGCATTATGGAGTTTGCGCCGGAATTGGACCGCTTACTTCATCCCCAAATGTCTTACGTAACGCCGGGGGGGCGAGTTCTTTCCCTGAGCGAAATCGGTGATGCTGCTTCCCGGCGATTCAGCGGCGAAACAGTTGTAGCCTACGAACCGTCGCTATACCCAGACCTTTCCTCAATGGTGGTGCTGCCGAGCGGCATCGCATACGTGAATCAATATGAGTGGCAGCCACCTGACGCTAACAGGCGACCGCGCTCAGAATGCTCGGCATAATCAGCCTGACCAGAACACCTTTCGGCTTCCCGCTTGAATCGCCCGTTTGCCTTCCGAATCCCCAAACCCAGAGGGCCGCTCGATAAGGCTACCCTCTGGGCTCGGATTAGTGCTTGGAAGAACCAACCATCGGTCCAACGGTGATGCTGTCCAGCCCAGGCGCATAGCCACCAGGATTGGGATTGGTGATCACGATCTCGTTTGCTCCGGCATTCAGTTGTACAGGAATCAGGGCAGGCACGGGTGAATCGAAGGTGCTGCCGTTTACGCTCAGGACTGTGGGCGGGCCGTTATTGACGTAGATATAGAACGTGCGCAGGCCGGCGGTGGTGTAGTCAATCTCGAGTTGATACGTTCCGGTGTTTGCAACTGTAACAGCGGGAAACGTAACGGCGTTCTGGCTGCCATCACCGTAGGCACCGACGTAGGCTCCACCCGAGCAGAAGCTGCAGCCGCCGACGTTGGCCGTCCCACTGAGTTGTGCCGCCTCCGCCTCGTAGGTCGTGAAATCCGGAGCGACCGCACTGCCGTCACCAGAGATGACGATGCGATCGAGATCCGGCGCGTAGGTTCCAGGATTGCCGAACGTGATCGTATTGTTACCCGCAAGCAGGGTGACCGGCACGGTGGTGGCTTGTGGCAGGTTAAAGCTGCCTCCGCCCATGTTCAGCGTCGCCGGGTGAGTTCCGTTCACAACGTATACCAGGGCCCGCGGTCCTTGTGTCATCGCGTCAACTTCCATGCGGTAGGTTCCAGCATTCTTTACGTAGACATTGAAGGTCGCGGTGTTGGAGCTGGGCGACGCCCCAAGGTAGCTCAGCTTCGCTCCACCGGAACAGGCGGAGCAAGACGAGACAAACGTGGCTCCGCTGAGGGTTGCGGTCTCTGCTTCATAGACCTGACCAGCGGGCGCCGTAACCGAGCCTAAGGGTCTAACCTTCAACAAGCGCGAACCGTGGCCAACGAGGGTCGTGGTAAAGGCGATAGGCGATGGGCCCAGATTAGTACGGTTCCACACATCGCGCACTGCCAAGGCGTGGCGGAAACCGAGATCGCTCCAGGGAACAGTGATCTTGCTAGACAGACCGTTCAGGTTGTAGATGGCAACATAGATACTGCCGTCCGCTTGCTTCGACATCCACACGGGCTGCGGGCCGCCCGTCACCTGCACGGCGGGGAGGCCGGACTGATCGACGGCGATGAGCTCGTCGTTGGTGAAGGCCGACGCGGCGAAATTATCGAGTTTGGTAAGGTCTCCACCGAGATACATAGGGGAGTTCGCCATGGCCCAAATGGTAATCGCAGTCTGCTTCTCTACGTCAGAGAGGCCATCGAGCGTGCCATCACCGACGTCGAGCGTGTCCATATCATTCCATCCGAGAGTGGTGCTGGTTTCATGCTCCCAGCCCACGTCGTCGTACTCGCGTAGCACGATACGCGGCCAGTTGGTCAGGGTGGCACAGCGGCCTTCGCACTCGACATCGTCGTCAATGCGGCGCGCGTTCGACCACTCTTGCCAAACGGAGGCATAGTCCTGTGAGAGCTGCCAGGAAACTGTAAGCCAAATCGGGCGGCCCGTTTTAGCAATGGCCTTCGACCATGCCTCAACGTCGGCCCGGTTATCGATGGAGAGATCGTTTGAGTAAGAGCCCGGCGTAACAGCATCGAGCTTGATGAAATCGAAACCCCAGGACGAGAAGAGCGCGACGACCGAGTCAATGTACTCCTGCGCTCCTGGCTTGGTGAAGTCGATCTTGTCATGGTAGGGATTGGGCGGGTTGGCGGCGAAAGCATTGCCCTTGGCAAGCGGTATCACGACAATATCCTGCGTGTGATACGGCGTGCCGAGGATGGGATAGTTGCCGTTAACAGCCGGCTGCTCAATGCCGGGGATCCAATAGATACCCGCCTTTTCCCCATTGGCATGGATATGGTCCACCATAGCCTTGACATCAGGGAACGTCGCGCTATTCGGAATGGGTCGCCCGTTCTGGTCGAAGCTGCCCTGCCAGCCAGAATCGAGATTGATATAGACGAAGCCGTGTCCCTGCAAGCCCGAGGCTTTGAGTGCGTCGGACTGCGTGATCATGTTTGCTTGCGTCAGGAAGTCCCCTTGGATGGTTTGTTGGCTGAAGCTGCTCCAGCCGAGATAGGGTTTCTGGCCGGCGTTATTGACCTGTGCACTCGCGCAGGTCAAGAAAGCGACAACCACTGCAATGACGGTGAGAAGAGAGAGAGATATCGGTCTCATAGATCACATCCTCGGGTTAGCAAGTAAGGGGTTGGGGGCTCAACCGACAAAGAGAAACCGTCCAATAGAATAGTTACGTGTACGTACACGGTCTTGTAAGATGTAGCGTGTACGTACACGTCTTGTCAAGATGTTTTTTCTTAGGCTTGGTCTCATCGGCCAGGCGAAGCTGCGGCCTATGCTGACATCACGTCCTATCTTGATTGCATACATCCGTAACGCAACTGCCCGAAAGCCGATGTCATGGCCGATGCAGAAAGGACTGTTTTTATGAGAACCAGCCGTAGAGAGTTTCTTCAAACCTCGGCTCTGGCATCCCTTGCCGCAGGACATTCGACCAGCGTTGCATCAGACGGCCGTACCGCCGGGATCTCGACGGGTGCTCATCTCAATGCGTCCGAGATTGCCCGAAGACACATGATCGTTCGCGACACACCGAGCCCTTCATTCTTCGACGGGATGCTCCTCGGCAATGGCGACGTTGGCGTATGTGTAGTTGTGCGTCCGGATGCGCTTGCCATTCACATTGGCAAGGACGACTGCTGGGACATTCGCGTGAGCGAGGACGTTGCGGACCACGTGCTCCCGTTTCGTGAGGTACTTCAACTTTGGCAACGCGCTAGCGAAGACGCCAAAAAGATGGGAAAGCCAGACATGCAGTATCTGGAGACCAGGGTTCCCTTTTTTCGCGAGTATTCCGAAAAGGTGGCGAGTTCCTACGACGGGAAAAAGTGGCCTCGCCCTTGGCCGTGTGGCACCATCTGGATCAATTGGGATCCCACATGGCTCGAGCCAAGCCAACACACTCTCGACCTTGCTAGTGGCTTATTCACCCTGACATTAAGATCCTGGAATGGCATGCATGTCGACAATGAGAACAGTCGAGTTCAGTGCTTCGTCTTCGTCGACTGGGAAACCGGACTCATTTCCGCCTCCACCGACAAAGCCTTGCCACTCCGATCAATTGTGTATTCGCCTGAGATTGACGGTTTTCATGCTGGACCTTTCGAGTCAGGTAAGCGCAAAGAAGCTTCCGAACTCCTGCCGGCTCCCGAGACATCTGCAAACGTCTCTCCTGACTTTGCCGAGTTCTCTTCGTTTCAATATTTTCCTGCTTTAGGTCCGACTAGCGACGGCCAGCTGCCTCCATCTACCGACAAAGACCGCAATTTTTCGTTATTTGCTCGCGTCTCAGGGCGCTGGTCTGTCGAACCGGCAGACCCAAGTTCAGAAGTGCACCTAAAGTCCGACGCGCAGCAACTTCTCCGCATTGACGCTATTGTGGCTACCCCTCGCGATTCTCTTCTGCGACGGATGCTTGAGCAACACACGACAACTCCCGACCGCCAGAACGGGATCTCCATTCCGCAAACCCATGTTTATTCTGCGCAAGACCTCGATACAAAAACCTTTGCACGTGTCCAGGTCGCAGAACTCGCGAAATCGGAACCGCGAACTATCCAGCACAACTCTGAATCGAAGTGGAATGAATTCTGGTCCCATTCTGCTGTTGAGTTCAACGATCATGAACTAGAGCGCATCTGGTACGAGAACCAATATTTCCTAGCGTGTTGCTTGCGACCGAATAAAGTGGCGCCAGGGTTGTTCGCAAACTGGTCGGCGGGCGACATCGGAACCTCGTGGCACGGCGACTATCATGCGGACTATAACTGTGAACAGGTTTATTGGGGCGTTTTTTCCAGCAACCACGTCGAGCAACATTTACCTTTCGTAGAACTCTGCGAGAACCTCCTTCCAATCGCAACGAAATTCGCGGCAGAACATTTTGGACTTCCAGGCGCTATGTTTCCGGTATCTTCTTATCCAGCGCCGAGCCAGATCGTAGCTTATCCAGTGCCGCCTTGGGCCTATCAGTTTGGAATGACCCCATGGATGGTGCAAAGTTTGTGGTGGCAATATCTCTACACCCAGGACAAAGACTATCTTCACCGCGTATACCCAATTCTGAGAGAAGCAGCTCAGTTCATCGCCGCCTACGTAAAGCGAAGCGAAGATAAGAAATACCACTTCAGTCCCACTGTGTCGTCAGAGAACTGGGGATTCACGGTCGACCAGCGTCTCAATCAAGATTCCATTCTTGATCTTGCCCTTACGCAGTTTCTCCTCAAAGCGGTCGTAGACGCTTCTCTTGTCCTTGCTGTTGACGAAAGCGTGCGTGTTCGTTGGAAAGAAATTTGCGAGAACCTTGCGCCTTATCCTACCGCAACAGGATTTGAGGGCGAGGTTTGGCTAGATGTTGTAAATGCACCCCTGGGCCATATCCAGAACATTCCTGTAACTCTGGCTCCCGTTTTTCCCGGGGAGCAAGTCGGCATTGGACTAAACCTTCAGTATTCGGAGATTGCTAAACGGACGGCTCGCACGATCAGCCTGGAAGGAGGCAATGATCTGGTCCTTCAGCCATTGATCCGCGCGCGCCTTGGAATGCTCGATCTTGAGTGGTTCAAACAGGAAGTGCGGTATTGCAGGCTGCCGAACGGAGTGGCAAATGATCGCGTCCGACAATCGGGAGGGCGCTATGGTCAGTCGGTTGATTTCGATTTTATGATGCACATGGGTTTTTGGTGTGAGAACTTTTCGTTGCCGGCCGTCCTAAACGAGTGCATGATGCAAAGCTACGCAGGTTCTATCCGGGTCTTCCCTAATACTCATAATCTAGGACCAGCGCGCTTTGAGAATCTTCGCGCTGTAGGCGCATTCCTGGTAAGCGCCACCTTTGATGGCGACGAAGTGACGCATTTGTCCTTGTACAGCGAAAAGGGGAAGACAGCGAAGCTAGTATCGCCATGGGCCGGCAAAGGGCTGCGCGTACTTCGTGGAAGGGATCGTGAACAGGTGCAGGTGGCCCCTAAGTATGGCGTGGAAAGTTTTGACACTCAGGCAAACGAAACATATCTCATTACTCCTGCGTAGCGGTTTTTTCGTTTGCCGATTCCTTGCGACTCTCTGAAAAGGAATGGCGGGGACGACAGGGACTCGAATCCGCCGCCTCCTGCGTGACAGGCAGACGTCCTGCTTTCCCAAAAGACGCCCGGCGACATCTTAATTTATTTGGCAATTGCTCAAACGGGCTGCCTTGGTGGGCACGCTACGTGCCGTTTGACCGCTTGACCTTGAGCGTCCGTTTGCACGAACGTGTGAAGCGCGGCGAAGCTAGTTTAACCGTGGCCGAAGAATAAGGCATAGACCAGTATCGCAATCGCAGCGGCGAGGAGCACCGCGCCGAGCGACGTGATAGTGGTGCTGATCGACCGACGGCCCTCGTCGCCCTTAGCCATATGAACGAAAAAGCCGCCGGGCTGAGTGAGAATTCGGGCGACAAACGTTCCACAGGCTACGTGCTTCGCGGCCAAGGAGAGCTTCCTCCTTCCGACGTCGTGGCCATCCGAATTCCGTTATGAAGATTGCCAGGTGCGCTAACAATTGCTCTTTCGCTCATGATTCTGTTTTCCTTTCAGAACCCATTCGCGACCGTCACGATTACAATATTGGAGAGTCTGTGTTCTAGCAGCAATGACATATATGCCTTGAATTCTGCCATGACCATGGCGTCCACATCCCGCCACATTGGTTTCATTGCGTACGAAGGGGTTTCATTGCTCGATCTTTCCGGTCCGTTAGAAGCGTTCCGCATTGCCGCTGCTTTCGCTCGTCCACAAAACAGGAGCGCGATGTACGAATGTACGGTCGTATCCGCCCGCGGTGGCCGGGTGAAGACTGCCGATGTTGTAAACTCACCGCCAAGTCCGTGCGCAGCCTCGCAACGAAACCGATTCATACGCTGATTGTGCCAGGTGCCTTTGCAGTGGACGAAGTCACCCGCGACCGTGCTCTGGTCCAATGGGTCAAGAAGAGGGCTTGCAGACGCGTGTGTTCAGTGTGCATCGGAAGTTTCTTATTAGCTGCCGCAGGAATTCTTAACGCACGCCGGGCCGCAACGTACTGGATGCATGCCCGCTGTTGGCTAGTCGATACCCCAGCGTAACTATGGAACCGGATGCCATTTTCGTTCACGACGGCGTGGTTTGGACCTCTGCTGGCGTCACTTCCGGCATTGACCTGGCGCTCGCCTTGATCGAGCAGGACGCCGGAAGGAAGGCCGCGATTGAGGTTGCCTGAATCCTCGTGGTTTACCGAAAGCGTGCGGGCGGCCAATCTCACTACAGTGCCTTACTTGCTGCGCAGGCTCAGTCGGACTCAGACGCGCTCAGCAAACTGGAACTATGGATTGCAGAAAATCTGAAGAGTGATTTTAGGGTTGAGGCGAACTTCCCTCGAGTTTATGCGCAAATGCGTGGTCGCACTCGGCGAAAGCGAGGTAGTTCCTCTTGAGAGTAGTGCTCCCAAAGCGTGTTGATGGTAGTGCGCCGCAGATTCCTGTGGCCGCAGCGATTGTTGATCGTTAGCCGAAGAGCGTCTGCTGCTGCATGCGCGGCTGATTCGGTGTCGGGTACCTCTTGACATCCCCGACTTGCACTTTGCGATGCGCCAGTTTGCCGTTGATGTTTTCTTCCACCATCGGTAGACCCAGACTACCGGCCCCTTCTTCCGCTCTTCTCGTGCTAAGCATCCGCGTTGGTAACGCCGATTTGAACCGAACTATCAATGACAAATGCAAAGCCATTGTATGAAAGTAGGTATGTCCTGCTCGGCGGAGGCGTTTGGCTCTAAATTGATTTCGACCATAATCACCGGAACATGGTTTCGCGTGCCTGAGTGAAGGCCGCCAGAGGAACCGCTATAGACTTGGATCTCAGCGCCGAGTTCGTGGCGCACAGGAACCGCATTGACATTAATAGCTTGAAAACCCGGGGCAATCGAGCGTTTGTTCTTGGGTAAGGTAAGCCATAGCTGAAGCAGGCGGACCTTTCCTTTGGTCCTGACGTCTTCGCTGTGAATAATTCCGCTGCCCGTGGTGATCCACTGCACTTCGCCAGCGTTGAGTGTGCCGCCCTCATCGCGGTCAAAGATCGCGCCGTCGAGAATGAGCGTCACGGTTTCAAAACCTGCATGCGGGTGAGAACCACCAACTGGCCGGTCCCCTTAACGTCCCCAAATCTTGATGCTCCCAAATTCCGTGAGCACAAGCAAATTTCCGAGAAACACCAACGGATCATCCGACAACTTCCGGCTTGCCCGCTGTCCAAGAGTTTTTGAGATCGATTCTCAGCCGCTGGATCACCCCGCAGGGGTATGAAGCGACTCGACCATCGCCCGGATATCACGGTTCTCGAAAACCGAGTCCCCAGGCTCGCCAGTTCTGCGCACGACCACATCGACCATAGCTCGGGCCAAGTCGTCGGCCCGAATAACTTGGTTCGGGAAGAGCGCCCGAAACACGGGGTAGATCGTGCGCATCAGCCGGTAGCTGAAATTCGGTTCCTTCCGTGGCTCCACGGGGTAGATGTACGCCGGTCGGAAGACGTAAACGCTGGGGAAACCTGCCGCGATCAGCGCATTTTCGGCCTGTCCCTTGTATCGCGCGTAGGGAATGCGACTTCGTCCCGTCCGGTCGGCGCCACCCCCGCTTAAGAATGAGAATGCCGCGTCGGGGCTGCTGAGGCGGAGAACTCGCGCGAACTCGATTGTATAGTCCACGGTGGTCTTGCGGAGTTCCGCGTCCGACACCGCCCCGGTATATGTACCCAGGCAAAAGATCGCTGCGTCCTGACCCGAGAGCGGCGCCGCGAGTGCGGAGCAGTCCGCGAAGTCTTGGTGCAAGACCTCTTTCAGCTTTCGGTGCGAGATGCCGAGCTTCCTGCGCCCGATAGCGGTCACAGTTCCGACGGCTGCGTGCTCGAGCGCGTAGCGGAGGGCGTATCCGCCGACCATTCCAGTCGCACCCACGATTACAAGGCGTGCTTGATCCGTTGTCGGAGTGTTCATGGACGACCCCGTAGCGCGGTTGTCACGCTCATGACAATGCACGCTCCTCCAGCCAGTCGACGTAGAGCAGGCGCTCCGCAAACAGCCACGAGCCGTACATCTTGACGAACGTGTCGTTGTAGCGTAACGCTGCGATCATCAGCAGTCGCTTGTCACCGTCGACAGTGAGGTGATGCGCCAGGCAGTATGCCTCGCCGGTACCTCGGTCATCCGTTTGGCTAAGAATCGTACTCTGTTTGAGGAAGTGCATGGTGGCGGCGTAGGTGTTCAGATCTGCGAAGACTGGAGCGAACGCCTCGCGCGAGTGCAGTTCCTGCGAAGGCTTCGGATCCTTGGCGTTCCGCATAGGCCTCAATGAGTTCTCGGATCGCGAGACGATTTGCGGCTTCGCTGGGAGAGATTGTCAGGTGCTGGCTCCTGAGAGTGCTTCCCTAAGACTCAATTGTGGCGCGGGTTTGTCGGCAAGACTTTCGGCACGTTTACCGATCTTCTTAAGTACTCGTTCAAGTTGTTGCAGCTCTTCTGGAGAGATGTCCTGGAACGCACATTTGATGAGTGCCCTGTGCCTGCGAAAAAGAGGGAGGAACATTTCCCTCCCCTTCTCCGTCAGAGCTACCGTTCTCACACGGCGATCGCGAGCGCTCTCTACGCGGCTGACAAACCCTTTCTTGTATAGACGATCCACCGCGACGCTGACTGATCCTGGATTGAGGTCGACTTTTGGGCCAATGGCATTCACCGGCATCGGTCCCTTGTGCAGGAGTACTTCGAGGACCCGAAAGTCAGACTCTCCCAGCCCCTCTTCGACTAGCGTCGGAAGGATGTAACGGGACATCGATTGCCAGGCTTTCAGCATGATTAGCCAGGCATGAAGGCCTTCCGGAGACTTTTTGCGCTCTTCCATAAAAATGTGAATCTTCGACATTATACTCGATATCAGATATATCGGTGTCGATACGAGTGATATCGAAGGATTAAAAAGGAGGCAACATGAGTAATACGACCACCGCAGCTCTGCCGCAAACCACCACGACCTGGAACATCGACCCGGCTCATACCGTGGCTGAGTTCAAAGTCAAGCACATGATGATCGCCAACGTGAAAGGCCACTTTTCGGGAGTTTCGGGAGTGTTGATCCGGGATGAGTCCAACCCGGCAAACGATCGCATCGAGGCCACCATCGAAGCTGCCTCCATTCACACCCGCGATGAACAGCGCGATGCTCACCTCAAGAGCGCCGATTTCTTCCACGTTGAAAAGTTTCCCACCTTGCACTTCAAGTCGACAGGTGTCAACGTCCTGGGCGACGGAGAAGTATCGGTGGAAGGCGACCTGATGATCCACGGCGTCACGCGCAAAGTTCGCTTAGCGGTGGAAGGGCCAACGCCGCCTGCCAAGGACCCTTGGGGGAACACTCGGATTGGGGTCTCGGCGAGCACCAAGATCAATCGCAAGGACTTCGGTTTGACGTGGAACGCTGCCCTCGAGACCGGCGGAATTCTGGTGGGTGACGACATTACCATCACTCTGGATGCTCAATTCGTGAAGGCTTAACAGTCAGCCAGAAGTCTCGTCGGCAATAGAGTTCCGGATCGAGGTATCGCAAAATGCACTCCCTGCCGAGAGAGCTGCATGCCCTGCTCGATCAAATTGTCGCCTAGGGCGGCGCCCTGAAGGCGTTCCGCCCACAAGAGGCGGAAGAAGCAGGTATGGCGTGATCGTTTACCCGGCACCAAATCGTGCATGGGTAAACGATATTAGGAGTCCTTGATTGGAGGTAAGGATGTTGTACCAGCGTCGTATTAGCCGCATTTATAACGTTCCTGAACTGGCCCCTGGGTTCGTAGGGCCGGGCCACCTGGCAGCGCCAGTCATCTCGCCCGAGGACTTCGCGCTCAATGATCCATTCATATTGCTGATGGACGACCATTTTGATATCGGAGATCGTCCCGTGGGCGGCCCTCATCCGCATGCCGGGTTCGAGACCGTTACGCTGCTTCTCCAAGGGTCAGTCTACGATCGCGATGAAGGCGGGTTCATCGAGGCGGGCGAAGTCCAATGGATGACTGCAGGCCGCGGGATCATTCACGGTGAAAATGTTGGAGCCAAAGGAAAGGTTCGTCTTCTCCAGTTGTGGCTGACATTACCGAAAGCTGATCGATGGACCGAGCCGGGATTTCAAACGATTCACACTGACGCCGTACCAGTCCGGCAAGAAAACGGGGCAGAGGTCCGGATTTACAGCGGCGGATCGGGTTCATTTCGTTCCAAAACGCGCAATCATGTGCCGGTTACAATCACGGAAATCACTTTGGAACCGCGCGCTTCGATCGATCAGGAGGTCCCGAGTTCCTACAATGGATTCGTGTTCACGCTTCGCGGCTCGATCCAGGTGGGCGCCAACGACACATCCCTCAAGACCGGGCAGACTGGATGGCTCGACCGCCCGATGGTCGAGGGGGCCAGTTTGTTGCGTGTGACTGCCGGCGAAGAGGGTGCACGGCTCGTCTTTTATGCAGGACAGCCGCAGGGCGATCCAATTGTGTCGTACGGCCCGTTCATTGGAGATTCGAAGCGGGACATCGTGCGGCTCTATACGGAATTCCAAAGCGGACAATTTGTCAGTTTGAGCGAACTGGTGAAGGCCGCCGTTTGATGTGCCTTCACTCATTTCTTCCCGTACGCAGAGGCCTGCACCTGCTGTGACCGGCGGATCGCAAATGTCACATTTGGCGTTCATGTGAACCGGTTCTGACCGCAAAGCTGGCAACATCTTGCATCGCAGCCTAAAGGTCTGCGGCTGCCGCTACGGTGATCTCCTGCGCTGCACAGAATTGAGAAACAAATGCAGCAACTAGGAGCGCTATCGATCTCATTCTTCTCAGATTCATGACTCCTCAAACCGTCGTCATACGGATGGCCGTGATCAGACATCGTAGCAGTAACGATCTCCGGTGTCCTACGCGGCCCCCTACGCATCATTTGACCGCAATCAGTCTTAACGTGGTCACCTGACGGATCCATCTCGCCGGTCTCTTATCGCCGGCCGCCACGATGCGGAATGGCCCTTCTTTAGCGTCCATTGTTTTGCCATCTCGCTTGTCGGCAAGGATGATTTCTCGTGTGGCGAACGCTGGATCAAATTCAGTAACCGCGAAGACGACTCTGTATCCGTCAGCGGCTTCCACGAGAATGACCTCGGTCATGCGCGGTCCACGCATCGTGTCGCCAAGCTGGATTCCGGCCATCGCCAGCAGAGCGGATATCGGCACTCCATCGAACCGAGCCGGTACGTCGTGGTCACGAACCTCCACCGTTATATGTGGCGAGTTCGCGATCTGCGCCGCCGAAATGTTCGTAGAATGGCCTTCTGCATTAATTATTTGCAGCGTCTGGGCCGATAGTCCCTCAAGGAAGAAAAAGAACCAGATTGCTACGTAGAGCGAAGAATATCGTCGTCGAGTCATTTTTGATTCTCGCAAAACCAGGCACATTGGGTCGTCCCAATATTCTCGAAAGCTCGGCGCTCGGCTCTTGTTCGCGCAAGAGATACTGTATCGAAAATAGAGGAAATCTTCACCGCATCCCTGACGCTCGGCTTGGTGGCCCGCGCAAATCGGATCTGGCGCTTATGACGACAACTCTTGAAAGTAGAAACGATGGTGGTTTCGGCATCCGGGATTGAATCGCTCATTGCAGGCGGGGCAGCAGGATTCGCTCTGCATGTACTGATTGATGGTTAGCTCTGTGCTGCATGCACCGCAGAGTATCGCCTGCTGGTTCCATTCGATCTCTGGCCAAACCTCAATATTGTGGTCCGAGAGGACAGCGTGACAATCCTTGCAGGCGTAGTAGATACTGCAGCACTTCATCTTGATCGCAAGGATGTCAGTCGGTCCGTGATAATGCTCACAACGGGTTTGTGAATCGAGATTTATGCCACGCACGCTTGGAGTCGGCGCCATCGTTTCAGTTTAGCTCGATGAAGGATTTCACCCGATCGTTAACAATTCTATGTAGAATCCACCGATTTCGCGCCCGATCCACAAAGTGAATCTCTAATATCCAGTGCCGCTCTCGGCCTGAAGCGTCCGGCATCCGCATCCGGTTGCGATTCTTGGGGTGGACATAAAGAGTGACCTTGTCCCCCGAGATCTTCTCATGGGGAAAAATGCCGATCAGATGGCCGGCAATCGGGCCCCCGTATTCCTAGCCAGCTCGCTCCGCCCATTGTTGCGCCTGCGCATAAAGCTCGGTTGCGGTGATCTTCGGGTGTTCACGAAAATATTGCTTGCCGCTGGCGAATGCGTCTTCAATATCGCGGCGAAGTTTGTGCTTTAGCGGATCTTTTCCTACGACGTAGGTCCGCCCGAAATCCGCTTCCCATTCCTCAAATGCAGGGCCGAAGTCGAGAAAAACGATGTCATCCTCACCTACGGTCAAGTCGGGTGGATTCTCATCATAGGGAGCCAAAGTGTTGCGCCCTGCACGCACGATGCGTTTGTGCCAATAGCGCGAGATTCCGTACATGCGCCCGGCAAGTGCGTAGACACTCTCGTTAATCTGGCTTTCCTTGACCCCAGGCCGAATCAGGCTCCACGCTTGGATCTCTGCGAATAGCGCCGCAGCCTTTCTTTGTGCATCCAACAGTCCAGCGACGAGCCCTTCTTCCGATTGCTCCATAAGGAAACAGATTACCGTATTTGGTCCTTTAGCGCCCGTAGTGCGCGATGAATACCGCCTTCCCCAACAAATGCTCTTTGGCGGTCGACACCACCATCGCACCGCTCGAATCGGCGGGAACGTCGAGTTTGTCAACGCTCAATGCATACACTGTGAACGTATAGCGATGTGGCGGATCTCCCTTGTCCGGACACGGACCGTGATAAGCGTCGTTGCCGAGATCGGTGCGGCCCTGCATGGTCCCAGACGGCAGAACGGAGCTATGCTCGGAGCCAGCACCCTTGGGAAGTTTGTCCGCGCTCGCGGGCAGGTTATAAACGATCCAGTGCCACCATCCCGAGGGATCGCCGTGCTCGTCAGGATCGAATAACGTGACGACGAAACTCTTTGTTCCAGCCGGTGCACCGCTCCACTGTAGCGGGGGCGACATGTTCCCCCCTGAACATCCGAACAAGTTCGCGGTATAGACCTCGGGAACTTTCGCCGCGAGTTGCGCGTCCGGACTGGAGAGTACAAACTTCGACTTTGGAGTGGATTTTTCCTGTGCTACCAAGGCTATCGCCAGCAGCGATATGACCAAGGCTCCGACTATTCGAGTTCGCGTCATGTCAGCCTTTCCTTAAAGAGACTCAATTCCTTGCAAACCTGTACGAAAACCGCAATGCTATTTTGTTACTGCCCATTCGCGCTAAGGGTTGCCCACTTCGACAGCAGTCGCATGAAACGGTTTTTCTACCCTGTGCGGATCCGCGGGACCGAACAGGGCGCTGAGTTGTCCCTCCAGAACACAGGCTGTCGTACCTACAACTGTCACCGAAACTGGCCATCGGGATAGTCCTCTTTCAGCGGAGTTACTTGCCCTGAATCGCCGTTGATCTTAATTCGCGACAGCCATCCATTTCCGCCACCTTCGACGATCAGCACGCTGTCTTTTCCAAAGCTCCGCATACCATCTGGGTTGTGGAGGCACGATCGAGCTTAATCTCGGTAATCGCGCCAGCCTTTCCGTCTGCTTCGATTGGAACTGTGAAGACCTTGTTGGTTTCGAGCGTATTCACGAACAATCGATCCCCCAGCACTGAAATGCCATCATGTACGCCGCCCTTGGGGCCGAATCCGCCGTTGCCGGCCCAGACTTTGAGTTGATGACTTCCGGGCGCGAGGCGGTCAACTTCCATGTTGTTGGTATCGGAAATGTAGCGGTGCCATCGCTTCCGACTGCAATGTCATTGCAAAAACTCCGTCGGTTGGCAGGGGATATTTTTCCTTGAGCGCTCCGGTTTGCAGGTCGAGGGCTTTTAATGTGGAAGGCGGTTGCTTTACATCGTGGATCGAAGAGAAGCACGCCCAGAGTGTTTGGGTCTTTTCGTCTGCGAAAACTCCGAGGATTTCGAGCGTGGGCTGGTCATCCGGCTGAATCCAGGGTTCGGCAATTGCCGCGCCTGGCTTCACCAAGTAGATGGTTCGCGCGCCAATGCTACCGATGATGACCCGAACATCCGCGGTTGAGGTGATGCTTTCCGGATAAATCCTCTCACCGGGGATGTGGAGTTCAGCGGGTGCCGCCATGCTGCTTGCGGCCTCCGGATGGCTGAGACCCCATACGTAGGCAGCCAGAGCGGACGCCTGGGTATCGGAGAGTTGCGCCCCGCCCATGGGAGGCATTGGGCTGCGATATTGCTTGGGTTGCGGCACGCCGTCGGTGATCACTTTCAATATCCCAACGAAACTGCCGTCGCTCCACAGCCACTTTTTCTTCGTCAGATCAGGACCTAATGGTGAGCCAGTGCCATTTGCGCCGTGGCATCCCGTGCAACTCGCCCCTCCCACTTGGCCGTGGTAAATGCGAGCACCTAGAGCAACCATATCTGCCGTCGAGCCTTCGGGAACGGGAAGATTTTCGGTGCCCCTTTCCGGCGGCTGTGCGGACGATGCAACGACCTCGCCAGCAGGAGCAGAAATGCTCGGACATGGAGTGCCCTTGGGTGCTGGGCCAGCGGCATCTCCCGTGTAGACGATTCGATAAATCCGTCCCTTGATGTCCTCAGAAACGTAAAGTGCCCCGTCCGGCCCGACCGCCAGTCCTGTCGGACGATAGGTAGCGCCTTCCGGAGTCTTCTTCGCTCCCGCAAAACCGTCGGCGAATATCTCGCAAGTGCCAGACGCGTGGTCGCCGTCGAGTGGCTGAAAAACTACGTTGTAGCCGCCTTGCGCATAGGGGGCCCGATTCCACGAGCCGTGAAAGGCAATGAAGACACCGTCACGGTAGCGGCTAGGAAAGTTCTTCCCATCGTAGTGCACCGCTCCGTTCGGCCCCCAATGTGCGGGGAATGCTGCGGCAGGGGCTAACTTGTTCGCGCAAACGCCGACCGCCTTGCCGCCGTCACCGCCGTATTCCGGGGCAAGCACGAGTTTCCTCTGTGCGCCGTCGTAGTAGCACTCGGGCCAACCGTAGTCGCCGCCGGACTTCAAAAGCACCAACTCTTCAGCCGGCAACGTGGCTTCTTCTTCAGGTTTGTAGAGTTCCGGCCAATTCGAATGCAACTGGTCTCGCCCGTGTTGCGTAACAAGCAATCGGCCCGTGGAGTCGAAGGCAAAACCCTCCGCGTTCCGTATCCCCGTGGCGTAGCGCTCCGCAGGTGAAAACATCTGGTTCGTTTTGTTGGCGTCATAGCGCCAGACACCCCCACGAGTCTCAAGTTCGGTGCACGGATTGTCGCCCGGGATCTTGGGCTGCCGATTCTTTGGCTGGCAAGAATTAGTTGCGGTGGCAACATCGACGTACATAGAGCCATCGGCACCGATGATGAATGGATGCATGGGATGATCGCCACCTAGAGGCAACTTGGAGACGATCGTTTCAGCACCGTCTTTTGGAACGATTCCGTCAGCTGGAAGTGAATAGCGGACAATGCGATCGTTGATCTCCGCATAAATCGACCCCTTATACATGCCGATGCCTACGCCACCGGCCCCTCCTGTCTGCACGGTCTCGCCGAAGCGCTCAATCACGTCTGCTTTCCCAGCGCCGGTCTTGTCTTGGAGAGCCACCAGAAAGCCTCCATCATGCGGTTTGTCGAAGTCGTAATAGTCTCCCGACCATGTGTTGACGTAAACCACTCCGCTCGGACTGACCACCAGGTGGCGGGCGTGCCCAATGCCCTCAGCGAATACCGTGGCGCAAAACCCGGCGGGCAGCTTCAATCCGCTGTCATCGTGCGAGCACGATCCACTCTTCGGCTTCTTGCTAGGACCGGGCCCACTTTGCGCCGAGACTACCAAACTGAGAACGAACATCATGGCGAGCACGACAATGACGGACAAACGAGGTGCACCCAGTCGGAACGATCGCATTGAAGCCTCCGAGATCGACTATGGACTATCGGGAGCGATTCTAATACAGCCATCAGAATCCTATGTTCCCGCGTGTTCCGTTTTGCAATATCGAGACCTTGTCGACACCATCGAGGATTTCGGGGAAATGTAGAATAACGAAGGAAAGGGACCGGGGCTGCGATGCGCGATTGCACCGAAATATTCAACGAATCGGGTGAGCACATAGCGACCATAGGATTCAACGAGTCTTTTGGCCTTTGGCAGATTGTGCTTGTCCAGCGCAAGCAGATCGAGTTTTTCTGTCCAAGCAAGGAAATCGCATTGGCCGCCTGGCACGACGAGTTCGATCCTGAAACTGGATTCCCGCAATCGGCTTCACATGCCCGCTTCGATGCTTGACCTTAGTGTGTCCTCGCGAAACAGCGTGTTGTGTAACTTTTGAATTCCGGATGAATCCAACTTCAGGGTAAAGATCTATCATGTTGCGAACATTCCGGAACGAAGACTGGACCGGCCGATGCTGATTTATCTCCTGGCGTTTGTTGGCGGTGTTCTGACGATCTTGAGTCCGTGCATCTTGCCGGTTCTGCCTTTTGTCTTCGCGCGCGCGGACCAACCCTTCCGCCGTTCCGGTTTGCCTTTGCTGGTGGGAATGGCGCTTACGTTTTCCGCTGTGGCAATCGCGGCTGCATTCGGCGGCCACTGGGTGGTGCGCCTGAATCAGGGTGGACGCTACGTCGCAATGCTAATTTTCCTCGTGTTGGGGGTGAGTCTTCTCTTTCCTTCGATCGCCGAAGCATTAACCCGTCCTCTTGTGCGGGCAGGAGGCAAACTGCAGGGTGGTCCGTCGGTGAAAAGGGGGATTGGAAAATCCTTTGCGTTGGGAATCTCGACGGGACTACTTTGGGCTCCCTGCGCGGGGCCCATTCTCGGCTTGATCCTGACTGGAGCGGCGATTCAGGGACCGGGTGCGAGATCTTCGTTCTTGCTGTTGTCCTTTGCGCTAGGTGCCGCGACCTCTCTGGGAATTGCCCTCTTCGCTGGCAACAAGGTTTTCTCCGCCCTGAAACGTTCGCTCTCGTTTGAGGTCTGGATCCGTCGCGGATTAGGCGTTGCGGTGATCATGGGAGTGGTTGCGATCGCTCTGGGCTGGGACACAAATCTGCTCGCGAAGTTTTCGTTTGTGAACACAGCAAAGGCGGAAGAGCATTTGATCGATCGTTGGCGAGAGAAGCCTGCGTCGGTCCTGGCAGCGAGCGCGGCGGACACTCAACCGAAGCTCGACGACGAAGGTCCATTCCCCGATCTGAGCGGGGCCGTCTCCTGGCTTAATTCACCTCCGCTTAATAGCAAAGCCCTGAAGGGAAAGGTTGTGCTCATCGACTTTTGGACATACTCCTGCATCAACTGCCTGCGGGCGTTGCCTTACGTGGAAGGTTGGGCAGTGAAGTATAAGGATGCCGGTCTGGTGGTCATCGGAGTACACACGCCCGAGTTCGCATTCGAAAAAGAGCGGTCCAACGTGGAAAAGGCCGTGCGCGACTTGAAGGTCACCTACCCTGTCGCCATCGATAGCAACTACGAAATTTGGAAGGCCTTCAACAATGAATACTGGCCGGCCCACTACTTCATCGACGGCAAGGGGCGGATTCGATATCACCACTTCGGCGAGGGCGAGTACGACGAATCGGAACAAGTGATCCGGGAGCTTTTGAAGCAGAACGGAGCGCAACTGGCGGCGTCGCAGCCGATCTCGGTATCTGCCGCGGGAGCAGAAGCCGCTCCCGACACCGCCGACCGGGGTTCACCGGAAACCTACGTCGGCTACCATCGGGCAGAGCATTTTGCCTCCACCGAAAAGATCGCTCAAGATTCCAAGCGTGCATATACGCCACAACCAAGACTCTCACTGAATCAGTGGGCTCTCAGTGGGAATTGGAAGGTCGGTGAGGAAAGTGCGGTGCTTCAAACCGCCCCCGGAAAGATTATTTTCCGCTTTCATGCCCGAGATCTTCACCTCGTCCTGGGAAGCGCAAAGGACGGCAAGCCAGTCCGCTTCACGGTGAAGCTGGACGGTACTGCGCCAGGTGACGATCACGGCGTCGACATCGACAGCAACGGCTCAGGAACGGTGCAAGGCCACCGACTTTATCAACTCATCCGGCAAAAGGGGTCGGTAGAAGATAGAACATTCGAGGTCGAATTCCTGGATCCAGGCGTGCAGGCATTCGCGTTCACGTTTGGTTGATGTTCTGACTGGAGGATTGATGTTGACGCGTCGGCAATTCTTCGCGAAATCTCTGGCAACCGTCGTAGAAGTGAGCTTGGCGGAATGGGTTCTCTCCTCGAAGTCAGGTGCGTCGGACGACAAAGACACCGTAAAGGTCATTCAATACGACGACTCCGGACACAGGATCGGTCCGACTCGCGTTAAGAAGGTACGCAAGAACGACGACGAGTGGAAGCAGCAACTAGCTCCATTGCAATTCCAGGTGACTCGTAAAGAAGGCACGGAAAGAGCGTTTACCGGCGAATACTTCGATTTGCACGACAAGGGACTGTATCGCTGCATCTGTTGCAACAACGCGTTATTTAGCTCGGACACCAAGTTCGAATCAGGGACCGGCTGGCCCAGCTTCTGGGCTCCCATTGCAAAGGAAAACGTCCGCGAGACCACCGACACCAGCTTGGGGATCAGCCGGACGGCAGTGTCCTGTACCGAATGTGACGCGCACCTTGGCCACGTTTTCGACGATGGACCAAAGCCCACCTATCTGCGGTATTGTATGAACTCTGCGTCGTTGAACTTCATAAAGCAGAGGTAATTCTTATCCGGGGACGTTCTCTTTCTTATGATGGATTCACGGGAAGCCCTCGATCCAATTAGCTTCCGGTCGAACGGCGCCGTAACATCCGCTTTCTCTCAGCTGGGGAAACGGGATTTTCGATCTGCCGGTCAATATATTCAAGCTCTCCCTTATGGTCGCAATTCGAATCCCGGCGATCCGCTGATTGTTCTGAAGGAAAACCGCGGGACATGCAGCACAAAACATGCACTTCTTCGACGATTGGCGATCAAGCAGAACTTGGATATTGCACTGGTTCTTGGAATTTACGAAATGAGCGAGCAAAACACTCCTGGAGTCGGCGCCGTTCTTGCGAAGTACGGACTAGCGATTTTGCCGGAGGCGCATTGCTACCTCCGAATGGGGGGAAAGCGAATCGACGGGACGCGGCCTGCGCATCGAGGGCTGGCCGAGCCAATCGCAGATTTCCTGCATGAAGAAGAGATCGATCCCACCCAGATTACGAACTATAAAACCGAGATCCACAAGCAGTACCTGTCGCGATGGATCACAGACAACGGTGGACTTGACGGCCGGTCTACAGAGGATATTTGGAAGATACGTGAGGAATGTATCGCTAGCTTGAGCCGATAGGACCGGCTTGTGGTCGGCGATCACGGTCACTCTCTGCATCGTTACACCGTGGTGGACTGCAAGACTCAGAATTGCGAAGTCGTTCGAGTCCTAATGCATCTCGGCGAAAAAAGGAAAAACCCCCGCGCGGGTTGAGTATACGTATTCGAGTTATGCACGCGGTGGTGAAGAGTTGATCGCTACCCTCATGATTCTGGATTGCGTGCCCAAGTGTCGGAACGAGAAAACGACAATGGATGTTGTGCGCCGTCACGACGAATACGAGAAGGCGCCCAAACTTCATGATTGTTGCGCCTAAGTCGCCCACTATGAGACAAGCGCGAACAGGAGGGCATGGGAAATGAAACTAAGAAGGCTTGGGCTGGTTGTAATGCTCGCCGCCGCGTGGCAGGCGAAAGCACAGGATGCGAAAGGACCGTATCCGAGCATGGCCCCACTGGATCAATACCTGCTGGAGAGAAACACCGAGATAGCCCTTGCACGGACCGCTGCCCCGGGGTCCATTTCACGCGATGCGGAGATCATGGTGCTCGGGCAGCACGGTTACGAAACCGCAGTCAAAGGCAAGAACGGTTTCGTGTGCATGGTGTGGCGATCGTGGACCGCTGGAATCGACGATCCCGATTTTTGGAATCCCAAACTGAGAGCCCCCATCTGCCTAAACCCGGTGGCTGCACGATCCCAAGTTCCACTCACTCTCAAGAAAACCGACTTGATATTGGCGTCGCGATCCAAAGACCAGATGGCTGAGGCCATCAAAGCCGCTTTCGACAGAAAGGAATTGTCGACGCCGGAAACCGGCGCGATGTGCTACATGATGTCAAAGCAAGGATACTTGAGCGATCGTGACGGTCACTGGCATCCTCACCTGATGTTTTTCCTTCCACTCACAGACCCTGCAGTTTGGGGCGCAGGCCCGCCAGGCTCTCCGGTTCTAGGAGTTAAGTCGACTCTGGACCGGTTCACGCTGTTTCTGATTCCAATCGGCCAATGGTCAGACGGCACGGCTGCTGCGGTGGATGAACACTGACTTGCAGTTGGTTGACGATCAAAATACCCATTCATGACGACGAACTTAGGAAATTCGAAGCCGCGGGTGCTACGCCTTTACCGGTCCCAAATGATCAAGGCTCTGTACGACACGAGGGCGCTCGGATCTGGTATTCCACTTACGGGTCCGGATCGCCGGTGATCTTACTGCGCGGTGGACTCGGTCATAGTGGCAATTGGGGCTATCAAGTTACAGCGTTGGTTGAGAGCGGTTATCGCGCCATTCTGATCGACAGCCGCGGCCATGGCCGCAGCATGCGCGACGGGCAGCCGTTCTCGTATGAGTTGATGGCATCTGACGTCCTCGCAGTGATCGATACCCTGGGTCTTGAAAAGGCCGCGTTCGTGGGCTGGAGCGACGGCGCGTGCACCTCGCTGATCCTTGCGACGAAAGCCCCCTCACGCGCAGCGTGCGTATTTTATTTTGCCTGCAACATGGAACCGAGCCGCCTAAAGGCCTTCGAGGCCACTCCTACGCTCAACCGGTGGTTCGCTCGACACGCGAAGGACTACGCCGAGCTATCGGCCACCCCGGCAGACTTTGCGAGCTTTGTTGAAGACGTCAGCTGATGGGGCGGACGCAACCGAACTACACCGCGCACGGACGACGAATCATCAAACGCGAACACGCGGAATATCTCGCTTGAAGCATTCCCAACGCCGAATTCGTCCTTCTCAACGGCGTGAGCCATTTCGCTCCGCTGCAGAGGCCTGAACAATTCAACGCTGCGTGCTTGAGTTTGTCGCAAAGGGTTATACCAATAAGAGTTAGCGATCGTAGAAGTTGAACCAACTAAGCCCGTGGTCTCCCCCTCTAAGATCTCCTCGCCTGCCCAGCCCTTGCCTTATAATTTCCCGGCTTGGCGCTGGGAATGAACGAATCGTTTGCGAAGCTCGATGACTGGAGCGGTTCGCTCAGCAAAGATGGACTCGATAAGGAGAGACCATGGACTACTTGCGCGTGTGTTAGGGGCCGGAGCGGCACTGTTGACATTCTTTGCCTGGGGGTTCTTGACCGAAGGTTGGTTGATACTGAAGGATTTCGCAAGCCTGCTCAACGGGGAGGGTATTCGCCGGCTGGAACTTCGGCTCTGGTCTAAAGATCGAGCCTGATCCATGTTGGCGCATGGTCGCTCGCGTTAATTTGCCCACGCGCCCATCGGTCTACACCGCCGTCCACCAGCCGGTCCGACAATTTCGGCGAGAGCAGAAAATGATCGAGTCGCATACCTTTGTCCTTTGGCCACCGTTCAAACTTGTAATCCCAGAATGTCCACAGTGGTCCGACCGGATGTAGCCTCCGCATCGCGTCAGTCCAGCCTTGAGCCAACAAACGTGCAAAGGCTTGGCGGCTTTCGGGCTGGATCAAAGCGTTGGTATCCAAGGATCGAGTCGGATAGATGTCCTCGGGAGTCGGCACGACGTTATAGTCACCGGCCAGCACCACGGGCGCGCCACTCGCCATGAGTTCGGCGGCGTGGGCAATGAGGCGCTCAAACCAGGCCAACTTGTAGTTGAATTTCGCTCCAGGCTGCGGATTCCCATTGGGGAGGTAGATAGAAGTGATCAGGACTCCCTGAACCGCCGCTTCGATGTAGCGAGCTTGGTGATCTTCAGCATTTCCCGGCAAGCTTGCGCGGGTCAGCACGGGAGGGTGGTTCCGCGCGAGAATGGCCACGCCATTCCAGGAACGCTCCCCTTGCCAGACTGCTTCGTACCCGAGACTTCGAAGAGCATCCACGGGAAAAGCTCCCTGCTCCGCCTTGAGCTCTTGGAGACTAACTACGTCCGGCTCAGCTTTGGCCAACCAAGCCAAGAGGTTGTCGAGCCGCTTATTGATGTTGTTGATGTTGAAAGTGGCGACTCTCACCAAGCCCCTTTCTGTCCCTGTGCTTCTAGGTGCCTCCCAAAAGGAACAAACGAGTTCGTTGTTCGGGCTCGCATTATTTTACCGGTGGAAGGAAATAGAGAACCCCGAACCAAAACGCTAGCCTAATCCAAGTGGGGAGCCGGAGCCGGAAGGCTGTCGTAGATCTTTCGCGGAACTTAAGCGGATACCGCACGGCAAGCCCCCGTAACCGTCCGAGCCATTCGTTTTCTGGCGCTGAACAGCGCTACGCACCCCGCAATGCGTATTATGTGTTCATCGAAATGTGCCTTGAGCCCTGCCTCAAGATCAGATTGCCGGTCTGACAAATTGCTAAAAAATCCTTTCGCGTTATAAATCTTCATCAGTTGTTTGGCCAGCGGGTTGTGCCGCACACCTTCGCCCAGGATCGTTGAGCCGAAGATCACCCCGCCATCTCTTAACAATGGTTTCACGTTCTCAAATACGATGCTCTTGCTCGCCAAATTACCAGGGAGGCAGTGCAAGAGATAGTTGAGCGAAATGGAATCAAATCCAGACATATCGATATCGATGCGCTGAAGAGCGTTGCCCCTATAGCAGGACGGACTGTAGCGGCGCAGGCGCTCTGCTGATTTCGCGAGGCTGTGAGGGTTCAAATCGAAAAGCGCAATCTTCGGCGCGGTTGACGGGAACCGACATCTATCGAGAAAGTAACCAGTTCCGACACCGATATCCATGTGCTTATCAGAGATGTGCTCGTTGTAGAAATCCAGGAGTACATGCGAAGAACATTGCCAGACAAAGGAATTGGAAAACCCCAAGACCGCCAAGTCATATAACGCCAAAGCCAACGGCGTATAGATGGCGGCTCCTTTGCGAGTATCTCCGTCAGCTCCGTAGTTGTTGGGTTCGTGGTTCATCTTCTCTGCCACGTGGTTTCCAGCTGCGACGAAAGCTTCGAAACCCGCTCGCCAGTCGTTGCACAAAGCCCTGCAAGGCCTACGAATAGATCCCAGGCGCCTCATGTCCAAGCTTCTGCACGTACTCAACGTACGACCCAGGATAAACAGTGGGATGGCGGTCCGTGCCGCTCTCACCGCCCAGTTCCAGAACACGTGAGCCGAGACCGCGAAGGAACATGCGGTCATGCGATACGAAGATCATGGTGCCTTCAAAATCCTTCAGCGCCTCCACCAGCATCTCCTTGGTCGCGAGATCCAGGTGATTGGTAGGTTCGTCGAGCACCAGGAAGTTCGGCGGGTTGTAGAGCATGCGCGCTATTGCCAGCCGCGATTTTTCTCCGCCGGAGAGCGTGCGGATCTTCTTATCTACGTCTTCGCCGGAGAACTGGAATGCTCCCGCCAGGTTCCGCAACGACCCGAGACCGTCTTGGGGAAAATCTTGTTGCAACTGTTCGATGACGGTGAGATCGGGATTGAGCACGTCCAGGGATTGTTGCGCAAAGTAGCCCATATACAGGCTGGCGCCGAGCCGCACGCTTCCGGCATCTGGAGCACTGGCCCCGGCAATCATCTTGAGCAGCGTAGTCTTGCCCGCGCCGTTCCTTCCCATGACGGCCCAGCGTTCTCCGCGGCGGATGGTGAGATTGAATCCTTGATAAATGACACGCGGGCCGAACCTCTTGTGCAGATCCTCAATGACCGCTACCTGTTCGCCGGAGCGCGGTGGAAGACGAAACTGAAACTTTATTACCTGGCGTTTCTTCGGCAGTTCGATCTTCTCGATCTTGTCCAGCGCCTTGATCCGGCTCTGTACCTGGGCTGCTTTGGCCGCGTGCGTCCTGAAACGATCAATGAAGCGTTGTTCTTTGGCAAGCATGGACTGCTGCCGGGCGAAAGCTGCCTGCTGGTTGGTCTCTCGCACCGCCCGCTCGCGCTCGTAGAAGTCATAGTTGCCGGAGTAGGTGATGATCTCGCCGCCATCGATCTCCGCGATCTTTGAGACCAGACGATTCATGAACTCGCGGTCGTGTGAGGTCATGAGCAGCGCGCCGGGAAATGACTTGAGAAACTGCTCCAGCCAGATGATGGATTCGATGTCGAGATGGTTCGTCGGTTCGTCCATCAGCAATACATCCGGCATTCCGAGTAGGACCCGTGCCAGCGCAACCCGCATTTTCCATCCGCCCGAGACAGCCCCCACGTCGCCGTCAATCTGATCGTCTTTGAATCCCAGACCGTGGAGCACTTCACGGGCTTGCGATTCGAGCGCGTAACCGCCTAAATGCTCGTACTCCTCCTGAACGTGACCGAAGCGATCAAGAACGCGGTCCATGTCATCAGCCTTGTCAGGGTCGGACATTTCCCGCTGCAAGGCTTCGAGCTCGTGGTGTAGATCGCCGACGCGTCCGCTACCTGCGATCGCTTCATCCAGGACCGAACGGCCCTGCATTTCCTCGACGTCCTGGCGAAAGTAGCCGATCGTCAACTTCTTGGGGACTGAGACCGCGCCCTCGTCGGGAGTTTCCTCGCCGACCACCATCCGGAATAGCGTTGTCTTGCCCGCGCCATTCGGACCGACCAGTCCGACTTTTTCGCCGGGATTCAACTGAAACGAAGCATCCACGAAGAGCAACTGCTTGCCATACTGCTTATTGATGTTTGAGAAAGAGATCATTTTGAAGGAGCAACTCGCGGCACGGTGCCTCTTCCAGTGTAGCCCGGCCAGAAAATTGCCGGCCAACACAATCCAACAAGGACACCCGTTGATCGTGACTTGACATGCAAGTAACCATTTGCCTGTTATTTTAGGCAACTAATTACTTGCGTATTTCATATGGCAGAGCTCCATGACACCGATGTGCTGTTCAAAGCCCTGGCTGATCCCACCCGACGCAAGCTGCTGGATTTGCTGCACGCACACGACGGCCGCACCCTCAACGACTTGTGCGAGCACCTGGACATGACGCGGCAAGGCGTGACGCAACACTTGAACCTGCTGGAGATGGCGAACCTCGTCGCCACCGTGCGGCGCGGCCGCGAAAAGCTACACTTCCTCAATCCGGTGCCGCTGCAGGAGATCTACGAGCGCTGGATTGCCAAGTTTGAAAAACCGCGCCTCAAGGCGCTGGGCGATCTTAAGCGACGACTGGAGAGAACTGATGGCTAGATCAACCTTTGTCTACGTGACCTACATCCGCACCACGCCGGAAAAGTTGTGGTCGGCACTAACTGACGATGTGGAGTTCATGAAGCAGTATTGGTTCGGCGTGCACTGCGAAAGCGAGTGGAAGGCTGGATCCTCGTGGAAGATGGTGCACCCTGATAGCAGCATCACCGACGCTGGCGAGATCGTAGAAGCCGATCCGCCAAAGCGGTTGGTCATTCGCTGGCGACATGAGAAAAAGCCGGAACTCAAGGCTGAAGGCGATTCGCTCTGTACGATGGAAATCGAACGCAGCGGGACTGCGGTCAAGCTCTCCATCACCCACACCATCGAGAGCGAGCCTTCGCAGTTCATTACTGCAGTGTCCGGTGGCTGGCCAAAGATCATCTCCAATCTCAAGTCTCTGCTCGAGACCGGCGCCGCCGTTCTGCGAGACCCATACTCGGCCAATTGAGAGGACACGCAAAATGACGATCGCATTTACGCTATGCATTGCCCTCGCGGCTGTGGTGGGATCGGCCAGTGCAGCCGCTCAAGCTGGGCCCGCGCAGGTTGGCACGGTGAAGAACATCGTACTCGTGCATGGTGCGGCGACTGATGGCTCGGGATGGCGAGGCGTTCATGACATCCTAACCAAAGACGGATACCGCGTGGGGGTCGTCCAACAGCCTCTTACCGGCCTCGCCGATGATGTCGCCGCGACAAAACGCATCATCGACCGGCAAGACGGCCCGGTGATACTCGTCGGCCACAGCTATGGAGGCACAGTCATCACGGTTGCCGGTGCTGACCCGAAGGTGAGAGCGCTGGTATACGTTGCCGCCTTGCAGCCCGACGTAGGTGAAACGACGAATCAGTTGCCAGCTTCCATGCCGGGGACGGTGCCCAGCAGCGACGTGCAGGTAACCAAGGATGGCTTCCTGTTCGTAGACCCAACGAAATTTGCGTTTGACGTCGCGGCTGATCTGCCTCCAGCGCAAGCAAAATACATGGCGGATTCGCAGATGCCGGTGGCAGCGGCCGCGTTCGACACCGCAGTCACCGTTGCGGCCTGGCACGACAAACCCACCTACGGGATCGTGGCCACGGACGATCACGTGCTCAATCCCAAGCTGGCACGTTGGATGTACAAGCGCTCAAGGGCAAAAGTGAGCGAGGTCAAGGCCAGCCATTTGGTCTACATCTCCCACCCTGACGCCGTCGCCCGGGTGATCGAGAAAGCCGCGCGCGCCGTCAAGTAAGCATCTGAATTTTTGAAACATTTTGGCAGTGCTGACCCGGCGCGAACGCTGCCAGTGCGGTTATTGATGTCGTGGGCGGCGACTGTTCTTTACAACCGCGCTGCGGACGAATCCGCATCTCGCCTCACGCGCCCAGTCGTATTGATTTGCAGTCCATTCAAATAGGACGAAATCGCGGGGTCATTTTGAACGACAAAAATGGAGATCCGTTGAATCTCATCGCTCATTCCATTTTGGGCTGCCCGCTGTGAAGTCATGGGCCTCCCGCCTTCGTCCCATGGATAAAAATTGGAGCCCTTAGGATCCTTAATCTCGAACTGAATTTTTTCAGGCTCGGTTCGTATGTCGATGTGGCACCACCAGCGCTCTGACGGGCTAGCCTCCTCCCACCATCGACCGACGCTTAGTGTTAGCCCTAGCCGCGGGGCATGATCGACAGCGTGTTTTCGGCGTTGCCCCTGCTTCGCCCGGCCTCGTCGAGGATGCCAGCTCGCCTTACTACATCTTTGTAGGCTGCCGGTGATTCGGCATTCGTACGTCTCCTGTGGTATTTGGATCTTTACTAATGCGGTTGAATGGCGGGAGCGACGGGACTCGAACCCGCGGCCTTTTGCGTGACAGGCAGGCGTTCTCCGAGTAGAGGAGACTCGGTGAGCTGTAGGCTTCCCTTGGCTTCTTTCCACCGTTTCCGGCTTCGTGCGCGTTTAGGTCCACCATGGCCCACCGAGGCCTCCCCCCTCACAGACCCCACCGTGCAGATTTCCCGCAGCGGGTTCCTCAAGCAGTACTCCCCGTTCTCCAAGAGTGCATGATCCGGGGTAGCAACAACGGATGCTGCCGTAGGATTTTGTCATAGCGTTC
>Ga0307476_10000089_pt1 | contig 97557 bp, 92 predicted proteins | sample atmos_gasesECM2C_2_FD_203314 | JGI IMG/M metagenome (GOLD analysis project Ga0307476, IMG submission 203314) | Hardwood forest soil microbial communities from Morgan-Monroe State Forest, Indiana, United States - atmos_gasesECM2C_05 | ecosystem: Environmental > Terrestrial > Soil > Temperate... | reverse complement strand
GCCGCGCTCGACGATGGCCACTCCGCCCGCGGCACCTGCGGGCCGAGTGTAAAGGATGTCCCGGAACGTTTTGTAAAGGATGTCATGGAACTGGACAGCTGAAGCGCCGCTCTTCCACGATGGGTTGACTTACGGTGCTGGCTGAAGCCGCACCCTTTCAAGGCTGGCCGCTTTTTTTCCCAAAAACACATCACGGGCACAGAGTGTGGCAGAAATGCCTCGCAAGGTCCGAAGCGGAGCAAGGGGGAACGAGGTCCTTCGACTTCGTAACGGCTTCGCTGTCGCGAAGCTGTTACTTCGCTCAGGATGACAGGGCTTGGGCGGGGTTTTGCTGCTTTTCGGTGCTTGCCAGTTGTTCGAGAATTGTGCGCAGAGAGCGCAGGACTTCTTCTGCGGCTGTCGCTTTCAATGTAAATTTCAACATGCCGTCGGGGGTGAACTGTGCGCCGCGCTGGGCGGAGACGAAACGGGCTAGTTGCTCGGGGTCGACGGTTGCATCCTGGCGGAATTTTAATGTGACGTTGTCGCGTTTGCGCTCGATGGCGTTTACGCCGACTCTCATGCACAGCAATTTTAGCGAGGCGTAGTCGAGCAGGTTGCGGACTGCGGATGGGGGTGGGCCGTAGCGGTCTTTCAACTCAAACCCAACATCGTTCAACTGCGATTCGGTTTCGACCCTCGCGACCCGTTTGTACATTTGCAGGCGCTGGTTTTCTTCGGGTACGTAGTCGCCGGGGATGCGGATGTTGAGGCCGAGGTTTAGCTGGGTTTCGGCTTCGTCGGGAGCGGCTTCGCCTTTCATTTCTCTTACCGCGCGCTCCAACATCTGCGTATAAAGCTCGAAGCCGATGGCCTCGATGTGCCCGCTTTGTTCTCCGCCCAACATATTCCCCGCGCCACGGAGTTCCAAGTCCAGGGCGGCGATTTTGAATCCGGCACCGAGGTCGGAAAATTCTTTGAGGGCGGCGAGGCGGCGGCGCGCGATAGGTGTGAGTTCGACCTCTGCGGGAAGCATGAGGTAGGCGTAGGCGCGGCGGTTGGATCGGCCGACGCGTCCGCGCAGCTGATAAAGCTCGGAGAGACCGAGGCGATCGGCGCGGTTGATCAGGATCGTGTTGCAGAGCGGGATGTCGAGGCCGTTTTCGATGATGGTGGTTGAAACCAGAATGTCGGCTTCGTGGTGCATGAATTTCAGCATCACTTTTTCCAGTTCGCCTTCGGACATTTGTCCGTGGCCGACGATGATGCGCGATTTCGGAACCAGCACCTGCAGTTTGGCGGCGATTTCCCAAATGGTGTCGACCCGGTTGTGAACGAAGTAAACCTGGCCGCCGCGTTCGAGTTCTTGCTCGATGGCGGACTGGATTAATTTTTCGTCCCAACTGGCGACAACGGTTTGAATCGCCATGCGGTCTTTGGGCGGAGTTTCGATCACGCTCATGTCGCGCAGGCCGACGAGCGACATGTGGAGGGTGCGCGGAATGGGCGTGGCCGACATGGTGAGTACGTCGACTTGCTTGCGCATTTGCTTGATGCGCTCTTTGTGGCGGACGCCGAAGCGCTGTTCCTCGTCGACGATGAGGAGGCCGAGATCGGAGAACTTGATGTCTTTCGAGAGGATGCGGTGGGTGCCGATCAGGACATCGATTTTGCCGGCTTCGGTTTTTTGCAGAATCTCTTTTTGCTGCTTTGCATTACGAAAGCGGCTGATCATTTCGATGGTGACGGGAAATGGGGCGAAGCGCTGTTTGAAAGTTTCGAAGTGCTGGAAGGCCAGTACCGTGGTCGGCGCTAGAACGGCAACCTGCTTGTTGTCGCTGATGGCTTTGAAGGCGGCGCGCATGGCGACTTCGGTTTTGCCGTAGCCGACATCGCCGCAGAGCAGGCGATCCATGGGCTGCGAGGATTCCATGTCGCGAATGACGTCTTTAATGGCCGTGGCCTGGTCTTCGGTTTCATTGAACTCGAAGGCGTCTTCGAACTCGCGGAACCATTCGTTGGATGGCGGGAAGGCGTGTCCGACAGCGGTTTTGCGCTCGGCGTAGAGTTTGAGGAGTTCGTCGGCCATGTCCTTCATGGCCTTCTTTACGCGGGATTTTGTTTTTGCCCAAGCTTGCGTGCCGAGATGACTTAACGGCGGTTTTGCGCCTTCGGAGGAACGGTATTTCTGGACCAGATCGAGTCGAGTGAGGGGAACGTAGAGGCGGGCGGCTTCAGCGAACTCGAGCAACATGAATTCAGCGGGGCCATCGCCGTGGTTAATTTCTTTAAGGCCCTGGTATTGGCCGATGCCATGTTCGACGTGGACGATGTAGTCACCGACCTGGAGATCGCGAAAGTCGGAAAGGAAGGCGGAGACTTTGGATTTCGAGCGTTGCGGGCGCGCGGCGACGGACTCGGATTCGTCAAAGAGATCGCGCGAGCCGAAGATGGCGAGATTAGACTCGGGCAGGAGAACGCCTTCTGGGATGTAGGCGGTGGCGAGAGTGGTGGTGAGGATTTCTCCGGCGAAGTAACTGGTTTCGTCGGCATAGCTTTCGCCGCCTCGGGTGCGGCTGCCGAGCTTGAAGGAGACGTTGTATTCGGTGAATACGTCGGCCAGCCGTTCGACCTCGCCAATGTTGGGGACGGCGAAGAGGACGCGTTTTCCGTCTGTGTTGAGCTTCTGGGCTTCCGCGAGCATGGCGGGAACTGCGCCATGGAAGCGGGGCGAGGGCTGGGTGAGGAAGGAAATCTCGGCAGGATCGTTTTCGTTCGGGCTGAGAGATCGAGTGATGCCGAGATGTTCGATGTCTGCGCCGGGGAGCGCAGCGGTTTGCTGCCACCAATCGTCTGGCGGAGTGTAGATATCCTCGGGACGAACTAAATTTCCGACACCGCTGCGCTCGTGGGCCTCGGCGACGCGCGTCCAGAAGCGGTCGAACTCTTGTTTGAGTTGATCGGGCTCATCGAGGAGAACGGCGGCGCGAGGGATTAAATCGAAGAGGGTGCTGTTGGCTCCGGCGACGGGGGAATAGAACTCCCAGCCGGGGAAGACGTTGAGTCCACCGGCGCGGACGGCGGCTTCGATGATTTCTTCGTTGCCGGTGATGCGTTTTCCGCTGAGGCGGGCGTGAATTGCGCCGAGCAGATGTTCGCTGACTGGAGTTTCAGTGAGCGGGAGGAGCAAGGCTTCGTCGACAGGATTCGAAGAACGTTGCGAGGCGGGATCGAATTTACGAATGGAATCGGCCTCATCGCCAAAGAATTCGATGCGCAAGGGGCGATCGGCCTCGGGAGAGTAAACGTCGAGGATGCCACCGCGAACGGCGTATTGGCCGGGCATTTCGACGACGTCCGTCGAGGTGTAACCGACGGTGTTGAGATGGACGAGGAGAGACTCGAGATCGAAAGACTCCCCACGACGGATGGTGCGGGCGAGATTTTTGTAGTAGTCGCGCGAGTGGAGGCGGATGGCAGTGGCGGCGACCGGGGAAATCACGATGGAAGCGGCGCCAGTGGCAATTTTCCACAGAGCGGTGGCGCGTTCCTCTTGGAGTTCAGGATGAGGCGAAAGATTCTGGTAGGGAAGCACGTCGCGCGCGGGGAGGGAAACGATTGAGTCAGGATCGCAGGCGGCGGTGAGTTCGCAAAATCCTCGAAGGACCGGGAGGAAGTCTTCGACGGCCCGGTTGTCGTTTACTACGAAAATGAGCGGCCGGGCGGCGGCGCGCTGAAACAGCACGAGCAGCAGGGCTTTTGCCGTGGGGGTGAGACCGGAGACACGAGTACGCCCCGTGCCCTCCTTAAGGTGAGAGGCTACACGCGCGAAGGCGGGAAGCTTTTCTACGTCCACGAAGAGTTCGCGGACGAAGGGAAGAAGCATGCATTCTAATTTTAGCAGGAGTGAGGATGTGGGGTGCGGGGTTGCGATATGTCTTAAGACTTAGCCCGCAACGACATCGAGCACATCAGTCGCGATCGCGCAGGAACGGAGTTCGTGGGGGTTCCGCCTCGCTTCCGCTTCGGCGGGACGGGCGAAGGCGCCCGTCACTACATCGAGGTGTGCCCAGGCTAGGCGCGCAGGAGGGGTCGAGTGAGGCATGTGGGGCCGCCGCTGCCGTTGATGCAGAGTTCACTGCCGGGGAAGGTGCGAACGTCGAATCCGTTTTCGCGCAGGCGAGCGTTTGTGTTGCGATTTTCTTCAATGGCGAGCAGGCGGTTGTTGCCAAGGGCGAGGACATTGCAGGCGAGGGTATCGCGCTCGGAGTAGTCGATCTCGATGAATTTGAAACTGCGGGATTTGAGGAGTTCGACGGTTTCGACGGCGAGCCAGGGGAGATCGACGAGCGCTATGTGATCATCGAGCAGGCTGATCAGGGACATCAGATGCAGGCATGCGCTGGGGCCGGGGCCGTAGGGCAGTGGCGCGGAGAGAACTTGCACGCCTTTGGGCGCTAGCAGATCGCGCATTTGTTGAATGCCAGCGGCATTTGTGCGATAGCCGTGGCCGATGAGCAGAGTTTTGGGATCGAGCCAGAGAATGTCTCCGGCTTCGGTGGTGCCGGGAGGCGTGATAGTACCCAGCGTGGGGATGTCTAAGCTTTTGCAGAATGAGGAGTGAATGGGGCCTTCGGGTTGGCGGTTGGGTTTGCCGGGACGCATTACGATCAAGCCGTAATCGCTGGGGAGGGACGCGTCGTGGGTATAGACGGCATCGAGGGAGAAATCTGGAGTCGAGGGCAGTTCGATAATCTCGACGCTGACGGTTCGCAATTCGCGGCAGAGGGCTTCGTGTTGGGATTGGGCTTTCTCGAAATCTGGAGCGCGATGGAAGCCTAGCTCTTGCCAGCGTGCGACGCGCTCCGGTTGGTTCCAGCCTGCGATGCGGGGAGAGCAGACGAGGACGCGCTCTAGCGCGCCGACCATGGAGTGTCCGTTAAAACGGAATTTTGTTAAAGTCTCTTGCATTTTGGTTAGTGTCTCAGTTTGCCCGATTTTGGTGGGAAAAGCGATGAGCTTCCGTCGATGGATAGCCGAGGCGGCTGTGATGGGGTGATGGGAAAGCAGGTTCCTCACCGGGCGTACCGCCCGATTCGGAATGACATCGATTTGCTTTCAGCCTTCGTTTTCCTAGTCTTGATCTTCAGCAACTGAAGCTTGCGTCATTCTTGGCTCTGGGGGGCAATCTTGATGAAGATTTTCCTAGTTCTTGGTTCCCTAATCACTGGCTCCTTGATTCTCAGTTCCCATAGTTCTTTGATCTTCCTCCTTCTTCCTAGTCCTGATTCTCTTCTCACGCGGCTGTGATGGAGTGATGGGAAAGCAGGTTCCTCACCGGGCGTACCGCCCGATTCGGAATGACATCGATTTGCTTTCGGCCTTCGTTTTCCTAGTTTTTGGTTTCCCTAGTTTTGATTTTCTTTTCAGAGGCAACGCGGCTAGCTCCACATGAAAATAACTCCAACGGTCTGAAGAGTATTCCTCTGTTCCCAAGTTTCTGAAACTGCTGGAGGTGTCAGGAATCTATATGGGCATTATGGCAAAAGCAATGTGGGAAGGCGCGGTACTGGCCGAAAGCGATAAGACGATTGAGATCGAGGGCAATCAGTATTTTCCTCCGGAGGCGATCCATAAGGATTTTTTCAAGGCGAGCGATGCGCATACGGAGTGTCCGTGGAAAGGCACGGCAAGCTATTACGATGTTGAGGTTAAGGGCAAACGGAATGCCGGGGCTGCCTGGTTTTATCCAGAACCGAAGGCCGCGGCGAAGAAGATCAAGGGGTATGTGGCGTTCTGGAAGGGCGTGAATGTGGAGGTGTAATTCCCGGCAGATTGCAGGCTGGGAGAAAGGCTATCGAGCTTCGCTCGAACGGACAGCCGAGGGCGGCTGTCCCCACATTGGATCAATATCTCTGGAGCCTTAGAACTCAATGTGAGCGCGGAAGGCGGGGACTAGAACGGGACCGCGATCGCGGTTGTAACCGGGGTTGTTTATGTGTTGCAGGCCGGGAGCGACATAGATGCCGCGCCAGGCGTGGATGGTGTAGTAAGTCTCCAGAATATTTTCGCGGCCGTAGTTCAGGTTGCCATCGCCGAGGAGAAAGCCGAGGCCGCCGTCGGCGAGGTAAGTCTGATGGTCTTTCTTGATGGCGTTCGAGACGAAAGCAAATCCGGCGCGATCCTGCTTGCGATGCCACCAAGCGCCGTTTGCGCCTATTCCGGCGGCAACGGTCTGATCGACTTCGGTGTACGCGAATGATTCAGTTTTGCCGTTATCCCAGCCGACGCGGGTGAATGCGGTTACGTAGCGCGTGAGATTCTGCTCGAGATTGAAACCGAAACCATACTTGCGGGTGATGTGCCAGGGATGGTTTGTGATATCCGGAAGTGGCGTCAGGCCTGCTTCGAAGTTGGCGATGGCGTCGCGGTAGATGCCCATGTTGGCGGCGTTGGTGTAGGCCAACAGGCGGATTACGCCGGACTTTTTCGGGAGCAGGCCGTGACGAAGTTCGTATTCGAGGTTTTCCGCGTGGACTTGCCAGGGCCTCCAGACGAGATCAATTCCATTCGCGACCTTTGGCATAAGGGCTTCGGCGAAACGGAAACCCCAGTTGCGATCTTCGTAATCCGCGGTGGCGCCAACAGTGTAGCCGCGGGTGTCGGCGGCATAGTCCCATGCGCCGTTGTTGTCTATGGTCCAGTTGGTGAATTGAAAGTGGGTGTCAGAGCCCACGGAGTTGATGTCAAAGAAATCTGGCATGCTGAACTTGCCGAAGCGGATCTCCAGGCGACGGCGCGGCAGCTCTTCAAAGAGCGAGAAAGGGTTGCGTTGGTTTTCTATCTTATCCTTGCTCAACGCAAACACTTTGTGAATCATGGTGCGGCTCAGATAAGGGGCTTTGCTGAGAAGTGGATTGCGCACGATATCAAGATCGGTATCGCCCGCGAGTCCGAAGCCGGAGCTGAGCGCGGCACCGCCGGCTTCTTCGATATCAACCAGGATCTCGGTGGAATTATTGAGGCGCACGCCGGTGTAGAACGTCACAACTCGCGACGTGGCCTTTTCGTAGTTGGGGCTTAGGCTGTGCGTGCCGCTGTAGTCGGCGGGGAATGGGGGATGAGTCTGAAAAATGAAATTGGCCTGCCCGGAGAGCCAGAAGCGAGTGTCTTTGAGATGTGGGAACATGGCCTGAGTAGGGTCGTCTGACGGGGGATCGGCCGCGTTCACATCAGCCGGGGCATTGGCCTGGGGAGCAGCATCAGATTTCGTACTCGAAGACTGGCTCGGTTGCGTGGGAGCTTGTTGGGCCGAGGATGGAACGAAGCTTAGGGCGATGAATATGAAACAGGAAACGAATGCCATTCCCATCCGCTGGAACGTGGCAGAGGCTGTGGGAAGCGCGAGTTTAAGAAGGAATGTCAATTTCGTAATTGCAACCAGGAGGATTTAACTCAAGGCTTCCGGCGCTCAGTTGCGATGGCAATTTTGGTATACGGTCAATCCATCACTCTTAGTTAACTATAGTTAATCATGCTGCTTATTAAATTCCTCTGACAACCGGATGCAGGTATGGCAAGGTTGTGGGGCGAACCTCACCGAGCCTACGCAGAATTGGTTAAAGGAATGTTACAAGCCGGGCCGCACGAACTACCGACGGATTGCGTTATAGCATACCCCGGTATAGTATTGTCAAGTAAAAAGCATACGGGGATCTGAGATGGCTCACACACTGCGAGACAAAGAGAAGCTTAAGCTGAGGGTGAAGCGTATTCGCGGGCAAATTGATGCGATGGAGCGCGCACTTGATGAGGGGAAAAATTGTGGAGACATCCTGCAACTGATTACGGCGGCGCGCGGCGCAATGAACGGACTGATGGCAGAGCTGCTGGAAGATCATGTCAAGTTCCATGTCCTCGACGGCTCGCGCAAACCGAATTCAGAACAACTGATTGCAGCTGATGAATTGATGGAGATTGTGCGTTCTTATCTGAAGTGAGAGACAACAAGAGTTGGTCGGCGGAAATAGCAAAGGGTGCGTCAGTGCAAAAGCAAAAAGGACAGCCCGGAGCCCCCGAAGCTGTCCCTGGAACCCTCCCGGTTAGAAGGGCAACGTGATGACCCTAAGTTACCGGAGCCATGTTGCAAAATGATGGCAGAAGAATGAATATCTGGTTAATTTGTCTTTAAGTTGTTGGAGAGGGCGCTGATATAGTAGTCGCGCAGTCACTGTTGACATCCGTCCGGGAGGACACGATGCCGTCCACTACGTCCCGAAAAGTCGAAGAATCCCGCCGTCTGCGCAAACGCGCGGAATCGATGATTCCGGGCGGAGTGAACTCTCCGGTGCGAGCGTTTGGATCGGTTGGCGGGGAACCGCCGTTTATCGTGCGGGGGAAAGGTTCGCACATCTGGGATGCGGACGAGAACGAATTCATTGACTACGTGGGATCGTGGGGACCGTTGATTTTAGGGCATGCCGCAGCGGATGTGCTGGATGCCATCGTGGGTGCGGCATGCAACGGAACCAGCTTTGGAGCTTCGACTCCGGCGGAAGCCGACTTGGCGGAATTGGTGCTGGCGGCGTTTCCGCCGATGCAGAAAGTTCGCTTTGTGAACTCGGGAACCGAAGCGACGATGTCGGCGATCCGCTTGTCGCGGGCTCATACCAAGCGCAAGTACATTGTGAAATTTGAGGGATGCTATCACGGGCATTCCGATTCACTGCTGGTGAAGGCGGGTTCGGGAATTGCGACGCTTGGCATTCCAGGATCGGCGGGAGTTCCTGAAGAATTTATTCAGTTCACGGTGGCATTGCCTTTTAACGACATTAAAGCGGTGGAATATGCCTTCCAGAAATTCAAACACCAGATTGCCTGCGTAATTGTAGAGCCGGTGGTGGGGAATATGGGATGCGTGCCGGCGGCGGATGACTATCTGGTGGCGCTGCGCATGATTACTGAGCGCGAGAAAGCTATATTGATTTTTGACGAGGTGATGACGGGATTCCGCGTGGCGTTTGGTGGAGCGCAGGAACTTTATGGCATTCGGCCGGATCTGACGACGATGGGCAAGATCATTGGTGGAGGCTTGCCGGTTGGGGCTTACGGCGGATCGAGCGAGATTATGGATCTGGTGGCGCCGCTCGGTCCGATGTATCAGGCGGGTACGCTGTCGGGGAATCCGCTGGCGATGGCGGCGGGATGCGCGATGCTAAAGCATCTAAGGGATCACAAACAGGAGATTTATCCGCGGCTCGAGAAGTTGAGCCGGCAACTGGTCGAGGGAATTGCGGGGGTCGCGAAGGATGTGGGCGTGCCGCTTTGTTACAACCGTGTGGGATCGATGTTCACCTGGTTTTTCACTCCGGGGCCGGTGACGGATTGGGATTCTGCATCGAAATCGAATACTGAAGCGTTCGGGAAATTCTTCCGAAACATGCTCGATAGTGGAGTTTATCTGCCGCCATCACAGTTTGAGGCTGCGTTTGTGGGAGCGACGCACAGTGAGCAGGATATAGAGCAGACGATCGCGGCAGCGAAGGAAGCGTTTGCGGCGGTGCGGGGATGAAGGGTTTGATTTGGGAAATAAAAGAGCTTGCATTTTTTGGGTTTTCCTAGTTCTTGAGTTTCTCATCAGAGGCTGAAGCCTGCATTTGTGATTGGCTTTGATCGGCACGGCCGAAGCCATGCCCTGATACGAATCGCAAGTTTTTCGGCATTTTACAAAATAGCTTTAAGGGTCTCCTAAATGTTTTGGGTTTTAGTTCCTGGTTTTCCTAGGTTTTATTCTCGGAGGCAGGGCGGTGTGACGGGCGGGACAGCAGGTTCCTCACCGGGCGTACCGCCCGATTCGGAATGACATCAATATTTGCTTTCAACTTTGGGTTTCCCTCGTTCTTAATGAAATAGCTTTCAGGTCCCCACTAATTTTGGATTTTCCTAGTTCTTGATTTTTCCTAGTCCTCGGTCCTCACCAGGGCACGACATCATTTGTGGAATGGCCACAAATTCATAACCCTTCTCTTTGAAGCGTGTGATCAGATGATCTGTGGCCAAGATGGTTTGGGAGCGATCTGCGCCCAGTTGTTTGTGGCTGCCATCGTGCAGCAGGATGACGTCACCGCCGCGAATTTGCCTACTCACTTTGCGCTCAATCTCGGCGGCGGGCGGGGCAGTCCAGTCGTAGCCGGTGGCATTCCACATTACAGGTTCCAAGCCGAGTTCACGCGCGATGCGAAGAACTGCGGGGCGGCGACCACCGAAGGGCGGACGGAAGAGGTTGGAATGCTGGCCGATTGCATCTTCTAAAGCGGCGCGACAATCGAGAAGTTGTTGTCGGATCTCGGTCTCGCCCTTGAAGGTGAGCAAGGGATGAGTGAAGGTGTGATTGCCGACGACGTGGCCAGCCGCGACAATTTCGCGAGCAATTTCCGGGCGCTGCTGCACGTAGCGTCCAATGAGAAAAAACGTGGCGAAAACGTTGTGTTTTGCCAGAACGTCTAAAAGCTGCCTGGTGTGCGGGTCATTTGGACCGTCGTCATACGTTAGGGCGAGTTGGCGTGAGCGGGGCGGCAATCCTTTGAAGGTTTGTCCATACCATTGGCCGGTCGGCGCCATCGACTGATAACCCGCCGCCGCTGCGGCCGACAGGGCAGTGCCTGAGATGATGTAACCCCACATGCGGGCATTGTAAATGCATTGAGTGATTGGATAATTTTGTGATTGGGAAATTTAAGAGCTCGAAAAAATGCGGGGTTCGATTGTCCGGCTACCGACGAAATAATTGCCCAATCCAACTGTTAACTCTTCCCTCAATTGCCACCCGGCGTCATCCGAGATATTCTGCCAATTCGAGAAATTGCGTAAACCATGGCGAATCTTTTCGAACTCCCCCGTTACATTGCTGTGGAAGGTCCGATACGAGTTGGCAAGAGCACGCTGGCGGGGATTCTTGCCGAGCGGCTCACGGCGCAGCGGGTAATGGAAACAGAAACCAATCCTTTCCTGAGCGCATTCTACGAGGGCGAGCGCGGGGCGGCGTTCCAGGCTCAGTTTGCCTTTCTGGTGCGGCGATTTGAACAGTTGCAGGCGCTTGACCTGGGTTCGCGATCGCAGAGGACCGTGGTCGCCGACTACATTTTCGAAAAAGACAAGCTTTTTGCCTGCCTTAACCTTACCGACCAGGAACTCGATACATACAATCGCTACTACAATCATTTTCGCGAGCAGTTGCCGACGCCGGATCTCGTGATCTACTTGCAGGCCACGCCTGAGATCCTGAAGAAACGGCTGAAAAAGAAGAATGCGCCGGGTGAGAAGGCGGTTAGCGATGAGTATCTGGAAGAAGTGGTGAAGGCTTACGAGCACTTCTTTTTCCACTACACGTCGTCGGATCTGCTGATCGTGAACACATCTGACATTGATTTTGTCGACAGGAATGAAGACTTGCAGGAGTTGCTGCGCAAGGTGACCGAGCCGATTAAGGGAACGCAGTACTTTTTGCCACTGGGCGGGCAGGAGGCGGTGGGAGCTTGAGAGGCGTCGTTGGTCGATAGTCGTTGGTCGTGGCCAGTTACTTTTCGTGTCGCGGTAGTGAATAGATGGACAGCAGTTGGTCCACCCTAGAAAACTCGGGGTCGGCGGTTACCAACCACGCGCCGCGTTCGATCGCCAGTTCCGCGGCGAAGGCGTCGGCGTATCCCAGGCTATGTTTTTGTTTCAGCGCACCGACCCGGGACGCTCGTTCTCGATCCACAGCGACGACCATGATCGGTAGTTCTTGCAGCACGCTCTCGGCTCGCTGGGTACCGGTTTCGCCGTGCCTCCTCCATTCGATATAGAAGACTTCGCCCCAGGTAACAGCCGACATCAACAGCGGTCTGTCCTGCCGCCGCGCCTCGTCGAATAACTTGCGGATCTTTTGCGCAGCGCCGTGACGGGCCTCAAAGAAGCCCAGTAGAGCGTTGGCATCGAGCACATAGCGGCGACCGCCTGCACGGGATGCGGCGGGAGTCATGGCCGCTCTCGCCTGCGCTCGCGCGCTCTCTCCCGTTCGCGCTCGGCCAACGATTCCTCAAACATCGAAGGTTCGCCGGGCTTGGGCTTCTGGAAGCCCATAATCTCGTCGAGGCGCCGCGCGGTGATTGGGGTCAACACCAGTCGGCCTTTGTCGTCGGTCCAGGTGGCGGGCGTGCCTTTGTCCAAGCCGTATTGTTCGCGCAGTTCGGCGGGAATCACCACTTGACCCTTGGAGCTGATTACGGTGCGATAGGTAGCCATAACACATCTTACTATTAGGTAAGATACAAATTCAATCGTCTTACAATCGAATTGGAGGGCTGTTCCTAGGCCATGTAAAGCATCGAGCTTCGCTCGATTGGACAGCCGAGGGCGGCTGTCCCTACATAAGTGTAGGGGCATAAAACAGGCGTCGACTAGAGGCGATTTTGCGGTTACAATATCTGCAGCATCCACGAAGATGCGAAACAGGCTCTATCCGGCAAGCCGGAGGGGCACTGGAGGAACAATGAGCATCACCGGAATTGGCGTGCGTCCCGGCATGTCGGGAAACGACGCGACGCGCCAGAAGGTCACGACCGCGACTCTGCGGGAATTAAAACTCCGTCACGAATCCATTACATGTCTGACCGCCTACGACTACGCGACTGCGCGCTTGGTCGACGAGGCTGGCATCGAAATGATCCTGGTCGGCGATTCGCTGGCCCAGGCCATTCTTGGGTATGAAAACACGCTCTCGGTCACCATGGACGAGATGCTCCATCACGTGAAGGCGGTGCGGCGCGGCGTTAAGTCTTCCCTGCTGCTCGCCGACATGCCTTACGGGTCTTATCAGGTTGACCCGCAAAGCGCCCTTAGCAACGCCACGCGCTTTGTGAAGGAAGGCGGCGCGGAGGTGGTGAAGATCGAGGGGGGCGAAAAGCGTGCCGATCTGATTCGCCGCATCATCGATGCCGAAATTCCGGTGGCCGGGCACATTGGGTTGACGCCGCAATCAGTCAACGTAATGGGCGGATACAAGGTGCAGGGCAAAAATCTGAGCGCCATCGAGCAACTCATGCGCGACGCCGTTGCACTCGACCGCGCCGGCGTATGCTGCATTGTGCTGGAAGGGATTCCGCGCGAGGTGGCGGCGATGATTACGGCGGAAGTGAACACGCCGACGATCGGCATTGGCGCCGGTCCGGAATGCGATGGCCAGGTGCTGGTGTTCCACGACCTGGTGAATCTGACGTTTGCGCCGCCGGCCAAGTTTGTGCGCCGCTACGGCGACGCAGCCTCGCTGATTACGAATGCAGTGCGGGCATTTCGCGCCGATGTTCGATCGCAGCAGTATCCGTCGGATGAGGAGTCGTATCATTTGCCGCGAGAGACTAAGGCTGGGTTTGAAACCGTTCTAGCGCGGAAGCGAGCTATGCAGAGGTGAAGGGTATCCCGGCCACGGTTGCAAAAATGATTCGTTCTACGCTATTAGTGTTTAGGTGGTATTTATGACGAACCTCTTTCCTGCGTTTTTCTTTTTCCCTTTTCTTGGACTTAGTTTCGCAATGTATTTCTTGCCGTCGCTGATTGCGATTGCCCGAAGCAAACGGGACATAGCGGGAATCGTTTTGCTTAATTTCTTCCTGGGATGGACGATGATTGGATGGGTCGTCGCTTTGGTTTGGGCGGTGAAGGCAGACATGCCCGCGGTGGTGCGGTGAGTTTGTTCGGCACTTGGCGCAGCACGCACGAAATGTGTTTTGCACTCCTTCCGGGATTGATTGTGGCGATGAGTTTTTCTCTCGGGGCGTGCTCGCGCCACGACGTGCCTTCCGCGCCAGATCCATCCGCTTTACTACAAAATATTGCCGCGCCCGATCCTGAGAAGTATCCGGCGCAGGACAACAAGCATTGGGGTAATCCGTATCTCGTAATCCGGGCTGATGCGATCGGGCTGCTGAGCGGCACCGCAGCGAACGAAGAGCAGATGCTGAAACCGGAGGAAGTTTTGCCAGCGCTCGCCCATTTGCCGGCATCGGCGTGGCCTTATGGCCGAGTGGTCGCAATTCTCGTGCAAGAAAAACCTACCGCATCCGAACAGGAGAAGATTGCGCTGCGACGGAGCAGGGGAATTGTCGCGGGCGACCTGGAGGGTGCGCACGTTGCGATTCACTGGATCGCGGCTTCCTGAATCCGATACCTCCATGAAAATTTGCCACACGATTGAAGAGATGCGGGGTGCGTGCCGCGCGGAAAAACGTAATAAGCGATTGGGATTTGTGCCCACCATGGGCGCATTGCATGAAGGACACTTATCGCTGGTGCGAGCGGCCAAGGCTTCGTGCGAAGTTGTGGCGGCGTCGATTTTTGTAAATCCAACGCAATTTGGGGCAAACGAAGACCTGGCGAAGTATCCACGGATGTTTGAACGCGACCGCGATTTGTTGGAGAGGGAAGGCGTGGGGCTACTGTTTGCGCCTTCAGTCGAGGAAATGTATCCGCGGGGCGCTTTGACTTGGGTCACGGTGGAAGAACTCAGCAACAAGCTGGACGGGAGATCGCGGCCGGGACATTTTCGCGGCGTTACGACGGTGGTGAGCAAACTTTTTCAGATCGTTGAGCCGGATGCAGCTTTCTTCGGACAGAAGGATGCCGCGCAGGTGGCGATCATACGGCGAATGGTGCGCGACTTGAACTTTCCTGTGGAAGTGGTTGCTTGTCCGATTGTGCGAGAGGCCGACGGTTTAGCCATGAGTTCGCGCAATGCCTATCTTGATCCGCACCAGAGAAAAGAGGCGCTGGTGTTGCGCCGGTCGTTATTGCGGGTGGAAAAATCCTGGGAGGGCGGGGAGCGAACGGCGGCGAAACTAGTGGCCGCGGGGATTGAAGAATTTGCCGGCAAGAATTTGGTTCGGCTTGATTATTTTGAAATCGTAGATCCGGACAGTTTGGATTCGATTGACAAAGCGGTCGAGGGAGCGCTGGTTGCGGTCGCGGCATTTGTCGGCTCGACGCGGTTAATCGACAACATTTTGCTGGGGAAATCTGGAGGCTAGGGCTGTGGCTGGGCGGCGGTCGTGGTCGCAGCCGCAGTTGTTTCCGCTGAAATTCCTGGAGATGACAGACGGTCCCGCAGCATGTTTTCGATCACGGACCACAAGTGAGGATCGCATTCGCTCTGCATGTGACCGGGAGTGAAGAAACGCTCGACGCGGGACTCGTCGGTGCATGCGACTGGGTTCTTCTTGTAATCGAAGCGGTAATTCCCCAAAATCTCGGTCTTCGCCGGGTCGGCGGCGGTAATCTTTGCCCGGCCGTGGAGAATGCCATGCGGCTGATAAAAGTTCACCGCCTCCGCGACGTTGCCGGGAATGACGGAATCGTTCTGCCAGACTTTGGCGACGCTGTCGACCTGCACGGTTAGCAGAACGGGAACTCCTGCCTTTTGCAGGTCACGAGCCAGCAATACAGCAGCGGCAGCTCCCCAACTATGTCCGAAAACGATGATGCGTGCCCGCGTCTTTTCTTCAGGGGAAAGACCGCCGTCGTGATCGATATCGAGCAGGCGCATGACAGTGTCGTAGGCACTCTTCCTGCGGCGGTTTTCGAATACACCGACATAGGTGTCTTTGGGAGCGGAGTGCTGGATCCGCTGGGCAAGACGAACGGGGCCGTGGCGAAGGTTGTCGTGACTGACGAAGCCACCCACGAAACCAATGACAATGCTGGAAGGAGCGGAAGTCGATTGGGAGCGGAGTGCTACGGAGTCCACTGGTTGGGAGAATGCCGGAATTGTCGAACTCAGGATCGTCACTGTGATGATGATCGTGGTGAGGATTGCTGCAGCGACCATCGAAGCACGAGATGGAACAAACCGGAGCAAAGAAATACCCGTTTTGGTCAGATGATTTTCTTTGCTGGGAGGATGCGGAAAAAATGAGACGCTTTGATTTTCGCCGATGACTCGATTCGCCACGATATTTGGGCTAGTCATTCACGCATCCATTTTGCACAATCGGCTGTTCCAAACCCCTTGAGCAGAGCGGGCTTTGCCTCATTTTGATCCGTCGGACAGTGTACACCTGTTTATCAAATCCGGCTGCCCGATTTTGTGGGGGATATTTTTCTTCCAGAGACGAACGGGTTCCCGGCGAGGAAATAGCGCAGCCGTCGGTCTGCCGCTTGAGTGATGCCGATGCGGGGAGAGAGTCGGACCTTTCCCTGGGGAAAGGCGTCTGTTCCGATCCATAATCCTGAGACCGGCGAAGTGAAATCGGTGCCGTTGTCACGCGCGCGGGTGATGCCAAAGGCTTCGGCGAGGCGGCCAGGGCCGCTGGTGAGGCGACGAAGATCGCGAGGGCCGCTCAGCACGACGTCTCGCGCCTTCGCCATTTCCTCGATGCCGAGGAGGGGTTCGAGGGCGCGGAAGAGCACACCGCCCGCCTTGCCGTCGCGCTCGCAGGAAACATTCAGGCAATAGTGACTGCCGTAGATGAAATAAACGTAGGCGTAACCGGGAGGGCCGAACAGGACTGAATTACGCGGAGTCTTGCCGGCAGCAGAGTGCGCGGCGGGATCGTTCTCTCCCAGGTAGGCTTCGGTTTCGACGATGCGGGCCGCCAGGCGTACGTTTTCTTGGTCCCGAACGAGGATCTTGCCGAGGAGTTCGCGAGCGACGCGCCGTGGATTGCGAGCGAAGAAGGCGCGATCTAGCGGCCAATTAGGCGAAAGGCAGGTCACGGGTTAGAAGGCAGAAGTCAAGAATCAAAATGAAAAAATCAGATTGTAGAAGTCAGAATAACCAATTAATTTTGGATTTTCATAGTCCTTGTTTTTCCTAGTTCTCGGTTTTTGTGAGGGGCTAAAGCGCCGCTATCTTTATTGGTCTTTGGTTGGCACGGCGAAGCTGGGTGGGAAAGCAGGTTCCCTTCGGCAAGCTCAGGCCAGGCTCTCACCGGGCGTACCGCCCGATTCGGAGTGACATCGATATTTTTGCTTTCAGCTTTTGGTTTCTCCTCCTTTATGAAATTCCTGTTGCGGTTTTCCTAGTTCTAGATTTTCGATCCTACTTTTGATTTCCTTAAACGCCGTCCTTATCGGCTTTCCTAAGCTGCGCCTTTGGTCGATTCTTTCAGATAAGCCAACACTTCTGAGGCGTGGCCTTCGGGCTTTACTTTTGGAAAGATGTGCTGGATTTTGCCGTCCGGTCCGATGATGAATGTGGTTCGAACCACGCCCATGACTTTCTTACCATACATGTTCTTTTCTTTCAGGACGTCAAACGCGACGGCGACCTTTTTGTCGGCATCGGCGAGCAATGAAAAGGGCAACTTGAATTTGTCCTGAAATTTCTTTTGAGCTTTGGGAGTGTCGGGCGAGATGCCAAGTAACACGGCACCGGTTTTCTGCATCTGCTTGTAGGTATCGCGAAATTCGCAGGCCTCCACAGTGCATCCCGGAGTATCCGCGCGAGGATAGAAATACAGCACGACTACTTTGCCCCTTAGACTTTTCAGCGAGATGTCATTTCCGTTCTCGTCCTGCAAAGTAAACTCGGGGGCCTTATCATTGATATTGAGCATGAGCGCCTCTTATTCAAGAAAGTTAAGGTCGAAAGCGGTGTCCGCGAACTCCAGGCTAGCAGAGCCGGGTTCAAGGTCAACTATGTTCAGAAAATTCTTATACAGCAGAATGCGGGCAGCCGTCATTTTTATTCTATTGTTTTTTGCGGCGGCCGGGCTGCGGAGCTCGGCGCAAGGACGGCCGGAACTCAAGCGGCCTGAGGAAACTCCTGAGAAGCCGCCTGAAACCAAAAAGAAGCCGGCGAAGGGTTCGGAGCCGCGAGCTGTGGGGCTTTTGCAACTGAACAGCAGCGGCAAGGCGACCCTGATTCCGATCGTAATTCGGATTGACGGCAGGTTCTACGACGCGAGCGTTTACAAGGCCGATCCGGTGCCGATGGCGCTGGAATCGGGCACCGTGTATGAGGCTGAGCAGGCCGGCAATTCGCAAGGCCTTTTTACTGTGGCCGGAGCGTTGCACAGCAAGAATCCAGGAAGCACAAATCTCTGGGTGGGCACGGGGTCATACTTGCCGCGGGGCGCCGAAGTGGCGAGCACTACCCACAAGGCAGAAAACGTGCCGGTGGGTCTGGATAATAGCGACGACCCCCCGCGGCTTACGCGGGGCGATACTTCGAAGGCGGTGGCGACACCTACATCGACTGCACCTACGAGTACTTCGACGACGACTGCGGAGGCTGGGTCGGGAACGGCAGCTTCCGTCTCGAAGCCTTCTGCCGCATCCTCTCCATCTGCAAGCACAGCGGCGGGCGCGTCATCTGGGCAGGGGACGAATAAGAGTACGAGTCCTGGGACGCCTGACAAATCCGCCGATGCCAAAGGGCAAGCGTCCGGGGGAACGCAGAAAGGTTCGGATCAGACGATTCAGCCAACATCTTCGAGTCCAACCCCTGCACGGGATGGATCCAATGCGCAGCCGGCGGAAAATTACTATCGGCCTGCTCTGCGCCGGGGTAAACCGACCGAGACTGCGCCGGAAGAACCGGAAACTACGCCGAAAGCTGTGAAAGCAGAGACTGCAGGGAAGACCAATGCGGTTAGCGGTGAGCCGGTACAACTTGTGCCGGCGATTTCCGATGCAGCCGGGCCTGACCCCAAGTCTTACAAATTCTTCTGGAAAACAGGTGAAGAGCAAGAGCGACGTGATCAGATGCTTGCGTTGGCGGGAGATCAAGTTCGCGCTTACGCGCGAGCGTTGGTTAGGAATCAGATTCCTGCGAAGCCGCTTGCAACTAAGGCACCGGTTGCCGGGCGCAAATCTGGCGCAAAGCCGGAGCAGCCTGTGTTTGAGAAACTGCAATTCCAAACCTACGATGTCTGGGTAAATAATCAGCCAGTGATGGTCCTAACGGCGGAAGCGCATTTCGTCCCGGCGCCAGGGGCGGCGGCGGGAACTGCGGACCAGACGTTTAGCATTGCGCTTGTCGCGAAAACCGATATCTACGGCAACCTGCACAAACTATATTCGGGAGTGACCGATAAGTTTCATCTCGACGTAACGCCTCGGTTGGAGTTGATTGACGTGGTGGACGTCGACGGCGACGGCAGAGGGGAATTATTGTTTCGCGAAACCACTGATGCCGGTAGCGGATATGTGATCTACCGCGCGACGGCGGATAAACTGTGGAAGATGTTCGACAATCTGAACGCCGAGTAGGGATAATGGGTCGGGATTCGCGCTCGGCAGTTAGGGCGAATTCCACAGAGTGAGAACCGCGGTGTAACTGAAAGCTGCGCCCTCAGCCGTTTAGCGGGCAGAAAGCAAGTCGAGCTTCGCTCGACCGGACAGCCGGGGGCGGCTGTCCCTACATAAACATCTCCTGCGTTATGTTTCTATGCTGACGTGGCAGACGCGGCCGACGATGTAGTCGGAGGGTGATTTTCCTTCTTCGATGGTCACGACCTCGATGGGATAAGCCTGGTTGTGGGGGCGGAGAATCAGGTGACTGCCGGCAGTCTCGACATATTTCACGGTGCAATTCTCCTTCTTGAGAACTGCATACATATTGAACTCACCCTTGCGATAAGGCTTGAGTGAGTTGTAATGGCGGTCGATGAGAAGGTTTGCGCCGGGTAGCAGGCGGGGGTACATGCTCATGCCTTCGCGGGCGTCGACCTTGATGACTACAAAGCGCTCCCACTGATCGCGATTGCCTTCGGTTTCCATCTTGAGCTTCTTCAGAAAGCTCTTCTTGAATTTCACAATTTCTTTCACATTCATGCTGGTGATGAGCGGTTGAGTAGCGGCGACGTGCCCGTCGGTCAGGAGGATGTTCTGAAACTCATCGTCGCTGGGAGGCAAAATCGAAGCGCGCTTGTTGACCTCGGAGGGATCGAGAAGGTCGAGAACGGAAAGGTGCTGCACGGCGAGGACGCGATCCATGCCTTCAAGACTCAAGCCGCGCTTGCGATTGAGGAAGTTGGAGATGTGAGCCTGCTTGAATCCGGTCTGCTGAGCGAGACGGAGTCCGGTCAGATCACCTTCATCAATGCGCTCCCAAAGAGCATTGCGCAGATTCTCTTGTAGCACGCGGAATTTCATGGCTCGGAGTATAGCACGCTAAGTATAGCAATGCGCTAACTAAAAACGATTTCCACAGCTTGGTTGGTATAACAACCTTGACGCAAGAAATTCGAAGCTATACGATCACGATAGGTTATAACTCACTTTACCTCCCCCAGAAGCCGGTTGATCATGCGAGTCGTGGATAACTGCAACGAGGAAAAGAACTTCGTGGAGTTCCGCCGCAAAGTGCGTGGCGCCGAAGTGCTTTCGGCGGCCATGGAGAGCCTGTTGAAGACCCTGAACTTCAGCGGGCGTGTCAGCGTGATTGTGCAAAATGGACGGGTGCTGAAGTCAGGGTACGAAGAGGGATTCTTTCGTCAACGCGAGATCGGCCCGATCGGAGAACGCGGCACCGAGCCATAGAAGACACGATCCCCCGTGTGATGCTGCATCGCGCGTAATTTCATCCGCAATTAAATAGCCCAAGCAGGCCATCGCAAATAGAAACGAGCCCTGCGTCCGACCCCGCTCTTAGCGGGACCGGCGCAGGGCTTTTTTGTTTCGAAGGCACAACCCGAAGATCAGGAGAAGCCATGAAAACGAAGGCCAGACGGGACGGTCGTCAAGAAGAGTTGAGATTCGAATTGAAGTATTGCGAACGTTGCGGCGGCTTGTGGTTGCGTCCGGCGGGTGGCGGGCAAACCTATTGTGCAGGGTGTGCGCGGCAAATGGGCGAACTGCCAGTACCTTCCGGCGAACGGGAGGCCTCACAGACAAAAGGGGAACCGCGATGGGCTGGAGGCGGCAGCGTTCGCGATGAGGACACCGAGGCGGATACGCAATCTGAAGGAGGTGCGGCATGAGCGGGTTCGTAGCGTGGAATGCGGCGCACACAGAAGGGCGAGAACCAGAAGAGACTGCCCTGAGCGATAGCGAACTCGTTTTGCCACCGATGGACGAAGCGTCTGGCCAAGGTTCGGAAATCGTGGGACCAACGGAGGTTTTCCTAGAGACCTTGCCAGTCCACGATTTTCCTAAACAAAAGCAAGATTTCGATCAAGCGAAGATTCGGCAGGCGGCAAATAGCTATTGGGACAGGGATCCGGACCTGTGGATGTATCGAAAGAAGACGGCGGCTCTGTTGCGGCGCTATATGCGGTGGTCGATGGAGGCGGGACGATTGCCTTCGCTGCTGGGACGGGAGCTGTTCCGGGCAAAGGTCACGGCGTACACAGCGACCACGTTTGAAGACCGGGTGATCTTTATTCATGACATAGAGAAATGTCTGAACCAGTTGGCGAGTTTTGACCGGGAGATCGTGGCGCGGGTGGTGCTGCAAGAACACGAACATCCGCAAGCGGCGAGGATTCTTCACTGCACTCGGCGAACGATCGAACGCCGGCTGCCCGAAGTGCTCGACGAACTCAGTGAAGCTTTTCTCAAGGCACAGCTGCTTGAGGCGCTGCCGGAAGTAAGAAATGAGGAGACGACATGAGTTGGAGAGTACTGAGCGTGACCGGTGTCATGGTCGGGTTGTATCTGCTCTGGATTGCAGCGAGCTATACCGCGCTCACAAAAGGGATTAGTGAACTCTATGAGAGCGTGAGCGGCAGCGCGCTTTCAGTCCCGCAAGATGCGAGTACGGGCGGCAATCTTCGAGAGACGGAGCGGAATAGCGACGTGGAACCATTGATGGAGGTTGGAGGGACGATTCTCATGGGAGTATCGAGCGCATTTTGGGCTTTTGGGCGGCTGGGGAGCAAGATGCAGGGACGAGGGCGAAATGTGTGCTTATTAGTTTTGATGTTCTCGTTCGTACTGTGCGCGTATGGCTTCGGCTTGCTGCTTGAGCTCGCGGCAGCGGGTGGGTGAGAATTCTGTGGAGTCCCAAAAATGTTGTCAAGAGGGGAGGAACAGTGTTTTTTACGCAACTTGCTGAAAACGCGGCGAAAATAAATGTGCAATCTATGTCACTTTTACCATATGCAATATGCTATAATTAATTTATAGAGTAAAGAATTAAGCAATAGTCGGAAGCGCGCCAAGCGGCGCGTTTTTTGTTTTTGGGGTGGAGAAGCCGGTGCGGTCATTTGCTATACAGGCGAGACCAGATCTTTATTGGCCTTTGGGCGGCACGGCTGAAGCCCGAGTGGGAAAGCGGGTTCCCTTCGGCAAGCTCAGGGCAGGCTCTCGCCGGGCGTACCGCCCGTTTCGGAATGACATCGATATTTGTTTTTGGCCCCGAGGCGGTTCTACGAAATGCTTTTAAGGTCTCTGAATGTTTTTGGTTTTTAGTTCTTGGTTTTCCTAGTTTCGGTTTTATTCTCGGAGATAGGGCGTGACTGGTGGGAAAGCAGGTTCCCTTCGGCAAGCTCAGGGCAGGCTCTCACCGGGTACTGCCCGATTCGGAATGACATCGATATTTTGCTTTTAGCCCTGAGACGGTTTTACGAAATGCTTTTAAAGTCTCCGAATGTTTTGGTTTTTAGTTCTTGGTTTTCCTAGGCTCGATTTTATTCTCGGAGACAGGGCGGCGTGACTGGTGGGAAAGCAGGTTCCCTTCGGCAAGCTCAGGGCAGGCTCTCACCGGGTACTGCCCGATTCGGAATGACATCGATATTTTGCTTTTAGCCCTGAGACGGTTTTACGAAATGCTTTTAAAGTCTCCCGATGTTTTGGGTTTTAGGTTCTTGTTTTCCTAGTCTTGGTTTTATTCTCAGAGACAGGGTGGCGTGACTGTGGGAAAGCAGGTTCCCTTCGGCAGGCTCAGGGCAGGCTCTCACCGGGCGTACCGCCCGATTCGGAATGGCATCGATATTTTGCTTTTGGCCCCGAGGCGGTTCTACGAAATGCTTCTAAAGTCTCCCGATGTTTTGGGGTTTTGGTTCTTGGTTTTCCTAGGCTCGGTTTTATTCTCGGAGGCAGGGCGGCGTGACGGGTGGGAAAGCAGGTTCCCTTCGGCAGGCTCAGGGCAGGCTCTCACCGGGCGTACCGCCCGATTCGGAATGACATCGATATTTTGCTTTCAGTCTTGGGTTTTCCTAGTCCTGGTCCTCATGGAGGCGAATAGCTGAAGGGGTTGTGGAAAAAGTTGTCAAGAGGGGCGAGGCATTGATTTTTGCTTAAGTGGTTGAAAACGTTGCGAAAATAAATGTTCAATCTATGTCACTTTTGCCGTATGCAATATGCTATACTTGAGTTATAGAGTAAAGAATTAAGCAATAGTTGAGAAAATATCCAAGGCGCGCTGAAAAGCGCGCCTTTCGTATTTTCGGGCGGTGATAATTGAGAACGAGGCGGAAGGCGAAGGCCAAAGCAACGCATGGGGAAAAAAGCAAGAAAATGGGGAGCGGGGAAAGCACAGGAAAGGGCAAGATAAAGGGCAGGGACAATGGACCCGCAGAAGAATCCGTAGCAAAGAGCAGGGCGATATCGAAAGAGCCAGTGGACATGGCGCGGGTGCGGCAGGACATTTCCAACATGGTGGGCAACTCGGCGACAGAGATCGCCGCCGAGATGATAAACGCCGCGCTGGCCGGCGAACTTGCACCAGCGAAGTATTTGTTTGAGATGGCAGGCTTGTATCCGGCGACTGAGGAGACGGAGGCTGCGAATCCCCAGGAGGATTCGCTGGCGCACATACTCTTGAAGAGGATGGGGCTGCCGATCGAACCGGTGATTCAAGATACAAATTCTCAACCGTCGTTACTGCCAGGGGAGTCTAAGGCGACGGCCATCGGAAGGGCAGCCGTGAGGGACCGCGAGGATACCGTAGAATGAAGCGGAGTTGTGGGACGGAATCGGGCCGGTCGGATGGGCTGGCGTTTTTCATAGTGGCCAGGCCTTCCCGCAAAATTAAGGCGAATCGGAAGGTTCGCCTCACAGGACGCAGGGTGGGGATCGATATCACGTGGCTAACCGACCGGATTGCGGTCGGGGGCGGAATCTGGAACGCGGACAACATGGCGGCGGTGTCGCGTGCGGGAATTACACACATCATCGACATGCAGATCGAGTTCGACGATACCGCACTGGCGAAGGCCCACGAGATTGAGGTTTGTTGGAATCCGGTAGACGATGATTTCGAGTCGAAGCCTCCGGAGGTGTTTGCCCGTGGTGTGAAATTTGCGTTGGCTGCGCTGGAAGAACCCGACTCGAAACTTTTTGTGCACTGCGCAGCTGGGGTTCACCGAGCGCCGATGATGGCGTTGGCGCTGCTTGGGGTGCTGGGGTGGTCCCTGGAAGATGGAATGGACTTGATCGAGGGGCGACGGCCGGTGGCGGATTTCGCGGACGTCTACGTGCGGAGTGTGGAGAAGTTTTTGAACGGACGAAGTTGAAGTCCGGCGACAAGAGAGCTCGTCCTTAGAAATTGAGGAGGAATTATGTTCCAGGCCAGCCGCCCGTGTGGGCGGATTTTTTGTTTGGTGGCAGCGGTGGGGATCGCTGCTTTAGGCGTGCGGCTGTGTGTTGGCGAAGGATCTGTAGCTGCCAGGTCGGCGGCACGAGCGGCATCGCCCAGTCCGCAGAGTGGTCCGACGCTGACAGACGTGGTTGACACGGTTTATACGGCGGATGGAACACCTGCGCAAGGAGTGTTGGTGATCACGTGGCCTGCCTTTGTGACGACGAGCGGGACGGCCGTGGCGGCGGGAATCCTGAACGTGACGCTGGGAACAAACGGCGCTTTGAATGTGGAACTGGCGGCGAATGCGGGAGCGAATCCTGCGGGCGTGTATTACACGGTGGTGTACCAGTTGGGGCCGGGCGAGGTGCGAACGGAGTATTGGGTGGTTCCAACCAGTTCACCCGCTACTTTAGCGCAGGTGCGGACTACGCCAGGATCGGGAACGGCGGCTCCAGCGGCGTCAGTGCAGTACGTGAACTCGGCGCTAGCGGGAAAGGCAAACGATAACGCAGTAGTCCACCTGACGGGGACGGAAACGGTGACGGGGACCAAGACTTTCTCGGTGCCACCGAATGTGCCGACGCCGGTGGGTACTGGGGACGTAACGAATAAAGCATATGTGGATGCGTCGATTGCGACAGTGGGAGCGGGAAATTTCTTACCGACGGCGGGCGGAGCGATGACCGGGCCATTGACCCTGAGTGCGAATCCAACCGCGCCATTGCAAGCGGCCCCGAAGCAGTATGTGGACAGCACGGCTGCGGCAAAGGCTGACCTGGTGACCGGGTTGGTGCCGACGCACGAGTTGGGGAGTGGAACGGCTACGGCGTTGAATTGCCTGTTGGGCAATGGGACTTGGGGGTCGTGTGCATCGAGCGCCAACGCCACGGAGATTCAGAGTGTGCCGGTAGGGACGGGCGCGCCCGCGGATGGACAGGTGCTGACCTATTCGTCGACGTCCGGGCAATATGCTCCAGCGACGCCGAGCAACGGCATTGGCGGAGTGTCTCTGAGCCCAAGTGTGAGCCAGAACATTGTGCAGCCGGTGAACACGGAGACGAGCACGAATAATTTCAACGCAATTCGATATGTGACTGCATCCGACAACTGGAGCCAAAGTGGATTCAGTATCCCGGGAAGTCCGGCGACGGTGACGTTAACGCCATGTCCTATGGGGATTGATACGAGTGGCGCCGGAATGTATTTCGTGTACGTCACTCAGGGAGCGACGACGGAGATCGAGCAGGTAACGGGTGGTACATGCACCAGCGGAGCCGCGTCGGGAACGATCATCTTCAACCCGGCGAATTCCTATAGCAGCGCCATAATCAGCAGCGCTAGTTCAGGAATTCAGGAGGCGATCAACGACGGGTGCGGGTTTTCCTCGACGGCGTCGAACTGCCGTATTGTGCTGCCTCCGACCGGGACGAGTGCCAATGCCTTGAAAATTTATGGAACAGTGTTCGAACACTGTTCCCGCTGTGTGGTGGAAGGCAACGGAACATTGCTTTACACGTATACGCGAGACCGGTCGTGGATGCTTGGTTTCCCAACCCTCAGCTATGTGAATGTCGCGCTCAAGGGAGTTACGTTCTCTGCAGGAATTCAGGTGGATGGCTGCCTGGTAACGAACACTGGGGAGGCGGGGGGGACGGCGACGATCAGCGTGGTTTCAGGATGCGGGAATCTGCACACGGGCGATCTGGCGAATATCAATTTTACGGATTCGCCGAGCTTCTGGGGAAGCCACGGTCCGGTAACAGTTTCTGGAACAACTGTAACTTACAGCCACAGCGGAACCATCGCTTCAGAAGCGTCTCCGGGAACGATCGCGATTCAGAATGCTGCGGTCGAGGACGATGCCACTAACCTGGGACTTATGGAAGGGATTGACGTTAATCTCTCGGCGGGGGGACGTTACAACCAGTTTTTCGTGGTGAACAACGATCAGTCTGCGACAATTCGTAACTTTAATGAGAATAGTGCGCCGGTGCAGTGCACGGCGAATCACTGCGGGTCGTACGTTTATTCGGGCGGATCGACCGCGGCCGCTCCAGTCATCTGGATTGATAAGGCGAACATCAGTCCACAGTGTGGCGGCAATGGAGTGACGGTGTATGCCAATAACAGTGTGCACATCGCGGATAGCGTAATTGAAGGCTTCGGGATGTGGGGCGTGAACACGCAAACCATTCTCGGGAGTTTCGGTGGAACGCAACTGGACAACCTGTACTGGGAAGAGGGTGGCGGGCCATGTACACATCCGTACAATCCCGGTGGAGGAACGGTGTTCAGCGCAGCGGGAATCATTTTTCAGGGTGGGCAGCAACTTTCGATCACGGGCGGAGAAGGTCCGGCAGGTGCCCATGTTCCGCAATTTTCGAATACAGGGTCTACGCAGTATAACTACTACGTAATCGTCAATGATGCGACGCAGGGGTGGCACAGCTTTCCGTTATTCGCGGGATACGCGCTAACCAATGGGTTGGGAAGCATCACGGTGCAGTACCCGCACGTTCCTGGCTCGGCGCCGGGCGATACCGTAACGTATGACATTTTGCGGATGCAGCCATCGGCGAACCTTAATGTGAACACACCAAGCTTTCCCGTGACGGGCGCTTGCACCGGAGGGAGCACGACGGCATGCGGGAGTGTTGTCACCGGGAAAGCGCAATGCTCTGGTTTGGTCTGCACCTATACCGATACGGCCTCGGCGAACACTTCGAGCTATACCATTAACGGGACTTCCTGGGATCCAGTGCTGCCTTTCTGGCCGGCAGAGATAGTAATTCCTGGCAACGGCGGACAGGGCTTTAGTACCGCTCCCGTTATCTCCGAAACAGAACCTTCCAACATGGTTTCAGTGATTGGGAATGCTTACCCTCAGATTTTCATCCGGCAATGCCAAGGGAATCCAAATGTTGGTGGCAATTTCTTTGGTGGTGTCTGGGAACAATGTCTCGCGGGCAAACCAGGAGGCAACATTGGCGCACTCTTGCTGCAGACGGGAACTGCTAGTGGGGTCGGCAACTTAAAAGGCATTTTAAACTTTGAGGGCGGAAGTCTAACCAATATCTACCCGCAACATTTCCTTACGCTGATCGATTCCAATCCCTACAAAACCCTAGCGACCGTCGGCTTTCGCCCGCCGAACGACGCGAACGATACGTTTATCGGGACGGACAATCCGTCCGCGGGAACAATCCCGTTGAATTCGCAACTTGCGTTTGGTGCGCCGATTGCGATCTCAAACTATATCGGCAATGTGGGAGATAACAGCAGCTATTTAGAGAGACTCACGGCGGCGGCGAAGACGTTCAACGTGCCGGTGAAGATCAACGGAAATCTGACGGTAACAGGAACCTGTGCGGGATGCGGGTCAGGGGTGGTGACTAGTGGGACGGCGACGCAGCTGGCACTGTACGCGACAAATGGAACGGCGGTGAGTGGCGACAGCGGACTGACGGACAATGGATCGACGCTGAACTATACAGGCAGCGGTGGGATTTCGACTATGGCCGGAACGTTCAGCGGAAATGTGACGGTGAATGGGCAGTTGCTAGTGGCAGGACCGTGGTCGGTGAGTTCACCGATTCCAGGGAGCCCGATGACGGCGGCGGGAGCGGGAACATCGGGGTTGGGGATCTCAAATGATGGAAATTTTTACATCTCGGTGAACGCGGGAACTCCGCAAAAAGTAGCGACAACGGCCACGAGTTCTTTCTTCACGAATTTGTCTCAGGAAGATGCGAACGATCTTGGGGAATACAACGGAACGACGCCGCAAAGCCTGCACGTTTATTCAAGCTACACAAACAGCTCAACGTGGCAGCGGACTTCGTTGGGATATGACGCAGGCGATGGCTATGCAGTGGTGAGGAGTGAGAACTCGACATCCGGAGCAGCGCCGGGATTGGGCTTCTGGGTTAATAGTGGGCTGAAATGGGTCATCGACGCGAGCAGCAATCTTAAGCCGTGGACCGATCAAACTTATAATGTGGGCTCATTCAGCAGCGCAGGAAGCGGGAGCGGGTTGAGGCCTGGGACGGTTTATGTGGCGGGAAATTCGACGAGCGGCAGTGGCTTTGAACTGGGCAAATTTGCCAATCAGAGTTACGAACTTTGCAATGACACAACGACTGGAACAGTCGTGAATGGGCTTGCGGTTCTTACGACCGCGGGCTGTGCGGCGAAGCCTGCGAGCGCTTTGACCAGCGGAGCTATAGGGGTAGTGATCGCCAACGCGGGGACCAGTGGAGTGGTCACACTGGCGCGTACGGGGTCAGTTTTCTGCAGCTTCGATGGGACAGCGACGGTCATCGGGGACTTTGTTGTCCCGTCGAGTACCGCGAACGGTGGATTCTTTCCTTTGTGCCACGATGCGGGTGCAACGCAACCAACCGGGGCGCAGGTGCTGGGCCGGGTGCTGCAGTCTAGTTCTGGAAGCGCCACAGTGCAGATGTTTCTCGATATGCCAGGGTCGAACGTTAGCAGCAGTGCGGCATACTCGGTTCCGTGGTTTACAACGTACACGACGGGAACGGCGATCAGTGTTTCGAGTACGGCGAATAAGGCGGAGTTGTGGGGAGTGGCGCTGACGTTTCCGTTGAGCACAACACAGGTAACTTACTTTGTCTCGACGGCCGACAATACAAGCAACACCTATGACATTGGTGTGCTGAACAGTGCGGGAAACATTGTTGCACACGTTGGGAACACGGCGGGAACGACGTTTGCGCCGAGCGTTGGCTGGAGAACGTTGAACTGGGCGACGAGTGCGACACTGCAACCGGGCAAATATTACCTGGCGATTACGAGTAGCTGTACGAGCACGTGCGCGCAGGTTTACGGCGGAAGTTCGGCAGGTTTCACGTTCCTGGGCGGAAGCAGCGGGACCGCGGTGAGCGTGACGGCGGGCGGAACGTTGAACAATGGAATCACGATTCCGGCTGACAATCCGACGGAAGCGACGGTTATGGCGTGGGAGATTCATTAGAGGGCGGCGGGTATTAAGAGCCATCGGCTAAGAGCTGGTGGCTTTTCGTTTTGCTCGTGCTTTGCTGCGGAGAAGCGACGGGGCTGCGCTCGATAGACATTCCCTTCGACGCCGTCCCGACAGGCACGGGCGCCTTGTCTGTACATGAAATGACTTAAATGACTTATAGGTTGGAATAGATATTAAGTTTTGGAGAAGAATACCTTATGAACAGTGCGATCAATCCAGAAGCAGCACAACCATCTGCCACTCAATCGTTCGAGCAGAGCGACCGAAACCCGGTAGTGTCGAACCTAATTGACGCAGACAACGGTGGGCAGATACCTACACCTTTATCTGCGGATAGCCGAGTAACCCAGCCGGGGCCGGTGGTTTCCCCGAACGCTGGACTGCAGGACTACGACATGGATGACAGCGCCGATAACGTTCAGGATGAGGCGGAACGAGAAGGTTGAGAGCGCGATTGAGACGCGTTCGTGCTCGGTCGAGCCATCGATTGCGGTGAGGGGCCATAGGCAAAAGCCGTGCCCTTTTTATTGGCGAGAGGAAGGTGGGAGAGATGATTGTGCGAGCTTTTAGCAAGGCTGAGCGGAGCACGAAGGAGCGAGGGGAGCTGCTATTCCGCGAGGCAATTGGCCAGGCGAATCGTCTCTCTCGGCTCAGAATTACTTGGTTCTGTGTTGGCGTTTTGTTGCTGGCAGTGTTTGGTGTGAAGGTCGAAGCGACGACGTACTACGTGAGCTCGAGTACGGGAAGCGACAGCGCAAGTGGAACGTCCGCAGCGACGGCTTGGCTGACGGTGGCGCATGTGAATGGGCAAACATTTCTGCCGGGGGATTCGATTCTGTTTAAGCGTGGAGATATTTGGAACGAGAGTCTAGTGCCGCCCTCTTCGGGGAGTGCGGGCAATCCGATTACGTTTGACGCCTTTGGTGCCGGAGCGCCGCCGAATCTGACGGGATATTTCGCTGTTCCGCCGGCCTCGTGGATATTCGTGACTGGGAATGCATGGAAGGCGCCGGTGCCGGCGACCTATACCACGATCAACTTCTGTCTGTTTGGATCAATTTGGGGACAGAAGGTGACGGCGGCGACTACGAACCTGACGGCGCAGTGGGACTTTTATCTGGCAAGCGGGTATGTGTACGTGTATTCGGTGGGATCTCCGGCGACGTACTATAACGAGCCGATTGTGCCGATGGCTTTAAGCAATGTTCCTGTAATCAATGTTAACGGGATGTCGTGGCTGACGTTTCAGCATTTTCTGGTGAACTGGTTTGATCAATACGGAGTGTATGTACAGGGAACAAGCGATCATCTGGTATTCGCAAATATGGAATCAGATTCGATGGTTCCTCAAGGCACGCAGCCTCTAGGTTTTTACATAAATGAGAGTACACCGGGACCAGGCGACATCAAGATCTACAACTCAGAAGCACACCTCAACTATGACGGCTTCCGGTTTGATGGACCGGCGACTGCGATCACGATGGTGAACGATAAAGGGTATGCAAATCGAGATGGTGCATTGGTGGATGATACGGGCGCTGTGACTTATTCCTACTGTCATTTTTATGCCTCCAGTCTGGCGGTCGCAGGATCGACGGATGTGGAATGGACGAGCGGCAGCGGTCCGATTGCAGGAGCGGGGAATGTGGCGGCGGACACGGCTCCCGCGGTTCAGGTCTACCAGAGATATCCGGCTGAGGTGACGTTAACGGTAGACGACGCGGGAATGACACCGAACGCGGATACGTATTACGCGAGCACGGTTCTGCCGATTGCAGATGCGGTGGGCGTGCCGGTGGGTGTGGCGATTACGGTGGGATATCCTCTGGCGCAGACTTTAGTCTCGGAGTTTCAAGGGTGGATCAATGCGGGGCGAGATGTGACTTCGCACTCGATATCCCACACTTACTACGCAAATTTGGATGCGCTGGACATTCAATACACGGGGGGTGGCACGGCGGCGACACTGAGCATTAGCAGTAAGACCTTGACGATAACGGTGACTGGGGCAAGCGGCAGCGTGAGTTACAACTTAGCGCAGGGGCAACCGCAAGGCACCCTCCTAGGATTGCAGCAAGCGCTGGTAGCGACAGGGAACTTCACGTGGAATTTTCCGCTTCCATGTCAAGGGCCGTACGGAACGGGATGTTCGGCATACACGGCGCAGGCGTTGCTATCGCAGGACCTGGCGGATGTGAGTGGACAGGATGTAAGGACAGCGGTTTATCACATGCAGTTAGATGTGACGCGATTAACGACCGACGAGATCACGCTTTCGCGGCAATGGATGACGACAAATCTAACGGGGTTGCCGGCGACGCCGGTGTATGTGTATCCGGGAGGATACGAAACAACGACGATGCAGGGCATCACGGCGGGCGTGCCCTACACCGGAGCGCGTGGGGCGCTAAAAGAGGATCTGGGCGTCAACGATACCTATGCGGACGGATTCAATGAACAGAACGTAACGAGCTTTGGAGTAAACCCGTCGTGGATGGGACTGCCGCCGGCAGTGTTGAACCAGAAGATTCAGGCGCTGGTGTGGAAAGAATCCGTGTGGGGTGTGCCGTGGGGAATTTTTTGGCACTTGAATGAACTGACGAATAGCGATCCGGTGGGCGGCATGGAGATTACGAACTTAATACAAGATTTCAAGGCGAGTGGGGCCACGGTGCGGACGAATACTTCGTTGGTGAACTGGCTGCAGGGCGGAAGCCAGGAGACAGGGACGGATGGAAATTATTATTACAAGCTTCCTGCGACGAGTATGACCCTCGATTTCCGTCCGACGAAGATCTCGCCTGTAGTAGATGCGGGACAAAATCTGGGAGTGGCATACGAGATCGATATCAATGGCGTAAACCAAAACAGTTATGGGACCGGATGGGAAATCGGGGCACACGTGTTTCAGTGTTGCGCGACGTACGGGGGTAGGACGGGTAGCGGCCCGTTCACTATCCAGTGAGCGCGATATCCGGAGGGCTGTTCACCAGAATAAAAGGGTGAATTAACACACACGGTTGGCCAGCAGGGGCACGGCGAAAGCTGTGCCTTTTTGTTTGTTACGGGATTTCGGATTGAAGGACTAGTCGTTAGTGAATCGATTCTGAATGTGAGGAGCTGAGTGATGAGGAGCGTAACGATTTTGACGAGAGCGACGGCGATTGTTTTGTGCGGGACGATGACCTTGGTGGGTTGTTCGACAGCCTGGATCAGCGAAGCGGAACAGATTGTGGCTGCGCTGATTCCGGCGGCCGCGAACATTCTAACGCTGGTGACCGCGCTTCACGGGCAGAGTGTCTCGGCCGAAGATCTAAAGACAATCCAGAATACCGGTTCTCGAGTGGGAGCGGACCTGCAGTTGATCGAGTCGCTCCTTACCGCCTACCAAAGGGCTGATGCAGTGTCACAGCCAGGATTGCTCAATCAGATTCAAACGACGACGAACACAGTGCAGTCCAGCTTAGGCAGTCTGTTGCCGGCACTGCACATTCAGGATGAAACCACGCAAGCGAAGGTTTCGGCTGTGATTGGGCTGGTGCTTTCAGAGGTCGCGTCGCTCTCGGTGATTGTGCCGCTGGTGAACCCCAGTGGTTCGCCCGCCATGATGGCGATGGCGGCGAAACAGGCGAAGAAACAGCCTCCGCTGTCGGCGAACGAATTCGTGGCGTCTTATAACGCAACGATTACGGCAAAGACAGGCAACGCGGCGTTGGACCATGCGACGGCAGGAATGCGGATTCATATGCATGGGAAGTTCGTGCAATGGGCGAGTTTGGGGCTGCTGAAGTAAGAAATGCCGCGTCAGACGCAAGACATACGCGCGCTACGCAAGCAAAATATGCACGGATGAGGACGGAACTAGAGGTGCTTTTTGAGCGATGAGTGGAACTTTCAGCATCAGGTGAACTGCGAGTGCGCACGGTGCGTTGGGCATCCTTCGCAGGCGCGGCCGGGTATTCATGTATTTCCGGACCAGTTGCATGTGGTAACGATGCTGGAAAACCCGCTGCGCTGGCGATCAAGATATTGGAACTATTGGATGTTCGAGCGGGAGTGCGAAACGGCGGGTGCGAAGTTGTACACGGCCGAGGTGGCGTTCGGGGACCGGCACTTTGAAGTGACGCAGGCGAGCAATCCTCGGCATTTGCAACTGCGGACGACGAGCGAGATCTGGCACAAGGAAAATGTGCTGAATCTGCTGATCCAGCGCCTTCCAGTAGATGCGAAATACGTCGCCTGGGTTGACGCCGACGTGAAATTCAGCCGGCCGGATTGGGCGCAGGAGACTTTGCAACTACTGCAGCATTACGACGTGCTGCAAATGTTCAGTCATGCGCAGGATGTGGGCCCGAATTATGAACCGCTGGCTACGACTCCGGGATTTCTTTACAAGTGGGTAACGGACCGGCCGAGTCCCCATGAGCCGACTTTCGCGCAAGAAAAGCCGGCGTACGGGTACTACAGCGTACACAGCGGACAATTCTGGCATCCGGGATTTGCGTGGGCGGCGAAGCGTAGCGCACTGGAAAGTGTCGGTATGTTAATCGATCACGCCATTCTTGGGTCGGGCGATTGGCACATGGCTTCTGCGCTGGTGGGACAGGTGGGACGATCTCTGTATTCCGGTTATTCGCCAGCGTACATCCGATTATGCCGGGAATGGCAGGAGCGAGCGGAGAAACATATACGACGGAATGTGGGCTACCTTCCGGGGCTGGTGAACCATCTTTTTCACGGGGCGAAACGAAATCGATCGTATGACCAGCGCTGGAAATTTCTAGCGCAGTCGGGATACGATCCACAGTTCGATTTGAAACGGGACTGGCAGGGACTGCACCAGTTGACAGAGCGCAGCATGATTTTGCGAGATGGAATTCGGCAGTACGCGCGAATGCGGAATGAGGATTCAACGGAGGTTTGAAGCATACATCCCGCTTTAATCGGACTTATTTTTCGTTTTGAAACCCGAAAACTTCGGCACGGAATATGGATCGGGCAAACCAGGGCTTGAAAGAAAATCTGGGTCAATTAAATCGGGTCTAGATAAATCACACGAGCAACGTGCGGCGTGATCGCCATCCCGCACAAAAAAGGAGCGAACCATGGCAAACAGCACAGCAGTTCTTACCGATGCAACCACACTACTGGCGAACGCCCAATCCAGCGGTTCCAGTTGGACGGCAGCCAGCAGCACCAAGAATCTATCGACGGACAACGTCGACCTGACTGGAATGGTTTCGACGGTGCAGCAGGGAATCGCCCAAGCGAAGCGGGCGCTGCAACTGATACTCGCGAACACCGATGCGACTGGGCCCGATCCGCCGCACACTCTCGCGGCAAACATCGCTGCAACCCTCAGTTGATCGAGGAGCGCAGTTCCGGAGGTAAGTACTGGCTAGACCTGCGCGGCCCCCGACGCGCAGGTCTGGAGATGGATGTGAAAACTGTTGGAAGACGTGTTCCAACTTTCGATTTAGACGGGCAATGCCATGCGGACTTTTGCATTGGCTCCCGTCGACTGAGGGCCGAACCGCTTGAGGTCACAACCAGGAAATGGGAACTGTGGAAGATGATGTTTATTTGCTGCAACAATTCGGCCAGTTCCTGGACCAATCTATTGGAGAGCAAACATTACGAGACTTATTGATAACCGCGTTGCTTAAGATTCGACCCAAGAAGGGTGGGGTGGAGTTGCTGAGCTTGAACCGGGTGCAGCAAGATTATTCGCGGAAATGCAGCAGACAGAACATTGTGTTAAAAGCGCGGCAGGTGGGGATCACAACCTATATTGCGGCGCGATTGTTTGTGCAGACCATCACGCGACCCGGGGCCCTGACGGTTCAGGTGGCACATAACCAGGAGTCGGCGGAGGCGATTTTCAACATCGTGCAGCGCTTTTGGGAGAACCTGCCCAACAAGATGCGCGAAGGCGCGCTGGTGAAGTCGCGCTCCAATGTCCGCCAGATCGTGTTTCCACGACTCGACAGCGAGTACCGGGTGGAAACGGCGGACGACAACGCGGGGCGGGGGATGACCATCCATCATTTGCATTGCTCGGAGGTCTCCCGCTGGCCCCGCAGCGGGCGGGAGGCACTGGCTTCGCTGCGGGCGGCCGTGGTGCCGGGCGGCGATATCGTACTGGAGTCTACGCCGAATGGTGCGAGCGGCATATTTTACTCGGAGTGGCAAGAAGCAAATGAGACGGGCTACACGCGGCACTTTTTCCCTTGGTGGAATGAGGAGGGCTATCAAGACAGCGTGAAGCTGGGAGAGATCCTTCCGCTAGCTCTGGAGGAGAGAGAGTTGGTGGAGCGCTACGCACTTAGCGAAGGACAAATCGCCTGGCGGCGCAAGAAATGGAAAACGCACCGTGATCTTGCGGCGCAGGAATATGCCGAAGATGCGGCTTCTTGTTTTTTGGTCTCTGGCGAGTGCGTGTTTGAGGTGGCCGCAATCGAAGCCGCGGCAAAACAATCGAGGGAAGCGGTGGAATTGGAAGACAACGGGAGGCTGGCGATCTGGCTTCCTCCACAGAAGGGCCGGCAGTACATTTTGGGAGTAGACACAGCGGGCGGAGGGGCGGACGGGGATTATGCATGTGCCCAGGTGATCGAACGCACGATGGGGATGCAGTGTGCGGAGTTACATGGACACTTTCCACCTTTTGAACTAGCGCGCCGAGTTGCGAATTTGGGGCGGCGATACGAAGGGGCGTTGGTGGCCGTAGAGCGCAACAATCACGGGTACGCCGTGCTGGCACATATGAATCATCTCGAGTACGAGAACATTTTCGAGAGAGATGGGCAACAAGGTTGGGTCACGTCTGCGGCCAGCAGGCCGGCGATGATCGAGAATATGGCTGCGATCCTGACATTGAAGCCGGAGTTGTTTCACAGCGCGCGATTAATTAACGAGTGCAGGACATTCGTTCGACGCGCGGACGGGACTGCAGCGGCTGCAAATGGCGCGCACGACGATTGCGTGATGGCAATGGCGATCGCGCTGGCGGTTCGGCAGGAGGAAGCGGGTCGCGGTGTGAAGAAGAGGGGCTTGGATGTAAGTAGCCTGGTGATGGAACGATGAGGATCGAGGAGAAGTTCATTCGTCACATCGGAGTTGGGCAGGGTTGAAGTAAGATGTCGGCCTGATTGCGAAGGGGTGTCGCCCGTTCGGAGCTTTCGCGGGTGAGGCGCCCGCGTCACACTTGCTTGGTGGAAGCTGTCCAACACGTTCGGCGGATGCGGGGCGGGGCGCAAGGACATTTGATGCGCTGCTCCGATGGAAACTTTTACGTGGTGAAGTTTCGGAATAACCCGCAGCATCTGCGGGTGCTGACGAATGAGATGCTGGCGACACGGTTAGCGGAGCGAGCGGGGCTTCCCGTGCCAGGGACGGAAGTTGTGGAAGTGAATGAATGGCTGGTGGAGCACACGGCGGAGTTGCACATTCAACTGGCGCACGACGTGATTCGCTGCCAGGCGGGGCTACAATTTGGATCGCAGTACGCGGTGAGTCCGCTGGAAGGACAGGTATTCGATTACCTTCCCGCGGAGATGTTCGGGCGGGTGCGGAATCTGGAAACATTTGCCGGGATGTTGGTGGTGGACAAGTGGACGGGAAACGCGAACGGGCGGCAGGCGGCGTTCTGGAGAAAGTCGAGGGAGCGGAAGTATACGGCGGCGTTTATCGATCAAGGCTATTGCTTCAACGCCGGGGAATGGACGTTCCCAGATTATCCGTTGCGCGGGGTTTATGCGCGGAACGAAGTGTATGAGAGCGTGCGCGGGTGGGAGTCGTTTGAGCCGTGGCTTTCGCGGATCGAGAAGATGGATGGAGATGTGGTGTGGTCGCTCGCGGGAGAGATCCCTCCGGAGTGGTATGGCGGAGAGTGGGATGAGTTGGAGAAGCTAGTGAGAACTCTGATTTCGCGGCGGGGGATGGTGCGGGAGTTGATTGAGGCTTTTCGGGTTTCGCCGCGGAGGCCGTTTCCGGGGTGGATAGAACAGGCTTAGAACCCTTTAACACAGGGGCCACAGAGGAACACAGGGTCGAGCACTCATGGCTGATCGGCGACAGCTCGAATTTTTCTTGCTGCGATATGTGCCGGACGCGGTGAAGGGAGAGTTTGTCAATTTTGGAGTAATAGCTCTTGCTGACGGGCCGAATGGGGTGGAGCTGATTGATGTGCGATTCGTGAAAGATTGGGGGAGGGTTCTGTGCCTCGATCCGCAGGCAGATCTCGACATACTCTCTGCTCTGGAGAAGGAGATTCACCGAGAGATAGGGCGGACAAAAGATCAAGTGACACTGTTGAGGAAGATGGAGGATTCGTTTTCAAATCTGGTTCAGATTTCTCCGGTCATGCCTTCTCTGACGCAGAGGACGACGGCGGCTGAAATCGAGGATGTGGCGAGGATGTTCTTGGAAACACCAAGACTGCGGCGAACCAGAGAGCCAGCAGGGCGGCAGAAAATTCTGGAAGCGATGCGCGACGAGTTCGACAAGGCAGGAGTGCTAGCGCTTCTGAATTCCGTTCCGGTGGAGCCCTATACAAAACCGGGGGATCCCTTCGAGTTTGATTTCGGGTACCGGTTCGGCGACGAGATCAAGTTGTTTCATGCAGTGTCGATGAGGGCGAGCGTAGACTCGGCGGTGATGCTGTCATTGAAGTATCGGGACATCGTCCCAGTAATGGCGCACGTCGCGGGTGCGGCGCCGATGTTGACCGCGGTCGTCGAGAATGAGTTGGATCGGGCCAGGAGTGAAGTTGGATTCGCTTTGGAGATGATGAAAGAAAGCGAGATCAAGATTGTCCGGACATCGGATATGGGGGAGATTGCTAAACGGGCGCGGGTGGAGTTGAGAGCGTGAACACTGTCGCGACGATTTTGATCCTTCTCGCGCCAGTGGGGCTGGTTTATGCGTGGGTCTTCAGCAATATGCTTTAATCAGAAATCAATTTCGGAAATATGCCCTGCTTCGGCGGGGCTTTTCTTTTGGAGGGACTACGACTGCGAGACGTCTTCGCGACAGCCGGTGGGCTGCCAGCGCTACTGTCGAGCTGCGAATCGACGGACAGCCGGGGGCGGCTGTCCTCACATAACCTTTTCCGGGAAAGACGAAATCTTATGAATATTAAAGAGACGTTGCGCGGCGCAGTGCGCCGGATTGCGGGAGTGTCCGCGGCCTCATCTTCTTCACTGGTGACGGCGGAGAAAAAGCGACGGACGCTGCCGTTGCCCTCCATCTTCAATTCGTACGGGCCGCCGGGCGACATCATGCCGAAGCCGACGGCTTACAATTTGCGGCGATTTTCGGAGATACCTGTTCCGCGGCGGGCGATCAACTGCATCAAGGACCGCATTGCGGGGATGCGCTGGCGGATACAGGCTCGGCAGGGGCTTTCGCTCGAGACGATTCCCAACGGTGCCGAGCGGGCGCAGATTCTAACCGACAACTTTCATGCGCCGAATCCAGACGACTCGTTCCGTTCGTTCTCGGAGCAAGTGGTGGAAGACATCATTGTGGGAGGGTATGGGGCAATCGAGGTGCAGACTTCGGGCGATTCGAAATATCCGCTGCTGATGTGGCCGGTGGATGGGTCGTCGATCCGGATGAATCTGGATTGGGATGGATCGCCGCAGGGGCAGCGATATTTGCAGGTGACGGACCAGTTGGGCCCGCGGAGCCAGATCAAGCTGGATGACGATGAGCTGATTTATATCCGGCTGAATCCGCGGACGCACACGCCATTTGGATTGGGCCGGCTGGAAGTTGCGTTTGAAACGATCAACGCTTTTCTGGGCGCGCACCGATATGCGTCGCGCCTGGCTTCGAATTCGGTGGTGCAATATGCGCTATGGGTGCAGGACTTGACACCCGACCATCACGAGCGGCTGATTCGCTGGTGGCAGGACGAAATTGAAGGCACGGGGCGTGTGCCCATTCTATCGGTGGAGAACAAGCCGGAAGTGTTGCGGTTTGGCGGAGGCACTGATGCAGACTTGCGATTGCAGTGGCAGGAATTTCTGTTGCGAGTGATTGCGGATGCGTTTGACTTGCCTCCCTTTTTCCTGGGAGTTGAACGCGATGTAAACCGTTCTACTGCCGAGGAATACACCGACATGGCGTTCCGTCAGGCGATTGTGCCGACGGCGCGCTTGCTGGCGGAGCATTTGACGCGGGATGCGATTCAGAAACGGCTGGGATGGAACGATTTGGAGTTTGTGTTTGCGGAATTGGAAACTCAGGATCCGCTGGAAGAGGCGCAGATTCAGCAGATTTTGCTGCAGAACGGAGTAATGACGGTGAATGAGGTTAGGAGGATGCGGGGATTGGGGGACTTGGAGAAGAGTTAGCCGGCCGGACAAGGAGTCAAGATCCCCACCCTGCCGCAAAGAACGCGGCAAGGAGGGGGCACCCAGTCTGTGAAGAGAATTCCCTGCGGCCGCGTTGAGTGATGAAAGCTGCCAGGGGGCCTTCGACTGCGAAAGTGCTTGCGCTGGGCGCGCAAGCACTTTCTCCGCTCAAGATGACAAGGGGATAAAGATGATTGAGTTGAAGAGCATGGCGGTCGAGATGCCGGAGGTGGCGGGACATCCGAACCGGGCGGCGTTTGCGGGAGTATTGACGATGGTCGATGTTGCTTCGGAGCGGGCGCCTTCAGGAGCGAAGGGGCATTTAGTGGTGCTCACGAAAAAGGCAGCGGAGGCTGCACTGCCTTCGTTGTTGGGGATGGCGCTCGATTATTCACCTGGGCTTGACCGCCATGACGTGCGATGCAAAGTGGGCGTGATCACACGCGCGGAGATTGTGGGGCGGAATGTGGAGCTGGGTGGATATCTGTTTGCCAAGGATTTTCCGGAGATTGTGGAAGAAATTGCGAAATCGCAACCTGGCAGCGAGCACAAGGCAATCGATTCCATCCGGACGCGGCTCTTGCAAGCAGGCGTGATTCGTGCGGGCGCGAGTCCAGATGAGAACTGGAGAGAGGGATACAGACTGAGGGCTTCGTTGCGGGCTTCTGCGAAAGGAGTCCTCGGCTTGAGGACAGCCATGAAGCGGAATCCGGGAAGGAGGCTGGCGCAAGCGGAGGATTCTTGTTTGACGATACGGGCGGAAGCTTGCGTGGCGGCGGGGCCGAGTGGGCTGGGATTGTCGTATGAAGTAACGGCGGTTGAGATCGTGGACAAAACGGCGCAGGTGTGGACACTTTCGAAAGTAACTTTTACCGGAGCGGCGATTCTGCGGAGGGACAAGGCGGCTTATCGAGACACGTGGATTGAACTGAGTACCTAGTACCTAGTTCTCAGTACCTAGTCTCGAGTTGTGAGTCGCGGCGCACGAGTTCGGCTGGAAGCGAGAGAGCATTTTGCGGTAGATCACTGATCAGGAGAGACAACATGAACGAAGAGATGGTGCAGCAGTTGATGACGACGGCGGAGCGGCTGGCGAATGCGGCTGAATCGTTGGATCGTGTGCTGGGGCGGCTAGACGCGCAACAGGAAGCGCTGAACACGAAGGTTGACCGGATTGCGGCGGCGGTGGAAGAGCCGGGATACGAGATGTCGGCACGCGGGGAAGGAGCACGGCATCTACAGGAGCGCGTGACTGAGCTGGAAAAATCCAATGCTGATTTAAAGGCGCAAGCAGCACGGAATGCGCGAAAGACCCTGCCGCCGCTGGTTTCAGCGATCCTGGCCAAGAGCTGTGATGAAGCTGGCAGCGAGAAGCTCGACAAGGGCGTACTCGACAAGACGCTGCAAAGCTTGAGCGTCGAACAGCGGATCGCGGTGAAGTCAGAGTTGGCACGGGCGGGGATTATCGAGTAACGGATTCAAGACGCGAGTCGCGAGTTTCGAGCAAACGGTGGGCACGACTTCGTCGTGCCTTTTCTGTTTTGTGGCAGGGCGTGCCGCTGAACGCGATGCGTTTCGCCATGAAAGCGTCGAAGAGAACTCCTAGCAAAGCCGTTGCTGGGTATCGGGCGGAAAGGGGTCCTTCGACTTCGGAGTTGCTTCACTTCGTGAAGTAACTCCTCCGCTCAGGATGACAGAGCATTTAAGCGCAATGAATTTCGAGGCAGAAAAAAATCAATCGAGGAGAACACATGAAGGGACAATTTGTGGATTTGTACGCGTCAGCCGACTTTCTTGGGCCTGGCGCGATTGAAGTTGACCGGTATCAGACCGAAATCTTCGACATCGTGCGGCGCCGGGGCGCGTTTGGGCAGAGGATCAAGCAGGTGCCGGCAACGGGACATCCTTCGCGATTCTTTGAAGAGACGGCCATCAATGCTCCGACGGCGGCACAGGCGTTTGTCGATCCGCGGAATATTGTGCCGGTCGTGGGATCGCCGACTCGCATAGAGCTGGCAGTGCCCTTAAAGGCGCTGGTGTCGCAGCTCAACTACAACCTGTTCGACCTGGAAGTGACGGCGCAACAAAGCCAGTTCGCTTACTTGCAGGCGAAGGATCTGGCGGATTCGGTGGACGGACTGCTGCGCACGCACGACGTTGCGCTGTGGAACGGCAACGATACGTCGCTCAGTGCTCCGACGACCACGCAGTACTTCGGCGTGATCGGGCAGATTGTAGCGGGCGGCAACACGACGACGATCGGGACGACGGCGAGCATCGTGGATGGAATCAAAAGCACGGTTGCCAGCATGGTTGCGAGCTCGTCGTATGCGGTGCGTCCGACGGCGATTTATTCCAACCCGGTGCTGTTGGACCTGATCGACCGGGAGATGAAAACCGAATATAACGTGGTGCTCAATACCGTGGAGATCACGGCCGGGTTCCGCGTGAAGGCGTTGACTACGCAGGCCGGAGAGTTGCCTCTGATTCCGGACTGGGCGGTGCCTTACACAGGAACGCCGGGTTCGGGGACAGCGGTGCTGCCGGCGTACATCGTGACCGAGGATCTGATCGAGTATCACTGGCTGAGCGATCCGAATCCGCGGGTATTCAAGCTGGGACTGCCCAACGCGTTGACTCAGCAGATGGTGGTTGTGAAGTTTGGCGCACCCGTGGTAAAGGGGGCAAATTTTGCGCACTACCAGATAAACGTGCAGCGCTAATAACACAGTCGTTGGTCCCTTCGCTTCGCTCAGGGCAGGCTAAGGACAGTTGCTGGTCGTTGGCTGAGTTGCACGATTTGCCAGCGACCAGCGACTGACAACCAGCGGCAATTTGTTGCAATGGAAAATTGAGAACTCACTATGAACTATCTGGCGACAACGGACTACTTGACCTACGGATTGAATGCCACAACGGATCCGTCCTGGATCACGGCCGCTTCGGCCATTATCGATGCGCATTGCCGGCGAGTAACACTAGGCGTGAATCAATATGAAGAACGACTGAAGATGCCGCCGGAACTGAATACCGTGAGGCTGAGCTATCTGCCGCTGGTAACGGTGGCACCGGCGACTACGCCGATTGTGACGCTGCAGGGACGCTACGGAATCCCGCGCCGGGGTGAATGGCCTTTTCCTGAAATGAGTCTGGAATACGCTTTAGTCTTTTCGCTGCCGGGGATGTGGACCGCGATCGACCCAACGACTGTAGACATCTGGGACGGCAGCGGGGAACTCACGTTCCCTGTGAATGCGTTGGGATTGTTTTTCAATGAAGTGGACGTCGTCTATAACGCTGGATGGAGCACGATTCCGACGCCTGTGCAAGTGGCTTGCGCACAGATCGTGAAGAATGCACAGACAACGCCGGGATTGAACGTTCAGTCCAGCCAGATCGATCAACTGAGGCTGCAGTATTTCGGACCAACACTGGTGGATGACATGGTTCGGAGTTTGTTGGCGCCGTATGTTGCGCAAAAAGGCGCGTGAGGAAAGAGCTCCCCCGTCTTGAGCCATTGTTGATTCAACATCATTTGTGGATATGGATTTGTGAACCTGGGGATAGGAGGAAGTCATGGGGAGCGGGATCTGTGCAGACGCGTTGGTGCGTGCGGCAAATGCGATGTTGACCGCGCTAGGAGGGGACCAGGTGAGCCTACTGCTGCCGGCGACCGCGATGGCAAGCGATGCGGCCGGGCAGTTGGGACTGGTAGATCCTGGAGTGCAGCAAGTTATTGTGACTCCAGTTGTGCCGCGCAATCTGCCGACTGGGAATTTGGGTCCCATTCGGAGAATCGAGTTTACGCTGCCAGCGTCGGCGATTGAAGTGCAGTTGCCTACGCTGGGCATAGGTACGGCAGAGGAGCTGTTCGATGCAGTCCTAGGCTTAGTGTACGACGGCGATCTCTTTCACATCGAGGCGTTCGTAACTGAGAACTTCGCGGGCACGGCATATTTCTATGTGGTAACGGCGGTTGAGTGACAGTTAGTTGCATTGCACTGAGCAATTAGGTGTTCGCACTCGAGTTGCTTTGTAACTCTGATCGAAGTGAGTTAGCGACTCTCCACGCGGGACATAATCGTAAGACATCCAAAACATTTTCAGACTGGAAGCTCTGCCGTAAAGGTAAGGGCTAACAGCTAGAAGCTGGTGTCCATGCAATTTGCCAAAGACAGCTTTTTTCTTACTCTGCAGCAGCGGCTGGCAGCGTTGAATCCGGCGCGAACGGTGACGATCAACGGTGCGACGGTACCGGCAGTGCTGGTGGCAGAAAATCTGCCGCCGGCGTCGGCGGAGCCCCAACCGAATGCGTTCTATATCGAGTGGGGTACAGCAGCCGTGATCGACGGACACGCTGGCGACGCAGCGTTGATGAGCCTGCAGTGCGTGGTTTCGTATTACACGCTTGGGACGGTGCAAAGCATGGTGGATCGGGGACGAGTATTGGGACAGCTCGACGTTGAACTACTTGCGATCTGCCAGCCGACAAATACCGAAAAATTTGATTACACGCAATCGCCGAGTGTAGACCTCGGAACGACCGTATTCTGGAACCAACCAACCTTCCAGGAGGCTACGACGAGTGGTGTGGAAGACAACACGAGTGCGTATCAGGGACGGGCGCTGCGACGGGCGATGTATGAGCAGGCATATCAAGACGGACGAGTGGAGCGGCGCGCCGGGCTTACCGTTTTCTTTTTCTCGGAGGTAACGCTTCTATGAGTACTTCTCTACTGCGGCCGGCCATGGTGCCGGTGACGCGGCAGATGCGGGCTTACTTCGCTCCGGTAAATCGCGCCAGCGAAACGCCGACGATTTTCGACCCGGCTGCAGCAGGTGCATTCCCGCTGGACTCACCGCCGGCGCCTTGGCTGGATTTGGGATGGATCGAGAACTTCGCACGGTTCTACGATACGCCGACCGATGTGGTGCGGTCGGGAGCGACCGCGCTCCCAGCAGTGCAGTTTCGCGGCCCGCTCGAAGCACGGGTGGAGTTCGACTTTCGCGAATGGGGAAAGTTACAAATGGCGCTGGCGGGTGGCTCCGAGCACATGAATGTGCTGGCAACCAGCTCCAGCGCGGCACCGGCGCCTTCAGGGGGGACACCAATTGCCGCGGTTGCGGTGTTGCCGGGCTCCACTGCGAGTGAGATTGTCCTTGGCTCCGGGGCGGTCAACGGGTTTACAACGGGAAACATCGTGGCAGTGGATTTGGACTATCAACAACAGGTTGGCTATGTGGGCTCAGGAATTTCGGCTGCGTACGTGAGCAATCCGGCGGCTGTCAATAACGATGCGAACTATGTGCGTAGGGTGACGTTCAATGTAGGGCGTGTGGTTGAGGTGACAGATACGGCAGTGATTCTCGGGCAGCCACTACTGGCAGGGGCGCCGGAGACAGGAGCTTCGGCACAGGTGGTGGTCGCGTTTGTAGATCGAGAAGGGGGATCGTTCTTTCAGGAATGGTCGGCCCTTTTCGTAGTCGAACCGGAAGCGGGGGGCCGAGTTTGTTTTTACTATCCCCGGCTGAGCCCAAATCCTGGAGCAGATTCCAACGGCGTGAGTTTCAAGTCCGGCGCCGGATCGAAGCCACCAACAAGCTCGGGCGGGGCGAAACTAAGTGGCACGGCGAGTTCAACCGTGGCGAGCGCGAAAAATTCTTCGCAGAAATTCCTGCGAGAAGATTTTGCAGAACTATCCAGCCCATTGATATCGGTGGGACTACATGCGTCCTTTCTAGCATTGCCTTACACGGACACGAACGATGGACAGGTGGCTCTGTGTTACCGAAGTTATTTTCCAGCAGCAAAGGCGGCGGTGTACTGAGGTTTTCTACTACTTACTCAAGCGAACACCGTCTTGTTAGCATGCCTCCTTCCGAAGTCGGGACAATGCGATCCGCGGTCGCGAGGTGAGACGCTTGGCCCGCCGAGAATATGCCAAGCTGGAAACACAACTCTTTGCCAAGCGCCACGAGTGACAGACGATTGCGATCTGCAACGTACAAGTTGCAGGCGAATGAAAACGTGTCGGTAAGGGAGAGGCAGCATTCCAATCGAGATGAAGCTAACTATCGATAACTTGCAGGGGCAAGGTCCCCAGGATTACACCGGTTCGCTCGATGGAACCAAGTCTCCAAGAATAGAGCGGAAGCTCAATCAGCCGGCAGAGCTGCAGTTCAGTCTCGTAGCCAACACGCCTGGCTTTGTGATTCCTGTGATGGGCGCACGGGTGATGTTGGGCAAAGCAAACGGAAGTGATGTCTTTACAGGATATGTGAGCGCGGCTCCGCAATACGAATACCTCGGCTGGGGCGAGCAGGGGCCGGTATATCGCTATAACGTGGAGGTGCTGAGTGACGAGATCGTGCTCAATCGAAAAGTGTTGCCGAACAGGTCCCCTTTTGTAAACCGGAGCGCGGGTGACGCGCTCCGGCAATTAGCGCAGGACGTACTGCCGGACCAGTTCAACACCGCCGGGGTGCAGGATGTAGACACACTCGCGGTGTACACGGTGAATCCGCAACAGACTTTTTCGTTTCACGCAGCTGAAATAGCAGTAGCGGCGCGTGCGAGCTTTCGGACGATGAATGGATCTCTGATCCTGGCACCGGTTGGTGCGGCAGACTACACTCTGGACGAGAGCGATCCGACTTTTTCACCGGAGGGACTGTGGGTGAGCAGCCCAAACCTGCTGGTGAACGAAGTGACGATGATCGGACTCGATGAACCTCAAGCGTACGTTCGAGATTACTTTGCAGGAAATGGACTCAGCCTGAAATTTTACTTGTCACAAAAACCATTTGCCCAAACTAAGCCTGCGATGATCGATGAAGAGTACCTGGAGCCAAGTCTGGATCCGGCAACTTGGGTGGTGAATGATCCGACGTCAGCAGTGTCGGTGGTTGCTCAGACACTGCAAATTACGGGGGGAACCGGAGCGGATGGGCAAACGACGGTGACCTTTGTCGAGCAGATTGAGTTGGGCGGTGCGGTGGTGTTGCAGCACGGAGATGTGAGCTTTTCGGCCGCATCGAACGGCGTATTAGGGGGCCTCTACGCGGGAGGAATTTCGGCAGCAGAATGTTTGGCGGGATTTCAGATTACGCCGACGGACACGGGATCGAATATTCAGGCACTCATCAACGGATTACTCACCGGGCCAAGTTTAGCGACGACTCCCGGACATCAGTATTTCTTCACGACTTACCTATACTCGATGGAAGTGTATCGCAGCAAGGAAACCTATCACTCTTCGTTGCATCCTGCAGGGAGCGGGTTGGGTGGCGGATCGGTGGCAGCAAATGTGCGCTTTGTTCTCGAAGTGCAGGACATAGACCCAAACAATCAAGCGACGCTGGTTGCACCCGCGACGTTGTTGTACGACGAACCAGCTCCCGTGGCGCCAGGCTTCTGTACTTATGCTCTCGTGAATGCAACGAGTATGCAGTGCAGTATTGCGTTCACGTATGCCGCGCACATCTCACTCGGAGAAGTGAGAACTGCTCTTCCCAACGCGAGTTATGTGACGCAGTTAGTGGGAACACTTTCGGAAGGAGCGCAGTGCGAGATCACAAGCGATCCATCTCTGGACTTTTATCCTCAATACGTACCGGTGCTGAATGAACTGATCGTTGCGAGCTACCGCGGAAGTGGGAAAGCAGTGGCGCAAGTACAGAATGCGACGAGCGTAGCCCAACTGCAGAGTGGTCCGGATGACGGGACACGGGGTGCAGTGCGTGTGGCGAAAACTCCGGGCGCCCGTACGGCTGTCGACTGCGAAAACGCAGCTTTAGCGACCTTAGATGACAGCACGGGAATCGCCTGGTCAGGTACCTACGAAACGTGGAGTGACTTTTTGCCAGGAGCGGCAGCCGATATCTTTCCGGGGGATGCAATTGTGCTGAACGTACCATCAAGGGGAGCGATATTTGCGGCTATTGTGAGAGAAGTGGAGATTCAGGTCGCCGATCCTACGGGTGACCGTGCTTTCTACACGATTCACTTTGCCAACGACTTGGCGGCGCCATTAGCAATTGAGTATGGCGTGAGTTCAACTACGATTGCATTACAGGACATGCCTCCCCTCCTGGCGACGGCTCAGATCGGAGCCTACTACCAGTCCAATCTTACCGAGGCACAGATCACGGCAGTAAGTTCGACGACAGTAGAGATCGATCTCGGAATGGCGCCCGCTAGCGGCGGCGGCGGCGTGGAGGTCCGCGAGAACGATTATGGTTGGGGCCAGGCGAATGACAGGAATTTGCTGGGACGGTTCGAAACACAAACATTCAGCCTGACCCGCGTGGCACAGACTCAGACTTATTTCTTGAGACTCTATGACGGGTCGTCCCCCCCGAGATATTCAAGGTACTCGGCCGCGTTGCACGTCGACTATCCTTTGTAATGATCTATTCGCGATGGGGGAGTGGGAATGATGGTCAGTGACAGAGAACTCGCGCTGCGGGCAATTGACGTTGAATTTCAGCGTGCAGTGCTGGATAAGCTGGTGAGGTTGGAAACGAAGATGGACACACTTGTGGGAAACGGACAACCGGGACGAATCAAGATAACGGAGGATAAGGTTGCAATGTTGGAACGAAGCGATTTGCGTAACAGCCTCCACAACCGAATGGTGAACGGGGCTATTAGCGCGGCGATCAGCGCAGCGATCGCGTTGCATAAATATTGGATCAAGTAGAGAAAAGTTAACTCTAGAGTCCGAGTGCCTACCACAAGATTCACTCGGGGCAGCATCTGTTTGTTTTAATGCACCCCGCTCAACACAATTTAGACGATTCAAAACTGAGAGGGAGAATCATGAGCACAATACCAAGTACCACTATCATCAGCAATTTGAAGAATGCAACCGCAGCCACTGCGAACACCTTGAAAAGTTCAGCAGTGGGAGGAATTGATGTGTCGGGGATGCTCGCACTGGCTTTAAGCAAGGCCACAGAATTGAAGGTATGCCTGGCCTTGATTGTCAAATCAACCGACGGGGCCGATCCGAATCTGGTGACGCTGAACGATATTCTGGCCAGCCTCACATGAAATCGGGGTCTAATCCGCGGAAGCAGCAGGGGCCCATGGAACGAATTGCGTGTTAACAATATTCAAAGGAGGAAGGTGATGGACTTTCTATCTCAATTGCTGCGAGGAATTGCATTTGTTCCGGCGCTAGTCAGCGGAATCGAAGGACTCTTCGGCGACAAGCCAGGGACAGAAAAGAAGGATGCAGCGATGTCATTCCTACAGAATGCATTGGCGATGACAGATCAGATCGCCGCCCGGGAAATCATCGAGCCAGAGAAGTTCAAGAGCGGGATTTCTAAAATAATCGATGGGACGGTGGACTGCCTTAATGCGTCCACATGGTGCAAGCATCAGCCATCCCCTACGACTTCTCATCCCACCGCTTAAAGCTAGCCAACTTCCTCAGTCCAATTTTCGAGCGTCTTCTTCACCAGAGCCATGAATCGGTCGGCGACGGCGCCGTCGATGAGGCGGTGGTCGTAGCCAAGCGTGAGGTGGACCACGGACCGGATCGCGATCGAATCATTGCCTTCCTTGTCGGTGACAACCAGCGGCTGTTTCGTGATGCCACCAACACCCATGATGGCAGCATTCGGCTGATTGATAATTGGCAAACCGAAGACAGCGCCAAACTGGCCGGGATTAGTCACGGTAAAAGTTGAACCTTCCACGTCCTCCGGTTTGAGCTTCTTGCTGCGAGCTCGCTCACCCAGGTCCGTAATGCCACGCTGCAAGCCGAGGAAGTTGAGGTCGCCGGCGTTCTTGAGGACGGGAACAATGAGCCCCCAGTCGAGAGCGACTGCGATACCTACATTGATGTAGCGGTGGTAGCGGATGCTGTCGCCCTCCATCGAGGCATTGATGATCGGCCACTGCTGTATTGCGATGATGGCAGCGCGAACGAAGAATGGCATGAACGTAAGTCGGACGCCGTGGCGCTGTTCGAAGCCGTTCTTGTGTTTGCCGCGCAGTGTCACAATGCGAGTGAAGTCCACTTCGTACATACAGTGAACGTGAGCGCTGGTGCGGCGTGACTCGATCATGCGCTGCGCGATGATCTTGCGCATGTTGGTTAATGGGACCAAGTCACCTGGGTAGGTAGCAGGGACCGTGGGACGTGGGCTTGCTGCCGCGGCCGCCGGTTGGGGAGCAGAGGCGGATTGAGCGGGCGCCGGCTGCGCAGAGCGCTCGATAAAGGCCATGATGTCCTGCTTGGTGATGCGGCCGCCGAGTCCTGTGCCTGAGATTTGCGAAAGATTGACACCGTGCTCACGGGCGATTTTACGAACGAGCGGCGAGGATCGAGCCTCCTCTTCGTCGCTTGACGTCGGCTGTGCTGACTCTTGAGCTCGCGGAGTGCCAGCATGCGCCACGATGGCAGTTTTGTTTTCTTCTTTCTTTTCATTCTTCTCAGTGGCCACCTTTTCCGGGGCGGCTACGGGCGCTGCCTTGGCTGGTGCTGGAACGGCTTCGCCATCGACGGCGATGGTCCCCACTATTGTGTTAACACCCACTGTCGTGCCTTCTGTGACTTTGATCTCTTGAAGAACGCCAGAAGCTGGGGCCGGAATTTCTGCGTCGACTTTATCGGTGGAGATTTCGAACAGAGGTTCGTCGCGCTGGACCTTGTCGCCCTGCTTTTTCAGCCATTTGGTGATTGTGCCCTCGACGATGGACTCTCCCATCTGAGGCATGATGATGTCAGTCGGCATGATTTCCTTCCGCGTGGCCCACGCTTCACAGCAGAGGCCGGACGCAACCAAATATTATAGCGGTTATAAGAGATGCCTTGAAAAAGTGCCTGTGTATGCGGCCAATATTGTGTCAGCATACTTCCGTTCATAGGAGTAGTGTTCCGGTTATCCCCCCGCTGATCATTTATTCGTGCTTGATTGGTTTCTCTTCCTCTCCCGATGGTGCCGCTACTCCAAAACTCATTTTCCAGTAGTCCTGCACAGCGGGGGGAAGCTTCTCCAAGTGCGACAGGAGGCTGGTAATTTTCCACATGTCTTGTTCGCTCAGAGTTTTTTCCCAGGCGGGCATCCCCGTATAACGGACGCCGGTACGAATCGTATAGAAGATGTGCCACTCGGGATCATCGGGTGGATCGGAGACGAGGTTTGGAGCAGGAGGGTAGAAAGAGTTTGCGAGAGACGCGGGTTTGCGATCGAATGCGCCGTGACAGACGGCGCAGTTCATGGTGTAGAGCTTCATGCCGTCTTCAAAATTCTGGTCGGTTGGGGGGAGAGGATTCGTCACGCGCGGGGCGTGTCGCTCCATTGAGGCATCGACCGCTCCGTTTGCGATGCGCCGCTCAAGGTGCGGCGGCGCCACATTTGCGTTGGTGGGTATAAAGCCCAGCATGGCGATGCCCAATCCGCCGAGAATGAGCACGAGAACAGTAATGATGACACCGAGAATGAATTTGCCCATGATTCCTCCGGGAGGAACTATTGTGGCAGAAGTAGTAGGTGGGGCGCTAGTTTGGCCGATAAAAGAAAAATAACTTTCTAGCCTTGCCTGCTCCTCCCATCCGGTGGCAAAATTGCCGCGGAGAGAGGCTGTGATAGACCCCACCTTCGCCCTTCGATTGGCAGTAGCGATCGTCCGTCTTGCCCGACGCCGCATCAAGGTAGTCGGCAGTACGGCGTGGCCGATGGCTGATGGAAAGATTTTCAACGGCGTTCTGCAGCCTGACGATTTGCAAGGCTGGGTGGCTAACATCACGTACTCTTATGTGGCGTTGGGCGAATATTATTCAGGAGCCTATCGTCATGGCTTTCGCCGAAAGAAGAGAGCCGAGGCGTTTCTCGAACGCCTTCCGCGAAACACACTCATCCCTATCCGCTATAAGCCGGACCATCCAGACACCTCCACTGTTTTGCTCGCCGATCTGGGCCTTCTTTTGGCTGGGTTGTAGATGAGTTGCGCCCGTCAGTACGCTTTTAGCCTGCGAGCCTCGCGCACCACGTCGCCTACTTTGGGCAGGTAATGCTCTTCCTGCGGCGGAGAGAATGGAATTGCGGAATCGAGGCCTGCGATGCGAACGATCGGGCCGTCGAGGTCGTCGAAGGCTTCTTCGTTGATGATGGCGGCGATTTCGCCCGCTAGGCCTCCGGTGCGGGAGTGCTCGTGCAGGATGATGACTTTATTTGTTTTCTTAACTGTCTGCACGATCGCTTCGCGATCGAGAGGTGAGACGGTGCGCAGGTCGAGGATTTCGAGATCGATCCCGTCGTTCTTCAGAACCTCGGCTGCTTCTAACGCGGTGTGGACCATGGCCGCATAAGTAATGATGCTCAGATCGCGGCCTTCGCGAACAATGTTTGCCTTGCCGATTGGAACGACATAGTCTTCCGTGGGAACTTCTCCCTTAATACGGCGGTAGAGATATTTGTGCTCGAAGAAAATGCATGGATTGTTGTCGCGGATTGCGGCTTTGATCAGGCCTTTGGCGTCATACGGCGTGGCCGGGCAGATGACTTTGAGCCCGGGATTGTGAACGAACCACATCTCTGGATTCTGCGAGTGAAACGGACCGCCGTGAACATATCCGCCACTGGGCCCCCGCAATACGAGCGGAGCGGGCGCGCCCCAGAGATAATGTGTCTTCGCGACCATGTTAGAAATCTGGTTGAAGGCGCAGCCGATAAAATCCATGAACTGGAATTCGGCGACGGGGCGCATGCCGGTGAGCGACGCTCCGAAGGCCGCGCCCACGATGGCGGACTCAGCGATGGGCGTGTCGATGACGCGCTCGGGGCCGAAGCGGTCGATGAAACCGTCGGTGACTTTAAAGGCGCCGCCGTAAATGCCAATGTCTTCGCCGAGGCAGAAGACAGAGGGATCGCGGTCCATTTCTTCCCAGATTCCCTGGCGGATAGCTTCAAGATAGGTAAGTTGCATAGGTTTCTCTAGCTATTTCACCGTAGATAGCAAAAGCCGTATTTTCATCTGACATCTACTTTGACCTCTATATCGTCAACGCACGTTTGCCTAATCGAGTAGTTTGAAGCCGTGTGCCATTCTCCTGCCGACTGTTTGATAGAAACATCCGAGAGTTCATCAATGCGAAGGCATCGCCAATTGGCTGGTGACCCGTCAAGTTCTAAACCGCTTCTGCTTCCTCCGGCGAACTGATAAAGCAAAGCTTGTGGGTGCCCGTTCTTCTTGCCGATCACATGCGGGCACATTTCTCGAATGTAATCACGATAGCTGGCGCTCACAATATTTTTGTCGATGATCGCACTACGAACCATGCTGTAAATTTCATCGGCGGTTTGTCGCTCTGCGGCCATGACGGTTTTAACTTCTTTCGACATGATTGCCGTCACCGCAGGTGTACAGCCGCTTCTGTTTGCTTAAAACCACCGGTTCCCTTTTTTACCTTCGGCATACCATATTTCGGGTTGATTTCGTGGCAGCCTTCCTCGCAGAAGACTCCGCCTTCGGCGGATTCCGGCGTCGGCATCGGAGAATTAACCGCGATTTCGCGCTCGGCCTCGATTATCCGCTCCACATCCGAAATCAACTCCACATTTTCTTTCGCGCTCAGCCATTTCTTCTCTTTCACCAGATAATTCTCAAAGCGGGCGATCGGATCACGCTTCTTCCAGAAATCGAACATCGTCTTCGGCACATACGCGGCTGCATCGTGGATGGCATGGCCTTTCATGCGCATCATCTTGGCTTCGATCATGGTGGGGCCTTCGCCGCGGTGGGCGCGCTCGACGGCGTCGCGGGCGGCGTCATAGACCTGGCAGGCGTCAGTGCCGTCGACGATCACGCCGGGGATGCCATATCCAATTGCGCGCTCAACGAGGTCTTTGCAGCGGTACTGCATTTCCGATGGCGTGGAGTAGGCCCACTCGTTGCTTTCAACGAAGAGTACGAGGCCGAGATTTTGAACGGCGGCAAAGTTGATGCCTTCGTAGGTGACGCCAGTGGATTGGCCTCCGTCGCCGATGTAGGTCATGACGGCAACGTTGCGTCCCTGCAGGCGCGCCCCCAGCGCCACGCCGGTGAGCACGGGAATTAAATCGCCGAGCATGGAGATGGGCGAGACCATGTTGCGCTTTTCGATGTCGCCGAAGTGCGAGGTGCCGTCGCGGCCACGCGTGGGCGAATCGGCTTTGGCCATGTACTGCATCATAGTGTCGGAGGCGGCGAAGCCGCGCACCAGCAGCGCTCCCTGGTTGCGGATCATGGGCGCGAACCAGTCGTCCTTATCGAGCGCGTAAGCGGAGGCGCAGGAGCAGGCCTCCTGGCCGAGTCCAAAATAAACTCCCCCGACGACCTTGCCCTGCTTGTAAAGATTTTCGAGCGCGACCTCCATTTTGCGGTTGAGCAGCATGTAGCGATAGATCTCGATGCACTGCTTCTCGCTGAGATACTTCGAGTCGCGGATGGGCGGCACGGGCGCGTTCAGGTCGCCGGTGACTTCGTAGCGGACGTGCTCGACGCCATTTTTGTCTTTTTCTACGTGCTGGCTTACGGAGAGATCGGGATGTTCGAGGCGCGTGTCAGGGATGGAGTAGGTGCGGAGATACGGGTCTTTATTGTTCGACGCGGTTGTGGGTGCCCCGTTTCTCGCGTCCTTTGCGAGAAGTGGGGATTTTGAGGGAGACGAGCCATTGCGCCGACGGCTGCTGTTGGTGCTCGGCTTGGAGATCGTTTTTCGCTTTTTGATGGTCATGAAGCGCTGCTGTTAGCCACGATGTATTGATGGTAACGCGAGAGTTGGTGAAACGGCTAGTGAAGGTCCGTCTTCGCAGTTGCTTAGAGAAATGGCTCGGACTAGACTTCCTGTTATGAAGTGGTCTTTGGTTGCGGCAATCATCTTCGTCGCACTCTTCACGGTGACTACCGTTTCTGCTCAGGACCAACCTTCTTTAGATGTTGCGCAAAGACCAGCCAGTCTTACCAAACTCTTCAATCCTATATACCCGCGAGTGGCGCAGCAGGCCCGCATTTCGGGGGCAGTACGGGTCAACCTTCAACTCCGGAAGGATGGCACGGTGGAGTCGGCGAAAGTGATTGACGGCCATCCGATGTTGAGGCAGGCGGCCCTCGAAAGCGCTAAAAAATCACAATTCGAATGCGCAGACTGCTGCGGGGCAACGTCCTATTTCCTAGTTTATGAATTCGAACTTCGAGATGGATGTCACTTTGGTCCCCATTGCGAGCCTTTGGATTCCGATCAATCCCTCGTCACCCAAACGCCTGGACGGGTCGTAGTCTCCGCAGTATCGCTATGCACATGCGACCCGGCGGTGGCGGTAAGTAGAGTTAGGTCGCCAAGATGCCTTTATTTATGGAAGTGTGGCCGCCAAGAAGCCCCTAACGATTGAACATCCCAGCCGTACATCACGCCCAAGTTTCATCGCTTTCTTTGTGGAGCTGGCGAAGTTCCTCAGGTGGCTTCATTGGAACGCCCACTGTATGGCCTAGCAAGGCGTCGAGCGTTTCAACCCAGAGCATCTGGCTAGAAAATACCGTGCCGAAGTTGCGAGAGATGGATTCCGCAACTGCGTTCAGATCGAGCGTCTTGCCGAGTTCTTTCTGCATCGAAGTTACCGGCCTCGCTGTGATGCCGCAGGGGATGATCAGATTGAAGTAGCTGAGATCGGTGTTTACGTTGAGGGCGAAGCCGTGCGAGGTGACGAAGCGGGAGATGTGGACGCCTATGGCGGCGAGCTTGGCTTCCGGGCCATGGTCGGGCACGCTCGCTTCGCTTCGCTGGACAGCCGTGGCGGCTGTCCCCACATGAGCACTGCTGGTCACAACATGAGCACTGCTGGTCACAACATGAGCACTGCTGGTTACGCCATCCGCAGCGTCCGTCCAGACGCCAGTTAAGCCTGGCAGTCGCTTTGTCGGAATCGCGAAATCGGCACAGGTGCGGATCAGAACTTCTTCCAGGTGGCGGACGAACTCTACGGCGCCAAGCGTCTTGCGCTTGCCGTCAAGAGTGGCGAAGCCGCGCAGGTCGAAGATGGGATAGCCGACGATTTGGCCCGGACCGTGAAACGTGACGTCACCGCCACGGTCGCATTCGAAAAGCTCGACACCGCGCTTGGCGAGAAGTTCGGGCGATGCGATTACGTTTGCAGCTTTTGCATTGCGGCCTAATGTGATAACTGGCGAATGTTCTAGCAAAAGCAGCACGTCGCCGATCTTTTCTTCTTTGCGTAACGCGACTAGTTGCTGCTGCAGTCTCAGGCCGGTGGCGTAGTCGACGGAGCCGAGTTGGACTAGGGAGATCAATCGATTCGCCCAGAGGAGGGGCGGCGACTACTAAACGTGCGCTGGAACCTCTACATATGCCGAATACGTCCGGGGCTCGGGAATCGGTTCGCCGCTCTGTGCCATCCCTTCCAGATGGAAGGTAATTGCCCCCTGCATTTCACGTTCGACTTCTTCGCGCGTCCGACCGGTAGCCACACACCCATCCAGATCCGGTGAGTAGGCGGAATAGCCTGTTCCCGTCTTCTCAACAACGATTAGATACTTTTTCATTTCTTCAGCCCCGCTTGCTTCCAGACGCTGTTCAGCGTACCTAGTCCGAGATCGTCGCCAGGCTTGCCCGGAACTGTAACCAATCCCGGCTTGGTCGAATGCTTGAACTGTCGATGACTGCCTCGCGTGCGATCAAGACGCCAGCCGTCGCGCTCCAGGTCCTTGATCACATCTCGTACCTTCATTTTACGCCCTGTCGCAAAAACTCAAGCGTTAATCGCCATCCCATACACGCTGTTCGCCGCGTCCAGCATCGCCTCAGCTAAGGTCGGATGCGCGTGGATGGTCCACATCAAGTCTTCCACGGTCGCTTCCAGTTCCATAGCGGCAACTGCTTCAGCGATTAATTCTGTGGCCTGCGGTCCAATGATGTGGACACCGAGAATCTCGCCGTAGTCGGCGTCGGAGACGATTTTGATGAAGCCCTCGTGCTGCCCGACAATGGACGCGCGCGAGTTGGCGGTGAAAGGAAACTTGCCCACCTTAATGTTGTATCCAGCCTCACGCGCTTTTGTTTCAGTGAGGCCCACGCTGCCAATCTCGGGATGACAATAAGTTGCCCCCGGAATGTGTTCGGGATTAATTGGTTTGCCCGGTTTGCCCGCAATCTTTGCCACGGCCACCAACGCTTCCATGGCCCCGACGTGGGCCAACTGCGGCATGCCCAACACAATGTCGCCCACGGCATAAACGCCAGGCTCAGAAGTTTGCATCCAGGAATCGGTTTGGATGAAGCCGCGGTCGGGTTTGATTTTCGTCTTCTCCAGGCCGATGTTTTCAGTACGCGGCTTGCGACCTACAGCGATCAGGATTTTCTCCGCATCTATCTTCTGCTGCTTGCCATCGACGCTGATCGTTACCGCGATGCCGGTTTTCGTCTTGTCAATCTTCTCGACCTTCGCACCGGTGTGAAAGTTAATGCCACGCTTGCGGTAGACGCGCGCCAGCTCCTTGGAGACCTCTTCATCCTCTACCGGCACCAGCCGCGGCAGCATCTCGACGATGGTCACTTCACAATCGAACGATCGATAGATCGACGCGAACTCCACGCCCACCGCTCCCGCTCCAACAATGACTAGTGACTTCGGAATTTCTTTCAAGCTGAGAATCTCGATGTTGGTGAGAATGCGATCATCTGCCTCAAGGCCGGGTAACATACGCGCTTCGGATCCGGTAGCAAGAAGAACGTTCTTTGTCTTGAGGTGAGTCGTCTTGCCATCGCTTGTCACTTCGATGGTGAAGGCTCCGTTTTGCGCTGGCCCAGTCAACTTGCCGTAGCCTTTTACGGTCTCGACCTTGTTCTTCTTCATGAGAAATTCAAGGCCCTTGGCATGTTTCGCAACAATCTTCGACTTCCTATCCTGAATCGCCGCCCAGTTGAGTTTGCGCGCGTCCACGCTATCGATTCCGAATTCCTTAGCGTCCTTCAAGTGATCCCAGAGTTCGGCATTAAACAGCAGCGCCTTGGTCGGGATGCAGCCGACGTGCAGGCAGGTTCCGCCGAGGAATCCGTCTTTTTCGATGATTGTGGTTTTCAGTCCGTACTGGCCGGCGCGGATGGCCGCAGTGTATCCGGCAGGGCCGCTGCCGATAATGGCGACGTCGTAAATACTCTCAGGCAAAGTGGTGCTCCTCTGTAGGAACAGATGTCGATAGGCAAACGTTTGATTCTAGAACAGGCAGGGGGACAGCAACAAACGGCGGCAGGGGCGATGCTGAAAAAGAGTAGGGGCGGAAATTCCCTGATGAGACTGAAGCTCTACTGAAGCTCTTACGAGGGAAAGGGGTCCTTCGACTTCGTAGCAGCTTCGCTAATCGCAAAGCTGCCACTCCGCTCAGGATGACAAACTTCTAATTCCCTTCGTTGCTGGCGCGCTTCCAGGAGATCAGCTCGCCAATCGTCGAACTCGTACTCGATACCGGCTGCTTGTAAGCCTCAACTTCTGAGCGCGACGCCTCTTCGCCGACCGCGCGGATGCTGAGCCCCACCTTCTTATCTTCCGCACTCATCTTGATGATCTTGAAATCGTGCTCGACGCCAGGCTCCAAATGCAGCGGCTGCCCGTTTCCATCCACAGCTTCTGATTTATGACACAATCCTTCGACGCCCTCGGCAATTTCCACGAAGGCCCCGAATGCTGCAACGCGCAGGACCTTGCCGTGAATCACATCTCCGACGTGGTGAGTCTCAAAGAAAGTCTCCCAAACATCGGGTTGCAGTTGCTTCACGCCAAGCGATAGCCGCCGCTTGTCCGGCTCAATCGCCAGCACGATGGCTTTCACGCGATCGCCCTTCTTCAACACTTCCGAAGGATGCTTCACGCGCTTTGTCCAACTCAGATTGCTAACGTGCACCAGACCGTCGATGCCATCTTCGATTTCGATGAATGCGCCAAAGTCAGTCAGATTGCGCACCCGGCCTTCCACCGTCATTCCCACCGGATATTTATCGTGCAGCGCATCCCACGGATTGGCCGCTAGCTGCCGCATGCCAAGAGAAATCCGCCGTTCGGTCGGATTCACATTCAGCACAACGCAATCAACCTGATCGCCTACATTGACCAGCTTCGAGGGATGCTTCATGCGCTTCGACCAGGTCATTTCGCTGACGTGAACCAGCCCCTCGATGCCCTGCTCCAACTCGACGAAAGCTCCGTAGTCGGTCACGCTGATCACCCGACCGGAAACGTGCGCGCCCACGGGATAGCGGTGCTCCGCGTCAAGCCAGGGATCGGGCGTCAACTGCTTAAAGCCAAGCGATACCCGCTGCTTGTCTTTGTCATACTTCAGCACTTTCACCTGAATTTGGTCGCCAACGTTGACCAGATCGCGCGGGTGAGTCAGCCGTCCCCAGGACATATCCGTGATGTGCAGAAGCCCGTCGAGGCCGCCCAGGTCCACGAACGCGCCGTATTCGGTCAGGTTCTTTACTACTCCCGTGAGAACCGAACCCTCTTCCAGGTGTTCAAGCGTCTTACTGCGCTTTTCGTTCTGCTCGCCTTCCAGCAGTTCCTTGCGCGATACCACGATATTGCCGCGCTTCTTATTAATCTTGATGACCGTGACTTCCAGCGTCTGGCCCTTCATCCCATCCAAATTCCGGATCGGTCTCAGATCCACTTGCGAGCCTGGCAGAAACGCTCGCGCTCCCAAAATGTCGACCGTCAGCCCGCCCTTTGTCCGCTCAATCACGACCGCCTTCACCGGCCGCTTCTCCTGGTGCGCTTTTTCCACCTCGTCCCACGCATGGATCCGTGCCGCCTTCTGGTGCGAGAGGTTGACGTAGCCTTCCTCGGTCTGCCCCTTCTCCCGCATCACCTCAATTTCGTCACCCGGCTTCACCTTCGGCTTGCCTTCGTGATCCAGCACCTCCGAAATCGGCAGCATGCCTTCCGACTTGGTGCCAATATCCACCACCACGTGCGTCGAAGTCAGCTTCAACACCGTTCCCTTGATTACCCGGTCTTCGCCCACGGCTTCTTCGCTTTCCGTGGTGAAGTTTTCCAGCGCCGACGCAAAGTCCTCGTTCGCCGGTTTCTCTTCGGCAGCCGAGGTTGCAGTCGCAGCTTCATCCTGGGAAACTTCGCCGGATTTTGCGTGCGCAGAAGCCTGATCTTTCTCTGTCTCTGTCGAGGTTGCGTCAGTCATGCTGTGCTGGTTGAGGGTAGATTGAGTCGTCGGTTCTGTTTCGGTTGCGACGGCGATTGAGGAATCGGAGTTGTGAGCGGTGGTATCGTCGAACAAGGTTAAGCCTCTCTGCTGAAACCTCGCACATCAGTGCGGGCGGGATGCGGGAGCCTGCTTGGCGGACTGCTGGAGTGAGTCGTTTGGTTGTGGTGGGCTCACCCTGGCGAGTGAGCTTGGACAATCCCAGCTGCCGGACGTTTTTACAGAAACCCGCGTCCAAAGGGAACTCTTCGACTATAGCAACGCCTCGCAAACAGTGTCAAACCTATTTGTTCAGGCACGTTACGCCAGTGTTTCAATCCCTTGCGGTGTTTAGCTGCCGGCTCGCTTATGGGTCCACTATTCGGTTAGCTCAGAGGTGTCAGCCTAGGGAGGCGCGGGCATCTGAACTGAATGTTGGTCGCGAAATTAAGCAGCTACTTCCTCGAACTAATAATAATTTCTTTCTCTTAGCCAGCTTTTTCTCACCAATTGCATCCTAATCGCGGTTCCTGTGGAAAATCTTACTTCGAAGAGATTCAACGCTTGAATAAACTGTTGCTGCTTCAACGATCGATGCTAGTGGTGCTGCTCAGTATTCTGTATTCCGTGGCGGCTACCTGCCAGGAAGCTTCGAACGTGTCCCTGTTACTCACGCCTCGCGCTGAAGAAACTGTTCTCGCGCCAAACTTCCGAGTAGCCGGCTTTCGATTGGAAACTTTCGCTAGCGAAACTCCAGCCCCCGACTCCGCGCCGGAAAGAGCGACTGGCGAAAGCTCGGCTGACGAAACCGCTCCTGGCGACACAACCACTGGCTCTGACCAGCAACCCGGATTCCTCAAACGCAGCGCGCGACGTATCGCCGCCGACCAGAAGAGACTCTATCTCGCTCCCCTCAAGCCCCACAACTTCAAATGGGACGCCCTCGTACTTGTGGGTGCGGGCGCTTTCCTCGCCGCCGACCGCCATATCGAGAATAACGTGCCCAACAGCCACTTCCAGCTTTATCAGAACACATCCGATATCGCGATCGGTGGACTAGCCGCCTCATTGGCGGGAGTCTGGCTTTATGGCATCAAAACCGAACATCGTCATGCGCGGGAGACCGGAGAACTCGAACTGGAAACTCTGGTCAACACGTTTCTCGTCTACACTCCGATGCAGCTCATCTTCGCTCGTCAACGTCCCGGAGAAGGCAATGGCAAAGGCGACTTTTTCCAACATCACTCGGTGAATACGTCTTTCCCGGGTGGCCACGCCATGTTTACCTGGGCCATGGCTTCGGTGCTCGCCGACGAATATCCCAAGCCGTGGGCGCGCGTCCTCTCTTATGGGGCAGCATTCACCGTAACCTTTACGCGCTTCATGGCTCGCGACCACTGGTCATCCGATATGTTCGTCGGCACCGCCTTGGGCTTGGGCATCGCCGAGAATACCTTCCATGCTCGTTGCAATCCCGAGTACCCCTCGCAGTGCAAGCATCATCAATGGTGGTGGAAGCCGATGAAGACGGAAACCCAATAGCCCGTCGGAAAAGGCCAAGTCGTGGTACACGTACCGCCCCGCCATCTGCTAACCTGCCACTTGCGATGGATTATCTCTGGACCCCATGGCGCTATGCCTACGTTTCCTCCGCCGAAAAAGCGACGGGATGCGTCTTCTGCGACGCCGTACAAGCCGGCGACGACGCCAAGGTTCGCATTGTGTATCGCGGCCAGCATTGCTTCGTGATTCTGAATACCTATCCCTACACGCCCGGCCACGTGATGATCGTCCCCTACGCTCACCTCGACGAACTGCGCAAGCTCTCGCCCGAAGCCGCCAGCGAAATGATCGCGCTCGCACAGCGCATGGAATCCGTCCTGCGCGAACTCTACACTCCCGACGGCATCAACCTCGGCATGAACATCGGCAAAGCCGCCGGAGCCGGCATCGCCGGTCACATCCACATGCACGTTCTGCCCCGCTGGGTCGCCGACGCAAACTTCGTATCAGTCGTGTGCGAAACGCGCATTCTGCCAGAAACGCTGGATGAGACTTGGAAGAGGATGACGGCGGCTCTGAAGAAAGAGAAAGACTAAGGTCTAGATCTCTTCAAGAATTGGATTGGTTAAGCACTCTACAGACTGCGGATTCACTGGGCTCACGTTAGCCCAAAAGTCTTGTCATTCCGAATCGGGCCGAAAGCCCGGTGAGGAACCTGCTTCAAGCCGGCGCTACTCCGACTCCAAGTTGCCATCCCCTAATCCAGCCCCAATCCTGCACCGCTCTCGCCACCACATAGATACCTCCCTCTCATTTCGCCTTCACAAATTTCGCCAACGGCATCACCTCCACTCTCTTACCCAGCGCATACGTCTTATCCCCCGGATACAAAACGTAAAGATGATCGAGTCTGAGATCGGCCAAAGCCGTCCGCATCGATGGAGTCAGAGTAGGGGCGTCGGCGCGCTTGCATTCGATGCCGATGCGCCGGCCATCCTTGAATAAGAGCAAATCCAACTCCGCTCCATTGTAGGTCGCCCAGTAGTAAGCCTCGTCGGGGCGAAACGATTTCAGCACTTCCTCTACTGCATAACCTTCCCATGAGGCTCCCACCTTCGGATGGTTTTCTAGATCGAGTTGATTGGTGATGCCCAGCAGCGAGTGCAGCAGCCCGCTATCGCGCACGTAGACTTTCGGCGACCTGACCTGTCGTTTGCCCAGGTTTTCAAACCAGGGCGGCAATTGGCGCACCATAAAAACGCCTGCCATCAGATCGAGATAGCGGCGCACCGTCGATTCGTTCACCGCCAGAGCACGAGCCAATTCAGCCGCGTTCCAAATCTGGCCATGGTAGTGGGCAACCATATTCCAGAATCGTCGCAAGGCCAGCGCTGGAATCTGCACGCCTAGTTGGGGAAGATCGCGTTCCAGAAAAGTCTGGAGAAATTGCCGCCGCCAGCTTACCGAGTCCGATTCTCGGCGTGGAATATAAGCCAGCGGGAAGCCGCCGCGCAGCCAATGCCGGCTTTGCGCGGATGCCCCCAGGTCTGCCAGCCGGAAGCCCTCCAGAGGGATGGTTTCAAGTCTGCCCGCCAGCGTTTCCGATGACTGCCGCAGCAGGTCTTCCGACGCGCTGCCCAGAATCAGAAAGCGCGCGGGGAGCGGCGACCGGTCCGCCAGGACGCGCAGAAGCGGAAAAAGATCCGGACGCCGCTGAATCTCGTCGATCACAACCAGCTTGTTCAGCGGACGCAACGCGGTATCCGGTTCGCTCAGGCGGGCCAGGCTTTGCGGGTCTTCCAGGTCGAAATAATTAAGCGAACTGGGCGGTACAAACTGCCGCGCGAGGGTGGTTTTGCCGCATTGGCGCGGCCCTAACAATGCGACTACACGGCTCCGTCGCAGCGCCGCACGGACTAGAGTCAGATCAGTTTTACGATCAATCACAAAAACATACTACCATGAATATCCCGCTATGTATGCGGGATTTTCATGGTACTGATAACCATCAATTCAACAGTTTCTCCATCTCCTTTTCGCCAATCACACTTACCCCCAACTCCTTCGCTTTATCCAGCTTCGACCCCGCATCCGCTCCCGCCACCACGTAGTCTGTCTTCTTGCTCACCGATCCAGTGACCTTCCCTCCAGCGTCTTCAATCATCTTCTTCGCTTCATCTCGCGTGAAACGCGTCAAAGTCCCGGTGAGCACAAATGTCTTTCCCGCAAGCTTTGTCCCGCGCTCTTTCTTCTTGCCCGTCAGCGTCAACCCAGCCTCGCGCAACCGCTCCACCAGTTTGCGATTCGCCGCGATGCCAAAAAACTCCACGATACTTTCCGCGATCCGCGGGCCGACCTCATTCACATTCTGCAACTCTTCCACGCCCGCGCTCTCCAGCGCTTCCATCGCCCCAAAATGCTCCGCCAGAAACTGCGCCGTGCGCTCCCCAACCATTCGAATGCCAAGCCCGTAAATCACACGCTCCAGCGGCAGTTTCTTGGAATTCTCGATCTCGTCCAAAATGTTCTGCGCCGATTTGTCGGCGAACCGCTCCAGGTTGAGCAAGTCTTTCTTAGTCAATGCATAAATATCAGCCACGTTCCGTACCAAACCGCGCTCGATCAGTTGGTTCACCAGCGACTCGCCCATGCCATCGATGTTCATGACGCCGCGCGAGGCAAAGTGCAGAATCGTGCCCAGCAGTTTCGCCGGACAGTTCGCGTTCACGCACCGGTAGTTGACCTCGTCTTCAGTCCGCACCACCTTCGTCCCGCACACCGGACAGGTTTCAGGCAGTGCAATGTCCTCAACCTCGCGTGGGCGGGGGTGCTCCTTGTCATCAACCACGCTGGCTATCTTCGGAATAACATCGCCTCCCCTTTCTACCTGCACCCAGTCGCCGATCTTTACCCCAAGCCTTTCGATCTCGTCGGCATTGTGCAGCGTGGCGTTGCGCACGGTTGTGCCCCCAATTGAAACAGGATCCAGTTCCGCCACCGGAGTAAGTTTCCCCGTGCGGCCCACCTGCCACCGCACACCCTTTAATTTCGTAATCCCCGCCCGCGCCGCATACTTATAAGCAATCGCCCACCGCGGGGCTTTTCCAGTAAAGCCCAACTCACCCTGCAGACCCGTTCGATCCACCTTCACCACAATGCCGTCAATTTCGTACGCCAGCGATTCGCGCTTTCCCTCCCACTCCTGGATGAAAGCCCAAACTTCCTCCATCGTGTGCACAAGCCTGCGATTTGGATTGACTTTGAATCCCGCGGCGACCAGTGCATCGAGAGTTTTCCAGTGGCGATCGAAATAGGTGCGCCCATTCTCGAGCAAAATATAAGGGAAGAAGTCCATGCGCCGTTCCGCTGTAACGTTTGCATCCAGCTGCCGCACCGTACCCGCGGTGAAATTGCGCGGATTCGCAAATGTCGCTAGCCCCTTGCGTTCTCGCACTTCGTTCACCTTCTTGAAGGCCGCCGTCGGCATCAGCAACTCGCCGCGCACTTCAAAGTCCTCCGGGATTGCAGCTTTCTTGAGCTTCTCCTTCGGAATCGACAACGGCACCGACCGAACCGTGCGTACGTTGAGCGTCACATCTTCGCCCACGCTCCCGTCCCCACGAGTGACGCCGCGCACCAGTTTTCCACCTTCATAAATCAGTGCCAGCGACATCCCGTCCAGCTTCAACTCGCACACATAATCAATCTCTTTTCGGCCGCTCAGTTCGTGTACACGGCGCTCCCACGCCCGCAATTCCTCCTCGCTGTAAGTGTTGTCGAGCGACAACATCGGCGATGAATGCGCCACCTTGACGAAACCCTTGCGCGGTTTGCCGCCTACCCGCTGTGTCGGAGAATCCGCCGTGAGCAACTCCGGATGTTCCGCCTCCAGGTCTTTCAACTGCCGCATCAACTTGTCGAATTCGGCGTCGCTGATCTCGGGCTGGTCCAGCACGTAATACAAATATTCGTGGTGCCGGATCTTCTCTCGCAGCGCTTCAATCTTTTTTTCGAGGTCTTTGCTGGCAACGGTCATCGCCAAAGATTATAAGTGGGAAAGAACCATGTGAGGACAGCCGCCCTTCGACAAGCTCAGGGCAGGCTTTTGGCTGTCCAGCGAGTACGCTATGCAAATTCTAGAAACCTCACGCCTGACTTTGCGCGAGTTTCATCCCGAAGATGTAGATGCCCTATCTCTGATCCTCTCCGACCCAGAGACCATGCGCTTTTATCTCAAACCATTCGACCGCCACGGAACCGAGGAGTGGATCACCCGCAACCGCCAGCGCTACACCAAAAACGGCCATGGATTATGGGCGATGATCCTTAAAGCGAGTGGCGAATTGATCGGCGATTGCGGTCTCGTGGTTCAAGAGATAGACGGCGCAAACGAAATCGAGATCGCCTACCACGTGCGCCGCGATCACTGGGGACAAGGCTTTGCCACCGAAGCCGCCCGCGCCTGCCGCGACTACGGATTCGCTGACCTTGATATTAGCCGGCTGGTTTCAATCATTCGTCCGGAGAATCTTGCCTCCCGCCGCGTAGCCGAGAAGAATGGCTTGGCAATCTGGAAAGAAGTGGCGCGAGTAAACCTCCCACATCTGGTGTACTCGATTCGAAGAGAGCAGTCGCTAGAAAAACAAAAGGGCGGACACTCGCCAGCCCCGAAAGACGAATTCCACGAATTCAAACCTACACCAAGTCATCCAGTGTCAGCGCCTGCTTCCCGCCCTTCCACGATGCCTCAAATTCCTTCTGGATGAACCCTGCATCGTAGTCACGCTGCTGCTTGATCAACGACTGGTGCAGTCCCCACAACGAACGAGGATTCCTCAAGTTCCTCTCCAGATCGTCGCGGAACACTTTCTCCGCGCCGGCCGCATCGCCATCCATCAGCAATGCCGCTCCCAGCGACTCGCGCACTGGGAAAAACCAATCAGGCGGCTCGCCATACTTCAGGGTGTCCTGTATCGCCACAGCATTGCGAAGCATGGCGATCGCGCTGCTATTGTCTTTCTTCGCCAACGCGATCTTCGCCCCCAAAACATCTTTTGAGATTTTCATGATGTCTTTGGCTTTGTTATTGATCGGCATCTGGAAAATCACATCGGGAGGCGTAGCGGCCTCAGCGTCCGACACAATTTTATATTCGGCCTCTGCTTCGCTAATCTTGCCTGTGCCAGCCAGGGCCAGCCCGCGGCCGAAGTGCCAGAACACCGTCGCTGTCTTCATAGCGGTATCCGGTTGCGGCATCTTTAAAATTTCATCCCAGTGATGAAAGCGTATCTGCACCGCGACCGGAATCGTCATGAAGCCCTCCAGCGGAGGCATTTCCTTCACGTGCGGCCCCACATTCTCCACTAGCAACTGCGCATTCTTCACCGACTCCGCATAGTTGCCATTCATCGCCGAGCACATCGCGATGAAGTGCAGGTTGTGGCTGTAATACATCATCGGATAAATACCCTGCACTCCCGTGGTCTTAATGTATGCACGGTCCACCGCGGCGGCCTGCTCGTTGGTTTTCACGGCAGCTTCGTAGTCGCCCGTGCGAATGTAAACATGCGCCGGCATGTGAACGATGTGTCCGGCGTTGGGCGCAAGCTCAGCCAGTTTGTTGGCTCCAGCCAGCGCGCGCTCCGGCGTGGGTGAAGCCTCCACTGCATGAATGTAATAGTGGATCGCGCCCAGATGGTTGGGATCGCGTTTCATCACTGACTCCAGCGTGGAGACAATTTCATCCGTCCCCGCCTCCGGGGTTCCATCGACATGCCACAATCCCCAGGGATGCAAATTCATGCCGGCCTCGGCGAATAGCGTAGCGGCGTCCAGGTCGTCAGGAAACTCTTTAACCACCTGCCGCATCGCATCGCGATAGTCTTCCGCAGCCTTTTTCAGGTCAGACTTGGGATCCGCCGGAAAGCGCTTCGCCAGTGCATGGATGTAGGCTTGCTCACTTGCCGAAGCAGCCCCCGAGAGATCGACGGCCTGTTGTACGGCGTCATGCGCATGCTTGTACCGGTCGGGGTCGGCAGGATCGTTGTAGTTCGGTCCCACGGCTTCAGCGACGCCCCAGTAAGCCATCGCCAGCTTGGGATCGAGTTCGGCTGCATGTTGAAATGAGCGCGCCGCCTCGTCATGATTGAATGCGTAGATGAATCGCAAACCCTGATCGAAAAACTGCTGCGCCTGCGGATTTTTCGTGGAGACCGGATGGTGAAGGTCCCCGAGTCCGGTCACCAGAGTTACCGGATGCTCCTTCGCATGCGAGGTGTGATCATGTGAGGTCTGATCCTGGGCTACGGCGCTCAGGCACAGAACTCCACAGAGAAAATGCGCCAGAGTTTTCATCTGGTCAATCCTCCTGATTCGAAATTGTGGGCGGGCCGTCGAAGGTGAGTAACAGGGAGACGCGCCCCTTACCAAGCGGCCACAGCTTATTCCAAACTCTCCCCATTTGCCAAGTGCCTCGTCACCTGCCGCAAAACGACTCAGGTACAATCCAGCTTCAACCAGGCCATGCGCAAGGCAGCTCTGCTCTACAACCCTGATTCCGGCGGCGGGCGCAAGCGCCGCCATACCGAGTTGCAATCCGTTTTGGCGCTTCTGTCGGCTGCCGGTGTCGAGGCCAACCTCCTCCTCACAGACTCCCGGGCGCAGGCTGAAGAGAAGGCGCGCCAAGCCGTCGATGCCGGATGTGACACCATCTTCGCCTGTGGCGGCGATGGAACCATTCACAACATCATTCAAGTGCTGGCAAATACGAACGTCGCACTAGCGGTTCTCCCAATGGGTACGGCTAACGCGCTGGCGTATGATCTCGGCTTGCCCATGAATTCCGTCGCCGCTGCCGAAGCCGCGCTCCGCGGCAAACCGCGACGGGTGGCTCTCGGTCGCATTCAATATGTCGATCTTGATGGCCAACCGGGCAGCCGCTACTTCGTGATCGCCGCGGGTGTCGGTGTCGATGCCCATCTCTTCTACAAGCTGGGCCCCGGAACCAAGCGACGCCTCGGCATGGCCGCCTATTACGCGAAAGCCTGGCATCTGTGGTTTACCTATGCCATGCCACGCTTTCAGGTCGAGTACACCGAAACTGGTTCGACTGAAACCGCTTCAACAGAGAGAAGCTCGGGCCATAGCAAGCGTGCAGAACTTACCGAGTTGCTAGGAGTGCGCATCCGCAACTTCGGCGGAGTAATTAAGGAACTAGCTCCCGGCGCCTCTCTCGAACGCGACGACCTGAGCCTCATCCTCTGCCGCACCTCCAGCCGCCTCGCCTATCTTTCCTATGTAACTCGTGCCTTTCTGCGCGGCGCATGGACTGCCCCTGGCATCGATCTCGCGCACGCCTCAAAAGCGGTCTGCCAATACCTTCCGACCGCGAATGACGCCACACGCCCTCAACCCAAAATCTACGTCGAAGCCGATGGCGAACTGCTCGGCACTCTCCCAACGGAAATCAGTGTTGTTCCTAATGCTTTAACCATATTGTCGCCTTGACGTTGATCTCGGGAGTGAGTGGGTTATTTCTAGGTTGCCGTCATCCGGGAGGAACGCGATGCTGCTGCGGGTGACTTCCTAGAAGCCGACTTCTGGGGCGGAATAATTTTCCCGATTAGCCCGTAATCGGTCGGGAGCGGCGCGTTCTTCGCAGGACTTAGCATTCAAACAAGATCGCGCTCCCTCTCCCAAGAAATCTATTCCTCACTGTTTTTCCGAATCGTGTCAGCCACACAGGCGTGTGCCCGATCGTCGCACCGTGATTTAGCGTCGCAGCCGCCATGCGTCAGGTAGCACATGCAAAGTACCTCATTTTCATCGTTGCGGATACCGTAGCCACGGCACGCTCTGCCAGCTATGCAGTTTCCCCGAGTCCCATTCTTATAGAGCGGCGAACAGCGACCGCTGCTCGCAACTCGCGGATAGTCGCGCACTGGTGTCGCGATGCTCGAAAATGGCCGAGTAGGCGGCGGACTATCCGAGGTGGACTTGGCTTGCCCGGTGCGCGCCGCCGTGTCTGCGCGCGCATCGGTCGCAGGTTTCGGAGTGTGTTCAGACGGCAACTGGGAACTGCAATGTGCGGAACCCTCAGCTTCAAAGTAACCTCCGCTCAGAGCCATCGCCGTACCGAGAACTAGGATGCCGAGATGAAGCGGTCGTTTTGGGGTCATGGCCATATCCTCATTTTATGGATTCCACCGCACCGCGCTCACGTGCTGATGCAAGCTGAATCGCGCCCACCGTTCAATGCAGCCGAGCTGCTGGTCCCGCGTCACGAAGCTCACGAATGCCGGGGGCAACAGGCCATTATCGAGCACCACCATATCATTGTAGTCGCCCCAGTAATCTCCGTCGCCGTCCCGCACGTCGGAGCACACCGTCAGTAAGTCCGGTAGGTCGACGGGCGCGCCCACGGGAGCTCCGTTCTGGTAATTGAGGTACATGTGGCCGGTTTGAATCGCCGTGTTACTTGTACCACTCACGACGTAGTATGCCGCCAGCCACGTCCCCGGTACGGTTTGGAGGTCCGGCAGACGACCGATCCGGTGCGCCGGCGACACCTGCACGAGCGGATTGAAGGCCTGGTGCATAACGCGGCCCTTCAGCGTCGGACCTACCTGCCATTCAGGAACCGGATGGCAGCCAGACAGATCAGCGGCGCAGGCACTGCCTTCGATAAAAAAAAGCCCGTTGGGATCTGCGCGTGTCACCATGAGCCGGACTGCATCCTGACCGCCCGCCGAAGCCGAGCCGACGGCAAAGGAGAACTGTGGCCCCATGCGAACATTGAGCTCGCTGCCGAGTACTTGCGACTTAAGGTCAATGATCGGGACACTTGCCTGCATGATCTCGCTTGCCTGTTGAGGAGTGCCCCAAGCGCCGTTGACATAGCGGTTTATGTACACCACAGGGCCTGCCGTGCCATCCGCCAGCGTTGCGGCGAAGGGGGCAGCGACATAGACGGACCCATCGGCGGCGGCGCGCAGCCGAGGGTGCATCAGCGACATCATGTGCGGAAACGGCTCTGCAATCTGCACGAAGGGTGTCTTGGCATTTGGCGCGCTCCAGACATTGATCCGCGACGTGTTGAAATCGTTAAATGCCGCAAAGATGGCGCCCGATGGAGTAGCGGCGAGCGTCTCGCCGTCATAAAAATGCCCTGCCGGAAACGGGGCATCGGTGTTCGAGATGCATTGCACAACCGCGAATGAGAGACCGCCATCGGTGGACTCTGCAAAGCACGCGCCGCCGATCGGGCCACTGCCATTGCCCGGCGTAACCGACTCTCCGGGAGTGAACTCATCGGTGGGAATTGCCAGGTTCGACATCATGACGACGAGGTTGGAGGGATCCGGTACCGAGGTCATTGCCGGGTCGCCCCACAGCGCCGGCCACCCCGGCGCCGTCGGCACCTTGCCCGCATAGGTCCAGTGCATGCCATCATCATCGGAATACGCCCAGCCCATGAGGCTGGCACCAGCGCTCACCGAGCGTCCGCCCGGAGTGAACCGGATTGTCGGAGGTGAAGTGAGCTGGGTAGAGTCGTTGAAAGTGACGACCAATCTGCGTCCGCCTGGATGTTCAACCACAGCCGCAGCAGTCTCCGACTGGAAATAGGCTGCCGTCGCAGGAGTGGTGCCCGTCACCGGAAAGATATTTCCGCATCCCAATCGAGTATCCCGACCATGCGTAATCGTAATGTCGAGGGAGGCCGGCTGGTTTTTCGGACACTGGTTCTGCGTGCCGCTGTCGTGGGAATAATAACCGTTGTCACCTAAAGCATCATCGACGTATCCGAGCGTCAGGTTTCCGCCAGTCGAGACTGGGAGGGATGTGCTGTTGACGACCGATTTAAGCGGCACCATCCCAGAAGTCACACCTAGGATTTCGATCTGGCCGAAATACTCGTGGCCCGAATTCGGACCTTTCGGATTGACGTAGTCCTTCCAAGTCTTCCCTGAGCCTCCAGTCTGTACGCATCCCTGCGCCGCGATCTTCACCGCATCGCCAGGGCAGAAGTTCACGCTAGGATAAGACTCAGTGGGCACGGTGACGTCTGGTCGATCGATATGGCACAACTCGTGTGTTGTATCTGTGCGCACACACTGCCCGTAGACCGTCCCAGCAGCCATAGGGGGTGTCGCGACGCGGTGGATCTGCAGGTGCACGACAGCCCGTCCTCGGGTCGGTCCACTCTGGTCCTTGCATTGATCATCCGTACCATCATCATGCGACCAATAGCCGTTATCCGAATAAGCGTCATCCTCATAGCCCAGAGTCAGAGAGCCCCCCGTCGCTGGAGGCAAAGTCGTGTTGGCAACGGATGAGATCGGAACCATGCCATTGGTGACACCCTGAATGGAGATCTTGCCGAAGTACTTATGGTCGGAAGTAGGACTTGGGTTTAGGAAGCGTTTCCAGGTTTTACCGCTACCGCCCGTCTGTGCGCACCCGGAGGCCGAGATAACGACAGTATCACCTGCCTCGAAGGTCAGGGATGGGTAGTTCGTCTCGAGGCTTAGTACGTTGGGTAGCAGGACATCGCAACTGTCGTTGCCGTTACCGTCCGCTTTGCAAACGATCTGATCAGCGGAAGCCGGAATGCACAGCAAACATTCCAGAGTTAGCAGCAATAGCGTCGAGTGTCGCACCACATTGGTCATTCCCTGTAGAGTCTTGCGTTCCTTCTGCGGTGCGCCGGATCCGTCAGATAAGGCGCGAAACGCTGTGATTTTCACCGATACCATACGCTCCACCCTTCCGTCTGTATAAACCCTATCTCTCGATCAATACTCGCTTGCCAAGCGATGATTTAACTTCACTTCTGCCATATTGCCTCCTTGCTACCCACTTCACATTCGCAAAGCGTGCTGACACCGAGAACTTGGAGATAGAGAGTTATGCGACAAATATATGTAGGCCGGGAATCACAAACCATCGCTGTGGAGATAGTGTTACTCACTATCGAATCGTTACAGGAATTCTCATTGATATTGCGATAAACGGACTGTTTTAGAATCGGCCTTCAAAGAGTAAAACGAGAACACGCGCCAAGTCCTTCGCGTAGTGACAAGAACAAAACCATGCCTTCGCTGTGGCTGGTTAAATTACGCTAGGGCAATCTAACCTGGAACCCGGAGCCAACTTATGTGTAGCCGAGCCTTCTGACACTTTCGGTCCCGAAACGGGCTTCTAGAAAGCGAAAGTAGCCTGCGAAGCGGATAGTCGGTTGCCCAGAAACTTAACCACAACCTAAATTCCTCCACCTTGGCTTTTCTCCCCACCTCCCCATAGAATCTTTCCTTACCGCTTGGAACCCGTCACCCACTTCCTGACCGGTGCTTGTATGGGACGCGCCGGACTCAACCGTAAGACCGCGCTGGCCACGCTCACGCTTACGCTCGCTGCCGAAGCTCCCGATCTCGACGTCCTAGGACGTTTCCGTGGCCGCGCCTTTGCCTTCGCTCATCATCGCGGCTTCACTCATTCCTTCATCGGCATCGTGTTGATGGCCGCGGTCGTAGTCGCCTTTGTTTATCTCATCCACCGCCTTCGCGGCCGCAAGGTCAACAATCCCAGCCAGCCTCCGCGCTGGGGACTGTTATTCCTTTATGCCTGCCTCGCCGGCCTGAGCCACATCCTGCTCGACTTCACCAACAACTACGGCGTTCGCCCGTTCTGGCCGTTTTCCGAAAAATGGTATTCGTGGGATATCGTTTTCATCTTCGAGCCCATCTTGTTCGCATTCCTGGTTCTCGGCTTGATCGTCCCCTCGTTCTTCTCGCTCGTCGATAAAGAAATCGGCGCCCGCCAGAAAGGCCCACGCGGCCGCACCGCCGCTACGGTTGCCTTGGTTGCCGTTGTCCTCCTCTGGGCCTTGCGCGACTTCGAGCATCGCCGCGCCGTCCACGCCCTCGAAGCCCGCACTTACGAGAACGCCGAACCTTTACGAGCGTCTGCCTACCCCACTTGGATAAACCCCTTTCATTGGTCTGGTGTCGTCGAGACTTCCAGCTTCTTCGTCCTCGCGCCTGTCGATTCTCTCGGCTCCGAAGTCGATCCCCGAGGCTTGCTCGAAATCCGCTACAAGCCCGAAGAAACGCCCATTACCCTCGCCGCCAAGCGCTCCTACCTCGGACGCGTTTACCTCGACTGGGCGCAGTATCCCATCACAGAAACTGAAAACGTCAGCTCTCCGCAAGATGGTTACATCGTGACATTCCAGGATCTTCGCTTCGTGGGATTGCCCAGTCTTCTCAGCCGCGTCGCAGGCAGTCGCAAGCAACCAAACCGCGCACTCAGCGCCAGTGTTTTACTCGATCACAATCTCCAAGTCGTCGGCGATGTCTACGGCAACGGCTCGAATCGTGTCATCGTCCCCGACCCCGGCCCTCGAAAATAATCCGCGCCATTGACAGTCGAGAAATCGTCCGCAACATTCCTCTCTTGACGTTTCCCCCTCGCCGCGCCGACAATAACAACTGCTGCCGAGGTGCTCCCATGTTGCCCTATTTATTCGTCCTATTAGCTATCGCCGTCCGCTTTCTACCGTTCGCCGGTCCCTTGAACGTCTTACCCCACGCCTGGCATTTCACGCCCGTGGCCGCATCGCTACTGTTCTTCGGAGCCCGCGGTTCGCGACGCCAAATGTGGATACCTCTGGCGCTATTCGCCGCTACTGACGTTGTACTCACCAAGCTCATTTACTCTTACCCGCTGACTTGGGATCATCTCGTCACATGGGCTTGGTACGCGGCCATCCTCTGGCTCGGAACGAATCTGCGCGAAAAATCCGGCCCGGTCCGCGTCATCGGCGCCGCGCTCGCCAGTTCGGTCTCGTTCTTCCTGATCAGCAATTTTGCGGCATGGGCCGCTTATTCGGATTTGTATCCCCGGAGCCTCAACGGCGTCATGATGTCCTACACCGCCGGCCTCCCATTTTTCCGCGGCACCGTCGAGAGCGACCTGTTCTTCTCCATTGCAATGTTCGGAACTCCGGTCTTCCTGCACGCCCTCTCCGGATGGTTCAACAAATCCGCCCCCGACCACATCTCCCCAGCCTAAAGATTCGTGGATAGTTAGAGCGCCGCAGAACATGTAGGGACAGCCGCCCTCGGCTGTCCGGCGGCCCAGCTGTATCGGGCCGCTGCTTGTGTGGGTCGGACACTCCTGTCCGACGCCTTTGCTTTTGATTTTGCAGTTTGCAGGTTTAGATCAATCCTATACTGCACCGTGCGAGGATGGCGCTTCAGCACCGCGTAAGATCGGCTGAGAAAAGCGATTGGGCAGGACAAGAAACGGGAAGGGAAAAACGGGAACGTCAGAAAAACGGAAAGCATAAAAAGTCGGGAAGGGCGCGACGTTCAGTCGTGCCATAAAAAGCATCTGATTGAATCCGGCTTCAGCCGCCGCTGGAACCCTTCCTACTTCTCCACCACACCAACCCCAACAAAATCCCCACCACAACCACCCCCAGCACCCAATAAATATGCCGCCGAAACACTGACCCCATGATCCCAACAATCTGCGGCCCAAACCACAGCGTTAGCAAAGCCAGCACAAAAAACCTGACAAACCTCCCCGCAAAAATCGCCGCCAGGAAGTCGCGAAACCTCATCTCAAACACCGCCGCTGCCAGCACAAAAATCTTGAATGGCATCGGCGGAGGCAGCATCCCCGGAAACATCAGCGCCCAAAACTCATGCTGCTCAAACGACCGGTGAATCCGCAGAAACCGCTCTTCCGAAATCCGCTTCCGCAGCACCGTCTCCCCGCCCACATATCCAATGATGTAAAGCGGAATGCTCCCCAGCGCCGACCCCAGCGAAGCCATCACTACATAAAACAGCAGCCGCTTGCGATCCTGATAAACGTACGCCGCCACAATCGCGTCCACCGGCATCCCCAGCAGCGCCGAATCCGCAAACGCGATGGCGAACACTCCCCAAATTCCCAGGTGCTGCAACAGCCCCCAAATCCAAGCCGTATACCGCGCCAGAATGTGCCCAATTGTTTTCAAGGAAAGTTCAGTCTACGGGAAAACAACGACGTAAGGACATCTCAGATCATGTGGGGACAGCCGCCTCGGCTGTCCAGCCAAGCGCAGCGAGGCCTGTGTAAGCGTGAAGCCGCGAAGCGGCGCTAGAATGCAGCCCACGGCGCAAGCCGTGGGAAAGAAAGCGATAAATAACCAAACCCCGAAGGGGTGAAAGAGAAGCGTCAACGCCCCGCACATGTGGGACGGGAGAGGGTAGAAATCTCGCGGCGCTCGGCCCAGCCCGTCTTCCCGAGGAGGAACCAATGCTAGGGAAACTAAGGCTAAAAGCAAAAAACCGATGTCATTCCGGATCGGGCGGTACGCCCGGTGAGGAAATTTGCTTTCCCATTACCTGTCGCAGCTCCTTTCTTTTGAGGAGGAAGTCAAGACTAGTAAAGACAAATCATCTCATGAATAACCGGGACACATGCTCACGCCCTTAGACACTAGGAAGACCCAGAACTAAGAAATCCAAAACTAGGAAACCGGGAACTAACGCGAAGACCTCGAAAGGGGGCAACAACAATTTTTTCGGTGTGGCGAGGTCGCGCCCCAATCATTGCCTGGCAATCGGCTCGCGCCGACCATGCCGAATGTGAAGGATGTTCACATTCTCGCCCTTGACCGTAAACAGAATCCGATACAAATGCGGTTTCCGACCGTAAAGAAGCTGGCGCACTTCAAAAGGAAATTGTAGGTTCTCGGGAGCGAGTGGGCAGCGCTGGGGAAACATAGACAGAGATGCGATAGCGTCGTCCAAGGCTAGAAACCAACGAAGGCCGGTTTCTCCGGCGTGCTCGGACAACAACCATTCCAGAATTCCTTCTACATCGCTTTCGGCTTGGGTCGAGATTTCAACGTGAAAAGCCATGCTTGCGCCGCATAGCGGAGAGAAACTCAGCGGCGGGGCGGGTGCGCCCTGCGGTTACATCTTCATGACCCCTACGGATGCCTTCGACGGCTCCTTCGAAATCTTGGCGCTCCCATTCGAGATATGCTGCTAAAGCCTCATCGAGCGCGGCGGCTGGATCTTGACCGTGCCGTTGGGCATATTCTTCCAATTGTGCCTTGCGTTCCGGTTTGATAGGGATGGCGTCCATGCGTGAATACGCTGTATTTGCCTGACCCAAGACTAGAAGTGCAAGAGGCGGGTGTCAAGTAAACATGCCTGAAGGATCCGCCTACGAATGTTCCGTCTTCCCATCCAACAAATCCAGCGCATGCGGAATCAACTCCACCACCGCACTCAACGACTCCACTGCACCACCCGGACTCCCCGGCAGATTCAAAATCAGAGTCTTGCCTCGCACCCCGCACACTCCCCGGCTCAATGCCGCAAACGGAGTCTTCTTCAATCCCTCGTTCCGCATGCGTTCCCCGACTCCGTCGATCAATCGGTCGCAGATCGCTTCCGTCGCCTCCGGAGTAACGTCGCGCACCGCAATCCCCGTTCCGCCCGTCGTAACGATGAACCGCGCCTCCAATGCGAGATGGACGAGCGCATTCTGCACCTGCATGGAATCGTCCTGGACAATTCTGGTAGCCACGACGCGAAACCCGGACTGCTTCAGGAGTTCGACAACCGCCGGCCCCGAGATATCCACTCGCTCCCCGCGCGCGCACGAATCACTAACGGTAACCACCGCAGCTGTGAAAACGGCCGGTGTGCTCGTATCAGACGTACTCGCGTCAGTTGTCGAGGAGGACATCGTCTTCCTCTTCCGCCGCCCGGCCTTTGCCGGCATCGACTCCCGCACTCGGGCTGCCCATACTCGCGCCGCCTGCACTCGCGTCGTTGTCGCCGCTTGCAGCAGCGCTGCTGGCCTCCTCGCCAACTTCGCCGCCTCCATCGCGCTGCGCTTCATCCAGTAATCGCAACCCTTCCATCAGCAGACCCTGTGTGTTGAGCTGTGTGGTCTCCTGGTCGGTCTTGCCCTCAAAGTTGAGTTCAAAATTCCCGCCCGTCCAGCGCAGAACCTTGAATACAGCTTGATCTCCCAGCAAAGATCCGTAGGTCGCGTGCTTCACCTGTCCTTCGACGAAGAACACTTCGCACTTCTCTCCCGCGTTATTGAGTTTGAGCTGGCAACTCTTGCGTCCCATTTCGAGCGATTGCATCAGGTCAATCACATTCATCTGCGAGAGGTTCCCGCGCACCACGCCGTCAGACGGAGCTGTCTTCGCCATCTTCTCCAGCGCGATACGATCCACCGTACGCTTGATGCGCCGCGTGGCTTCCTTCAGAAAAAATGGTTTGGCGATGTAGTCATCGGCTGCGTCCTGCGGCGAAAGCCGCTCGTCGATATCGCTCCGGCTAGCCAATAAGATAGCCGAAAAATTCGATGTCGCAGGCCTGCTCTTCAGCTTCTCCACCAGTTGCCGTCCATCCATTCCCGGCATGCGGTAATCGCACACCACAAGCTCCGGAGGATCGTCCACGGCTTTTAGCAAAGCGTCCGCTGCGTCACCCGCCGCCGTCACTTGCGCAAACGGAGACAGCGCCTGCTGCAACATCCCCAACACCATCGGATTGTCATCCACCAAAAGCAGCTTAACGTCGTTCGCCATCGAATCTCTGTGCTACGTTCCGTATTGTCTTTACTTATCTAACTTCTTATCGCGCCGGTACTCCCCACTCTTCCCTCCGCTTTTCCGCTGCAACACAATCTCCCGAATTTCAATCCCTTTATCCATTCCCTTCAGCATGTCATAAAGGCAGAGCGCGGAAATACTTGCGGCCACAAGGGCTTCCATCTCGACTCCGGTTTGGGCCGTGGTGATTACTTTCGTAGCAATAGCGACGCCATTTTCGCACAGCCTCAACTCGACATCAACGAGCGAGAGCGGCAGAGAGTGGCACATCGGGATCAGTTCAGCGGTGCGTTTGGCCGCCATGATTCCCGCGATGCGCGCCACTTCCAGCGGATCGCCTTTAGGATTTGTCGGCAGCGCTTTGAGCACAGCGTTAGGGACGCTGACAAACGCGCTGGCCTCCGCTTCGCGCTTTGTCGCAAGCTTCGCGGAAACATCGACCATCCGAGCCCGGCCGGCTTTGTCGTAATGAGAAAGCTTCTTCGCCATGCGGAAGCTCTATCTTACATGGACAGAACCCGAGATCGTTAAGACGCAAACATGGTGTTAGTGTCTCAGTCTGTGGAAGTGCTTACGTGGGGACAGCCGCCCTCGGCTGTCCGTCGAGCGCAGCTCGATTCGCTTTTCTCTCCAGGCCGGCAAAACTGAGACACTCACGGAAGCAAGACCTAGCAAACTACTTTGCCGCAAACACCACCTACCGCAGCATAATCGCAACCCAATCGCCCGCAGAGATCTGCTCTCGATCCGGCGGAATAACGATGTAGCAATTCGCGCGCGATCGCGCTGCAATATCGCCTGATCCCTGCCACGGCACGAGTTCCACTTGCGAATTTTCGTACTGGCCAGAAAGAACCGCGGGGAGAAATCGTCTCAGTCCTGTCTTGACGCGAATTTCAGATTTCAGACGCGCATGAACGAAGACGAGCGGATGCGGGGACATCCCAGCCAACGCCTCAAGAATCGGCCGAGCGAATAGTTCGAATGTCACCATCGTCGAAACTGGATTGCCGGGAAGTCCAAAGAAATATTTGTGCGAGGATGGTGCTGAAGCCGGTGCGCTGACGGAGGTCGCGCGCGCGCTTGGAACTCGACCGAACACTACGGGACGCCCAGGCTGGATTTTCGCTCCAGTAAACAAGAACTCGGCATTCATTTCGCCAAGAACTTGCTCGACTAAATCATAGCGTCCCATCGAAACCCCACCAGTCATGATCAGAAGATCGGATCGAAGGCCCTCCTCAATCAACCGCCGCAGTTGGTGCGGCTCATCCGGCGCAATCGGCAAGAGCACGGCCTCGCCTCCGGCTTCCTGGATCTGAGCCGCGAGCGAATATGTGTTGGAGTTACGAATCTGGGTAGGACCGGGACGACCATCGACATCGACAATCTCATCGCCCGTAGTCAGCACGGCCACGCGGGGACGAACAAAAACCCGCAGCCTCGATTTGCCGACCGAGGCCGCGAGTGCAATAGTAGCGTGATCCAGTTGTTCCCCCCGGTCAAGCAGCAGGCTGCCGCTTTTCGCTTCGGCGGCTTGCGCGACTATGTTCTCGCCGGCTTGAACCCCCTTTGTAATTTCGACAGAATCATTCTGCACAGACAAAGCCGTGTACTCGACCATCACGACGGCGTCCGCGCCTTGTGGCACCGGTGCGCCAGTCATGATGGAAAAAGCCTGGCCGGAATTCAGGACCAAAGCGACTGGGCTCGGCCGCGGCCCTGCTTTGATCTCTCCGGCCACGGTTAGCCGCGCAGGAAGCTTCGTCAGGTCCACCGATCGCACCGCATAGCCGTCGCGTGTCGATCGCGGAAAGGGAGGAATATCGCGATCGGCTGTGATGGGTTCGGCAAGAATTCGCCCAGAAGCGTGCAGCAGATCAACCACTTCGTTGCCGCCGGGAGTGATCCGCGAGGCATGCTCTTCGACTATGCTACGCGCATCCTCAAAACTTAGAACTAGGGCTTGGGCGGGTGGTGCTGCCATGCAGACATGATAACCGCGATTCAAAACCTAGGAAATTCAAAACCTTAGGAAATCCAACACTGTGCGTTGTCATCCTGAACGTAGCCGTTTTTCAGGCGAAGTGAAGGACCTCCCGCTTGACCGGCCCGGTGCCAAATTGCACCACCACCACCGAAATTAAAAACCTTAGGAAATTTCAAAACCTGAGGAAACCCAACATAGATGCTTCTAGACGAAAACTCGGACCGTGAAGCTTACAAAAAGAACCCAGGAAGAAAAACAGTGGTGACTCAGCTTGGCTTACGCGCTGGGCCGGTTGCGCCGTGCCGACCGTTTTGCTAGAAACTAGAAGCCAGTAGCCAGAAGCTGTTTTGCGGGCTTCGGGATGACGCCGACGGGTAGGAGTGCACGCTGCTTTTTCAAACTGATCCACTACCACCGCGATTGCCAGTTGCAAACTCCTGCCCGCCACAGCGACAATCGTTTCATGCCAAAACACGCTGAGCGAATCATGGGGGGGGCCCCCCGGCAGTCTCAGGCCTCGGATCCCTTCTCGCCCGGAGCCATGGTCATCGTGACCTTGGGCAATCCTCGCGACAAATTCTGGGGCATGATCCTGGCACTGGCTCCGGAGGGCCTCAGCATGAGTGGTGCCGAGTTGGCCTCGTTTGAAGATCTGATCCTTATGGTGAAAGATGGCGAGTCGGTCAGCCCCGCGGTTGTCTTCTTCCCCATGCATCGGATCGAGCGCATCGAACTCGATCTCCCCGATGGCAATTTGCCGTCGCTGTCGCAACGCTTCTTGGCAAAAACCGGAATCGAACCGACAGCACTGCTGGGATCTCCCGCAGCCAACGAAAATGGAACCCAACGAAATATCAATCTCGCCCCCCGCTCGCGTTCAGCCGTTCGTCCGACTGAGGACGGGGAATGAAATTCTCGCAAATCTTCACCGCTCCCAACCAACTCACCCTGCTGCGGATGGTTTTTGTCCCCTTCACCGTGATTGAACTGGTCGAAGGCCGCTATTTCTGGGCCCTCATCCTCTTCGTAGTTGCCGGCTTCAGCGATGGCCTGGATGGCCTGCTGGCGCGCAAATTGCATCAGCAGACTTTGCTCGGTCAATATCTCGATCCCATCGCAGACAAATTGCTGTTGAGCACGATGTTTCTCGTGCTCTCCATTCTGCACAAGATTCCGTGGAAGTTTACCGTACTGGTTTTCAGCCGCGACATTTCAATTCTTGCGGCAAGTGCCGTGCTGTTTGCCATCGCGGGCCTGCGCGATTTCCGGCCCAGCATCTTCGGCAAGGCCAACACCTTTTCGCAGATCGCGGCGGTTTTCTTCGCGCTGCTGTTCGCCATCCGCCACACCCGCTGGATACTAATCACACGCACCGTCTTTCTGCGCGCCACATTTGCGTTCACGATTATTTCGGCGTTGCACTACGTTTACCTCGTACAACTCCGATTGCGGCAGCACGCTCACGCCTTGCCTCCGCAATCTTCCGCCGGCATTCCCGCGAGTTGACTTTCTGGCGTCCCCTTGAAATTGAAGGCTCGCCCTTGAGTGCATAATCACTGTATGGTTCTGCGCCTTTACAACACCATGTCGTCGCAGGTGGAAGAATTCCAAACGCTGCGCGACCGCGAGGTCCGCATGTACGCCTGCGGACCGACCGTCTACGACTACGGACATATCGGCAACTTCCGGACCTTCCTGGCGGTCGACATGCTGCAGAGATTCCTGCGGCAATCCGGGTACAACGTGCGCTACGTGATGAACATTACCGATGTGGACGACAAGATCATACGCAACGCCGCGCGCGATGGAGTCAGCGTTCAGCAATACACCGAGAAATACGTCAATGCATTTCTCGAAGACTCCGCGCTCATCGGCATTGAACGGCCCACGCTCGTGCGTGCCACGGACCATATCGAGGAGATGGCAGACTTCGTGGCGAAGTTGGTGGAGAAGGGAATCGCCTACCGCACGGAAGATGGCTCGTATTATTTTCGCATCGCCGGTTTTCCACAGTACGGCAAGCTCTCGAAAAAAGATTTTGGCGGAATGCTCGACGGCGCACGCGTCGATGTCGACGAATATGACAAAGACAGCGCTCGTGACTTCGCCCTATGGAAGGCGCCGAAGCCCGGCGAGGCCTCGTGGGACACATCGATTGGCCCTGGGCGGCCCGGTTGGCACCTGGAATGTTCAGTAATGTCGATGGAAGAACTGGGCGAGAGTTTTGATCTGCACGCCGGTGGAGAAGACCTGATTTTTCCTCATCATGAAAATGAAATTGCCCAATCGGAATCGCTCACCGGGAAGCCCTTCGCCCGTTTCTGGTTTCACGTGCGCTTCCTGCTGGTTGAAGGCGAGAAGATGTCGAAGAGCCTGGGGAACTTCTATACCCTGCGGGACCTCGTGCTAAAAGGCCATAAACCGTCGTCGATTCGCTATCTCCTCATGTCGGTGCCTTATCGAAATCAGCTCAACTTTACCTTCGACGGTCTCAAGCAGGCCGCGGTCTCGGTAGATCGGTTGCGCAATTTTAGTCAGCGTCTGACAACCGGGAGTTTCCCCGATGGATCGACTCCGGAAATGCAAACCATCGCACAGGAGACAGTCGACCGAATGCGGGCGGCGCTCGATGACGATCTCAACACCGCGCAGGCGCAGGCTGCAATCTTCGAAATGGTTCGCCGGGCGAACTCTGCGCTCGATTCCGGCCACATGCATAGCGCGGATGTCGTCCCCTTGCTCGGCGCACTCCAGAAATTTGATGAGATTTTCGCGGTGCTGAACGACAACGATGGCCCCAAAATGAAACAGGTTTTCGATTGGGCTCCGACTGAAAGCCGCGAACAAGACATCAGCACAGAACTGCGCGAGGCCGTACAGTCCGCTCAACTATCAGAAGCCGGCATTCAAACGAAAATCGATGAGATGGAAGCGGCGCGCAAATCCCGCAACTTCAAAGTCTCCGACGCCCTACGCGCAGAACTTACCGCAGCCGGGGTTGTGATCGAGAACACGAAAGAAGGCGTCCGCTGGCGCAGAAAGTAATCCTCGCAAATGGTAAGCTGAAAACTGACGGTAATGGCCAATTGCTAGCTGCCAATTGCTAATCGCTAACTGCCGACAGTTCGCATGAAATCCTTCGACGAATATCTCCTCGATGCTGAAAAAGCCCATGGCCATCTTTGCGCAGGCCAAGTCCTCGGCGTGCGGCTCGCAATGCTGGGCCTGGTTAAACTTGGCATCGATGATCCGCACGGAAAGGACCGCAAGCGACTGGTTACTTTCGTCGAGATAGACCGCTGCGCTACCGATGCTGTGGCCGTGGTCACCGGCTGCCGGCTGGGCAAGCGCGCTTTGAAATTTCGCGACTGGGGAAAAGTTGCGGCCACATTCGTCGATGTAAATACGGGCAAGGCAATACGCATTGCCGCCAAAGAATCGTCGAAAGCTCTCGCCAAACAGATGCATCCGGAAATTGCGAATAAAAATCAGCAACAGATGCTGGCCTATCGCGAAATCACCGATGACGACCTATTTACTTTTCAATGGGTGAAAGTGAACTTACCGCCCGAAGAATTTCCTGGATACAAACGCGAACGAGTGGTGTGTGAAGCCTGCGGAGAAGGAATCAATTTTTGCCGAGAAGTGCGCACCGCAGAAAAAGTGCTGTGTCGTGCCTGTGCGGGAGAAAGCTACTACGAGATAATTTAACGGCGCGCAGGCCAGACGCGGATTAAGCCGCCTGCTCGTAGGCGTGCGCCACCCGCAGGATTGTGGCTTCATCAAAGTGCCTGCCAAGAATCTGCAGGCCAATTGGTAACTTATCTTTCGTTACGCCGCACGGAACAGAAATTCCCGGAATCCCCGCCAGATCGGCCGTCACGGTATAAATATCGGCCAGATACATAGCGAGCGGATCATCCGACTTTTCGCCCAAGCGAAACGCGGCTGTCGGACTCGTCGGAGTTACGATCGCATCCACTTTCTGGAAGGCTTCGTCGAAGTCACGCGTGAGCAGCGTGCGCACTTTTTGCGCCTTCGAATAGTACGCATCGTAATAGCCGGCGCTCAACGCGTAGGTGCCGAGCATGATGCGGCGCTTCACTTCTGCGCCAAAGCCTTCATCGCGGCTGCGCCGGTACATTTCCGAGAGCGATTTCACTCCCGCGGCCCGGTAACTATAGCGCACGCCGTCGTAGCGCGCGAGGTTCGCAGACGCTTCCGCCGTCGCGATCAAATAATACGTAGGGATCGCGTATCGCGTGTGCGGTAAAGACATCGGCACCACTTCGCAGCCCAGGCTTTTCAACCTATCGATTGCCGACTCAACCGCCCGGCGAACTTCATCGTCGAGGCCTTCTCCGAAATATTCTTTGGCTATGCCGAGCCGCAGCGATCGCACGGGCTTATCAAGTTCCGCAACATAGTCAGGAACTGGAACGTCGGCCGAGGTCGAATCCATGGGGTCGCGCCCTGCAATCGTACGAAGCACAATTGCAGCGTCTTTCACGGTCTTTGCCAGAGGCCCAACATGATCCAGCGAAGACGCGAACGCAATCAGACCGTAGCGTGAGACGCGGCCGAAGGTCGGCATCAGTCCCACTACGCCACAGAACGAAGCGGGCTGGCGAATCGATCCTCCAGTATCTGAACCCAGCGCAACGACAGCCATGTCCGCGGCAACAGCTGCCGCGGAGCCGCCGGAAGATCCTCCCGGAACGCGGCTCAAGTCACGCGGATTGTGCACCGAACGATACGCCGAATTCTCATTTGAAGATCCCATGGCAAACTCGTCACAGTTTGTCTTGCCGAGCACAACCGCCCCCGCCGCTTCCATGTGCGCGACGGCGGTGCAGTCATAGGGCGGAATGTACTTGGCGAGAATCTTCGATCCCGCGGTAGTGCGGACTCCGCGAGTCGACATTACATCTTTGATCGCAACCGGCACTCCAGCGAGCGCTGGCAGTGCCTTGCCTTCCGCGGCCATTCGATCAATGCGGTCCGCCTGCTCGAGCGCGCGTTCTTTGCATAGAGTAAGAAACGCTCCGATTTTTTCGTCGTTCTTTTCTATGCGCGCGTAATGCGATTCGGCGAGCGCCAGCGCGGTCGTCTTACGCTCCTGAATGCCAGAGCGGGTCGAGTCGATAGTGAGCGCGGAGAATTGAGTCATCGAAGCGTTGAATCATTGAGTCATTGAACCATTGAGTCAATGAATCGTTAAGTCATTTTGATGATCGATCGAAGCGAACCCCGCGTGAATTGAGTCAAATGCCTCGATCTCTCAATGGCTCAATTCGCCAGTTATCTCTCGATAACTTTCGGCACTCGAAAGAATGTTCCGTCCGCATCGGGAGCGTTTTCCAGCGCGACTTCCTGCGGCAAAGACTTGCGCAAACCCTCAACCACATCCTCGCGATAGGAATATGCAAATCTTTCGCTACCCTGCTTCGATTCGTCGACGCCATACTGGTCGGAGACCTGTGCCATGGGCTCGACATTCGAAGTATCCAATTCGTTCAACATCTCGATGTAATCGAGAATCGAATTCAGATCGCGCACCATGCCAGCGCGCTCACCTGCGGAAAGTTCCAGGTTCGCCAGGTCGGCGATGTAGGAGACATCTTTTTCCGTAACCTTCATATCCTGTGGTTTATCGTTCTGAAAGCTGGCCGCTGAAAATCCTAAAATTAGATCAACCCCGCTGAAATTACGAATTCAATCCGCTCCACTTTTTGTCCGGCATAACGATTCAGCGTCGCGAGATAGCGCGGAGCCAAACTCTGCATTTCACGCTTCCATCCGGCATCGGGGACTTCAACCCGCAACACGCCACTAGCAAATTCCAGCGCTCGGGTGCGTCCAGCCACTGCCGAACCGCAAACCAGAGGCCATGCCAGCAGCGGCGCCTCGGCCGCCGGTACGTGCCGCAACGACCCGATTACAATTTTTTCCAGTCCCGCGCCCGCCTGCTCCATGCTGCTTCTCATTGAGAATTTCGATTTTAGCACTCTCGTAGCACGCCGACCGGTCCTCGATTCGCCGCCCGCGGTCAGTTGGGGAACTCGCGCTTCACGAACTCCATTGCCGCATCGCTGGAAAGCAAGCGCCCTTCCAGTTGCGCGTCTTCCACGGCCTCCAGAATCTCGCGGAACCTGGGCCCAGGTTCGTATCCGGCAGCAATCAAATCGTTGCCGGTAACCAGGCCCGCCGGCCTCATCTTCTCTGGCGGTATTTCCGTGAGTTTCTCCCGAATAAGCTCATAGGTGGCCAAATTGCGATGGCTCGCGAGGCTGTCGGCGCGGTGCAGCGCGAGATGCTCGTCAAAGTGCGGCATGCGCAGGAATTTCTTCAGCGTCGATTCTTTCATGCGCGTGACATGCCCAAAGCGCATGTGGTTGTCGACCAACGCGAGCACCTGTTCCGCATCGTGATTCGAAAACCGCAGGCGCTCACAGATGTCTTCTGCAATCTTGACGCCGACGTCCACATGTCCGTCGAAGCGGATGCGGTCGGGTGCCCGCCGAAATGTTGCAGGCTTGCCCACGTCGTGCAGCAGCGCTCCCCACGCCAGCGTAGGCGGGCAAGGATCTGGCAAATTGTCGAGCAGCAACAGCGTGTGCACGAACACATCGCCTTCGGGATGAAACTCTGGCGGCTGCTCGACGCCTTTCATCGCGGAAATTTCCGGCAAGATTTCTTTCAGTAAACCGTTCTCATCCAGTAGAAGAAAAGCGCGTCGCGCGTGACCTTCTGTAAGCATTTTTGTGAGTTCGTCGCGAACCCGCTCGCGCGAAACTGCGTGGAGTTCGTGCGCCAGTTGTTGGATCGCAGCTTGAGTGCCGGCGTCGATGGCAAAGTTGAAGCGCGCGGCAAAGCGCACCGCCCGCAACATGCGCAACTTATCTTCCGCAACCCGCTGCTCCGGATCGCCGATGGCTCGAACGATGCGGGATTCAAGATCTTTCCGCCCGCCCACAAAATCGAGCACTTCTTCGGTCACGGGATCGAGCATCATGCCGTTGATCGTGAAGTCACGACGGGCAACATCCTCGCGAGGATCTTTGCTGAAGCGGACTTCATCGGGATGGCGTCCGTCGGAGTATCCGAGATCGCTTCTGAAAGTTGCTACTTCGACCGCGGATGACTCGCCACCGCCGGCTTCGGCAGAGCTAAGCACAGGGGTCGCAGAGGAAGCTATAGGAAAAGGAATCAGGACCACACCAAACTGCGCTCCTACCGCGTAGGTTTCGGGGAAGATGTTCATTACCTGTGTGGGAGTCGCGCTGGTGGCGACATCGTAATCTGCAGGCTCGCGCTTCAGAAGCAGATCGCGCACACATCCGCCCGCTAGGTAGGCTTGGAAGCCGTGCTGGCGTAGGGTTTGGACGATTGAGGTGGCGAAATCCTTGGACATGGAATTGATATTCAGCTATTTAGCGTTCAGTCCGCATTTTCGATTAAGCTAGAAAATAGAGGCTACAAAACCAGATTATGCCAGACGCTTACATCCTAGGCATCGAAAGCTCGTGCGACGAGACGGCCGCTGCGATTGTGCGCTCGGGCGAACAAATTGTCTCGAACATAGTGGCTTCTCAGATCGCGACGCATCAGCCTTACGGCGGTGTGGTCCCGGAATTGGCTTCACGCGAGCATCTGCGGGCCATCGTTCCGGTTGTGCGGCAAGCTCTGGCTGATGCCAATCAGACTTACGAGTCCGTCGATGCCATCGCAGTTACGCAGGGCCCCGGCCTCGCCGGAGCGCTGCTAGTCGGCATCAGCTATGCCAAGGCGTTAGCGTTCGCGCTCGACAAGCCGATGATTGCCGTCAACCATCTCGAAGGCCACATTCATGCGGTTTTGCTCGAGGAGCGTCAGAAGGGCAATCGTGAGATGCAGTTTCCCGTGCTGGCGCTGGTAGTCTCGGGAGGTCACACTCACCTATATCTTGTGGCACAGAAGAACGAAAGTTGGACCTACGAAAACATCGGCCACACTCGTGACGACGCGGCCGGCGAAGCCTTCGACAAAGTGGCAAAGCTGCTTGGCTTCGGCTATCCCGGCGGCCCGGTCATCGACCGCCTCGCTCCGCATGGTGACTCAACCGCAGTGATGTTTCCTCCGGCTCAAATTAAGCACCGCGATCGTCGCGACCAGCGCGAATCCAAAAAACAAGTGCAAGGTCAGGCCTTTGAGGCTGATTCTCCGCGCTTCGATTTTTCTTACAGTGGCATCAAGACGGCGGTGCTGCGGTACGTTGAGGTTCATCAGATGCACGAGAGCATCGAAATCCGGCGCAGAGCCTTGACGAATATCTCGCGGCCGAAGCTCGAGGACTATCTCGCGAACTGCGATCGCCGGACGCTCGATTTGGTGGCTTCGTTTCAAAGGGCGATCGTAGAGGATCTCGTCGGCAAGACTTTGTCCGCTGCCCGCGCCAACGATGTTGCAACGCTCTTTGTTACCGGCGGCGTGGCGGCAAATCACGAATTGCGAAGCACATTCGAGCGCCGAGGCGCCGAGGATGGCCTGCAAGTGTACTTTCCGTCGCGGCCTCTCTCTACCGACAACGCTGCGATGATCGCAGCCGCAGCCTACCCCAAATTCCTGACGAAGGATTTTTCGGCCATGGATTTTTCGGCCGAGGCGAATCTGCGTTTGCGCTAATCGGCTTTCAAATGAGTCTCCCCGGTCAGAGACTTTTGCAACTAGACTGGAAACCTGGAACTAGGCCCGCTACTTACCCGCTCCGCGACCGTGGCTTTTTCCCAGTACCGTATCGAGTGCCTTTTCGAGCTGGCTCTGGATATCGATGTCTTTATAAATGGCGATGTTGGCGCGTTTTTCATTCTTGTCAAAGCCGCTGGCACGGCCGGCAACAATAATGATGGGAATGTTTGCGGTATCGGGGTTCTTCTTCAGCGCAGTAATCAACTCGCTGCCCGACATCTTGGGCATTTGCATGTCAGTAACAATCACGTCCGGGCGTACACGCTCCATAATGTGCAAGGCTTCCAATCCATTGGCGGCCGACTCCACCGCGAAGCCACGCTCTTCGAGCGAGCGGCAAACGGTGTACCGGATTAGCATGGAATCATCGACAACCAGCGCTACAGGCATGAAAAACAATCGTGCAGACCGCACGCCCCTTGGGCAGCAGACTAGCAGAGCCTTTCTGTCAGGAACAAGCCGGAATCTAGGCGAACTGGTTACCTTAGTGACACGCGATACTGGGTCAGGCAATATTAATAAGTTGTTCCTCTATAGCGGGTGCCCCCGCCCTTGCCACGTTCTTTGCGGCAGAGTGGGGTTCTTTGACTTTCCGGGAGACAGCCCCTTCAGTTCTGCTCTGGCACTAGGGGGCTTGTTGAAGACCTCTAGTTTGTCACCCTGAGCGAAGGAAGTGCTGCGCGGAGCGAAGCACTTACGCAGTCGAAGGGTCCCTATTGCGCCTCGACTGCCAATCCTCAAGTGGGATGCTGGACCGAAGAACAGGGCCTCTGCTGCGGCGGGCTCAGACCCTAGAAAATCGCTAGTTTTAGAAATGTATTGCTTGGGGAAAAAGCATCGCTCTAGAAAATCACTCGGGGGCGGCGTGTGAAAACCATAGGGAATATTTTGCGGCGTCAGGCGGTGCAAACTGCAGTTTCACGATTCGCTCACGACTCCTGTGCATCGCTCTCGCTGCTTTCTTCAATGCTCATGTCCTTGAGTTCACTGGATTCGAAGACTTCGCGGCATTCCAGGCACTCCACAAATTCAGCGTCTTCGTCGCGGCTTACGATTTGCACACGTGGGTGCTTGCACGGCTGCTTTTGCGCGTTCTGAGCATGAGAGGACGGCTTTGAACTCATAAATCCGAGAGCCTTCGTCCCTAAAAGACACTGCGGGACGGATTCGCTTGGGGGATTTCCCCGGTATTTTAGCCCTGCCACTCCACTTGTCAAGTCCTAAGGCGATATTCTCTGTTACGAATCGCGAAATTCCGACCTAAAAAGTCGGCGATTTGTAAGCCAATCAGCCCCCGGCAGTTACCATTCGCAGCCTTGTTTTAACAGCTGTCTGCAAAGCCTTGCATAATCCCAGGCGATAGAAGTAAAATGAAGTACGACAGAAAAGGTCGTAGATATATCCGGCGGCGTTGGTCGGGATTCGGAAGCCACCGAGTTGTAGGTCGACGATGCTCAAGCTAACCAAAAAAGCGGATTACGCGCTGATGGCTATGAAACATCTGGCGGACCATGCGCACGAGGGGACTCGCAGTGCCAGCGCAAAGGACGTTGCAGACTCCTTCGGCATTCCGCCGGAAGCGTTGGCGAAAATTCTGCAGCGGCTGGTGAAGGCAGGCCTGCTGCAATCGCAGCACGGGACCAACGGAGGTTACCGGCTGGCGCGAGCGGCGCACACGATTTCGGCCTTTGAGGTGATTCAAGCGATCGACGGACCGTTGTTCATTACGTCATGCGTGACAGTCCGTGGCGAGTGCGGCCAGAGCCATCGCTGCAACATCCGCGAGCCGTTGCGGAAGGTGAATGAGAGCATCGAAGCTGTCCTGAAGCGCATCAAGATTTCGCATATGCGGGAAGAACCGGAAACAGCCGAGACCGCCGATACAAAGCCGTCAGAACTGTTCACGATTATTTAGTCGTGGGTCAGCTTTTGTAGTGGCTTTGGGCAAGAGTGAAACATCTAACCAGGTAAGAATAGGAATCAAGGGTAGGAGAAGGAATCATGAGCACGGATGTAAAGGTCCCCCAGCAACTTCCAGTCACGCAGCACCCAACTCCCGAGGGAGTAAAGCTCCCCATCTATATGGATAACCACGCCACCACGCCCATGGATCCCCGTGTGCTGGAGGAGATGCTGCCTTACTTCATGGAAAAGTTCGGCAACTCGGCCAGCCGCAACCACTCTTTCGGATGGGCGGCTGAAGATGGCGTGGAAACCGCCCGCGAGCGCATTGCCAAGCTGATTGGCGCCACGACCAAAGAAATTATTTTCACCTCTGGCGCAACGGAAAGCGACAACCTCGCCATCAAGGGCGTCGCCGAGATGTACCGCGAGAAGGGAAATCACATTATCACTGCGGTCACCGAGCACAAGGCTGTGCTCGATACCTGCAAGCGCCTTGAGAAACATGGCTATCGTGTGACGTACCTGCCGGTTCAAAAAGATGGTCTGATCGATCTCGAAGACCTGAAGCGCGCCATGGATGACAAGACGATCCTGGTGACGATCATGGCCGCGAACAACGAAATCGGCGTGGTGCAGCCCATCGCGGAGATTGGCAAGCTATGCCACGAGCGCGGCGTGATCTTTCATACCGATGCCACGCAAGCCATTGGCAAGATTCCCATCGACGTGAACAAGCAAAACATCGACCTGATGTCGATCTCCGCGCATAAAATGTACGGCCCCAAAGGCGTCGGCGCGTTGTACGTCCGCCGCAAGAATCCGCGAGTGCAAATTTCCGCCATCATCGACGGCGGAGGTCACGAGCGCGGCATGCGCTCCGGCACTTTGAACGTTGCCGGAATCGTCGGCCTCGGCAAGGCCTGTGCCCTGGCTTCCGAAGAGATGTCTCGCGAAGCGGTTCAGCTCGCCAGTCTGCGCGATCGGTTGCGCGACCGCATCATGAACCGTCTCGACGAAACTTACATCAACGGCTCCATGGAGCATCGCCTCCCCGGCAATCTGAATATCAGCTTTGCTTACGTGGAAGGTGAGTCCTTATTGATGGGGATCAACGACATCGCGGTTTCGAGCGGATCTGCCTGCACCTCCGCGACGCTTGAGCCATCTTATGTATTAAAGGCTCTCGGCACCGGTGATGACCTGGCGCACAGTTCGATTCGTTTCGGCATCGGCCGCTTCAACAATGCCGCCGAAGTCGATTACGTAGCCGACCGCGTGATTGAAACTGTTGAGCGCCTGCGTGAACTGTCTCCGCTCTACGAGATGGCGAAAGAAGGCATCAACCTGGCGGACGTGAAATGGGCCGGAGAAGCGCACTAGAAACCAGTAGCTAGTACCGAGTACCAAGAGAGCCGCGAAGCGGCGTAAGAATTCAGCCCACGGCGCAAGCCGTGGGTAAGAGTGGGAATGATCAACAAGCCCCGAAGGGGCGGAAGAGAAACTGGCACAGATTCTAGAAGTTGTTCGAGGAGATCACATGTCATACAGCGATAAAGTAATCGATCACTACAACAATCCCCGCAACGTGGGTTCGATGGACAAGACCAGCGCCGACGTAGGCACCGGTCTTGTTGGTGCACCCGAGTGCGGCGACGTAATGAAGCTGCAGATCAAGGTTAACCGCGAGACCAACGTAATCGAAGAAGCCAAGTTCAAAACCTTCGGCTGCGGTTCGGCGATCGCTTCGTCTTCGCTGGCCACCGAGTGGGTCAAGGGCAAGACGGTGGACGAAGCCCTCGCTATCAAGAACATGGATATCGTGAAGGAGCTGTCGCTTCCTCCCGTGAAGATCCATTGCTCCGTCTTGGCCGAGGACGCCATCCGCGCCGCAATCGGTGACTGGAAGAAAAAGCAGGGAGCCGCGAAGCCGGTGGAGTCGACCGTAGCGCAGTAAGCTTCGCGCGCAAAGGAAGTGGGGCTTTGAAAGGGCGCGGCTTCAGCCGCGCCGGAAGGCTGCCATATGATGAACTGCGGCTTTAGCCGCTGAGGAATCGCGCCCAGAAACAACTAGGAACAAAATGACAACGGCAACCGAACAATCCGCACAACCATCGCAAGCCGCGCCGGCCAAAGGCATTCAGGTCACCGACAAGGCCATTGCCAAAGTCCGCAGCGCGATGGCCAAGGAAGGCATCTCGCCCGAGCAGGGCGGGCTGCGCCTCGGCGTGCAGGGCGGCGGTTGTTCCGGTCTGAGCTACAACATTCGCTTCGACACTCAGCCGCGCGAACGTGACCGCATTTTTCAATTCAGTGACGTGCGCGTGTTCGTCGATCCGAAGTCGTTTATCTACCTGCACGGCATGATCCTGGATTACCAGGAAACGTTGATGCAGCAGGGATTCGTCTTCGTGAATCCCCAGGCCACGAAGTCGTGCGGCTGCGGGACTTCGTTCTCCGCTTGAAGGGCTTGAAAGTGTGGCGCGGGCGCCCTCGCCCGCGAAATCTGACCACGAAGCAATCGCCCTAGCCCAGCATGCCACCGGCCAGATTGCAAAGGGCGAATTGTGTATAGGTGAAATGAGGAACGCTAGGTAGGAATGACGAACCTAACCACCATCACCGCAAAGCCCGCACCGCCGGAAACCCAATCCTGCTGGTCGTGCGGAACCATGCGCGCCATGCACTTCTGCGATGCTTGCGGCAAAGTTCAGCCGCCCGCGCCGGCCGACTATTTCACCTTCTTCGGCCTGCCACGAAAGTTGAACCTGGATGTCGCCGCGTTAGAAAAAGACTTTTACCTGCTCAGCCGCAAGCTGCATCCCGACCTCAATGCCCGCACCGGAGGCCAGGAGCAGGAGTGGAGTCTGCAGCAAACCTCGCTGTTGAACGACGCTCATCGAACATTGAAAGACCCCATCAAGCGCACGCAGTATCTTTTGCAGCTGGAAGGCGTAGAGCTTGAAGAGCAATCGAAGACCGCCACGGAACAGGCGCGCTCCACCGGACAGATTAAGAAACAAATTGTCCCGCCCGATTTGCTGGAAGAAGTTTTTGAGCTGAACATGCAACTCGAAGAGCTCCGCATGCAGAAGAAGATGGGTGAAGACGATCCTGCCCTGATCGAAGAGATCGGTCGGCAGAAGTTCGAACTGGAAGAAAAGCAGGAAGCACTTCTGCGTGAGTTGGCCGATCTCTGGAAGGTCTGGGATGGACTGATTCAGCGCGAGCACAACGGACAGCCCGTCTCCGAAGAGGAGCGCAGGCAGGAACGCGACAAAATGGTGGACCTGCTGAACCGCAGAAATTACATCAGGAATTTAGTCCGGGATGTGAGCGAAGTCTTAGAGAATTGAGTAATTTTACGCAAAGGCCAGAATCTAGGATTAACTGTGGAGGCAATATGGCAGATGGCATAGGGCTGTGAAGGTGGCGCTAGGGAGTCAATTTGGCCCCGTAAACATTGAGGAGAATTACGACGTAGATACGCAAGATACGGCGCTCTCCTTTAATGCCGAAGGGCGTGGGTTCGAGGTACGGGGTGTCGCGACTCTATGACCATGATTATGCTTCGTCGCGACGAATAAAGTGGGCGACTAGGTTTTTTAAATTACCAAATTACCCGATTACTAAATTACCAAATTACAAAATGTCCTCTGAACGCATCGTCGGAATCGACCTGGGCACCACGAACTCTCTCGTGGCCTTCATGCAAGGGGAGAGCCCTGTCGTCATCCCGGGCGACGATGGATCGAATCTCGTCCCCTCGGTCGTAGCGTTAGACGAGAAGAATCAGCCGGTTATTGGCAATGCGGCGCGAAAATATCTCGCCGAGACGCCAGACCGCGCTGTCTACTCAATCAAACGGCTGATGGGACGTGGAATTGACGATGTCCAAGAAGAATTGAAGTTCTTCCCGTTCCATCTTTCCGAGGATTCTCAGAAGGGCGGAGTCTTGGAAATTGTACTTGGTGACAGACTCTTCACTCCGCCAGAACTTTCGGCCTGGATTCTTTTTCAGCTCCGAAAAAATGCTGAGCGTTTCTTCGGGGCCCCGGTCAAGAAAGCGGTCATCACCGTTCCCGCATATTTCAACGACGCGCAGCGCCAGGCCACAAAAGATGCCGGCCGCATCGCCGGCCTTGAAGTTCTCCGTCTGGTCAACGAACCGACCGCGGCATCGCTCGCCTACGGACTCGACAAAAAGCAAAATGGAATTGTCGCAGTCTATGACCTCGGTGGCGGCACGTTTGACATCTCCATCCTCAAGCTTCACGACGGCATCTTCGAAGTCATCGCAACCAACGGTGACACGCACCTCGGCGGCGACGACATCGATAATCTGCTGATCACGATTGCACTCGACGACCTGCTCGGCGACCTTGGTCTCGACTTTCGTCGCAATGGAGAAGCCGTTCAAGCCATTCGCAAGGCGGTCATCGAGGCTAAGATCGCGCTCTCCTCGGAGTCTGCGGTAAAACTGGATGTCGAATTGCCGGGAGGCAAGAGTTATCAGCGCGAGATCACGCGCGCGCAGTTCGAACAACTTATACAGCCCGTCATCGACCGCACCATCGGCCCATGCAAACAAGCTCTGAAAGACGCTGGCCTCAAGCCGGAACAAATCGATGAAGTGGTTCTCGTCGGCGGATCGACGCGTATTCCAAAAGTTCGCGCTCTGGTCAAAGAACTTTTCCACCGCGAACCCCACACAGATTTGAATCCCGACGAAGTGGTTGCGCTGGGCGCGGCTGTGCAGGCCAACATTCTCGGCGGTGGTTCCGAAGCCACTGAGAACATGCTGTTGCTCGACGTAACACCGCTATCGCTCGGCATCGAAGTGGCCGGCGGAGTCACCGACAAAATCATTCTGCGCAACTCGACGATCCCAGCATCATCCACGCAGTTCTATACGACACAAGTCGATGGGCAGGCCAACGTCGCGATTCATGTGTTGCAAGGTGAACGCGAGTTAGCCAAGGATTGTCGTTCCCTGGCGCGCTTCGATCTTAAAGGCGTTCCGCCGATGGCGGCTGGAATGGCGCGTATCGAGGTAAAGTTTCTCATCGACGCGAACGGCATTTTGCACGTCTCAGCCCGCGAGCAGCGCAGTGGAAAAGAAGCAGAGATTCAGGTGCAGCCCAGCTACGGACTTACCGACGAGCAGGTCGAGGGCATGATCCTCGATTCGTTCGACGCAGCCGAAGAAGACTTCCGCCAGCGCCAAATCATCGAAGCGCGCAACGAAGCCTCGACGATTCTCGCAGCTCTCGACAAAGGCAAAAAAAGTCCAGCCTGGGGACACCTTACGACCGACGAAAAGAAAAAGATCGCGAAGATGGAGAAAGCTTTGATCGCGGTAAAAGCCGATGAAGACTATCAGGCGATCCGCAAAGCCATCGACGCGCTGAATCAAGGCACCACGCGTCTAGCGGAACTGATGATGGACAGTGCAGTGTCGACCGCGCTGAAAGGCAAAACCATAGACGAGGCCGATATGGGCGAAGGCCCAACCGCCCCGCATCCCATGGCCAAAGCAGAATTTGAATAATCGGCAGCAAGTAATGTCATGCATGCAATTGTCATTACAAGCGAATTGTCATCCTGAGCGGAGTAAGACTTCGCCGAAGGCGAAGTCTTACGAAGTCGAAGGATCCCTATAGTCGCGCAAATCCCGCAGGGAGGGTGACAAGAAACGAGATTGAGGTAAACATGTCAGAAGAAAAAAATCAGGGCGCTGGCACAGCCACCGAAGAAGCCCCCGGCGAAAACACACTCGGCCCAAACACGGTGCAGATTACGTTTCTGCCCGAGGGCAAGACCGTGCAGTTCGAGCACGGCAAACTGCCCTACGAGGACCACGGCAAAGAAGAGTCGATTCTCGACATCGCGCTGAATTACGGAATCCCGCTCGACCACGCCTGCGGAGGCAATTGCGCCTGCACCACCTGCCACGTGTGGATCAAAGAAGGCGCCGAAAATCTTTCTCCCATGGATGACGACGAAGCCGACCGCCTCGACATGGCGGCCGATTTGCAGTTAAACTCACGTCTCGGCTGCCAGGTGCAGATCACGAAGCCGGGTAAAGTGGTAGTCGAGATTCCCGCGTGGAATAGAAATTACATCTCGGAAGAACATCACTAGCGCAGGTTGCGACTCTTATAACATGCGGTGTCATCCTGAGCGTAGCCGTTCTTCAGGCGAAGCGAAGGATCTCCCGCTGAACAGGCCTGGAGCGAAAGCCAAGCCGAAGCCCAAGGAGCTTCACATGCCAAAATCTCTAACCTGGGACGACGCCGAAGATATTGGTATCTTGCTTTCTGAGGCGCATCCCGAAGTCGATCCGCTCACCGTCCGCTTCACCGACCTGCATCGCTACGTGACCGAACTCCCCGATTTCAAAGGCGATCCCAAGACCTCCAATGAAGGCAAACTGGAAGCCATCCAAATGGCGTGGCACGAAGAATTCCAGGACCGTACCCAAGGCTAAGGCAAAATCGATGTCATTCCGAACCGGGCGCTACGCCCGGTGAGGAACCTGCTGTCCCCTTACCCCATCACCGCCGCCTGTCTCCGGGAAGAAGATCAAGGCTAGGAAAAATCAAAACTAGGAAACCCAGGACTGAAAGCAAGAATCGATGTCATTCCGAATCGGGCTACGCCCGGTGAGGAACCTGCTGTCCCTTTCACCCATCAGCCGCCTGCCCTGAGGAGGAAATCAAAACTAGGAAAATCAAAACTAGAAACACTAG